>Ga0160437_1000044_pt1 | contig 87683 bp, 60 predicted proteins | sample HID1975I_E0MG_FD_108227 | JGI IMG/M metagenome (GOLD analysis project Ga0160437, IMG submission 108227) | Enriched soil microbial communities from UW Madison campus, WI, USA - HID1975I_E0 MG | ecosystem: Environmental > Terrestrial > Soil > Unclassified | place: USA: Madison, Wisconsin... | reverse complement strand
GGCCTGCTGCATCACGCTTATGCGGACCACCCCCAGCGCGAGCTGATCGCCGCTTTCGGCTATGCCATGGGCTTCGTGCTGGTGGTGCTCTCGCGCCTCCAGCTTTTCACTGAGAACACCCTGACGGCGGTGCTGCCGCTACTCGCCAGCCCGAACCTGGAGCGGCTCTGGCGCACCGGGCGGCTCTGGGCGATCGTGCTGGCGGCCAATCTCCTGGGCACGTTCCTGACCGCGCTGCTGGTCGACATCTTCGCCGATCCCGCCCATCCCACCGTGGCGGGCATGCTCGACGTCTCCCGCAAGGCGGCCGAGGCGCAGGGTTGGACGGCGCTGCTGGACGGCGTACCGGCGGGCTTCTTCATCGCGGCATTCGTGTGGATGCTGCCGAGTTCCAAGGGCTTCGAGATCTTCGTGGTCGCGCTGTTCGCCTGGCTGATCTCGGCCGGCGGCTTTGCGCATGTCGTGGCGGGGTCGACCGAGATGTTCCTGCTGGTGCTTCACGGCGAGCTGCCGATCCTGGAGGCTTTCACCTTGCATCTGGCGCCCACGCTGCTGGGCAATGTGATCGGCGGCACCGGCCTTTTCGCGCTGCTGGCCTTCGGACAGATCAAGGCGGAGATTTGACCCGTTCCAATCCGGCATGGGGGATGACCGCGGCCGGCCGCCCGGCTAGAAAACGCGCATGAACGGTGCAGAGACGATCAAGGTCCGGCGCAGTGCCTATGGCGCGCGGATGGCCGTGGAAAACCCCGCGGGAGAGGCTTTCGCGATCCCCGTGGAAGCGCCGGTAGCGATAGAGACCAACGGCATCGCTTACGCAGTGATGATGGCGACCCCGCTGCAGATCGAGGATTTCGTGACCGGTTTCCTCATGGCCGAAGGGTTGGCCGCCGCCGATGAAGTGGGCGAGGTGGCCGTTCACGCGGTGGAGAACGGGGATTGGGGCGCCGGCTACGTCGCCCGCGTGAACCTACCGCCGGAACGGCTGGGCCTGATCGTCGAGCGGGCGCGGCGCCGCGTGGGAGACAGCTCCTGCGGCATCTGCGGCATCGAGGGTGTGGAAGCGGCCCTGCGGCCCCTGCCGCTGCTGACCCGCCGCAGCCGGGCCGGCCCCCCGGCGATCCGCCGCGGGCTCGATGCCCTGCGCAGCGGCCAGGTGCTGGGGCGCGCAACCCACGCCACCCATGCGGCCGCCTTCTGCGACGAGGCGGGCAATGTCATCGCGCTGCGCGAGGACGTGGGCCGCCACAATGCGCTCGACAAACTGGTGGGCGCGCTCGCGCGTGCAGGGGTCGATCCGGCACAGGGCTTCATTATCGTCACCTCGCGCTGCTCCTACGAACTGGTGGAGAAGACGGCGCGCGCCGGCTGTCCGCTGCTGGTGGCGATCTCCGCCCCCACGGATCTGGCCGTCCGCCGGGCTCGGGCGGCGGGGCTCAGGCTCTGCTTCGTGGCGCGGGACGATACGATGCTGGTGATGCCGGACGGCGCGGAGACCGACGAAGGGGCCACCCTGCTCGTCGAACCGTAAAGCGACGCCTTCCTGTTTTGCTTGCAGTATTCGCCGGCAATCCTAGATTCGTTGGCCAGGACACATTTCTTGAAGGACGGGGATTTTCTTTCATGGCGACGACGACCGATCAGGCAGTTGGGGGTGAGCTGAAGCTGACGCCTCCCGATCCGGTGCCCGTGGTCCAGCCCGAGAAGGCGGCCGGTCTCGTGCCCGTGGGCGATGAGCAGAAGTCCAAGCTGCAGGTCCGGGTGGACGAGTTCGTGGCCGATCTCGTGTCGCAGGACGTGAACTCGCCCGAATTCGGCCGCCGTGTCGACCAGATCACCAGCATGGGCCGCAAGGAGATTTCCGAGGCTTCGGGCCAGTCCAACCGCTTCCTCGACCGCCCGGTGCGCGCGATGGACAAGGACGCCGGTGTCGGCGCCGACCTTGCCGAACTGCGCCGCACCGTGGAAGACCTCGACCCCTCCACCAAGGGCGACCTGCTCTCGCGCCGCAAGATCTTCGGGATCATCCCGATGGGCAACAAGCTGCGCAACTATTTCGACGGCTATCAAAGCGCGCAGGGCCACATCGGCGCGATCCTCGCCCGCCTGCAGGGCGGCAAGGACGAACTGCTGATGGACAACGCCTCCATCGACGTGGAGCGCCAGAACCTCTGGGCGGCGATGGGCAAGCTCGAACAGATGATCTTCATGTCGAAGGCGCTGGACGAGACGCTGGAGCAGAAGGCCGCCGATCTGGACCATACCGACCCCGCCAAGGCCAAGGCCGTGCGCGAGAGCGCGCTGTTCTACGTGCGCCAGCGCACGCAGGACCTGCTGACGCAGATGGCGGTCTCGGTGCAGGGCTATCTCGCGCTCGATCTGGTGAAGAAGAACAATGTCGAGCTGATCAAGGGCGTCGACCGCGCTTCCACCACCACCGTCGGCGCGCTGCGCACGGCCGTCACGGTGGCGCAGGCGATGGCCAACCAGAAGCTGGTGCTGGACCAGATCACCGCGCTCAACACCACGACCGCGCGGATCATCGACGGCACCGGCCAGATGCTGAAGGACAACACCGCGCGCATCCACGAGCAGGCGGCGAACGCCACGATCCCCCTGGAGACGCTCAGCCGCGCCTTCCAGAACATCTACGACACGATGGATTCGATCGACACCTTCAAGATGCAGGCGCTCGATTCCATGAAGCAGACCGTGCAGTCGCTGGAGGGTGAGGTCACCAAGTCCAAGGCCTATATCGCCCGCGCGCAAGGCCAGGCCGAAGGCACGGCGCTGGGCAGCGACAAGACGGCGAAGGCCATGCTCGAGGCGCTCGACTGACAGCCATGGCCAATTCCGTCACGCCCCGCAGTCGCAATGCCGCGAACCAGGAAGTGATCCGTGCCGCACGCCGCCAGCGCGCGGCGCGGCTTTACAATGCCCGCAAGGAGCGCTGGAGCTTTCGCTGGCGCCGCATTCGCCGTGCTTTCCTGGCGCTGTTCGGCATCTTCATCGTGGCCCTGACCGCCGGGCTGATCCTCGGCGGGCTGTCTTTCACCACCACGGTGCTGACGACGCTGCTGGCCTTCGCGGTGTTTATGGTGCTCTCGATCTATCCCGCCACGCCCAAGCTCCGTGCCGAGGAACTGGGCAGCGCGACACTGCCCGAACTGGCCGGATCGGCGGAACTCTGGCTGGAAACCCGCCGCCGCGCCTTGCCCAATGCCGCGGTCGATGCCGTGGACATGATCGGCGTGCGCCTCGAACAGCTGGCGCCGCAGCTTGCCACCTTGCAGGACAACGGCCCCGCCGCGCATGAAGTGCGCAAGCTGCTGTCGGAACACCTGCCTTCGCTGGTGGACAGCTATACCCGCATTCCCGCCGAGCTGCGCAACAAGACCCATGCCGGCAGCACGCCTTCGCAGCAGCTGGTGGAAGGGCTCAACGTCATCGCCGGCCAGATCGAGGCGATGAGCCTGGACCTCTCGCGCGGAGACCTGGATGCACTGGCGACGCGCGGCCGTTTCCTCGAGACCAAGTATATCGACGCGAGCGACGATGGTTGAGCTGCTGACGAGGGCGGGGAGCCTGCCGTTTTCGGTCGCCCTGGCGCTGATGCTGATGTTCGCCCTGCTCCAGATCGTCGGTCTCGGCGATTTCCTCGGCGGCGATACCCACCTCGATGTCCATGCCGATGTTCATGCGGGCGTCCATGGGACCCTCCACGGGCATGGCGGCGTCGATGCAGGGCTGCTGTCGGTGCTCGGTCTCGGCCGGGTGCCGTTCCTGATGTGGCTCATGCTGCTGCTCACCGTGTTCGGCCTGATCGGCATTTCCGCGCAGGAGCTGCTGCTCTCGCTGACCGGGAGCCCCTGGAGCGCGTGGCTCGTCGCGCCCGTCGTTGCCCTCGTTTCGCTGCCGATCACTGGCGCGCTGTCACGGGGGCTCGGCCGGATCATCCCGCAGGACGAGACGAGCGCGATCGACGTGTCCGCGCTGGTCGGGCGGGAAGCGGAAATCCTGGTCGGGACCGCGCTGGCCGGAAGCCCGGCGCGCGGGCGCGTGTTCGATCACTACGGCCAGGCGCATAATGTCATGGTGGAGCCGGATCTGCACGACCAGCGCTTCGTGCAAGGCGAAAAGGTGCTGCTGGTGCGGCGCGAGGGCGACTTGTTCAAGGCCATTGCGCGGGGCGACCACTACCTGCCGCGCCTGGACTGAAAAGGGCCGCGCGTCAGGGCGTGACAACTGCGGTTAACGCTTTGAAAGCACGGCGCGTCAGGCCGGTTTTCCTGGGAAATCCGCGCCTGTTCTGCTAGCTTTCCTGTCTATTTGATTGCGTGGTCCCGGGCTTTGGCCGGACGACGCCAGGGGGAGTATCGAAGACATGCAAGACCTCGTCGGCATCGGAATTCTAGCCGGCATCGCCCTCGTCCTGTTCCTGGCGCTGGGCCTGATGCTCGCGCGGCTCTACAAGCGCGCGTCCAAGGAAATCGGCTTCGTGCGCACGGGCTTCGGCGGCGAGCGCGTGGTCATGAACGGCGGCGCGCTGGTCCTGCCGGTCTTCCACGAGACCATGCCCGTCAACATGAACACCGTGCGCCTGGCGGTGGAGCGCAAGAATCAGGATGCGCTCATCACGCTGGACCGCCTGCGCATCGACGTGAAGGCCGAATTCTACGTGCGCGTCCGCCCCGATGCCGGTGCCATCGCCATGGCGGCGCAGACGCTGGGCGCCCGCACCATGCATCCCGAAGCGCTGAAGGAATTGGTCGAAGGCAAGTTCGTCGATGCGCTGCGCTCGGTCGCGGCGGGCATGACGATGAACCAGCTTCACGAACAGCGCGCGGACTTCGTGCAGAAGGTGCAGCAGGTTTCCTCGTCCGATCTCGCGATGAACGGGCTTGAGCTGGAATCGGTGTCGCTGACCGGTCTGGACCAGACCTCGATCGAGCACTTCAATGCCAACAACGCCTTCGATGCCGAGGGTCTCACCAAGCTGACCGAGCAGATCGAACTGCGCAAGAAAGCGCGGAACGACATCGAGCAGGACACCCGCGTCCAGATCGAAACCAAGAACCTGGAAGCGGAGCGCCAGTCGCTCTCGATCCAGCGCGACAACGAATTCGCCAAGCTGGAGCAGGAGCGCGAGATCGAGATGCGCCGGGCCGAGCAGGCGGCCGAAGTCGCGCGCGAGCAGGCCTTGCGGGGGCGCGAGGCCGAGGAAGCGCGGATCATCGCCAAGCAGCAGGTCGATTCGCAGCAGATCGAATCGGATCGCACCATCCAGCAGGCCAAGATCGCGCAGGCCCAGGCCGTCGAACTGGCGCGCCAGGGGCAGCAGATCGCCATCCAGAACAAGAGCCGGGAGGAAAGTCAGGCCAAGGCTGACGCCGACGAGGCCCGCGCCAAGGCGGTCGCCGCCGAGGAACAGGTCATCACCAGCCGTGAGACCGAGATCGCCGAGCGCGCCAAGCGCATCGAACTGATCGAGGCCAGCAAGGAAGCCGAGCGGCAGGCGATCTCGGTCAAGGTGGAAGCCGAAGCCGAACGCGAAGCCGCCGCCAACCGCGCCGAGGCCTTCCGCCTGGCCGCCGAGGGCGAGGCCGAGGCCGAGAAGCTCCGCGCCGAAGCCGCGCGCGTGCGTTTCGAAGTGGAAGCGGCGGGTCAGCGCGCGGTCAACGAAGCGGCGAACCTGCTCTCGTCCGACCAGATCTCGCTGCAGATGAAACTCGCCCTGCTCAAGGTTCTGCCGGAAGTCGTGCGCGAATCCGTGCGGCCGCTGGAGGCGATCGATTCGATCAAGATCGTGCAAGTCGACGGCCTGACACAGAAGGGCGGTTCATCGGCTTCGTCGGCTTCGGTCGGCGGATCGGGCAACCTGGCCAACGACGCGGTCAGTGCCGCGCTTGCGTACCGTGCGCAGGCCCCGGTGATCGACGGGCTGATGAAGGAGCTTGGCCTTGACGGTGCGTCGCTGGCCAATCTCGTGCAGGGCGCTGCGCAGGTTCCGGTGGCGCCCGCCATCCATGCCCCGGCGAACGACGCCAGCGCGGGCGTTGTGCGCGAAGCGGAGTGAATCCGGGCGGGCGGCGCCCGCCCGCTCATCGCCCCGGCGACCCGGCTCCCGGTGTCGCCGGGGAGACCGCGTGCTAGCTCTCGGCCTGGACGAGAAGGAGGCCCGCGATGGACCGGCAATTCCACAAGATCCTGCTGTTCATGAAACGGCGCGCCGACCTGACGCCGCAGCAGTTCCGCGACTACTACGAAACGCGCCATGCGCCCCTCGCGGAGCGCTATTCGCGGGGCGTCAGCCGCTACATCCGGCGCTATGTCGATCCCCAGCCGCATCCGGAAACCGGCGATTTCACCGATGGGCCGGACGTCATCACCGAACTCTGGTTCGAGGACGAAGCGGTGTTCCGCAAGACCCTGGCCTATATTACGCAGAACCTCATGCCCGACGAGATCGTTGCGGATGAGCGCAATCTGTTCGACCGGGCCTCGTTCCGCATCGCGACGGTCATGGAGTGCGAGAGCTAGGGCGCAAGGGCACGGAATTTCGCAAAGGCGGCGATCGGGTTTGCGCAGGCGCTGGCGGAACTTGGCATCACGACCGGGCGGGCCAGCGCATTTTCAGCGCTTCCCGCCCGTAGCGTCATCGTCTCAGAGGGTCACCGTCTCAGGGGATCACAGGCCCAGGCGGCCCAGTATCCCCCCATCCACCTTGATGTCGCAGCCGCTGACATAGGATGCGGCCGGCGAGCAGAGGAACTCCGCCACGGAGGCGATTTCATCGCCCAGTCCCTGCCGCCCGAGCGGCGTCATGCCCATCATCCGCACCATCTGCTCGCTCGCCTTGGCTTCGGCGCGGCTCATTTCGGTGTCGATGAAGCCCGGCGCGATGGAGGCGATGCGCAGGCCGCGCTCCCCGAAGGCCGCCGCTTCCCGCCCGACCAGCCCGATCACCCCGCGCTTGGACAGCGTATAGCCCATGCCAGGATTGGTGGAGAAACGGTCGACATCTTCCCGCCCCTTGCCCGCGACGAGGTCCTGCACGGCCGCGACCATCGCCGGATCGGGAATGAGATAGGCCGACATCGAGGAGATCAGCACCGCGCATCCGCCCTCCTCGAATCGCGGCAGGAGCGCGGCCACGAGGCGTTCGGTGGCGAAATAGTTCACTTCGAGGATGCGCGGCGCCTCGGCCATCGTCGGCGAGAGACCGGCCGTATGGACCAGCGCGAAGAGCGGCGCTTCGCCCAGGGTATCGAGCAGGCGCTGCGGGAATTCAGGCGCGGCGATGTCCCCGGCCAGCGTCGAGACGTGCACGCCGTCCCGGCGCAGTTCGGCGGCCACGGCCTCCAGCCTTTCGGCATTCACGTCGCTCAGCAGCAAGGGGCGGCCTTGCGCGGCGAAGCGGGCGGCGACCGGGCGGCCCATGCCTCCGGCGGCTCCGGTGACGATGACGGTAGCGTTCATGATCTCTCCCATTCGCCGTTCGCCGGCCTTGCGCAGATGTCGTAACCGCCGCCCCGCCCTCCGGCCAGCACCTGCGCGACTCATCGCTCCGGGGAATAAGATACAGTGTCGCTCATAGTTCTTGCATTGCGGGCCGTCCCGTCGTTTCATCGCCCAAGCCGGAAAACGGGCCGGGCAGGGAAGCGGGAGAGCGCGAATGCAGATGACGGGCGAGCAGCGGGTCGCGGCGCCGCGCCGGAAGGTGTGGGAAGCGCTCAACGATCCCGTCGTTCTCGCCCAGTGCATTCCGGGCTGCCAGAGCCTGGAGCGAGAGGGGGACGATCGCTTCGTTGCCGTGGCGGAAGTGAAGATCGGGCCCATCGGCGCGCGGTTTCGGGGGCAGGTGCACCTCTCCGATCTCGATGCGCCCAATGGCTATACGATAACCGGCTCGGGCAACGGGGGCATTGCCGGAAGCGCGCGGGGCGGCGCGAAAGTGCGGCTCAGTGACGGCGAAGATGGCGTGACGCTGGTCGCTTACGAAGTCGAGGCGGAAGTGGGCGGCCGCATGGCCCAGCTGGGCGGGCCGATCATCGATGCGACGGCGAAGAATCTCGCCGGCAAGTTTTTTACCAGGTTCGGGGAGGTCGTCACGGGGGGCGCTCCGGCGCCGGTTGCAGCGGGGGAGCTTGCAGCCGGCGCCGGGCAGGGGGCGACTGCCACGGCGCCGGTGCTTCCAGCGCCGCTCGTCCCCGGGGCGCGCGCCGTGCCGGGAGGAACTGTCTGGGGCTGGGTGGCCGCGCTCGTGCTGGCGCTGGCGGCAGGCTTCATGCTGGGTGTGAAAGGACTCCAGGCAGAGTTCCTGGGCGTGGCGGTGCTGTTGGTGGTCACGGCCGCCGCCGCCTTCGAGGCCGGGCGCCGGGGAGCGCCGCGATGAAGCCCGCGCCGTTCGACTATGTCCGCCCGGCCAGCGTGGCCGAGGCCTGCCGGGTTCTGGCGGAGGCCGGCGGGGGAGCGACGGTGCTGGCAGGCGGGCAAACGCTCATGCCCTTGCTGAACTTGCGGATGAGCCAGCCTTTCATCCTCGTCGACCTTGGCGGCATCGCGGAGCTGCGCGGCGTTTCCGAAGTCGCGGGCGGGATTCGCGTGGGCGCCATGACGCGGCAGGCCGAGGCCCTGGCCGATGCAACGCTCGCCCGGCGGCTCCCGGCGTTGGTCACGGCTCTGGGCCATGTCGGGCACCACCAGACGCGCAACCGCGGGACGGTGGGCGGATCGATCGCGCTCGGCGAGCCGGCGGCGGAAATGCCCGCGACGGCGATCGCGCTGGGCGCCACGCTGGAGATCATCTCGACAAGGGGCACGCGGCACGTCGCGGCGGCGGACTTCTATCTCGGCCCTTACATGACGGTGCTGGAGCCGGACGAACTGCTGACGGCCGTGGTCTATCCCGACTGGGCGGCGGGGCATCTGGTGCTGTTTCGCGAAGTGGCGCAGCGGCCCGGAGACTTCGCGCTGGTCGGCATGGTCGGCGCGCTGGTGCTGGAAGACGGCAAGGTGGCGCGGGCCGGACTCGCCTGGTTCGGCATGGGGCCGACGCCGATCCGCATGCGCCGGGCCGAAGAGGCGCTGCTCGGCGCGGCCCTGGCCGATCTCGACGTCGAGGCCGTGGCGGGACTGGCCGTGGCGGAGAGCGCGCCTTTCGACGATCACCACGCCAGTGCGGAATACCGCCGTACTGTCGGCCGCCGCATCTTCGCACGGGGCCTGCGCGAAGTTCTGGACCTGAGGGAGGCCGCATGAGCGAACACGCCATCGCATGGACCGTCAACGGCCACCGCCGTCATGACCGGGTGGAGGCGCGCACCAGCCTTGCGGACCATCTGCGACTGGAGGCGGGCTGCACCGGGGTGCACCTGGGATGCGAGCATGGCGTTTGCGGCGCCTGCACGGTCCTGGTCGACGGGCGGGCCGTGCGCGCCTGCCTGATGCTGGCGGTCCAGGCAGACGGAGCGGACGTGACCACCGTGGAGGGCCTCGCCGCGCCGGACGGCACGTTCCATCCGGCGCAGGAGGCCATGCGCGAGGCCCACGGGCTGCAATGCGGCTTTTGCACGCCGGGCGTGCTGATGACTTTCGCGGCGCTGACGGCGGGCGAGGAACCCGCGGACGAGGCGACGATGATCGCCGCCATGTCCGGCCATGTCTGCCGCTGCACGGGCTATCAGGGCATCCGGCGCGCTGCCCGGGCCCTGGCGGAGGGCAGGTACGGAGGCGGGGCCGAGCGCATAAGCGAAGACGGGGCGACCGGCCCTGCCGCCGGCAAGGGGCAGGCGGCGTGAATGCGCAGGCGCCCGGCGGCGGGCTTGGTGCCACGCGCTGGATCGGCAAACGCGCGCTTCGCAAGGAAGATCCGCGCCTGCTGACCGGGCGCGGGCAGTTCGTGGACGACGTGACCCTGCCCGGCATGCTCCATGTCGCTTTCGCCCGCAGCCCCGTGGCGCGCGGGCGCATCCTGTCCATCCAAAGCGAATTCGCCCGCGAGATGCCCGGTGTCCATGCCGTGCTGACCGCGGCGGACCTCGCCGCGCGGCCGATCCGCATGCTCTCGTTCTTCTTTACCGAGGCGGAGATCGCGATTGCGCCGCTTGCGGACGGCCAGGTGGCCTATGTCGGCGAGCCGGTGGTCATGGTCGCCGCGGAGACGCGCGCCATGGCGGAAGACGCCGCCTCCCTGATCGAGGTCGAATACGAGGAGCACGATCCCGTCGTCACGATCGCGCAGGCCAGGTCGTCCGCGGCGATCCATGCCGGGATGGACAGCAATGTCGCGGCCGAAATCGGCGACGAAGACATCGAGGAGGAGCTGGAACGCAAGCTCGCCGGATCGGCGCTGCGGCTCAGCCACAAGGTGGTCCACCAGCGCATCTCGCAGGCGCCCATGGAGACGCGCGGGGTGATCGCCGCGCGCGACGGACCGGAAGAACTTACGCTCTGGATTACCTGCCAGAGCCCGCATCTCGTGGCGCGCTGGGTCAGCCTGGCGCTGGATCTGCCGGATACCGCGATCCGGGTCATCGCCAAGGACGTGGGCGGCGCTTTCGGGCTGAAGAACCACCCGTGGAAGGAGGAAAGCGCGGTCATCGTTGCGGCGCTGCTGCTGGGCCGGCCGCTCAAGTGGATAGAGGACCGCTACGAGGCGCTCACCGCATCCAACCAGGCACGCGAGGCGGAGATGATCCTGCAGGCGGGGTTCGACGCGGAAGGTCGGCTCACCGGTTCCCACGGCATCTACGACTGCAACAACGGTGCCTTCCCGCAAGGCGCGGACAGCAATATCGCCGTGCACATGTTCGTCTGGGCGGCCTACAAGCAGCCTGCCTACGCCTTCGTCTCGCGCGGATGGTACACCAACACCAACGGCCTTGCCGCCTATCGCGGGCCCTGGGCGATGGAATCGCTGGTCCGCGAGACCCTGCTGGACAAGGCGGCGCGCAAGCTGGGGATCGATCCGGTGGAGATCCGCCGCCGCAATCTCGTCTACCTTGCCGACCAGCCCGCCGTGACCAGCATGGGCATTCCGCTGCAGGACATCACGCCCGGCGAATGCCTGGAAAAGCTGCTCCAGCACTTCGACATGGCGCAGTTTCGCCGCGAACAGGGGCGCGCGCGGCAGGAGGGGCGCTATCTGGGCGTGGGCCTGGCGTCCTATGTCGAACCGACCGGCTCGGCGGGATCGATGGCGCCGATGACCGGCGAGCTGGCGCAAGTGCGGATCGAACCGACGGGCAAGGTCACCGCGACGATGTCCACTCATTCGCAGGGCCACGGCACGGCCACGACGATGGCCCAGTGCATCGCAGACCGGCTGGGCGTGCGCTACGAGGATGTGACCGTGTTCGAGGGTGACAGCTCGCGCGGTGGCTTCAGCCCCGGAGCGGCAGGAAGCCGTCAGGGTGTGATTGCGGGCGGGGCGGCGATCCGGTGCTCGGAACTGCTGGCGGACAAAGTGCGTGCCGTGGCTGCGCACTTGCTCAATGCCAGTGCCGAAAGCGTGGTGCTCGACGCGGGCATGGTCCGGGTGGAGGGCGCGCCGGAAATGGCGCGGCCGCTCGCGGAGATTGCCGCCATCGCCTATGGCGAGCCCGACCGTCTGCCGCCGGGGCTGGAAACCGGGCTGGAGATGCAGTTCCGTTATCAGCCGCCGCCGATGACGTTCACCAGCGCCACCCATCTTGCCGTGGTGGAAGTGGATGTGGACACCGGCTTCGTCTCGATCCTGCGCTGGATCTCGTCCGAGGATTGCGGGACGGTCATCAACCCGGCCGTGGTCGAGGGGCAGATTTCCGGCGGGCTGGCACAGGCCATCGGCATGGTCCTGCTGGAGGAGATGCCTTACGACGCGCGGGGCAATCCGCAGGCGGCGACGTTCAAGGACTACCTCCTGCCGTCGATTTCCGACGTGCCGGTGTTCGAATTCGTCCACGCCAATACCCCGTCGCAGACCATCGGCGGCATGCGCGGCGTGGGGGAGGGCGGCGCGATCATCGGTCCGCCCACGCTGGTGAACGCCATCGCCGATGCCCTTTCGCCGTTCGGGGAGATCGAGGACCTTGTCCTGCCGCTGACGCCGGGCCGCATTCTCGACGTGATCGAACAGCGCGACGTATCGGGCCGGCACAAGCCGGAGCCGGAGCGCGCCGAGCCGGCGCCTGCCGCCGCCATCGCGCCGGACGCGGAACCGGACCCCGGGCCGAACGATGAGCAGCCTGCTGCTGCAAGCGGGCCTGGGGGAGACTGGAACATGGTGCTCAAGACGCCGATGGGGCCGCAGGCGATGCTGGCGCACTTCGACGTGGAGGGCAGCGCCGTCAGCGGCTACCTGTCATCGCCGGAAGGCAGGCAGGACTTCGGCGGCGGCACGTTCGAGGCCGGGCGCCTGCGGTTCGATCTCAAGGTGGAGAAACCGATGAAGATCACGCTCAAATACGATCTGGAACTGCGCGGAGACACCCTCGTCGGGAAGTGCAAGATGGGCATGTTCGGATCGGCGAAAGTCACGGGCGAGCGGGCACCGTGAGGAATGCCGCCCGGCCCGATCGGCCGGGCTAGCTGCTGGCGTCCTTCACCGTTTCCATGGCCACATATGTGGACGTGCTGGAAACATGCGGCAGGTTCGACAGTTTTTCGCCCAGAACCTCGCGGTAACGGCGGATGTCGGTGGTGCGGACTTTCAGCAGGTAGTCGAAATGGCTGGCGAGCATGTGGCACTCCTCCACTTCGGGAATGCGGCGGACGGCGGCGTTGAATTCCTTCAGCGCCTGCTCGCGCGTGTCCGACAGCTTGACCTCGGTGAAGGCGACATGGTCAAGGCCCAGGCTGGCCGGATCGACCACGGCGCGGAAGCCCCGGATCACCCCCGAATCGATCAGCCGCCGCATGCGGACCTGGCAAGGCGTCTTGGAAAGCCCTACGTTCTGCGCAAGGTCGGTGACGCTCATGCGGCCGTCGGCGCGCAAGGCGGCGATGATCTTGCGATCGAGTTCGTCCAGATCGACGTGTTTTACGCGATTTGCCATCCGTTTGGCCTGCAAGATCCCGAAAGATAAGTTCAGATGAGCCAATCTGTGCCTGTGAAAAGTCGGATTGCCAAGCGGCCTTGGGATATTGGCGATTCATGACCCACACGCCCGCCCGCACGCCCCTCTTCGGCGCCTTCGCCCCCGCCGTCAGCGAACCGACCCCGCTTCGCCGCGCGATCACCGATGCTTTCCGCCGCGACGAGGCCGCCTGCATGGCACCGCTGCTGGACGCGGCGACGCTGCCCGAGGCGCAGCGCCAGGCAGTTCGCGAGACGGCCATCCACCTGGTGTCCACCTTGCGCGCCAATCACAAGGGCACCGGCGTCGAAGGTCTGGTGCAGGAATATTCGCTGTCCAGCCAGGAAGGCGTGGCGCTCATGTGCCTGGCCGAGGCGCTGCTGCGCATTCCCGACAATGCCACCCGCGACGCGCTCATTCGCGACAAGATCTCCGACGGAGACTGGAGCGCGCACCTCGGCGGCGGCAAGTCGCTCTTCGTCAATGCCGCGACCTGGGGGCTGGTGGTGACGGGCAAGCTGGTCGGCTCGGTCGACGACAAGGGCCTCGGCTCGGCCCTGACGCGGCTGGTCGCCCGCGCAGGCGAGCCGGTGATCCGCCGCGGCGTCGATCTGGCGATGCGCCTGATGGGCGAGCAGTTCGTGACCGGCGAAACGATCGGTGAAGCCGTGAAGCGCGCGCGCGCGCTGGAGGAAAAGGGCTTCGGCTACAGCTACGACATGCTGGGCGAAGCCGCCACCACCGCGGCCGATGCCAACCGCTACAACGCCGATTATGTGAACGCTATCCACGCCATCGGCAAGGCGAGCGCCGGGCGCGGCATCTACCGGGGGCCGGGCATCTCGATCAAGCTCTCGGCGCTCCACCCGCGCTACAGCCGTGCCCAGGCGGAGCGCGTGATGGGCGAACTGCTGCCGCGCGTGAAGGCGCTGGCCGTGCTCGCGCGCGGCTACGACATCGGCTTCAACATCGATGCCGAGGAAGCGGACCGCCTCGAACTCTCGCTGGACCTGCTGGAGGCGCTGGCCCTCGATCCCGAACTCCAGGGCTGGGACGGGCTGGGCTTCGTGGTCCAGGCCTATGGCAAGCGCTGCCCCTTCGTGCTCGACTGGATCATCGATCTGGGCCGCCGCGCCGGGCGCCGCATGATGGTGCGCCTGGTGAAGGGCGCCTATTGGGACGCCGAGATCAAGCGCGCGCAAGTGGACGGGCTGGCCGATTTCCCGGTGTTCACCCGCAAGGTCCACACGGACGTGTCCTATGTCGCCTGCGCGAAGAAGCTGCTGGCCGCGCCGGACGCGGTGTTCCCGCAGTTCGCCACTCACAATGCGCAGACGCTGGCCACGATCTACCATCTGGCCGGACCGGACTTCGCGATCGGCCAGTACGAGTTCCAGTGCCTCCACGGCATGGGCGAGCCGCTCTATTCGCAAGTCGTCGGCGCCGGCGAATCCGGGAACAACCTCGACCGGCCCTGCCGCATCTACGCGCCGGTCGGCACGCATGAGACGTTGCTGGCCTATCTCGTGCGCCGTCTCCTGGAAAACGGCGCGAACTCCTCGTTCGTGAACCGCATCGCCGATCCGGCCGTGCCCGTGGAAGAGATGGTGGGCGATCCCGTAGACGTCGTGCGCGCCATGCCCGATCCGGGCGCGCGGCACGACCTGATCCCGCTGGCGGCCGACCTCTACCCCGGCCGCCGCAATTCGGACGGCATCGACATGGCCGACGAGGCGGCGCTGGCCGTGCTGTCGCAAGACCTGCGCCGTTCCGCCGCGCGCGAATGGTTCGCCATGCCCGCCAATGCCCAGGGCGGCGAGCGCGCCGTGCTCAACCCCGCCGATCACGCGGACGTGGTGGGCCGGGTGATCGAAGTGGCCCCGGAAGCTGCCTCCGTCGCCGTCGCTCGCGCTGCGATCAGCCGTTGGAGCCAGGTATCCGTGGACGAGCGCGCGGCCATGCTGGAGGCCGCCGCCGATGCCATGCAGGGCCGGATCGGCCTGCTCATGGGCCTCGTCATCCGCGAGGCCGGCAAGTCGGCCGCCAATGCCATCGCCGAAGTGCGCGAAGCGATCGACTTCCTGCGCTACTATGCGAAGCAGGCCCGCGAGACGTTCGGCGCCGATCAGGTGCCGCTGGGGCCGGTGGTCTGCATCAGCCCCTGGAACTTCCCGCTGGCGATCTTCGCAGGGCAAGTCGCGGCCGCGCTGGTGGCAGGCAACCCGGTGCTGGCCAAGCCGGCCGAGGAAACGCCGCTGATCGCTGCCGAAGCCGTGCGCCTGCTGCACGAGGCCGGCGTGCCCAAGGACGCGCTCCAACTGCTGCCGGGCGACGGCAAGCTGGGCGCCGCGCTGGTGGCGGCGCCGCAAGTGGCGGCAGTGATGTTCACCGGCTCCACCGAAGTGGCGCGCCTCATCCAGAAGCAGCTGGCCGGCCGGGTTTCGGCCCATGGCCATGCCGTTCCCTTCATCGCCGAGACCGGCGGCCAGAACGCGATGATCGTCGATTCCTCGGCTCTGGCCGAGCAGGTGGTTGCCGACGTGATCGCCTCGGCCTTCGATTCGGCCGGACAGCGCTGCTCGGCGCTGCGGGTGCTCTGCCTCCAGGAGGAAGTGGCGGACCGCACCCTGGTCATGCTCAAGGGCGCGCTGGCGGAGCTGCGGGTCGGCAATACGCAGGAACTCGCGGTCGACATCGGGCCGGTGATCACGGCCGAGGCCAAGGGCATGATCGACGGCCACGTCGCCCGCATGAAGGCGCGCGGCTGCAAGGTCGAGCAAGTGGCGATCCCCGCGACGTGCGCATCGGGCACTTTCGTGGCGCCCACGATCATCGAGATCTCGACGATCGACCAGATCGAACGCGAGGTGTTCGGGCCGGTGCTGCATGTGCTGCGCTTCAAGCGCGACGAACTGTCCGCGCTGATAGAGGCGATCAACGCCACCGGCTACGGGTTGACGTTCGGTCTCCACACCCGCCTCGACGCGACGGTGGAGCAAGTGACTTCGGCCATCCGCGCGGGCAATCTCTACGTCAATCGCAACACCATCGGCGCGATCGTCGGCGTGCAGCCTTTCGGCGGCCGCGGGCTCTCGGGCACGGGTCCGAAGGCGGGCGGTCCGCTCTATCTCGGGCGACTGGCGCGGCAGGCGCCGCAAGTGCTGGATGCGCCCGCCAGGACGGCGCCGCTGGTGGAGGCTTTCGCGACCTGGCTGTCCGGGCAGGGCGATGCCGCTTCCGCGGCGGCGGCGCGCAGCCTGGCGGCCGGATCGGGGCTGGGCATGGAACTGAGCCTGCCGGGCCCGGTGGGCGAGATCAATCTCTATGCCCTCCACCCGCGCGGCCGCATCCTGCTGCGCCCGGCGACGCAGGAAGGGCTCTACGGGCAAATGGCGGCCGTGCTGGCCACCGGCAACACCGCGACGGTCGAGGGCATGGCGCTTCCGGCCGGACTGCCCGAAGCCGTGGCCGCGCGTTTCGCTCCCGATGCCGGTGCACATTTCGCTGCCTGCCTGGTGGAAGGCGATGCCGAGGCGGTTCGCGCGGCCTGCAAGGCCGTGGCCGAGCTGCCCGGGCCGATCGTGCCCGTCCACCGCACGCCGGGGCCGAATCTGGTCTGGCTGCTGGAAGAGGTCTCGACCTCGATCAACACCACGGCGGCGGGCGGCAATGCCAGCCTCATGATGATCGGCTGACGCCCCTGCCAGCCGGACACGAAAAGGCCCGCGAGTGACGAACTCGCGGGCCTTTCTTCATGCGGTGCGCGGAAGGCCTCAGCAGGCCGGGACAGGCTGCCCGGCCATGGCGCCTTCGTGCTCGCGCTTGTGCAGGGTCAGGGTCACCAGGAAGATCGCCAGCCCGCCCAGAGACAGGCCCATGCCGATCCAGCCTGTCGAGGTCAGGCCGTAGCCTGCCGAAATGGCCAGGCCGCCGAGCCAGGGCCCAAGCGCATTGGCCATGTTGAAGGCGCTGTGGTGCGCCGCAGCCGCCAGGGCCTGTGCGTCGCCCGCCACGTCCATCAGGCGCGTCTGGAGAATGGTGCCGAGGCCGCCGGCAAAACCGATCATCACCACCACCACGCTCAGCGTCCAGACGTTGCTTGCGGCCATCGGGAACAGCGCAAGGGCGAAGGCGCTGAACAGCAGCGCGCCGATCGCGGCCTTGTTCAGCGAGCGGTCGGCCGCCCAGGCCCAGAACAGGTTGCCCACTGTCATGCCCACGCCGAACACGGCCAGGACCACCGGCACGAGGTGCTCGGATACTTTGGTCACTTCGATCATGGTCGAGGCGATATAGGTGTAGACCGCGAAGAGGCCGCCGAAACCGATGGCGCCGGTCAGCAGGGTCAGCAGCACTTGCGGACGGCGCAGCGCGCCCAGTTCGCGCATCGGGCTGGCGCCTTCGGCCGCCTTCTGGTGCGGAGCGAAGAGCGCGACGAGCGCCATGGTGATGACGGCCAGCACCGAGACGATGGCGAAGCCGGTGCGCCAGCCGAAGGCCTGGCCCAGCCAGTTGGCCAGCGGCACGCCGATGATTGTCGCCACCGTCAGGCCGGACATGACCAGCGCCACCGACTGGGCGCGGCGGTTTGCCGGCACCATCGAGGCGGCCACCAGCGCGGCGATGCCGAAGTAGGCACCGTGCGGCAGCCCGCTGATGAAGCGGAACAGCAGCAGCAGCGGATATGTGGGCGCCATGGCCGAAAGCGCGTTGCCCACCGCGAAGAGCGCCATGAGGCCGATCAGCAAGGCCCGCCGGGGCAGTTTCGCGGCCAGAACGGCGATGATCGGCGCGCCGACCACGACGCCCAGCGCATAGGTGCTGATGGCATGGCCCGCCTCGGGCTCGGTCAGGCCGAGATCGCGCGCGAAATAGGGCACGAGGCTCATCGCGGCGAATTCGGTCGTGCCGATGGCGAAGGCACCCATCGCCAAGGCGAGGATGACGAGCGCGGGGTGAGTATGGGCTTTTTGCTGATCGGTCATGTTGCACTGCAATATTTTGGGGGCAAGTGCGATCTAGTGGACCCCGGCGCCATGCCAACCCCGACCGGGAGTGCAATAATTGCACTCCCGGTCTTGTTTGTTGCAATGGGTTGCGCGGCTGTGGCTCTGCCGGTGTCCCGGCGAAAGGCCCAGGGCAAGGCTCTGCTTCGGCCAAGGGAGCGTTCCAAGCAAGCCCTTGCGCGAAGCGAACCCGTGCCCCGAAGCGAACCCTGGCTCAGAGCCCCGGATCGAATTCGGGCGCGTTCTTGGTCGTGTAGTCCGAATGAGTGGCGACGTGAATGCCGCATTCGGTCTTGTTCCAGCCGCGCCAGCGGCCCGAGCGTGGGTCTTCGCCCGCGGCGACCTTGCTGGTGCAGGGCATGCAGCCGATCGAGGGATAGCCCTCGGCGACCAGCGGATGGGCCGGCAAATCGTGTTCGGCGATATAGGCGGCGATCCGCTCGGGCGACCAGTCGATCAGCGGGTTCACCTTGAGGCGGCCCTGCGCGTCAGTGGTGTCCACCTCGAAGCGGGGCAGGGTGGCGCGGGTGGAGGCCTGGAACGCCTTGCGGCCGCTGAACGAAGCGTCGAAGCCCAGCAGGGCCTTTTCCAGCGGCTTCACCTTGCGGATTTCGCAGCAGCCGTCGGGATCGTAGGACCAGCGCAGTCCGTTTTCGTCCTTCTTCGCCAGTTCCTCGGCATCGGGGACGAGGTTGCGCAAGTCCTTCAGTCCCAGTCGCTCGATCAGCAGGTCGCGATAGGCCAGGGTCTCGGGGAAATGCTTGCCGGTTTCGAGGAACAGCACCGGCACCGTGGGATCGACGCGGCTGACGAGATGCAGCAGCACCGCCGATTCCGCACCGAAGCTGGACACGATCGCGATATCGCCCACCATGCGTTCCTTGAGCACCGTTTCGAGCATCTCGCTCGTTTCGGTGCCGCGGAAGAGGCGGTTGAGGCGAACGGCATCGGCCTCGTCGAAACGAGGGCCGGTGTCGATCAGGTCGCGAATACGGGCAGCTTCGGTCTGGGGCATCGGTGGTTCCCTATAGGGACGGTTACGCCGGGTGGCGCTTCGCCCAGATCGCCGGGCGACCGTCGACGACGGTGGCCTGGTAGACGTTGTCCCAGCGATCGAACGCATTGCGGGCGTCCTGTTCGTTGAGGGCCTTGTCGGGCGCGAAGGCATCGAAGCCGCAGCGCTTGAGGTGCGAAAGCATGTCGATCACCAGATCGCCCACGGCCCGCATCTCGCCCTGGTAGCCCGCTTCGCGAAGCAGGCGCGCCGAGGAATAGCCGCGGCCGTCGGTCCAAGCCGGGAAGCTCACTTCGACGAGCGAGAGCCGGTCGAGGTAGGGCAGCAGGTCGCGCGCATCGTCGCCCGGCTCGATGCGGACGGCGGAGGCGTTGGACTGTTCGGAGAACGAATCCACGGTGACGGCGGGGTCGTTGACGGTTTCGTCGTCACGGAAACGGAACTGGACCTCAACCATAGATGGCCTCCTTGAACGGATCCATGCCGATACGGCGATAGGTGTCGAGGAAGCGCTCCTCGCCTTCCTTGTTGGCGAGATAGACTTCGGTGGCCTTTTCGATGGCGTCGACGACGCCGTCCTCGGTGAAGCCGGGGCCGATGATCTTCGCGAGCGAGGTATCCGCCCCCTCGCTGCCGCCGAACAGGAGCTGGTAGTTTTCCAGGCCCTTCTTGTCGACGCCGAGGATGCCGATGTGGCCGGCATGGTGGTGACCGCAGGCATTGATGCAGCCCGAGATCTTCAGCTTCAGCTCACCGATCTCGGCCTGGCGCTGGGCGCTGCCGAAGCGTTCGGAGATCTTCTGCGCGACCGGGATCGAGCGGGCATTGGCCAGCGAGCAATAGTCGAGGCCGGGGCAGGCGATGATGTCGCCCACGGTGTCGAGGTTGGCAGTGGCGAGGCCGGCTTCGTCGAGCGCCTGCCACACGGTGTAGAGGTCGGCCTTGCGGACGTGCGGGAAGACGATGTTCTGGGCGTGAGTGACGCGCAGTTCGTCGAAGCTGTAGTCCTTGGCCAGCTGCGCCATCAGGCGGATCTGGTCGGCCGTTGCGTCACCGGGGATGCCGCCTACGGGCTTCAAGCTGACGGTGGCGATCACGTAGCCCGCCTGCTTGTGGGCATGCGTGTTGCGCTCCACCCAGAGGCGGAAGTCGGGATCGGTCAGGTCCAGATCGTCCGACGCGGCGGTTTCGTAAGCCGGGGCGGTGAAGTGCGCCTTGATGCGCTCCAGTTCGGCCAGCGGCGGCTCGATCGGCTGGGTCAGCAGGTGCGCGAACTCTTCCTCGACCTGGCGGACGTATTCGTCGCGGCCCAGTTCGTGGACGAGGATCTTGATGCGCGCCTTGTACTTGTTGTCGCGGCGGCCGTAGCGGTTGTAGACGCGCAGGCATGCTTCCGAGAACGTGATGAGCTGGTCCAGCGGCACGAATTCGCGGATCAGGGGCGCGATCATCGGGGTGCGGCCCATGCCGCCACCGGCGTAGAACTGGGCGCCGATCTCGCCGGCGTCATTCTTCACCATCTTGATGCCGATGTCGTGCAGGCGCATCGCCGCGCGGTCCGTTTCGGAGGCGATGACGGCGATCTTGAACTTCCGCGGCAGCACCAGGAATTCCGGGTGGAAGCTGGACCACTGGCGCAGCAGTTCCGCATAAGGACGCGGATCGACGATCTCGTCTGCGGCGGCACCGGCGAACTGGTCGGAGCTGATATTGCGGATGCAGTTGCCGCTGGTCTGGATGGCATGCATCTCCACCTTGGCGAGTTCGGCCAGGATGTCGGGCGTGTCTTCCAGCTTGATCCAGTTATACTGGATGTTCTGGCGCGTGGTGAAGTGGCCGTAGCCGCGGTCGTACTTGTCCGCGATGTCGCCCAGCAGCGTCATCTGCGCCGAGTTCAGCGTGCCGTAAGGCACCGCGACGCGCAGCATGTAGGCATGCAGCTGGAGGTAGAGGCCGTTCTGCAGGCGCAGCGGCTTGAACTGGTCCTCGGTCAGGTCACCGGCAAGGCGGCGGCGGACCTGGTCACGGAATTCCGCGACGCGCGTATCGACCATCTGCTGGTCGTATTCGTCGTACTTGTACATCAGATCACCCAGTCTGCGGCTGCGGGGTCGGAGGCTTTCGGCGTCAGGTCGAGGCGCACCGTCGGCCCGAGGGCGCGGATGCGCTCCTTGATATGGGCGGGGCGGATGCCTTCAGCGGTCTTCTCGCCATCGACGACATAAGCGGCGACGGCGTGCTGGGCGCCTTCCTCGCGCGCCACCAGGGCGGCGCCATGCTCGCCCACATCGGCGGATTCGTTGACGTCGAGCGACCAGCCCACGCCGGTCCACCAGATGACAGCTCCGGTCTTCAGGTCGTTGCCCGTCAGGATCTTCACTTTGTTGCCTCCAGCGCCAGGGCGCGAATGGTGTTGTCGGGTTCTGCGGTGACGTGCCCGATAACGATAAGCGCGGGACTTTGCACCTTCGCATCCGCGATCAGGTCGGCAAGTCCGGCGAGCGGTCCGCGCAGCACGCGCATGGCCGAGCGGGTGGCGTTCTCTATCACCGCTACCGGCACGTCCGGCGCCAGGCCGTCGGCCATGAGCTTCTCGGCGATCTGGGCGGAGGTGGCGATGCCCATGAAGATCACCAGGGTGCGGCCCTTGCCGGCAAGGCCCGACCAGTCCTGATCGGCCAGCCCCTTGCACTGGCCCGCCACGAAAGTGACGATCGAGGCGTGGTCGCGGTGGGTAAGCGGGATCTGCGCGGCGGCCGAAGCCCCCAGCGCGGAGGAAATGCCCGGCACCACTTCCACGGGAACGCCGGCGGCATGGCAGGCTTCCGCCTCTTCGCCGCCGCGGCCGAACACGAAGGGATCGCCGCCCTTGAGGCGCACGACGTCGCTTCCGGCCAGGGCTTCGCGCACGAGCAGGGCGTTGATCTCTTCCTGCTTCATGGTGTGGCGGGCGCGGCTCTTGGCGACCGAGACCAGCCGAGCGGAAGGCTTGGCCATCGCCAGGATGGCCGGATCGACCAGCCCGTCATGCACGATGAGCGCGGCATTCATCAGCAGCCGCGCGGCGCGCAGGGTCAGGAGATCGGGGTCTCCGGGACCGGCGCCGACCAGATAGACTCGGCCGATAGAGGCGGGAATCGCTTGCATGGTGCGGCAGATGATACTCCCGGCCCCGGATTGCCAACCAGAATGGCTTTGTCCGGGGCAAGGGAGTCTTTAGCGGCGGTTTACGAGCGGCGTTATGACAGGGCTCGCGATGGGCATTCCGGCGCGAGGCCGTGCCCCGGAATTCGGCCTCGATGAATGTGCCGAGGCCCGCTCAGGCGACTTCGTCCTCTAGGAAAGCCGACGGGATCCGCAGCGGTTCGGGCTTCAGGCTGGGCGCGCGGTCGGGGCGGCCGAGGAAATAGCCCTGGGCTTCCTCGCAGCCTTCGCGGATCAGCAGCTCGAACTGGCTGGCGGTCTCCACGCCTTCCGCCAGGACCGGGATGCGCAGCGACTGGCCCAGCGCCAGGACCGCGCGGATGATGGCGCGGGCCTGTTCGTTCTCGTCCGATTCCAGCAGGAACGACTTGTCGATCTTGATCTTGTCGAACGGGAAGGAGTGGAGGGTGTCCAGCGAGGAATAGCCGGTGCCGAAATCGTCCATGGCGATGGCGACGCCCAGTTCCTTGAGCTGGCGCAAGTTGTTGAGCGCGCGCGCCTTGTCGGTGATGATCGCGCTTTCGGTGATCTCCAGTTCCAGCCTGCGGGCAGGGAGGCCGGTCTCGATCAGGATCCGCGCCACCATCGGCGCCAGATCCTGCTGGACGAGCTGGATGGGCGAGACGTTGACGGCGATGCGGTGCTCGGAATGCCAGCTCACCGCTTCCCGGCAGGCCTGCGTCAGGACCCATTCGCCGATCGACAGGATGGCGCCCGATTCTTCGGCGATCGGGATGAATTCGCTGGGCGATACCAGCCCGCGCTGCGGGTGATGCCAGCGCACCAGCGCTTCGTAGCCGGACAGCTCGCCGCTGCGCAGCTGGCATTGGGGCTGGTAGAGCAGCACCAGCTCCTCGCGCTCGATGGCCAGGCGCAAGTCGTTGGCAAGCTGACGGCGCGCGCGGGCGGTCTCGTCCATGCCCGGTTCGTAATAGCAGATGCGCTCGCCGATCTGCGCCTTGGCGCGGTACATGGCGAGGTCGGCATTGTTGAGAAGCGCTTCGCGGTCGGCCCCGTCGTGCGGATAGGCCGCAACGCCCAGGCTCGCGCCGAAGCTGAGTTCCTGCTTCTCGTGCTCGACGGGCATGTTGAAGCAATGCTCCACCCGGCGCAGGAATTCGGCAAGCTGCTCGTCCGTGTCGAACAGCTTGGCAATGCCGAATTCGTCGCCGCCGAGGCGCGCGGCGATCTCATCCTCGCCGATCACGGACTGCAGGCGCTGGGCCAGTTCCGCCAGCACCACGTCGCCCCAGGAGTGGCCGTAAGTGTCGTTGATTTCCTTGAAGCGGTCGAGGTCGATGGCGGTTACGCCCAGGCGCTTGCCGATGCGGCTGGCCCGTTCGAGTCGCTCGTCGATCCACAAGTTGAAGCGGGTGCGGTTGGGCAGCCCGGTCAATCCGTCGTGCATCGCCATGTGGGCGATCTGGGCTTCGGATTCGTGCTGGCGGGTAATGTCGTCGAAGGTGGAGACCCAGCCGCCCTCCGGCATGCGCCGGCTGGCGATGGAGACCACCGTGCCGTCCGGGTATTCGGCCAGGATCGGCGGCGAGGACGGCCCTGCGAGATTGTCCAGAATGGCGCGCTGCGAAAGCAGGACGCGCTCCGCGATCACCTCCGGTGCGAAGCGGCCGAGGCTGCTGCGGCGGATCACTTCGGAAAGGTGCATGCCCGGCACGAGGCTGTCGGGCGCCAGGCCGTACATCTCCAGGAAGCGCGGGTTGCAGAGCACCAGCTTCTCATCGGCATCGAACAGGCAGAGGCCCTGGTGCATGTGGCCGAGCGCGGCATCGCGCTGGCGGCTGGCTTCGGCGATGTGGTCCTGCGCCTCCTTGAAGCGTGACATGTCGCGGGTGATCTTGGCGAAGCCGATGGGCTGGCCCTGCTCGTCCAGCATGGGCTCCATGGTCACATGGGCCCAGAACCGCGTGCCGTCGCGGCGCACGCGCCAGCCTTCGCCGTAATAGCGGCCGTGGTTGGCGGCCGCTTCCAGGGCGACGCGGTCGAGCGCGGCTTCGCGGTCTTCGGGGGTGTAGAAGCTGGAAACGTGAAGGCCCAGCGCTTCGGCTTCCGGATATCCCTTCAGGCGCTGGGCGCCGGCGTTCCAGTTCATCACCCGGCCGTCGAGATCGAGCATGTAGATCGCGCAGTCCGAAATGCCGCGCACCAGGAACGAGAAATTGCGCTCGCTGATCGCCACGACCGCGGCGGTGCGGCGGCTGATCGCCAGCGAGATCGCCGAGACCGCGACCAGCAGGAACGTCACCGCGGTGACGGCAGCGGCCATTTCCCGCGGGGAAATGAGCTGCTCGGGCACCTGCATCCGCGTGGGGATGAGGGTGAGGCCGGTCATGCCGGTGAAGTGCAGGGAGACCACGGAGAGGGACAGCAGCCCGGTCGCCGCCAGCAGGCCGCGCAGGCGGCGGCCGTCGAGAGCGAGCGAAAAGGCGGGGTAGAGCGGCAGGAAGGCCAGGATCACCGAGGCGACGATGAAGCCGGTCTGCCAGCGCATCGTTGCCGGCACTTCCAGCGCCAGCATGCCGGTGTAGTGCATCGCGGCGATGCCTGCCGCTGCCACGGCCGAGGCCAGGACGAGTGCCAGGCGGCCCCGCGCTTCCGCCGCCAGTCCGAAGGCCATGGCAAGGGCGGTGACGGGAATGACGAGCGAGGCCAGTGTCAGGCCCGGCTCGAACCCGACGACCATGCCCGGCGCATAGCCCAGCATGGCCACGAAATGCGTGGCCCAGATGCCGAAGCCGGCGCTCACGCCTGCCAGGGCCCACCAGCGCCGCCGCATACCCAGGAGTTGCTCCGCCGTGCAGCCCGCCGCCTGTCGCAGCAGGGCAAGCGCCGTCAGCGAAGAAAGTAGACAGATCAACGCCGCGAGCAGGACGAATTTCAGGTCATGCCCGTCACGGATGCAAAGATAGATGTTGAACACTGCAACCCCGATTAATTCCCCGGAAAACTACGGATAAATGCGTTAGGAAGTGATTAACAAGAATTTCATTGTGTTGGCCCGGCCAGACGATGTTAGAGTCGATCTGCGGGTTTTTGCGAATAGTGCGGCAAGGAAAATTAGCCGACATGCTAACCGATTCTTAATCCCTGTAGGGACAGGGTGCGATTCTCTTGGAGATTGCGCCATGCCGATTGCGGCACATTTTGAAGACAAGCCCACCGAGAACGGCCAGCAGGCCGGAAAGCCGCGCGCCACGCGCAAACGGCTGACGATCGAAACGCAGGGCTCCCTGCCTTCCGGCGTCGAGACTCCGGTCACCATCCACAACTTCTCCGAAACGGGTCTCCTGCTGGAAACGCGGGTGGACATGGAGATCGGCGAAGCGCTAGAGATCGACCTTCCGGAGGCCGGTATCACGCGCGCGCGGGTGGTCTGGGCCAGCGGACGGCTGTTCGGCTGCGCTTTCGATACGCCGCTACATCCTGCCGTCCTCAGCGCGGCACAGCTTCGCAGCGTCACGCAGGACGTCGAACTGGCGCCGCCGCCGCTCGTATCTGCTCCGGCCGCCATCGGCGGCGAGAGCTTCGGTGAGCGCCTGCATCGCCTGCGCAAGCTGCGCGGGCTGACCCAGGGCGAACTGGCCTCGCGGCTTGGCGTTTCCAAGCCGACCGTCTGGGCCTGGGAACAGGGCCGCGCACGCCCGATCGAGGAACGGCTGGACGCCATTGCCGAGGAACTGGGCGTCACGGCCGCCGAACTGCGCCCCGGCCGGACCGTAGCCGGATTGCCGGAACTCATCGCCCGCTGCCGCGAACAGATCGCCGCAGCCGTGGAGACGAGCCCCGACAAGATCAGGATCATGATCGAACTCTGAAATTTCCAGTCCTTGCCGGATTTGAGCGACGCTCTGCCCAGCCCTGTGCAGGAACAGGGTAAATGCGCTTTCCGACTCAATTCAGCGATGGTAAATACATCAATAACAATAACTTGAAATTCGAACTGTTAGATAACAGGGCTAACAATTCTTGTTGAGATTTATTGCAAGGGTCGCCGGAAAACGGAAGTTGTATGCTTGGAAGTGGTCATTTGAGCACTCTGACGTCTGCTAACGCAATCCGAATCACGGGCCCGATTTTCGTTGGATCGCTTTGCGGTCCCTCTGATCCGGGGCAATACCAAGATGGGCATGAATTTCACCGTTCAGGAAAGCTCCGCACTTTACGGGCTGCTGGCGGAAACGACCTCTGACGTCATCATCAAGACGGACCTTGCTGGTGTGATCGTCCATGCCTCGCCCGGCATTCGCAAGCTGGGCGTGCAGGTTCGCGCCGAGGCCGGTCCCCATCTGCTGGACCTTGTCGCCGCGCAGGGCCGGGACGCCGTGTCGCGGGCGCTGTCGGCCGCCATCGAGGGGCGGCAAGGCGCGCAATGGGTCGAATTTCCCGCCGTGACGCCTGATGCCCGCGAAAGCTGGTTCGAGATCCGCATCCGTCCGCTCACGGAAGAGGGCGGGGCGGTCTACGGCGTGCTGGCAGTGATGCGCTCCATCGACGAGCGCCGCAGCCTGCGCGAGCAGCTGTTCGCGGCGACTTACACCGACCCGCTGACCCAGCTGACCAATCGCGCCGCTTTCATCTCCATGCTCGAACACATGGTCGCGCAGGGGATGGAGGGGTGCCTGGCCATGTTCAGCATCGACTTCTTCCGCACGATCAACATGAAGCACGGCCAGACGACCGGGGACGAAGTGCTGCGCGTCTTCGCCGACCTGCTGCGCGAAATGCTGCGTTCGGACGACATCATCTCCCGGATCGGGTCGGAGCGCTTCGCCGTCCTGCTGCCGCGCACGAATGCCGAACAGGCGCAGGCGATCTGCACCCGCGTGGTCACGACCCTGGCCGATTTGCGCCAGAAAGTGGGCGACAGCCGGCTGGCGATCACCACCAGCGGCAGCGTCGCGCGCATCGCCGACAGCATGGACAGCACCATCGAGCGCGCCGAACTGGCGCTGTTCTGCGCCAAGGCCAAGGGCCGCAATCGGCTGGAGATGGAAAAGCCCCGCCGCGTCTCCGCCTGAGGCTCAAGCGGAACCGAGCGTTCCGGGCCGGATCATTCCACCCGGTAGAAATCGATCACAACCTCTTCGGGATGGCGCACGCCGCGGGCGATGAACATCGTCTGCCGCAGCCAGGCGTGAGGCCCGTCGCGCACTTCGAAGCGCGGGGCGGTGCGGAAGTAGTAGCTGCCGGGATCGACCGGCTCCCCGCGCGCGATGCGCTCGCTCACATCGACGCTGGCCACCCGCACGCCCGCATTGCGCATGTCGATGATCGTCCCGTCGCTGGCCTGCAGCGCATAATGGGCATCGACCAGGGTGGAGCCGTCAGTGCCGATCGCCTGCCAGTCACCGCCGCCGGGCAGGACCACGCCTTCGAGATCCGGGCCGGAGACTGTGCCGCCGCTGATCGGCACGAAGCGGCGGCGGCGCCCTTCGACGATGCCGTGGTCGATCGGGTCGAGCAGTTCCACCCTTGCGGAAAAGGCATAGGCGAGGGTGGGTGCGGGGGCGGCAGGGCCAGTGCTCATGGCGCGCCTCCGGCCTTGATCCGGGCCTGCATGCCCTCCCAGTCGAACACCGGCGTGGCGGGGGTGTAGGTGCCGGTCAGCTTCAGCATGAGATACTTGCCCGCGCTCTTCAGGTATTCGTTGGAGCCGGCCATCGCCTGTTTCGCCGTATCAAGGGCCGGAGCTGCCGCCGCGCCGACATAAGTAAGGGCATTGATGGCATGGAGCCGCACCTGCCAGGGTCGATCTTCCGCGCAAAGGGCGATGAGCGCGGCCGCCGCTGTCTGGCTCGCGGCGGCCTGCGGCTCGCTCATGCGCGCCAGCGCCTCGCCCAGGGCGATGCGGACATGGGGCGATGTCTCCCGCGCCAGGGCAGCCAGCATCTCCGCCTCGGCCGGCGCGGCTTTCGAGCTGAGGATCAGCAGGCCCATGGCCGACCAGTAGCGCAGCACTTCGACCGGGCTCGTCAGCGAAGCGCGCAGCGAGGGCAGGCCCTCGATCCGGCCCATGGCGGCGGTGCGGGCGAGCGCCATGACCGTCTTGAGCGGATAGACGGCGGGATCGCGGCTTGCCTCCCATCCTTCGCCGACCATCGTCTCGGGCAGGAAGCCGTTGTCGTGGATCGCCAGCATGTGCGCGTCCAGCGCTTGGCTCAGCGTCTTGCGCAAGGCGCGGTGGGCAGGCTCTGCGGCGAGATTGTGCAGCTCCAGCGGATCCGCCTTGAGGTCGTAGAGTTCCTCGAAGACCTTGGGCTGGAAGAAACGCGCCTGGGCTTCGGTCAGCTTGCCGTCGAGATAGGCCTGCTCCCATTCTTGGTAGCCCTTGGCGAGCCATTCGAAGGCCTGGTGCTGGCCCAGCGGCCGGTGCGGCATGTAGTTGCGGATATAGCGCCAGCGGCCATCGGTGACGGTGCGCTGGAAGTCGATCCGCTCGTCCATGCGGTTGCGCATGCCGAAAGCGTACTTCTGCGGCGCGGCCTTGGGGCCGAGGAAGGCCTTCCCGGTCATCTGCGCGGGCTGCGCGGCCCCGGCCAGGGCCAGCACCGTGGGCGCAAGGTCGATGAAGCTGACCGGCGAGGCGATCTCGCTGCCCGGGCGGCCGGGCATCAGGTGCTGCCACTTCTCCGGGACATAGACCACCATCTCGCAGCGCAGGCCTTCGTCATAGCAGTAGCGCTTGGACCGGCCGAGGACGCCGCCATTGTCGGAATAGTGGAAGACGATGGTGTCCTCGCTCAGGCCGTCTGCCTCCAGCTCGGCAAGACGTTCGGCAAGCTCGCCGTCCATCTTTTCCATCAGGTTGTAGTAGCTGGCGAAGTCCTGGCGGATGCCGGGCGTGTCCGGCAGGAACGCCGGGACCTTGATCATGTCCGGCGTCACGCGGCCCTGGGTGGGCTTGAAGATCTTCGATTCGTGCGTGGTCTCGTAATTGAACACGGCCATGAACGGCTGGCTCTTGTCTTCGCGCGAGCGCCAGTGCGCGGCTTTGCCTTGTCCGTCCCAGATCGCCTGCGGATCCACGTCGCAATTGTAGTCGGTCTTGGCGCTGTTGGTGCAGAAATAGCCCGCGGCCCGCATCAGCTCGGGATATGTCCGGAATGCCTTCGGCAACTTGCCCACCGCGCGCATCTGGTTCGCCGGGGCGCAGCTTTCGGGATAGACCCCGGTGAGGATGCCGAAGCGCGACGGCGCGCAGACCGGGGCATTGGAATAGACGTTGCGGAACAGCAGGCCCCTGGCCGCCAGCCCGTCGATCGTGGGCGTATGGGCCAGCTTGTCGCCATAGGCGCCGACGTAGGGGTTGTTGTCCTCGCTGACGATCCACAGGATGTTGGGCCGCTGGACCGGCGCGGCGGCGCGGGCGGCGGTGCCCGTGGCCGCCAGCGTGGTGGCGCCGGCGATGGAGCCCAGGACGGCGCGGCGCGATACCACGGTCACTGGCCTGCGCTCCCGACCTGCTTCACCAATTCGTCCTTCAGCGGCGGGGTGTAGATCAGCGGCTTGCCTTCGGCCTGCGCCTTGAGCTTGGCCGGTCCATCGGGAAGGATCGGATCGAGCCGGTCGGTCGGATTCGGCTTGATGTACCACGATGCGGGGAAGTCCGCCGCGCGGCTGCCGTTCACGTCACGCCGCACCGCGCCGGTCGAGAGACGCGCGCCGTAGGGGATCATGTGCTTGCCGTCCCGGTTGGCGAGCTGGTCGTAGAGCGCGATGCGCAGTTCCTGCTTCTTCGCCGCCCACTTGGGATCGTCCACCAGGTTGTGCATTTCCTCAGGATCGCTCTTGAGGTCGTAGAGCTCGTCGGTGTCGTAGACGCCGTAGTACTGGATGTATTTCACCCGGTCCCGCTCGATGGCGAAAGTGCCCGGCGTCATGGGGAAGTTGTATTCCCAGTAGTATTCGTAAGTGAAGTCACCCGGCTTCCAGTCGCTCGGGGCCCGCTTGCCTGCCCAGAGGCCCCAGGCGCTCGTGCCTTCGAACTGCTGCGGGCGCTGGGCGCCTGCCACGTCGAGGAACGTCGGTGCGAAGTCGAGATTGCGGATGCGGCCGGGGTTGACCTTGTTGGCGGGCACGGTGCCCGGCTCCCACACCACCAGCGGCACGCGGATCGAGGCTTCGTAGGCGTTGCGCTTGTCGATCAGGCCATGCTCGCCGACCATGTAGCCGTTGTCGGAGGTGAACACGACCAGCGTGTCCTTCTCCAGGTGGTTCTTGCGCAGATAGTCCATGATCCGGCCGAGGCTGTCGTCGATCGCGGAGAGCGTGCCGTAGTAGTACTTGAGATATTCGGTCATCGGCACGTCGGCATTGTAGAAGAAGTCGATGCCGTGCCAGGAATTGCGCTGGTTCTGCACCCAGACCGGCTTGCCGGCGTTGTTCTCCGGCGTATTGGCGGCGCTGGCGGGCAGGGTGAACTTCGCCTTGTCGTACTGGTGGGCGTAGCGCGGCGGCGGCAGCGGGTCGGAATGGACGCCCTTGTGGCTGAGGTAGAGGAAGAAGGGCTTCTTCGGATCGCGCTCCTTCGTCAGCCAGTCCATCGCATAATTGGTCAGTTCGTCAGTGATGTAGCCCTTCTGGGGCACTTCCTTGCCGTCGACGTTGAGGTCGGGCGAGGAATGGGCGGTGGTCGCCTTGGCGGGCCAGTAATTGCCCTGGCCCATGAAGCTCACCCACTTGTCGAAACCGGGACGCGGCGCATCGGTGCTGCTGCCCATGTGCCACTTGCCGAAGAAGGCGGTGTCGTAGCCGGCCTGCTGGAGATAGCTGGGGAAATAGGTGAGCCCGGCTTCGGAACCGTCGTTGTTGTCGACGATACCGTGATTGCGCGCGGTCTGCCCGGTCAGGATCGTGGCGCGGCTGGGGCTGCAGAGCGAGGAAGTGACGACGGCGTTCGGAAAGTAGGTTCCCTCTTTCGCCATGCGGTCGATGTTCGGCGTCTTCAGCAGGCCGGGCTGGAGGAAGCCCATGCCGTCATAGCGCAAGTCGTCGACGAGGACGAAGATGATGTTGCGCGGGCGGGCTTCCTGCGTCGCGGGCGCGGCGGCAGGCGCCTTGGCCTGCGCGGCAAGCGGCGACAGTAGTACAAGTGCTGAAAGGGCTGGGGCGGCGAAGCAGGCGGCACCGGCAAGCGCGCGGGCGAGGAGAGCGGTTCTGGTCTTCATCGGGGTTCCTCGTCAGTAGACCCATTCGGTCTCGCGACCGTTGACGGTGGTCTTGCGGGTGAAGTGAAGTTTCCAGCGCGGATCGGGCAGGCCCGCGCGGAAACGCTCGATTTCGGCGGAGAGATCGGCCGCGCCTGCCGGGTCGGCGGCGGAGAGGTCGTTCATCTCGGCCGGGTCGCGGTTCAGGTCGTAGAGGTGGGAGGTCTTCCAGTCGTGCGAGACCCAGAGCTTGCGGGCGCCGCGCCGGGCGGCATAGACCGGCTCCTGCCCCCAGACGAGCAGACGGTCGGGATCGGGATGGCGGGCGGTTTCCACCAGGTCGCGTCCGTCCAGTTCGGCGGGCAGGGGGCTGCGGGGGGATGCCGCGTGAAGCACGGTGGCGGCGATGTCGACCGAGGAGACCGGGCTGTCGCTGATCCCCTGCGGCTTCAGACCCGAGGGCCAGGACAGCACGAAAGGCACGCGTACGCCGCCTTCGAGATAAGTGAACTTCCCCGAGCCCCAGGGATGGTCCGGGTTGCAGAAGCCGAAGCGGGTCGGGCAGCCGTTGTCGGAGAGAAACACGACTATGGTATTGTCGCGTAGCCCGCGTGATTCAAGACTGTCGAGAATACGGCCGATACCATCGTCCATCGCCGCGATCATGGCGATGTAGGTGCGGCGCACCGGATCCTTCACTTGCGGGAAGCGATCGTAATAGGCCTGTGGAACCTGCAACGGCCAATGCGGCGCGTTATAGGCGACATAGGTGAAGAAGGGGTTCTCCCGGTCCCCGGCGGAACGGTCGATGAAGTCCACGGCCCGGTCGGTGATCTGGTCGGTCAGGTAGCGGGTGAAATCGTCGGCAGGCCTGGCCTCCGGGCCTTCGACCATGGCGTGATTGCCGGTGCGCGGGGTGATCGGGTACTTGTCCGCCTTGGTGGGCGTGGTGACGATGCCCGGCGTCTTCGGATCGACGTAGTTGGTTTCGCCCGCGATGAAGCCGAAGAATTCGTCGAAGCCGCGTTCGGTGGGATAGAACTGTCGCTCCGCGCCCTGGTGCCACTTGCCGAAGGCGGCCGTGCGGTAGCCCAGCGGCTTCAGGCGCTCTGCCAGGGTCTTCTGGTCGACGGGCAATCCCGCGCCTTCGTCGCCTTCGTCGTTGATGTTGTAAGTGAAGCCGAAGCGCTGTGGCATTCGTCCGGTCAGCAGCCCCGCGCGGCTGACCGCGCAGACCGAGGCGGTGACATAGCCGCTGGAGAAGGCCACGCCGGTCTTCGCGATCCGGTCTATGTTCGGCGTCGGCACGTCGGCGCGGCCGTACGTGGAGACATCCGCCCAGTCGAGATCGTCGGCCAGGATGACGACGACGTTGGGGCGTCCGGCGGCAGGTCGTTGCGCCGAGGCAGTGTGGGTCGGCACGGCGTTCCTCGTGCAGCCGGACAGGCCGAGCAGGCATGTGCCTGCCAGCATTGCGGAAACGAGCGTGCGGTGCATCATTCTTCTCCTCCCGGTGTCCTGCCGCAGCCGGCGACGGTGGCGGGCTGGCCGGGATCGACGGATGGCTGGCCTTCGCACCAGGGGTAGCGCGTGGGATCGAGCGGGCCGTCGTGGGTATCGGCCAGAACCTTGCGTAGGGCCGCGTAATGACGCGCGGCCTCGCCCTTGCGCTGGGCGGCGGGCACTTCGGTCTCGACGCCGGAAACCGGGTCCATCGCCACGAAGCGACCGTCTCCGTAAAGCTTCCACCGGGCGTCGAAAGCGAAGCGCTCCGGCTTGAACAGCCACATCGGCGCATAGTGCATGAAGATCGCACTGCGCGCGGCGCTCGCCTTGCCTGCGATGACCGGCCACTGGCTCACGCCGTCGACCTTGCCAGCAAGGGCGGGCTGTCCGGTCATGTCGGCGAAAGTGGGCAGCAGGTCTGTGAAATCGACCAGCGCCTCGCTCGCCTTGCCCTTGGGAATGCCCGGACCCCAGGCGATGAAGGGGACGTGGGTACCATTGATGGTGGTCGCCCCCTTGCCGCCGCGAACCGCATGACCATCGCGCATGGAGGTGATCTGGCGGTTGGTGCCGTTGTCTCCAGTGAAGATGACGATAGTGTTCCGGTCCAGCCCCTCCGCCTTGAGGCGCGCCATCAGGTCTCCCACCAGCCGGTCCATGTAGGACACCATGCCGTTGAAACGGTCGGCAGCCCCTTCGGCGGTCATCGAATCCGGGGTCTGCACCCAGGGATTGTGGACCAGGACCATCGGGTAATAGAGGAAGAACGGCTTGTCCTTGTGGCGCGAGATGAAGTCCAGTGCCTTCCTGCTATCGAAATCGGGACCGAAGCCTTCCTCGCTGATCTTCGGCGTGCCGTTGGCGGCGCGGGTCGGCCCCCAGTAGCGCGAGCCTTTGGGCGTCAGCGCCTGGAGCTGCCACAAGTAGCTTTCGTCGAACCCGGCGGCCTCGGGCGTGATGCCGGTGCGGCCGTCGAAGCCGTTGCCCATGAGCTGCCATTTGCCGACGATGCCGGTGACGTAGCCCGCCTCCTTCATGACATTGCCGAAGGTGCGCTGGCCGGGGGCGAGGTAGGAGAAGGCCTCGTAATTGCGCCAGTTCTCCTGCCCGGTCATCAGCCGCACGCGCGAGGGTGAGCAGAGCGGCATGGCGTGGGCGTTGTCGAAACGGGTGCCTTCGGCGGCGAGCCGGTCGACATGGGGCGTGTGGTATTCGCCGCCATAGGCATTGATGCCTTCCACGCCGAAGTCGTCGGCCAGGATCAGGATGATGTTGGGCGGGCCGGACGTGCGCGCAGCCGGAGCGGGGGCGCTGGCAGGAGCCGCAGCCAGTACGGCGGGCCGGGCGAGCGCGGGCGGGATCCCGCCGATCATGGTGCTCAGGGCGAGCGCGGCGAGTGCCGGGGCAAACCGCGCCTTCACTTTGGTTCCTCCCCGGCGGGGGCAGCCGTGCGGTCGCCGCTGCCGTCGAACATCTCGCGGTAGCGGAAGGGCTTGGGCGCCTCGGCCAGCGGCGGATCGGAATATTTGCGCGCCTCCGACCACCAGAGCGCCTGGAGTTCCTTGAGCTTGGCGGGCATTGCGGCGGCCAGGTCGTGGTTTTCCGCCGGGTCCGCTTCGGTATCGAAGAGCTGCCAGACGTCCTTGGCGAAATCGCCGTCGCGCGGGTGGACCGCCAGGGCCCGCCACTTGCCCTGGGTGATGGCCCGGTTGCCGCGCAGTTCGAAATACTGGACGGTGCGGGCGGCAGGCGCGGATGCATTGGCGATCGTCGGCAGGATCGACTTGCCCGCCACCGCGATTTCCGCGCGCCCCGCGACCGCCCTGGGGAAGGCGGTACCGGCCGCAGCGGCCAGGGTGGGGGCGATGTCCACTGCGTCTACGTACTGGCTGCGGACCTGCCCGCCGTCGTGAATGCGGCCGGGCCAGCTCACCACCATCGGCGTGCGCACGCCGCCGAGCTGCGGCCAGATCTTGTAGCGCTTGTACGGGGTGGAACCGAGGTAGGCCCAGGGGCGCTGGTATTCGCTTTGCGTCTTGTCCGTGCCGAGTTCGTCGAGGCGGGCCAGCATCTGTTCGGGGGTCAGGGTATTGGGCCGGTACATCCGGTCGAACGAACCCTTCTGCCCGGCTTCCGACGCCGCGCCATTGTCCGAGACCAGGATGATGAGCGTATTGTCGAACTGCCCGGTGTCCTTGAGGTGCTGGACCAGCCGCCCGATCTGCTCGTCGGTATGGGTGATGAAGCCGGCGTAAGTGGCCATGAAGCGGGCGAAGACGGTCTTTTCGGCAGGCGTCAGGTCCGCCCAGGCGCGGTCGCCGTCGGCGCGGGGGGACAGTTCCGCCTGGGGCGGCATGATGCCCATCAGCTTCTGGCGCGCCAGACGGTCGTGCCGCAGGGCGTCCCAGCCCTTTTCATAGATCCCGGCGTAAGCGTCGATATAGGCCTTGGGCACCTGGATCGGCGCATGGGCGGCGCCGAAGGCGAGGTAGACGAACTGCGGCTGCGCCGGGTTCGCAGAGAGCGCCTTGATCGCGTGGTCGGTGATGTCGACCGAGAAGTGGTAGCCGGGCCGGTCGGGCTTGGGGAGCGTGCGGTTCCCCTCGATCAGGTCCGGGTGGTACTGGTCGGACCAGCCCAGGAAGAAGCCGTAGAAATCGTCGAAGCCGCGCTGGAGCGGCCAGGAGCCGTTATGTCCGGGCGAGCCGTCCTCGTCCTCAGGGGCGAGGTGCCACTTGCCGTAGCCATGGGTGGCATAGCCGGCGCGGTGGAGAACCTGGGCGATGGTGCTGGCGTTCTGCGGCAGCTCGCCCCGGTCGCGCGTCATGTCGGCGGGATTGAGGACTTTGGCGGGCAGGTCGGCCATGCGCACGGTCTGCGGGTTGCGCCCGGTCAGCAGTGCGGCGCGGGTGGGGGAGCAGACCGCCTTGGTGTCGAAGTGGTTGTAGCGCAGCCCGCCTGCTGCAAGCGCATCGATGTTGGGCGTGCGGATTTCCGAGCCGAAGGCGCCGATGTCCGAGAAGCCGGTATCGTCGAGCACGATCAGCACGATGTTGGGGCGCGTCTGGGCCGAAGCCGGGGCCGGAGCGGCTGCGGATGCCGGTGCCTTGGCAAGGCCCGGCTGCGACGCGAGCGATCCGGCGACGATCAGGGCGGCGGTACAGGCCAGGCGAGTCATGCGATTCAGCTTCGGCATTGGGTTCCTCATCCTGTTGTTCCGGTGCGTCCGGTCGCCCGGCGTCCTATGCGTGAAAGCAGTCTCAGGCCCTGGCGGCAATCGGGGCGGCAATCGGGTCAGCAACGGGGGCGGCGATGGCGCGGCCGTAGCCCCTCAGGCCCAGCAGCAGGGCCGCCACCGACAGGGGCGAAGCCACGGCGCAGACGATGGTGATGGCTTTGGGCAGGGCGGCGGGATCGCGGTACCAGTAGTCCGTCACCAGCGCGATCGCGAAGGGGCCGCCGGCGGCGCCGATCAGGTTCACCATCAGCATGTATCCCGCCGATATCGATGCACGCATCCGGTTCGGGGTGATCTCCTGAAGCGCGGCCAGGCCGCCGCCGAAATTGAACCCGGCCAGGAAGTTCATCGCGCCGATCAGCGCCAGCGAGAGCGACGCATTGGCCGCCTGCGGGAAAAGCGTGGTGACCGGGATCAGCGCCACGAAGCCGAACAGGGCGACCAGCAGGTTGGCGCGCTCGAACCCGCGGCGGCGCAGGGCGGCTGCGGCGAATCCGCCTGCCAGCGTGCCGCTGACGCCGCAGACTGCGGTAATGAGGCCGTAGATGCCGCCGATCTCTGCAGTCGTCAGCCCGTATTTGCGTTCGAGGAAAGCGGGGATCCAGGCACCGGTGGCGTTGCCCACCAGGATCATCAGGGCAAAGCCGCAGCTTATGCCGAGGTAGGCCTGCCAATGGCGCACGACATGGGCGGCCAGTTCGGAGAAGGGCGGGCTTGCCGCAGCGGCGGTGCCGTTGACGCCCATGCGGACAGGCTCACGCACCAGCAGCATGGCGCCGGAAAGCACGATGCCGGGAATGCCGAGCATCAGGAACACCAGGTGCCAGCCCTTCACCGCGCCGATCACCGGCAGCAGGACCACGCTGCCCGGAGGCACGACGCTGGCCAGGAAACCGCCCAGCATGAGGGCAGCGGCGCCGCCGACGTAGATGCCCATCTGATAGACACCCATGGCCGCGGCGAGGCGCTCCTTGGGGAAATAGTCGGCCAGGATCGAATAGGCGGCGGGGCTGAGCCCGCCTTCACCGGCACCCACGCCGATCCGGGCCACGAACAGCGTTCCGAAACTGCGCGCAAAGCCGCAGAGAGCGGTGGCGATGCTCCAGATGAACACGGCGCCCGCCACGATGTTGCGGCGGTTTGCCCGGTCCGCCAGCCGCGCGACGGGAATCCCGACCAGCACGTAGAACATCGTGAAGCTGAGGCCGTAGAGCAGGCTCATCGCCGTGTCGGAGGCCTGGAGGTCTTCCTTGATCGGCTGGACGAGGAGGGCGAGCGCCTGGCGGTCCACGAAGGCCAGCGTGTTCGCCGCTGCCAGCATCCCGGCAGCGAACCACGCCCGTTTCGGCGAAGGCCACTGGCGGCCGTCGCTTTCGCACTGTTCCCTCACGATCCCCTCCACTTGGTATGGCCCGTCTTTCTCAGCGGCCGATATTTAACGCTAAAACAGCAAGTGTGTCCGAAGATGTCAACCGGGTAATTGCGCAGCTCCCGAATGAAGGCCGGGCTGGCTGTTGCACGAAGGACACGCCCCGCTGCTCGTCGTATCCGTCGTCGGACAGCAATGCACGGAAACGCGCCGCTTTCGCGCCAGCCACAGAGAAAAGCCGATATTAGCGGTAAAATAAATCGTTGACACCGGCCGGGCGGTTCGAGTTTAGCGTTACATGAATCAGGTGATTCGAACCCGGCGCGAATGTCCAGAAGTCCTGGGCAGCAAAGATGCCGGGAACCCAAGTGGAGGGGAAAAGCATGTCTCTGAAGGCCATTTTTGGTGCGTCTACCGTTTCCGTCACCGCGCTCGGCGCCGCCATCATGTGGGCCGCACCCGCCATGGCGCAGGATGTCGCCGCGCCTGACGGCACCATGCCCGGCGATATCGTCGTTACCGCGCAGAAGCGCGCCGAGCGCCTCCAGGACGTGCCGCTGGCCGTCACTGCGGTGAGCGCCGACATGCTGGCTGCGCGCCAGATCAACGACACCACCTCGCTGGTCACCGCCATTCCCTCGCTCTCGTTCCAGCAGGGCGCCAACCCCACCAACACCAGCTTCCGCATCCGCGGCATCGGCACGGCCCTGTTCGGGCAGGGCGTCGAATCCTCGGTCTCGGTGGTTGTCGACGGCGTCGTCGCCGTGCGCTCGGCCCAGGGCTTCTCGGAACTCGCCGACATCGAGCGCATCGAAGTGCTCCGCGGCCCGCAGGGCACGCTGTTCGGCAAGAACGCATCCGCCGGCGTCATCAGCGTGACCACTGCGCGCCCGTCCGACACGTTCGAGGGCAAGGGCGAAATCACCATTGCCGAGCATAACGAATATCGCGCGCGCGGCACCGTGTCCGGCCCCATCACCGACACCCTGCGCGCCCGCGTCTCCGGCTTCTACAGCGACGTCCAGGGCGTGACGCGCAACATCGGCACTGACAAGTGGGTCAACGGCTCCAAGAGCTGGGGCGTGCGCGGCAAGCTGGAATGGGAAGCCACGCCCAACCTCACCTTCCTGCTCGCCGGCGAATACAAGAAGACCGACGCGGATTGCTGCGCCTCGACGCTGATCTCCATCGTCAACCCGGTGCTGCAGCAGGTCATCGGCCCGATCGACGCCAGCCGCAAGAACCGCACGATCAACGAAGACACCGACACTTACGCCAACAGCAAGTCGCAGACCTATTCGCTGCAGGCCGACTGGGACCTCGGCGCCGCGTCGATCACCTCGATCACGGCCTACCAGAAGTACGATCTGGAAGTGAACCAGCCGATCGACCGCATCAACGCCACTTCGCCGCTCTATCTGGGTACGGCCGCTTTCGCGCCCTATACCTTCTGGAACCAGAACCACGGCATCGTCGACCTGAGCGCCTGGTCGCAGGAACTGCGCATCGCCAATAACGGCAAGTCGGACCTCAATTACGTCGTCGGTGCGTTCTACATGCACAGCGACATCCTGCGTCCCTTCGACCGCCGCCGTGCCCGCTGCACCGCCGGCATCGTCGGCCAGCCTTGCGCCACCACCAATATCGTGTGGCAGTCCGCCGAGAGCCGCATCCGCCTGAAGCAGGACAGCATCGCCGCCTTCGGCCAGGCCGACTATCTCATCGTCGGCGGGCTTCGCGCCATCGGCGGCATCCGCGTCCAGTACGAAAAGGGCACCAATAGCGGCACCCGCACCGCCCCGATCGTCGCCGGAGACATGGTGTTCCCGGGCAATGCCAGCACCAGCGGCAGCTTCTCGGCCCACGACACCGCCGTTACCGGCAAGGCCGGTTTGCAGTACGAGTTCAGCCGCAATGCGCAGGTCTATGCGACCTATACCCGCGGCTACAAGGGCTTGGGCTACGAGATGGAAATCTCGGCCAACCTCGCCAACCAGTCCGCGATCCAGCCCGAGCACGTCAACGCCTATGAAATCGGCTTCAAGGGCAGCACGTCCGACCGTACGCTGACGTTCTCGGCCGCGCTGTTCCAGGCGGACTATTCGAACCTGCAGGTCCAGGCCAACCGTTCCGACCCGACCACCGGCGTCATCCAGTTCGTGACCACCAATGCCGGTTCGTCGCGCAGCCGCGGCTTCGAAATCGAAGCGACGATGCGTCCCTCGGACTCGTTCTCGGTCAATGCCGGCGTCACGTACGCGCAGTCGCGCATCAATATCGACGGCCTGAACTGCCCGCTGCAGCTGCAGGCTGCCGCACCGGTGATGACCGGCACGCCGATCAACGTGTGCTACCGCACCGCCCCCGGCGCGACCCCGCAGCAGAACCTGCGCGATCGTCCGCTCCAGGCGAGCCCCGACTGGCGCATCACCCTGTCGCCGCGCTACGACTACGAAGGCGACAAGTTCAACGCCTTCGCACAACTGGGCGTGAACTTCACCAGCGCGCAGTACTTCACCTCGGAACTCGATCCGCTGACGCGCCAGCCGTCCTACACGCTGGTCGACGCCACGGTCGGCGTTGCCACGCCGGACAAGCGCTACAGCATTTCGGTCTTCGTGAAGAACCTGTTCGACACCAACTACCTGACCAGCATCGGCCACAACTCGCTGATGTCCACCACGGCCAACCCCTACGATCTGGTCGGCACCTACAACAAGGACTCCAGCCGCTACTTCGGTGCGACCTTCGGCGCCCGTTTCTGAGACCCACCTTGGGCCGGGCGCCAGCGCCCGGCCGCTTCTTGAAGGATCGCGCCTTGGATCGACGCAAATTCCTGGCCTCCAGCGCCGCCGCCGCGGCAGCCTGTTCGGCGCCGGCCGCCATGGCCGCGGGGAAGCGCCGCCCGCGCAACGTCGTCGTGATCCTCTGCGACGATCTCGGCTACGGCGATCTTGGCATGACCGGCGCCCGCGGCATCGCCACGCCAAACATCGACGCCATGGCCCGCGAAGGGCTGACCTTCTCCGAATTCTATGCCGCCGCCAATTTGTGCACGCCCTCGCGGGCGGGCCTGCTCACCGGACGCTATCCCGTGCGGACCGGCCTTGGCGACAAGGTCATCCTCTACAACGACGACCGCGTCCTGCCGAAATCCGAAGTGACCATAGCCGAGGCGCTCAAGCCCGCCGGCTATGCGACCGGCCTGTTCGGCAAGTGGCACCTCGGCCATCGCGGACCGGACTGGCTGCCCACGCACCACGGCTTCGACCGCTTCGTGGGCATCCCCTATAGCCACGACATGAGCCCTCTGGTGCTGGTGCACGCCGAGGCCGGGCGCGAGGCCGTGCAGGCGCCTGTCGAGATCACGCCGCTTCAGCAGATCTTCTGCGAGGAGGCCGAGAAATTCATCACCGAGAACGCCGCAAGGCCGTTCTTCGTGGAACTGGCGCTCAGCGCGCCGCACTTGCCCTGCCGTCCGCCCGCGCCCTTCGCGGGCCGCTCGAACGCGGGAGCTTACGGCGATTCCGTGGAGGAAGTGGACGACAAGGTCGGCCGCATCCTTGCCCTGCTGCGCAAGCTGAAGATCGACCGCGAGACGCTGGTGCTGTTCACCTCCGACAATGGACCCTGGTACGAAGGGTCGAGCGGCCCCCTGCGCCAGCGCAAGGGCGGCGGCGGCTACGACGGTGCCAGCAAGGTGCCGCTGATCGCCTGGTGCCCAAGTTCGATCTCCGCTTCCGGCCACAGCGATGCGATCGCCATGGCCATCGACTTTCTCCCCACCTGCTGCGCTCTCGCCGGCGTCGCCCTCCCCGACGCGGAACTGGACGGAAAGGACATTTCCTCCGTCCTGTTCGGCGGCGCGCAGCAGTCTCCCCATGAGGAACTTGTCCTGTTCAACAATGAAGACCCGGTGGCGATCCGCACGCAGCGCTGGAAATACGTCTCCGGCGACTACTTCCTGGCCGGCTTCCGGCCCACCGATCCCAAGTACCCGCAGCTCTACGACCTGAACGCAGACCCCGCCGAGAACTACAGCGTGGCCGACCGCCACCCGGATGTCCTTGCCGACATGCGCGGCCGTCTTGCTGCCGCCCGCACCCGCTTCGCGCCGTTCAAGCGCGGCCCGGTGGCCGTGACTTCGGGAACTTTCCATGACTGATATTGCCCCCGCTTCCCTCGACACCGTCGATCCCCTCGCCATCGATGCCAAGGCCCAGGCCTGGGTGGAGCGCACCCGCGACGCGATGAGCACCGAGGAGAAGATCGGCCAGCTCTTCGTCTTCTCCACCTCGCAGGACAGCCGCGAGGAACTGGCGCCGCTGCTTGCGCTGAAGCCCGGCGGCATCAACCGCTTCCCCCGGCGCGACCTTGCCGCCTTCCGTGAGGCGACGATGTTCACGGTCGAAAGCGCCAGCGTGCCGCCGATCTTCACCGGCGACATCGAGGGCGGCACTATCAGCTATCCCTTCGCCACTGCCGTGCCCAATATCATGGGGCTGGCCGCCTGCGACGATCTGGCCACGACCGAGGCGGTCGCCCGCCTCGTCGCGCGCGAGAGCAGGGTGCTGGGCTACGACTGGTCGTTCGGCCCGGTGGTGGACATAAACGAGGCGTTCCGCAGCGCAATCGTGGGCACCCGTTCCTTCGGCTCCGACCCTCAAAGGGTGCTGGCGCAAGCCGGCGCCTATGCCCGCGTCCTTCAGGAAGAGGGCGTGGCCGCCTGCCTCAAGCACTGGCCGGGCGACGGTTTCGATGAGCGCGACCAGCACCTCGTCACCAGCGTCAACCCGCTCTCGGTGGAGGAATGGCATGCGCTCTACGGCCGCATCTACGGAACGCTGATCCGGGCCGGGGTCATGACGGTGATGTCCGCGCATATCGCCTTCCCCGCCTATATCCGTTCGCGCCTGCCCGATGCCGGCAGGGCAGCCTTCCAGCCTGCGACCGTCTCGCGCCTGCTCAACCAGGACCTGCTGCGCGGGGAACTGGGCTTCAAGGGCCTCATCATCTCCGACGCCACCGGCATGGGCGGGCTCACGGGCTGGATGGAGCGCGCCGAGACGGTGCCCACCGTGATCGAGAACGGCTGCGACATCTTCCTGTTCAGCCGCGCGCCCGAGCGGGACTACGGCTTCATGCTGGACGGTCTGCGCAAGGGCCTGCTGTCGGAAGCGCGGCTGGAGGAGGCGGTCACGCGCATCCTCACGCTCAAGGCGAAGCTGGGGCTGCACTTGCGCGAGCCTTCGGAGCGGCTCATGCCGCTGGCCGAGATGCAGGCGGCGCTTCAGGCCCCCGCAGACCTTGAAACGGCCCGCGCCGCGGCGGGGCAGAGCGTCACTCTGGTCAAGGACGTGCAGGACCTCCTGCCGCTCGATCCCGTGAAGCACCGCCGGGTCGTGGTGATCGAGGAGGAGGGCTTCAGCTTCTGGGACGGCTCGCTCGATCGCGGCTATGGCCCTGTGTTTGCCGAGCTGGAACAGCGCGGTTTCGAGGTGCGCAGGTTCGATCCCGAGATGATGCCCTCGCGTGAGGACACCGACCTCGTCCTCTATCTGGTCGGGCAGGAAGCGACGCCCAGCGCCTCGCGCATCTTCCTCGATTTCGCGAAGCTGCACGGCAACAACCGCAAGGCGATGACGCAGTATTCGCGCGAAATCCCGACGCTGATGGTCTCCTTCGGCCAGCCCTATTACCTGTTCGATGCGCCGCACATGCAGACATGCGTGAACGCCTATAGCGCGATCGAGCCGGTGCAGCGCGAAACGGTCCGCCGCCTGACCGGCGAGGCACCGTTCACCGGCGTCAGCCCGGTCGATCCGTTCTGCGGCCTCGAACAGCTCAAGTGGTGAGGGCGGTATGAGCCAAGGCGAGATGACCCAAGGCGCCAACGACCAGCGTTCGCAGCTTGAAGCGCTCTACGCCGCGATGGCGCCGCAGGGCCTCCAGCCCTTGTGGGAGAGCCTTCATGCACTGGTCCTGACGGAACCCCGCTCGCCCGCCAGGCCCTGGTGCTGGGACTATGCGGAGACCCGCAGCTTCCTGATGCGGGCCGGCGACATCATCAGCGCCGAGCAGGCCGAGCGCCGGGTGCTGATCATGGAGAACCCCGGCCTGGCGGGCCAGGCGGCGATCACACCCAGCCTCTATGCCGGACTTCAGCTGATCCTGCCGGGCGAAGTGGCGCCCTGCCACCGCCATGCGCAGAACGCGCTGCGCTTCGTCATGGAAGGCAGCGGTGCCTTCACCGCGCTCGACGGCGAGAAAGCGGTGATGGAGCAGTTCGACCTGGTGCTGACGCCGGCCTACCAGTGGCACGATCACGGCAATGACGGCGATGCGCCGATGATCTGGCTCGACGGCCTGGACATCCCGACCGTGCGCCTGTTCGATGCCAGCTTTGCCGAGCGCCTCGGCTCTGCGGCCCATCCCGAGACGGCCACACCGGGCGACACTCTGGCGCGCTACGGCCACAACATGCGCCCGATGCGCGGCAGCGCGGCAGACCGGCGACCGGCAGGACGGCCGCTGTTCCACTATCCTTATGCCGACTGGCGCCCCGCGCTCCAGTCGCTGGCGACCGGGGGCGAGATCGACCCGCACTTCGGCCACGCGCTGGAATTCACCAATCCCGCCGACGGCGGCCCGGTGCTCTCCACCATCTCCGCCCATGTCCGGCTGCTGCCCGCAGGCTTCGAGAGCCGCACCCGCCAGGCGACGGACGGCACCGTCTTCGTCGTCTGCGAAGGTACGGGCGAACTGCGGCTGGGCGAGGAAACCATCGCCCTGAAGCCCAGGGACGTGGTGGTGGTGCCCTCCTGGGTGCCGCACCGCTTCCTCGCCGCGACCGAGCTGGTCCTGTTCGCCTATTCCGACAAGGCTTCGCAAGTGAAGCTCGATCTCTACCGGGAGTTCAACCATTGACTTATCTGTTCGACCCGCTGCCGCCCGTCCTTGCGAAGACCAGCGACGGTCACGACTATCCGGTCCGCCGGGTGTTCTGCATCGGCCGCAACTATGCTGACCATGCCAAGGAAATGGGCGTCGAGGTTGACCGCGAGGCGCCGTTCTACTTCACCAAGTGGGCGGAGACCGTGATCCCCAGCGGGTCGGTCATGGCCTACCCGCCGTCGACGGCGAACTTCCATTACGAGGCCGAACTGGTCGTCGCCATCGGCAAGGGCGGGCGCAGCATCGCCGCGGCCGACGCCCTGGACCACGTCTACGGCTATGCCACCGGGCTCGACATGACGCGCCGCGACCTCCAGCTGGAAGCGCGGGCCAAGGGCCGCCCCTGGGATGCCGGCAAGAACGTGGAGGAATCCTCTCCGCTCGGCCTGATCCATCCCATCGCCGAAACCGGCCCGCTGAACGAAGGCGCGATCCGCCTGACGGTGAACGGCGAAGTCAGGCAGGAGGCAGACCTTGCCGAGTTGATCCACCCGGTTGCGGATCTCATCGCCTTCCTCTCGAACGCCTACCGCCTGGAGCCGGGCGACCTCATCTACACCGGCACGCCCGCCGGCGTGGGCGCAGTGGTGCCGGGCGACGAAATCGTCATTTCGGTGGCCGGCCTCAGCGATACCGTGGTGAAGGTGGGGCCGCCGGCCGGTGCCTGACCCGCTGGTCCTCCACACGTTCTGGCGGTCGTCCTCTTCGTGGCGCGTGCGCATCGCGCTCGCTCTCAAGGGGCTGGACTGGAGCGGGCGCACCTATCGGCTGCGCGCGGGCGAACAGCGCGCGCCGGAATACCTCCGGCTCAACCCACAGGGCCTCGTACCCAGCCTGGAAGTCGGTGGTGCGGTGCTGACGCAGAGTCTCGCCATCTGCGAGTATCTCGACGAGATCCGGCCCGATCCGGCGCTGCTTCCGGCAGATCCGCTGGAACGCGCGAAAGTCCGCGCCGCGGCCCAACTGATCGCCTGCGAAGTGCATCCCCTCCAGAACCTCAAGGTGCTCGACATGCTGCGCGCGCGCGGTCTGGACGAGGAATCCGTGACCGGGTGGGCGCGCGAAGTGATCGAGACCGGGCTGGAAGCCTTCTCCGCGATGATTGCGGCGAACGAAGGCCCTTATTGCTTCGGCGCGCAAGTCACGCTGGCCGACATCTGCCTCGTGCCGCAGCTCGGCAATGCGCGGCGCTTCGGCGCGCGGTTCGACTTTCCGAGGATTGCGGAAGTGGAAGCTGCCTGCAACGCCCTGCCGGCATTTCAGGTTGCCGTCCCGTCCCGTCAGCCGGACGCGGAGTAGTATCGATACCTTGGGGCGACCGCTCGACCTCCTCCTCCCGAGCCGGTTGCCCATGCGGCGGTGGACGCAAGTCCGCCGCCGCCTTTTTATCTGTCCTGCCGCTTATCCGTCTTTGGGAGGCACGCCGACCGAATTGCGCTCGATCACGGTGAAGTCCACGTAGCTGGCCTCCACCGCGGCGCTTTTCCCGCCTTCTTCGCGCAAGATGCTGACGAGGCGCTCGGTGGCCCTTTCGGCGATCAGCGCCAGCGGCTGGCGCACGGTCGTCAGCGCAGGCCAGATCTTCACGGCGATCGGCGTATCGTCGAAGCCGATGATCGAGACGTCGCCGGGCACGGACAGGTTGTTGCGCAAGGCCACGTTGACGAAGGCCGCGGCCATATCGTCGTTACCGGCGATCACGGCCGTCACGCGGCGGTCGTCGATCAGCACGCGCTGCGCCAGATCGAGCCCGGCATCGAAGGTCGGGCGCGCCTCCCAGACCAGGCTCATGTCGGGAATGACGCTCTGCTCGCCCAGCGCGCGCAAATAGCCGCGCAGTCGCGAAACCGCCACCAGCGCGCCGGGCAGGGTGACGAAGCCGATCCGGCGGTGGCCCTTTTCCAGCAGGATCCGCGTCACTTCGTAAGCGGCCTGTTCGTCGTCGATCCGCACGCAGTCCATGTTGCGGAGATCGCCGCCGGGCGCCAGGGCGATCATCGCGGTATCGTGACGCTCCGGAATGCCCGCGGCGCTGACCATTTCGCAGAGCGGCGGCGGCAGCAGCAGCCCGTCCAGCCCGGTCTTCAGGAAAGCCTCCACGCCGCCGACCGGATCGGCCAGGTCGTAGGAGTTGATGATGAGCTGCGCGCCCAGGCGCGAGGCGGCCTTGAGCGAGCCGACCAGGATCGCGCTGAGCAGGGCGCTTTCGGCATCGCTGTGGACCAGCCCGATCCGCAGGGTGGCGGCGCTGGCCAGGGCCCGCGCGGCGCTGTTGGGCGTGTAGTTGAGCGCCTTCACGGCCTTGAGCACGGCATCGCGGGTGTCGGCATGGACGACCGGCCGGTTGTTCAGCACGTTGGAGACGGTCATCGTCGATACGCCTGCCAGCTCGGCCACTTCGGCGATCGTGGGGCCGCCGCCGCCGCGCCGTCGTTTTCGAGGGGTCGTACCGCTTGTCATAATCGCCCCTGTCATAGGTTCCGGCCGCAATTTGGCAAGGATGTGCCCGGCCGATGCGATTTGGTTCGAATTGACCAACAACTGCGTTGACAATCCCGGGAATGCGGTTAGTTGTAGCGCTAAATACTCGCTTGTCCATTGCCTTTCGGGTCGCACCAGAAAGGCGCCGCACGAACGGCGCCGGGCAAGACAAGAATACAGGGATGGGGACTATGCTGCAGACCGCGAAGGATGCCGCGCTGAGGACGGCGCCGGAGATGACGGTTCCCGATCCGGTTTTTGATCCGGTTCCCGATCCTGATGGTGGCAGCTGGCCCCCCGCGCGCGAAGCCTGGACGGCGGCGATCCTGCTCATGCTGGCCTATACCCTGGCCTTCGTTGATCGCCAGGCGCTGGCGCTGCTCGTGCAGCCGATCAAGGAAGACCTCGGCGCCTCCGACACGGCGATGAGCCTGCTCTACGGGTTGAGCTTCACCCTGTTCTACGTGATCGTCGGTATCCCGGTGGCCTGGCTGGCAGACCGGTCCAACCGCCGCAACATCATCGTCGTGTCGATCTTCGTCTGGAGCCTCGCCACCGCGGCCTGCGGCATGACCCGCAGCTACGGCGGCCTCTTCGCCGCGCGCGTCGCGGTGGGCACCGGGGAGGGGGGACTGAGCCCTGCCGCCTACTCGATCCTGGCGGACTATTTCCCGAAGAACCGGCTGGCGCTGGCCATGGGCGTCTACAACATGGGCGTCTACCTCGGCGGGGCCGGTGCCCTGATCCTGGGCGGGCTGATCGCCGGGGCGGTGCCGCCGTCCTCGGAAATCGCCATACCGGTGCTGGGGACGATGAAAGGCTGGCACATCATCTTCCTGGCGCTCGGCATTCCCGGCGCGCTGCTGTCGCTGGCGATGCTGTTCGTGCGCGAACCCGTTCGCCGTGGCGGCGTGCCGAAGCTCGCGGAGCCGGCCGGGCATGAGAATCCCGGACGGAAGGGAAGCGCAAGCGTGGCCCAGCTGTTCGGCCAGCTCTCCGCCCACGGACGCGCCTACTTCGGCATCATCGTCGGCTTCGCGCTCATGATCTTCGTGGGGAACGGCACCGGCGCGTGGATCCCGGCCTTCCTCGAACGCTCCTACGGCATGTCGATTTCGCAGATCGGCGCCTCCTACGGCTGGATGGTGTTCTTCTGCGGTACGAGCGGCGCGCTCTGCGGCGGCTTCGCCGGCTCCTGGCTGCAAAAGCGCGGATTGGTGAACGGCAACCTCCTGGCCGCGGTGATCGGGTTCACCGCGCTCATTCCCCTGACGATCGGTTTCCCGCTCATGCCGACGGCCGGGCTCGCGCTGGCGGGTGTGGGCGGCATGAACTTCTTTGCCGGCTTCAACTTCGGCGGCGGACTGGCCACGCTCCAGTCGCTGACCCCCAACCGCATGCGCGCGCAAGTCTCGGTGATCTACATGCTGGCCATCAACCTGGTCGGCTCGACCCTGGGGCCGACTTCGGTGGCTCTGGTTACCGACATGGTCTTCGCCGATCCTTCGCGCCTGGGCCTGTCGATCTCCATCGTCTGCGCCGTGGCCTCGCCGCTGGCGCTGGCGGCGCTGCTGTTCGGCATGTCCGGCCTGCCGCGCCGGGAGCGCGCGGCATGAAGGGGCGGCGGACCAAGGGCCTGCTCGGCGGCCTGGTACTGGCGGCGCTCTGCTGCGGATCGGCGCAGGCGGCCGAATGGCGCGACCTGAACCACAACGGGCAGAAGGACCCTTACGAGGATCCCGAAGCCCCGATCGAGCGCCGCGTCGAGGACCTGCTCGGCCGGATGACGCTGGAGGAGAAGACCGGCACGCTGGCGCATGGCACGCTTCCGGGCGCCGGGCCGACGCCGGGGGCGGCGATCGGCATTTCCGCCGGCGGCTACGACATGGCCAAAGTCCGCGACCTGGTGGGCCGGGATCACATGTCCAGCTTCATCACCCGGCTGGACCTGCCCCCCGCCCAGTTCGCCGAGCAGAACAATGCCGTCCAGCGCGCGGCAGAGGAGAGCCGCCTCGGCATTCCGGCCACGATCAGCACCGATCCGCGCAACCATTTCCAGGCGGTTGTCGGCGCCAGCACACGCGGCAAGGGCTTTTCCGCCTGGCCGGAGACGCTCGGCTTCGCAGCGCTGCGCGACGAGGCGCTGGTGCGGCGCTTCGGCGCGGCGGCGGCGCGCGAATATCGCGCCGTGGGCATCCACATGGCGCTTTCCCCGCAGGCCGACATCGGCGTGGAGCCGCGCTGGCCGCGCATCACCGCCACCTTCGGGTCCGATCCGTCGCTCGTGTCGCGCATGGCCGGGGCTTATGTGGAAGGCTTCCAGGGCGGACGGGACGGGGTGACGCACAGCGGCGTCGCCACCATCGTCAAGCACTGGGTTGGCTATGGCGCCGCGACAGAGGGCTATGACGGGCACAATTACTATGGCCGCAACGTCACGCTCGACAACCGCGAACTGGCCGAGCACATCCGCGCCTTCGACGGCGCCCTGGCCGCTCACAGCGCGGGCGTGATGCCCACTTACGTCGTGCTGCACGGCGTGACGCTGGACGGAAAGCCGGCCGAGCCGGTGGGGGCCGGTTTCAGCAAGCCGTTGCTGACCGGGCTGCTGCGCGGCGGCAAGGGGTTCGACGGGCTGATCGTCTCCGACTGGTCGATCACGCGCGATTGCCCGGAACGCTGCTCGGCGCCGAGCGCCGAGGCACCGCAGATGCCCGGCGCGATCGGCATGCCCTGGGGCGTGGAGGGGCTGACCGTGGTGCAGCGCTTCGCCAAGGGCATCGATGCCGGGCTCGACCAGTTCGGCGGCATCGACAGTCCCGATCCGATCACCCAGGCGGTGAAGCAGGGGCTGGTGAGCGAGGCGCGGATCGACGAATCCGTGCGCCGGGTGCTGCGCCTGAAGTTCGAACTCGGCCTGTTCGACCAGCCTTTCGTCGATCCCCGCCGCGCGGAGCAAGTGCTGGGCGATCCTGCCGTGAAGGCCGAGGCCGACGCTGCCCAGCGCGCCAGCCAGGTCCTGCTTCGGAACGAAGGCGGTATCCTGCCGCTGCGCCGCGGCGCGCGGGTCTGGCTGCAGGGCCTCGATCCCGAGGCGGCACGGGCGGCCGGGCTGGAAGTGGTGACGCGGCTGGAGGATGCCGATGCGGCCATCGTTCGCAGCGCGGCGCCGTTCGAGACGCTTCACCCTTATCACTTCTTCGGATCGCGCCAGCATGAAGGCAGGCTCGAATTTCGCGATACCGATCCGGATATGCAGGCGATCCGGACCGCGGCGTCCCGGGTTCCGGTCGTCGTCGCAATCGAGATGGACCGCCCCGCCGTGCTGACGGCGATGGTCCCCCATACGCGGGCCATTCTCGCGACCTTCGGCGCCAGCGATGCCGCCGTCTCGGACGTTGTCGCCGGAAAAGCCCGGGCGCGCGGGCGCCTGCCCTTCGACTTGCCCCGCTTTCCGGTCACCACCGCAAGCAGGACCGCGGGGGACAAGCCCCTCTATCCGCGCGGGAGCGGCCTCGGCGCGGCGCCTGGGGACTGACCACCGCCTTTCCATTCGCGCCGCAGGGCAATAGGCTGGGGTCATGCCTCAGTTCCAGAACCGTGATTTCGCCGCCTTCCTGTTCGACATGGACGGCACCATGGTCGATTCATCGCGGGTCGTCGAACGGGTCTGGACCGCGTGGGCCCAGCGGCACGGCATCGATCCCCAGCCGTTGCTGGCGGTTTGCCACTGCAGGGCAAGGACCTGATCCGGCGCTTCGGCGGCAGCGGCCTCGATCTGGCAGCCGAACTGAAAGGCATCGAAGCGGCGGAGATCGCCGATCTCGACGGCGTGGTGGCGATCGCGGGGATCGCGGATTTCGTGAAGCGGCTTGCGCCCGGATCCTGGGCCATCGTCACATCGGCACCGCGCGCACTGGCGGTGAAACGGCTTGAGGCCGTGGGCGTGCCTTTGCCGCAGATCATGGTGGCGGCAGAAGACGTGACTTGCGGCAAGCCCGATCCGGAAGGCTTCCTCAAGGGTGCGGACCTGTTGGGCGTTCCCATCGAAGCGTGCCTGGTCTTCGAGGATTCTCCCGCCGGCGTCGCTGCTGCGCGGGCCTCCGGGGCACGGGTGGCGATCGTGGGTGACTGCGTCGAGGCGGGCGAGCACGAACCGGTGCTTTACCGTTATCCCTGAGCGGGCAGGCCGGGCGGGCTTTGCGCGGTCAGAAGTCGGGATCGAAGCCGGCTACCGCCTGGAGTGTCTTGCGCCTTGCGGGCGGAGCATCCGCAGTGCCCTGCTGCTCGTCCTGCACCGGCGATACCGGCTCCGGATTCCCGGCCGAAACCGGGTCCTTCCCATGCGGCGAAGGGTGCGGCGGGGCCGTGGTGGCTTTATCGCCTGTCATGACGCTTCCTCATGATGCTTCCTGCTTCGATGCAGCGCGGGGGAAAACCGGAACCCGCGGCGGCGGGCTCCGGTTCGTTCCTGCGTCTTGCCGGTCAGAAGTTGACCGTGGCGCCGATCGCGAGCTGGCGGCCCAGCGAGTCATAGCGTGCCGACAGCGTGTTGCTGCGCGACAGGCCGTAGCCGTAGGAGTTCGGCAGCAGCGGCGGCAGCTTGTCGAAGATGTTGTTCGCCGACATGCGGAGCGAGAACGCCTCGTTCACGCGGAACGTCAGCGCCAGGTCGAAGTAGTTCTGCGCGCCGATGCGGTAGAACGTCTCACGCTCGGTGTCGGCATTCCCACCCAGTGCCGGATCGTTCGAGTTGCTGACGTTGGTCAGCGGACCGACATAGCGCCAGTTGAACGAGGCGTTGAAGAAGCGATCCTCGGTCGTGTACGTGGCGCGCAGCGAATGCGTCCACTTGGGGATCAGCTGGCCGCAAGTGCCGCCGTAATATCCGGCGCAGTTGTACTTCGGCAGGATCGGTGAGTCCTGGCCGCCGGCCAAAGTGGTCAGCGAGCCAGCGAAGTCCAGCGCCAGCGTGCCGTACTTGCCGAGACCCGTGGAATACTGGCCCTGGAAGTCCCAGCCGTGCGACTTGCTCTTGTAGTAGTTGGTCGTGCCGCCGCGAATGTAGCCGCTGGTCGGGTTGGTGCTGGGGTTGCTGGACAGCGTGCCGTCGGCATTGCGCACGAACATCGAGCAGAAGAACTCGCTGCCGGTCTGGAGGCAGCCGTTCGAGAAGTAGTCGTAGTTGTTGTAGCCGATGGAATCGTCGAGATCGATCAGGAAGCGATCGACCGAGACGACCAGGCCGGGCACGAACGAGGGCTTGAGCACGACGCCGAAGGTCTTGGTGTAGGCCGTTTCCGGGTTGACCGTGTAGCCGCCCGAGCGAACGGTGCAGCCGACGTCGGTCGGGCAGACCAGGGTCGGGCTGCCGTAGAGGCTGTCCGCCAGACCGGTGGCGGCGCAGACTTCGCGCGAGGCGGCCGGGGCGCCGTAGACGGGTACCTGCTGGCCGTTGGCGCCGGTGGTGTAAGTGACCGTCGGCGCGCAGATATCGTTGTAGGTCGGCGTGATCCGGTCGTAGCTGATGTTGGAGCCCTGGTAGGCTTCCACCACGGTCGGCGCGCGCTGGGCCTTGTTGATCGAGCCGCGGAAGGTGATGTCCGAAATCGGCGACCAGATCGCTTCGGCCTTCCAGGTGGAGAAGGTGTCCGGGTTGGAGCTGTACTTCGACAGACGGAACGCGCCGTTGAACTGGAGGAGTTCGGCGAAGGGCTTGTGCTCTACGATCGGAACCTGAACTTCGACGTTGCCTTCCCAGGCATTCTGGGAAAGGTTGCTGTTCGATCCGCCCCAGTTCTTGCGCCAGACGTCGTCGGCGTAGCTCTTCAGCTTGTCCTCGCGGAATTCGGCGCCGATCGCGATCGCCACGCCCTGATCGGCCCAGGGCGACTGGATGCCGTAAGTGCCCAGGTCGCCCTGTACGGTGGCAACCGCGTTATAGAGGGTGTTGATCGTGGTGCTGGTTCCGAACTCGGTCAGGTAGTCCAACAGGGCCTGGCCGTTGGTGGCCGAGTTGGCGCTGAAGGCGTCGAAGGGAAGGCAGCCATCGGCCGAGCCGGCGGCGCACTGCAGCTGACCGTTGACGCTGACGACATTGAGGGCGTTGTTGACACGGTCGTAGTTGGGGCGGCCCCAGGTGGTGTCCATGCGGTTGCGGGCGTAGACGCCGCCCACGTCGTAGCTCCAGCCCTGTGCGAACTGGCCGCGCACGCCGGCGGTCGCGCGCAGGCCCAGGTTGAGGTAGGAATCGGAGACCGGGCGCGCATTGTTGAAGCGATAGCGCACGTCGAGCGGGGCGAGCGTACCCGTGCCTGCATCGGCACCACAGATGGTTTGCGCCTGCGAGGCCGACATCAGCGGATTGTTGCAGTTGACGAAGTATGTCGTGCCTTCGCCATAAGTCTCGGAATTCAGCACGCGCGCCGGATAGGGATTGGACGAGCTGTCGCGGAACCACATGACGCTGCCGTAGAGTTCGGCGGCGTCGGACAGTTCGAAGGACGTGAAGCCGCCCGCATTCCAGCGCTTGTTGGCGCGCTGGAAGGAATAACCGTCATAGGGATTGGCGGCATAGGCGTCGCCATAAGGCAGGAGAGTGCCTGAGCCGTCCGGATTGTTGACGAACTGTTGGCCGTTGGCGGCGCCCGAACGGGGCGAAATGTAGCCGTAGGGCGTATACGTCGAGGTCGTGCACCCCAGCGGGCCGTCCTTGCCGGTCTGAATGAGTTCGCAACCTGCCGTCTCGCGCGCGGTGAACGGCACCAGCGCCGCTTCGCGATAGTTGACGTAGCCGCTGATGTGGAAGCGGCCGTCGAACAGCTTCTTGCCGACCGTCAGCGAGATATCGGAACGGCCGCCGTCGATCGCGTTGCCGCGCGCCGGCTGGTCGAAGCCGTACTGGCTGGCGACGTCCGAAATCAGCGTGCGCTTGTTCTTGTGCAGGTAGAAGTTGTAGTTGCCGTTGAGCTGGATGCCTTCGAAATCGTCATCCATGATGAAGTTGACGACGCCGGCGACCGCATCCGAACCGTAGACGGCGGAAGCACCGCCGGTCAGCACGTCGACGCGCTTGATCAGCGAGGTCGGGATCATGTTGGCGTCCACGCCGTTCATGGTGCCCACGCGCTTGCCGTCGATCAGGGTCAGGGTGCGTTCGAAGCCGAGGTTGCGCAGCTTGATGCGCTGGCGGCCATCGGAATCCGAATAGTTCTGCTGGCTGTCCGGTGCGATCTGCGGAATGCGGTTGAGCACTTCCTCGATGTTGACGGCGGCCTGGGCGCGGATCGCGTCGTTGGTGACGGAAGTGATCGGCGCGGCGGCCGTGGAGTTCGGGCGGTTGATGCGCGAACCCGTGACGACGATCGAGCCTGCCGAACTGCCCGCGCTATCGGCTGCCTCGGCCGGTGCCGCATCCTGCGCCATGGCCGGCGTGGCCAGACCGGCCATGCAGGTGGTGGCCAAGAGTATCCTGGTGATCTTCCTCATTCGAGAACCCTTTTTCCCTGAAGTGATGGGCCGCCGTGTGCAGGTCGGCCTTGGCGCCAGCCGGTCGTTATCGACCGGACTTGTCGGTCCCCGGTCGTTATCGACCGGACTTGTCGGTCCCGGTCGTTATCGACCGGATTTGTTGGTGCCCGGTCGTTGCCGGCATTTCCTCTTGCGTTATCGATCGATTCCAGGTCGGCGCGGTCAGGCGCGGCGCAGGCTGTCCGACGGGTGGACGGCCGTGCGACCGGCGACGTCCGTCACCGCGAAAGTGAATCCGGGCTGGATGGCGAAAGCGCCGACGCGGCCGTCCTTGTCGATCGCCAGGAATGCGACCTGGGCGTCCTTCACGGCGTCTCCGCGCAGCTTGACGATATGTTCGACGGCTTCGCGGCATGCGGCCATCGCCGACATGCCCATCCGCATCGAGCCGACCACGCGGGCCGCCCCCGCGATGCGCGTCACTTCCTCGCCCACGCCCGTGGCCGTGGCGGCGCCGACACCCGGCTCCACCAGCAGTCCGCAGCCCGATTGCGGGGAATCGCCGACCCGGCCGCGCAGCTTGTAGGCCATGCCGGAGGTCGTGCAGGCGCCCGCCAGCCGTCCCTCCGGGCTGCGCGCGAGAATACCAATCGTGTCATGGTCCAGCTTGGAACCGCGCTGGTTCTCGATATTGGCGACGGGTTTGTATTCGGCCGTCCTGAGCCATTCCTTCCAGGCGGCTTCCGCCTCGGGAGTCAGCAGGTTCTGTGCCGCGAAGCCCTGTTCGCGCGCGAATTGCGCGGCGCCTTCCCCCACCAGCATCGTGTGCGGCGTACGCTCCATCACGCGCCGGGCGACCGAAATGGCGTGGACGTAACCTTCCAGCGCGGCGACGGCGCCGGCGTGGCCGCGATCGTCCATGATGATGGCGTCCAGCGTGACATGGCCGTCCCGGTCCGGATAGCCGCCCATGCCCACGGAGTGGTTGGAAAGGTCCGCCTCCGGCACTTGCGCGCCGGCCTCGACCGCGTCGATCAGCGTTCCGCCGGCCTTCCAGCGGCCATAGGCGGCCGCATTCGCCGCGGCGCCGAAGTCCCATGTGGAAACCACGAGGGCCGGGCTGTGGCTTTCGTTCGACGGTGCGGCCGCGCGCGCCGTTCCAGCCACGGCGGCTCCGGCCAGGGCCATGCCCAAGGTATCGCGACGCGAGATTCCCATGCCCAGTTCCTCAGCCAATACCGCCGCTTCCCTTTTCGGCGGCTGAAACCGGCAGGCCCTTCCCAAAGCCTGTCCTGCAACAGAGCTGTCATAGGTATTAAATAAATTCAATTCCAAAAATCAAATTGGCATTATATTTTTCCGTAATTTGGCGAAATATGTCGCTAATTGGTCTCACGCAAACGCCAGAACGCGAAGCGCCGCGCCGAGCCATCGCCTGCTCCGCGCGGTTAAGTTTTCCTTTTTTCCGAAACACCTTGCGTGCTGCCACCTGCATGGAAACGCGCGCCCGAGCCGCCGCCGGGATCCAGTCCGGCGGCGGCAATGAGGGGGCAAAGTGCAGGCGGCCCTCAGTCCCGGAGGGCCATCATTCCTGGCGGGGAGGACGGCTCTGCAGGCGCTGTCCGAACGAAAGCTCGGGCACGTTCTGCATGTGGAATGTCAGGCGGCCACCCTTCATCAACTCCTCGTGGCGGATCCAGCAGCGGTCCAGCGACTTGCCGTTCCATTCCACTCGGCCGTAATAGGGCCGGTCCGAGCGGTTGCCCGGTGCGCTCACGATCAGCTCGCGGCCGTTGCCCAGCCTGACGCGCGCTTCCTCGAACAGCGGGCTGCCGAAGATATAGACGCCGCTGACGGGATCGACCGGATAGAACCCCAGCGCCGAAAGCACGTACCACGCGCTCATCTGCCCGCAATCGTCGTTGCCGATCACGCCTGCCGGTCGGGCTCGGTACATGAGCGCGAGCAGGCGGCGAACCATGGCCTGCGTCTTCCAGTGCGCGCCCGTCCAGGCATAGAGGTAGGCGACGTGGTGCGAGGGTTCGTTGCCATGGGCATATTGGCCGACCATGCCGCTGATGTCCGGTGGTGCGTTCCTGGGGAGCGTGGAAGGCGCGTTGAAGAAGGCATCGAGCTTGGCCTCCAGCCCGGCCGGACCGCCCATCGCCTCGGCAAGGCCGTGGACGTCGTGCTGGTTGAGGAAGGTCGCCTGCCAGCCGTTGCTTTCGGTGAAGTCGCGCCACTTGTCCGAATGGCCGAGTTCCACCGGATCGTAAGGCTCGGTCCAGGCGCCGTTGTCCAGCCGGGGCCGGGCGAAGCCGGTGGCGGTGTCGAACACGTTCTTCCAGTTGCCGGAGCGCGCCTTCAGCCGTGCGGCGTCGTCCGCGGCGCCTGCTGCCCGGGCGATCCGGGCGGCGGCATAGTCGTCATAGGCATATTCGAGCGTGCGGCTCACGCTCTCGAACACCTTGTCCGCCGGGACATAACCCTTGGCGTCGTAGTCCGGGATGCCGCGCGCATTGTCGAGCACGGGCATGGTGAAGTCGAACGAACGGCGGCGGATGTTCGGCCAGGCGGCGGCGTAGTCTCCGGGAATGCCCTTGGCCATGGCTTCGGCCAGTACCGGCACCGCATGCCAGCCCATCATGCAGCCGGTCTCCACGCCCTGGAGCGGCCAGACGGGCGGGCCATAGGGGCTCTGCTGCGTCTGGCGAACGAGGTCGGCCACGAATTCCCCGACTCGCGCCGGGCGCAGCAAGGTCTGCAAGGGATGGAAGGCGCGATAGGTGTCCCATAGCGAATAGGCGCTATAGGCCGTCTCGCCGGGCGCCAACTGGTGCACCTTGCGGTCAAGCCCCATGGTCCGGCCGTCCACGTCCGAGAACAGGGTAGGTCCGATGGCGGCGTGATAGAGCGCGGTGGCCATGATCGTGCGCTGTTCCGCGCTGCCGCCCGTCACCGAGACATGGGACAGTTCGCTGGCCCAGGCGCGGGCAGCGGCCTGGCGATAGAGGTCGAAGTCGAAGTGCGTCGCTTCCGCCGCCAGGTTCGCGCGGGCGCCCGCGACATCCACGGCCGAGACGGCCGTGCGCACGACGATGGGCGCGCTGCCGGCATCGTCGAAATGGACCGCGGCCTTCAGGCGCCGGCCCTTCACTTGCGCGCTGCCCGCGGCTTGCGGGGCATCGTCGTCGCCGAAGAAATCGATGCGGCTCGGCGGGCGCGAGAACTGCATGGCGAAGTGAATGCGCCGCCCCTTGGCCCAGCGGAACACCCGCCGCTGCCCGGTGAGCGTGCCGTCCGCATTCAGGGCGAGTTCCGCATCGTCGATCAGCGGATGCTTGTCCGAGGAATCCAGCACGAGGTGCGAGAGATCGATCAGCAGATGCCCGCCGCTGCCATCGGCGGGATAGACATGGCGCTGGATGCCGGTGCGCAGCGTTGCGGTCAGTTCGCTGGCGACGCCGTTTTCCAGCTGTACTCGGTAATAGCCGGGCTCCGCCGCCTCGTCGCTGTAGCGCAGGCGATAGCCTTCGTCCGGGCTGTCGAGCGGTCCCGGCCGGAGGCGCACTTCGCCGCGGCAGGGCATGACGAGCACGTCCAGCATGTCGCCGATGCCGGTGCCGGACAGATGGGTATGCGAAAAGCCCAGCAGCGAGGCGTCGCCGTGATGATAGCCCGAGCAGGTGTCCCAGCGCGCGGTATCGGTATCCGGGCTCAACTGCACCATGCCGAAAGGCAGGGTGGCGCCGGGGAAAGTATGACCATCACCGCCGGTGCCGATGAAGGGATCGGCTTTCGCGGCCGGCTCCGCCTCGGCGGCCAGAAGCCGCGTCGGGGCGGCGGGAACGGCGGCGGCCAGCAGCGCGAGGCGGCAGGATCCGGACATCAGGCGGCGGCGGGAAAGCGCGGTCATTCAGGCATCCATTCAACTTTCAAAGGCCGTTACGACCCGAAAAGGGCGGCGCCTGTCCGCCGGGTCAAGCCCGTGGACAGGCGCCGGCCCGTGTGCCTGCAGGTCTCAAGGAGGAGGAGAGGGACCTGCACGCTTTTGCACGGGACTTAGAAGCTGAACTGGGCGGTCGCGGCGAAGACGCGCCCGTTCTTGTAGAAGGCCGTCGGCGCGCTCTTGCTGCCACTGTAGGAATAATATGTCGAATCGAGCAGGTTCTGCGCGTTGGCCTGGACCGTGAAGTGGTCGTTGATCTTGTAGGAGATCGATGCGTCCAGCTGGTGATAGCCGTCGGTCGAATCCACCGAGTCCAGGCGGCCGATGCCGGTGAAGTAGTGGCTGCGCCAGTTCCAGCTGACCCGGGCCTGGAACGGGCCCTTCTCGAAGTAGGGGATCACGTTGATCGTGTGCTTCGAGAGATAGGGCAGGTTCAGCACCGCGCCGTTTTCGCCCGTGCCGCCCTTGGCATCGGCGAAGGTGTAGTTGGTCAGGATACCGAAGCCGCCCCAGATCGGGGTCTGGAAGCCCAGCGACACGCCGTTGACGGTGGCGTTCGAGGCGTTGACCGGGCTGGAGACGATATAGGTCTCGTTCTGCTGGGTCAGGTTGTTGAACAGCACCTGCTGGCTGGTGGTGGTGACGATGTAGGATGAGATCTCGCGGCGGAAATACTCGGCCGAAAGCAGCGCGCTGTGGCCGAAGTACCATTCGGCCGAAAGCTCGTAGTTCGTCGAGGCATAAGGCTTGAGGTCGGTGTTGCCGCCGCTGGCCGTCAGCTGCGTGTCGTTGCGGCTGAAGGCGCCGGCGAGCTGGCCGTAGCGGGGACGGGCGATGACCTTGGCGATCGAGCCGCGGACCTTGATCTGGTCGTTGACGTCCCAGCTCACGTTGATGCTGGGCAGGCCCTTGAGATAGTCGTTCTTCGCACGGGCCGGCGAATAGCTGTCGCTCTCCGCGGTGTAGAGGTAATAGTCCGAGACGTCCTGGGTATAGACCGCGCGGTAGCCCAGGTTGCCGCGTATCGGCCCGGTCTCGAAGTCCAGCTGGACGTAAGCGGCGGCCGACTTCTCGTGCACCTTGAACGAAGTGCCCTCGTCAAGGCCGGTGTCGACGTAGAGGCCGTTTTCCAGCGTGTCGATCACATCTCCGCTGCGCAAGGTGGCGAACTGGTTGGCGTTGCCGCCCGAGCCCAGGCCCTTGAACAGGCCCGAGGGCGTGAGCGTGTAGTCGTAGTCCGCCAGGCTGATCGGATCGGTCAGATAGACCTGGGAGCCGGTGGCCCTCAGGCTGTTGACGTGGTCGGATGCCTTCACGCCCATGCGCACGGACTTGAAGAAGCCGTCCTCGACGTCCCACTTGGCGTCAAGCTGACCGTAGGTTTCCTTGTCGCGCTGGCGGGACGTGGCGATGCCGCCGATCTGGTAGGCTTGCACCGTGCTGCCATCGGGCAGGGTGACAGGCCGCAGGTCCGAGCGGAAGAAGGCCGTCGGATCGGTGGGCGCGGTGGAATACGTCACTGCAGTCTGGTTCTGCCCGTAGCTGTAGCTGAAGGGCATGTTGGACTGGAGGTTCATCAGGTATTCGGGATCGGTGCCGCCCGTGGCCTTGGTCCAGCCCACATTGCCGGAAAGAGTCAGGCTGTCGTTCGCCTTCCAGGTGGAGGCGAGGTTGTAGCTGTCCGTCCGCACTTTGGTCTTGCGGTAGTTCATGTCCAGCTGCGAACTGGTGGAGGGCAGGTCGGTCGCGCCGAAGGAGGCGTTAGTGACGAGGCCGTTCGAGATCGTCGCCGATTGCAGCGCCCCGGCGGCCCAGGTGGGTACGACGTACTGAGACTGGCTGAAGTTGTTGTAGGTGCCTTCGATGTGAAGGCCGGTCAGGTCGAATTCGAGGCGGTCGCTCGGCGCCCACTGCACGGCGAACTGGCCGCCGATGCGCTCGCGCGTCTGCTTGAAGTAGGCATGGTTGATGCCATAGGGATAGCGCGCAGCGGCAAGGTCCGCCGCCGTGCCGCCGGTCAGCACGGCATCGGGATTGTTGAGCGTGACGTTCCCGGCCGCATCGGTCGAGGTGAAGTCGGAACCGCTGTTGTAGCCGAAGTATTCGACGCCCGCGCGGGCCAGCGAGTCCTTGTCGTAAGTCCCGGCGACGAGAATGCCGAAGGTCGCGCTGTCGTTCTTCCAGCTATAGAGCAGCGAGCCGCGCGGATTACCGATTTCGGAGCGGTCGTTGTAGCCGAAGCCGATCGAGCCGTTGATGGTGTTCTTGTCGAGGTCCAGCGGCTTGCGGGTGCGCACGATCACGGTGCCGCCCAGCGAGCCGTCGTCGATGCGCGGTTCGGGCGACTTGAACACCTCGATCTGCGAGACGATTTCCGGCGCGAGCAGGGAATAGTTGAACGTGCGTCCGGTCACATCGCCGGCATTGCCGCCCCAGTCGGCCGAAGCGATGGAATGGCCGTCGATCAGGACGCGGTTGAGCGCGGGATCGGTGCCCTGGATCGAGACGCGCTCGCCGATGCCGAACTGCCGGTCGACGCTGACGCCGGGAATGTGCGACAGCGATTCCGCGACGTTGCGGTCGGGAAACTTGCCGATGCCTTCGGCGGTGATGACATCCACGACCGCATCGGCATTGCGTTTCACGTTGATGGCATTGGTCAGCGCGTCGCGGATGCCGGTGACGACGATGGCGCCCGCGTCTTCCGGTGCTGCCGGCTGCTGGCCGTCCTGGGCAAACGCAGGGGCGGCGAATGCCACGGTGGCGCCGGTGGCCAGCAAAGTCGCGCGTGCGAATTTCATCATTGTTTCCCTCATGGCCCGAACCTGTCCGCGCGCTTCAGCATCTGTTTTGTGAGGAATGCGCGCCGATTATTTCCTGTGACAATGCCAATATCATTCCAATGTCATGGTTGAATGTCACCAAAATAGATCCTGATGTCTATCGGAAATTTTCTCGTCATCGGGCAATGGTGGCCGTGGCGCGTTAAACCGCGGAAATGCGTGGCAAGCGCTGGTGGCGCTGTTGCCCAAGCGGTGAAGCGCTCAGGCAGTCGACGCGGGATGGGGTAGTGCGAAAGGCCAAACTATGTCCAATTCGTCGACAACCGAATCGCCCCGGAGAAAATCGCGGGGCGTAGCGTCATGAGGAAGCGGCGAAGTGCTTGAAGTCTGTGTCGAAGATGCCGCGGGCATTGCCGCGGCGGTTGCCGGCGGGGGAGACCGCATCGAGCTTTGCAGCGGGCTCGCCCTGGGCGGTCTGACGCCTGCGCAATCGCTGGTCCACCTTGCAGCGGCCGCGCCGATCCCGGTCCACATGCTCTGCCGCCCGCGTGAGGGCGACTTCGTCTATGATGCGCGGGAAGTCGGTCAGGTGATGGGCGATATTGATCTGGCGGCGCAAGCCGGGCTGGCCGGCGTCGTGATCGGCGCCGGGTCGGCGCAGGGTCTGGACCTTGCGGTTCTGGGCGCGTGGATCGACCATGTACGGCGCGCCGGCAGCGCGCGCGGGGCTCGGCTTTCCCTGACCCTGCACCGGGTCTTTGATCTGCTGGATGATATGGGGGCGGGTCTGGAGCAGGCCGTGGGCCTGGGCTTCGATCGGATCCTGACTTCGGGCGGGGCTGTCCGGGCGCCCGACGGCGTGACCATGCTGGCGCACCTGCAGGAACTGGCGGCCGGCCGGATCGTCATCCTGGCCGGCGCGGGGGTGTCCCCGGAAGCCGTTCCCGCGCTTCGCTCGGCTGGAATCGCGGAGTTTCACGCCTCTTGCCGCACGCCGGGAGAGGCAGGTTCGGGCGGTGCGCGGCTGGAGGAACTGGGCTTCCAGAAGGGGCCAAGGGCGGTGACCAGTCCTGCGCAAGTGGCCCGGTTGAAATGCGCTATCGAACGGACGTGATGGGGGTGAACGGGGCTGGAAAACCCGCGCTCTACTGGGAGACGTGAAGAAAACGGGCGGAGCCGGTGCAAAACAGTTTGCGCATCGATCGGACTTCGGGAATACCAATATAGAACTTATACCAGATTGGTAGGCCGTCGCTTCCGGCTCGACTTCATGGTCGGCCGGCGACGATGCGCAGGAGAGTCCCCCAAAGATGCTGACTGACACCGCAAGCCCTTCGACCTCCCTCATGGCCCGGGAAGCGGCCGAGGCTGCAGAGGCCGTCCGCCGTTTCCTGGAAAACAACCGCGCCGCTCTTGCCGCCCTGGCAGAGGATCTGCGCGCCAATCCGCCCTCTGTGGTGGTCACTTGCGCGCGGGGTTCGTCTGACAATGCCGCGACTTATGCGAAGTACCTGATCGAGACGCTGGCCGGCATCCCGGTTTCCTCTTCCGCGCTCAGCGTGTCTTCCGTGTTCGGCGCGGAGATGCAGCCGGGGCGGGTTCTCGTCCTGGCGATCTCGCAAAGCGGCCGCAGCCCCGATCTGCTGGCCGCTGTGGAGGCGCATCGCCGTGCCGGGGCGCGGGTGGTCGCGCTCGTCAATGACGCTTCCGCGCCGCTGGCCGACCTTGCGCACTGGGTGCTGCCGCTTCACGCCGGCCCGGAAAAATCGGTGGCCGCGACCAAGTCGTTCATCGCCTCGCTGGCCGGGGTGGCGGCGCTGACAGCGCAGTGGACGGGTGATGCCGCGCTCGGCACGGCGCTCGAACGGCTGCCCGCGGGGCTGGAAATCGCTGCTCGCACGGCACCCTTCGATCTGGTGGAAGGGCTTTCCGGTGCGAGCAATCTCTTCGTGATCGCGCGCGGATACGGTTTTGCCGTGGCGCAGGAAGGGGCGCTCAAGCTCAAGGAAACCTGCGCGCTTCACGCCGAGGCCTATAGCGCTGCTGAAGTGCGCCACGGCCCGATGACGATCATCGATGCGGGCTTCCCCATCATCGCCTTCGCCACGTCGGACGCCAGCGGCGAAAGCGTGCGCGAGGCTGCCCGTGAATTCGCGGGGCGCGGCGCGCAAGTCACTCTGCTCGACGCCGCGCAGCCCTCTGGCGAGAGCACGCTGGCCGCGCTTGCGGGCCATGCGGCGCTGGAGCCGTTGCTGATGATCCAGGCCTTCTATCCGCAAGTGAACGCGGTTTCGCTTGCACGCGGGCTCGACCCGGACAATCCAGCCCACTTGCGCAAGGTCACCGAGACACTCTGATGAAGATCGCCTTCGCCAACGGCAACGTCTACCTGGGCCGCGCATGGTCGCGGGATGCGGTCGTGACCGTGGAGCAGGGGCGCATCGCCGCGGTCGCGGCGGGGCACGCGCCCGACGAGGCCGACGAAGTCATCGATCTCGCCGGCGGCTGGCTGCTGCCGGGCTTCATCGACGTTCAGGTCAACGGCGGCGGCGGGGTGCTGCTCAACGACGCGCCGACCCCGGAAGGTATCGCCGCGATCGCCGCCGCCCACGCGCGGTTCGGCACGACGGCGATGCTGCCCACCCTCATCAGCGCCACGCCCGACGTGATTGCGAGAGGTCTCGACGCCACCGACGAGGCCATTGCGGCGGGGGTTCCCGGCTGCATCGGCATCCACGTCGAAGGGCCGGTGCTCAACGCGAAGCGGCGCGGCATCCATTCCGAGGGCAACTTGCGCAAGCTGGACGAAGCCATGGTCGACCTGCTCATCAGGCCCCGCGCGGGCCGCGTGCTCTTCACCATCGCGCCGGAATATCTCCACGCCGATCAGGCCAGGGCGCTGATCGCGGCGGGAGTCGTGCTGGCGATGGGTCACTCCGACGCCGATTACGAGACCGCGCGCGCGGCCTTCGGCATGGGCGTGACGGGCGTGACGCACTTGTTCAATGCCATGTCGGCGCTGCACCATCGCAATCCCGGCATGGTCGGCGCGGCGCTGGAGAACCGCTCGGCCTGGTGCGGGCTGATCGCCGACGGCTACCATGTCCATCCCGCCGTCATGCGCATCGCATTGGCGAGCCGCCCGCTCGACCGTTTCGTGCTGGTCACCGACGCCATGCCCTGCGTGGGTTCGGACCGTGAGCGTTTCACGCTCGACGGCCGCGAGATCACCGTGGCGGATGGGCGCTGCGTGGGCGCCGACGGCACGCTGGCGGGGGCCTCGCTGGATATGGCCGGCGCGGTGCGCAATGCCGTGGACATGGCGGGCCTCTCGGTGGCGCAGGCGGTCGACATGGCCACCGTGCAACCGGCCGAATTCCTGGGCATCGCCGGGGAAAGAGGCACGATTGCCGCCGGACGCACCGCCGACTTCGTCCAACTCGACCGCGCCATGGCGCCGCAGGCGACCTGGATCGCGGGCGAGCGGGTATTCTGATCCGATCACGGGGAAATAGCCAATCCGATGACCGCCGCCGTTGCCCATACCATGACCGCCGACCGCACCAGCCCGTCCGGTGAAGCCGTGATCACGATCCTTGCCCCGCTCGAAGGCTGGCTGGCGCCGCTCGATGAGATTCCCGATCCGGTCTTTGCCGGGGGCATGGTGGGCGATGGCGTGGCCATCGATCCGACAGGGTCCATGCTTCATGCGCCTTGCGCGGGCATCGTGGCCTCGCTCGCCGCGACCGGTCATGCCGTGACCCTTCGCCTCGAAGAAGGCGCGGAAGTGCTGGTCCACCTCGGCGTCGATACCGTGGCCATGGCCGGACGTGGTTTCACGCCGCTGGTGGTGGCGGATGCGGCCGTGGCGGCAGGCGACCCGCTGGTGCGCTTCGATCTCGACGCCGTGGTGACCGGCGCGCCGAGCGCGATGACGCCGGTGCTCCTGTTGGCGGGCGAGGAATGGGCGCTGGACTGGAAGCGCGCGCCGGGCCCGGTCGCGGTGGGCGAGGCAGTGATGACCTTGCGCCGCCTGGCCGCTTCCGCGAACGGCGCGGTGGAACAGCCCGAAACACCTGACGGGGAACTGGTGCGCGAGCTGCTCGTGCCGCTGCGCCACGGTATCCATGCCCGCCCGGCCGCACGTTTGCGGCAAGTGGCGACCTCCTTCGAGGCGGCCGTGCGCGTGGAGATCGCGGGCAGGTCCGCCAGCTTGCGCAGCCCCGTGGGCGTCCTGGCGCTGGGCATCGCGCTGGGCGACCGGATTTCGCTTCACGCGCGCGGCGCGCAGGCCGCCGAAGTGCTCGACGCCTTGGCCGCCCTGATCGCTGGCGGCATGGGCGAACTGGCGGAAGAGGGCGAGCAAGCCGCACCGCCGCCGGTGCGCGCGGCCGCAGCGCCGGTGCAGCGCCGCGTCACGCAGGTTGCGGCTGATGGCACGGTGGCCGGAGTGGTCGCCGCGCCGGGCCTGGCCGTAGGCCGCGCGGTCCACTACCGCCTGGGCGAGATCGCGGTATCCGCAGGCTCCGGCGATCCTGCGACCGAACGCGCGGCGCTGGACGAGGCCTTGGCTGCCTTGCGCGCGAAGATCGCGCGCGAGAGCGAAGGCGCGGCGCAGCATGCGGCCTCGATCCTCGCGGCCCATGCCGTCATGCTGGAGGACGAGGACCTGCTCGCCGCCGCGCATGAGGCCATGGCACAAGGCAAGAGCGCCGGGGCGGCCTGGCGGCTTGCCATCGGCGAGCAAGTCGATCTCCTGCTGCGTTCCGGCGATCCCCGACTGGCCGAGCGGGTGGACGACATGCGCGATCTGGAACGGCAGGTGTTGGCGGGGCTGAGCGGCGGCGATGCCACGGGCTTCGCGCTTCCCGAGCAGGCGGTGCTTCTGGCCGAAGACCTGCTGCCTTCGCAGCTCATGGCGCTCGATGCCGGGCATCTCGCCGCGATCTGCCTGATCAACGGCGGCCCGACCTCGCATGTCGCCATCCTCGCGGCCGGCCTGGGCGTACCGATGCTGGTGGCCATGGGTACCGCGCTCGACGACATCGCGGACGGTGCGCCGCTGGTGGTCGATGCCGTCGCTGCCCGGCTGGAGACGGCCGCGTCGCAGGCGCGGATCGACGGCGTCCGTGCGCAGATCGCCGCGCAGGCCGCGCGCCGCGCCGCAGCGCTGGAAGCGACCGGCCCCTGCCACACCGCAGACGGCAACCGCATCGAAGTCTTCGCCAATCTCGGCTCGCTGGCCGATGCACGGCAGGCCATGGCGAACGGCGCCGAGGGATGCGGTCTGCTGCGCAGCGAATTCCTGTTCGTGGACCAGCCCCGCGCGCCCAGCGCCGCCGAACAGGTCGAAACGTACCAGGCGATCGCCGATGCCCTGGAAGGTCGCCCGCTGATCGTGCGCCTGCTGGATATCGGCGGCGACAAGCCCGCGCCCTTCCTGCCGATGCCGCAGGAGGAAAACCCGGCCCTGGGCCTGCGCGGCATTCGCGTCGGCCTTGCCCATCCCGACTTGCTGGAAGCGCAGGTTGAGGGGATCCTGCGGGTGCGTCCGGCCGGGCAATGCCGGATCATGGTGCCGATGGTGGCGAGCCTTTCCGAACTGCGCGCCGTGCGGGCGGTGGTGGAAAGCGTGGCGGCCCGACTCGGACTGGCGGAGCCGGTTTCGCTGGGCATCATGGTGGAAACGCCCGCCGCCGCCGCCACGGCGGACATCCTGGCGCGAGAGGCCGATTTCCTCTCGGTCGGCACGAACGATCTCACCCAATACGCCCTGGCCATGGACCGCGGCAATGCGGCCGTGGCCTCTGCCATCGACGGTCTGCACCCGGCGGTGCTGCGCCTGATCGGCCTTACATGCGAAGGCGGCGCGCGCCATGGCCGCTGGACCGGCGTTTGCGGCTCGCTGGCATCGGACCCGCTGGCCGTGCCGCTGCTGCTGGGTCTCGGCGTGGGGGAACTGTCGGCCACGCCCGCGCAAGTTCCCGATATCAAGGCTCTGGTTTCGGCGCTGAGCCTGGAGGACTGCCGCGGGCTTGCAGCACGGGCGCTGGAATGCGCCTCGGCCGGGGAGGTGCGCGCATTGTCACGCGAATTTCTGAAGGAGCAGGGGGCATGAGGCGGGTTCTCGAAACATTGCAGCCGCTGGGCCGTGCGCTCATGCTGCCGATCGCGGTCCTGCCGGTAGCGGGCCTGCTGTTGCGGCTAGGTCAGCCCGATCTGCTCGACATCGCGCTGCTGAGCGCGGCGGGCGATGCGCTGTTTTCGCACCTCGGCCTGTTGTTCTCCATCGGCGTCGCCACCGGCTATGCGCGGGACGGCAATGGCGCGGCCTGCCTTGCGGGCATCGTCTGCTTCCTGGTCGCTACCGAAGGCGCCAAAGTGCTCATGCCGGTACCGCCCGGGATCGATCCCGCGCTGTCGAAGGATGCTTTCGCGGCGGCGGTAGCGGCGGCCAAGAGCCAGGCCATCGGGCGGCTCGACGTGCCGATCGGCATCGTCTCGGGCCTGATCGGCGGCAATTTCTACAACCGCTTCTCGGGCATGAAGCTGCCGGAATACCTAGCGTTCTTCGGCGGGCGCCGGTTCGTGCCGATCGTCTCGGGCGTGGCCGGCCTGCTCCTGGCCTGCCTGGTCGGCTTGGGCTTCCAGCCAATCGCAACCGGGATCGACGGCGTCAGCCACGGCATCACCGGCCTGGGCGGAGCGGGCCTATTCCTGTTCGGCCTGATCAACCGCCTGCTACTGGTGACGGGTCTCCATCACGTCTTCAACAACCTGTTCTGGTTCGTGTTTGGCGACTACAACGGCGCCCACGGTGACATCCGCCGCTTCTTCGCGGGCGATCCGACCGCCGGCAGCTTCATGACCGGCTTCTTCCCGGTCATGATGTTCGGCCTGCCCGCGGCCTGCCTGGCGATGTACCGCGCGGCGCGGCCCGAGCGGCGCAAGGCGGTGGGCGGCATGTTCTTCAGCCTGGCCCTGACCTCGCTGCTGACCGGCGTTACCGAGCCCATCGAATTCAGCTTCATGTTCCTCGCCCCGGTGCTTTACGCGATCCATGCGGTGCTGACCGGCCTTTCGATGTGGCTGACCGATGCCCTCGGCATGCATCTGGGCTTCGGATTTTCGGCGGGGCTGTTCGACTATGTCCTGAACTTCGGCAAGGCGACGCGCCCGCTGCTGCTGCTGCCGGTGGGGCTGGTCTATTTCGCGGTCTATTACGGCGTCTTCGCTTTCGCCATCCGCAAGCTGGACCTCAAGACCCCCGGGCGCGAGGACGAGGATGTGGCGGCTCCGGCCCCGACCTCGGCCCTGGCCGCCGGAGAGAACCCGGCTGGCGACACGCGCGGCGGCGCCTACCTCGCCGCGCTGGGCGGCAGCGGCAATCTGGTGGAGGTTTCCGCCTGCACCACGCGCCTGCGCCTCATCATCGTCGATCACGGCGCGGTGGACGAAGCGCGGCTCAAGGCGCTGGGTGCGCGCGGAGTGATTCGCCCTTCGGACAAGGCGCTGCAGGTAATCCTCGGCCCCGTGGCCGACATCGTTTCGGTGGAGATCCGGGAAGCCATGGTGGCGGGCCCCGCGCCCATGCCGCAAGTCGCGCGCGTCGCGGGGGCTGCGCAGGGCGCACAGAAGATGCCGCTTCCGGCGGTTCTGGTCGAAGCTCTCGGCGGCGCGGCCAACTTGCGCGGTGCGGCTCGGTACGGCAATCGCCTGAGAGTGGAACTCGTGGATACCGCCGCCATCGACGCGCCCGCGCTCACCGCCGCGGGTGTCCGCGCCCTGGGCACGACGGAAGCTGCGGCGATCCACTTGCTGTTCGCGGCGGCCGATCTGGACCGGCTCGCCGCCTGACCCTTTGCTTCGGCCGCCCATGCCCCCGGGGGTTCCGGGACCATGGGCGGCCGATCAAAGGGCGGCGCCTGGATCAGGCGGAGACGTAGACCCTGCCGGTCAGCCCGCTCGCGGCGCCTTGCGCGGCCTCGATCAGGACCACCAGCGTGCGCGCGCCGGTGCCGGCGGAAAGGGGCGCGCTCAGGGCTGCCGGTGCGGCATCCGTCTTGCGGGCGACGAGCTTTCCGTCGAGCCAGACTTCGGCCGTTCCCGTGATCTGCGCGAAGTGGAGCGTTCCGCCTTCGCCCGCGACTTTGCGCCAGGGCGTGAAGCGGGTGCGGTAACTGCGCCAGCCGCTGCTGCCGGCAGGTGCGGCGATGCCGGAGCGCACGAAGTCCCAGGAATTGTTGTCTCCATCCACCGGCGCGAAAGCGGGATCGGGCTTCTGCGCGAAACTGGCCGAGCGGCGCCAGTCGGTGATCGGCATTTCGGCCGGCACCGGCGGCACTTGCGGGCGCGGCGCCCGCGGCGCGCGGGCCAGGGCGAGGCGGGCCGGACGCAGGCCGGCGGTGCTGGCCTCCAGCGTCAGGCGGCGGCCGCTGGCATCACCCTCGACGATCACTTGCGCCAGGCCGTTGAAGAGCGCGCGTTTGCTGCCCTTTTCGCTGGCATGGTCGTTGGGATTGCCGTTCCCGAGGCCGATGATCCGCCCGCCGGAGATCGTGAAATCCACCGGCAGGTTGGCGGTGGGGACGTGGCGCCCCCTGGAATCGACGCAGTCCACGGTGATCGCCTGCACATCCTCGCCGTCGCTGGCCAGGGCCTGTCGGGCCGGCGTCAGGCGCAGCGCCACGGGGGCGCCGGTGGTCTCGTGGACCGCACGGGCCACGACTTTGCCGCCGCGCAGGGCCAACGCCTCGATCCGGCCGGGGCGGTAGGGCACCTGGAAGGTATGGCCCATGATGCGGTCGGCCGCGGGGACGCGCTCGATCACTTCCCCGTTCAGGCGCAGTTCGATGGCTTCGGCATTGGTGATCGCGAAGACCTCCAGCGTCTGCCCTTCGCGGCCCGGCGCTTCGTATTCGGGCCAGGTCCAGTGTGGGGCCAGCCAGATCACCGGGGCATCGTCGCGCCAGTGGGCCGAATGGATGCCGAAGGCGGTCTTGGGGAAGCCGCAAAGGTCCATGATGCCGAAGAAGCTGCTGACCGTGGGCCAGGCGTAAGGCGTAGGCTCGCCGTGGTAGTCGAAGCCGGTCCAGACGAAGCCGCCGGCCACGTAGGGCCGCTCGGCGATCATCTTCCAGGTGTCGCGGTGAGTGGCGCCCCAGGAGGCGGCTTCCTTGTCGAACGAGGTGATGACCTGCTGCGCCGGGATGCTCCCGAAAGCGCCGCGCGTTTCATAGGCGCTGGTGTCTTCGGAACTGGTGATCGGCTTGTCGGGGTGCAGGGCGTGGAACTTGTCGTAGTCGCCCTGGTAGTAATTGAAGCCCATGACATCGACGACCGAGGAGACGTTCTCGGGGTTGTAGAACGAGCCGTTCATCGCCGCCGTCACCGGCCGCTGCCTGTCCAGCTTGCGCACGGCGGCGCGCATGCGGCGCACCATCTCGACGCCGGCATGGGTGCCCTGCATCGGTTCTTCGTTGAACACCGACCAGAGCACGATCGAGGGATGGTTCCGGTCGCGCCGCACCATCCATTCGAGCTGTGCCAGATAGTCCGGCGCGGGGTTGAACAGGCGGTTCTCGCCCATGACGACGAAGCCCAGTCGGTCGCACCAGTCCAGCACTTCCTTGGCGGGGGCATTGTGCGACATGCGGATGGCGTTGCAGCCCATCGCCTTCAGCCGCTGCAAGCGCCAGAGCGCCAGCGCATCCGGGATCGCCGTGCCCACGCCGGTATGGTCCTGGTGGATGCAGACGCCCTTGAGCTTGGTCTCCACGCCGTTGAGCACCATCCCGCGCGCGGGATCGAAGCGCACGGTGCGGAAACCGATGAACTGGCGGCGGGTGTCGACCACCTCTCCGTCGTGCAGCAGGTCCACCTCGATACAGTAGAGCACCGGGCTGTCGGGCGACCAGAGCTTGACCGTGCCGGGATCGAACCTGTTGACGACCTGGGCCTGTTCGAGCGGGGGAACCGAGATCCGGCCTCCCGTGCGATGGATTTCCCGGCCGTCGGGATCGAGCAGGCGCGTCGATATTTCCGCCTCGGCCATGTTCTCGCCGACGTTGCTCAGGCTGACCTGGACGGGCACGAGCCATGTGCCGTCATCCTGATGGACCGGGTCGCAATAGACGCCGTCCGTCTCGATCGACACGGCAGGGCGACTGACCAGCCAGACATGGCGGTAGAGCCCCGCGCCTTCGTACCACCAGCCCTCGCGCGCGGTGGCATCGACGCGCACGGCGATCCAGTTCAACTCGTCCCCGAAGCGGGCGAAAGGCGTGAGATCGACGATCACGCTGCTGTAGCCGGACCAGGAATGCGCCACTTCGCTGCCGTTCACCCAGATCGTGGCATGCGTGGCGATGCCGTCGAAATGGAGTTCGAGGCGGCGGCCCTTCTGGCTCTTGTCCAGCCGCAGCAGGCGGCGATACCAGCCGATGCCGCGCGGACGGTAGCCTTGCGAGACATTGGCACTTTCGCGCACGTCCTGTGCAATGGCCCAGTCATGCGGGAGATCGACCGCCTGCCAGTCGGAATCGTCGAAAGCGAGGGCCGCGGCGCCGCGCGCGTTGCCGGCTTTCACCGAGAGGTAAGTGGCATTGTGATCGGCCGGTTCGGCAATCGCCACCTCGCCCTCGTGGAAGCGCCAGCCGCGTTCGAGCAGGGTGCGCGAGGGGTCGGTTTCCGGCAGGCGCGGCGATGGTCCGGCAAGAGGCGGGGGCATCGGCAGCCCGTCCGGCATGCCCGGTCCGAATTGCGGTGTGGGCGCGGCAAGGCTTGAGGTCGAAAGGGCAGGCAGCAGGGTCGCGACGGCGCCGGTGGAGGCGCCGCGCAGCAGCAATTCGCGTCTTTTCATGAACCCTCGATCAACTCGGCAACGAAGTCATAGGAATCGCCGCGGTAATAGGAGCGGGTGAATTCCACCGTGCGCCCGTCGCGCAGGAAGCCGTGCCGTTCGATCAGCAGGCCGGCATGGCCGGATTCCACGCCCAGCATCTTGGCGTGTTCGGCGCCGAAGGGCACCGCGCGCAACCGCTGGAGCGCCCGGACCGGCCGGTTGCCGCTCTTTTCCAGCGCGGCATAGAGCGAGTCCCCCACGACATCGAGGCTGGCCAGGCAATATCCCGCAATCGTCGAGATTTCGAGCGCGAGCGGCTCGTCGTCGGCATAGCGGATGCGGGTGAAGCGCAGGACGGTGCTTCCGGGGGCAAGCCCCAGCGCCATCGATTCCTCGGGATTGACCGGGCCGGTCATGCGCGAAACCCAGGCGCTGGACGCGCGCTTGCCGCGCGCGGCCATGTCCTCGCTGAACGAGGTCAGCTTGGAAAAGCTCTTTTCCACGCGAGAGGCCACGAACGTTCCCGCACCGCGCCGCCGCGTCAGCAGGCCTTCCTCGACCAGACCGGCGATCGCCTTGCGCACGGTGATGCGCGAGACATCGTATTCGATGGCAAGGTTGCGTTCCGGCGGGATCGCCTCGGTCTGACTGAGCACGCCTTCGGATATGGCATCGCGGATCAGCTGCTGGAGCTGGATATACAGCGGTGCGGCGTTGTCTTCGCGCAGACGACCAATCCGGTCGGAAAATGACATTCGATCCCCCTTCGGCCCATTCTCTGGGAATGGCTTTACATTGGTCATGTTGGGGTGACAATCGCAGTAAATTGTCGCAGTTCAAGGTCAATTCGCAGGAATGGGATAAGACCTATTGCGATAAAGGATATATTTTGGTTACCTTGCCTGCTCTGGTCACAAGAAAATGAGGGGCAGGTATGGGCATGACGGCAAGGGGTTATCGGCGCGTGCGCGGCAGCAGCGCGGCAGGTGCCTCGATCCTGGCGGCGGCATTCTCCCTGGCGGCTTTCTCTCTGGCGGCTCCGGCCCTCGCGGCACCTGGCTCCGCTGCATCTCCTTCCGCACCGGCGCTCACGCCCTGGCCCGCATCGGTCGAGCAGGGGCAGGGGACCTTGCTGGTCGCATCGGGATCGGCGATCGCCATCCCCTCCGGTGATGCCGACGCGGCTGCGGCCGCAAAGCTCCTGGCAGATCATGTGAAGCGCGCCAGCGGCCTCGTGCTCGCCGCGGCGGAGTCCGCTTCGCCGGCCGCGCCCGTCCGTTTCGAGCGCGATGCCGGGATCGCCGGCGCCGAGGCCTATCGGCTGCGGATCACGCCGAAGGGCGCGGTCATTTCGGCATCGGCCAAGTCCGGCTTCGTCTACGGCGCGATGACGCTGCTGCAACTCTTGACCCCCCACGCGGGCGCGGACGGCAAGGCCGTAGCGGTTCCCGTGCTGACCATCCAGGATTCGCCCCGCTTTTCCTGGCGCGGGGTGATGGTCGATCCCTCGCGCCACTTCCAGCCCATCGAATCCGTCTATGCCATCGTCGACCGCATGGTCGAGGTGAAGCTCAACACGTTGCACTTCCACCTCGCCGACGACCAGGGCTGGCGCTTCGAAGTGAAGCGCTATCCCGAACTCACCCGCATCGGCGCATGGCGCCTGCCGCCCGATACCGGCGGCGGGCCCGGCCCGAAGCACGGCGGCTTCTATAAGCAGGAGCAGCTCAAGGCGCTGGTCGCCTATGCCGCAGAGCGCGGCATCACCGTGGTCCCGGAGATCGACCTGCCGGGCCACGCCCAGGCGCTGGTCGCCTCTCATCCCGAATTCGGCGTGCTGGGCGACCGTCCGGCCGTGTCGCACGACTGGGGCGTCAATCCCTGGCTGTTCAATCCGAACGATGCGGGCATGACGTTCGTGCGCAACGTGCTGGACGAGCTGATGGCCGTCTTCCCCTCGCAGTTCATCCACATCGGCGGCGATGAGGCGGTGAAGGACCAGTGGGAGCGTTCGCCCGAAGTCCAGTCGCAGATGCGCAAATTGGGCATCAAGACCGAGAACGAGATGCAGAGCTGGATGATCGACCGGTTCGGCGAATATCTCGCGCAGCATGGCCGCCGCCTGATCGGCTGGGACGAGATCCTGGAAGGCGGCCTGCCTGCCTCCGCCTCGGTGATGAGCTGGCGCGGCGAGCAGGGCGCGGTGGATGCGGCCAATGCCGGGCACGACGTGGTGCTCTCGCCCGCGCCCAACCTCTATCTCGACAATCTGGAATCGACCCTGCCGGACGAGGCGCCGGGGCGCATCTCGATCCAGACGATGGAAGCGGTCTATCGCTACGATCCGATGCCCAAGGGCATCGATGCCGCCAAGGCGAAGCATGTCCTGGGCGTGCAGGGCAATGCCTGGAGCGAATATATCGTCACGCCCTGGCAGCTGCAGCACAAGCTGTTCCCGCGCGTGGGCGCGATTGCCGAGACCGCATGGTCGCCGCAGGTCACGGGAGAGAAGGACTATCCGGGCTTCCTCGCGCGCCTAACGCCGCAGATCCAGCGCTGGAAGCAGGGCGGCTTCGAAGTGTCCGACAGCGCCTTCGGTGTTGCCTTCACCCCCACCCAGGGGCGCGGCGCCCAACTTGAGGCGACGCGTATCGGCATGTCGCTGGCCAACCAGGCCGCTTACGGCACGATCCGCTACACGCTGGACGGCAAGGAACCGGGGGCGAAGTCTCCCGCCTATGCCAGGCCGCTTGCCGTGAAGCCGGGCACGGTCGTCACCGCCGCCAGCTTCGCGCCGGACGGCACCCGGCTTTCCGCGCCGCGCCGCTACGATACCGCGCGCGAGACGCTGCTGACTTCCACCGCCTCCGCGCTCGCGGCCTGCCCGCGCGGCGCACAGGGCCTGCGCGTGCCGCTCTCGGCCGATGCCACGAGCAATGGCCCGGCCTATAACGTCAACATCTTCGACACCTGCCAGGCGGACGATCACGCGCCGCTCGCCCATGCGAAGTCGATCACCGTCTCGGTCGCGCGCCTGCCGCGCAACTACGGCCTGGCGCATGATGCTTCGGCGCTGATCGGGCACATCGCGGTGACGACGCACGGCGAACTCGTCATCAGCGCGGGCTGCCGCGCGGCGGAGAAGAATGCCGATCGCAAGCAGAAGGAGCATGCGCCGATGCCCGGAGCAACCGTCCTCGCCGCGTTCCCGCTGCCCGATCCCGAGACGTCGCCGCAGCAGTTCACTTTCACCGCGAACCTGCCGGACCGGCCGGAACTCAAGGACGAGGCCGATGTATGCTTCCAGTTCACCTCGCCGCTTTCCGATCCGTTCTACGCGGTGGAAAAGGTCGTCTATGGCGAGAAGGTGAAGTGAGCATGGGAAGAGCATTCGCAAAGGGTGCGCTGGCCATCTGGCTGGCCGGCGCTTCTGCGGCCGTGTTGGCCGCTCCTCCCAGCCAGACGGCGCTGGACGAGGGCTGGCAGGTCCGCGTCGCGCCGAGCGACAGCGCTGCCGTCAAGGCGCATCCCAAGGCGGCGCGCTGGTTTCGGGCGCAAGTGCCCGGCACGGTCCAGCAGGACCTGATCGCCGCGCGGCAGGTGCCCGATCCCTTCCTTGGCACCAACGAGGCGGCGATCCAGTGGGCGGGCCTGACCGACTGGGAACTGCGCCGCACGCTCGACGTCAGCGCGGCTTCGATGAGCCGCGGCCATCTGGACCTCGTGTTCGACGGGCTGGACACGTTCGCGACCGTGTTCATCAACGGCCGGCAGGTGCTCAAGGCCGATAATGGCCACCGGCAGTGGCGCGTCGCGGCCAAGCCCTTCCTGAAGCAGGGACGCAACGAGATTCTCGTGCGCTTCGCCTCGCCGATCCGCACCTTGCAGCCGATGGTGCTGGCCGAGGCCCATCCGCTGCCGGGTGAATACGATTCCGCCTTCGGGGACGAGCCCAAGGGCAAGCAGACCTCCGCCTATATCCGCAAGCCCAAGTACCATTACGGATGGGACTGGGGCCCGCGCATCGTGAACCAGGGCATTTCCGGGCCGGTGCGCCTGGAAGCCTGGGACGAGGCGCGGCTCGGCGCTTTCGAAGTGGTGCAGGAGGCGCTCGGCAAGGACGAGGCGCGGCTGGTCGCGAAGTTCCGCGTCGTGGCGGACAAGCCGGGCAGGGCGCAGTTCACCGCACGCATGACCGGGCCGGACGGGCAGGCGCTCGCTCCGGTCTCACGCGAGGCTTCGTTCGATGCGGGCGAAAGTGTCGTCACCGTGCCGCTGACCATTGCCGCGCCGAAGCGCTGGTGGCCGGTCGGCTACGGCGCGCAGCCGCTCTACAAGGTCTCGGGCGAGATCGCCTCGGGCGCGGGCGCCGGATCGAAGGCGGCCCGCAACCTGGGCCTGCGCGATGTCGAACTCGTGCGCGGAGACGGCGCTTTCGGGTTCCGCGTCAACGGCGTGACCGTTTTCGCTAAGGGCGCGAACCTCATTCCCTTCGACATGTTCCCCTCGCGGGTGACCGACGCGAAGATGCGCGGCTTGCTGGAGGATTCCCTCGCGGCGAACATGAACATGATCCGCGTCTGGGGCGGCGGCTACTACCTTCCGGACAGCTTCTACGACATGGCGGACCGCATGGGCCTGATGGTCTGGCAGGACTTCATGTTCGGCGGCGCGCTGCCGCCCGCCGATGCGGCTTACCGCGAGAACGTGCGGATTGAGGCCGATCAGCAGGTCGAGCGGCTGGGCTCGCACCCCTCCATCGTCATCTGGGCGGGCGGCAACGAAGTGCTGTCCGGCTGGGAGACATGGAGCGATCGCAAGGCGTGGAAAAAGGCCGTCGGCCCCGACGAACACGAGCGCATGGCGACTTCCATGACCGCGCTGTTCGACCGCGTGCTGCGCGGCGCCGTGAGCGATCACGCGCCGACGACGCCTTACTGGCCGGGCTCGCCTTCGACCGATTACGAAGGCCCGGTCGATACCGATGGTGCAGGCGACCGCCATTTCTGGGATGTCTGGTCGGGCTCCAAGCCGGTCGAGAACTATACGCTTTCCTGCCCGCGCTTCATGTCGGAATATGGCTTCCAGGCGATGCCGGTGATGGCGACGATCCGCGGCTTCGCGGGCGATGCGGCTGAGGCGCCGGACAGTCCGGTGATGAAGGCGCACCAGAAGTTCCTCGCGGGCGAGGGCAACGAGCGCCTCAGGTTCTACCTCGACGCCCGGCTGCGTCCCGCGAAGGACCTGGCAGACTTCGTCTACCTGACGCAAGTGAACCAGGCGCAGGCCATAGACCTTGCCGCCCGCCATCACCGTGCCTGCGCGCCGGTGACGCTGGGCTCGCTCTACTGGCAGCTCAACGATGTCTGGCCCTCGATCTCCTGGGCGAGCGTCGATTATGACGGGCGCTGGAAGCTGCTGCACTATGCCGCGCGGCGCTTCTTCGCGCCGCAGGTGGTGGTGGCCGAGCACAAGCAGGGCGCCACCAAGGTCAGCTTCGCGTCGGATGCGACCAGCCCGGTCGCGGCAGAGTGGCGGCTGACCGGCTATGGCATGGACGGCGCGAAGCTGGGCGACGCGGGCGGGGCGGTGACGCTGGCGCCCACGACCGCCACTGCCGTTCCCGATGTGTCGGACGCGCAAGTCTTCGCGAGCGCTCCGGCAGAGGCGAGCTATGCAGTGGCGGAACTGCTGGTCGGCGGCAAGTCCGTCTCGCGCCAGATCGTCGAACGCGCCTTGCCCAAGGCCATGGCCTATCCCGCACCCGGCCTTTCCGCGACGTGGGACGGCAAGGCGGTGACCATCACTGCCAAGGCGCTGGCCCGCGCGGTCATGCTCGATTTCGGCGCGGTGGATGCGAGGGCCTCGGACAATGGCTTCGATCTGCTGCCGGGCGAGACCGTGCGTATCGAAGTCACCTCGAAGGCCGATGCGGCGGTGCTGCGCAAGGCGCTGGTGCTGCGCACTCTGGCGGGAGAAAAGTGATGAAGGCCCTGTTCCCGATCACACTCGCCATGGCTCTGGCCGCCCCTCCGGTCGCCGCGCAAGAAGCAGAGGCCGATCAGGCCGTGCTCGCTGCCATCGCCAAAGCCGATCTCGCCGAAAAGGCGGACCAACTCCAGAGCACTGCCCCCGCCGCCAAGGCCATGGGACTGCCCGCCTACGACTGGTGGAACGAGGGCCTCCACGGCCTCGCCCGCAACGGCGTCGCCACGGTGTTCCCGCAGGCCGTGGGCCTGGCTGCCACTTTCGATCCGGCGCTGATGGAGCAAGTGGGCACCGTCGTTTCCACCGAGGCGCGGGCGAAGTTCAATGCGAAGCCTGTGAATGCCGACCGGCGCATCTACGAGGGCCTGACCATCTGGTCGCCCAACATCAACATCTTCCGCGACCCGCGCTGGGGCCGGGGGCAGGAGACCTACGGCGAGGACCCGTTCCTCACCGGCTCGCTGGCGGTGGGCTTCATCAAGGGCTTGCAAGGGCCGGACCCGCTCCACCCCCGCGTGATCGCGACGCCCAAGCACCTCGCCGTCCACTCCGGCCCCGAGGCCGGGCGCGACAGTTTCGACGTGGACGTCAGCCCGCAGGACCGCGAGGCGACTTATCTTCCCGCTTTCCGCAAGGCGGTGACCGAGGCCAGGCCGCTCTCGCTGATGTGCGCCTACAACTCGACGCACGGCGTGCCCGTCTGCGCCGACGACGCGCTGCTCAACGGCACCTTGCGCCGCGACTGGGGCTTCAAGGGCTTCGTCGTGTCGGACTGCGATGCCGTGGCGAACATCTGGATGTTCCACAATTACCGCTATGACGCCGCCGAGGCTTCGGCTGCGGCAATCAAGGCGGGCACCGATTTCGACTGCGGCACGACGTATGCCGCGCTCACCCAGTCCGTAGCGCGCGGCCTGCTCAGCGAGGCCGAAGTGGACCGCGCACTCGCCCGCTCGCTGGAGGCCCGCTACAAGCTGGGTATCGCTTTCGGCGCCAGCAACCCGTGGGCGAAGATCAAGCCTTCCCAGGTCGGCACGCCCGCCCACCGCGCGCTTGCGCTGGAGGCTGCGCGCAAGTCGGTGGTCCTGCTTCAGAACGAGAACGGCCGCCTGCCGCTGAAGTCCGGCACCCGCCTCGCGGTGATCGGCACCAATGCCGACGATCTCGCGGTGATCGAGGCCAATTACCACGGCACCGCTGCCGATGCCGTGACCCCGCTGGAAGGCATCCGCCGCCAGTTCGGCGCGGCCAATGTCGCTTATGCGCAAGGCTCGGTACTGGCCGAGGGCGCGCCGGTGGTCGTGCCGGAAACCGCGCTGGTCGCAGAGGGCAAGCCGGGGCTGAAGGCCGAATATTTCGACATGTCCGGCAAGCGCGTGCTGGCGCGGCAAGATCGCCGGGTGGACTTCAACCTCACCCGCACCGCGCCCAAGGGGCTGGATGCCAAGGGCTTCAAGGTGCGCTGGACCGGCGCGCTGGTTCCGCCGGGGCCGGGCACGTATCGCCTCGCGCTCGACATTCCGGCCTGCTGGAAGGACTGCACGCGTCACGACGACGTGCGCCTGACCTTGGGCGGCAAGGCACTCCACGCCGGGGTTCTTGGCAAGCAGCGGGTCGAATTTGACGTCGTATCCGACGGCACACCGCAACCGATCAGCCTCGAACTCGACCACTACGGCGAGGACGAGGGCCTGCGCCTGATGTGGCTGCCGCCCGCCGATATCCAGCGCGCGGAGGCCGTGAAAGCGGCCTCGCAAGCCGACGCCATCGTCGCCGTGCTCGGCCTTTCGCCCGATCTCGAAGGAGAGGCGCTGCAAGTGCAAGTGCCCGGCTTCGTCGGCGGCGACCGCAGCGACATCGCCTTGCCCGAGCCGCAGGCCGAGCTGCTGGCCGCGCTCCACGCCACCGGCAAACCGGTGATCGTGGTGCTGACAAGCGGCAGCGCGGTTTCGATCGATCCTGCGATGGCCGATGCGGTGATGGAGGCCTGGTATCCGGGCGAGGCGGGCGGCACTGCCATTGCCGAGACGCTGGCCGGGCGCAACAACCCCTCGGGCCGCCTGCCGGTGACCTTCTACAAGTCCACCAGCGACCTGCCCGCTTTCGTCGACTATTCGATGAAGGAGCGCACTTATCGCTACTTCACCGGCACGCCGCTCTGGGGCTTCGGCCACGGGTTGAGCTATACGACTTACGGCTACGAAGGTGCCAAAGTCTCCGCACCCGCACTCGGCCAGCCGGTGACGGTCACGGCCACCTTGCGCAACCTCGGCGGCATGGCGGGCGAGGAAGTGGTGCAGGCCTATGTCGTGCCGCCCGTGATCGAACCGCATCCGATCATGACGCAGGGTGTGCTCCAGTGCCAGCTTGCGGCCTTCACGCGGGTGCCGCTGGCGGCGGGCAAGTCGCGGGAAGTCTCGCTGACCATCGATCCGCGCAGTCTCTCGGTCGTCGATCGCCGGGGCACGCGCCGGGTCGTTCCGGGCGATTACAAAGTGTGGATCGGCGGCGGACAGCCGGGTGACGGCGCGGGTACATGGGTGCAGTTCACCCTGAGCGGACAGGCACAGGAGCTGCCGAAGTGACAAGCATGACGAACCTCGATCGCCGCACCACGCTTGCCGGGATGGCTGGCGCCGCCGCGCTGGCCCTTCCGGCCACGGCCCGCGCGGCGACCATCCCCATGCCGCAAGGCGGAGGCCGTCCGGCCCTGGCGGATCGCCGCTACGTCAGCCGCGCGGTGGAGGCCGAGATCGACCGCGTCTCGCGCAAGATCGCCGACCCCAAGCTGCGCGCGATGTTCGTGGGCTGCTATCCGAACACGCTCGACACCACGGTCTACATGGACACGGTGGACGGCCGCCCGGATGCTTTCGTCATCACCGGCGACATCCCCTGCCTCTGGCTGCGCGACAGCACGGCGCAAGTGCTGCCCTACCTCCATCTGGTGAACAAAGACCCGGCGCTCACCGCGCTGTTCCGCGGCCTGATCGCCCGCCAGTCGCGCTCGATCCTGATCGATCCTTACGCCAACGCCTTCATGCGCGATCCCGCGGCGAAGACGAACCTGTCGTGGTCCCTGAAGGACCAGACCGAGATGAAGCCCGGCGTCGCCGAGCGCAAATGGGAGATCGACTCGCTCTGCTATGCGATGCGGCTGGGCTTTCGTTACTGGCGCCAGACGCAGGACAAGCTGCCCTTCGACGAGACCTGGGCCGAAGCCTCGCGCGCCTGTGTGCGCACTTTCCGCGAGCAGCAGCGCAAGGGCTCGCCCGGACCCTATCGCTTCCTGCGCACCAGCAACCGGCCGACCGAGACCATGCAGCTCGACGGCTGGGGCGCGCCGAGCCGCGCGGTCGGGCTGATCCACTGTGGCTTCCGCCCTTCGGACGATTCCTGCACTTATCCGTTCCTGATCCCCGCCAACCTCTTCGCGGTGACATCTCTGCGCGAGATGGCCAGCGTTGCCGAGCAGGCGCGGGGAGATACGGCGCTTGCTGCCGATGCGCGCGCTCTGGCGGACGAAGTGGAAGCGGCACTGCGCCAGTGGGGCACGATGCTGCTGCCGGACGGTCGCCGGGTCTGGGCCTACGAGGTCGACGGCTTCGGCAACGCGATGTTCATGGACGATGCCAATGTCCCCTCGCTGCTGGGCCTCGCCTTCCTGGAATGCGTGCCTGCCGCCGATCCGCTCTGGAAGGCTACGGCGGAGGCCTGCTGGTCCGAAGCCAACCCTTATTTCTTCCGGGGATCGAAAGTGGAGGGCATTGGCGGGCCGCATGTCGGGCTGGGGCAGGTCTGGCCGATGAGCCTGATCGTGCGCGCGCTGTCGAGCAGCGACGACCAGGTGATCCGCGCCATGCTGCGCATGCTGCGCGACAGCGACGCGGGCACCGGCTTCATCCACGAGGCGGTGGACAGCAACGACCCCTCGAAATTCACGCGCGACTGGTTCGCCTGGGCCAACGGCCTCTTCGGCGAACTGCTCGTCAAGCTGGCCGACACGCGGCCGCAACTGCTCTCCGCGCCGCTGTGACGCGCGGCAGTCGTTATTAAGGGACTGAACGATGGACTTCTCCCGCCGCCGTTTCCTCGCCACTTCCGTCGTCGGGGCGGCCGCGTTCGGCGCCGATGCTGCGCAGGCCGCGCGCGAGCCCGCTGCGCCACAGCCCTCCGGCGCCGTCCCCTCGCCGCGGCAGTGGAACTGGCACAAACACGAAATGTACGCCTTCGTGCATTTCGCGATGAACACCTTCACTGACAAGGAATGGGGCTTCGGAGACGAGGACCCGAAGTGGTTCAATCCCACCGATTTCGACCCCGACCAGATCGTCGCGGCGGCGAAGGTGGCGGGCATGCGCGGGGTCATCCTCACCGCCAAGCACCACGACGGGTTCTGCCTGTGGCAGACCCGGCTTACCGAGCATTCGATCCGCAACAGCCCCTACAAGCAGGGCAAGGGCGATATCGTCGCGGAAATGTCCGAGGCCTGCCGCAAGGCGGACATGCTGTTCGGCGTCTACCTCTCGCCTTGGGACCGCAATCACGCCGAATACGGCCGCCCGGCCTATATCGACTATTACCGCCAGCAATTGACCGAACTCTGCACCCGCTACGGCAAGCTGTTCGAAGTCTGGTTCGACGGCGCCAACGGCGGTGACGGCTACTATGGCGGCGCGCGCGAGGCGCGCAAGATCGATGCGCCGAAGTATTACAACTGGCCCTCGATCGTGAAGCTGGTCCACGAGCTTCAGCCCGATGCCTGCACCTTCGACCCGCTGGGCGCGGATATCCGCTGGGTCGGCAATGAGGACGGCGTGGCGGGCGATCCCTGCTGGCCGACAATGCCCAACGTGCCTTACGAGCAGGCGACTGGCAATTCCGGCCTGCGCGGCGGCGAGATCTGGTGGCCTGCCGAGACCGACGTGTCGATCCGTCCCGGCTGGTTCTATCACGCCGACGAGGATTCCAAGGTCAAGGATCCGGCACGCCTGATCCGCCTCTACGACGAATCCGTGGGGCGCGGCACCAACCTCAACCTGAACCTGCCGCCCGACCGCCGGGGCCGGATCGCCGACCAAGACGTGAAGATCCTGAAGTCGTTCGGCGATGCGATCCGGGCGACTTTCGCGAAGGACCTTGCGCAAGGCAGCGTCGCCCATGCCAGTGCCACGCGCGGCGGCCGGTTCGCGCCCGCCAATGTCACGGACGGGCAGCGCGAGACTTTCTGGTCCACCCCCGACGGCGTGCTTACGCCCACACTGACGCTGGACCTGGCGCCCGGAACGCGCTTCGATGTCGTACGCCTGCGCGAATATCTGCCGCTGGGCATCCGCGTGACCCGCTTCGCCGTGGAGGCGGAGATCGACGGCCAGTGGCAGCGCCTTGCCGAGAAGGCATGCATCGGTGCCCAGCGCATCCTCCGCCTGCCGCAGCCGATCGCGCCGCGCCGGGTGCGGCTGGTCGTGCTGGAAGGCAGTGCGGCCCCGGCCATCTCGGAATTTGCTCTGTTTGCCAGCGCGGCGCCGGTAGACGTGCCGCCGATCGTCTCCACCGACCCCACCGTGCTCGATTCCACGAAGTGGTCGATCGTCGCGGCCAGCGCGCCGGGCGCGGAGCGCCTGCTGGACAATGACGCGGCGACGATCTGGAAGCAGCCCGCGCCCCAGGCCGGCAAGCCCGCGCGCGTCACTGTCGATCTCGGCGCGCGCAGTCCGCTGGCCGGTTTCACGCTGACGCCTTCGCGGCAGGTCATGGCCGATGCCGCTCCGCCCAAGGGCTTCGTTGCCGAGACCAGCCGCGACGGCAAGACCTGGACGCGGGCCGCAACCGGAGAGTTCGGCAATATCGCCTATGCCCTCGCCACCCAGCGCATCGCTTTCGCAAAGCCGGTGGATGCGCGTTACTTGCGGCTCACGTTCGCGGAAACGGCGCTTCCCGCGGGCAATCTGGCGATCGCCGGGATCGGCGGCTTCGTGGCTCGATAGGCGCGCCTAGTTCCCGGTGTCGGCAGTCGCGGCGAGTTTGTCCTGGAACTGCTGCGCCGCCTGCTCCAGCCGGGCCGCACCGACATCGAAAGTCCAGCGGCGCAAGGCGGGCGGTCCGGCCAGGCCGAGCTGCTGGAGCCGGCGGTGCGACCGCAAGGCCGAGACGAGGCCGTCCACCATGTGCCCCGGCGCGCCGGTGGTGGCCGCCGCGGGGATGCCGCTGTCGAGCATGCCGGGCGCGAAAGCGGCGCTATCTGTCCCGAGCGCCAGGGCGAATGTCGCCGCTGCCCGCATGGCCTCCTCAAGGCAGGCGGTCGACCATTCCTCCGCCTCGCCGAGACCGACGAGCAGGAGGCGTTTCGCCGCAAGGGGCTGCGGGGGCGCCGCGATCAGCAGGCATTCGCCGAGCCTGCCGCGGAAATGCCCTTCGCGTCTCAACTGCAGGAGCTTTCCCTGAAGGGCCGTGTCGAGGTGCGCCAGGCCTCCGGCGAGGCTGCCTGCCGGCTCGCGGGCGAACATTCCGGCGCAGGAGAGGTCCACTTCGGCATTGACCGCGTCCCAGGCCGCGACCTCGATGGACGTGCCGAAGGCCGCGCCGATCTTCCGTAGATTCACCGTATCTCTCCGTTGTCGCTGCCGGGCGGGGGAAGCCTGAGACAGCCGGGGCGGCCGGTCAATGCACGGACAGCGAGAAGGAGGCACGCACGAGGTCAGCCACCGAACGCATTTCCATCTTGCGCATGAGGCTGGAGCGGTGGAGTTTTACCGTGATCTCGCTGATTTCGAGTTCCCAGGCGATCTGCTTGTTCATCAGGCCGCGCACCACGCCTTCCATGACCTGGCGCTCGCGCGGTGTCAGCCGGTCGAAGCGCTGCGTCAGCGCATGCCGGGTGCGGTTCGCGCTGCGGCGCTCGGTGTCGATCTCCAGCGCATAGTCGATGGCGCCCAGCAGGTCGCCCTCGTCGAAGGGGCGCGGCAGGAAGTCCACCGCGCCGGCCTTCATCGCGCGGACGGAGAGCGGGACTTCGGCATGGTCGGTGACGAAGACGACCGGAATCGGTTCGCTGCGGCTCTTCAGCCGGGCGATGAGTTCGAGCCCGTCGATCGAGGGCATCTGCACGTCCGCGACGATGCAGCAGGGCGCCTCGGGCAGCGGCTGATCGAGCAGCGCCCCGGCCCAGGCGAACGTCTCCACGGCATAGCCTTCCTCGCGCAGCAGCGAGCGGAGGTGCGAGCGGGCTTCGCTATCGGCATCGACGATCAGGACGCGTCCCCGGGTGGTGGCTTCGTCCACACAACCGTGCATCGCTTCGCTTGTCACATGAATCATCGCACTACTCCTGCTGGCGGCGCAGAAATGGTTCAAAGTGAACACAACGGGCAATCCCCTCTTTTGGGGGGAATTGCCATCACGCGGCGGGAGAGCGTAGAGGGAAGCCATGGAAAACAGCGATTTTCAGCCCCCCATCCGCATTGCCGTGGTGGACGACCACCCCTTGCTGCGCGACGGGATCATCGCCGTGTTCTCGACCCAGCCCGACCTGCAACTCGTGGCTGCAGGCGAGGATGGAGAGGCTGCCGTGCGCCTCTTCCGCGAGCACCGGCCAGACGTCATGCTGCTCGACCTGCAGATGCCGAATGTCGACGGGGTGGAGGCGATGACGCGGATCCTTGCCGAGTTTCCAGAGGCGCGGATCCTCGTGCTGACCACATATTCGGGCGACGGCCGCGCCACGCAGGCGATCAAGGCCGGGGCCTCGGGCTATTTGCTGAAGAACAGCCTGCGCACCGAACTGCTCGACGCGATCCGGTCGATCCACCGCGGCGGCACGCATTTCGACCGGCAAGTGTTCGGCGCGGCGGACCGTGAGGCCAAGCGCCTCACCGCGCGCGAAAGCGACGTGCTGCAACTGGCCGCCTCGGGCAATTCGAACAAGCAGATCGCGGCGCGGCTGTCGCTCTCCGAAGAGACGGTCAAGGGCTACATGAAGGCGATTTTCGCGCGGCTGGGCGCGATGGACCGCACCCATGCCGTGGCGATCGCCGTGCGCAACGGCTTGATCGAACTCTAGATCGGATCGGCAGCCGGGGGCTAGCGATAGGCGATCTTCGCGGGCAGGGTCAGCCGGATCGAAGTGCCTTGCCCGGCGGCCCTGGCGATGGCGAAGGATCCGCCCAGCCGCTCCAGCCGCTCGCGCATGCCGGTAAGGCCGAAGTGCCCGTCGCGCCCTCCTGCGGCGCGCACCTCTTCCGGCAGGCCGATGCCATCGTCCACCACGCGCAGGGAAAGGCGGTCGCGGCCGTGGTGGATCTCGATGCGCACCAGGCTCGCCTGCGCGTGCTTGACGGCATTGGCCAGCGCCTCGCCCACGGCGAGTTCGATTTCCTCCGCCACCGGCGCGCCGACGAGCTGCTCGGGGCCGTCCACCCGCACTTCCCAGGGCAGGGCATCGCGCACCACCCGCTGCGCGCAGGCGCGCAAGGTTTCGGCGATGCACTTGGGTTCGGCATCCTCGCGCAGGCCGCGCACCCGTTCGCGGCCGTGCAGGAGCACGTCGTCGGCCCGCTCCAGCGCGTCCTCGATGGCGGTATGCGGGGGGGTGCCGGGCGTGGTCAGGTGAAGCACGGTCTGGAAGCGCAGCATCAGGCCCTGGAAGCCCTGGAGCAGCGTGTCGTGCAGATCCTGCGCGATGCGCTCGCGTTCGGTCACGCGTTCCTCGATGCGATCGCGCATGGCCTGCATGGCCAGCCGCATGCGCCAGCGGAACAGCGCATAGATGCCCAATGCCAGACTGAGGAACACGGCCAGCCGGAACCAGCCGGTCTGCCAGAAATAGGGCGCGATGACGAAGCTCGTCACCGCCTCGCGCCGGGCCCAGGGGCCATCGCCGGTGGCGGCGGTGACGTGAAAGCGATACGTGCCCGGGCCAAGGCCCGCATAGTCCACGCGGCGGCGCCCTCCGGCATCGACCCAGCCCTGGTCGACGCCGTCCAGCCGGTAGCGGTACCGGTTGCCTTCCGCGTCGGCCAGGCTCAGTCCCACGTAGGACAGGCTGACGCGGGACGTTCCCGCCGGCAGGCGCGTGCCGGTGAGCGGATAGCCGCGGCCGTCCACTTCCAGCGCGGTGACGTGGGCCGGCATCTCGGCCGCTCCGGCGGCGATGCGCGAGGGATCGACCTGCACCACGCCGGTGCTCGTCACGAACCACAGCCGCCCTTGCGCGTCCACGGCGGCATCGTTGGCGGAATAGGGTTCGGTACGGGCGCGGATCGCGCCGTTCTGGCCGAAGCGGGCGAGCGGGATCGGCCTGCCCGGGCGCGCGAAAGCGGCCTCCAGGTCCGGTTCGGCGATGCGGATGATGCCGCCCGAGGAGATCAGCCAGTAGTGGCCCGCCACCCGGACGATCCCCATGACCCCGGCAAGCCAGGGGTAGGTCCGCGCGCTCAGTTGCTGGACGCGGCGCCCGTCATAGCGCGCCAGCCCCGCCTCGCCGCCGATCCAGGTCCTGCCGTCCATCTGCTTGAGCATCCGCACGAAGCCCACGCCGGTCTTTTCTTTCTCGCCGTCGTGTCCTTCGTCGTCGCTTCCCGGCCAGAGGGGCGTCGTCTTGTCGTCCTGCACGCGGGCGAGCAGCCGCAGCGGCTGGTTGATGACGAAAGTGTTCGGG
>Ga0160437_1000042_pt1 | contig 93221 bp, 67 predicted proteins | sample HID1975I_E0MG_FD_108227 | JGI IMG/M metagenome (GOLD analysis project Ga0160437, IMG submission 108227) | Enriched soil microbial communities from UW Madison campus, WI, USA - HID1975I_E0 MG | ecosystem: Environmental > Terrestrial > Soil > Unclassified | place: USA: Madison, Wisconsin... | reverse complement strand
TGCCGCCTTCGACAAGCGGGTGGAAGTCAACATCGCCGGCTACATCTCCGACTACAAGGACATGCAGCAGAACCTGACCGTGCCGGGCGGCCCGCTGGGCAACCAGACGATCACCGGCAACGTGCCGGGCGGCGCGATCATCAAGGGCATCGAGATGGATGCCACCTTGCGCATCACGCCCGAACTGACGATCACCGCCTCTTCCGCCTACATGAAGTCCCACTTCCGCAACTTCGTGACCGACGGCATCAACGGCGCGCTGATCGTGCCCTTCGACTATTCCGCCAACAGGCTGATCTACGCCCCCAAGTTCACCGGCTCGGTCAATGCCGACTATTCGGTGCCCACCAGCTTCGGCAAGATCGTCGCCACGGCGGGCTGGCGCCATATCAGCCCCTATGACGAGCAGATCTCGCTCGGGCCGCTCACCCTGGCGACGGACAGCGCCGGCACGGTCACCAGCGTCGTGGTCAATGGCAACGACCCGCGCGTGCGCACCACCACGCAGGATCTGGTCGACAGCAGCCTGACCTTCAACTTCGATATCGGCGACAAGGAAGCCTACTTCCGCGTGTTCGGCCGCAACCTCCTCAACGAGAAGACCACCACTCACGCCTTCACCGTCGCCGGGCTGTTCTCGTTCGGCATGGCGCTGGAGCCGCGGACATACGGCGCCACGGTCGGCGTGAAATTCTAGCTCCTGGTTCAGGAGCGGCAGGCAATTTGGAAGGATCGAAAGCATGGGTCGTCTGGAAGGCAAGATCACGCTGGTTACCGGCGCCGGGAACGAACGCGGCCTGGGCGCCGCCACCGCGCGGCGCTTCGCGGAAGAAGGGGCCTTCGTCTATGTCACCGACCTTGACGCGGGCGGCGCCGAGAGCGTCGCGGCGGCCCTGCGCGATGCCGGCGGCCAGGCCGAGGCGCTGGCGCAGGACGTGACCAGCGAAGCGGGATGGGAAGACCTGTTCCAGGCCATCGAGAAAGGCCACGGCCGGCTCGACGTGCTGGTGAACAATGCCGGCATCGCCGTGCTCAAGCCGCTGACCGCGCTGTCGCTGGCCGACTGGGAGAAGCAGAACAAGGTCAATCTCGACAGCGTATTCCTGGGCACCCGCCGGGCCGTGGAGCTGATGCGCAAGACCGGCGGCGGGGGATCGATCGTCAACCTCTCCTCCATCGGCGGCCTCGTGGGCGTGCCGATGTGCGGGGCCTACGGCGCGGCCAAGGGCGGGGTGCGGATCTTCTCCAAGGTGGTGGCGATGGAATGCGCGGCCGAGGGCATCCGCTGCAACTCGGTCCACCCCGGCATGATCGAGACGGCCATGCAGGACGTCGCCCGCAGCGACAACCCGGAAGGCTTCAAGGAGATCGTCGCCTCGATCCCGATGAAGCGCATGGGCGCGCCGCTGGACATCGCCAACATGATCCTGTTCCTCGCCAGCGACGAAGCCAATTACATCACCGGCGGCGAATTCGTGGTGGACGGGGGCGTCACCGCGATGTGACCGGCGCGGTCGGGAAAGGACGAGTGTGGATCGCGTCGCCCCGGATCGGATCCGGGGCGACGTTTCCATGAACCGCCCGTTCCGCCTTCAGGCCACTTTCACCACCACTTTGCCGATGTTCTTCCCGGTCAGCATCCGCTCGTAGGCGGTGAGCACGTTCTCGATCCCCGCCGTCTCGTCGAAACGCATCGCCAGCTTCCCGGCATCGAGCCACCCGCGCAGCACCGGCAGGAACTCGGCGCCGCGCTCCAGGAAGTCGGGAATGAAGAACCCCTCGACCCGCAGGCGCCGCATCAGGATCTGGTCGAAGCGCGCCGGCCCGGGCATCGGCGCATCGCCGTCATAGCCCGCCACCATGCCGCAGATCGCCACCCGCCCGTAATGCGCCATATTGGGCAGCACCGCATCGAGGATCGGCCCACCGACGTTGTCGAAGAAAGCGCCGATCCCGCCGTCGATCGTGGCCAGCCGCGCCGCCACGTCTTCGCCGCGATAGTCGATGGCCATATCGACGCCCAGGTCCTCGACCAGCCAGCGGCATTTCTCGGCGCCGCCGGCGATGCCCACCACTTTCGCACCGAGATTGCGGCCGACCTGGCAGGCCAGGCTGCCGGTGGCCCCGGCCGCGGCGGAAACGGCGAGCCATTCGCCGGGGCGCACCGCCGCCACTTCCTTCACGCCGACATAGGCCGTCCAGGCGTTCATCCCCAGCGCGCCGAAGTGCTGCCGCGGATCGGCCAGCCCCTCGTCCACCGCTTCCAGCCCGGCAAACGCAGGCACGACCACCGCCTGTTCCGCCCATTGCCCGAAGCCGCGCACCAGGGTGCCGACCGGAAAGGCAGGATCGCGCGTCTCGCTGACCCGGCCGAGCACCAGGCCCACCATCCTGGCGCCCAGCGGCAAGGGCGGCTGATAGCCGTCTGTACGCGGGCTCATCCACATGCGGGTGCCCGCGTCCATGGACAGCCACGCGGTGGCAATGCGCACTTCGCCGGGTGCCAGCGGCGCCGGAGCCTCCTCGCACAGGGTCAGGAAACGGGCGAAATCCCTATTGCCTTCGGGATGACGGTCGAGCCGCCAGAAACGATTGCCGGTCAAGGTGCCTCTCCATGGGCCGCGCGGGCCGAACCGCCACCGTCGCCCGCGCCGCCCCGGCCCGCCACCTGTGCAAACTGATAGGACTATCCGTTTGCACAGGCCGCCGCGCGCGCCGCCGGGCCTACCAAGGCAGGACAAGAAGAACATGTGGGAGGTCCTGAAATGCGATTCTCGAAATCGATCCTGCTCACGTCGACGACGCTGACCATGACGCTCATGGCGCTGCCCGCCGCCGCGCAGGATACAGCCCCATCGACGCCGAGCGCCGCGCCCCCGGCCACGCAGGGCGAATCGACCACCGGCAGCCCCGTGGCGACCGGCGGCATCCACGACATCATCGTCACCGCGCGCAAGCGACAGGAAACCGCGCAGGACGTGCCGGTGGCCGTCACCGCGATCTCCGCCGAACAGATCGCCTCGCGCGATATCACCAGCGTGGAGAAGATCGCCGCCATCGCGCCGCAGTTCAACGTCGGGCGTGCGTCCAACGGCTCGGGCGCGCAGCTCACCTTGCGCGGCATCGGCTCGTCCTCGACCTCCATCGGCATCGAGCAATCGGTGGCGGTCGTGGTGGACGGGGCCTATTACGGGCAGGGCCGCGTGATCCAGGAGGGCTTCTTCGATCTCGCCCGCGTGGAAGTGCTGAAAGGCCCGCAGGCGCTGTTCTTCGGCAAGAACGCCACGGCCGGCGTGATCTCGATCACCACCGCCGATCCCACCCCCACGCCCGAGTTCCAGATCAAGGGCGGCTACGAATTCCGCAGCCAGCAATACCGCGTCGAAGGCTATGCCTCGATGCCGCTGACCGAAACTCTCGGCATTCGCCTGGCTGCGCGCTATTCCAAGATGGACGGCGGCTACTATCGCAACGTCGCCGAAGACGTGACCTTCACCGACGTCGATGCCGTCAGCATCCTGGCAGGCGGCAATGGCAATCCCACCTCGCATATCGCCACGCCGGCCGCGCACAAGGCGCCGGGCGAGGAGGAATTCCTGGCCCGCGGCACTCTGAAATGGGAACCGACGAGCCGCCTTACCGTCAGCCTCAAGGGCACGGTGGACTTCAACGAGGTCAACAATTCCTCGTGGAACTACGTGGCCTATGCCTGCGGCAACGGGCAGACCTCGCAGCTCAACGGCTATCCCTGCGGCAAGGATTTCGTCACGCACCAGAACAACATGCCGGCCGACGTCGCCGCCACCTATCCTTTCGCCAAGAAGGACGGCCAGCTCTACAACCGCTACCGTTCGGCAGGCGGCACGCTCAACGTGACGTATGACGCCGACCTGCTGCAGCTCTCTTCCGTCACCAACTACCAGTGGAACAACAACCGCTGGACCTGCGCCTGCGACTTCCAGTCCAGCAACAGCGGCACCGGCCCGGGCAGCACCTGGGCGACCGAGAACTCCTCTTGGAAGGCCTTCAGCCAGGAATTCCGCGCCCTTACGCAGTTCGACGGGCCGTTCAACATGATGCTGGGCATGCTCTACCAGAAGACCAAGCGCGATTTCGAGCAATACGTGATGACCGGCGGCGTCTCCAACTCGGCCGCGCCGGCCGGTCTCGAATATGTCGCCAGCGCCAAGAGCAGCTTCACCAAGGGCGAGACCATGGCCGTATTCGGCCAGCTCACCTACAAGATCGTGCCCACCCTCGAACTGGCCGGCGGCGTGCGCTATTCGGACGAGACCAAGAACAGCTTCTTCACCCAGCCTTACAACAACCCGCTGCTGACCGGCATCTTCCGCGACCGGAACGACCCCGACGGGCTGGGCGAAGTGACCGCGCGCCAGCATTTCACCAACTGGTCCCCGGAAGCGACGCTGACCTGGAAGCCGACCGACGACCTGATGGTCTATGCGGCATACAAGACCGCCTACAAGTCGGGCGGGTTCTCCAACGGCGGCATCAATTCGAAGCTGTCGACCGATCCCAACGCCGACCTGACGTTCGACCCCGAGAAGGCGCAGGGCTACGAGCTGGGCTTCAAGTCCACCCTGCTGGACCGCCAGCTGCGCTTCAACGTCACGGCCTTCAACTACAAGTACAAGAACCTGCAGGTGGACTTCTTCAACTCGCCGATCTTCGCCTTCCAGACGCTGACCGCCGATGCGCGGACCAAGGGCGTGGAAGCCGAATTCCAGTTCGCGCCCAATGGCGTGCCCGGGCTCGACCTGCACGGCTCCATCAACTACGACAAGGCCCGCTACACCGACTTCCCGCTGGCCCCCTGCTACGCCGGGCAGACCCCCGCGGAAGGCTGCAACCTGGCGGGCAACAGCCGCCAGGACCTCGGCGGCAAGTCGCTCTCGGTCGCACCGCGCTGGACCGGCAACCTGGGCATCAACTACGAGATGGCGGTCGGCTCGGCGATGAAGCTGGGCATGAACGTCGATGCCAAGTACTCGGACAGCTACTATGCCTCGGCCTTCGGCAATCCGCTTTCGAAGCAGGGCAAATACGTCACGCTCGATGCGGGCATCCGCTTCGGGGCCGAAGACGACAACTGGCAGCTGGCCGTGATCGGCAAGAACCTCACCAACCGCTTCTACGTCACCGGCGTGGTCGACGGTCCTTCCACTGGCAGCGGCACCGGCACGCCGGCAGGAGTGAAGGCCGACCAGCTCGGCTTCGGCACCCTGCCTCGCACGGTCATGGTCGAAGTCACCAAGAAGTTCTGATCCCCGCGCAAGGAAAAGGCCCGGTCCTCCGCAAGGAGGCCGGGCCTTTTCCTATCCGCTTCCACCGCGCGCCGTGGCGTAGCGCAAAAGGCGGTGTCAGGCGCTCAGCCGACGAAGCGCCAGCGCATGGTCTCGCCCGCGTGGAAGGGCACGACGCGGATGTCGCCGTGAGTCACCACGTCCTCCACGGTCACGTCCTCGCGCTTCAGCGTCACCGTGCCTTCGTTCAGGGGCAGGCCGTAGAAGTTCGGGCCATGCTCGGACGCGAAGCCTTCCAGCCGGTCCAGCACGCCTTCCTCGTCGAAGACTTGCGCGTAGCTTTCCATCGCATAGGGCGCGTTGAAGATGCCCGCACAGCCGCAGGCGGCTTCCTTGCGGCCGATGCCGTGCGGCGCGCTGTCAGTGCCCAGGAAGAACTTGGGCGAACCCGAGACCGCCGCCTTGCGCACTGCCAGCCGGTGCCGTTCGCGCTTGGCCACGGGCAGGCAATAGGCATGGGGGCGAATGCCGCCGTCGAAGATGGCGTTGCGGTTGATGATGAGGTGCTGCGGCGTGATCGTCGCGCCGATCTGCGGCCCGCTGCTGGCCACGAACTCGGCCGCCTCGGCCGTGGTGATGTGTTCCAGCACGATCTTCAGCGCGGGGAAGTCGCGCACCAGCGGCGTCAGCACGCGCTCGATGAACACGGCCTCGCGGTCGAAGATGTCGACATCGCGGTCCGTCACTTCGCCATGGATCAGCAGCGGCATGCCGATCCGCTGCATGGTTTCCAGCAGGCCGGTGAGCTTGCGGATATCGGTGACGCCGTGAGCGGAATTGGTGGTGGCATGGGCGGGGTAGAGCTTGCAGGCGGCGAACACGCCCTGCTCGTAGCCACGGGCGATTTCGGCCGGATCGGCGTCATCGGTGAGATAGCAGACCATCAGCGGCGTGAAGTCCGCACCGGCGGGCAGCGCATCCAGGATACGCCCGCGATAGGCCTCTGCCGCAGCGACGGTGATGACCGGCGGCGTGAGGTTGGGCATCACGATGGCGCGCGCGAACTGGCGCGCGGTATAGCCGACGACGGCTTCCAGCATCTCGCCATCGCGGAGATGCACATGCCAGTCGTCGGGGCGGCGGATCGTTATCTGCGAGGTCATGCCTGCGCTCTACGCGCTTGGATGCGCGGCGTCGATTCCGGATTTGGCGCAATCCGCAGCCGGGGCCGAAGCGAATATCGACCCAAGGATTGTCATGGCAGCCCTGCCGTCCTCAGCAGCCCTTCGGCCCATGCTGGCGGTGGACATTGCGGAAAGAGCGGCTGCTGAACAGCCAGCGCCCGTCCACTTTCACGCAGCGGTCCTCGTAGACGCCCCGGTCGCGCTTGGTCACGCCGTCGTGGTCATAGACTTCCGCCGTGTAGCTGCGCATCGTCGCGCTGTCGCCGGAGACTTCGATGGAGCCGGGCCAGGCCTGGAACAGGATGCCGGGATAGGCCTTCATCGCCTCGGTCCACATGGCGACGATGGCCGGTCGGCCCCGCGTCGTGCCCAGTTCGGGATAGTCCGGCAGCGACCATTCGGCATCCTTAGCCCAGGTCGCGCCCCAGTCCTCCGCGTCGCGGCGCGTCACCGCATCGGCATAAGTCTCCAGCAGCTCGCGAATGGCGAGGCGGTCCTCGAACGGTCCGGTGTAGGGCATCGTCGTCTCCTGTTCTGGTTCTCGCAAATCGGTCCGCCCATGCCTGCCGGGCACATCGTGGCGGCACCGGCGCTTTTCAGGTTTCCACCGGGCGCTCGTCTGGGCCGGGCGGGGTATCGGGCACGGCCACCGCGATCATGCCGTCCGCGATCCGCAGTTCGAACCTTCGCAAGTCCGCATAGGCACCGCCGATGCAGCGGCCGGTCGCCGCCTCGAACCGCGCGCCGTGCAGCGGGCACATGATCGCGCCGCGCCGCACTTTTCCGCCGGAGAGCAGCGCCGCCTGGTGCGTGCAGCGATCGTTGACGGCATTGAAGCCTTCCTCGGTGCGCAGCACCAGCACGCTCCACCCGGCCACGCGCGCCGCCAGCTTGCCTTCTTCGGGGAAATCGGCCTCGGCAAGCAGGGGATGCCAGGTTTCGCTCATGGTCTCAGATCCGGACAAGAGTCTTTCCTATGGTGCGGCCCGACATCAGGTCGATGAAGGCCTGGGGGAGCGTCTCGAATCCGTCGCGCACATTGGCGAGCGGCTTCAGCTTGCCTTCCGCCACCCAGGCGTCCAGCTCGGACTGCGCCTGCCCCAGCACCTGCGGGTAGTCGTAAGTGATGAAGCCCTGCATGCGGATGCGGTTGACGACGAGCTGCCAGAGCGTGCGCACGCCGTGGGGATGGTCGGCATCGTTGTATTGGCCGACCATGCCGCAGACGGCGACGCGGCCATGAAGACGCATCAGCGGCAGAACCGCCTCCAGCACTTCGCCGCCGACATTGTCGAAATAGACGTCCACGCCCTCGGGCGCGGCCCTGGCGATTTCGGCGGCGATGTCCGGCGTGGCGCGATAGTCGATGGCGGCGTCGAAGCCGAGGTCGCGGATCACTTGCGCCTTCTCGGGCGAACCGACGATGCCGATCACCTTGCAGCCCCGCGCCCGGGCGATCTGGCCGACGGTGGACCCGGTCGCGCCCGCGGCGGCGCTGACCACCACGGTTTCGCCCGGCTTCGCCTCGCCCACGGCGAACAGGCCGACCCATGCCGTCAACCCCACCGGGCCAAGCGCGCCCATGTAGTGATGCAGTTTGGTATCGGTCTGCCGGTTGACCTTTTCCAGCCCCCAGGCCTCGCCGGAAAGAACGTAGTGGTCAGACCAGGTCGCGAAAGCGCGCACGAAAGTGCCCACGGGATAGTCCGCATGCCGGGATGCCACGACCTCGCCCAGCGACATGCCCTTGATCGGTGCGCCCAGCGCCACCGGCTCGACGTAGCTGGGCCGGTCGTCAAGGAAGCCCCGGATCGCGGGATCGACCGAGCCCACCCGCATCGCCACCAGGAACTCGCCCGGTCCGGGCGGTGCCAATTCGGTTTCCGTAAGGCGGAAATCCTCCCCCACGGGCACGCCTTGCGGCCGCCTCGCCAGGACTATCTGTCTGACCTTTCCCATCCGCGCAGCTTAGACGCCGCGCGGCCGCGGGGACTGCTAGTCGAAACGCTAGGTTCGGGAAATTCCGGCCTTTGTCACAGTCCCGGCCACAAGCAGAGCGCGGGAAGAGGAGCATTGCCATGACCATGAGTCCTGAACAGATGATCGATTTCGTCGACCGCCTCTATGCCGCCACCGGCGCGGGCGACTGGGACACGGCATCGGCCATGCTCACCGAGGATTTCGTGGCTCACGAGGCGGACAGCCTGCCGATGGCCGGCGAATATCGCGGCCGCAACGGGTTGCGTGAACTCTACGCCAAAGTCATGGGCCTATGCGACGTGGTCGCGCTCGACCGGATCGAAACCACGGCGGGCAAGGACTATGCGGTGACGATCCTGTCGCTGCGCTTCGCCGATCCCGCCCTGCCGCCCGCCGAGATCTGCGAGCGTTTCCGCTTTCGCGACGGAAAGTGCTGCGAGATCAAGCCGTTCTACTACGACGCCGCTCCCTTCGTGGCAGCCAGTCGCGCCAAGACGGCCCAGGCCTGAGAAGCAGGCCGGGATGCCCTCCGGGTCGCACCGGGGCTCCGGCGATAACAGCGCCAACGATTGCGGCACACGATTGCGGCAAAGATGCCACAGCGGGGTGCGCCGCAGCGAAAATCTCGTCTGAATTCAGCGCGAAAACACCCCGACTCGGCCGATGAAACCAGGGCGAGAGGCGTCAGGAACGGCGGAAAACCGTCCCCTACTCCAAAAGAAATGCACAGAAAGGTTCGCCGGAACGTTCTTTATCGGCGCTGAAATGTTATGCTCGCATTGGCAGCAATCAGCATGGGACCACGAATGCCGAAGGACGCAACGGTTTACTCGCTCGATTCCACGAACCCCCGGACCGGCTCGTCCAGACCGTCATTGAACGAACAGCTTTCCGCCATCCTGGGTGACCTGCGCGAGCGGATCGCCGAGGCGGACGACGTGACGCTGGAATTCAAGGGCAAGCTCCACGTCCATCTCGACGTCAAGCGGGGCGAGGACCTGCCGCTGGTGGAAGCCAAGCTGGCCGATCTGGGCGAAGGAATGTTCTCGCAGATCAGCCGGGGATCGACGCCCAATCATCCCTTCTCGCACCGGGTGAGCGCGCTGGTGACGATCTGAAGCTGCCGCGCCGCCGGGATTTCTCGGCGGCCGCAAGGCAGCGGCGGACCGGTCAGGCCATCTTGGCCGCGTAGATCATCCGGCCCTCGCCGAGGTGGTCGAAGGCGCGGCCCAGGAGGCTGTCCCCCACCGCGAGGCAACCCTGGCTGCGGCCGAGCTTGCCATGAGCCCCGATCATGTTCGGCTCCGCATACCAGGCCCCGTGGATGACGATCGCCCGTTCCAGCGCGTTGCTGTTGGTATCGTCCAGGCCCACAAGCCGCTGCGAACGGCCGTGGCCGCCGTAGTAATAGTCGGCGGTGAGATAGGCGCCTTCGCTGCTGGCGTTGGAGCCGGGACGGTTCGAGAACCGCTGCAACCAGCCGGTATGGCCGGGATCGGAACCGCTGCCGTGGGCCACGGGCAGCGACGTGATCTTGCGATTGTCCAGGTCCACCAGATGGAAGCGCGGCTGCGAGGACGAGGCCGAGAAATCCACCACGCCGATCCGGTCGCGCTTCACGCGCCGATCGTGGCGGTCCAGCGCCTTCATCGCCGCATCGAACAGCTCGGCGCGGATTCCCTCGGGCTGGAACGGTGCGGGCACCGGCGGCAAGGCTGCCGGGGACACCGGCGCGATCGAGCCCGCGTTCGGCCCGGTCTTGGGCCCGACATTGGGGAGGACAAGCGAAGCACCACGCCCCCGCTCCGGCAATGCGGACGAGATGGCGCGGGCTGCAGAGGACGATGTCGCTGCGAACGCGGTGGCTGCAACGATCAGATTGCGACGGCTGAACTTCATATCCTCGGTGCCATATAGCGATTCCGTCGACAAAGTCTTGGCCAGATTCGTCTCCTTCGCCACAAGCTCTTGTCCCCGCATCGAAAGACGTGAAAGGTTCATACACCATGACGACAGGCCGATCCGCTAGACTTTCGAGCGAGGACTACCGCCTGGCGGTCGCTTCGATCATCCGTAACCTCCAGAAGAACGGGGATTTGTCCGACGCCCAGCTGGCTACCCGACTGGGCTGCTCCACCGGGACGATCCGCAATGCGCGCGGCCGGGCGACGAGCCTCGATCCACTGATTCTCGCGCGAATCGAACAGGAGTTCGGACCGGGCGCGATCGACCCCTTCCTGGCCCTTGGCAAAGTGCGCGCCGTGCCGCTGGCCGATGCCACCCTGCCGATGGACCCCGTCCTCGCCATCGTCGAAGCCCTGCACCGAATCGTCGAGGTCCAGTCCGTGGACAGCGAAGGCGGCTCGCGGATCACCGTGGCGGAGCTGCGCAAGATCATCGAGGAACTGCGCCACGGCCGCACGGCGCTCGACGCGCTGATTGCCCGCGCCGAGGCTATACGCTGACGGCAACCGTCCGGAAATGGGACGCGGCGGGACCCGCGTGCCCGGAAAGCCGCCATTCCGCCCTGCCTGCCCGATTCGCCTCGCTTGCGTGCCGGCTTGAGCGCCTCGCCCTGAGTAGCTAGGCTGGCGCCAGGCACAGGGTCGCGAAACTGCATGACTTCAGACGAACGCCGGTTGGATGGCTGGAAAGCGATAGCGGCCTATTTCGGCAGGGACCGCACCACGGTCGCGCGGTGGGCGCGCGAACGGGGACTGCCGATCCACCAGCTTCCCGGCGGCAAGCAGAAAACCGTCTTCGCCTATCGGCACGAACTGGCGGAATGGGAAAGCCGCAATCCCGGCGTGGAAGAAGGCGCTGCCGGACCTGCCGCCGAAGCCGCGCCACCCCCGGCCGCATCGACATCCCTACCCCTGCCGTCCCTGCCTCTCGCCGCGCCCGTTCCGGCCCGCAAGCGCTGGTCCTGGCCCATGGCGCTGGTTATTGCGCTGCCGCTTCTGCTGGCGGCGGGACTGCTGGCCTGGCCGAAAAACCGGCATGAGCAGCTTCCCCGCGATCCGGCGGCCGCGCGCGACTTCATCGCTGCGCGGGACGCCTGGGCCCATCGCCGCCCCAAGGACCTGGAAGCGGCGATCCAGCTTTACGGCGCGGTGATCGCACGCGAGCCGGACTATGCTCCCGCGCGCGCCGGACTGGCCGAAACCTGGCTGATCTACCGTGAATATGGCGATGTCAGCGACGCGGAAGCCTTCGGCAAGGCCAGGATCGCCGCGGCCAAGGCGCTCGAACTCGATTCGGGCCTCGCCAGCGCACACCGCGCCGAGGGGTTCATCGACTACTGGTGGGACAACGACCCCGCCGCCGCGCTCAAGGCCTTCGCCGACGCCCTGCATGACGACGACAACGACGGGCTGACGTACTTCTGGCTGGCCAACATCCTTTCCGACCTTGGAGAAAGCGACCGGGCGGAGCGCTATTACCAGCGCGCCGTGGCGCTCCTGCCCGGATCCCAGCCGATCGCGGTGGAGCACGCCTGGGCCAGATGGCAGGCCGGCCATGATGCGCAGGCGCTGGCGGCTCTGCTCGATCTCAAGCGCACCTATCCGCAGGACGCCACGGTCAGCAGCTGCCTATCGTGGATCTATCTTGGCCAGGGCGACATCCACGGCTTCGCGCGGGAATTCGCAGACTTCGCCCGCCTGCGCCACGATCCCGCCACCGAGCGACTCTCCGTCCGGATGACCCGCGCGGTCGCCGACGATCCCGCCCATGCCCACCGCCTGATGATTGCCGATGCCCTTTCCGAAATCGCGCAGGGTGGACGGCGCATTCGCCAGACACCGGCCTTCTACGCCGCGTCAATGAAAGACCGTGAGCAACTGGTGGAATTGATGCACGAGGCCGTCATGCTGGGCGAGCACTGGTACTCGCGCCCGGTCACCCGCCGGATCGAAGCAGGGTGGAAGGACGACCGCGAGGTCATGGACCTGCTTAAGCAACTGGTGCCGCCAGTGCCCAGGCAGGCCCTTCCCTGAGAGGAAAATCGGGTCAGGCGGAATGCCTTGAAAGGCCGGATTTTCGATCTGTGTTCATGCGCACGTTCGGCAGGGATACCACGCCCTTATCTCTCTGACTTTCTGATGCAATTCAGCGCTCTTCCGCAATTTGCAGCAATTTGCATCATCATAGAATCACGCGTTTCGTTGTATGACGTGTGCATGGGCGCCGGGGGCGGCAACTTCCAACGAAGTTGCGGGGATCGGGGGATCTGACCGGCCGGCGCTTGCAGAAAGCGACCCATAAACTGGCCCCGTCGGGTGTAGGACCCGCGGGGCCTACTTTTTGCGTCCGGAGCCTGCTTTTCACATCCGCACGTCGCGCGGCGATCAGACCACCCGCTTGCGCCAGTTCCAGCCATGGCCCGCGACGAGCAGCAGGCTGCCGATCACCGTCAGCGCCGTCTCGCCCAGAAGGGCATGATCGCTGTTCAGGATCGCCAGCACGAGACAGGCGATCCCGCCCACGCCCAGGATCGCCGGCCCAGCAGCGCCGTGCCGGCGATAGCCCAGCAGGAAAGCTGCCAGCGCCGCCGGGGCCACCAGCCCCAGCGCGGCAATATGGAACAGTTCGGACTGGAAGAACGCGCCCAGCAGCCCCGGCAGCAGGAACAGCAAGAGCGGCAGCGCCAGGCAGTGGATCATGCAGAGCGTCGAGGCCGAGATCGCCGTCGATTCCACAATGTCCGCCAGGAGCCCCCCCCGGACATGGTCCCGGCTTTCGCAACGCTCGCTCATCGAATTCGGCTCCTGCTTGATCAAGTGATGATACAACATTACATTCTGGCTATTACTTGGCGATGCGATCTCCGTTGAAAAGGGCCTGCCGTGAGAAAAACTGCCATGAAGGAAGAACGGGAGCGCCCGGACGCGTGCACGGCCCTGTCCGTGGGACCGGACGCCGAGGCGCTTCACGACATTGCGTGCGGCGACGTGGACCTGGCAATCTGGACCCGCGCGTTGGACACCGCCCTGGCGCAAGAGGTTCAGACGCTCGATCTCGACCGTGCCGACGATGTGCTGCTGACGTGCCTTGCGGACCAGGCCGCAGCGGCGCTGGCCCCGCGCCTGATTGAAAGCGGCCATGCACCCTGCCCGGCCCTGCTGGCCGACGTGGCGCTGCTGGCCCGCCTCCACGCCCGGGTTGCCGGAACGCCGGGGGTGACGATCCGCCTCGAAGTGGTCGAGACCGACGCCTGCCGCAAGTTCCACGCCGACTATGTCACGCTCCGCACGATCACCACTTATCGCGGGGTCGGAACGCAGTGGAAACGCGTGGACCATGAACGCATCCATGCGCTGAAAGCGGGAGAAGTGGGCGTGTTCAAAGGCAGGCTGCTGCGCGAACAACCGTCCATCCTGCACCGGTCACCGCCCATCGCAGACTCCGGTGAAACCCGCCTGGTGCTGGTTATCGATTCGAACCCGAGCCGCTAAGCGCTGCTCCACCGATTCGGTTCCCCGCAGAGCGACGAACGGTGCGCCCCGTGCGATCATCTCGCCGGGGCCGGGCTACCTTCCAAAATCAGAGACGTTATAACGTCCCCTCATGAAGAAGGTCTCCCTGGTCGCTGCCACCCTCCTTTCCCTTGCCGCTCAAGCCTTTGCCAGCCCGGCTCTGGCGCAGCACCTGCAATGCGTGCCTTATGCTCGCGCGCAGTCGGGGATCGGCATCCATGGCAATGCGGTCACCTGGTGGGAACAGGCCCAGGGCAGCTACAAGCGCGGCCACTTGCCGCAGACCGGCTCCGTCCTCGTGTTCAAGTCCACTTCGGCCATGCCTTATGGCCATGTCGCGATGATCCGCGAAGTCGTGGACGCCCGCCATGTCCTGCTCGATCATGCCAACTGGTCCGGCCCCGGCGTGATCGAACACAGCGCGCTGGCCGAGGACGTTTCCGAGGCGGGCGACTGGAGCAACGTGCGCGTCTGGTACGGCCCCAGCCACGCCCTCGGTTCGCGTGAGAACCCCACCTTCGGCTTCATCTATGGCAGCAGCGGCACCGGTTCGGCCACCGAACTCGCCACGGCCAGGGATGACGACGAGGCCAGCAGCGCCGGCTGAGTTCCGCGAACCGGCGTCACTGCAAGATGTCCCATTTGTAACATATTGATAACACGCTCGATCGCGTATTGAGTAATGTTATTACATCACATTAGACGAAGCCTCCTAGCCGATCCCAGGGGGTTTTTTCTTGTCCGTTCGCATTCTGCACCGATCCGCCGTCTCGCTTCTTGCGCTGGTTCCCGCCGCCGCCTTTGCCGAGGAAGCGGCGCCTTCCGCCCCGCGTGAGATCCTGGTCACTTCCGCGCCGCTGCAGGAAAGCGCCGACGAAACCGCGACACCCGTGATCACGCTGACCGGCGACGAACTCGCCCATCGCCGCCAGGGCACGCTGGGCGAGACGCTGGCAGGCCAGCCCGGCATCCACTTCGACAACTTCGGCGGCGGCGCCAGCCGTCCGGTCATCCGCGGGCAGACCTCGCCGCGCGTGCAGGTCCTTTCGGACAGCACCAATGTGCAGGACGCTTCGGGCATCTCGGCCGACCACGCCATTACCGGCGAGCCGCTGCTCCTGCGCGGCATCGAAGTGCTGCGCGGCCCATCGGCCCTGCTTTACGGCGGCGGCGCGATCGGCGGGGCCGTGAACCTGCTGGATACCAAGATCCCCACCGAAGTGCCGGTGGGCGGCTTCACCGGATCTGCCGAAGCGCGGCTGGGCACGGGCGACGACGAGCGCTCGGCCGTCGGCGGCGTGACCGTGGGAACCGGCTCACTGGCCCTGCGCGTGGAGGGCGCTCACCGCGAGACCGACGACTACCGGGTGCCGCGCGCCTTCGGCGAAAGCCGCGTGCCCGGATCCTGGAGCGAAAGCTCCACGTTCACGGCGGGCGGCGCCTGGATCGGTCCCGACGGCTATCTCGGCGCCAGCTATACGCGCGTGCGCAGCGAATACGGCTTGCCGGGCCACAGCCACGAATACGAAGGCTGCCACACCCACGGCATCAGCCTCCACTGCGGGTCGCACGATCATTCGGAAGAGGGGCATGACGAAGAGGGCCATGACCACGAGGATGGCCACGATCATGACCACGAGGACGAAAGCATCTTCGTCAAGCTGCGCAGCGAGCGCTTCGACATTCGCAGCGACTATCGCGATCCGCTGCCCGGTTTCGAACGCGTCCGCGTCCGCATGGCCCACACGACCTACCGCCATGACGAGATCGAGCATGACGAGATCGCCACGACTTATCGCAACAAGGCCTTCGACCTCCGCTTCGAACTGACTCACAAGCCGCTGGCGGGCTTCCGCGGCGTCTTTGGCGTCCAGCACGCGGACAGCACTTTCAGCGGCATCCACGCCGTGACCGAGAACGACGTCAAGACCTATACCCCGTTCGACATCGACAACACCGCGCTGTTCCTGCACGAAAGCCGCGACTTCGGCCCGGTCCGCATCGAGGCCGCCCTGCGCCAGGAATGGCAGCGCATCCGCCCGCAGACCGCTCTGTCCGCCTTCATGCCGGCCACTGCGCACGATCCCTTCTCGGTTTCGGCATCGGCGCTCTGGAAAGTGACGGAGGGCTACTCGCTGGCGCTGTCGCTCGCCCGCTCGCAGCGCGCGCCGAACGTGCAGGAGCTTTATGCCTTCGGTCCGCACTTCGCGTCGAACACTTATGAGATCGGCATGGTCACCGGCCGCACCTTCAACGGCATGGCCTCCTCCGAAAACCGGCTGGAAACGGGCAAGTCGATCAACCTGACCTTCCGCAAGACCAGCGGCGCCACCACCTTCACCCTGGGCGCCTACCTTCAGAAGGTGGACAACTACATCTACGGCCAGACCCTCGACCAGTATGAGGACTTCCGCCTGATCCACTATGTCGCGGCCGATGCCACCTTCACCGGGGTCGACGGCGAAGTGCGGCACCAGGTCATGCCCGAGGTAGGGGTGGCCGTGTTCGGCGACTATGTCCGCGCCAAGCTGACGGACGATCGCGGCAACCTGCCGCGCATCCCGCCCGGCCGCCTCGGCACGCGGGTGGACGCCGCGACCGGGCCTTTCACCGCCAATGCCGAATACTACCGCACGTTCAGGCAGGACCGCATCGCCGACTTCGAGACCGAAAGCCCCGGCTACGACATGCTGAACCTCACCCTTGCCTACAAGCTGGGCCTCGGTGCCGGGCGCTGGGCGGAAGTCTTCGCGCGGGGCAGCAACCTCACGAATTCCTTCGCGCTCAACCATGCTTCCTTCGTGAAGGACGCCTCGCCCTTGCGCGGACGCAACGTGGTGTTCGGCCTGCGCACCGGGTTCTAGAGGATCACTGCTCCAGGGGCCTTTGGCTGGTCGCAAACGTGAAGACCCGGGCAGATGCGGCTGGAGGGCGCTGCATCTGCCCGGGTCCGTTTCCTGCCGCGCCGTTCGCCGGGTCCCGTGGCGAGCGGCACGGCAGGATGAAGGGGAGAGTTCCCGCTCTCCCCTGCAACCGGGCCTGCAACCGGTTCAGAGCTTGGCCTGCATACCCACGAAGATACGCTGGCCGGGGTAGTACAGCTCCACCGGCATGTCCTTGTTGATATAGGTCTTCGAATATTCCTTGGTGATGTTCTGCATCTCGAAGAAGACATCGAAGTGATACTTCGGGAAGCGCAGCGTGATCTTGCCGTCGAGGTAGCCTTCGCCCTTGCGGTAGATCGGGTTGTTGCCGTTATTGGCGTCCAGCGCGTTATCCAGCCACTTCGAACGATAGTTGTAGCTCATGCGGAAGTTGAGCCAGTCCTTGTCGTAGAAGAAGCTCGCATTGTAGGTGTAGGACGAAAGGCCCGGATATTCCTTGAGCGGCTCGTTGGTCGCGGCATTGGTCAGGTTGGTGCGAATGGCGCGGGCATAAGTGAAGTTGCCCGAGGCGCCGAAGCCGTCCAGCGGCTTGGGCAGGAAAGTGAACACCGTCTGCGCGCTCGCCTCGATACCGTCGAGCAGGGCGCCCTGGCCGTTGACCGGCTGGCGAACCGTGTACGTGATGCCGTCCTGGAACAGGTCCACCCCGTTGCGCACGGTGTTGCCGATCACGAAGCTCGATTCGTACTTCTTGTAGTAGCCCAGGCTCAGCATCGTATCCGCATTGGGATACCAGGCCAGGTTCAGTTCCCACTGGTCCGCGCGGTAGGGCTTCAGTTCCGGGTTGCCGGCCGTGCAGATGTCGTCAGTGCCGGAGATGGTCTGGTCGTCCACGCAGTTGATGTTCGGCACCAGATCGAGCGGCCTCGGCCGGGCCAGGTTCTTGGCATAGTTGGCGCGCAGGTAGAGGTTGGGCTGGAGTTCGAGGTTGGCGTTGAACGCCGGCAGGAAATCGGTGTAGCTGTTGGAAAGCGACAACTGCTGCGCGGCGATGACCACGGTTTCGGTGCCGCCGGTCGCGTTGAAGCGCGTCACCCGGCTGATATTGGTGCCAAGCCCCTTGTCCTCGGTATGGGTGAAGCGCAGGCCGGCATTGCCGGTGAGCCGCATGCCAAGGATCTCGGTATCGACGTCCATCATCGCATAGCCCGAGAACACCTTCTCGGTGATCTGGGCGCTCGGGATCTGCGGATAGCCGTCTGCGAAGCGTACGAGGTCGTGATCGAAACCGGAGAGATCGTAGATCTGCGACAGCACGTCGGAATTGAAATTGGGGAAGGCCAGGCGGCTGGGAATGCCCGAAGGCGCGTTCTTGAGGCCGGTGTAGAGCGGCGCGCCGCCCGTCACCCCGCCAATCGACGAGATCAGCGAGCCGTACTGCGCCGGCGTGATGAAATAAGTGTTGCCGTTGCGCGCTACGGCCGGATTGTTCTGGATCGTCGTGGTGTAGGACACGTTGGCGCTTGACTGGTAGGTCATGGTGGCCGGATCGATCAGGATCGAGCCGCCGCCCAGGTAGTTCAGGAACTTCTGCCGACGCGCCTGGGCACCGAATTCGAACTTGCTGATGATCGGGTGATCGATCTCCCAGTCCAGGTCCAGCTTCAACTGGTCTTCGGTGTTGTTATATTCGGCAGGACGGTATTGCACGGTCGGGCCGTAGACCGGAAGCACCTGGCCATTGGCGCCCGTGCGCGTGAAGTCGGAATAGACGCCCGGATCGGAAGGGTCGAAGTTCGACGGGAACTGGAAGACCGGGATACCCTGCGCGTTGTTGCGGTCGATCACGATGCCCGACACGCTCGTGCCCAGCGAGATCAGGTTCGTCTGGGAATCGGTATGCGCCTTGGCGTGCGACCCCATGAAGTCGATGTGAACCCGGTCGAAGTCCCAGCGGAAACCGCCCGAGAAGTACTTCGAGTCCTGATCGTAGGAGAAATCGCGGCGCTGCACACCGATGATGTTCGCGGCGCCGTTCCAGTTCGGAGCCGCTGCCGTGCCCAGATTCACGGCGTTGAGCGCCGTGGTCACGCCGGTGACGACATGGTTCTCGTTCACCGTCGAGCTGCCCAGCGCCACTTGCTGGCGCGAAGTGCCGCCACCCGCGCCTGCGGCCAGCTGCGGATCGAGATTGAAGCGCTGGATCGCGCCCAGATCGACCGAATAGTTGACGTCCTGCAGGTTCTGGTTGCGCTTGTTGACCTGCACGTTGGCATAAGCGCGGAAGTTGGGCGCCACCTGGTATTGCAGCGTCAGGTCACCCGAGATGCGCTTGTCGTTGCGCACGAGGTGGCGGTAGCGCGGCACTTTGGGCGCCCAGTCGAAGAACTGCGTCTCGCAGGCCAGGCGGTTCGCGGTGGCCTTGGCGGTCGTGGAGCCACCCACGCCGGCGCAGCTTTCGTAAGTGTTGTAGGCATCGTAGAGCGGATCGGCGACGGTCTTTTCGGTCGAATGATCGAAGTCGGCGATACGGCCCCAGTTCGTGTTGCTGATGTAGTCCTGGCGCGTGTTCACGTCGCTGTAGGTACCGTTGAACAGGATCCCCAGGCCGTCGATCAGGAACTTCGGTGTTCCGGCGAAGAACGACACGCGCGGACGCCAGGTCTCGGTGGTGTCGAGGTGCTGGCCCGATACGGTTGCCGAAAGGATCGGCTTCAGCAGGTCGAGCGGCTTGCGCGTTTCCACGCGCACCGTGCCGCCGATGCCGCCTTCGGTCAGGTCCACGGCATAGCCCTTGTAGACGTCGATCGACTTGACCAGTTCCGTCGCCAGTTCGCGGAAGTCGCCGGAGCGCTCACCGAGGGCGCTGACCTGGCTGACGCCGTTGATTTCCACGCGGTTGAGGTCAGGCTCGACGCCGCGGATGGAGACTTTCACGCCCTCGCCGAAGTCGCGGCTGAGCTGGACGCCGGTGATGCGGGCCAGCGAGTCGCCGATGTTCTTGTCCGGGAAACTGGCGATGTCGTCGGCAACGATCGAGTCGACGACGGTATTCGCCTGCTTCTTGCGGTTGATGGCCGATTGCAGCGAGGCGCGGGTGCCGACGACGACGATGTCGTTGGCAGTCGTGATGACTTTTTCGGCAGTCTTGTCGTCGATCCGTCGCGGCGCATCCTGCGCCGCTTCCGGCGCCGGCGTTTCGGAATTAGTCTGAGCATATGCGGGGATGGAAACCGCCAGAGATCCGGCGAGAGCCAGGCCCGATACCCCTCTAAAGGCATGGCGACCGAGCTTCGTTGCTTGCGAATTCCTCGTATTTCCAACGGTATGCTTGCGCATATCCTATCCCCTCTTTTAGCCCTGTCGATCTTGTTTCGACGCTTTTGCATCGTTCGATCGAATCAGTTTCTAGACGGACACTTATTGAACCGATATGTGGGATGCAATGCTATAATTTGGACCAGAGTGGTTCCATAACCGGAGGATGTTGCAAATGGCGGCCCAAATCCGCGCGCTGGCCCTGATCCTGGGCCTCGTTTCATCCACTCCCGCTTTCGCCGCGACTCCGCCCTCACGACCGGCCGCGGAGCGGCTCGGCCGCGGGGCCGTGGCGCTGCCGGCCAGGGACGGCGGAATCCTCGTGACCTGGCGGTTTCTGGCGGACGATCCGAAGAATGCGCGCTTCCGCGTGCTGCGCGGCGGCAAGCCGGTGCACGTTACCCGGACGGGCGAGGCGACGGCCTTCGTCGACACATCGGGAACCACCGACAGCAGCTATGCGGTGGAACGCATAGGCGACCGCGCCGGTCCGCAGCGTGCCATGATGTGGGACAAGGGCTATCTCCCGATCCCGCTCTCCCCACCCGCGGACGGCGTGACGCCCGCCGGGGAGGCCTATTCCTACACGGCCAACGATGCCAGCCTGGGCGATCTCGACGGAGACGGGCAGTATGAGATCGTGCTGAAGTGGGATCCGAGCAACAGCCACGACAATGCCCATACCGGCTATACCGGCAACGTCTTCCTCGATGCCTACCGCCTCGACGGCACTCGGCTCTGGCGCATCGACCTTGGCCGCAACGTGCGCGCCGGGGCGCACTACACGCAGTTCCTGGTCTTCGACTTCGATGGCGACGGCCGCGCCGAAGTGACGCTGAAGACGGGCGACGGCACGGTCGACGGCACCGGCAAGGTCATCGGCGATGCGAATGCCGACTGGCGCAGCAGCGGCGGGGAAGTGCCGCAGCAGGATCGCACCGGCGCGAAAGTGCTGGCGGACGGCACCAAGGTGGCGCCGATGCAGGGCCGCATCGTCAAGGGGCCGGAATACCTCACCGTGTTCGAAGGGCTGACCGGCAAGACGCTGGCCACCGCGCCTTACGATCCGCCGCGCTATCCCGGCGGCAATCCCACGCCCGAGCAGCTCGCCGCCTCCTGGGGCGACGGCTATGCCAATCGCTCCGATCGCTTCCTGGCCGGGGTCGCCTATCTCGACGGGCATATGCCCAGCATGGTCTTCGGCCGCGGCTACTACGCGCGCACCGCGCTGGCCGCCTGGGACTGGCGCGGCGGCAAACTGACGCAGCGCTGGCTGTTCGACAGCTCCGCCACCGGCAACGAGGACTATGCCGGGCGCGGCAACCACCAGCTTTCCGTCGCCGATGTCGATGGCGACGGGCGCGACGAGGTGATCTACGGCTCCATGGCAGTGGACGACGACGGCAAGGGCCTCTGGACCAGGCCGCTGTTCCACGGCGACACCATGCACGTCAGCGACCTCGATCCGGCGCGGCCGGGCCTCGAAAAGTTCGGTGTGTTCGAGGACATTCGCCGCAACGGCGGGCTGGGCTCGGCGCTGCTCGATGCGCGCACGGGCGAAGTGCTCTGGACCACGCCTGCCGAGCAGGACACCGGGCGCGGTGTCGCCGCCGATATCGACCCGCGCCACTACGGCGCCGAGTTCTGGGGCTCCAATTCCGACCGCCTCTACGATACCAAGGGCCGGCCGATCGGCGCCCGCCCGCGCCAGATGAACTTCGCGATCTGGTGGGACGGAGACCTCCTGCGCGAGCTGCTGGACGGCACCACTATCTCCAAATGGAACTGGGAGCAGGGCAGGTCCGACACGCTGCTTGCCCCCGAGGGGCTTGCCTCCAACAACGGCACCAAGGCCAATCCCGCGCTCCAGGCCGATCTCATCGGTGACTGGCGCGAGGAAGTGATCTGGCGCCGCGCCGACAACCGCGAACTGCGCATCTACACCACGCCTTTCGCCACGCCGCACCGCTTCGTCACGCTGATGCAGGACCCGGTCTACCGCCTGGGCGTCGCCTGGCAGAACACCGCTTACAACCAGCCGCCGCATACCGGATTCTACCTGGGCGCTGGCCCCAGGGGAGAGCGCTAAGCGACACCTTCCCCTTCGTCATTGCGAGCGTAGCGAAGCAATCCAGGGGCGGTCCTGCGCCGCTCTGGATTGCTTCGTCGCTGCGCTCCTCGCAATGACGAGGTGGAGAGAGGGCGGCCCGGGAAAGGGAGAGAAAGAGAGCACAAATACCGCCGCACCCTGTTGACGATTCGATCCACATAATGAAATATCATCCCACATAAGGCGCTCACGAAGCGCCACATCCAAGGGAGAGACAATGAGCAAGCTGGTCTGGAGCCGCCGCGAGATGCTGGCCCAAAGCCTGGCCACTACCGCGGTCGCCGGTTCGATGGCACTGATGGCGGGCCGCGCGGATGCCGCCACGACGCGGCCGGTGGAGCCGCTCGGCTCCGGCATCGCGCCGGGTGACGACGTGGTCTGGCTCGACGGCGTTGCCCCCCTCGCCCACGAAGGTCAGTCCTGGGGCCAGCCCTGGCCGCGCGGCACGCGGTTCGACAAGCGCGGTTACGTGCTCGAAGGCGCGGGCGGCGCGCGTGAAGCGGTGCAGACCTGGCCGATGGCGTGGTGGCCGGACGGTTCGATCAAGTGGACCGGCCATGCGACCGGGGCGAACGGCGGGCGCGCCAAGGGCCTGCGCGTGGTCGCCGGCAGCGCCAGGCCCGCGCAGACCCTCTCCGTACGCGAGGCTGCCGATGCCGTGACCGTCACCGTCGGCCAGACCGTCTGGACCCTGGGCCGCTCAGGCGAAGCGCTGATCCGCTCCGCGCGCGTCGGCAATGCCGAAGTGCTGCAATCGGTGCGCCTGCTCGCCAGCGCGCAGGACCGTGCGGACGATGAGGACGGCGCGCCCAATCTCGCCCGCTGGACCGGCACGATCGAGAGCGCCACGGTCGAACAGAGCGGCCCGATCCGCGCCGTCGTCAAGCTGGACGGCCGCCATCGCGGAACCGAAGGCGACTGGATGCCCTTCTCCGTCCGCCTCTATTTCCACGCCGGGTCGGACAGCGTGCGGCTGGTCCATTCGATGATCTTCGACGGCGATCCCGCCAAGCGCTTCCTTCGCGGCCTGGGCCTCGAAGGCGCGGTGCCGATGCGCGACAAGCTGCACGACCGCCACGTCCGTTTCGCGGGCGAAAGTGGCGGCCTCTGGGGCGAGGCCGTGCGCCCGCTGACCGGCCTGCGCCGCGATCCCGGCAAGGCCTTCCGCGACGCGCAAGTCGCGGGCGCGGCCACGCCCCCGCTCGACCAGATGGGCGCGGCCGTCCGCCAGAACCTGGAATATATCCCCGCCTGGGGCGACTTCCGCTTGCGCCAGCCCAATGCGGACGGCTTCTCGATCGTCAAGCGCACCAAGCCGGGCTTCGGCTGGATCGACGTCGATACCGCCGGCCGCGCGCCGGGGCTGGGCTATATCGGCGGACCTTCGGGCGGCGTCGCTTTCGGCATGCACGACTTCTGGCAGCGCTGCCCGGTCGGCCTCGACGTCGCCGACGCCGCCAGCGACACCGCGCGCTTCACGGTCTGGTATCACGCCCCCGATGCCCCGGCGATGGACCTGCGCTTCTATCACGACGTCATGGGCATGGAGAGCTACGAGGCGCAGAACCTGGGCCTCGACGTGACTTACGAGGACTACGAGCCCGGCTGGGGCGATGCCTCCGGGATCGCCCGCACCACCGAGTTCCGCATCTGGGCCCTACCCGCCACGCCCCCGCGCGAGCGGCTGGCCGCGATGGGTGCGGGGCTGGCCACGCCGCCGCGCATGGTCGCCAATGTCGCGCGGGTCCATTCGGCCGGGCTGTTCGGCCCGTGGAGCCCGATCGCCTCGGGCGGCCCCTTGCGCGGCAAGATCGAGACGCGTGCCAAGCAGGAACTCGATTTCTACATCGGCCAGGTCGACCAGCGCCGCTGGTACGGGTTCTGGAACTACGGCGATGTCATGCACAGCTATGACAACGACCGGCACGTCTGGCGCTACGACATCGGCGGTTTCGCGTGGGACAACAGCGAACTCTCCACCGACTTGTGGCTCTGGTACGGCTTCCTGCGCAGCGGCCGGGCCGACGTGTTCCGCCTGGCCGAAGCGATGACGCGCCATACCGGCGAAGTGGACGTCTACCACTCCGGCCGGTTCAAGGGCCTCGGCACCCGCCACGGCGTCCAACACTGGGCGGACAGTTCGAAGCAGCAGCGCATTTCCAACGCCGCCTATCGCCGCTTCTACTACTACCTCACCACTGACGAGCGCTGCGGCGATCTGATGCGCGCGCTGGTGGACAGCGACTATGCGCTGAAGACGGTCAATATCGGCCGCAAGGTCATGCACCGCGCCGACGCCAGCAAGCCGCCTGCCGGAACCGGCGCGGTAGTGGCCGAACAGCCGCTGCCCGACGGCCAGATCTTCATGCAGTTCGGCACCGTCTGGGGATCGATGCTGGGCGCCTGGCTGACCGAATGGGAACGCACGCGCGACACCCGCTGGCGCGACCGGATCGTTGCGGGCATGCGCTCCATCGCCGCCCTGCCCAAGGGCTGGCTGGCGGGCGGCGCGGCCTTCGACCTGGCCTCCGGACGCTTCGTGGGGCCGGGCAACGAAGTCAACATGAGCCATCTCAACGGCGTGTTCGGCGTGTTCGAGATCACCGCCGAACTGCTCGAACTGATCGACGAACCCGCTTTCCGCAAGGTCTGGCTGGACTACTGCGAACTCTACAACGCGCCCGAGGCGGAGTTCCGCGCCCGCACCGGCGCATCGGGCAAGGGCCGTGCGCTGACGCAGGCCCATTCGCGCTACACTGCCTATGCCGGGGTGCAACTGGGCAAGCCGGAGCTGGTGAAGCGGGCGTGGGGCGAATTCTTCGGCGCGGGCGACCGGGAAGGCCGCGACCAAACGCGCGGCGCGCACAAGGTGAGCGGCGCCGCGGTGCTCAAGCCGGTGGACGAGATCGCGGAAGTCTCCACCAACGATGCCGCGCAGTGGGGCATCGCCGCCACCGTGAACCTGACGCTGATCGGGGACGTGCTGGAATGAAGCGCTTCGCCGCCGCCTTGCTGCTGATGCTGCTTTCGGCGGCGGCGAACCCGCCGACGGACGACTTTCGCCATGGCCTCTCGCACTGGCGCGTCGAGGCCGAGGCGCCTTCGCGCGTTAGCGCCCAGGACGGCGTCCTGGACATCGACGCGCCGAAGGGCATTTCGCTCTGGTGGACCGCCGAACTGACCGGCCCCGTCGCCATCGAATACGAAGTCATGGCTGTTTCGGAAGGCGGGCCGAACGACGCGGTGAGCGACGTCAACGCCTTCTGGATGGCCCGTGACCCCACCGCACCGGATGGATCGCCGCTCGCCCATCCGCGCAGCGGGGCTTTCTCGGAATACGATAGGCTGAAGACCTACTACGTGGGCATCGGCGGCAACCGCAACACCACCACCCGGATGCGCCGCTATGTGGCCGAACCGGGCAACCGCCCGCTGCTGCCCGAGCACGATCGGTCGGATAGGCCCGCGCTCTTGGCGGCGAACTGCTGGGCGTCGGTGCGGCTTGCGGCCGAGGGCGGACGGATCACCGTAGACTACGACGGCAAGCGGCTCTTCACGATGGCCAATCCCGCGCCCTACCGCCGGGGCTGGTTCGCCTTGCGCACGACCAAGAGCCACTTGCGCATCCGCAATTTCCGGATCGTGCCGCTGGGCGGCGAAGCAGCAAAGACAGGCACGCAGAGACGCGGAGACGCAGAGACATCGCCCCCCGGCGCCGCCCCGTGAGGACCAACCTGCCCGGGAGTGCGGCCAGCCGATGCGTTCAAAGGTCGCCCGGCACACGACCTCTCTGCGCCTCTGCGTCTCTGCGTGCAATCGACTTGCTTGTTTTCCCCCGTCGCCCCCGCGAAGGCGGGAGCCCCGCTACCTTCTTGCCTCGCCGCAAGAAAAGCGGGGTCCCCGCCTGCGCCGGGACGACGGAGTGTTTGGAGGACCCTCTGCGCGCGTTACGCCCCATCGGCGGGAATCCGCAGGCCATGCCGCGCAGCAAAGCGGGCGAAGCGGGTGAGCCACAGCCCCGCGCGGCCGTCCGGTTCGAACAGCGGCGCGCCGTGACCGCCCTTCTCGATCACGTAAAGCTCGCTGGGAATCTTCGCCGCCCGGCACCCCTCGAACATCGCCAGGCTGTTGCCGCAATCGACCACCGTATCGTCCGCCGCATGGCCAAGCAGGATCGGCGGCGTGGTCGCAGGAACCTCGACGTTAACCGAGTAACGCCGCGACAGCGCCTCGCTGGGGTTCGCGCCCAGCAGTTCGCTGCGCGACTGCGCATGGGCGAGCGGCGGCGCCATGCTGACTACCGGGAAGAACATCCCCGCCACCAGCGGCCGGGCATCCTGCGCATCGGCCGCGTCGACCGGATCGTAGACTTTGGCGGCAAAGCGCGTGGCGATGCTGCCGCACAAATGCCCGCCCGCCGAGAAGCCGATAGCCGCCACATTCGCCGTGTCCACGCCCCACTTTGCGGCATTGGCGCGGATCACCCGCATCGCCCGCTGGGCGTCCTGCAAGGGCGTGTCCGGGCCGCCGGTCCAGCCGTCATGCGGCAGGCGGTAGAGCAGTTCGAAGGCCGTCACGCCCTGGCTGGCGAACCAGCGCGAGGTGGCCGAGGGCCTCGTGCCCATGGCCACGCGCGCATAGCCGCCGCCCGGGAATGTCAGCACCGCCGCGCCGGTGGGCTTGGCGGCGGGGCAGACCGTCAGCATCGGCGTGGCGACATGCGGCCAGGCGAAATCGTCCGGGTTGCCCTTGTTGGTCCGCAGCACGCGCTCCTCCTGCACGCCGCCCGAAGGCAGCCCCGGCGGCGAGCCCGGCCAGATCGGAAACCGCTCGAAGGCAGGCGTATTCTGGCCGCTTTGCGCCAGGGCGCGGCCGGACAACAAGGGCGCAGCAGCCAGCGCGCTCAGCGAACCCAGGAATTGACGGCGATCACTCGACATATTGCACTCTCCCCGAAAGGTCATTCTATGTATCGGAACATGTTGAAAATCATTCGGACTTTGTCGCACCGGGAGCCCTCGGCATGATCGGCGCCGCGCTCCTGCTCGCCGCCGCGACGGCTTCGGCCCCCGACGTGGCGCCCAAGCCGCTGTTCCGCGACCCGGTGCATGACGGCGCCGCCGATCCCAGCACGGTCTACGACCCCGCCACGCGCGAATGGGTGATGTTCTACACGGGTCGCCGCGCCGACCTGCCGATGGAGGACGAGAAGGACGTGCGCTGGGTCCACGGCACGGCGATCGGCACGGCGCGCTCCAAGGACGGCGTGCACTGGCGCTACGGCGGCACCGCCGCGATCCCGGAAAGCTGCACCGGCGCGACGCTCTGGGCCCCCGATATCGAGCACTTCGACGGCCAGTGGCACATGTGGCTGACGGTGGTGCCCGGCATCTACCGCGACTGGAACGCGCCGCGCTTCATCGTGCACCTCACCAGCAAGGACCTGACGTCGTGGACCTGCGGTGACAAGCTCGATCTCGGTTCCGACCGGGTGATCGACGCCAGCGTCGTCGCGCTGCCCAAGGGCGGCTACCGCCTGTTCTTCAACGACGAGCGCATGGGCAAGGCAATCCGCACGGCGGACAGCACCGACCTCACCCACTGGACGGTGAAGGACCGCCTGACCACGACGCCCGGCGAAGGCCCCAAGGCCTTCCGCTGGAAGGGCCGCTGGTGGCTGGTTTCCGACGCCTGGAAGGGCCTGCTGGTCATGCGCAGCGAGGACGGAGAGCACTGGACCACCCAGCCCGGCCAAATCCTCGCCACGCCCGGACAAGCGCCGACCGACCGCGCCAAGGGGCAGCACCCCGACGTGATCGTCTCCGGCGACCGGGCCTATATCGTCTACTTCGTGCATCAGAGCGGAGAGGACGAGGCCAAGGCCAACCCCGACTGGCACCGCCGCAGCGTGCTCCAGATCGCGGAACTGAATGAGAAGGACGTCGTGATCTCCGTGGACCGCGACAGCCCTACCCATGTTCGGCTTACCGCGCCAAAGGAGGCACGGCGATGATCGACCGCCGTAGCCTCTGCCTTGGCGGGGCGGCTCTCGCGGGCTGCGCCACCACCCGCATCGCGCCCGCGGAACCGGAAGGCCCGCTGCTCTTCGCCTATTTCAGCACGGGCAAGGGCGAGGCAGACGGGCTGAAACTGGCCGTCAGCGAGGATGGCTTCGCCTTCCGCACGCTCGGCGGCGGCAGGCCGTTCCTGGTGCCGCAAGTGGGCGAGAAGAAGCTGCTGCGCGACCCCTTCCTGTGGCGCGGCGAGGGGGTGGACGCCCCGTGGCACTGCGTCTGGACCACCGCCTGGGAAGGCGTGACCATCGGCCATGCCACCACGCGCGACTTCGTGAACTGGACGCCCCAGCGCGCGATCCCGGTCATGGCCTCGGTGCCGGGCACCCGCAATTGCTGGGCGCCGGAAGCGATCTTCGATCCCGCCACGCGGCGCACGGTCATCTTCTGGTCCAGCACCGTGACCGGCCGCTTCGCCGAGACGGCCGGAACCTCGGAAGGCGGCTACAACCACCGCCTCTGGTACACGACCACCGCCGATTTCGAGAGCTTCGCCCCCCCGCAAGTGCTCTACGACCCCGGCTTCAGCGTGATCGACGGCACATTCGCCCCGGCCCCGGACGGCGGGCTCTGGCTGGTCGTGAAGGACGAGACGGTCGAACCTCCGCGCAAGTGGCTGCGCGCGGCCTCCGCACGCAGCCCGATCGGCCCCTTCGCGCCGCTGGGCGAACCGTTCACCGCCTCCTGGGTGGAAGGCCCGATGACCGCGCGGATCGGCGAGGACCTGGTCTGCTATTACGACGTCTACCGCGACGGCCGCTGGGGCGCGAAGTCCACGCGCGACATGGCGACCTGGCAGGACGTGAGCGACCGTCTGGCGATGCCGCAAGGCGCTCGGCACGGCTCGCTGGTGCGGATCGACCGGAAAATGCTGGGGGCGCTGGAGACCTGAAAAAGCGGCTCCCGGATGGAGGATCCGGGAGCCGATAGTTCCGGCGTGGGAGGGCCCCGCCGTATTCTTCAAGATCAGAACTTCACGTTGACGCCTGCCGAGATCGTGCGACCCACGCGGGTCTGGAACAGCGTGTCCTGGCGCCGGCTGTCGGTGTAGAGGCTGTTCTGCTCGTCGGTGAGGTTGGTGCCCTCGACGATCAGCTTGATCGCATCCGAAATGTTGTACGAGGCCGAGGCATCGACATAAGTGGTCGCGCGGTTGCCCACCAGGTCGCTGCCGGGCGAGGCGGGAATGCCGCGGATGAACGGTCCGCGATAATTGATCGTGCCGCGGATGGAGAACTTGTCGTTCTCCCAGAACAGCGTGCCCGAAGCCGTGTCCTTGGACAGGCCGACCAGATCGTCCTTCACGGTAACGGTGCAGACGCCGCCCGAGCTGGAGAGGCAGTAATTGATCTTCGACATGACGTGCGTGTAGTTCGCCAGCACGCCGAAGTGGCTGATGAAGCCCGACGCGAAGTTGAACGGGATCTGCGCGTTCAGCTCGATCCCCTTGAGCGGGCCGCCCGGCGTATTGGTGGGCGTGGCGATGTTGAACAGCTCGTCCGGAGTGGTGTTGCTGCCGGTCAGCAGTTCGTTCGGCAGGCCCAGCGAGCTGAACGGAACCAGCGCGTTCACGCTCTGCACGTAAGTCTTGATGTCCTTGTAGAAGAACGCTGCCGACAGCAGCGAGCCGGGACGGAAGTACCATTCCACCGCCGCATCGAACGTGTTGGCGCGGATCGGTTCGAGCAGGGGATTGCCCAGCGACCCCGAGCGCGTGGTCGCATTGATGGCCACGGTCGGCACCAGCTGCGTAAGCGCCGGGCGCGAGAGGACCTTGGCGGCGGAAAGGCGCACGAGCAGGTTCTGCACCGGCTCGATCACGAGGTTGGCGGAAGGCAGCCAGTCGTCATAGCTGCGCGCAACGGCGCGGTACTGGCCGCTGAGGCCGGTGGGCGAAGTGGGGTCGGACAAGTTGATGAAGCCCGAGGAACGCTGCCAGGTATGGATGTAGCGCAGGCCCACATCGCCGCGCAGGCCGAAGCCCACCGCATCGCTGAAGTCGAACGTGCCCATCATGAAGGCGCTGCTCTGTTCTTCCTTCACGCCCGGATTGGTCTCGCCGCAGCCGGTGCAGGTGCGGGCGTCGAAGAGGTTGTAGGCATCGGCCAGCTTCTGCCAGTCCAGGCTGGCCCAGCTCGACGGCGCGCCGTGGCCCCAGAGGCTGTCCACGCCGGTGATCTGCGTCGTCAGGTCGGCCAGCGAGGTCCCGGCCGGCAAGGCCTGAACCAGCGTATCGGCGGTGTAATAAGTGGTGAAGCGCTGCTGGAACTCGCTGGAGCGGAACTGGCCGCCGAAGTGCAGCTTGAACGCATCGGAGAACTCGTAATGCGCGTTGACTTCGCCCAGCGTACCCTTGGTGGTGTTGCTGGCCGGCTTGCCCTGGAGGCTGAAGCCGCCGGTGACGACGCCGGCGCCCGGCGTCGGGCCGTAGAGGAAGTTGGACGGATCGGACACGTCGAAACCGAAGCCCAGCACGGGCGTCTGCCCGCCCCCGGTATAGTCGATCGCGAAGTTGTCGGTATCCAGCGCATCCATGAAGTACTGCATGCGGACCTTGTCCTTCCACACGGACTCGTTGAGGCCGAACTTGGCGTCAACGGTCAACCGGTCGTTGAACCGGTGCATGAAATTGAGGTTCGCCTGCTTGAACGTGGTCGAATACTTCGAGTGCAGCCCTTCCGAGCGCACGTCCACACCGTCCAGCAGGGCATATTCCACCGAGCCGAGGTCGGAAAGCTGCACGTCCTTCAGCGACATCATCGGATAGCCCTGGTTCGATGCCGAGCGGCCGAACGAAATCGCCTCGATGTAGTTGTCGTCACGGGTCACGTTGAAGCGTGAGTAGAGCAGGTCCAGCGAGATGTCGGTATCGTCGTCGGGCTTGTACTGCAGGGTCAGCGTGCCGCCGATGCGTTCCTGCGTCTGCTCGGAATTCAGGTAGCGCGGGATGCGCGGGAAGAAGGCGCCGCTGCCGGGGGTGTTCGGCATGTCGTCTCGGCGAGCGTCGTAGACGGTCTGGTAGGCCGCAGCGTCGCTGGTGCGCGGGTTGCCGGTGGAGCAATTGGTGGCGCTGGCGCCGGACGCGGCGCTGTTGCCGGGGTTCTGCGGGGTGAAGCCGAGCGGCGAGCAGAACATGCCGTTCTGGTTGGCCGAAAGGATGTCCACCGCCGAATAGCCCACTTCGCGCGTGTGGCGCTTCTGATAGGCGAGCGAGCCGAGCACGCCGAAGCCGCTGTCTCCGAACTGCTTGGACACGAGCACCGACGCGCGCGGATCAACCTTCTTCGACAGTTCGTTCCAGACGCCGCGTCCCGTGGCGGAGAGCACGAAGTCCTTCGCCTGGTCCATCGGCTTGGGCGCGCTGAGGTCCACCGTGGCGCCCAGCGAGCCTTCCTCGACATCCGCCGAGGGCGTCTTGCGCACGGTCAGCGCCGAGAAGATTTCGGTCGGGAAAACGTTGAAGTCGAAGCTGCGGCCATTGTTGCCGGCCCCGTAGATGTCCGAGCCGCCGGTCTGCGCGGCGGCTTCCATGCCGTTGATGCGCACGCGGGTGAAGTCGGCGCCGAGGCCGCGGACCGAGATGTTCTTGCCTTCGCCGCCGTCACCGCGCTGGAGCGCCACGCCGGGGATGCGCTGCATCGATTCCGCCAGGTTGGAATCGGGGAACTTGCCCAGATCCTCGGCCTTGATGGTGTCGATCGCCGCCGTTTCCATGCGCTTGTCGGCCAGGGCCGCGTTCAGCGAGGCCCGGAAGCCGGTGACGATGATCTCGGAAGGGCTGGGCGTGTTGCCGGCGGCGGCCGACTGGGCGCCGGTCGCTGCGGCGCTCTGCGCGCCGTCCTGCACGGCGGCATCGGCTGCGCCATCCTGCGCGGCGGCCATGTGCGGCGCGGCGAAGAGGAAGGCGGCCACCAGGGCCGGAGCCGAGGCGCGGCTGCGCATGACGGATTTCGAGAAAGCCCTTCTCATTTCCTCACTCCCAAATCTTGTTCTTGCTTCGAACATTGCCCACTATGTGGGATTGAGTTACACAATATATGACATTTTCGCTCAGTTCCAGTCAAAATCGCTTCCCACCGGTTCCTCATCCGTAATTCCACGCATGGAAGCACCGCTTCGTCGTGAGTGAGGTGACCGGGAGTGATTGACTCTGATCGTTCCCGATATATGCCCTTGCGAACCGTCATGTGGGATAACGCGCCGGAACGAATCTGGCCAGAGACCAAAGAGAGGATCATCCGAAATGTCCCTGAGTTCGGCTCTCGCCCTGGCCCTGGCCGCGGGCACTTCCGCCCCGCCGCCCGCGATCGACATCGACCTGGCCGGCAAGACCCCCGCGCAGATGCCCGACTACCGGCCGGGCCAGGCCGAAGTCGGCCGGAACGGCATCGAACGCCGCGATGCTTCGGGCGGGTTCCTCTATTCGGTGGCGCTGCCCCAGGGCACTTACCGCGTGACGCTGACCCTGGGAGACCGGCGCAGCGCGGGGCTCACCACGGTGAAGGCCGAAAGCCGCCGCCTGTTCCTGCGCGACATCGCCACCCGGCGCGGACAGACGGTGACGCGCAGCTTCCTGGTCGACGTGCGCGACGCCCGCCTGCCCGCCCAGCCCGCAGGCGCGCCGCGCTTCGGCCAGTCCGTGCTGCTGGACGAGCGCGACCTTGCCAGCTTCAGCTGGGACGACAAGCTGACCTTCGAATTCCTCGGCCAGCCGCGCGTCTCCGCCATCCATATCGAGCCCGCCGACGCCCCGCGCCTGTTCCTGGCCGGCGATTCGACCGTGGCCGACCAGTATACCGAGCCTTTCACCAGCTGGGGCCAGATGCTGCCCGCGATGCTGGACGATCGCATTGCCGTGGCCAACCACGCCAAGTCCGGCGCGACGCTGAAATCCTTCATCGCCCAGCTCCGCTTTTCCAAGGTGCTCACGCAGGTCCGCAAGGGCGACTGGCTGTTCATCCAGTTCGGCCACAACGACCAGAAGGCCGAATGGCCGATGACCTACCTCGATCCCGAGCTGACTTATCCCGCCTACTTGCGCAGCTATATCGCCGAGGCCCGCCGGCGCGGAGTCCATCCGGTGCTGGTCACTTCGCCCGAGCGCCGCAATTTCGACGAGGCGGGAAAGATCAAGGACACGCTGGGCGCCTATGCCGCCGCCGTGCGCAAGGTGGCAGCGGAGGAGAACGTGCCGCTGATCGACCTCAACCGCGACAGCATCGCCATCATGCAGGCACTGGGGCCGGAAGTATCGCCCCGCGCCTTTGCCGAGAACGGCAAGGACAGGACTCACAACGACAACTACGGCGCCTGGCTGTTCGCCGCGGCCATCGCCCGTCAGGTGCGCGAGAAAATCCCCGAACTGGCGTCCTACGTCCTGCTGAAGGACTTCGATCCCGCCCATCCGCCCCTGCCCGAGGATCTGCCGATCGCACCCAGCATCGCGCTGGAGGAAAACAAGCCGGAGGGAAGCTGACACGGCATTCGCCGCCAGAATGGCAATTGACGGACGCTTGTGGACGAGTTACCAAATATCGGTATTGGTATCCACATAATGGAACTTACGGGAGAGTGATGTGCCGGATACTGGGACGGGGTCGATCCACGCTTTCAGGATGCAATTGAAGCCCGGCACGGTCGAGGAATATCGCCGCCGTCACGACGCGATCTGGCCAGAACTCTCCGCCCTGCTGACCGAGGCCGGCATCCGCGACTATTCGATCTTCCTCGACGAGGATAGCCTGTCGCTCTTCGCCGTCCTGCGCGTGACGCCGGACAACAGCCGCGAAACCCTGCCCGACCATCCGGTGATGCGCCGCTGGTGGGACTACATGGCGCCGCTGATGGAAGTGGAACCGGGCAACCGTCCGGTCGAATGGCCGCTCCCCCTGCTGTTCCACATGGATTGAGCGGCATGAAGCGCGCGTTCCTCACCGCTCTGCTGCTTACGGCCCTGCCGCTTCCTGCATTTGCGCAGGACGCGAAGCCCACGGCCGATCTTTCCGCGCCGGTCCAGACGTTCGGCCGCGTCTCCTTCGATGCGCGCTCGCTGATGATCGACGGCAAGCGGCAGGTGATCTGGTCGGGCGAATTCCACCCCTTCCGCCTGCCCAGCCCGGACCTCTGGCGCGACGTGCTGCAGAAGATGAAGGCGAGCGGGTTCAACACCGTCGCGCTCTATTTCGACTGGGGCTACCATTCGCCGAAACAAGGCGTCTACGACTTCAGCGGCATCCGCGATCTCGACCGGCTGCTGACCATGGCCGAGGAAGAAGGCCTTCTGGTCATGACCCGCGCCGGGCCTTACGTGAACGCGGAAGTGTCGCGCGGTGGATTTCCGGGCTGGCTGGTCAACCAGAAGGCGCGCGCCCGCACCGACGATCCCGAATACATGGCCGCCGCCGATGAATGGCTGACGCAGATCAACGCCATCATCGCGCGCCACCAGATCAACGGCGACGGCAAGGGCCACAAGGGCACCGTCATCCTCCACCAGATCGAGAACGAACTGGCGCTGACCACCCCGGCCCAGCGCCGGTACATGGATCATATCTACGCCAAGGCCCGCGCCGACGGCATCACCGTGCCGATCTTCCACAACGACCAGGGCCGCAACGGCTACTGGGTGCCGGAAGGTTCTTCCGTCGACAAAGTCGTCCACGGCCCCAACGACATGTACGCCTTCGACGGTTATCCCGGCGGCACTTGCGCCGTGGAGGGCAAACCCACGCGCAGCGTGGCCGCGCCCGACTGGGGCTTCTACGGAACCGGCGGCGCGAAAGGCGGCGCTTCCGCTTCGCCGAAGACGCCCGGCTTCCTGGCGGAATTCGGCGGCGGCTGGTTCGATTACTGGGGCTCCAACGGCAGCTACGAGTGCAACGCGGTCCAGCGCGGCAAGCGCTTCCAGCGGGTGTTCTACGGCACCAACCTGGCCAACGGCATCGGCATCCAGAGCTTCTACATGGTCTATGGCGGCACCAGCTGGGGCTGGCTGCCCGCCCCGGTGGTGTTCACCAGCTACGACTACGGCGCGGCCATTTCCGAAGCACGAGAGCTTCGCGAAAAGGCGCTGGAGATGAAGCAGCTGGGCGGTCTGATCGCCTCCGTACCCGACCTTGCGGGCATGATCCCGGCGGGCACGCCCGAGATCTCCTCGCCCCATATCCAGGTCTATCACAACAAGAGCCCGGAAACCGACGCGCGCTTCCTGATGGTGACGCACAAGCCGTCCAACGGCCAGACCGACGACAGCTTCACCGTGACCGCCGCGCTGCCCGATGGTCGCTATGCATTCCCGATGCGGCTCAATGGCTTCGACGCCAAGTGGCTGGTCGCGGGCGTCAGTCTGGGCGGGCAGCGGCTGGTCTATTCGACCTCCGAACTGCAATCGGCGTCCAAGGCCGGAAACGTCGACCTGCTGCTGCTCTACGGCCGCGCGGGCGAGGCTGGCGAGACCGTGCTGCGCTATGCCTCGGCGCCGAAAGTCGAGGTTTTGGAAGGCGCGGCGACCACCGCTTTCGATGCCGCCAAGAGCGACCTGAAAGTCACTTACACGCATACGGGCCGCACCGTCCTGCGGGTGACCGGCGGCGGACGCGGCGACCTTGTGCTGATCCTTGCCGACGAGGCCGAAGGCAGTCGCTATACCCGCGCCGACACCGCGAGCGGTCCCGTTCTGGTGCGCGGTCCGCAGCTCGTCCGTCATGCTTCGCTGAAGTCCGGCGCACTCACGCTGAACGGCGACACCGCCGCGGCGGGCGCCATCGAAATCTGGGCGCCCGGTGCGCTGCGTTCGCTCGTGTGGAACGGCGCGCGCATCGCCGCCAAGCCCACTGCCATCGGCAGCCTTGCCTCCACCGCCCCCCTGCCCGGCCCCGCGCCGGTCGTGCTTCCCGCGCTCACCGGCTGGCGCATGGCCAAGGGCTCGCCCGAGGCCGATCCGCAGTTCGACGACAGCGCATGGCAAGCGGTCGGCGGCAGTCGCCCCAACGCCAGCATCACCCAGCGCCCCGACGGCCAGCCGAACCTTGCCATGGACGCCTATGGCTTCCACGAAGGCGACGTCTGGTATCGCGGCCGTTTCGAGGGCAATCCCGGCGCGAAAACCGTCTCGCTGTTCTACGGCGCGGGCGGATCGGGCCTCGTGCAGGCATGGCTCGACGGCAAGTTCATCGGCCAGGCCGAGACGCCGAGCGGCCTCCCCCGCCCGATCACCACCGGCACCGTCACGCTGGACCTGCCGCCCGAAGCGCAGGCGGGCGGCGGCCACGTCCTCTCGGTCATGGTGCGCAACAACGGCCATAACTGGGACCTCGACGCCGACGACTTCCACAAGGAAGCGCGCGGGCTGATTTCCGCCTCGATCTCGCAGCCCGGCGGGCGCAGCTTTGCAGTGCCGATCGCGTGGAAGATCCAGGGCAAGCGCGGCGGCGAGGATCTTGCCGATCCCGTGCGCGGCCCTGCCAATAACGGCGGCCTCTATGGCGAGCGCATGGGCTGGCACCTGCCCGCCTTCGACGACCGCCAGTGGACCGCCGCCCAGGTCCCCGCGAGTAGCGCCACACCCGGCACGACATGGCTGCGCACCGCCTTCGACCTTGCCGTGCCCAAGGGACAGGACGCCACCATCGGGCTCGCTTTCGGAGACACCGAAAGCCCGCGCTCGGCCGCGAAATACCGCGTGCTGATCTTCGTCAACGGCTGGAACATGGGCCAGTTCATCGCCCATGTCGGCCCGCAGCGCGTGTTTCCGATCCCCGAGGGCGTGCTCAACCACCACGGCACCAACCACGTCGCCCTTGCCGTGACCAGCGACGGTGCGCCCGGCGATGCGCTGGAGGCGGTCAAGCTCGTCACCCTCCGCAACGTTCGCGGCGGCGTGCCGGTGCAGATGGTCGCCGCGCCGACGCGCCCGGATCAGTTGAAGTGACCGGCGCCCCGCTCACCCGCCGCCAGTTGGGCGTTGCAGGCGCAGGCGCGCTCTGCCTTGCCGCCCTGCCGGGCGCGGTGCGTGCTGCCCCCAGAAAAGGCGCCCGCCCGTGGCCCTACCTGATCGGCGCGGATGTCTCTTGGATTCCCGAGGACGAAGCCGCAGGCGCCACCTATTACGAGGACGGCCAGCAAAAGGACGTGCTCGCGATCTTCCGCGATGCCGGATTCAACGCGATCAAGCTGCGCCTCTTCGTCGATCCCGCGAAGGGTTATTCGAAGGACAAGCCCGGCGGCCCGTGGTGCGACCTGCCGCGCACCATCGCGTTCGCGCAGCGGATCAAGGCGGCGGGTCTTCACCTCTCGCTGACCCTCCACTATTCCGACACCTGGGCCGACCCGCAGCATCAGGACAAGCCCGCAGCCTGGGCCGACTTGCCCTTCCCCAAGCTGGTCGATGCCGTCCACCGCCATACCGACGAGACTTTCGCGGCGATGAAAGCGGCCGGCGTCGCGCCCGATCTGGCGATCCTGGGCAACGAGACGACGTTCGGCATGCTCTGGCCCGACGGCCGCGTGCCGCTGACCATTCCCACCGGCAATCCGGTGACCGATCAAGTTCACATGAACGTGCCCGGCGCGGGCGGCTACGACAAGTTCGCGCTATTGCTCAAGGCCGGGATCGCCGCCACCCGCGCGCAGCTTCCCGGAACGCCGATCGCGCTGCACAACCACCTCGGCCGCCATTGGCCGATCGTCCAGCACTGGACCGACAGCCTGATCGCGCGCGGCGTCGATTTCGATGCACTCGGCTTCTCCTGCTACCAGCAGGCCGCGCAAGGCGACTGGGAGCGGACGTTCACCGAATTCGGCCGCCGCTATCCGGACAAGGGCTTCTTCGCGATCGAGTATTCGTCGCGCAAGCGCTACCTGAACGATCTGATCCACGCCCACCCGAACGGCTGGGGCAGCTTCATCTGGGAACCGACCCGCCATCAGGAAGCGATCTTCCTGAAAGACGGCAAGAGCGCCGGCGAAGGCCCGCGCCCCGACTTGCTCTCGCAAGGCCTGAACGCGGCGGAAGCCCCCGGCGCCACGCCCGCATTGGCATCCGACATGCCGAAACAACCCGAAAACCATGGCGGCCGGTACGACGCCGATCCCGCCTTCCTGCAACTCTACCGCCGGATGGCGCGCGATTACGGAGTCCTGAAATGACCCATCACGCCCCCCGCCGCAGCATCGCCCACAGGAGAACTTGAGTGGCCGCCCTTACCCATGACATCCCCCGCCAGCAGGTCACCGCGGCGATAGACCTGCTCATGCACAACCTCGTCAACATCAAGGACGAAACCGGCGAATTCCTGCTCCGCCTCGAAGACGGCCGGGTGATCGACACCAAGGGCTGGGCCGGCTGGGAATGGACCCACGGCGTCGGCCTGTTCGGCATGTGGCGCTATTTCGAGCAGACCGGCGACGAGAAGGCGCTGGAGATCATCCGCCAGTGGTTCGAGGACCGCTTCGCGGAAGGCACGCCCACCAAGAACATCAACACGGTGGCCCCCTTCATCACGCTGGCCTACCTTTACGAACTGGACGGCGATCCCAGCTACATCCCCTATCTCGACACCTGGGCCGAATGGCTGATGGCGCCGGACGGCCTGCCCAAGACCGAGGAAGGCGGCTTCCAGCACATCGTCTACAACGACGAGAATCCGGGCGAACTCTGGGACGACACGCTGATGATGAGCGTGCTGCCGCTGGCCAAGATCGGCCTGCTGCTGGACCGCCCGCAGTATATCGAGGAAGCCAAGCGCCAGTTCCTGGTCCATATCAAGTATCTGGCCGACAAGAAGACCGGCCTGTGGTTCCACGGCTGGGACTTCACCGGCCGCCACAACTTCGCCGAAGCGCTCTGGGCGCGCGGCAACTGCTGGGTGACGATCGCCATCCCGGAGATCATCGAGCTGCTCGATCTCGAACCGGGCGATGCCTTCCGCATGTTCCTGATCGACACGCTGGCCGCACAGGTCCGCACGCTTGCTGCCACACAGGACGCGGAAACCGGCCTGTGGCACACGCTGATCGACGATCCGAGCAGCTACCTTGAGGCGTCCGCCACGGCGGGCTTCGCCTATGGCATCCTGAAGGCGGTGCGAAAGGGCTATCTGCCGCGCGAATATGAAGAGGTCGGCATCCGCGCCGTGCGCGGCGTGCTCGCCAATATCGACGATGCGGGCGAACTTCAGCAAGTCAGCTTCGGCACCGCGATGGGCGACACGCTGCAGTTCTACAAGGACATCGCGCTTACCTCGATGCCTTATGGCCAGAGCCTTGCCATCTGCGCGCTGGCCGAGTTCCTGCGGACCTATATCTGACGATGCGCGGGGCGGGCTTTCTTGCGGTGGCGGCGGGGTTTGCCCTTGCCCATCCGGCGCAGGCGGCCGCTTCGGCAGACTGGGTGCATTTCCAGCCCGCGCGCGGCGACTTCGTGCTGGCGCAGGACGGCCGGGTTGCACAGATCGTCACCGCGCCCGGGGATCATGAACTGGTCAGCATCGCGGCGGGGGATTTGCGCAGCGATCTGGCCGCCGTCAGCGGCGCGGGCCAGCCGTCGGACATGCAGGTGTGGATCGGCACGCTGGGCCGCAATCCGGCGATAGACCGGCTCGTCGCGGCGGGCCGGATCGATGCCGCGAAGCTGCGCGGGGCCTGGGAAAGCTTCCTGATCGTGCCGGTTTCCAATCCCGCACCCGGCGTGAAGCAGGCATTGGTGATCGTGGGCAGCGACCGGCGCGGCACCGCCTACGGCGCCTACGAGATCTCCCGCGCGATCGGCGTCTCGCCCTGGCACTGGTGGGCGGATGTGCCACCCCAGCATCACGGCAGCCTCTACGTTTCCGCCAAGGCCCGGCGCTTCGGCCCGCCTTCGGTGCAGTATCGCGGCATCTTCATCAATGACGAGGACTGGGGCCTCGTTCCCTGGGCCGAGGGCGCCGAACCCGATGAGCCCGCTCCCGGCCCGAAGACATATGCCAAAGTCTTCGACCTGCTGCTGCGGCTACGGGCCAACACGCTCTGGCCCGCCATGCACAAGGCCAGCCGCGCCTTCAATGCCGATCCCGCCAATGCCGCCCTGGCCGAGCGCTACGGCGTGGTCATGGGCACCAGTCATGCCGAACCGATGCTGCGCAACAACGTGGGCGAATGGACCGGCAAGGCGGAAGACTTCAACTACCTGACGAACCGCGATGCCATGCGCGACTACTGGCGCACGCGGGTGAAAAGCAACGCCGCCGACGAGACGATCTGGACCCTCGGCCTGCGCGGCATCCATGACAGCGGCATGATCGGCCCCACGACGGACCAGGAGCGCCGCGCGGTGCTGGAACAGGTCTTCGCCGACCAGCGCGATCTCCTGCGCGAAGCGGGGATTTCCGGCGCCCCGCAAGTCTTCACGCCTTACAAGGAAGTGCTCGACATCTACCGGGCCGGGCTGAAAGTGCCGGACGATGTCACCCTGATGTGGACGGACGACAACTTCGGCTACATCCGCCATCTCCCCGATGCCGCCGAGCGGGCGCGCAGCGGCGGCAACGGCGTCTACTACCACCTCTCCTACCTCGGCGCGCCGCTCTCCTATCTCTGGCTCGCGACCACGCCGCCTGCGCTGATCCGCGAGGAAATGGGACGCGCGTGGGACAAGGGCGCGCGCAAGATGTGGATCGTCAATGTCGGGGACATCAAGCCATCCGAACTGGGCGTCGACTACTTCCTCAGCCTTGCATGGGACATCGAGAGGACAAGGACCCAGCCTGTCGAGACATGGATGGGACATTGGCTCGCAGACATCCTCGGGACCGGACAGGGACGCGGCGCGGAAGCGGGCACGGACCCGCAGGCCGCCGCCGTCATGAGTGACTACTACCGCCTCAACTTCGCGCGCCGGCCCGAGCATCTGCAATGGTATCTGCCGGGCCAGAAACCCCATGCCAGTCCGCTGAGCACGGCCGAGGCCGACGCGCGGCTCGCCGGTTTCGCGGCGATGGAGCAGCGCCTTGCCGCCCTGCGCCGGCAGGTCCCGGCCGGGCGCGCCGATGCCTTCTTCGAACTTGTGGACTACCCGGTATCGGCCTCCGCCGCCGCCAACCGCCGCTTCTTCGCCGCCGAGGCCCACGACGCGCTGCGTGATACCGCCCCCGCCGAAAGCTGGCGCCGCGCCCGCATCGCCGCCGAGGCGGACGCGGCGCTGACAGCCCTGACGCGCCGCTACAACCGCGACACCGCGGGCGGCAAGTGGCGCGGGATCATGAATGTCGAGCCCGCGGATGGGCAGTGGCGCAGCTTTCGGCAGACCCCGCCGGTCGTGCCCGCGCTCGCCGCATTGCCGGACGTCGCAGCCCCGGCGCCTGAGCCGGAGCCGCGATCCGCGCTTCCCCTGCTTCGCCCCGAACAATTCACGCGCCATCCCTCCCCGCAAGGCCCGGCATGGCGGCTGGTGGAAGGCCTCGGCCGGTACGGTGCGCTGCTGGGCGCCGGTGCGGCCTCCGCCTCCGCGCAGGCCGCGATCACCCTGCCGGCGGGTCGCTGGCAGGCCGTGGTCGATCTGCTGCCTGCCTATCCCTCCGACAATGGCGACGCACTGCGCCTGACCATCCGCATCGACGGCAAGCCGCAGGCCCTCGAAATCCCGCGCCGCACCGGTGACCGCGACTGGGCCGATGCCGTGCTCGACAACCGCATTTCCGTGCCGCTCTCCGCTCTTCTGGAAGCCGGCCAGCACAAGGTAACGATTGAATCCGGCGATCCCGCCGTGATGATCGAAGCCGTTCGCTTCATGCCTGCTGACAAGTCCATTACTCCGACATAATAACAGACCCAATCGGTCCGCCCACGAAGGCAGGCCAGACAAGAACAATACGGTGAAGGATCCTGTAGTGCCCCAAAGCCAGTCCGTGGCCGCGCGTCCGGTGCGCCTGAGAAACTACCTTGCCTATGGCTCCAACGACGTGCTCGGGGCCGGGTCGATGGCGGTGATCTCGGGCTGGGTGCTGATCTTCTACACCCAGTTCTGCGGGCTTTCGGCCGGTCAGGCGGCGACGATCTTCGCCGTGGCGCGGGTGCTGGACGCCTTCGCCTCGCCGATGATCGGCTATATTTCCGACCACTTCGGCACCACCGCGCTGGGCCGCCGGTTCGGGCGGCGGCGCTTCTTCATCCTGGCCGCCATTCCCCTGCTGCCCAGTTTCGCGCTGATGTGGCTGCCGGGGCAGAGCTTCTGGTACTACCTCGTCAGCTACGTGCTGTTCGAACTGGTCTACGCGATGGAGATCATCCCGTTCGAGACGCTCGCGGCCGAGATGTCGAGCGACTATCGCACCAAGGCCAAGTTCGCGGGCTTCCGCATCCTGTTCGGCCAGGCCGCCGCGATCCTGGCGGGCTTCCTGCCGCTCTGGCTGATCGAGGCGCTGGGCCGCGACAGCGCGGACACCTTCTTCTACATGGGCCTGATCTTCGCCGCGCTGTTCATGGTGACGGCGGCCATGCTCTACCTGTTCAGCTGGGAGCGTCACGGGCCCGGAGGCGTGCCGCTGCCCCCCGAGCAACGCCATTCCGCCGGCCCGCTGGAGGCGCTGAAGGCGCTTTACCGCAACTTGTTCTCGACCATGCGGATCCGCGCCTTCCGCCTGCACTTGGGCATGTATTTGGGCGGCTATATCAGCCAGGACGTGTTCAACGCGGCTTTCACGTTCTTCGTGATCTTCGCGCTGGCGGGGACCACGGCGGTCGCCTCCGGGCTGCTGGGCACGATGTACATCGTGCAGTTCGTGGCCGTCATCATCGCCATCAACATGGCCCTGCGCGCCTCGCCCAGCCGTGCCTACCAGATCGCCGCCGCCAGCTTCGCGGCGGGTGCGCTGACGCTGATCGGGCTCTGGTCCATGGGCATCACGGCCACCAGCGCCATGATCTGGCTGCCCATCGCGCTGGCAGGCCTGGGCCGCGGCGCGCTCAACTACATTCCCTGGGCGACCTACAACTACATGGCCGACGTGGACGAGATCGTCACCGGCCGCCGCCGCGAGGGCGCCTTCGCGGGCGTCATGACCTTCGTGCGCAAGGCCACGCAGGCGGCGGCCGTAGCCGGCGTGGGCTTCGTGATGCAGGCGGGCGGCTTCGTTTCCGGCGCGGCGCAGCAATCGCACGGCGCCATCCTCACGATCGCGCTGCTGCTGGGGCTGGGCACCGTGGCCATGCTGGTGTTCGGCGTGATCGTCTCGCTGCGCTTCCGCCTTTCCCCCGCGACTCATGCCGTGCTGATGCGTGAGATCGAGCATCTGCGCAGCGGTGCCCGCACCCCGACCAGCCCCGAGGCGCAGGCGGTGGTGGAGGACCTCTCCGGCTGGCGCTACGATCAGCTCTGGGGCCGCAACCCGCTGGTCGAGCAGGACAGTGCGAACGGCGATCTGGGCAAGCCCGTCAATGCCGGGCATTGACCGCCGCGGCCTGCTTCGGGCCGGCAGCGCAGCCGCCCTTGCCGCGGCCCTGCCCGCCCGAAGCCTTGCCGCCGCCGCGCAGGCCGCGCCTCTGGAACTCGACGCTTCCCGCCCCGGCCGCCCGCTGAAATCCGGCCATTTGCGCATGGGCACGGGCGAGGGGCCAGGTGGCATACTGGGCATCGACAACCTCACCCTCACTCGCGACGGCAAGCCGTGGCTGCCGATCATGGGCGAATTTCACTTCACCCGCTTCCCGGCCGAATACTGGGACGAGGAACTGGCGAAGATGAAGGCCGCCGGGATCGGCGTGATCGCCAGCTACGTGATCTGGAACCATATCGAACTGGAGCCGAGCCGCCTCGACTGGACCGGCACCCGCGACTTGCGGCGCTTCGTCACGCTCTGCGCGCGCCACGGGCTGCTGTTCTTCCTGCGCCCCGGTCCCTGGTGCCATGCCGAAGTGCGCTTCGGCGGTATCCCCGACTGGGTCGTCTCCGCCACGCACCCGCGCTCCAACGATCCTGCCTACATGGCCGAAGTCTCCCGCTTCTGGCGCGCGATGGCCGGGCAGATCGACGGCCTGCTGTGGAAGCAGGGCGGGCCGGTGATCGGCATGCAGGTGGAGAACGAATACAACCTCTCCGGCCCCGGCCAGGGCCGTGCCCATATCGCGGCGCTGAAAGGACTGGCGCGCGAAATCGGGATCGACGTGCCGCTCTACACCGTCACCGGCTGGGACCGCACGGTCTATCCCAGGGGCGAGGTGGTGCCCGTTCATGGCGGCTATCCGGATGAGCCCTGGTCCGCCAGCACGGACCGCCTGCCGCCCAAGGAAAACTACCTCTTCCGCTTCGACAGCCGCGTGAGCGGAGACCTGGGCGCGCAGACCCGGGCCAAGGGCCGCGGCGATGCCGACGACGACATGGAAGACACGCCTTTCCTCGGCGCCGAATATGGCGGCGGGGTGCCGGTCATGTACCGCCGCCGCCCGCTGATCGCCCCGGCCGACATCGCGGCGGCAGTGCTGACGCAATTGGGCTCGGGCGTGAACCTGCTCGGCTACTACATGTTCCACGGCGGCTCGAACCCGCTCGCCCATGGCCGCGCGCTGGAGGAAACGCAGCGTTCGGGCGGCTACAACGACGTGCCGGTGATCGGCTACGACTTCCAGGCGCCGATCGGGCAATACGGCCTGCCCGGCCCCGCCCATGCCGCCCTGCGCCCGCTCCACTACCTGATCGACAGCCACGGCGCCGCACTTTCGCCGATGCAGGTCCATGCCCCGGCCGTGCAGCCGCGCGACAAGGCAGACCTCGCCACCTTGCGCTGGTCGGTGCGCAGCGCGGGCGGCAGCGGCTTCCTCTTCGTCAACAACCACGTCCGCCAATATCCGACGCCGGGCCATCCCGGCACGCAGTTCACCGTGCGCCTCCCCGGCGGCCCGGTGACGCTACCTTCCGCGCCGGTCACGATCCCGAGCGGCGCCAGCTTCGCCTGGCCCATCGGCCTCGACCTCGACGGCCTGCGCCTCGCCTGGGCCACCGCGCAGCCGGTGACGCGGCTGGAGGACGGTGACGGCCCGATCCATGTCCTGGCCGCGACGATTGCCGACGATGTGGAACTCGCCATCGACGGCGCGAGCCTCCAGGACGGGCCGGCGGGCTTCCGCCGCGACGGTGCGGGGCGCTGGATCGGGCAGGTCCGGGCCGGACCGGAACGCCTGCTGCGCTTCGTCACCGCGCAAGGGGCGGCGGTGCGGCTGCTGGTGCTGGATCGCGCCTCGGCCGGGCAGACATGGGTTGGCACATTTGGCGGGAAACGACGGCTGATCCTGACGGCCGCCGACGTGATGTTCGCGGGCGGCGAGCTGGAACTGCGTCAGCGCGGCAACCGGGACTTCGCTTTCGCCATGATCCCCCCAGAGCGCGGGATGACAGCGGACGCCGCCCTGACCCGGCACGGCGGCCACCATGGCGCGCGCGTTTCCGGCCCCCGCGCGGCATCCGTCGAGGCCCGGCAGACCCGCCCGGCGGGCGAAGCGCCGGCGCCCGTGATCGGCGGCCCGGCGAAGACGGTGCTCCAACCGCTGCCGGAAACCTGGAAAGCCGCCGCGACATGGGAATTCACGCTCTCACCCGTGCTGCTGCCCGAAGGCGGAGACGCCTTCCTGGAGATCGCCTGCAAGGGCGACATCGTGCGCCTGCACGATGGCATGGACTTGCTGGACGACACTTTCTGGGACGGCCAGCTATGGCGCATCGGCCTCAAGCGCTTTGCTGGGCGGCTCGGACGGCCCTGGCGCCTCTCGATCATGCCGCTACGCGTCGATGCGCCGATCTACCTGGACGACAAGGCGCGGTCCGCACTGCCCGCTGCCGGGCAGGTCGCGACACTGGATTCGCTGCGCGTGGTGCCGGAGCACCGCCTAAGGGTGCGGCCGCCCCGGCCATGACCCGGCGGTTCGCGGACTAGCCCCGCGGCGCGCGGTAGCCCACGGCCTCGCCGACCTGCCCCGCGGTGGCGACGATGGCCGCGACCAGATCGTCGACGATGTCGTCCGTCAGGTAATGGGCCGCGCTGGCGATCGAGATGGCGATGCAGATCTCGCGGCGCGCGTCGCGGATCGGCACCGCGATCGAGCGCACGCCGTCGCCCAGCTCGCTGTCGTGCAGCACGTAGCCATGCGCCTTGTGCTCCCGCATCAGCGCCACGTATTCCTTCACCGCCTTGGCCGAGACCTTGCCGCCATTGGCTTCACGGTAGAGGTCTTCCCAGACCTTCTCGTCCTCGTCCAGCAGCAGCGCCTTGCCCAGGCCGGTTTCGGCGATGGGGCGGCGGTCCCCCGGCGCGGTCGCCACGCGAAGACGCTGGCGCCCGGTCACGCGGTCGAGGTGGCGGGACCAGTCCCCCTCGCGCTTGCCCACGAAAACGCAGAAACCCGTCTTTTCCGAGAGCTTTTCCATGAACGGCCGGGCCACCCGCACATAGTCGATCTGCTCGGTGGCCATGACGCCCAGTTCCAGCAGCTTGGGGCCGAGACCGAAGCCGTCGCTCGTCACCGAGAGATAGCCGCGGGACTTCAGCGCCTGCACCAGGCGGTGCGCGGTGGTCTTGCTCATGCCCAGCTTGCGGGCGAGATCGGCGGCGCGGATCGGGCCGCCGATCACTTCGTCCATGATGTCGAGCGCACGCATCAACGTTTGCGTGCCCTTGACCTCGACTTCGGGCTTGTCGTCGCGAAGTGCCGTCATCGTTCGTGTCTTTCTCCGGATCGGTCCACTTTGCGGGACGCGAATCCATTTGTTCCACCTGCTCTATACCCTCGGGCGCGGCGGTCAATGGGAGAAGACGGAGACGGAGGCGCCCGCAGGACGGGCGGGTCTGGAGCGGATCCGATCCTGCTGCGGGGGCTCGACCGCTTTCGGGTTTCTGGTTTGCCGCGTTTTCCGGGTCATCAGGCGATTCCACCAGATGGGAAGACGTTCTAGGCGGTGAAGGTCCGCTCGGTGTTGCGCCGGATCGACAGCAGGCCGATCAGGCTGAGGATCGCCGCGGCCGAGATATACGTGCCCACATATAGCACGCCGCCCTTGTCGGCCAGCGTCTGGGCGATAGCGGGCGCGAAGCCGCCGCCGAAGATGCCGCCGACGTTGAAGGCGATGGACGATCCCGTGTAGCGGACCCGCGCGTCGAACAGCTGCGGCAGGAGCGAGGCGACCGGACCGTAGACGAAGCCCATCGTGAACAGGCCCAGGCACAGGAAAGCGGCGATGGCCGAGAGCGATCCGGCCGCGAACATCGGCCCCATCAGCAGGCCCACCCCGATGGCGGCCAGGCAACCGGCGATCAGCACGCCGCGCGAACTCCAGCGGTCCGCCGCATAGCCGGCCAGGACGATGCCCAGCGCCATGAACAGGATCGCGAACAATTGCACGCCCAGGAAGCTGCGGCGATCGTAGCCCAGCGTCTCGGTGCCGTAGCCCAGCGCGAAGGTCGTGGTGAGGTAGTAGAGCGCGAAGCAGGCGATCACCGCGAAAGTGCCGGCCAGGGTCTGGCGCAAGTGCGTGCGGAACAGCTCGACGATCGGGATCGACTTGGGCGGGGTTTCCTCCAGCACGGCTTCGAAGGCCGGGGTTTCCGTCAGCTTCAGGCGGATCCACAGGCCCAGGCCGACCAGCACCGAACTCAGCAGGAAGGGAATGCGCCAGCCCCAGGCGAGGAAGTCCGCGTCGCTCAGGGTCATGCTGAAGACCAGGAACAGCCCGTTGGCGGCGATGAAGCCCACCGGCGCGCCGAGCTGGGGAAACATGCCGAAGCGCGCGCGGTAGCCGGGCGGGGCGTTCTCCACCGCCAGCAGGGCGGCACCGCCCCACTCGCCGCCGAGGCCCAGGCCCTGCGAGAAGCGCATGAGGCACAGCAGCAGCGGCGCGAACCAGCCGATGCTCTCGTAAGTGGGCAGCAGGCCGATGATCACCGTGGCGCCGCCCATCAGCAGCAGCGAGGCGACCAGCGTGGACTTGCGCCCCACCCTGTCGCCGAAGTGGCCGAACAGCGTGGCGCCCACCGGCCGGGCGATGAAAGCGATCGCGAAGCTGGCATAGGCGGCCAGCCGCTGCACCGAGGGCGATTCCCCCGGGAAGAACAGCGGGCCGAACACCAGCGCCGCAGCGGTGGCGTAGATGTAGAAGTCGTAGAATTCGACGGCGGTACCGACCAGGCTGGCGGCCAGGACGCGGGAATTGCTGCGATAGACGTTCATCGCCGCGGCTCCGCGATACTGCCGCACCATCCAATCACACCCGACTCTTCAACCGACACTTTGGCGCCCCTGCAAGGCTCCGCCCTGGGAGCCGCTTCGTTTCAAGCGGCCCGCCTTAGAGCAAGCCTCGCCGGTTTACAGCCGAAATGCGCGCAACAATATTACGCGGATCAGCTCGCCGCGGCGAGGCGCTTGCCGGTGACCAGCGTCTGCACCACGAAGAGCACCATCAGGATCGCGCCGACCGAGCCCACGAACAGGTCGAAGCCCGAAACCATGCCGAACAGGCCGCGTCCCGTGCCCAGCAGCATCATCATCGCGGTCAGGCCGATCAGCATGAAGCGCAGTTCGGTGGGACCGGCCTGGAGATACGAGAGTTTGAATTCGCCAAGGACCCGCGCGGCGAGATAAGCGTGGATCGACAGCAGCAGGTAACCCACGAGCGCCACCATCGCCACGTCCATCGTGACGTAAGGACTGGTGCCGATGCCCCAGACGATCAGCGCGGTGGTCAGGCCGTCGCAGCTATGGTCGATGAAATAGCCGTAAGAGGGACGCTCGATCTTGCGGAAGCGGGCGAGGCTGCCGTCCATGGAATCGCCGAACCACTGCACCACGTATCCGGCCATGGCCAGCCAGAGCCAGCCCGGGGACAGGTTGCTGGCCGTATAGCCTGCGAAAGTCATGAACGCGCCCAGCAGGCCCCCGGCGGTCAGCAGGTCCGGCGTCACCCAGCGGGGCATGCGGGCGCAGAGCCATTGCAGGAGCTGCCGCTCGCGCCGTGCCAGCAGGTTTTCCTGGATGCGGGTCGGCGGGGCGGGATGGGCGGTGGTCTTGGCGTTCATGCGGATCTTCTCGATTATCGGGGGGCGAAGTTGCTGGAGGTCGAAGCCATGTCGATCAGGACAGGGCACAGCCAGCCGCTTCCCGCGTGCGCGGCGCGCGAGACTTGAATCCTCAGGATTTTACAGAGTTCCATGAGCGGCTCCTTTATGCGGGAGCTCGTTGGTCTCTCAGTCGCCGGCGCGCAAATTCCAGTCGGCGATCCGGCCTCCATAGCCGACGATGCGCCGATTGGCCAGTTTTGGGGGCCTTGGCGATCCCGCCACGCCCACCGCTCGCCGATTAAAGCCGCGAAAACAGCGGGATCGGAGAGAACATCATGGAGATCAATCCGCCCAGGCTCAGCGCCACAAGCGTCGCGCCGGTCAGTTCCATCAAGCGGCGCGGGGAAATGCGCCGGGTGAGCAGGGCGCCGAACGGTGCGGCCACCACGCCGCCGATCAGCAGGCCGCTGGCGGCGATCGTCAGCGATTCCACGCCCAGCCTGCCGATGAAGGCCGTGAGCACGGTGACGGTGACGAAGAACTCGGCGGCATTGGCCGTGCCGATCGCCATGCGCGGGGTCATGCCCTGGGCCATGAGGTTGCCCGTCACCATCGGTCCCCAGCCCCCGCCCGAGGCATCGAGGAAGCCCGCGATGAGGCCGAGCGGACCGACCAGCTTCATCCGCCGGTACGACTGCGGCCGCCGCGGTCCCCGCCAGATCAGGTAGAGCCCCACGGCTGCCAGGTAGACCAGCACGGCAGGGCGCAGGATCGCCATGCTGACGCTGGTGAGCACCCAGACGCCCAGCAGACCCCCGGCGATGCCCGGCACGACCAGCCGCGCGAAGAGCGGCCAGTCCACATTGCGCTGCAAGGCATGGGCGATGCCCGATGCGCCGCTGGTGAAGCTCTCCACCCGGTGCGTCACGGCCGAGGCCGCCCCCGGCGGCACCCCGAGCAGCATCAGCAGCGAGTTGGACAGGACGCCGAAGCCCATGCCCAGCCCGCCGTCGACCAATTGGGCGAGGAAGCCGGCAATGATGAACGGGGCAAGCGCGGCCCAGGGAATGGTCGCCGGATCGATCATCCGCCGGTCCTTCGGCGCAGGGAGGAAGCGGACCTGCCGAACCGTCCCGTCGGCGCGGTGGTCATGAACAGCACGGGGAAGCACAAGGCGATCACCGAAAGCACGGCGCCGGGAACCACGTCCGCGCCCGCCAGCCAGGGCAGGACCGCCGCCCAGATCGCCGCCACCAGCACGATCATCAGCGTCCTTTCCTGTTCGGTGTCGTTGAGCGCCGAGAGATCGGCGTTGACCCGGCCGTCGAACAGGGTGCGCAGGCCGGTGCCGACCCGGCTCTTGCGGTCGACCAGCATCGGCGGGAGGCTGGCATGGGCCAGGCAGCCCAGCCCGGCGCCGACCATGCGCAGGCCGACGGCGCTGGCGAAGCGGCGATATTCGGGGTTGCGGTCGCTGAGGACGCGCAGGCCCGCGCGTCCCCCGAAAGCGAGTTCGGCCAGGGCATTGCTTTCCGCCGCCGGGGCCGTGACAGGCTCCGCCGCGTCCTGGGTGGAGATCACCCATTCGAGGATCGCCGAGGGCACGTCGTAGCTGGTGGCGCGCTCCAGCCCCTGGAAGCCCGGCGCCGAGTTCGCCTCGCAGATCCGGTAGCCTTCCTCGTCGAAGAGGATGTCGATCCCGGTCACGTCCAGCCCCAGCACGTCGGCCGCCTGGACCGCCAGTTCGGCCATTTCCGGCGGCGGATTATAAGCGATCCCCACGCCGCCGAGCGAGACGTTGGACTTGAACCCCCCGGTCAGCGAGCGCCGCTCCATCGCCGCCACCACGCGGCCGCCCACCACCAGCACGCGCACATCGCGGCCATGGCTGGCGCGGACGTAATGCTGGAGGATGAAGTCGGCCTGGGCATCGGCGCTTTCCAGCAGCCCGGCCAGATCCTCGAACTGGTTGCGATCCTCGCACTTGAGCACACCGGCCCCGCGCGTGCCCTTCAGCGTCTTGACGATCACGGGAAAGCCCAGTTCGCGCTCCACGAGGTCGACGTCGATGGGGAAAGTGCCCAGGATCGTGCGCGGGATCGGCAGACCGGCGCGGTTGAGCGTCTGCAGGGTGTGCAGCTTGTCCGCCACCTGCTCGATCGTCGCCGGGCCGTTGACCAGCCGCACGCCGCGCCGCTCCAGATGGCGCAGCAGGGCCAGGGTGAAATAGTCCGTCTCCGCGCCGGTGCGGCAGATCACGAAATCCGGCCGCTCCACCAGCCGCCCCTGGTAAGTCGTGCTCCAGCCTTCCTCGGAGCCGACCACCAGGTCGAACTTGTGGGGATGGAGCACTTGCAGCTCGATGCCCATGGCGCTGGCCGCTTCCTGGAAGCGCAGCACTTCGGGCACTTCCGAGTTCGCGGGATCAAGCTCGCGATGAAACAGTATCCAGCCACGCAAGGCTTCATTTCCCCCAAGGATAGACGGCGGCGGACCGATCCGCCGTGCCCAGTACGGCGTGCCAAGTGCGGCGTGCCCAGTACGGCGGGCCAAGTGCGGCGCGCCAATGCATTAGAAACAAAGCAGATTAGGCCGAAACGCGTCGGCGGCGCCGTGGTGCCACGCAATTCAACGCCCGCCAATCTTCTTTGGTTGCCTGTCACACATTGCCACGGAACGCCAGCCGCCGCCCAAGCTCCGGTCGCTGTCGGCGAACGGGTCTCCGATGACATCCCGGCCGACGAATTGCGATTTCCCGGTTCCCTCATCGGCCCAAGGCTTTATGCACGGGAAGATCGGCGCGGGGAGACGGCGCCAGAAGGAGAGCACCATGATCCGCCACTTGCCCTGGCTCCTCACCGGCCTTGTCGGCGCCATTTCGCTCGCCGTCGTCGCGGTTTCGCGCGGAGAGGCGGTGAACGCGCTGTGGATCGTGGTGGCCGCCGTCTGCTGCTTCCTCGTCGCCTATCGCTACTATGCGCTGTTCATCGCCCGCCACGTCATGAAACTGGACCCGTCGCGGCCGACGCCCGCCCTGCGCCGCGCCGACGGGCTGGACTATGTCGCGACCGACCGCACCGTGCTGTTCGGGCACCATTTCGCCGCGATCGCCGGGGCCGGACCGCTGGTCGGGCCGGTGCTGGCGGCGCAGATGGGCTACCTGCCGGGCACGCTCTGGATCATCGGCGGCGTCGTGCTGGCAGGGGCGGTGCAGGACTTCATGGTCCTGTTCATCTCGATGCGGCGCGACGGGCGCTCGCTGGGCGAGCTGATCCGCATGGAAATGGGGCAGGTGGCCGGGACCATCGCGCTGTTCGGCGCCTTCATGATCATGGTCATCATCCTGGCCGTGCTGGCGCTGATCGTCGTGAAGGCCCTGGCGGAGAGCCCCTGGGGCATGTTCACCGTGGCCGCCACCGTGCCGCTGGCCATGCTGATGGGCGCTTATACCCGCTGGATCCGGCCCGGCCGGATCGGGGAAGTCTCCATCCTCGGCCTCGTCGGGCTGCTGGCCGCCATCGTCTATGGCCAGGCCATCGCCCAGTCGCCGGTGTGGGGACCGCTGTTCACGTTCACGCCGGTGCAGCTCTGCTGGATCCTGATCGGTTACGGCGCGGTCGCTTCGGTCCTGCCGGTCTGGCTGCTGCTGGCCCCGCGCGACTACCTTTCCACTTTCCTCAAGATCGGCGCCATCGCCGCGCTCGCCATCGGCATCGTCATCATGGCGCCGCCGCTGCGGATGCCCGCGCTCACCGCCTTTGCCTCTGGCGGCGGGCCGGTCTTCTCGGGCGGGCTGTTCCCCTTCCTGTTCATCACCATCGCCTGCGGCGCGGTCTCCGGCTTCCACGCCCTGATCGCCAGCGGCACCACGCCCAAGCTGATCGCCAGCGAGAGCGATGCCCCGCTGATCGGCTACGGCGCCATGCTGATGGAGGCCTTCGTGGCGATCATGGCGCTGGTGGGCGCCTCGATCCTCGATCCGGGCATCTACTTCACCATGAACAGCCCCGCCGCGCTGATCGGCACCGACGCCGCCAGCGCCGCCCATGCGGTGACCGCCATGGGCTTCGCGATCTCCCCCGAGACCATCGCCCAGACCGCCCGGGACGTGGGCGAGCACACCATCATTTCACGCGCGGGCGGCGCGCCGACCCTGGCCGTGGCCATGGCGGAGATCTTCTCCCACGTCGTCGGCGGGCCGGCGATGAAGGCCTTCTGGTACCATTTCGCGATCCTGTTCGAGGCCCTGTTCATCCTCACCGCGGTGGACGCGGGCACCCGTGCCGGACGCTTCATGCTGCAGGACCTGATGGCGCTGGCCGTGCCCCGCCTCGGCGAGAGCAGGAGCCAGGTCCCCGGCCTCGTCGCCACGGCGCTCTGCGTGGCGGCCTGGGGGTTCTTCCTCTATCAGGGCGTCACCGATCCGCTGGGCGGGGTGAACACGCTCTGGCCGGTGTTCGGCATTTCGAACCAGATGCTCGCCGCCATCGCCCTCATGCTGGCGACCGCCGTGCTGTTCCGCATGAAGCGCGACCGCTACGCCTGGGTCACCGTGCTGCCGACCGCGTGGCTGCTGATCTGCACGCTTTCGGCGGGCTGGCTGAAGCTGTTCTCCGCCGATCCCGCCGTCGGTTTCCTGGCGCACGGCGCCAGGTTCTCCGCCGCGCTGGAGCGGGGCGAACTGCTGAACCCCGCCAAGTCCCTGGAACAGATGGAGCGCATCGTCTTCAACGACCGGGTCGACGCCGCGCTGGTGGCGGTGTTTCTGGCCGTGGTACTCTCCCTGATGGTCTTCACCTGGCGCACCTGCATGGCCTCGCGCCGCAGCCCGGTGCCGACCGTGAACGAGATCCCCGCCCATGAGGCCTCCCCGCGGCCGGTGCCGGCATGAGCGGCCTGATCCAGACCCTGCGCCGCACGGCCCGGCTCATGGTGGGCCTGCCGGACTACGACGATTACGTCCGGCACATGACCGCGCATCACCCGGACCGCCCGGTGATGGACCGCAAGGCGTTCTTCCGGGACCGTCAGGAGGCGCGGTACGGCGGCAAGAACGGCGGACGGTGCTGCTGAGGGCCTGACGCGGCGCAAGCCGCGCCGTCAGTGCCGGCGAATCACCAGCTTGGTCTCGCCGCAAAGGCTGCATTCGTCCTTGCTCCGCACGAAACCGTTGGTTCCAACGAGTTCGCGGGTCTGGACATCCGCATGGTGAAGCACGCTCAGGCCCAGCCTTTGCGTGATGCAATCGTCGCAGACCGGCTCTGGTGCGAGCCGGACGACGAGTTTCTCGATATCTTGCAGGATGGTCATTCGCATTGCCCTCGACCTGCCCGTGCCAGCTTGGCGCGGTCCCGGCAATGGCAATTACGGGTGTTGGAGTTTCGCTCCGGTAAACTCACCATCAAGGCGATGCTTCAGCCACGTCGCGAAGGCCAGCACCGCCGCGGTCCTGGCCGGAGGACTGCCGGGATGGCGGACGAAATGATAAGCGCCTTCAAAGGGATGCTCGACCGCGGAGAGACGGACCAGCCGCCCGGCGGCAATGGCGTCCTGCGCGATCACCTTGCGCACCAACGCCACGCCGTGCCCGGCCGCGGTCGCTTCCAGCAGCAGACCGGCATCGTCGTAGGGCTGCGAATCGGCAGGCTCCGGCAGCGCCAGCCCGGCGCGCTGGAACCACGGCGTCCAAGGCTGCCAGGAATTGCGCAGGAACCGGCAGCGGCCGAGGTCCTGCTCGCTCTCGATCCCTATCCGCTCGCGATAGGCGGGCGAGCAGGCGGGGAACACGGTGTCCTGCATCAGCCGTTCGACCACCAGCCCCGGCCACTCGCCGCTGCCATAGCGGATGGCGGCGTCCAGCCCGTGCGGGCCGACCGGGCTGAGGTCCATGCGCGGATCGAGCGCGATGGCGATGCCGGGATGGGATTCGTGGAACTCCGCCAGCCGCGGCACCAGCCAGTGCGAGGCGAATGACTGGAGCACCGCCACTTTCAGCACCACATGCCCCGCCGCGGGCGGTTCCGGGAATACGCTGGCGATCAGTTCCAGCGACTGGCGCACGGTGGGCAGGATGCGCAGCGCCGCCAGGGTCGGCTGCATGGAATTGCCCTGCCGCTCGAACATCGGTTCTCCCAGCCGCTCCTCCACTTCACGGACCCGGTGGCTGATCGCGCCGTGCGTAACGCCCAGTTCCTCGGCCGCCCGCGTGAAACTGCGGTGCCGGGCAGCGGCGACCAGCGCACGCAGCGTGTTGAGCGAGGGCGGGCGGTACATGCCCGGGTTGTTACTGGAATTCACAACCCGCGCCAATCTTTCTCGTTCGGATCGCGGCGGGACTCCCGCTATCTCTCCGCTTCGACCTTTTCGGGAAACCTGCCCATGCCCCTTGCCCTCCGCCGCCCGCACCCCGCCTGGATCGTCGTGGCCGTGACGTTCTTCGCCCTGCTGTTCTCGGCCGGTCTGCGATCGGCGCCGGGCGTGATGATGCTGCCCCTGGAACTGCACTTCGGCTGGGACCGGGCGACGATCTCGTTCTCCGCGGCCATCGGCATCCTGCTCTACGGCCTCGTCGGCCCCTTCGCCGCGGCGCTGATGATGAGCGTGGGCATCAAGCGCACCATGCTGGCAGGCCTCGTGCTCATGGCGCTGTCCACTTTCGCCAGCCGCTGGATGACGGCGCCCTGGCATTTCGTGCTGAGCTGGGGCGTGCTGTCGGGCATCGGTTCGGGTGCCGTCGCCTCGGTGCTGGGCGCGGCCGTGGTCAACCGCTGGTTTGCCTCGCGGCAGGGGCTGGTCATGGGCATGCTGAGCGCCAGCACGGCCACCGGCGCGCTCGTGTTCCTGCCCTTCCTGGCCTGGCTGTCGGAAGGCGGCGCCTGGCGGCCGGTGGCACTGGCCGTCAGCCTGGGCTGCGCCGCGCTTATCCCCGTGGTGGCCCTGTTCGTCCCCGAACGTCCCGAGACGCGCGGCGTGCGGCGCTTCGGCGAAGAGGAAGGCACTGCCCCCGCGCCGCCGATGAAGCAGGCGGCGACGCCCTGGCTCGCCATCGAGGCGCTCGTCCGCGCCGCTCGCCAGCCGGTGTTCTGGCTGCTGGCGGGAAGCTTCTTCGTCTGCGGCCTCACCACCAACGGCCTGGTCGGCACGCATATGATCGCCTTCTGCGGAGACCACGGCATCGCCCCGGTCGCGGCCGCCGGGCTGCTTTCGCTGATGGGCTTCTTCGACCTGATCGGCACGACCGCGTCGGGCTGGCTGTCCGATCGCCACGACCCGCGCCGCCTCCTGGCCGTCTATTACGGCCTGCGCGGACTGTCGCTGCTGGCCCTGCCCTTCATCGATTTCGGCACGGTCAGCCTGACCATCTTCGCGGTGTTCTACGGGCTGGACTGGATCGCCACGGTGCCGCCGACGCTCAAGCTCGCCAACCTGTCCTTTGGAGAGCGCGACGCGCCGATCGTGTTCGGCTGGGTGATGGTGGCGCACCAGATGGGCGCCGCGCTGGCCGCTTTCGGCGCCGGCGTGATCCGCGAGCTGACCGGCTCCTACACGCCCGCCTTCGCCCTGGCCGGCGCGTTCGCCGTGGTTGCCGCGCTCGTTTTCGTGGCGGGCATCGGCAAGGTTCGCGCCGTTCGGCGGCCGGAATTCGCCTGATCGGGGGGCGAGAATATCCCGGTTGCCCCTGACGGATGTTAGCGCTATCTTTCGGATAGAAGGTTTAAACCGACCGGGAGATAGATGTGTCGAGGCGAATTTACGCAGCCCTTGCGGCAACCGCTTTCTGCGGCCTGATGGCCGCCTGCAATGGTACCGGAGGCGCGCCTGACGCCGCGGCATCGGCTGATGCCACCGAAGCCGGCGCCGCTTCGGGCAAGAAGTACCTTTCGCAGCCGCTGGTCAGCGAGATGTACACCGCCGATCCTTCCGCCCATGTCTGGAACGGCAAGTTCTACATCTACAACAGCCACGATGTGGACGGCCCGACGCCGGAAGACGATCTCGGCGGCCACTTCGAAATGCGCGACTACCACGTCCTGTCGATGGACAAGGTGGGCGACAAGGTCACCATCGGTCCCCTCGCGCTGGACGTGAAGCAGGTGCCCTGGGCCTCGAAGCAGATGTGGGCGCCCGACGCCGCCTTCAAGAACGGCACGTACTACCTCTACTTCCCGGCCAAGGACAAGCAGGGCGCCTTCCGCATCGGCGTCGCCACCTCGAAGGACCCGATGGGCCCGTTCAAGGCGGAACCGCAGCCGATCAAGGGCAGCTACTCGATGGACCCCGCCGTCTTCACTGACGACGACGGCCAGAGCTACATGTACTTCGGCGGCATCTGGGGCGGCCAGCTCCAGCGCAACGTGAACGGCAAGTACGATCCGAACGGTTCGAAGACCGACCTCCAGGCAGACGACAAGCCCGCCCTGCTCCCGCGCGTGGCACGCATGACCGGCGACATGCTGGAATTCGCCGAGGCGCCGCGTGAAGTGAAGATCGTGGACGAGAAGGGCAAGCTCCTGCTCGGCGGCGACCATGACCGACGGTTCTTCGAAGCCTCGTGGATGCACAAGTACAAGGGCAAGTACTACTTCAGCTACTCGACCGGCGACACGCACTACATCGCTTACGGTATCGGCGATAACCCCTACGGTCCCTTCACCTACAAGGGCCGCATCCTGAACCCGGTCGAAGGCTGGACCTCGCACCACTCGATCGTCGAGAAGGACGGCAAGTGGTGGCTGTTCTATGCCGACAGCCAGCTCTCCGGCCAGACGCGCCTGCGCAACGTCAAGGTCACCGAACTGCACTACAACGAAGACGGCACGATCAAGACGATCGATCCCTTCGTTCACTGATACGGCGAAGGGATGGCGAACCAGACACGGTTCGCCATCCCTTTGGGCGCTCCTGCGGGGGGTGCGGGTATGCGAGATCGCCCAAGGGGCGCGCAGTCTCTTGAACCACGCGCACAGCCGACAGACGGAAACACGGACATCCGACACCCGACACACCTCGTCATTGCGAGCGTAGCGAAGCAATCCAGGGCGGCTCTGCGCGACTCTGGATTGCTTCGCTACGCTCGCAATGACGAAATAAGGGATGGGCAGTACGGAGGGACGGTTCAGGAAAAGGTGGGGGAAGAGGGCGTGCAGGCGGAAGTAACGACGCAAGTCGCAACGGCAACCAGGGCGCCAGCCGCAAAATCCACGCGCCTGCTGGCCGCCGCACTGGCGCTGGTTCTCGCCCCGCATTCCGCGCTTGCCGCCCCGGCGCCGCAGATCGCGCTCACGTTCGACGACCTGCCCCTGCACACGCCTTACCCCAGCGGCGAAACCCCGCTCTCAGTGACGGACGCCATCCTGGCCGCCCTTAAACAGGCCCGCGCCCCGGCTTTCGGCTTCGTCAATGCCGGCAAGGGCGAGGCTGGCGATCTCGATACCGTGCTGGACCATTGGCGCGCCGCCGGGCTGCCTTTCGGCAATCACGGCTTCCGGCATCTCAATTTAGACAAAGTGGGCGCGGCGGAATTCGTGGCCGAACTGGACCGCAACCAGGCCGCCCTCGCACCGCGCGGCATGAAGCCCTGGCTACGCTACCCCTTCCTTGCCGAGGGCAGGGACCCGGCCATGCGCGACGCCGTGCGGGCGGCGCTGGCGCAGCGGCACTATCGTATCGCCGGGGTCAGCCTTTCCTTCGACGACTGGGCCTGGAACGCGCCTTATGCCCGCTGCGCCGCCCAGGGGAACACTGCCGCGATCGCCGATCTCGAAGCGCGCTTCCTTGCCGCCGCCCGCGCCGATGCCGAGGCCGCGCGGGCCGCTTCGCAGGCCCGGTTCCGCCGCGATGTGCCTTATGTGCTGCTGCTCCACGTCGGCGCCTTCGATGCGCGGATGATGCCGCGGCTCCTGGCGCTCTACAGGGACATGGGCTATCGATTCGTCACTCTGGAACAGGCCCAGCGTGACCCGTTCTATGCCGCCACCGATCCGGCCAGACCCGGCCCGACGCCTGCCCTGCTGCGCACGACACCGCTGCCGCGCCCCGGAGACGACGTCTGCCCGGCCTGAGATCGTCATCCCGGACCTGATCCGGAAGACGCACCTCTCCTCGCTCTTTCCTAGCGCAGCAAGTCCAGCGGTATCGCCTCGCCCATGGCCTTGTAGCCGGCCGGATTGGGATGGATCGCGTCGCCCACGTCATAGGCGGGATTGAGCCGGTCCGGCCGCGCGGGATCGCGCATGACCTTGTCGAAATCGATCACCGCATCGAAGTTGCCCGGTGCCCGGATCCAGGCATTGATCGCCTGGCGGTCGGCCTCGTTGACGGCGCCCGGATGGTAGTAGTCCATGCCCATGAACGGCAGCAATGTCGCGCCGTAGACCTTGATCCCCTTCGCATGGGCGCGGGCAACGATCTGGCAGTAGGCGCCGGTGATCTGCTCCACCATGGCGGCGTGTTCCGCAGCGCTCACCGGATGGTCGCGCGTGAGGACGCCCAGGTCGTTGATGCCTTCCAACACGATGAGGTGAGTGACGCCGGGCAGCGCCAGCACGTCGCGGTCGAGCCGGGCCATGGCATTGGGCCCGAGCCCGTCAAGCAGCACGCGGTTGCCGCCGATGCCCTGGTTGATCACCGCGCGCCTGCCTGCCGCAACCCCCGCCGAACTGCCCGCCGAACTGCCCGCCAGCCGCCGGGCGAGCACGTCGGTCCAGCGGTCGTTGCCATTGGTGGTGGAGCCGCGCCCGTCGGTTATCGAATCGCCCAGCGCCACCACTGCGCCCGCCCCGCAGGCCCGCGCCTCGATTCCCGAAAGGAGATACCAGTGGTCGATCGGCTTGGCCGCGGCCAGTTCGGCATCGGCAACATGGTCGCCCGCGATCCAGTAGGAAGTCGCGCGCGAGCCGGGATGCGCGGTCTGGCGCTGGGGCATGGCCTGGACGTGGAGCGAGACGGCCAGGTCCTCGAAAGCGCGGACGGGCAGGTCCAGGGGGTCGGAAAGCCAGTCCGCGCCCGGCGGGATCACCACGCGGGCCTTGCCGGAGAAGCGAAGCGGCGTGAGCGAACGGGCGTCGATCCCGGCCTTGTCCGCCGCCCGGGCGCGGGCCAGCGTGGCGGCCTCGATCACCAGCGGCGTGTCGCCGAAAGCATTGGACAGGCGCACGCGCAGTCCGGTGCCGCCGATCGAGGGTCGCACGATCTGCCGCAGCGTCACATCGCGCGTGGCCTCGGCCGGAAGGGCATTGTCGGCATCGGGAAGCATCTGCGAGGATCCCCAGGCCGAAACCCAGGGGCAGGCCGCCGCCAGCGCAGGCGCCGAGACGCCCAGCCCGGCCGTCACAAGAGCGGCCGGGATCAGCGCGCGCCTGAACGGGCGGCCCGTGACCATCCGGGCGGTGAGGGCAAGGTGACGGAACTTCGGCAGCATCGCGGACCCCATAAAAGAAATGAGCCGGCATCCAGGGAATGGACGCCGGCTCGGAGTTTTCAGGGAGGAGGAGTTCCCTGCAAGAACAATCAGAAGTTGGCGCGCAGACCCAGCAGGACCTGACGGCCCGGATAGTAGACCGAGTAAGCGGCGTTGTCGTATTCGAAGGTGGTGCGGATCGGCTCGTTGGTGATGTTCAGCACATCGAGCGTCAGGCGCACCGCGTTGTTCAGGAAGGGCAGCTGGTAGCCGGCCGACATGTCGAGCTGGCCACGGGCGTCCGAGCGCAGGGCGGCGTTCTGGATGCCGTTCTGCGGACCGTTCACGGCGATCGATGCGTCGTTCCAGACGTAGTTCACGCTGACCGACAGGCCGTTGTTCTCGTAGAAGCCCTGGAGGTTGTACGAATAGGGCGAAACACCGGTGGCGACGAGGCCCGAGGACGACGACTGCTTCAGGTAGGTGCCGTTGGCCGAGAAGCCGAGGCCCTGCACCAGGAAGTCGAGCGGCTGCACCCAGGTGGCCTCGATGCCCTTGATCTTCAGATCGCTGAGGTTGATCGGGCGGGTCACCGTGATCGGCAGGTTCGCGATCGGCACGCCGGTCTGGAGCGAGCGGTCGCTGAGGGCGTTCTGCTGGGTCGAGATCAGGCTGTCGTACGGAATGTTGAGCGAACCGAAGGGCACTTCCGAGGACGTGGTGACGGTGAAGCCGGCGATGTTCTTCTGGAAGGCCGACACACCGACATAACCGATGCCGCCGGTGTAGAATTCTCCGCCGATATCGAAGTTGTCCGAAGTGTAGGGCTTCAGATCAGGATTGCCCGCGCTGGCCGTGAGGGCCGAGGGATCCGAGAACGTGATGCCCGGCAGGATCTGGTCGGCATTCGGACGCGTCATCGTGCGCGAGGCCGAGAAGCGCAGCTTCAGGTTGTCCAGCACATCGTAGGTGAAGTTCACCGAGGGCAGGAAGTTGTCGTAGTTCGAGCGCGAGGTGATGTCGATGATGGCGGTGCCGACCTGGCTCGGGCCGACGACGATCTGCTTGGTATGGGCATAGCGCATGCCGCCGTTCATGTGCAGTTCGCGGCCGAACAGTTCGGTGGTGCCGTTCAGTTCGAAGTAGGCGCCCAGCACCGTCTCGTCGATGTCGCCCGTGGCGCCGCCGGTCACCGCGCCGCGCGTTTCCGGCGCGCTGTCACGGTAGCTGGCGTAGTTGGTGGCCTGCTTGATGGCATCGAAGTCGGGGATGACGAAGGCATTGTAGCCCACGCTGCCGCTGGCGAGATGGCCGAAGTTGCTGACCGGGAACTGGGTCAGGTACTGCGGGATCTGGCCGGTGGTGATCGAGCCGGTATCGCCGGTGCAGCCGGTGCCGCAGACGGAAAGCTGGTAGGCCGGGCTGTTGTCGTAGGCGCGGATCGAACGCTGGGCCCGGTCATAGGCGCCGCCGAACTTCACGCTGAAGTCGCTGTCGCCAATGGTGGTGTCGAGGTGGGCACCGCGGGTCTCGGTATCGCGGCGAACCAGCGACACGTTCTGGCGGTACCATTCCCAGCCCATGTTCGGATCGTTGAGATCGACATTGGTGGTGATGATCGGCTGGTTGCCGCCGCTGTTGTCGTAATAGACGTCCACGCCCGAACCCGGGGTGGTCTGGAAGGCCCAGGTCGGCTGTTCGCGGAAGAACTTGCTCTTCGACCAGTTCGCATTGGCTTCCACCTTCACGCGGTCGGAAGGCTGCCAAGTCACGCTCGGCGCGATGTTCCAGAACTTGGTGGTCTGCTTGAACTGGCTCGCTTCGAGGAAGAACGAGGAGTTGGCGAAGGTGCCGCTGGTGACCACGCCGTTGTCGTCGACCGCAAGGTCGATCGGGATCATGCCGCCGGTCGACTGCGCGCTGGTGCCCGGGCCCGAGTTACGGACCTGCCAGTTCATGTTGACCTTGTAGTAGTCGCGCTTGGACTTGGCCCAGATACCGTCGATCGCGAAGTGCAGCTCGTCGCTGGGACGCCATTCGAGCGATGCCAGCGCGGAGATGCGCGAACGGTCGCCGTTGGTCAGGCTGTTGCGGCCGAGGCGCGGGATCAGCGCAGTGCTGAGCTGGTCGCGGGTGAGACCCGAAGTGGCGACCACGTCCACCGGCTGGCCGGCGACGAGGCCGTGGCCGGTATTGGTCGGAACCACCGAGGCCCAGGAGAAGTTGTTGCCGCCCGGATCGCCGGCGCCAAGGTTGCCGTCGGTCCAGCCCACGGATTCGAAGCCATCGACGCGGGTCTTGGTCTTCACGCCGGCCACGCCGACGAGAATGCCGAAGGTATCCGTGGTGTGGCTGGCGACGACCGCGCCGCGCGGGCTGATCTTGCCGTTGCTATCGGTATACTGGCCCTGGCCGACGACGGTGAAGTGCGTGCCTTCCTTGTCGAAGGGGCGGGCGTTGTGCAGGTTGACGGTGCCGGCGATACCGCCTTCGAGCGTCGAGGGCGAAGGGCTCTTGGCAAGGTCGAGACGGGTGAAGAGTTCGGACGGGAAGAAGTCGAGATCGACTTCGCGGTTGGCGCTGCCGCCGTTGGTGCCGCCGTCGGACGCGACCTGGAGCTGCGAGCCATTCAGCAGCACGCGGGTGAAGCTGGGGCCAAGGCCGCGGATGGCGACCTGGGTGCCTTCGCCGTTGATGTCGCGGTTGAGGCGCACGCCGGGCATGCGGTTCAGCGTTTCGGCCAGGTTGGTGGCGGGCAGCTTGCCGATGTCTTCGGCGAAGATCGAATCGCCGAAGGTCACGGCGTCGCGCTTGGCATTGGTCGCGCTCTGCAGCGAGGCGCGGATGCCGGTGACGATGATGTCGCCCGCGGAAGGCGTATCGTCCTGAGGGGCGGCGGTCGTATCGGCCGTGTCGGCGGCCGTGGTGCCCGCAGCGTCCTGCGCGAAGGCGGCAGGCGCGGAAAGGCCCGAAAGCGCGGCGGCGCTCAGGAGAACGGCACGAACGGAAATACGGTTGGATCGCATTGGATATCCCCTCCCATTTAAATCACGTCCGCTTCCGAGCGGATCGTGGGTTGCGCCAACACTGGTAGCGCTATCATTGAAGCCTTAATATGCCCAGTGCCGGCGCGCGTCAACAGTTATGTTAGCGGTATCTTTCAATCGTAATCATAGAGTTTTACCCGCTGAATCTGCCACTTTCCAGACTCCAGGCGGATGTGGCGGCCCTGGTGAGTCTGGTCGCCGTTGAGCAGGCGGCCGGGCACCCATTTGCCGGTCGAATCGAATTCGCCCTCGAACGCCGAATCGATCCCGGCCAGCGCGGTCTTGCCGGTCCTGGGCTTGAACGTCACGGTGATGCCCTGCCCGGCGATCAGATACTCTTCCGGTCCGATCTGGATGATCATGCCGCCTGCCGCCGCGATCGCCGCAGTGGTGCCCGGTACCGAAGCGTCGGCGCCGGGATTGGCCACCGGCCGCTGGATATCGGCATAGGCGATGGTGAAGCGGTAGGGGCCGACATCGCGGGTTTCCGGCTCGTAGACCAGCGTTTCGTCATAGAGCTGGCGCGGCTTGAAGCCGACCATGCGATCGGTGCCCTGCGCATCGAGAATGTAGGGCTTGAGCTGCTGGAGCACGCCGTAGGCATCCTTGAGCGCGCCGGGATCCTCGTCCACCGAGTCGATGGAGAAGGGGCCGAAGCCGATCGCGTCGAGCTGGCCGATGGCGTAGAACGCATTGGCGGGCGCCACCGGATTGGTGGAATTGTGCGCCTCGGGAATGAACAGCACGTTGTCCGGGCGCTTGTAGCCGTTCACGATGTCCACGAAGCTGGAAAAGTAGATGTCCGGCGCCAGGAAATCGAGGTGCGGCCCTCCGGCCTTCCAGACGTCGAGCAAGTGCGGCAGCGGGCCGCCGCTCGGGTATTCGCCGGGGATGCGGCCCGGGCGGTTGAGCGCGACATTGACGTACATCGGGATCGGATAGGCCGCCTTGCCCGCCGCGGCGAGCTGGTCGGCGAAGCGCGCATAGTGCCAGGCCGCGAAGACTTCCGCCGCGGCATCGCCGCCGCCGAACAGCTCGTCCCACGAACCGCTGGTACGCGCGCCGCGTTCGAGCCACATCCGGCGCATGCCCGGAACCAGCGAGTCCTTGTGAGCGACGAGGTAGTTGACCAGTTCGGCAGGAACCGGCTCGCGGTAGGCGGCATTGGCGGCGGCGCTGTAGTCGCGCGCGACCGGCAACATGCCGATCTCGTTCTCCACTTGCACCATGACGACGGTATTCTGCGTGGAATCCACCGCCTTGAGGTGCGCCATGAGCGCGGCATAGGCGCGCTCGTCGGCCTTCAGCGTCTCGGCGCCGAACGTCGAGAGGATCTCCACGCCCTGACCATTGGGAAGCTGCGCGCGCGGGAAGCGCTGCTGGTCGCGCTTGACCCAGGCCGGAATGTACGTGGACATGGAGTTCTTCCACGCCCCGAACCACAGCACCACCAGCTTGAGGTTGTTGGCGCGCGCCGCCTTGATCTGGGAATCGACCGAGGACCAGTCGAACGTGCCCTCGGTGGGTTCGATCAGTTCCCACGACACCGGCGTCAGCACGGTATCGAGGTTCATCTCCTTCAACCGCTTCCAGTGCGGCGCCATGTAGGCGGCGCTGGAGGAGGCCGAATTGCTCAGCTCGCCCGCGATCATCAGCATCGGCTTGCCGTTCACGATCAGCTGCTTCGTATCGCCCTTGGTCTCCAGACGCGGCGCATCGGCCAGGGCGGGAGCGGCGAGGCTCAGGCTGGCCGCAAGGGCCGAGACCGCCAGCAGGGCAGTGCGGAGGGTCATGCGTTCTCTCCCAGGAATGCAGTGATGACGGCGCGGGCGCCGGAAGTTTCGAGATGGCCGAGATGGGCGGCCACGGCGTCGAGCACGGCGGCATCGGGCACATGGCCCAGCACGCCGAGTGCCGCGGTGACCCGGGCGCGCGGCGTGGCCGCAAGGCGCAGTGCATCGGCAAGGGCGGCAGCGGCGGGATCGTCGATGGCGAAGCTCTCGCCCGCGTCGCTCGTGCCCGCCTGCCAGCGTACCCAGGCGGCAACGGCCAGCGTGATGGCCGCGAAGGAACCGCCCTGCTCCGCCACAGCGGCCAGCGGCGCAAGCAGGCGCTGCGGCAGCTTCTGTGATCCGTCCATGGCGATCTGGCGGGTGCGGTGCTGGAGCGCGCTGTTGGCGAAGCGGGCCATCAGTTCCTGGCGGTAGGCCGGCACGTCGAGCCCGGCGGGCGGGTTCAGCGTGGGCACCACTTCGTCCCACAGCCGCTCGACGAAAGCACGGCCCTGCGCGGTGCCGACGAACTCGTGGACGAACGCGTCGCCTGCCAGCCCGCCGAGATAGGCGATGGCCGAATGCGCGCCGTTCAGCAGGCGCAGCTTGGCTTCCTCCCACGGGGCGACGGCATCGGTCAGCTGGACGCCGAGCGCGGCGAAATCCGGGCGCTCGCCTGCGAAGCTGTCCTCGATGACCCATTGCAGGAAGGGTTCGGCCTTCACCATCGCGCGGTCTTCCACGCCGGTCAGCGCGGCGAGACCGGCGATGTCCTCGTCCGTGGTGGCGGGCACGATGCGGTCGACCATGGTGGCCGGGAACGTGCAGCCCTGCGCGATCCAGGCGGCGAGCGCGGGATCGTGCGCCTCGGCCATGGCGAGCACCGCGCCTTTCAGCAGCGCGCCGTTGTGGGGCAGGTTGTCGCAGGAGAGGATCGAAAGCGGGGCGAGGCCCTCTGCCCGCCGACGCGCAAGCGCCGCGACAAGGAAGCCCGCCGCGGTGCGCGGACGCTCCAGCCCGGCAAGATCGGCGGCGACATCGGCGTCCTCGCCCATGAGCTTGCCGGTCTTGCGATCGAGGCAATAGCCTTTCTCGGTCACGGTTAGCGTGACGAGGTGCGTGCCCGGCGAGGCCAGCGCGGCCACCACCGCCTCCGGCTCTTCCGGGGCGACCAGCACGCGCTGCACCGCGCCGATGATCTGCGGGGTCTGCGCCGCGCCTTCGCGCACCAGCAGGGTGTAGAGGTCGTCCTGCGGGTTCATCTGGTCCCGCACCGAAGCGGAGCGCAGCGAGACGCCGACCACGCCCCAGCGCAAGTCGCCCGAAGCCAGCGCCGCCTCGAACACGGCGGCCTGGTGCGCGCGGTGGAAGGCACCGATGCCGAGGTGGACGACCCCCGCCTTGACCGCCGCGCGGTCATAGGCGGGACGGGCGACGGAGGCCGGAACCTGGCCGAGGGTCTCTGCGGAAAGTCTCACAGCTTGTATGCCGCCTTGACGAGATCGTAAGCGAGCGCGCGGGCGACTTCATGCGCCTCATCCTCGGGCAGGCGGTGCTCGGCCACGAGCTGCGCCAGCCAGGCGCAGTCCATGCGGCGGGCCACGTCGTGCCGGGCCGGGATCGAGAGGAAGGCGCGGGTATCGTCGTTGAAGCCGACGGTGTTGTAGAAGCCCGAGGTCTCGGTCGTGCGCTCGCGGAAGCGCCGCATGCCTTCGGGGGAATCGTGGAACCACCAGGGCGGGCCGAGCCGCAGCGAGGGGTAGTGCCCGGCGAGCGGCGCCAGTTCGCGCGAATAGACGTCCTCGTCCAGCGTGAACAGGATCAGCGTCAGGCGCGGGTCGTTGCCGTAGCGGTCGAGCAGGGGCTTCAGCGCCTGCACGAATTCGCCGGGCAGCGGGATATCGCCGCCCTTGTCGCGGCCGAAGCGGTCAAGCACGGCCTGGTTGTGGCTGCGATGGACGGCGGGGTGAAGCTGCATGACCATGCCGTCCTCCACGCTCATCCCGGCCATTTCGGTGAGGAGCTGGGCGCGGAACAGTTCGGCGTCATCCTTGCCCGGTGCCGACAGGACACGCTGGTAAAGCGCCTCGCATTCTTCCGGCGAGAGATCGGCGGTGCGGGCGCTGGGATGGCCGTGATCGGTCGAGGTAGCTCCGGCCTCGCGGAAGCGGGCGCGGTGGAAGCGGTGCGCGGCGAGATAGCCTGCGTACGTTGAGACGTCCTCGCCCGCCATCTCGCCGAACTTCGCCACTTTGGCGGCGAAGCCGGGCGTTTCGGGATCAACCACCGGGTCGGGGCGATAGGCGGTGACCACGCGGCCGCTCCAGCCGCTTTCCCGGATCGCGCGGTGATGGGCGAGCGGGTCGAGGGGGCCTTCGGTGGTGGCGATCAGTTCGATGTTGAAGGCCTCGAACAGCGCGCGGGGGCGGAACGCCTCGGTCTTGAGCGCGGCGTCGATTACCTCGTAGTAATGATCGGCGGTCGTCTCATCCAGCAGCACATCGAGGCCGAACACTTCCGCGAAGACCCAGTCCAGCCACATGCGCGAGGGCGTGCCGCGGAACAGGTGGTAGTGCTTGGCGAAGATCGCCCAGATCTTGCGCGGATCCTGCTCCACCGGGCTGCCGTCCACGCTGGGCACACCCAGCGATTCCAGCGCCACGCCCTGCGAATAGAGCATGCGGAACACGTAGTGGTCCGGCACGATCAGCAGCGACGCGGGGTCGGTGAAAGGCTGGTCATAGGCGAACCAGGAGGGGTCGGTATGGCCGTGCGGGCTGACGATCGGCAGGTCCTTCACGCCTTCGTAGAGCGCGCGCGCGATGGCGCGGGTGCCCGGATCGGCGGGGAACAGGCGGTCTGGGTGAAGAACGAGGGGACGAGTCATGCGGGTACTTTCTCGCCGTCGGGATCGGCGACCTGGTAGCGGGGAAGGATCAGGTGAATGACGCCGAGCGCCACGAGATAGGCGCAGGAAGCCACGACGAAGATCGGCTCGTAGCTGCCCACGCTTTCAAGGATGGCGCCGGCGAACTTGGCCATGAGCATGCCGCCCAGCGCCCCGGAAAGCCCGCCGAGGCCGACGACCGACCCGGTCATCCAGCGCGGCATCGTATCGCCGGGAAGCGCGTAGAGGTTGGCGGAGAAGCCCTGGTGCCCCGCGCAGGCGAGGCCCACCAGCGCCACGGCCGTCCACAGGCCCGGCGCATTCGGCGCCATGGCGATCGGCACGGCGCAGAGCGCGGCCATGAACATCGCCGTCTTGCGCGAACGGTTGACGCTCCAGCCCCGGCCGATGAAGCGCGAGGAAGCCCAGCCGCCCAGCACCGAACCGATGTCGGCCAGGATATAGACCGCGATCAGCGGCGGGCCGAAGTCCAGCATCTTCACGCCGAACTGCTTGTTGAAGAAGTCCGGCAGCCAGAACAGGAAGGTCCACCAGACCGGATCGATCAGGAAGCGGCCCATCATGTAGGCCCAGGTCTGGCGATAGCCGAACAGCGCGCGCCACTTGACGGGGCGGGGCTTCTCCACCGGATCGGCCTCGATCCAGGCCAGTTCTTCAGCGCTGAGGTTCTTCTTGTCGCGCGGGCGGCGATAGAAGCCGAGCCAGGCCGCCAGCCACACCACCGTCAGCAGGCCGGTGAGGATGAAGGCCCAGCGCCAGCCGAGCGTCAGCGCGATCACCGGCACCACCAGCGGCGTCAGGATCGCGCCCACGTTGGAGCCGGCGTTGAAGATGCCGATGGCGAAAGCGCGCTCGCGCTTGGGGAACCATTCGTTGGTGGCGGCGATGGCGGCGGGGAATGTCCCCGCCTCGCCGATGGCCAGCGGGATGCGCGCCAAGAGCATGCCGCTGGTGGACGTGAACAGCGCGTGCGCCATGTGGCCCACCGTCCAGAGCGTCACGGCCAGGGCATAGCCCGCCCGTGCGCCCAGCCGGTCGATCAGCCTGCCGAACACGACATAGGCAATGCCGTAGCCCGCCTGGAACCAGATCGCGAGGTCGGCATAGCCGCTCTCGCTCCAGCCGTAGCGGGCCTGAAGCTCGGGCTTGAGCGTGGGCAGGACCAGCCTGTCCACATAGCTCAGCACCACCGCCGCGAACAGCAGCGCGCAGACGATCCAGCGCACCCGGCCCGCGGGTTTCCTCGGGCCGGTCGCCGCGGCCTTGAGTGGCGTCACGCCGTTCACCACGCTCACCAGTTGTACATCGTGCCGTCTTCGAGGCGGTTCACCGGCAGGAAGGCGCGGCTGTATTCGTAGCCGGCGGCCAATTCCTCATCGATGTCCACGCCCAGGCCCGGCGCCTCGCCCGGGTGCATCATGCCGTTCTCGAACGTATAGGCATGGGGGAAGACCGCGTCGGTCTCGGGCGTGTGGCGCATATATTCCTGCACGCCGAAATTCGGCACCGAGAGGTCGAAGTGCAGCGCGGCGGCCATGCAGACCGGCGAGAGGTCGGTGGCGCCGTGGCAGCCGGTGCGGATCTGGTAGAGATCGGCCAGCGCGGCGATGCGGCGAAGGTGCGTGATGCCGCCCGCATGGACCACGGTGGCGCGGATGTAGTCGATCAACTGGTTCTGGATCAGGTCCTTGCAGTCCCAGATCGAGTTGAAGATCTCGCCCACGGCCAGGGGCGCCGTGGTGTGCTGGCGGATGAGCTTGAACGCTTCCTGGTTCTCGGCAGGCGTCGCGTCTTCCAGCCAGAACGGGCGGTAGGGCTCCAGATCCTTGCCCAGGCGGCCGGCCTCGATCGGGGTCAGGCGGTGGTGGATGTCGTGCAGCAGGTGCACGTCCCAGCCCAGCGCCTCGCGCGCGGCCTTGAACAGTTCGGGCACGACACGCAGGTACTTCGCAGTGTTCCAGACGTTTTCGGTCGGCAGGTCGGCGTCGGCGGGCTCGTAGAAGTACTTGTCCTTGGAAACGCCGTACGTCGAAGCCATGCCCGGCACGCCGCACTGGAGGCGGATCGCCTTGTAGCCCTGCTTCTGATAGTCGAGCGCCACGTTGATCGTGTCCTCGATCGTGGTGCCGTTGGCATGGCCGTAGACCATCACGCCTTCACGGCTCGCGCCGCCCAGCAGCTGGTAGACCGGCAGGCCGGCGATCTTGCCCTTGATGTCCCACAGCGCCATGTCGACGGCAGCGATGGCGGTCATCGTCACCGGGCCGCGGCGCCAGTAGGCACCCTTGTAGAGGTACTGCCAGACGTCCTCGATACGGTGCGCGTCGCGGCCGATCAGGCAGGGGATGACGTGGTCGGTCAGGTAGCTGGCCACCGACAGCTCGCGGCCGTTGAGGGTCGCGTCACCCACGCCGGTGGTGCCGTCATCGCAAGTGATCTTCAGCGTGACGAAGTTGCGACCCGGGCAGGTGATGATGACTTTGGCATCGACGATCTTGGGCATGGGGAGGATCCTCAGGCGATTTCGAGAGTGGTGGTCTTGAGATCGGCGCTGCTGGCGCCGACCAGGATATCAAACAGGCCGGGTTCGACGACTTCGCGCATATCCTCGTTCCAGAGGCTGAAGTCGTCCGGGCCGAGGGTGAATTCGATCCTGCGCGTCTCGCCGGGCTTCAGCGTGACACGGCGGAAACCGCGCAGTTCCATGACCGGGCGGGTTACACTCGCGGCCTGATCGTGGACATAGAGCTGCACCACTTCATCGCCGGCGCGCTGGCCGGTGTTGGTCACGTCCACCGAAACGGTGACATTGCCCGAAAGGCCGATGCGCGGCGCCGAAAGGCTGGGCGCGCCCACGGTGAAGGTGGTGTAGCTGAGGCCGAAGCCGAACGGATAGAGCGGCGCCGTCTCGGTGAAGAGATAGCCGCGCTTGGCGGAGGGCTTGTGGTTGTAGAAGAAGGGCACCTGCCCCACGTCCTTGACCACGGTGACCGGCAGCTTGGCACCGGGATTGACGTCTCCGAACAGCGCCTCGGCCATGGCGGTGCCGCCTTCCTGGCCGAGATACCAGCATTCGAGGATCGCGTCGGCCTGCTCGGCCACGGTCGGCCACGAAGGCGGACGGCCGTTGAGCGCGACCACGATCACCGGCTTGCCGGTCGCCTTGAGGGCGCGGAACAGTTCGTTCTGCTCACCCACGAGGTCGAGGTCGGTACGGTCGCCGAGGTGGTTCTTCGCATAGCCTTCGCGGCTGGTCTGCTCGGTATCGCCGATGGCCAGCACGATCACGTCGCTGCCCTTGGCCGTCTCCACGGCCTCCGCGATCAGGGCGCGGTTCTTCGCAGGGTCGGCCAGCAGCACCTCGTTGGCCGAACGGTCCTCGCTTTTCGTGATGAACACGCCCTGCGCGAAGACCACTTCGGCCTTGCCAGCAACGCGCGCCTTGATGCCTTCGACGAGGTTCACGCTGGAACGCGGCTCGGACGAATAGCCGCCCAGGCGGGTGACATTGGCGTTCGGCCCGATCACGGCGATGCGCTTCTGCGCGCCTGCCGTCAGCGGCAGCACGCCCCCGTTTGGTCCTTGGGCATTCTTGAGCAGGCAGATCGACTTGCGCGCCGCTTCCAGCGCCAGGGCGCGGGCTTCGGCATTGGCGGTGAGCTTTGTGGAAGCCTTGGGATCGACCGGCCCGGCTTCGAACATGCCGGCGCGGAACTTCAGCGTCAGCATGTGGCGGCAGGCGGTATCGACGGCGGCAAGCGGCACCAGCCCCTTGCGGACCTGATCGGCCAGTGTGCGATAGGCCTCGCCGTCGGGCAGGTCGCAATCGACGCCCGCGTGGAGGGCAAGGCGCGCCGCGCCCTGGATATCGGCGGCAAGGTGGTGGAAGCTCGCCAGTTCACCGATCGCGGCATAGTCGCTGACGATGGCGCCGTCGAAGCCCCATTCGCCGCGCAACACGTCGTTCAGCAGCCAGCGATTGGCGTGGCTGGGGATGCCGTCGATCTCGTTGTAGGAAGGCATGACCGCGGCGATGCCGGTGCGGCGCACCACTTCGCGGAACGGCGGGAAGAAGCTGTCGTAAAGCTCGCGCTTGCCGAGCGGGGCCGGGGCGACGTTGTTGCCCGCCTCGGGCTGGCCGTGGCCGGTCATGTGCTTGAGCGTGGCGAAGACTTTGCCCTCGGCCAGTTCCTTGCCTTCGCCCTGCAGGCCGCGCACGGCGGCGACGCCCATTTCTCCGCAGAGATAGGGGTCTTCCCCGAAGGTTTCCTCGATACGGCCCCAGCGCGGGTCGCGGGCGATGTCCACCACCGGCGAGAGCGCCAGGGTGGAACCGTGGGCGCGCACTTCGCGGCCGATCACCGACTGCACGCGCTCCACCAGTTCAGGGTCGAAGCTGCCGGCCATGGCGATGGCCTGCGGGAAGCTGGTGGCCTCCGGCGCCATGTAGCCGTGAAGCGATTCCTCGTGGAACAGCACGGGAATGCCGAGGCGGGTCTGCTCGCGCGCCCACTTCTGGGTGGCATTGACGAAAGCGATGGTATCGGCGGGCTTGCGCCAGCGGCCGGTGACGTCGGTGCCGGTATTGTTGGCCGTGGCCGCGCCGCCCCGGTCAGACGGGCGGGCGATCTGGCCGATGCCCTCGGGATGGTTCTTGCTGGCCAGCGCCGGATCGAAAGCGCGCGATTCGTCCATGATCTCGCGCTTGCGGGTGGAGAGGGTGACGAGCTGGGCCACTTTCTCGTCCAGCGTCATGCGGGCCATCAGGTCCTTGACGCGAAGGTCCACCGGGACCTTGGGATCCTTGTAGAGCGGGGTCGCGGCGCGCGCGGCAACCGGCAGGAAGGCCAGCATCGAGGCACCCGCGCCCCAGCCCAGCAGTTCGCGGCGTTTCACCGGGGCCGCGATCATGATACCGCAACCACGCGCAAACGGCGCGTTTGCGCATGCGTCAGACAAACCGGAAAAATCATATTTCTCCCCTGCATCCCCTTGAACCGCGTAGGGTTCATTTCCCAATCGGACGGCAAACACTGTTGCCTGCCCTGAACTTTGTGTGTTAGCGGTATCATGCGCGACAATGAACGAGCTTGTCAATGGCATGCGGCGCTAATTAATCCGGCCACAGGGCCATGATTTTGGGACACAGGGGAGGATGATGAAGAAGCGGCTTCTGACGATTGGCGTATGCCTTGCGGCGCTGGGCTTCGCTGGCACGCCTGCCTTTGCAAACGATGGCTACGACCTCTGGCTGGCCCCTGCGGCCCATCCGGCATCGCAAGCGAGCGAAATCCGCGTGATCGGCCAGTCCGGAACGCTGGACCGCGCCGCCGGCGAACTGCGCCGCGACCTGGCCGCCGCGCCGCTTCCCGTGGTCCTGGCCAGGGCCGACGATCCCGCCCTTTCCGCTCTGCGCCTGCCCACGGCGGCCCTGGGCGAGGAAGGCTATCTGGTGCGCGCCGCCACGCTGGATGGCCGCAAGTCGCTGGTCGTCACCGGCAGGACCGACCGCGCCGTGCTCTATGGCGCCTTCGCGCTGATCCGCGCGCAGAAGACCGGCGCCGATCTGGCCGCGATCGACCTCCAGTCCGCCCCGAAGATCGGGCTGCGCGTGCTCAATCACTGGGACAATCTCGACGGTTCGGTGGAGCGCGGCTACGCGGGCCAGTCGCTGTGGGACTGGTGGACCCTGCCGGACTTCAAGGATCCCCGCTATACCGACTATGCCCGCGCCAACGCGGCGCTCGGCATCAACGGCGTGGTCCTCAACAACGTCAACGCCAAGCCCGAAAGCCTGACCGCGCCTTATATCGCCAAGGCCAAGGCGCTGGCCGAGGTGTTCCGGCCCTGGGGAATCAAGGTCTATCTCTCGGCGCGCTTCTCGGCGCCGATCGAAATCGGCCATCTCAAGAGCGCCGACCCGCTCGACCCCGAAGTCCAGGCCTGGTGGAAAGCCAAGACCGACGAGATCTATGCCGCGATCCCCGATTTCGGCGGTTTCCTGGTCAAGGCCAACAGCGAAGGCCAGCCCGGCCCGCGCGACTATCACCGCAGCCATGCCGAAGGCGCTAACATGCTGGCCGCCGCCGTCGCGCCCCATAACGGCATCGTCATGTGGCGCGCCTTCGTCTATGCCGAAACCGACCCGGACGACCGCGCCAAGCAGGCCTATACCGAGTTCAAGCCACTCGACGGCAAGTTCGCGGACAACGTGCTGGTGCAGGTCAAGAACGGCGCCATCGACTTCCAGCCGCGCGAGCCGTTCCATCCGCTGTTCGGCGCCATGCCGAAGACGCCGATGATGCTGGAACTCCAGATCACCAAGGAATACCTCGGCTTCGCCACCCACCTCGCCTATCTCGGCCCCTTGTTCGAGGAAGTGCTGGAGGCCGACACCCGCGCGAAGGGTAAGGGATCGACCGTGGCCAAAGTGGTCGACGGTTCGCTCTACGGCCACCGCTTGAGCGGCATTGCCGGCGTCGCCAATGTCGGGCGCGACCGGGACTGGTCGGGCTCCACGTTCAACCAGGCCAACTGGTACGCCTTCGGCCGCCTCGCCTGGGATCCGACGCTTTCGGCGGACACGATCGCCCGCGAATGGGCACAGCAGACCTTCGGCAACGATCCGCGCGTGGTCGATACGGCAGTGAAGATGATGATGGCCTCGCGCGAGGCGGTGGTCGATTATACCGGCCCGCTCGGGCTCGCGCACGTCATGGGCACCGGCCACCACTACGGCCCCGGCCCTTGGATCAACAACCTCGCCCGGCCCGAATGGAACCCGGTCTACTACCACAAGGCCGACAAGGACGGCATCGGCTTCGATCGCACGAAGACCGGCAGCAACGCCGTGGCCCAGTACGAGCCGGCCGTGGCGAAGCTGCTGGCCGATCCGCGCACGACGCCGGAAAGCGAACTGCTCTGGTTCCACCACTTGCCGTGGGACTGGAAGATGAAGTCCGGCCGCACGCTGTGGAACGAGATGGTGGCGCACTACGATCGCGGCGTGGCCACCGTCGCGCAGATGGAAGCGGACTGGCAGGGCGTGAAGGGCCAGGTCGATGCCGAGCGCTGGCAGAAGACCGCCAGCTACCTCAAGATCCAGCATAACGAGGCCAGGTGGTGGCGCGATGCCAGCCTGGCCTACTGGATGTCGATCAACGGACTGCCCCTGCCGGCCGGATCCCCGGCGCCCGAGCACGACCTGGCCTGGTACGAGGCGCAGGACTTCCCGCTCGCCCCCGGGCATCCTCACTGAGCCGGACGCTGGACAAGGCATCGATTTTACGCTCGATGGTTGCGCTACCAACGTAACTTGTGGTGTTAGCGAACATTCCCCGGCGCTCTTCGTGAGCGCCGGGGCTCCGCCAGGGAACCAGATGAGCAGCACCACCCGAGGTCCGCGCAAGCAGCGCACCAGCGCCAAGATCGACGACGTCGCGCGACTGGCCGGCGTCTCGCCGATGACGGTCAGCCGCGTGATCAACAAGGGCGCCAACGTCCGCGAGGAAACCCGCCGCAAGGTGGAGGCCGCCATCGCGGAGCTGAACTATGCCCCCAGCACGGCCGCGCGCGCGCTGGCGGGGGGCGAGGACTTGCGGATCGGCCTGCTCCATTCCAACCCCAGCTTCGCCTATCTCAGCGAATTCCTGGTCGGCGCCCTGGAGGAGACCAGCGCCGCCCATGCCCAGCTTCTGGTCAAGCCCTGCAACGAGGAAGGCGGCGAGGGCGGCGGCGAGGCGAAGGCCGTGGCGCAATTGCTGCGCACCCGCATCGACGGCGTGATCCTGCCGCCGCCGCTCAGCGATTCCCCGGCCGTGCTGGAAGCGCTCAAGGATGCCGACGTGCCGGTGGTGGCAGTCGCCACGGGCCGGGCGCCGGAATGGGCGCTCTCGGTCAGCATCGACGACCGCGAGGCGGCCTTCACGATGACGCATCACCTGGCCGCGCTGGGGCATCGCCGGATCGGCTTCGTCACCGGCCATCCGAACCAGACCGCCAGCGCCGAGCGCCTCGACGGCTACCGCGAGGCGCTTTCCGCGCTCAACCTGCCCTTCGATCCCGCACTGGTGGCGCAGGGCTACTTCACCTATCGCTCGGGGCTGGAAGCGGCAGGGCGGTTGCTGGACCTCGACAGTCCGCCCACCGCGATCTTCGCCTCCAACGACGACATGGCCGCCGCCGCCATCACCGTGGCCCATCGCCGCGGGCTGGACGTGCCGCGCCAGCTCACCGTCTGCGGCTACGACGATACCGCGCTGGCCGTCTCGGTCTGGCCCGAACTGACCACGATCCGCCAGCCCACCACCGAGATGGCGCGCCGCGCCGTGCGGCTGCTGATCGGCGAAATCCGCGCGCGCAGCGCGGGCACACCCACCGTGGAGCATCCCCATGTCGTGGCCGAGTTCACGCTGATCCGCCGGGATTCTGACGCCAGTCCTGGCGCCTGAGCCCGCCTGGCGTGCCTTGCTCGGCGCGCCTTGCCGGCGTGCCTTGCCGGCGTGCCTCGCGACGCGTCGAAGCGTCTCTTTGTCTTCACCCCTCCCCTTCGTCATTGCGAGCGTAGCGAAGCAATCCAGAGACGCGCAGAGCCGCCCTGGATTGCTTCGCTACGCTCGCAATGACGAAGTTTGGGAGGAGGTGAGGTGACGCGAGATGAAGTGAAGCGGTAGAGGCCGCCGCTTGAGCCCGTGAGCGCCTTCCGTGAGGACGGGGGGCAAGGGCTATCCAGCCCCTGCCCCCGATCCGTCAGCCTTCCATTTCTTCCAGTTCGCGGCCCTTGGTCTCGTTGACCATGGCGCGGACGAAGAAGAACGACACGGCCGCGAAGAAGGCATAGCCGGTGTAGGTGACGGCCAGGCCCGGGCTGACGGCCAGCGCCGGGAAGCTCACCGAGACGGCCGCATTGGCGATCCACTGCGCGAAGCCCGCCACCGCCAGGCCGGAGCCGCGGATCTGGTTGGGGAACATCTCGCCCAGCATGACCCACATGATCGGGCCCCAGCTCATATTGAAGAAGATCACGTAGAGGTTGGCGGCGACCAGCGCGATCACGCCGTTGTTGCCGGGCAGCGAAACCGCGCCGTCCGCGCCGGTGACGGCGGTGGAGAAGGCATAGGCCACGGTGGCGAGCGTCACCGCCATGCCGGCCGAGCCGATCAGCAGCAGCGGCTTGCGGCCGATGCGGTCCACCAGCGCGATCGTGGCGAGGCAGGCGCCGATCGAGAGCACGCCGGAAAGGATGTTGGTCTGGAGCGCATAGTCTTCCGAGAAGCCGACGGCCTCCCAAAGCGTGGCGCCGTAGTAGAACACCACGTTGATACCGACGAGCTGCTGGAACACGGCCAGGCCGATGCCTGCCCAGACGATAGGGCGCACGCGGCCGCTGGCCTTGTCGATCAGGTCGGAGAGCTTGGGCTTGTGGTGGTCCGCGGCCAGGCTGGCGCGGATCTCGGCAACCTTGCGGTCCGCCTCGGCCGTGCCGAACAGCTTGGTCAGCACGGCATGGGCGCGGGGCTCCTGGCCCTTGACCACCAGATAGCGCGGGCTCTCGGGGATGATGAGCAGCGCGAAGAAGTAGATCGCGGCGGGGATCGACTGCAGCCAGAACATCCAGCGCCAGGCCGGAAGGTCGAGCCAGAGCGATTCCGTGGAACCGCCCGCATAGCGCGCGAGCGCGAAGTTGGCGACGAAGGCGCCGGTGAGACCGGAGATGATCATCACCTGCTGCACGCTCGACAGACGGCCGCGAATGGCGGCGGGCGTCACTTCCGAGATATAGACCGGCGAAATGACGCTGGCCGCGCCGACGCCGAGGCCGCCGACGATGCGCGCGAGGATGAAGATGACCGAGGAACCGGCCGCGCCGGCCACCAGGGCGCTGATGAAGAACAGTACGGCGGCGAGCATCATCACGCCGCGGCGGCCGATGATGTCGGCCATGCGACCGGCGGCGAAAGCACCGATCGACGAACCGACGAGGATCGCGCCGACATTGAAGCCGATGCCCAGCTTGCCAAGGTCGAAGGCGGCTTCAAGCCCCTTCTGGGTGCCGTTGATAACGCCGGAATCGTAGCCGAACATGAAACCGCCGATCGTGGCGACGGCCACGATAGCGATGATGAACGCCATGTTGATCCGGCTTTCCGAACCAATCGCTGGCCCAGTCTGCGCCGCAGTCATTCCTCTTTCCCCTTCATCGTGATGCGCGATGTTATTTTTGGCGCCCGAAAAATGTTGCCGGGACTTTGCTGTTGGCGGGACTTAGCTGTTGGCGGGGCAAACCGGCAAGCCGGAAACGCCCGGATCGAAGGCAAAAACGTTGCCTGCAAACGGCTGTTGTTCCAGTTCGGCGGGGGACAGGCCCTTGCGTGCCGTGGTGGCATAGGCAGTGCGCAGGTCCGGACCTCCGAACGCGATCTTGGTGATGTTGGCGACCGGGAATTTCACGGTGGCCATCAGCTTGCCCGCGGGGTCGTAGCGCCGCACGCCCCAGCCGCCGAACAGGCCGGTCCAGAGGCAGCCCTCGGCATCGATCACGCAGCCGTCGGGCCAGCCCGCGCCGTCCTCGATGGTGACGAACGGTTCGGCCTGGCCAAGCGCGCCGTCTTCATCGACGGCGACGCGCCAGATCGTCTTGCCCAGCGTATCGGTGTGCCAGAGCGTGCGCCCGTCCGCGCTGATCGCAGGGCCGTTGGTGATGACCACCTCGGGCAGGCCGGCATGGACGCAGTGCCCCCGGTCGAGCCGGTAGAGCGCGCCCGAAGCCTCGGTCTCCGCGTCATGCATCGACCCCAGCCAGATGCGCCCGGCCGGATCGGTGGCGGCATCGTTGAGCCGGTTGTCCGGGCGGCTAGGCTCGGGATCGTGGAGCAGCGTGAAGGCACCGGTGTCCGGGCTGAAACGGTGCAGCCCGGTCTTGACCCCGGCGATCATGTCGCCCCGCTCCGTCGGCAGCGCCCAGCCGATCTGGTCGGGCGCATGCCACATGTCGAGCATGCCGGTGGCGGGATCGTGCCGGTAGAGCCGGTGTTCCTTGATATCGACGAACCACAGGCGATCGCCGGTCCAGACCGGCCCCTCGCCCAGCGTGGCGCCGATGGAGAGGACGGATTCCGGCGTCACGTCAGCGCCACCCGGCATCGACGAAGTAGTCGTGCCCGGTGCACATGGCGCCGTCGTCCGAGGCCAGGAACAGGCAGAGCGCGGCGACGTCGGCAGGCTGGATGCGCGCCTTCAGGCACTGCGCGGCCATGATCTCGGCCTCGCCCTCGGGCGTGTACCACTGCTTCTGGCGCGGCGTGTCGACATTGCCCGGCACGATCGTGTTGACGCGGATATTGTCCGCGCCCAGATCGCGCGCCATCGCGCGGGTCATGCCTTCCACGGCCGCCTTGGCGGTCTGGTAAAGCACCAGGTCGGGCAGGCCGAGGTGCCAGCTGATCGAACCGAAGTTCAGGATCACGCCGCCGCCTTGCGCCTTCATGCCCGGAACCACCGCCTGCGCCGCGAAGAACTGGTGGCGCAGATTGGTGGCCATGCGCTCGTCCCAGTAAGCGGGCGTCACGTCGTCGATCGTGTGGCGATCGTCGTTGGCGGCATTGTTGAGCAGCACGTCCACGCCGCCCAGCAGGCCCGAAAGCTCGGCCACGGTGGCGGCGGTGGCATCCAGGTCGCGAAGGTCGCAAGTGCGGAAATGCGTGCCCGGCAGCGAGGCGGAGAGCGCCTCGCCGGCTGCGGCATTGATGTCCACGAAGGCGACATGGGCGCCCTGGGCCACGAATGCCTCGACCAGGCCGGCGCCGATGCCGGTGCCGCCCCCGGTGATGAGGACGCGCTTGCTCTTGAGGCTGGGATAGATGGCGGAGTGGTTTGTCATGGTTCGGGTCTTCAAGCCTTGAGCGATCCGGCGGTCAGGAGGCCGCGCGCGAGCAGGTTGGCGTAGAGCGCCGCAATGCCGCTGCGCCAGGGCGCGGCATCGCGCGAGGTGACAACGCGGTTCTGGAGCTGGCCCAGCTTGTCGCTCTCGATGGTGACGACGTCGCCGACCTTGTGCGTGAAGCCGCGGCCTTCCTCGTCGCGGTCCTGCACGGGCGCGAAGAGCGTGCCCAGGAACAGCACGAAGCCGTCCGGGTACTGGTGCTCGCTCAGGGTCTGGCGCACGAGGTCCAGCGGATCGCGGCTGATTTCCGCCATGTTGCTGGTGCCGCGCAGCACGAACTGGTCCTCGCCGGTGATCGAGAGGCGCACTTCGGCGACGCGCACGTCATCGATGGTGAAGCTCTCGTCGAAAATGCGGACGAGCGGGCCGAGCGAGCAGGAGGCGTTGTTGTCCTTGGCCTTGCCCAGCAGCAGGGCCGAGCGGCCCTCGAAATCGCGCAAGTTGACGTCGTTGCCCAGCGTGGCGCCCACGGCCTGGCCGTCGCTGCCGACGAGCAGGGCGATCTCGGGCTCGGGGTTGTTCCAGCTGGAATCCGAACGCACGCCGATCTCGGCGCCAACGCCCATGGTGGAGAGCACCGGCGATTTGGTGAAGACTTCGGCATCGGGACCGATGGCGACTTCGAGGTACTGCGACCAGAGGCCGTCCTCGATCAGCGCGGCCTTGAGCTGCGCGGCGCTTTCGGAGCCGGGCACGACCGAGCGGATCTGGCCGCCGATGCGCGATTCCAGACGTTCGCGAATGGCGGCGGCGGCGCTCCAGTCACCGCGCGCGCGTTCTTCGATCACGCGCTCGATGGCGGAAGTAGCGAAAGTGACGCCGCAGGCCTTCACGCACTGAAGGTCGACCGGGGAGAGCAGGTTCACCGCCTCTGCGTCGAACGCGCCGAGGTTCTTGCCGCCCTGACCGGAGAAATCGCCGGCCTCGACCAGCGCCGAAACGGTGGGGGCCACGGCGGACATGTCGATCAGTTCGCCGCGAACGACAAGGATCGGGCTCGGCCCTTCGCCGAAATCGGCCCGGCCCAGGAAGGTACCGGCAGTCCAGTCGGCAGGCATCAACGACATGCAGTATCGGGATTCGTCACGATTTCCCCCTCCCATGTTTCTTACAGTGATAGCGCTACCAATTGGCAGATCGGCAGGCGTTGTCAAGACCGATTGCGCGCGGGGCCGGGTGCGCCGAAGCCGCTCTGGGGCCGGCGGCGCGGGGGCAGGCTGCATCCTCGGGCCGGGCTCGGGCGTTCAACCGTTCTGGAACGCTGATGCGAGGATGGTGCGACGTGACGGAAATTCGCTCTGGAGCCGGGATCCTGGCCACGCCGCCACCCGACGAACCTTTCGCCAACGAACACGATCAGGCGACATGGCTGGAGGCGGCGCGGCGCATCGCCGCCATTGCCGAGGCCGATCTCTCGGACCAGCCCGGCTGGATGACGCTGCGCGGCAACGGCGAGCGCTTCTTCGTGCCGCGCGACACTCTGCTGGTGCCAGAGGCGCACGCTCTGGGCATTACCCGCGATTCGCAGTTCTTCGGCGGCGCCGTGCCCTCCCGCTTCGTGGCCACCAAGGCGATCAGTCATGGGCTGGTCTCTCCCGATGCCCGCGCGCCGGAAGGCTGGTGCGCGGCGCTTGCGGCCAGCCTGGGAGACGCGGTGCTGCGCGGCTATACCGCCTTCGCCGTGGAAGACGCCCGCCGCGCCGGGCGCCTGATGCTGCCAGAGGGCGCGGTGCGGCTCAAGGAAGTGGAGGCCACCAGCGGGCAGGGCCAGACGGTCGTGTCCACCCCGGCGGAACTGGACGCGGCACTGGCGGAAATCGATCCGGCGCGGCTGGAAAGCGACGGACTGGTGATCGAGGAGAACCTGGCCGAAGTCGAGACCTTCAGCGTCGGCGTGGTGGCGCTGCCCAGTGGCTCGCTCGCCTATTGGGGCATGCAGCGGCTGACACGCAACAATACCGGGGACGTCGCCTATGGCGGATCGCAGCTTCATGTGGTGCGGGGCGGGTTCGCGGAACTGGGCCGCGAACTTCTCCGCCATGACCGGGCCGAGGCCGTGACCAAGGCCCATGCCTACGACGAGGCCGTTTTCGCGGCCTATCCCGGCCTCTTCGCCTCGCGCCGCAATTACGACGTCGCCGAAGGGCGGGCCGCCGACGGCACCACCCGCATCGGCGTGCTGGAGCAAAGCTGGCGGATCGGCGGCGCGACCGGCGCGGAAATCGCCGCTTTCGAATATCTCCAGGCCCATCCCGAACGCGCCGGGGTGACGTGTGCTACCGTCGAGATCTACGGAGCGGTCGACGCCGCCCCGCCCGGCGCGGCGGTGTACTACAGCGGCGTGGACCCGGTGGCCGGTCCGCTGACCAAATACGCCGAAATCCTCGACTGATCCTGCTGAACGGCCCTGCCCCACGAGAGGGTGCCCAACGAATGGTGAACGCATGAAATCCGCCCGTCCCGTCACCCTGACCGTCGCCGACGAAACCATCGACGGCACGGTCCTCACCCCGGCCAAGCTCACGCCCGGGGTGCTGTTCATCCACGGCTGGGGCGGCTGCCAGGAGCAGGATCTGGTCCGCGCCGAGGAGATCGCCCAGCTCGGCTGCATCTGCTTCACCTTCGACTTGCGCGGCCATGCCCGCCACGACGACCAGCGGGACAGCGTCACCCGTTCGGACGGGCTGGCCGACGTGCTGGCCGCCTACGATTTCCTGGCCCGGCAGGAGGGGATCGACGCTTCCGCCATCGCCGTGGTCGGCACCAGCTATGGCGGCTACCTCGCCACCCTGCTCACCGCCGAGCGGCCGGTGTCCTGGCTGGCGCTGCGGGTGCCCGCGCTTTACCCGGACAGCCACTGGGACGTGCCCAAGGCCCTGCTCGACCGCGCCGAGATCGACCGTTACCGCAGCCATTTCCGCACCGGCCATCAGGACCGCGCCCTCGCCGCCTGTGAGCGCTTCGCCGGCGACGTGCTGATCGTGGAATCGGAATTCGACGACTACGTCCCGCACCCGGCGATCAGCTCCTACATGGCGGCGTTCCGCAACAGCCGCTCGCTGAGCTACCGCGTGCTCAAGGGCGCAGACCATGCGCTGAAGGACGAGAGCCAGCGCAAGGGCTACAACAACCTGCTGATCGCCTGGATCGAGGAAATGGTGCGCGGCGTGCGGCGTCCGACATGACCTGACCAACATGGATCAAGCGCCGCCGCATCTGGCCCGGCCCGCCGAACGGTACGTCGCACACCGCCCTACCCCTGAAACCGCAGGCTGCCTGCCACGTTGGCTCAGGACGAACGGGACATGACAAGACGAGGAGCGAGCCGATGGCCGACATCGAGGAAATGATCCATGAAGACGCCCTGCCCGGCCATGAGAGCCAGCTCGAACCCAAGCCCGAGTGGCAGCCCCGCTATCCCGGTTCGGACCGGCTGAAAGACAAAGTGGCCGTCGTCACCGGCGCTGACAGCGGCATCGGCCGCGCGGTGGCCGCGCTCTTTGCGCGCGAGGGCGCGAACGTGGCGATCGTCTACCTGCTGGAGGACGACGATGCCGCCGAAACCAAGCGGATCGTCGAGGCGGAGGGCCGCCGCGCCATCACCATCCGTGCCGACGTGGGCTCTCCCGATGCCTGCGAACTGGCAATCCGCCAGACGGTCGAGACCTTCGGCCGGATCGACGTCCTGGTGAACAATGCGGGCGAGCAGCACCCCGACAAGGACATCACCGACATTTCCGAAGACCAGCTTCGCCGCACGTTCCAGACCAACATCTTCGGCATGTTCTTCATGACCCAGGCCGCCCGGCCGCATCTGGAGCCCGGGGCCAGCATCATCAACTGCACCAGCGTGACGATGTACAAGGGCAGCAAGGAACTGCTCGACTACAGCGCCACCAAGGGCGCGATCACGGCCTTCACCCGCTCGCTGTCCGAGAACCTCGTGGCCGAGGGCATTCGCGTCAACGCCGTGGCGCCCGGCCCGATCTGGACCCCGCTCAACCCCTGCGGCGGCGCCAGCCCGGAAAAGGTCGAGCATTTCGGCGAGGATACGCCCATGGGCCGCCCCGGCCAGCCCAATGAAGTGGCGCCCTCGTTCCTGTTCCTGGCCTGCGAGGATGCCAGCTACATGAGCGGGCAGGTGCTGCATCCCAATGGCGGGATCATCGTGGGCAGTTGAGGTCGGGAGGAAGGAGCGCGGGTGCGGCCCGCCCTCCTTCCGCCCCTGCCGGGCGCCGCTAGAACGCGATGTCGAAAGTGAACCGCCGGTCCTCCAGCGCGCGCGTTACCGTCCAGCCTTGCGCGGTTTCGCTCAGCGCATAGCCGCCCCGCGCGAAAAGTTCGGGATCGGCCTTGCGCTCTGCCAGCAGTTGCCGGGTGAGAGCGAGCTTGCGCGCGGAAAGGTCGTCCCGGGTTCCGTCATCACCGCCGCCGTCCCAGTCGACTGCACGGCGATTGTCGGGATCGGTGAGCGCCACCGCGGTCCACTCGGTGCCCTGATAGATGTCGGGAATACCCGGCGCCGTCAGCTGGAATGCCGCCTGAGCCAGAATCGCGCCCTCCCGCGCCGCGCGATAGGCAGGTTCGGCTTGCTCGGGCCAGTAGGCCGGGTTCTCCATATCCCGCAGCAGCGCGGTGCAGAGCGCGGCGGCGCGGCTTTCGGCGTCTTCATCAGGCGCTTCGTGACGGGAGAGGTCCTTCGCCTCGCGCAGGGCCTTGGCCATGTGATCGGTGATGCGGCGGTCGGCATCGGGCACCCCTCGCATGGCCAGCGCCGTCTGCACCGCATAGATGCCCCAGACTTCCGGCAGTCCGGCCTGCGCCGCCCGGCTCCGCGCGTCCTCGTAGAAGGTGCGCGCAAGATCGGGAAAGCGGGCCAGGGCGATGACAGCCGCGCGCGCGTCGGCGGAGCGCTTGGTGTCGTGCGTGGAAAGGGCGTCGAGTGCCAGCGGCGTCCGTTCGGCACGGGCCTGCATGCGCCGGGCGAACGTATCGGTGCCGATCGGCGCGAGGTCCGGTTCTCCGCCCACTTCGCAGAACGGCAGGTAGGATACGGCGCGGAAGAACACAGTGTCTTCCTCCGACTTGGCCGTGAGCGCGCCGGTCAGCTGCTCGAACCGGGCCGCGAAGTTGCGGGCGGCATCGCTGCCGTTCGCCGCGCCCAGCAAGTCCAGCAGAGGCCCGGTCAGATCGTCCCGCAGCGCCTCCAGCGCCGGATCGAGCGGCAGGCCGTCAGCGCTGTAGGAGCGGTAGACCGGCCAGGCGAGCGCCAGCCCCGCCACGGCCCCGGCCAGCCTGGAGCCCTGGCTGCGCGGCGCGGCAAGGGCGCTCATCGCCGCCTCGGTGACGCGGCGCAGTTCGGGCGAGAGCGCGCCGGACAGCAATTCGCTGCGGACGGCGCGCACTTCGGCCAGAGTATCGGCCGGCACGGCGCCCGCGGCCGCCTCGCGCATGGCGGACAGGCCGGGAGCGGAGGTGAGGAGCTGCGTCACCGGCGCCATGAATTCGTAGCCGCTCATGCCCTCTATCGGCCAGGCAGCGGGGATTTCCTCGTGCTCCTTGACGATCTTCTCCACCCAGACGGGCACGCTGCCCACGGCATCGCGCAGGCGGCGCAGATAGCCGCCGGGGCGGGCCAGCCCGTCTATATGGTCGACCCGCAGGCCCTGGATGCGCCCGGCGCGTACCTGCTCGGTGATCCAGCGGTGCGTGAGGCTGAACACCCCGGCATCCTCCTGGAGCACGCCGATCAGGCTGGTGATGTTGAAGAACCGGCGGTGGATGATCGCCTCGGCCGTCTCGCGCCAGTCTCCCACCGACCACCACTGCTCAGAGAGCAGGGCCGCCAGGGTCGGCGCATCCAGGCCGCCTTCCTCGACCAGGCGCCGGGCCAGCGGCGTCTCGCGCAAGGGATAGGGCTGGCCGTAGATCGCCAGCGCCGGGTCCTGCACGGTGCCCGTCACGGCGATCTCGCCGGCATCGAGAACGTCCTCGACCATGCCGTCCAGCACCGGGAAGTGCAGCGGGCCCTTGTCCCAGTCGATGTCGAACACCCGCGCGAACTGGCTGCCCCGGCCGTGGCGCATGATGTCGGCGATCCAGGGGTTTTCCGGCGTGAAGGCCATGTGGTTTGGCACGATGTCCAGCACCACGCCGATGCCCGCCGCGCGCGCGGCGTCGCAAAGCGCCACGAAGGCCGCCTCACCGCCGAGCACGGGATCCACGGCATTGGGATCGATCACGTCGTAGCCGTGGGTGGAGCCGGAGGCCGCCCGGAACAGCGGCGAGAGGTAGAGGTGGCTCACGCCCAGCTCCACCAGCCACGGCAGCAAGGCGCGCGCCTGCTCCAACCCCACGCCGCCGCGCAGTTGCAGGCGGTAGGTGGCGATCCATGGGGGCGGGAAGCTCATGTATGTCGATCCGGAAGAAGAGCGGCGGAGAAGGCGAAGGGGCTGTCAGGGCCGGTCAGCACCAGCAGGGGACTGCCGTGCGGCGTGAACGGTGCATCACCCAGGCAGGCAAGCAGCGAGAGGCGTGCCTCGCCGAAGTCCCAGACGGCTTCGATCGCCGCACCCTCGCGCCGGACGGCGGCGATGGGCGCCGGGTTCGCCGCCAGCAGCGGCATCACATGAGCGCGGCGCAGGGAGAGCAGTTCGCTCAGGAACCGTTCGTGCTCCCGCTGCTCCTGGCGCCGCGGACGGCCAATCCGGGAGGCCGCGAACGTCTCGGGCGAGATCGGGTCGGGCACTTCGCCGCCGAACGCCTTGAACTGCGCGAATTCCGCGGCACGGCCCTTGCGCACGGCTTCGGCAAGGTCGCCGGTGAAGTCCGCGAAGAACAGGAACGGCGCATCGGTCAGGAACTCGTCGCCCATGAAGATCATCGGCACGAAGGGCGCGAGCATGGTCAGCGCACTCGCCACGCGCAGCGCCGTGCGGTCCGCCACCAGTTGGTGCAGCCGCTCGCCCCGCGCGCGGTTGCCGACCTGGTCGTGATTGCCCAGGAAGTTCACGAAAGCCGTGCGCGGCAGCGCGCCGGAAGGCTCTCCGCGCCGCGCCTTGGCGGCCGGGCGCTGCTGGCCCTGTTCGACATAGCCGTCACGCAGCGCCGTCTCTATATCGGCCAGCGGATCGACCGCGAAAGGCGCGTAATAGGCCTCGTCCTCGCCGGTCAGCAGGCAATGGACGGCATGGTGCCAGTCGTCGTTCCAGGTCGCGTCGAAAGGCGCATCCGGCGCGAAATAGCGCGCCAGGTTGCGCTCGTCCTCGGTAACGAGGTGGATCGGCCGCCCCCAGTCGGCGGCGCGCACCCGCTCTCCCAGTTCGTCGAGGACGTGCCGGTCGGAATGGTCCTCGATGGCATGGACCGCATCGAGCCGCAGCCCGTCGAGCCGATATTCGGTCAGCCAGTAAAGCGCGTTCTCCAGGAAATAGTCGCGCACCGCCGGGGTCTCATAGGCAATGCCCTGCCCCCAGGGCGAGCTGCGCTCGGCATGGAAGAACGAGGGGCACCAGGCTGACAGGTAATTCCCCGAGGGGCCGAGGTGGTTGTAGACCACGTCCAGCAGCACGCCCATGCCCAGCCCATGCGCCGCATCCACGAAGCGCCGGAAATCGTCGGGCGATCCATAGGCATTGTGCGGTGCATAAGGCAGCACCCCGTCGTAGCCCCAGCCGTGCCGCCCGTCGAACTGCGCCACCGGCAGCAGTTCCACCAGGGTCACGCCCAGATCGCGCAGGCGCGGCAGCGCCCTGGCGGCGGCGGCGAAAGTGCCTTCCTCGGTGAACGTGCCCAGATGCAGTTCGTAGACCGCCGCTTCGCTCCACGGCAGGCCGGCCCAGTCGTTCTGCCAGTCGAATTCCTGCGGATCGACCAGCAGCGAGGGCCCATGCACATCGCCTTCCTGCGCCCGCGCCGCCGGGTCGGGATAAGCCGTGCCGTCGACATGGAAGCGATAGCTTTCGCCCGGCGCCGCGGCGGCCTCTATGCTCCACCAGCCGTCCGCCTCATTCTCCAGCGGGATCAGGCCCGCCGCCAGCGCCACCGAGACGCCTTGCGCATCGGGCGCCCAGAGGCTGAAGCACCAGCGGCCGTCGTGAAGCGGCTCCGCGCCCCAGGACTTCGCGAAACGGGCCGAAGCCGGCAGCGGCATGGCGGTCACTCCGGCGCGAAGACGCAGACGCTGTGGGCGGGAACGATGGCGGCCTCGCCTTCCACCGGCTCGGGCTCGAACGCATCGGGCCGCGCGGTATCGAGCACGCGCTGCCACCGGGCGATGCCGTTGTGGTCCGGCAGGGTGAACGTCACCTCGTCGCCCGCATTGAGCACGATGAACAGCGGCCGCTCACCTTCCACGAAGGCTTCCTGCGCCGAATAGGTCAGGAAGAAGCCCAGGACGCGCAGTTCCGCCTGTTCCCACAGCTCGCCGTCCATCTCGCGGCCGTCGGGCTGGTGCCAGGCGATCTCGACGCGGCCGTCCTCGGCCGGTTCGCCGTTCAGGAAATTGTCCTGCGAAAGCACGGGATGGTCGCGGCGGAAGCCCACCATGCGGGCCGTGAACGCCAGCAGCGCGTCGTCCTTGCCCGCCCAGTCGATCCACGCGGTCTCGTTGTCTTGGCAGTAGACGTTGTTGTTGCCGTTCTGGCTGTTGCCGAACTCGTCCCCGGCCAGGATCATCGGCACGCCCTGGCTCAGCAGCAGGGTCGCCAGCATGGCGCGGCGGCGCGCGGCGCGCGCGGCGTTGATGCCCTCGTCCTCGGTCGGCCCTTCGGCGCCCATGTCATCGGACAGGTTGTTGTCGTGGCCGTCGGCCCCACCCTCGCCGTTCGCCTCGTTGTGGCGGTCGTTGTAGGAAACGGTGTCCAGCAACGTGAAGCCGTCATGCGCGGCCAGGAAGTTGACCGAGGAGGTCGCTCCGCGATCGGAGTGGTTGAACTGTTCGGGCGAGCCGATCAGGTGGTTGGCAAGATCGCCCACCAGCGCCGGATCGCCGCGCCAGAAACCGCGCGCGGTGTCGCGGAACTTGTCGTTCCATTCGCGGAAGGGATAAGGGAAGCCGCCGACCTGGTAGCCGCCGCTGCCCACGTCCCACGGCTCGGCGATCAGCTTGACGCCCGAGAGGATGGGGTCCTGCCGGATCGCGTCGAAGAAGCCGCCTTCGCGGTCGAAGCCCAGGGCCTCGCGCCCCAGCGTGGAGGCCAGGTCGAAGCGGAAACCGTCGACGTGCATGGCCTGCACCCAGTAGCGCAGCGAATCGAGCACCATGCGGATGACCATCGGATTGGCCACGCTCAGCGTATTGCCGGTGCCGGTCTGGTCGAAGCTGTAGCGCGGGTTTTCGGGCGAGAGGGCGTAGTAGCTGGCGTTGTCCAGCCCGCGGAAGCAGAGCGTGGGCCCGCGCTCCGAACCTTCGGCGGTGTGGTTGTAGACCACGTCCATGATGACTTCGATGCCGACCTGGTGGAAGCGCTTCACCATGGCCTTGAACTGGCGGATCGCCACGGAACCGCCACCGGGCTTGCCGCGGATCGGGCCGAGATAGCGCGGCTCGGGCGCGAAGTAGCCCAGCGTCTGGTAGCCCCAGTAGTTCGACAGGCCCTTGTCCAGCAGGATGCGGTCGTCGAGGAAGAACTGGCAGGGCAGCAGTTCGATCGCCGAGACGCCCAGCTTCTGCAGGTGGTCGAGGATCGGCGCGCTGACCATGCCGGCATAAGTGCCGCGCAGTTCCTCCGGCACGTCCGGGTGGCTCATGGTCAGGCCGCGGACATGCGCCTCGTAGACCAACGTCTCGCCCCAGGGGCGGCGGATCGAATTGTCGCCCTCCCAGTCGAAGTCGGGATCCTGCACCACGCCCTTGACCATGAACGGCGCGGAATCTCGGCCGTCGAACGTCAGGTCGTCCCCGGTCGAGAGGTCGTAGCCCCAGAGCGCATCGTCCCATTGCAGGCTGCCGGCAATCTCGCGCGCATAAGGATCGAGCAGCAGCTTGTTGGGATTGAAGCGGTGGCCCTGCTCCGGCTCGTAGCGCCCGTGGGCGCGGTAGCCGTAAAGCTGGCCGGGCTTCACGTCCGGAAGGTAGCCCGAGAAGATCGAGCCTTCCCGGCTGGGCATTTCCAGCCGGGCGACTTCCTCTTCGCCATCCTCGGAAAAGAGGCAAAGCTCCATGGCTTCGGCGTTCTCCGAGAAGATCGCGAAATGCGTGCCTTCCCCGGTGAAATCCGCGCCCAGTTCGTGCTGCTGCCGCTCCGGCTTGGCGAAGGCGAAAGGCGTCTCGGCGGACATGGAAGTCCCTTTCAGAAGAAGGAGACGGGCATGGCTTCGGCCATGCGGGGACGCTGATCCGGTTTCTGGCCGGTCATCTGGCCCGGCTGCTGGATGGCCTTGATCGGGGCCACCTCATTGGCGCGCCGCCGCCGCGAGGCGAGCCGCTGCAGCGCCCTGGCGGAAATCACGCGGATGCCGCCTTCCGAGATGGTGCACCACTTGCCGCTCTCGGCCAGTTCGGCATCGAGGTCGAAACCGTCCGGGATCACCGCGTCGGCCAGCACGATGGCGTTCGAGATCGTCACCGCCCGCCCGATCCGCGCGCCGGGCAGCAGCACGACATTGCGCAAGGTGGACCCGAAGCCGATCGCGCGGCGGTCTCCCACGCCGTGATGGACGGGATGCTCCACCGGCCAGGCGGGGTCGAGCGCCAGAGACCCGTCCAGCAGGTGGCGCTGCACCGCGTGATAGGCGTCCAGCGTGCCGAGGTCCTGCCACAAGGGCTCTCGCCCCTGCCTTCCGGGCAGGGCATAGGCATAGGCAGTGCCGCAGGAAACGAGCGCGGGAATGATGTGCTTGCCGAAGTCGAGATCGGCTACGGTGCCCTCGATCTCCTTCAGCAGGTCGCGCAGCAGCGACCATTCGAAGACGTAGATGCCCATGGAGGCCAGCGCGTGGTCCGGCCGGTCCGGCGCGGCAGGGGCGATCACGGGCTTTTCGACGAAGGCGGTGATCCGGTGATCGGCATCCGCCTCCAGCACGCCGAAGCCCGAGGCCTGGTCGCGCGGGACATGGACCACGCCCACGGTGACTTCGGCCCTGGCGGCGATGTGGCGTTCCACGAAGGGGCGATAGTCCATCTGGTAGAGATGGTCTCCCGCCAGGATCACGACATGGCGCGGCGCGACGAGGTCGATCTCGTCGGCGATGCAGGCCACGGCGGCGGCCGTGCCCTCGTAAGGACCGAAATCGGCGCCATCGAGGATCGAGATGGCCGGCTGCGCGGTTTCGGCCTGCCAGCTGTCCAGAAGATGACGGTGAAGCGTATCGGGCTGGTACTGGGTCAGCACCATCGTCTCTCCCAACCGGGAATTGACGACATTGGCCAGGGTATAGTCGATCAGGCGCCCGTGCGGCCCGATCGGCAGGGCCGGTTTCGCCTCGTGATCGGTCAGGTCGTGGAGACGGCTGCCCCGGCCCCCCGCCAGGATGATCGACAGCACCGTACCGGCATGACCTTCGATGTTCGCGCTAACCATTCGCCCCTCTTCATCGGAACCGTTCTGCGCTGCCTAAACCGCGAAAAGAGGGCCGGTTCCGCCGGGCGGCGCTCCGTTCGTCGCATTCATCCCGCCCGGAAACGCGACTTGGGAACATGGGTGATGCGGCAGGCGAGATCGGCCTCGCCCGAGGCGACGACATAGTGATCGCCCGCGTCCGCGATTCCCGTCGTGAAAACAACGTCACGCAGGTACATCTGGGCTTCCAGCGGGTGAGTCAGGTCCGGGTTCGCCTCGATCAGCGGCCGGTCGTCCGTCCGTAATACGCGGGAGGGATCCTCCCGGTCGAGAATCGACCAGTACGTGCGATAGATGCCGACGATCTCCTTGGGCTCGACCCCGTGCCAGAGCGTCAGCCAGCCCTCGTCGGTCAGGACCGGCGGCGCGCCGCCGCCCATGCGCGCGGTGGCGACCGTGGCGGCATGGGGGCGAATGCCCGGGCGGCGGCAGGGCTTCCAGAACAGCCCGTCCGGCGAATGGGCCAGGTTGATCGACGGTCCCGCGCGCCATTCGCTGCCGGGCGGATAAGCGAAGTAGAGATCGCCCAGCGGCCGCGTCTGCGCCCAGTAGTGCCCGCCGATCAGTCCCTCGAAGATCAGCATGTCCTTGTTCTGGTGGTCCAGCACGATATCCTCGAACTGCCAGTCCAGCCCGTTTTCCGAACTGTAGAGCGTGGTGGAGTGGCGCTCCGGGCTGACCGAGCACGTGGTCATGAGCCAGCCCTCGCCCACCTTGCTGATCCGCGCGTCCTCCACGCCGTAGCACTGGAGGCTGCTGCGCGGCGCCACGGCGCGGTCGTAATGGACGGCCACCACTTCCAACCCCGCGGCGTCCAGTTCCACCGGCAAGAGCCAGGACAGCGAGGTCAGGGCCATGACCTTCCAGCCACCGCCCCGCAGCATGAACTTGCGCGGATCCGCGGTGTCGGCGTGTTCGAGCGGCCAGGCATCCAGCACATAGCGGCCCGGTTCGCCTTCCTCGCCCTCCCAGCGGATGGCGTGGACATGGCCGTCCCGGATCGGATGGCGCAGCGCCTCGGCCACGCGGACCATCATCAGCAGGTTGCCGCCCGGCAGCCGGGTGAGGCCCGGGTTGAAGGCGCCCAGCACGTAAGTCTCGGCATCGAGCTGGCCCGCCAGCGGCGAGCGCGAGAGGTCGACATCGTCGGGAACGAAGACGAGACGATCTTCGGGAAACGGCTCTGGCATCGGCGCGGCCTCCTTGAGGAAAGATCCCCCTTCGCCGCCAACGCGCGAGGGGGCGCCGGGTGCCCGCCAGGCCGGCTCACGGCGGCGGGGCGGGCGGA
>Ga0160437_1000041_pt1 | contig 93477 bp, 88 predicted proteins | sample HID1975I_E0MG_FD_108227 | JGI IMG/M metagenome (GOLD analysis project Ga0160437, IMG submission 108227) | Enriched soil microbial communities from UW Madison campus, WI, USA - HID1975I_E0 MG | ecosystem: Environmental > Terrestrial > Soil > Unclassified | place: USA: Madison, Wisconsin... | reverse complement strand
GGAATCGGGAATCGGGACTCGGGACTCGGGACTCGGGACTCGGGACTCGGGAATCGGGAATCGGGAATCGGGGCTGGGGCTGGGGCTGGGGCTGGGAGTCGGGTAGATGCTGCAAGCAGTGCCATGGGTTGTCATCCCGAGCGCAGCGAGGGATCTGCTGGCTGAGTAAAAGCAGATCCCTCGCTGCGCTCGGGATGACGGGCTTTTGGGGTTGCAGGGTCGGTCGTCGGTTGCCGGCAGCCGGCTGCCGGAAACAGTCTTTCGCTTCTTCCCCCTTGAACAAGGGGGTATGGGGGATTTGCGCTTGATCCGACCTTCAGAATCCCGCGGCTGAAGCGGCTCCCACGCGATCGCCGGTGTGCACCCGGCCGGTGTGGCGTCGCCGGTCGCCTCCGGGACAAAATGCCGCATGCACGACGTCGCCAGCGCTTCCGCCGCCCCGCCACGCCCCTTCGACCGCCGCGATGCCAGGACGCTGACGCTGTCGGCGCTGGGCGGTGCGCTGGAGTTCTACGACTTCGTCGTGTTCGTGTTCTTCGCCAAGGTGCTGGGTGCGCTGTTCTTCCCGCCCGACACCGCGCCCTGGCTGGCGCAGCTGCAGGCCTACGGCATCTTCGCCACCGGTTACCTGGCGCGGCCGCTGGGCGGGATCGTGATGGCGCACTTCGGCGACCTGGTCGGGCGCAAGCGTATGTTCACGCTCAGCGTGTTCCTGATGTCGGTGCCGACGCTGCTGATCGGCCTGCTGCCGACCTATGCACAGGCCGGCGCGCTGGCGCCGCTGCTGCTGTTGCTGCTGCGGGTAGTGCAGGGCATCGCGGTTGGCGGCGAGGTGCCGGGGGCGTGGGTGTTCGTGGCCGAGCACGTGCCGCGCGGACGGGTGGGCTTCGCCTGCGGCAGCCTGACCTCGGGGCTGACCGCGGGAATCCTGGTCGGCTCGCTGCTGGCGGCGTGGATCAGCGCGCACCACAGCCAGCAGCAGGTACACGACTGGGTCTGGCGTGCGCCGTTCCTGCTCGGCGGCGTGTTCGGCTTCCTCGCGGTCTGGTTGCGCCGGTGGCTCAGCGAGACGCCGGTGTTCGCCGAACTGCGCGAGCGCAAGGCGCTGGCCGAAGGCTTCCCGGTGCGCCAGGTGCTGGCCGCGCATCGCGGCGCGGTGGTGCTGTCGATGCTGGCGACCTGGATGCTGACCGCGGCGATCCTCGTCGTCGTGCTGATGACGCCCACCCTGGTGCAGGCCTCGTTCGCGATACCGCCGGCGCTGGCCTTCAACGGCAACAGCGTTGCCACGGCGGCGCTGATGCTCGGTTGCCTGGCATTCGGCTGGGGCGCCGACCGGTTCGGCCCGGCGCGGGCGCTGCTGGTGGGCGTGGCGGGGCTGGCGGCGAGCACGTACGCGCTGTACCTGCACCTGGCGTCGGGCGGCACCGCGCACTTCCTGCTGCTGTACGCCGTCGCGGGCGGTTTCACCGGCGTGGTCGGGGTGGTGCCGACGATCATGGTCGCCGCGTTCCCGCCGGTGGTGCGGTTCTCGGGGCTGTCGTTCTCCTACAACATCGCCTACGCGATCTTCGGCGGGATCACGCCACCGCTGGTGGGCTGGCTGTCGGCGCGTTTCGGCGGGCTGGCGCCTGCGCACTACGTGGCGCTGGCCTGCGTGGCGGGAGCGGGCGTCGCGGTGCACCTGCTGCGGCGAGGCGCGGCCGCGCGCCCGGCCTCGCCCTTGTAGGAGCGGCTTCAGCCGCGAGCTTTTGTTCTTCTGCGCCCCGCCGGCAAGAGCTCGCGGCTGAAGCCGCTCCTACAAATTCATGGGGGGATTGCTCAGGCGCCGAGTTCGCGCAGCAGCGCCATCGCCGCCGCCGGGTTGCGCTCCTTTGCCGCGCTGATGAAATAGATGAAAACGTCGCGCCTGGCGACGGGCTTCGCGGGCGCCGGGCCGATCCGCGGCAGGTCATCGGGCTCCCCGCCGGCCGCCCACTGGCGCGCACGTGCCACCCACTGCACCAGCTCGTCGCGGGAATAGCCGGTGCCGACCTCGGCGCGTGCGCGCATCAGCCGCGCATAGACGAAATCCGCGGTGACGTCGGCGAACGAGGGATGTTCCGGCGAATCGGTGAACACCGTGGCCATGCCATGCCCGCGCGCGAGCGCGAGGTAGCTTTCGTCGACGAAGTCAGGGTCGCGCACGTCGAGCACGTGCCGCAATGCGCGTCCGCCGGCCTTCTTCGGCAGCAGGTCGAGGAATGCGGCGAAGTCGTCGGCATCGATCTTCGTGCCGCGGTCGAACTGCCAGACCAGCGGGCCGAGCCGGTCGCCGAGTTCCGCGATGCCGCCGATGAAGTCCTCGACCTGCGCGCCGGCCTTCGCCAGTACCTTCGAGGCCATGATCCGCTTCGGTGCCTTGGCCGAGAACACGAAGCCTTTCGGCGTCTCGTCGCGCCACTTCGCGTACGTCGCGGGCTTCTGCGTGCCGTAGTAGGTGCCGTTGATCTCGATCGCGCTGAGGTGGCGGCTGGCGTACTCCAGCTCGCGCCGCTGCACCAGCCCGGCCGGATAGAAGTTCTTGCGCCAGGGCGCGTACGTCCAGCCGCCGATGCCGGCGCGGATGCCGTCGACGGCCTGCGGCGGCTGCGCGTCGAACAGGCCGTCAGTCATGGCCCTTCCACGGGTCGTAGCTGCCGAACCACCACAGGTGGCCCTCGATGTCGCGGCATGAATAGCCGCGACCGCCGTAGTCCTGGTCGGCGATGTCCATGACGATGGTCGCGCCGGCGGCCTTCGCCCGCGCGTAGTGCGCGTCGGTGTCGGCGACGATCACGCAGGGACTCTGGGTCTCGCGCATGCCGATCTCGTCGGGCTGGGCGACCTGCCGGCCCCATTCGCTGGCGTTGTCGGCCGAGCCGAGCATGACCATGCCGTTGCCGAAGACCAGTTGCGCATGGTGCACGGTGTCGCCATCGGCGTACACGGCCTGCTTCTCGAAGCCGAAGGCGCGGCACAGCCACTCGATCGCGGCGTGGGCGTCGCGGTAGCGCAGGCAGGGGATGATGGTGGAGATGGTGTCGGCGGCGTCTGTCATCGCGGACTCCGTGGTTCGGGGGAAACCCGAATTTACGACTTCCCGCCGCCTGCGTCGCGTGCCGGCGTCCGCCGCGCGGTCTGTCTACAATGCGGCGGTCACTCCATCGGGGAACCGCATGACCGCCGCCACGACGCGCCTTCGCCGCGCCTGTCTCGTCCTGTCCCTCGCCGCCTGCTGCGGCGCCAGTTTCGCAGAGCCGCCCGCAGTGGCGGATGCACCCGCCGCCGCCGCCGAAGCCACGGCGATCCCTGCCGAGCTGCAGGACCTCGACGCCTACGTTGAAAGCGTGCGCGAGCAGTTCGACGTGCCCGGCATCGCGGTCGCCATCGTCAAGGACGGCGAGGTCGTCCTCGAACGCGGCTACGGCGTGCGCAAGCTCGGCGAGCCGGCGAAGGTGGATGCGCACACGGCGTTCGCCATCGCGTCGAACACCAAGGCCTTCACCGCGGCCTCGATCTCGATCCTCGCCGACGAAGGCAAGCTCAAGCTCGACGACCGCGTGATCGACCACCTGCCGTGGTTCCGCATGTCCGATGCCTACATCACCCGCGAGATGCGCATCCGCGACCTGCTCGCGCACCGCAGCGGGCTGGGCCTGGGCGCGGGCGACCTGCTGTTCTGGCCCACCACCACCTACAGCGCGCGCGAGGTTGCCGAGCACCTGCGCGACGTGCCGATCAGCGGCGGCTTCCGCGAACGCTACGCCTACGACAACATCCTGTTCGGCGTCGCCCAGCAGGTGATCGAGGCGGCCAGCGGGATGAGCTACGAACAGTTCCTGCGCACCCGCATCTTCGGGCCGCTGGGCATGGCCGAGACGCGCTTCAACGCCGACTCCATCAAGCCCGGCGACAACGTCGCCACCGGCCACGCCAAGTTCGACTTCAAGGACCTCAGGCCGGTCGCGCCGCTGACCTGGTCGAACGTCGCCGGCGCCGGCGGCATCTACTCCAGCGTCCACGACCTGTCGAAGTGGATGCGCGTGCAGCTCGCCGGCGGAGTGATGTCGGGCGAGGGCGACGACGCGAAGCGGTTGTTCAGCCAGAAGCGGCAGCAGGAAATGTGGTCGGTGCTGACGCCGATCCCGATTTCCGAGCCGTCGGTGCCGGAGCTGGCGGCGACGAAGCCCAACTTCCTTGGCTACGGCGAGGGCTGGGTGCTGACCGACTACCGCGGCAGCAAGCTCGTCTACCACACCGGCGGCTGGCCGGGCATGGTCTCGCGCCTGACCCTGGTGCCGGAGCGGAAGCTCGGCGTGGTGGTGCTGACCAGCGCCGAAGCCGGTTCGGCGTTCAACGCGATCACCATGCGCGTGCTCGACGCCTACCTCGGCGCAACCCGCACCGACTGGGTGGGCGCTTATGCCGCAGCGGTGGCCAAGTCGCAGGCCAAGGCCGACGAGAGCTGGGACAAGCACGTGGCAGCGCGCGACGCGAACTCGAAGCCATCGCTGCCGCTGGACAAATACGCCGGCACCTATCGCGACCCGTGGTACGGCGATGTCGTGGTCAGCCGCGGCGGCAAGGGCCTGCAGATCCAGTTCTCGAAGACCGCGCAGCTGCTCGGCGACCTGGAGCACTGGCAGCACGACACCTTCATCGTGCGCTGGCGCGACCGCGGCCTGAATGCGGATGCCTTCCTGACGTTCTCGCTGGATCCGGACGGGAAGATCACCCAGGCGCGGATCGTGCCGATCTCGCCGCTGACCGATTTCAGCTTCGACTTCCAGGACCTGCGGCTGGCGCCGGTAGAGGAGGAGTAGGCCGCGCCGCCTGTGGGAGCAGCCATGGCTGCGATGGGCCTTGCGGGCCAGTCATCGCGGCCATGGCCGCTCCCACGAGGCTTTGGCGGCAAGGCCGTCGCGGCTTCCGCCGCCCCTGCACGGGCACGGATTTACTCGATCGGCTGGTCGAGCATCAGCTGCCGCACGAAGCGCACCGGCGGGGCGCCGTAGGACAGGACCTTGTCGTGGTAGGCCTTGAGGTCGAACTGGTCGCCCAGTTTTTCCTCCACCGCCTTGCGCGTGTCGAAGTGCTCCTGCACGCCGACGAAGTAGGTCGGCAGCTGGGCCGAGGTCAGCTGCGCACGCACCCACTTGCCGGCGGCTTCGCTTTCCTGCTGGAAGGCGTCGTGCGTCATCAGGTGCATGGCCTGCTCGCGGCTCCAGCCGTCGACGTGCACGCCCTGGTCGAGGATCGCGTTGGCGATGGTGCGCAGGTAGAACTTCAGCTGCACGAGGCGGAACAGCGGGTCGCCGTCGAGGTAGCCGGCGTCGGTCATCATCTTTTCGGTGTAGACCGCCCAGCCTTCCGCGAACGGCCCCGAGCGCAGCACCGCGCGCAGCGTCGACGGGAACTGCGCCGAGTGCGCGCCCTCCAGGTAGTGGCCGGGCATCGCCTCGTGGATCGCCAGCAGGTCGATCATGCGCGAGTTGTATTCGCGCAGGAACGACGTGGCCTGTTCGTCGCTCCAGTCGTCGGGGATCGGCGAGATCGCGAAGTAGGTGTCCAGGCCCTTGTCGAGCGGGCCGGGCGAGTCGCAGTAGGCGACCGCAACGCCGCGCTGGAACTCGGGCATCAGGATGATCTTGACCGGGTCGTCGGGCACCGTGACCAGGTCCTTCTGCTTCACGAACGCGGTGGCGTCGGCCAGCGCCTGCTTGGCGGCGTCGACCACCTCGCTGCGCGCGGGGCGGTCGGCGTAGGCCAGCTCCAGCGCGGCCTCGATCGCAGCCTGCCGCTGGTCATCGGTGGGCGCGTCCGGCATCTCCGGTGCATCGGCCTTGTCCTCGAGCACGGTGCGGGCGATGCCGTACATCTCGTCGCGCACGCGCGTGATTTCGGCGCGGGCGCGCTGGCCGATCTCCTCGCGCGACAGCGATGCGTTGAGCGAGAACTTCAGCTTCTGGTCGTACAGCTGCGCGCCGATGCGGAAGTCGCCCTTCGCGTTCGGCACCAGGGTCTTGTCGAGCCATTCCTGCTGTTCGCCCACCGCCTTGCGCAGCGTGGCGACGGCGTCGTCGAGCTGCTTGCGGTCGTCGCCGGACAGCTGGTCGGCATTGGGGGTGATGAACTGGTCCACCAGCTGCAGCAGGCCGGCGTTCTGCCTCGCGACCGTCTCGGCATGGATCTTCGGCACCCGCGCCGGATCGAGGTTCTCGCGCATCTGCGCGAACAGGGCCGGGATCTGCTGCATGCGCGCGGTCGCCGATTTCAGGCGCTCCGGCATCGGCGCGAACTCGCGCGCCATCAGGCCGTAGATCGCGCCGCCGGCCAGGCCGCTGTAGGCCTGCGGATCCCAGGCCCAGGATTGCAGGGTCTCGACGCTCCAGATGTCGCCCTCGACCTGGTTGCGCAGGATCAGCGCGTCGACCTGGTTCTCGCGCGAAAGCGTGGACGTATCGATGGCGTCGAGCTTGGCGAGAATCGCCTTGTTGAAGTCGACGGTCGCCTGGCGACCGTCGGCGCCGAGGTCGTCGACCTGGTCGTCGTACTGGTGGTCGCCGATCTGGGTGGCGTAGACCGGGTTGAGCCGCAGCCAGCCGTCGAGCCATTCCTGCGAGAGCGCGGCGAAGGCGGTGTCGGCGGGCGAAGTGGCCTGTCCGGCCGCGGCCTCCGGCGGCGCGGCGGCGTCGGTCACGGGTGCCGGGGACTGCGGCTGGCAGGCGGCAAGGGCGAGGGCGAGGACGGCCAGGGGAAGCTTGCGTTGCATGGCATTCACGTCGATGGGGAAGGAAGGGGTTCGGCTGTACCGGCGGGCGCGGCGGGCGTCGGCTGCGTGCGCGCGGCGCCCGCCGCGGCCAGGTCGGCCAGTCCGTACAGGCGCGCGATCTTGCCCCAGGCCAGGGCCAGGACGATGCCCTGGGTCAGCAGGATGCCGAGCAGGTAGGCACCGGTGCCGGGGCCGTCCAGCCGCAGCCGCAACCAGGCGAACAGCAGCGCCACGAGCAGGCTGAGCACGGTCGCGCCGAGGTAGACGCCCAGCGTCGCCAGCGGGCGCCGCACGAGCAGTTTCAGCCCGCGCCACCAGGCGCGCAGCACCGAACGCAGGCCGGCGTCGGCGCCGAGCCAGCCGCGGCCGGCCTCGACGCTGGCATGGAGCACGACGAAAACCAGTGCAGCCGCGCACAGCGCGAGCCGGAAGGCGCTTTCGACGTCCGCGGCGAGGATCGCGTGTTCGGTGGATTTGGTCGCGAAGCCCGTTACCGCGCCGGCGAAGACCAGCGCGGTGCCCAGCGGCACGATCGACCACAGCAGCATGCGCAGCATCCGCCAGTACTGGCCGCAGCCGCCGGCGACGAGTTCGGCGAAGCCCAGGCGCCGCCCGGCCCGCAGCGAGGCGACGATCATCGCGGGCAGGAAAGGCGCGAGCAGCAGCATGGGCACGCTGGCGGCGAGCAGGCTGGTGAAGACCACGCCGGACGAGTGCTGGCCGATGTTGCCCAGCCCCTGCAGCAACAGGCCCATGCGCTGGCCGCTGGCGATCTCGCCGGCATGGACGCTGTGGCCGAACTGCGCCTGCAGGGCGTCGCCCAGCGGCAGTACCGCCAGCAGCGCGGGCACCAGTGTCGCGAGCAGCCACAGCAGCAGCAGGCGCCACTGCAGCGCGGCGCCGAGCGCGGCGCCCAGGGCGCGGAATCCGCGGCGCGGCGCGGCCTGGTTTGCGCGGGCGTTGTCGGTCACGGCGTTCATAGGCTCACCAGCAGGCTGTAGAGGGTCTGCAGCAGGCTCGCGGCCTGCCCGGAAAGGCGACGCGCCACCGAGGCGTCCGGTTCCAGCGTGCGGCTGTCGTCGAGCTTGTCCGCGTCGAGGTTGATCGCGCCCTGCGGGTCGAGCTCGGCCGACACCGCCTTGCTGTGCAGCGTCCAGGTGAAGCGCTGCCAGGGACGCGTGCCGGAGAAGCGCGCGGTACGGGTGCTGCCGTCGGCGAAGGTCACCTTCAGCACCTGCGGCACGTCGGCGCCGCTGCGCCGCACCAGCACGCGGGTGCGGTACGGGAACGGGCCTTCGCCCGGTTTTGCGTCCGGATGGGCCTTCTTCCAGGCCTCGCGCTTGTCGGAGATCGCCTTGTCGATCGCGGCGGAAGTCAGTTCCACGCGCTTGCCGTCGTGGACCACCTGGCCCGGCTGCGGCAGGACCTCGCGGCTGGAGAACGCCTCGATGCTGTCGTTGACCGGCTGCACGCCGTAGACCTGCTGCGCGAACACGCGCCGTACCACTTCCGGCCGGCCCGTGCCCTCGGCCATGGCCTGTTCGAAGTCGGCGATCGACGGGTGCCGGAATTTCCAGCGCGTGTAATAGAGCTTGAACGCGCGCTCCAGCGCCGGCGTGCCGACTTCCGCCTCCAGGTCGTGCATGGTGGTCGCGGTACGCGAATACACGGTGCCGTAACTGCCGCCGGACATGCGGTTCCAGGAATTCTGGCCGAGCGGGTCGGCCGGTGTCCGGGTCATGGCCGCCATGCGCTCGTAGTCGAACACCGGCAGGCGCAGGTCGATGCCGAGCTTCTTCAGCAGCGGCGAGGTCAGGTTGATGTCGCGCTTCTGCGAGACCAGCATGCGTTGGTCCCAGAACTCGTTGAGGCCCTCGTCCAGCATCGGCTCCTCGAACTCGTTGGAGGCGAGGATGCCGTAGAAGTAGCCGTGGCCGAACTCGTGGATGGTCACGAAGTTGAGCAGGTCGCGGGTGAGCGTGCCTTCGTCGACGCGGGCGAAGCTCGATGCGGTGAAGAACGTCGGGTACTCCATGCCGCCGGCCTCGGCGGCGTTGTGCGGCGGGATCACGACGGTGACGGTGCGGTACGGATACGGCCCCAGCGTGCGCGAGAAGAATTCCAGCGAATCGATCGTAGCCTGCAGCGCGGGCGCGGCGTTGTTTTCGTACTCGGGCGTGTACAGCACGCGCACGGTGACCTTCGGGCTGCCGGGGCCTTCGTAATACCCGACCAGCGGCTCGGCGTAGCGCTTGTCGGCGGTCCACGCGAAGTCGTGCACGTCGTCCTGCACGAAGCGGTGGGTGACCTTGCCGTCGCGCTTGACCGGTTCGCCGGTCTCTTCGCCGGTCGCCCCCACGGTGTAACCCTCGGGCACGGTGATGCGCACGTCGTACTCGCCGAAGTCGGCGTAGAACTCGCTGTGGGCGTGGAACTCGTGCGCGTTCCAGCGCGGAGCGGTCGCGCCGCGCTCGCCGGGCAGTTCCAGCACGCCGATCTTCGGGAACCACTGCCCGACCAGGTGGAAGCTGCCGTAGTAGCCGGTGCGCGCCACCACCCGCGGCAGCTGGCCGAGGAAGTCGATGTCCAGCGTGGTGCTGGCGCCGGGAGCCACCGGCTGCGGCAGGTCCAGGCGGACGACGGTGCGGTCGGTGGACGGGCCGCCGTCGGGCTGCACGAACGTCGACTTCACCGGCGCGCCGCCCTGGGCCACCTTGTCCAGTTTGATGTAGCCCCATTCGCCGTCGTGCGAGGCGACATCGCTGCGGAAGCGGTCGCTGTTCTCGCGCAGCTCGGTCATGAACGTGCTGCCCGGACCCTCGAACGCATTGAGGTACAGGTGCAGGTACACGCTGCAGACCGGTTGCGCGCTGCGGTTGTGCCAGGTCAGCCGCTGTTTGCCGGTGACCGTGTGCTTGTCGGGATCGAGGGTGGCGTCGATCTCGTAGCGCACCACGCGATCGGACAGCGATGCCTCGCTGCCCGTGCGCGGGCCGCCCCAGGCGTCCGGCGCGCTGGGCGTGCGCACCGCGGCGGCGTCCGCGCCGGCCAGCGGGATGCTGGCGCAACTGGCGGGCGCCGGGGGCGCATCGGCCCAGGCATTGGCGGTCGCGGCCAACAGCGCCGCCGCCACGAACGTGCGGATGTGAACCATGGCGATCCCCGGGACACGAAAATCCAAGCATGCGTGAAGCAGCGGCGGGCGGCAATCGTGACCCCCGGCGCATGCGCGGCCGCGCGCATCGGGTTATGTTGCGCGGTCACATTCCGAACGGAGCATGGCCATGACCCACCACGGAAGCTGCCACTGCGGCGCGGTTGCCTTCGACCTGGAAGGCGAAGTGACGCAGGCGATCGACTGCAATTGCTCGATGTGCCGCCGCCGCGGCGGCCTGCTCGCGTTCTTCCCGCGCGAGGCGCTCACGCTGAAGACGCCGGAGGCGGACTACGGCACCTATCGTTTCAACAAGGAACAGATCGCGCACCACTTCTGCACCACCTGCGGCATCTCGCCGTTCAGCGAGGGCGCGGACCCGAAGACCGGCGCGAAGATGGTCGCGGTGAACGTGCGCTGCCTGCCGGACGTGGACCTGGCGGCACTGGAAATCTCGCAGGTGGACGGCGCGAGTTTCTGAGCCCGGCAACCCCGCGCGGCGCGCATGGGCGTTGGCCATCCCGCCGCAGCCCCGCGGTGCACGACGGAGTGAAGCGATGACGTACGCAAGCACGCGATGGATGGGCGCCGCCTTGCTGGCGCTGGCGCTGGCGGCCTGCTCGCACCAGGGGCAGCAGGAACCGGCGGCCGGCGGCAGCGGCGCATTCGCGCCTGCGCCGGCGGCGCCGCGCGCGCGTTCCGGCGATGCCGGCGGCGACATGCAGGCGATGCTGGCCTACGAACACCAGGTCGGGGTGGTACTGCCCGCGGACGAAATCGAGCCGCGCATGCAGGCGGCGAAGGCGGCCTGCGAGAACGGCCGCTTCGGCGCCTGCGTGGTCCTCGATGCGCGCACCCGGTCGGGCGACCGGCCCAACGCCAGCCTGGGCATGCGCATCGTGCCGGCGGGCGTGGAGCCGATGATCGCGCTGGCCGCCAGGGACGCGCGGCTGGGTACGCGCAGCACCCACGCCGAGGACCTGGCCGTGCAGGTGCGCGACAACGCGCTGGTGCAGAACCGGCTGCGCAACGAGATGGCGCGGTTGCAGGAATTCCAGCAGCGCCGCGACCTGGCCGTGGCCGACATGATCGCGCTGTCGCGCCAGCTGGCCGAGGCGCAGGCACAGCTCGACGCCGCCGAACGCGAGGGCGCGCAGCACAAGCGCCGGATCGACACCCAGAAGCTGACCCTGGACTTCCGCCCACCGTCGGCCGAGAGCGGGCGTGGCGAGATCGGACAGGCGCTGCGCGACTTCGGCGGCACGCTGGCGAGCGGCATCGCGTGGACGATCCGGGCGATGGCGTTCCTGCTGCCGGTGCTGGTGGTGCTGGCCGTCCTCGTTGCCCTGTGGCGGCGGCTGCGGCGAGGGCGGGCGAGCAAGGCCGGTTAGTTCTTCCGAGGCCTTGCGGGAGCGGCTCCAGCCGCCCCTGCGGCCGGGCGCGCTCACTCGTCCTCGTCGTCCTCGAACTCCACCAGCGCCTCCAGGTCGAACGCCAGCGAGTCGACCGCTTCGCGCACCTTCCGGCCTGTGGACTCGTTGGGGATCTCGATCTCGATCTCGTGCAACTGCGGACCCTCGACGTCGCTCAGGCCGGCCGAGCTGGAGTCCGCGTCGTCCATGTGCGCCATCAGGTCGCCGACCTCCTCGACATGCTCGATGCCGTCGATGCCGAGCAGCAGGTTCATCACTGCGCGGGCGGCATCGTCGCTGCCGGTCAGGCGGATGCGGAGCAGGGCCATGTCGGGTTTCCTTTGCGCGTTGGGGGACGCGGGCAGGCTAGCCGCGGGAAAGCTAAACGCGCGTGACGGAACGGGTCAGTGCGCCGGTGGTTCGCGGGTGGGGAGGGTGACGTTGCACAGGTCGATGTGGCCGGCCGGGCGCTTGTACCAGTCGTCGCGGCGGTTGCGGCGCGACTCGACCACGGCGTCGAACAGCGGCGTGCCGGTGCGCAGCACTTCCAGCTTCGTGCGCTGCGCCTCGGGCACGTCGGCGGCCAGGCGGATGGCCTTGATCGGCACGCGCTGCGCGGCGTCTTCGTAGAAGCCCAGCGGGCCGGTGCCGCGCGGCAGCACGCTCAGCAGTTCCATGCCCTCGACCACGCGCCCGACCAGGGTGATGTTGCGGTCGAGCTGGCGCGGCGACTGGCCGTCGACGACGTAAAGCTCGGTGCCGTCGCTGGAGTCGGCGGCCACGTCGCGGCCGGCGCCCACCGCGCCGTAGCAGTGGGCCAGCCAGGCCTTGCCTTCGGCCGGGTCGCGCGCGGCGGGGAAGCCGTCGGCGAAGCCGACCTCCGGCGCCCAGCCATCCCGGTCCGGCAGTGCGTGGAAGTCGAGGCCGGCGGCGTCGCGCTCGAATTCCGCGGGCAGGTGCGCCTTCGCGTCGCCCAGCGACTTGCGCGGCTGGCCTTCCTCGGCCGGGTCGCCCCACTGCACGACGAAGTTGTCCTGCGAGCGGTTGATGCTCATGCCGTTCCAGTAGCCTTCGTGGGCGAGGGTGCGGATGTTGGCGACGTGCTGCGGCGCGAAAGCGGGCGCCAGTTCGATCACCACCCGGCCGCTGTCCAGCTCGAGGTAGAGCGTGTTGGCCGGGTCCAGCGTGCGCCAGTCGGACGGCTGCGAGGCGTCGAGCAGCTCCTGCGTGGTCCTGGGCTTCTGCGCTTCGTCGGCGGCGACGGCAAGCGCCGGCAGGGCGGCGGCAACCAGCAGGGCGAGCAGGACGGGACGCATGCGTGGACCTCGTGCGGATGGAAGTTCCGCCGAGTGTAGACGCAGGTGGCCGCGGCCGCCCCTAGAGCAGCGCCGGCTGCTCCTGCCGTGCCGGCGCGGCGTGCGCGGCGATGAAGTCGCGTACCTGCGGGTAGACCTGCTCGCGCCAGCGGCGGCCGCTGAAGATGCCGTAGTGGCCGGCGCCCGGCACGGTGAGGTGCTGGCGGTCGGCGTCGGCGATGCCGGTGCACAGTTTGTGCGCGGCACGGGTCTGGCCTTCGCCGGAGATGTCGTCGAGTTCGCCCTCGATGGTCATCAGCGCGGTGTCGTGGATCGCCGCCGGCCGGACCCGCTCGCCGGCGACGTCCCACAGGCCGCGCGGCAGCAGGTGTTCCTGGAACGCGACGCGCACGGTGTCGAGGTAGTAGCGCGCGGGCATGTCGAGCACGGCGTTGTACTCGTCGTAGAAGCGGCGGTGCGCTTCGGCGTCCTCGAGGTCGCCCTTGAGCAGGTCCTGGTAGAAGTCCCAGTGCGACTGGAAGTGGCGCTCGGGATTCATCGCCATGAAGCCGGCGTGCTGCAGGAAGCCGGGATACACGAGGCGGCCGCTGCCGGGATAGTTGGCCGGCACGGCGTGGATGACGTTGTTCTCGAACCACCACAGCGGCTTCTGGGTGGCGAGGTTGTTGACCGCGGTGGGCGACTCGCGGGTGTCGATGGGCCCGCCCATCATCACCAGCGAGCGCGGCGTGGCCTCGCCGCGCGCGGCCATCAGCGACACCGCGGCCAGCACCGGCACCGTGGGCTGGCAGACGCTGACCACATGCAGGCGCCCGGCGCCGATCAGGCGGATGAAGTCCTCGATGTAGCCGACGTAGTCGTCGAGCGTGAACGTGCCCTGTTCCTTCGGCACCATGCGCGCGTCGATCCAGTCGGTGACGTAGACCTTGTGGTCGGGCAGCAGGGTGCGCACGGTGTCGCGCAGCAGGGTGGCGTGGTGGCCGGACAGCGGCGCGACCACCAGCACCGTGGGGTCGGACTTCATGTCCTTGATGTTGGCCACGTCGTCAGCGTAGCGCTTGAAGCGCAGCAGCCTGCAGAACGGCTTTTCGGCGACGACCTTCTCGACCACCGGCACGTCGTGGCCGGAGACCTTGACCGCGTGGATGCCGAATTCCGGCTTCTCGTAGTCCTTGCCGATTCGGTACAGCAGCTCGTTGCCCGCCGCCAGGCGCGCGGCGCCGGGGACCGCGGACAGCCAGCTGTCGCGTGCGGAAAACATGCGGGCGTTGGCCTCGGCCCAGTAGGTGAGCGGCGCCATCCAGGCGCGGCCGAGTTCGTGCATCTGGTAGAGCAGCATTGGGAAGCCGGTAGCGGTGCTGCGGCGCAGCATAGCGGATGACCCGAAGGGAGCGTGAACGTCCCTCCCGGAACCCTGCGCAGGCGCGGCCGACGCCGCGGCCCGCCATCCCGCCTTGCCGCGATCGCGGCTTCCGCCGCGCCTAGGGGGCTTCCAGCGCCGTCGCGACGGGGGCGAGCAGCGGCGACAGCCAGCAGTGCGAACCCAGCTGGCGGAAGCCGGCGGCCTCGAAGCGGCGGCGGTAGAACGTCGCCGGCCGCCGCTTGAAGTCATGCTCGTCGCCCTCGGCCTGGTCCTCGCGGCCGAAGGTCTCGAGGAAGGCAATCCCGCCGCACAGTTCGGCCAGGCCCGGCAGGCCGCGGTCGAGTTCGCGCGCGGGCAGGTAGTGCAGCACGTCGCTGCACACCAGCAGGTCGGCCGGCGGGCAGGGGCGCAGGTGCTCGAAGTCGGCGAAGCGGGCGTAGTGCAGATTGCGGCTGCGGCCGTAGCGGGCGATCGCGTATTCGCTGCTGTCGAAGCCGAGGTAGCGCGCCTTCGGCCGCAGCTTCAGCAGCGGCGCGCGCCACGCGCCCTCGCCGCAGCCGATGTCGAGCACGCTGCGCAGCGGGCGTTCGAGGTGGTATTCGGCGGTGGCCACTGCCAGCGCCACCTTGCGCGTCAGGCGCTGCCTGCCGCCGATGTCGCCGCGGCGGTACCAGCGGTCGAAATAGTCGCGGTCGTATCGTTTTTCCATCGCGCCATGATGGCCGCTGCGCGCCGGCTTTGACAGGTGCGCGACGGGATGCGCTACGGGGTGCCGGTGAGCAGGGACGTCATCGACGACGAGCCACGCACGTCGTCGTTGAAGAAAGCCAGTCCGTCGCCGTCGCGGCTGTTGGCCAGCGCGTACAGCAGCGGGATGTAGTGCTCCGGCGTCGGGATCGCCAGTGCCGCGTCGTCCAGCGAGGGCCAGTCGGTCAGTGCGGCGTGGCGGTCTCCGCGGATGTGGGCGTTGACGGTGTCGCGGAAGCCGCGTGCTCCGCGGGCGGCAACCGTGCGATCCTAGCGCGCTCCCCGCACAACCGGTGCCAGCCAGCATGCAAGCCTACCTGTGGGTCAAGACGGCCCATGTCGTGTTCGTGATCGCGTGGATGGCGGCGGTGTTCTACCTGCCGCGGCTCCTGGTCAACCTGGCCGAGGCCGGCGAAGCGCCCGCGGTGCGCGAGCGGCTGCTGCTGATGGGGCGGCGGCTGTACCGCTTCGGCCACGTGATGTTCGGCCTGGCGTTCGTGCTTGGGTTGGTGCTGTGGCTGTATTTCCACGTCAGCGGCGGCTGGCTGCACGCCAAGCTGGCGCTGGTGGTGCTGCTGCTGGTCCACTTCAGCGTGGCCGGGCGCTGGCTGAAGGGCCTGGACAAGGGCCGCGCGCTGCCGTCGTCGAAGGCGCTGCGCTGGTTCAACGAGGCGCCGGTGCTGCTGCTGGTGGGCGTGGTCTACCTGGTGCTGGCCAAGCCGTTCTAGCCGCCGTTGCGGCCCGGCGTCAGCCGCCGCGCGCCTCGTCGCGCGCGAGCACACGGTGCACGTCGTGGGTGGCCACCCCGCGCCTGCGGTCGGGCCGGGTGAAGAACGCCGGCCGCGCCAGCGTGTCGGCCATGTCCTGCAGGCCGCCGTCCCAGTGCCGGCGCATGGCGATGCGGCCGAATGCGTAGTCCTTGAACTGCTGCTCCAGCGGCTTGGCCTGGTAGACCAGCTGGATGATGTTGAATACGCGGTCGTCCAGGTACGGCGCCAGCGTTTCCTGCAGGTGTTCGGGCACCTTGCGGTCGGGCAGGGCCTCGATCAGCTCGGCAAGCGCCGCGCGCAGGTGCTGGGTGCGGGCGACGGTGTCGGTGCCGTGGCGGGTGCGGCTGGAATACTGGATGTCCTTGGCGCGCTCGAGCACGTCCATCATCCCGCGCGGCCGTGCGCCGCGCGCGCTCCACAGGTCGACCTGGAAAGCCAGGGTGTCCTGCCGCGGCCATTCGCCGAGGATGTGTTCGAGCGGCGTGTTCGAGACCAGGCCACCGTCCCAGTACGCCTTGTTGCCGATCTGCACGGGCGGGAACGCCGGCGGCAGCGCGCCCGAGGCCAGGATGTGCTCGACGCCGATGCGGGTGCGGCTGCTGTCGAAGTACTCGAAGTTGCCGCTGTCGATGTTGGTGGCACCCACGGTCAGGCGCAGCTGTTTGTCTTCGTGGATGCGGTCGAAGTCGACCATGCGCTCGAGCGTGCTGCGCAGCGCATCGGTGTCGTAGAAGCTGGTGGCTTCGGCGCTGCCGTCGCCCAGCAGGAACGGCGATACCGCGCGCGGGGTGAAAAAGCCGCGCTGGCCCTGCCACAGCGCGGCCACCGCGCTCAGCGAACCGGCCCAGGCGTCGACCAGTGCGTTGTCGGGCAGCATCGCCGCGGCCGAGCGCACGGCCAGCGCCGGCAGCGCCAGCATCTCGGCCGGCTCGCAGACCAGGTCCCAGAATGCCTGCAGCTGCTCGACGCGGCGTTCGACCGGATTGCCGGCGATGATGGCCGCGTTGATCGCGCCGATCGAGATGCCGGCGAACCAGTTGGGGCGGATGCCGGCCTCGTGCAGTCCCTGGTAGACGCCGCACTGGTAGGCGCCGAGCGCACCGCCGCCCTGCAGCACCAGCGCCACCGCCGGATAGGCCGCGACCCTATCGAGCACGCCATCGGGACCGGCGTGTTTGCCCGTCATGCCCGATGCGTCCGCGCGCGTGTTCCCGGCACCGGATCCCCGGTCCCCGCGTTCACTGCATGAACCAGCCGTGGCTGACCACCAGGCTCTGCCCGGTCAGCGCGTTGGTCTCGAACGCGGCCAGCGTCAGCGCGACGTTGGCCACGTCGTCGACGGTGGTGAACTTGCCGTCGACGGTGTCCTTGAGCATCACGTCCTGCACCACTTCGTCCTCGCTGATGCCCAGTTCCCTGGCCTGTTCCGGGATCTGCCGCTCCACCAGCGGCGTGCGCACGAAGCCGGGGCAGATCACGTTGGCGCGGATGCCGTACTCGCCGCCTTCCCTGGCCACGGTCCTGCACAGCCCGAGCAGGCCGTGCTTGGCGGTGACGTAGGGCGCCTTGAGCCTGGACGCCAGGTGCGAATGCACCGAGCCCATGTAAATGATCGCGCCGCCCTCGCCGCGGGCCTGCATGTCCTTCATGCACTCGCGGGTGGTGAGGAAGGCGCCGTCGAGATGGATCGCCAGCATCTTCTTCCAGTCGGCGAAGCTGAAGTCGGTGACCGCGTTGATGATCTGGATGCCGGCGTTGGAGACCAGTACGTCGACCCGGCCGTAGTGCGCGATGGCCTTCGCCACGCCGTCGACGACCTGCTGCTCGTCGGTGACATCCATCGCCACCGCCAGCGCATCGCCCCCGGCGCCGCGGATCCCGTCGGCGGCCACCTCGGCGGCTTCGAGCCTGAGGTCGGCGATCACGACCTTGCCGCCCTGCGCCGCGTAGACCTCGGCGATGCGCTTGCCCAGGCCACTGGCCGCGCCGGTGACCAGGCAGACCTTGTTGTCGAGTCGGTTCATGGAGAGCTCCTGCGGGACATCGGTGGATCATCGCCCGCGCGGGCGGGCGCGGGCAGTGTCTGTTGGTTCAATGCCGGGCCCGGCTCAGGGCTTCGGCACGAAGGCGTCGATCGCCGGCAGCTCCACCGGCACGCCGTCGGCGTTGCAGGTGCCGGCGGCGCACAGGCGCTCGCGCAGCTTCGGCGTGGCCTGGACGATGAAGTGGTAGATCACGTTCTGCTCCACCGAGCCGCGCACCGCGTCGCTGCCGGGGCCGCTGGCCCAGATGCCGACGTCCTCGCCGCCGTGGCTCTCGCTCGACAGCGGTACGGTGGACTCCTGCATGTAGTCCGGGTCGGCGGTGTCGACGTCGGTCAGGTCGGGACGGCCGGTCGCCGGCTGGTAGCCCTTGCCCATGTGCGGGAAATGCTTGCTGCCGGCCGGCTGCTCGCTGCTGGCGCCGGTGTAGCCGGGACCGTTGGCATAGCCGAGCGTGGTGTAGGGCAGACCGGTGCCGTCCCTGGCCAGCTCGCCGGGCTTGCCGTCGAATTCGCTGCGGCCGCGCACCTTGCCCAGGATCGGGTTGCCGCGCACCGGGTAGCCGACGAAGTTGAGCGTGTGCGAATGGTCGGCGGTGACGAGGATCAGCGTGTCGTCGGCCGAGGTCATCTCCTTCGCCGCCTCCACTGCGCGCGACAGTGCGATGGTCTCGTCGAGCGCGCGGAAGGCGTTGCCGTAGTGGTTGGCCATGTCGATGCGCGCGCCCTCGACCAGCAGCACGTAGCCGTCCGGATCCTGCGACAGCGTCCGGATCGCGGCGCGGGTCATCTCTTCGAGCGAGGGCTGGCCCTGCGGCGAGGTATCGCGGTCGTGGTCGAAGTCCATGTGGCTGTCGTCGAACAGGCCGAGCAGGCGCGGCGCGTCGGCGGCGTCGCGCAGCTGCTGCGTGTTGCGGACGAACGCGCCCTGCGGATGCGCCTGGCGCCATTCGGCGACCAGGTTGCGGCCGTCCGTGCGCAGGCCGTGCCGGTCGGGGTCTTCGGGATCGGCGAGCGTGGTCGGGGCGAATTCGCCCAGGCCGCCGCCGAGCGCGACGACCGGGCCGCCGAACGGCGTCTCGACCAGTTGCCGTGCGATGTCGTGACAGCCGGCCTGTACTGCGTCCTCCGGCAGGTCGCTGTCGTTCTCCCAGCCGCGCGTGGGCACGTGCGCGTACGTCGCGGCAGGCGTGGCGTGGGTCAGGCGCGCGGTGCTGACCACGCCGGTGGCCATGCCGGCGCTTTGCGCGAGTTCCAGCCAGGTCAGGTTCTGGTTGCGCAGGCTGCCGGCGCAGTCGTCGTTGCGCGACGCCGGGCCGACCGAGATCGAACCCATGAACGTCTTCACCCCGGTGGCGATCGCGCTCATGGTGCCGGCCGAATCCGGCGTCTGCGCGTCGGTGTTGTAGGTCCTGCTCAGCGCGGTGGCGGGAAAGGTTTCCCAAGCCAGCCGGTTGCCTTCGCCGGGGAGGCCCTTGCGCTGGCCGTCGAGGATGCGCGCGGCGGCCACGGTGGTCAGGCTCATGCCGTCGCCGAGGAACACGATCACGTTCTTCGCCTTCCCGCCCATCGCGCCATTGGCGGCCGCGCGCGCGGCGCCGCTGCGGTACCACCAGTCCGCGGTTTCGCCCTTCGGGTGGGCGACGTCGGGGACTTCGATCGGTGCGAGCTGCGTCGGGGCGCTGTTGGCGGGCGCCGCGTCGCGGACGTTGCCGCTGCTGCAGGCGGCGAGCAGGGTGGCGAGGCAGGTGAGCGGAAGCACGCGCATTCGTTGGCTCCGGTGGAATGGAAACGCGCATTATGCCGCGGCGCCACGAACGGAATGTTGCGTCGCGCCGATGGCGCCGCACTGGCGTGCCTGCCGCGTTATCGTCCGGCGCTGGTCGCACGCGACGGCAGCCGGAGGAGTGATGAAGGACGGCAGTGGATACGAACTGGTCGAACGCTTCCCCGGCGTCGACGACTACCGGCGCCTGCGGGTCGCGACTGGCCTGTCGGCGAAGTCGGTCGAAGCCGCCGCGCGCGGGCTCGGCAACACGCTGCATGGCGTCAGCGTGCTCGACGAAGGATGCGTGGTCGGCATGGGCCGCATCGTCGGCGACGGCGGCTGCTTCTTCCTGGTCGTGGACATCGCGGTCGACCCGGGATACCAGGGGCGCGGCCTGGGCAAGCGCATCATGGCCGCGCTCGACGCCTGGCTGCGCGCGAACGCACCGGCCTCCGCGCACGTGGCGCTGTTCGCCGACGGCGCCGCGAAGCATCTGTATGCGAAGTACGGATTCGTCGAGACCGGACCGGTTTCGGTAGGGATGTGCTACGTGGTGCGCGCCTAGGCGCGCGAGTAGCGCCACGACTGCATGCGCCCGTCGCGATACGGCATCACGCCGTGGAACGGGCGCGGGTCGTCGTCGAATACCAGCGGCAGGAATTCGCGGTCGCCCTCCCACATCGGCAGCTCGTGCAGGCGGTCGATGGCGACCCATTCCAGCGTGCCTTCCGGGTTGCGCTCCAGCGGCGTGCCGGTAAACGCGGTCACCACGAACACGAAGCCCAGCCAGTCCTCGCCGTGCTTGCCGAAGCCGGGCCAGCTGATCGTGCCGCGCAGCGACAGCGCGGTGCATTCGATGCCGGCTTCCTCGGCGATCTCGCGCTGCATGCCGGCAAGCACGTCCTCGTCCGGTTCGATCTTGCCGCCCAGGCCGTTGTACTTGCCCAGGTGATGGTCGTCGGCGCGGGTGTTGCGGTGGAGCATCAGCACCTGGCGGCCGTCGGGCGAGAGCACGTAGCCCAGGGTGGCGACGATCGGCGTGTACGGCATCAGCGCGCGTCCTGCTGCTCGGCGAGTTGCGCATCGAGGGCGCGCTCGGACGCGTCGGCGTACTCGCGGCAGGTCAGCGGCGTGCCGTCGTCTTCATGCCTGCCGGCGCCGACGTGCGGGACCAGCAGCAGGTCGCAGGGCAGGGCGCGGACGACGTCGAAGCTGCGGCGGTAGTCGTCGACCAGGTGCGGGATGCGGGGGTTGCCTGCGAGCCGGTATCCGGGCGCGCTCAGGCTGTCGGCGTAGGCGACGTGCAGCGGCTGGCCGTCGCGGGTGTCGGTCCACGTCCACGCCATGCTGCCGGGCGTGTGGCCGGGCATGAAGTGGACGGTGAAGCGCATTCCGCCCAGTTCGACGACTTCGCCGTCGTGGACGATGCGGTCGGCGTGCACCGGCGGGTAGAGGATCTCGTCGCCGAAGTGGATGTCGTTGCTGCCGCCGGCGGCGAGCAGCAGCGCGGACTCGGCATTGCTCACCAGCGTGGCGCCGGTGGCGCGCCGGACGGCGGCCAGCGGGCCGGCGTGGTCGCCGTGGGCGTGGCTGTGCAGAATCAGTTTCAGGTCGCCGGGCTGCACGCCGAGTTCGCGCATGTGCGCGAGCAGCATGTCGGCCGTCTGCGGCATGCCGCCGTCGATCAGCACCGCGCCGTCGCCGGTCTTCACCAGCAGCGCGTTGATGCCCTGCGTGCCGATGCGCCAGGTGTGATCGGCGACCTGTTGCGGTGCAACAGGCTGCAGCCAGCTCTCGTCGGTCGTGTAGGCCTTGAGCTGGGGCAGGACGGGTTCGGCGGCCGTCGCGGCGGTGGCGAGCAGCAGCGAGCAGGCGAGGGCAGGCAGGCGCAGTGCGGTCATGGAAGCAGAGAGTGGGGTGGGTGCGACAGTGTCGGCGAACGGCGCCCGCGTCGCCAGAGCGGAGCGGCGCGGCATGACTTCTGGCCCGTCTGGCGCCGCGCCGGCGGCGCTACCGTGGCGGCTTCGAACGGGGAAAAGGAGACGGCCATGCGCGCGCGACACCTGTTGCTGCTCGCCGGACTTCTGCTGGCATCGGCCGCGCAGGCCGCCGGCACGGATGCGTGGGAGCTGCCCATCGCGACCAAGACGCTCGACAACGGCCTGACCGTGGTCGTGTCCGAGGACCACAGTGCGCCGGTGGTCGGCGTGAGCGTGGTCTACCACGTCGGCATGCGGCTGGAGCCGCGCGACCGCACCGGCTTCGCGCACCTGTTCGAGCACCTGATGTTCGAGGGCACGCCGAACGCGAAGGAAGGCGTGTTCGACCGCGTGATCAGCGGTGGTGGCGGCCGCAACAACGGCTCCACGCGGCCGGACTTCACCAACTACATCGAAACCGCGCCGGTGTCCGCGCTGGAGCCGATCCTGTGGCTCGAGGCCGACCGCATGAAGACCCTGGACTTCAATCCCGTCACGCTGAAGAACCAGCAGGACGTGGTGAAGGAGGAGATCCGCGTCAACGTGAAGAACCAGCCCTACGGCGGCTTCATGTGGATCGACATCGGCCAGCAGGCCTTCCAGAAGTGGGAGAATAATCACGACGGCTACGGCAGCTTCGAGGACCTGGAAACCGCCAGCCTCGAGGACGTGGCCGCGTTCCACCGCGACTACTACGGCCCCAACAACGCGGTGCTGGGCATCGCCGGCGACGTCACGCCGGAGCAGGCGTTCGCGATGGCCGAGAAGTATTTCGGCGGCATCCCCGCGCGCAAGACCCCGGCCGCGCCGGACTACCGCGAGGGCCTGAACACCGAAGAGAAGCGCGTGCAGCAGTCCGACGCGCTGGCGCAGGTGCCGGCGATCGCCGCGGCCTGGAAGATGCCCGAGCGCGGCAGCCAGGACCAGGCGTCAATGGCGGTGCTGGGCGCGCTGCTCGCCAACGGCGACGCCTCGCGCCTGTACCAGGGCCTGGTCAAGGGTCGCGAGCTAGCGCTCAACGTCGAGTCGCTGTACGGCCTGACCAGCGAATGGGAGTACGACGGCCCGACCCTGTTCACCGTGTTCGCGCTGTACAAGCCGACCACCGACGCCGATGCCGTGCTCGCCGCGATCGACGAGGAAATCGCCCGCATCGAGCGCGAGGGCGTCGACGATGCCACCCTGGCGCGGGTCAAGACCGCGATGCTGGCCGACTGGTACGACGGGCTGGAGATGTTCCTCTCCCGCGCCGACACGCTGGCCAAGCTGCAGACGATCTGGGGCGATGCCAACGTCGCCAACCAGATCCCCGGCTGGATCGAAGGCGTGACCAGCGACGACATCAGGCGCGTCGCCGCGACCTACCTGACCGATGCCAACCGCACCGTCATCGACCGCAAGCCGGCCGCCATGCTGCAGCAGCAGCCCGCCGCGCCCGCGGCGAAGAACTGAGGAGCACGGACATGAACCTCATGCACAAGACCCTGCTCGCCGCTGCCGTCTGCGCGCTGCTGCCCGCCGCCGCGCTGGCCAGGGACGTGGTGATGCCGAAGGACCTGCCGGCCTACGGTGCCGACAAGCCGCTGCCGGTGCCGGAGATCGACAAGAAGACGCTGGCCAACGGCCTGGAGGTGTGGGTGCTGCCGCGCGACGGCGTACCGCGCGTGGACTACGTGCTGGCCGTGCGCGGCGCGGGCTACGCCGCCGACGATGCGCCGGGCTTCGCCTCGCTGCTCGCCGGCCTGCTCGCCGAAGGCAGCGACCGCCACGACTCGAAGCAGATCGCCGAAACCGCGCAGGGCTACGGCGGCGGTATCGGCGCCAGCGCCAGCAGCGACGGCATCACGGTCTACGGCAACGCGCTGGCCTCGAACGCCGGCGGCATGCTGCAGCTGCTGGCCGAGGTGGCGCGCTCGCCGACGTTCCCCGACAGCGAGGTCAAGCTGGCGCAGGCCAATGCGCTGCAGGGCCTGATGGCCGCCGAGGCGCAGCCGGGCTTCAAGGCCGAGCGCGCGCTGGCGCAGGCGGTCTATGGCGACCATCCCTACGGCCATACCCAGCCGACCGAGGAGGCGATCAAGTCGGTCACGCCGCAGCAGTTCCGCGACGCCCACGCCCGCCGCTTCCGCCCCGACCACGCGCTGCTGGTGGTGGCCGGGCGGATCGAGCCGGCGAAGGCGTTCGAACTGGCGCAGGCCGCGTTCGGCGACTGGCAGAACCGCGGCGAGCCGGTGCCCGACACCCCGGAGGCCCCGGCCACGGCGACGCCGAAGTTCGTGCTGGTGCAGCGCGACGGCAGCGTGCAGTCCGCGGTGCGGCTGGGCCGGCCGGCGGTCGCCGCCACCAGCCCGGACGCCATCCCGCTGCAACTGGCGAACGCCGTGGTGGGCGGCGGCTTCAGCAGCCGCCTGATGCAGAACCTGCGTGAGGAAAAGGGCTACACCTACGGCGCGCGTTCGAGCGTGAGCACGCTGCGCGAAGGCGGCCGGATCACTGCCAGCGCCGACGTGCGCAACGAGGTCACCGGCGCGTCGCTGAAGGAATTCGTCGCCGAGTACGCGCGCCTGGGCAGCGAGCCGGTGCCGGCGCGCGAACTCGACGACACCAAGCGCTACGTCGCCGGCGGTTACCTGATCAGCAACCAGATGCAGGCCGCCGTGGCCTCGATGCTGGCCGGCAACTGGCTGGTCGGCCTGCCGCCGGAGTACCTGGGCGAATACGTGCCGAAGATCCGTGCGGTCGACGCCGCCCAGGTGCAGGCGATGGCGAAGAAGTACTACGACCCGGAGGACCAGTCGATCGTGGTCGTCGGCGACGCCGCCGAAGTCGGCGAACAGCTCGAGCCCTACGGGAAGTTCGAGGTGCGGGAGAAGTAGCCCCGCTTCAAAAGCCCTCCCCTGCAAGGGGGGGAAGCGGGCGCGCTTGCGAGCCACTGGCTCGCGCGCCCGCTGAACACCACGCGCGCTGCGCGTGGCCGGACGGGTTGGGTGGGATGGGGTTCACACCCGTCACCGCAAACCCAACGTCCCCGGAAGCCGGCAAGAGCACCAACCACCGTGCGAGCGACAAGGCCAAGGGCAAACGCCCACCGCCCCCACCAACATGCACAATGCCCCCAAAAAGGGACATCGCATGAGCGGACAGCAGCGCGAACTCGAATTCCGGTTCCTCGCCGAACCCACCGACGTCAACTACGGTGGCAAGGTGCATGGCGGGGTGGTGATGAAGTGGATCGACCAGGCCGGCTACGCCGCCGCGCTCGGTTGGAGCGGCCGCTACAGCGTCACCGTGGCGGTGGGCGGCATCCGCTTCGTCGCGCCGGTGCGGATCGGCGACCTGGTGACCGTCTCGGCCAAGCTGGTCCATACAGGCACCACGTCGATGCATTTCTCCGTCGACGTGCATGCGCGCGACCCGATGGGCGGCGGCGAGCGGCTGTGCACACACTGCGTGATCGTGTTCGTGGCCATGGACGAGGCCGAGGGCGCGCCGGTGCCGGTGCCATCGTGGGTACCGCAGAGCGACGACGACCGCCGGCTGTCCGAGTATGCGACCCAGGTGATGGCGCTGAGCAAGGGGATCGAGCAGACCGTGGCGCGCTACCGCGACCCCGCCTGAGCCGGGCGACGGGGCCGGGATACGAGAAAGGCCGCTTGCGCGGCCTTTTATTCGTCCCGGTGGCGGCGATCAGCTGCCGGTGACGCGCCGGGCCTGCATGAACTTGTGGCTCCAGTAGCCCTCGGACAGGCTGGACACCATCACGTCCTTGCCGGTGCGCGGGGCGTGCACGAAGCGGCCGTTGCCCAGGTAGATGCCGACGTGGTCGACGCGCTTGCCGCGGCGGCTGAAGAACACCAGGTCGCCGGCGCTGAGCGCGTTGCGGTCGACCTTCTCGCCGCTGTTGGCCATCTGGCGCGAGACGCGCGGCAGCTCGATGCCCAGCGCGCTGCGGAACACATAGCCGACCAGTCCGCTGCAGTCGAAGCCTTCGGTGGAGCTGCCGCCCCAGCGATACGGGGTGCCGAGCAGGGCCAGCGCGCGCTTGAGCAGCGTCTGGACCCGACCGTCGACATCCGCCGGCAGTTCCACCTGGCCGGTGGTGCCTGCATCGATCAGCTTGTTGACGTCGTTGGCGAACAGCATGTCGCGCTGCTCGGCGGCGCCGGTGGCCGGGCCGACGGCGCTCTCGCTGAGCGGGCTGCTGGTGTGCAGCTGGTCGGCCGAATCGGCCGCCAGGCCCGTGATCGCGAACGCCGGCGAAGCGGCGGCGAGCAGGACCAGGGAGAAGATGACGGAAGACGCCGCAAGCTTGCGGCGGCGGGCGGCGGGGCGGCCTTGTCGGGCTGGATCAGGTGTCGTCACGCGGCTTTCACGACTGTCAACAGCGCGTGATGGTGCCGGACCCATCCGCCGGGATTGTTAAATCATCGTTATTTATCGCTGAATGCGGGGCCGGCCGTTGCCCGGATTTCAGTGCAGGACCCGTTTGGCGCCGCTGTAATGATCACGCCAGTAGGGGCCGTCGAGGCGGTCCAGCCGGACGGTGCCGCCGCTGCTCGGGGCGTGCACGAAGCGCCCCTCGCCGACATAGATGCCGACGTGGCTGACGTGGCCGCCGCTGCCGAAGAACACCAGGTCGGCCGTGGTGAGCCGTTCCGGTGCGATGCGCGGCCCCTGCCAGGCGGCGAGGTCGCGGGAAGTGCGCGGCAGCTTCAGGTCGAGCATGTCGCTGTAGACATAGTTGACCAGGCCGCTGCAGTCGAAACCGCCGTCGGGCGTGTTGCCGCCGTAGCGGTAGGGCGTGCCGACCAGGCTGATGGCGCGCATCAGCACGGCATTGGCGGCGGCGGGATTGGCCGGCTCGTTGTTCGGCCAGACGCGCGGCGCGACCACCGATGCCTGCGGCCGCGATGGCCGGGCCGGTTCGTGGCCGCAGCCCGACAGCAGCCCGGCGAGCAGCGCCAGTGCGGCGGCCGGGAGGCGCCAGGTTGGCGCGGCGGCGGGCGAGCCGGGATAATGCGCAGCTTCCATCACGGCTGCATCTTGGCCGAATCCCCGCAAGGCTGACAAGCGACCGCCCGTCGCGCGTCCGCTCGCCTGCCCGCAACGAGAGCCCCATGAGCACCGAAGCCCTGAAGATCGAGAAAGACCGCGTCGTCCGCTTCCACTACACCGTGTCCGAGCAGGGCCAGGAACCGCTGGAGACCTCGAAGGAGCGCGACCCGCTGGCGATCCTCGCCGGCCACGGCAACATCATCCCGGGCCTGGACAAGGCGCTCGAAGGCCACGTCGCCGGCGACAGCTTCGGAGTGGACGTGGCCGCGGCAGACGCCTACGGCGAGCGCCGCGACGGCCTGACCCAGCGCGTGCCCAAGAAGCACTTCAACGAGCAGAAGCTGGCGCCGGGCATGCAGGTGGTGCTCAACACCAACTTCGGCCCGCGCGCGGTGACCATCCAGAAGGTGGGCATGAGCGTGGTCGACGTCGACCTCAACCACCCGATGGCCGGCAAGGACCTGCACTTCGACATCGAAGTGGTCGACGTGCGCGAAGCCAGCAAGGAAGAGATCGAGCACGGCCACGTCCACGGCGACGGCGGCCACGAGCACTGATTGCGCGCACTGTTCGCACGCCGGCCGCGGGCACGCCCGGGGCCTTCGGTTTCCTGTTGCAGGGGCATAGACTTTCGCCATGAGCGAACGCGTTGATGTGCTGGTGGTCGGTGGCGGGGTGATCGGGCTGGCCAGCGCATTGGCGCTGCTGGAGGCCGGGCGCAGCGTATGCGTGCTGGAGGCCGGCACCGCCGGTTGCGGCAGTTCGCACGGCAACTGCGGGACCATCACCCCCAGCCACGCCGCGCCGCTGGCGGCGCCCGGGAAGGTCGCCAAGGCCCTGCACTGGATGCTGACGCCGGACGCGCCGTTCTACGTCAAGCCGAGCTTCGATCCTGCGCTGTGGCAGTGGCTGCTGCGCTTCGCCTCGCGCTGCAACGTGCGCGACTGGCGCGCGGCGATGGCGGTGCGCGCGCAAATCCTGCTCGAATCGCGCGCGCAGTTGCCGCAGTGGGTCGAGCGTTATGGCCTGCAGTGCGAATACGCCGAGCAGGGCGTGGACTACGTGTTCCGCACCCGGCGCGAACTCGACCACATCGCCGCCGAACTGCCGCCGCTGGCGGAAGTGGGCGTGGCGGGCGAGGTCATCGACGGCGCCACCTACCTGCGCAACGAACCGGCCCTGCGCGAAGGCGTGGTCGGGGCGGTGCGCTTCCCCGGCGACGCGCGCCTGCGCCCGGACCGCTACGTGGCCGAACTTGCGCGCGTGGTGCGCGAGGCCGGCGGCCGGATCGAGGAGCAGTGCGAGGTACGGGGCCTGCAGGAAGATGGCGACGGCGTGCGCGCGGCGACGTCGCGCGGCGAATACCTGGGCCGCGACGTCGTGGTCGCCACCGGCGCGTGGTCGCCGCTGCTGGCCAAAAGTGCGGGGCTGTCGAAGCTGCCGATCCAGCCCGGCAAGGGCTACTCGATCACCTACGACCGCCCGGCACTGGCGCCGAAGCAGCCGGTGGTGCTGTACGAGCGCAGCGTCTGCGTTACCACCTGGGACAGCGGCTTCCGGCTCGGCAGCACGATGGAATTCTCCGGTTACGACACCTCGCTCAACCGGCGCCGGCTCGACGCCCTCGAGCGCGGCGCGGCCGAGTACCTGCACGAACCGGTGGGGCCGGTGAAGCGCGAGGAGTGGTTCGGCTGGCGCCCGATCTGCGTCGACGACCTCCCGGTCATCGGCCGCGCGCCGGACCGCCACCACACCTGGCTGGCCACCGGCCATGGCATGCTCGGTGTCAGCATGAGCGTCGCCACCGCACAACTGGTTGCCGACCTGGTCTGCGCGCGCAAGCCGCGGATCGACCCCGCGCCCTATTCGCCGCAGCGGTTCGCCTAGGCATGGCGGGCGACGGACAGGAGCTCGACTTCGACCTGGTCGTCATCGGCGGCGGCTCCGGCGGGCTGGCCGCGGCTTTCCGCGCCGCCGAGCACGGTGCGCGCGTCGCCATGCTGGAACCCGGCGAACTCGGCGGCACCTGCGTCAACGCCGGCTGCGTGCCGAAAAAGGCGATGTGGCTGGCCGCGCGCATCGCCGGCGACATCGGGCTGGCCGCGCAGCTGGGCTTCGCTGCCGGCGCGCCGGTGCTGGACTGGTGCGAGTTCATCACCCACCGCCAGCGCTACATCGCCAACATCCACGCCAGCTACCGCCGCCGGCTCGATGCCGCAGGCATCGTCGCGGTTTCTTCCCGCGGCCGGCTGGTCGACGCGCACACGGTTGAATGCGTCGACGGCGTGCGCCTGCGCGCCGCGCACGTGGTGCTCGCCACCGGCGGGCGCCCGCGGCGACCGTCGATCCCGGGCGCGGAGCTGGGCCTGGTGTCGGACGACTTCTTCCAATTCACGGCCGCGCCCCCGCGCGTGGCGATCGTCGGCGGCGGCTACATCGGCGTCGAGCTGGCCGGCCTGCTGGGGATGCTCGGCAGCGAGGTCACCATGTTCGTGCGCGGCCCGCGCGTCCTGCACCATTTCGACGCCGAACTGGCCGGGCGGCTGCAGGAGAACTACCGGCAGTCCGGCATCGCGTTGCACCTGGATCGCGACGTGCGCGCGCTGTCGCGCGGACCGGGCGACAGCGTGTGCGTGGACGGCGACGGCGAAGGATTCGACGCGGTGATCTTCGCCACCGGGCGCCGCCCCAACACCGACGGCCTGGGCCTGGAGGCGGCGGGCGTGGAGACCGACGCCGGCGGCCACGTCTGCGTCGATGCGTGGCAGGACACCGGCGTCGAAGGCGTGCATGCCGTGGGCGACGTCACCGACCGCGTCGCACTGACGCCGGTCGCGATCGCCGCGGCGCGGCGGCTGGCGGACCGCCTGTTCGGCGGCGTGGCCGACGCGAAGCTCGACTACGAGGACATTCCCACCGTCGTGTTCTCGCATCCGCCGCTGGCGACCGTCGGCCTGACCGCCGACCGCGCCCGCGAACTGCACGGCAGCGACGCCGTGCACGAATACCGCGCCGACTTCCGCGACATGCTCCACGCCCTGGCAGACGTGCCGCAGCGCAGCCTGTTCAAGCTGGTCTGCGTGGGAGCCGAGCGCCGGGTGGCGGGCATCCACCTGCTGGGCGAAGGCGTCGACGAAATCCTGCAGGGCTTCGCGGTGGCGCTGAAGAAGGGCATCACCCTGGACGACCTGCGCGACACGGTGGCGATCCACCCCACCAGCGCCGAGGAAGTGGTGCTGATGCGGTAGGACCGTGGCGCGGTTAGGATTCGCCCATGGACATCTTCACCCTGCACCGCGGCACCGCGCCGCTGCTGGTCAGCGTGCCGCACGAGGGCACCCGCATCCCGGCCGACATCGCCTCGCGGCTGAGCGAGTCCGCGCGCCGCGTGCCCGACACCGACTGGCACATCGCCAGGCTCTATGCCTTCGCGCGGGGGCTGGGCGCATCGATGATCGTGCCGACGCATTCGCGCTACGTGGTCGACCTCAACCGCTCCGAGGACGATGTCTCGCTGTATCCCGGCCAGAACACCACCGGCCTGTGCCCGGTCGTGCAGTTCACCGGCGAGCCGGTGTACCTCAAGGGCGGCGAGCCGGACGAGGCCGAAGTGCGCGCGCGCGTGGACCGCTACTGGCGGCCCTATCACGCGGCGTTGCGCGAAGAACTCGACCGCATCCGCGCCGAACACGGCCGCGCCGTGTTGTGGGAAGGCCACTCGATCCGCGGCGAACTGCCGTTCCTGTTCGAGGGTCGCCTGCCGGACCTCAACCTCGGCACAGCGGCTGGCGCGAGCTGCTCGCCGGCGCTGCAGGCGCGGCTGGAAGACGTGCTGGCCGGACAGGACGACTACGGTTTCGTCGTCAACGGCCGCTTCAAGGGTGGCCACATCACCCGCCACTACGGCGACCCGGGCAATGGCATCGAGGCGGTGCAGCTGGAGACCAGCCAGCGGACCTACATGGACGAGGACAGCTACGTCTACGACAACGCCCGCGCCACGCGCGTGCAGGGGGTCATCCGGCAGTTGCTGGAGGCGACATTGCAGGCTGCTTGAGGTCCACGAAAGGCGGCGACTGTCACGACCGCCGCCGGGCGGCGCCGCCGGTGCTCAGACTTCCAGCGTCGCCAGGTCGCCCTTCTCCTCCAGCCACGCCCTGCGGTCGCCCGACCGCTTCTTCGCCAGCAGCATGTCCATCAGCGAGCGCGTCTGCTCGGCGTCGTCGACGGTCAGCTGCACCAGGCGGCGGGTGTCGGGGTGGATGGTCGATTCGCGCAGCTGCGAGGGGTTCATCTCGCCCAGGCCCTTGAAGCGGGTGACGCTGACCTGGCCCTTGATCTTCTCGCGCTCGACCTTTTCCAGCAGCAGGCGCTTTTCCTCCTCGTCCAGCGCGTAGAACACCTGCTTGCCCACGTCGACGCGGAACAGCGGCGGCATCGCCACGAACACGTGGCCGGCCGACACCAGCGTCGGGAAGTGCTTCAGGAACAGCGCCGAAAGCAGGGTGGCGATGTGCAGGCCGTCGGAGTCGGCGTCGGCGAGGATGATGATCTTGCCGTAGCGCAATCCCGAGATGTCGTCCTTGCCCGGGTCGCAGCCGATCGCCACCGCGAGGTCGTGCACCTCGTTCGAGGCCAGCACGCCGCCGGAGGCCACTTCCCAGGTGTTGAGGATCTTGCCGCGCAGGGGAAGGATCGCCTGGAAGTCCTTGTCGCGCGCCTGGCGCGCGCTGCCGCCGGCCGAGTCGCCTTCCACCAGGAACAACTCGGTGCGCGACAGGTCCTGGCTGATGCAGTCGGCCAGCTTGCCGGGCAGGGCCGGGCCCTGGGTGACCTTCTTGCGGGTGACCTGCTTTTCGGTCTTGAGCCGTGCGCTGGCGCGTTCGATCGCCAGCTGCGCGATCGCCTCGCCCATGCCGACGTTCTGGTTCAGCCACAGGCTGAAGGCGTCGTGGGCGGCGTTCTCGACAAACCCGGCGGCCTGGCGCGAGGACAGCCGCTCCTTGGTCTGGCCGCTGAACTGCGGGTCGGTCATCTTGATGCTGAGCACGAAGGCGACGCGGTCCCATACGTCCTCCGGCGCCAGCTTCACGCCGCGCGGCAGCAGGTTGCGGAAGTCGCAGAACTCGCGCAGCGCATCGGTGAAGCCGGTGCGCAGGCCGTTGACGTGGGTGCCATGCTGGGCGGTGGGGATCAGGTTGACGTAGCTTTCCTGCACCAGCTCACCGTCGGGCACCCAGGCCACGGCCCATTCGGCGATCTCGGTTTCCTTCTTCAACTGGCCGACGAACAGCGACGGCGGCAGCAGTTCGCGGTCCACCAGCTCGCCGCGCAGGTAGTCGCTCAGGCCGTCCTCGTAGTGCCACTCGTTCTTCTCGCCGCTGGCCTCGTCGCGCAGGCGCACGGTCAGGCCGGGGCAGAGCACCGCCTTGGCGCGCAGCAGGTGGCGCAGGGCGCGCAGATTGAACTTCGCGGTGTCGAAATACTTCGGGTCCGGCCAGAAGCGCAGCCGGGTGCCGGTGTTGCGCTTGCCGACGCTGCCCACTTCCTCGAGCTTCGAGGCGCGGTCGCCGTCCGCGAACGACATCCTGTATTCGCTACCGTCGCGCTTGATGTACACGTCCAGCCGTTTCGACAGCGCGTTGACCACGCTGACGCCGACGCCGTGCAGGCCGCCGCTGAAGGTGTAGTTCTTGTTGCTGAACTTGCCGCCCGCGTGCAGCCGGGTGAGGATCAGTTCGACGCCGGGGATCTTCTCCTCGGGATGGATGTCCACCGGCATGCCGCGGCCGTCGTCGGCCACCTCGCAGCTGCCGTCCGGATGCAGCACCACGTCGATCTCGCGCGCATGCCCGGCCAGGGCTTCGTCCACGGCGTTGTCGACGACTTCCTGCGCCAGGTGGTTGGGGCGCGTGGTGTCGGTGTACATGCCGGGGCGGCGCTTGACCGGGTCCAGCCCCGACAGGACTTCGATGTCGGCGGCGTTGTAGCGTGCATTCATGCGTGTTCGGCGCGTGGCGTAGGGGGGACGCAATAGCTTACCGGGGTGGAAGGGTTAAGACTTCGTTGTTCAGTGGCCGGCAGGGGTTGGCAGGCTAGTTTCCGAAGTTCGCTGTGGGGGGCGAATGACTGGAACCACCATCTATTCCAATGGAGAAACCCATGACGAAGTCCACGATCCTGATCGCCGCCATTGCCGCGGCCCTTGCCGCCCCGGCGGCTTTCGCACAGTCGCAGACCGACGCCGCGCAGGCCGAGCAGGCCGCGCAGCAGGCGCAGGAATCGGCCCAGGCCGCCGAGGCAGCCGCCACCGCCGCCGAGGCGCAGGCCGACGCCGCCGAGGCCCAGGCGACCACCGCCATGGATGCGAGCGACGCCGCGGCCGATGCCGCCGCAGCCGACGACTCCGCGCAGTCGGCGGACGAGCCGGAGGAAGAGGAAGAGGCGAACGACCAGTAATCACCGGTCGAATCCGCACGCAGCGCCCCGGCTTTTGCCGGGGCGCTGTCGTTTTGGGGCGCCCTGTTCCGGCGCCCCGGCCGCGGCGGGGCGTGCTTTGCGGGACGGATTGCCGCATGCCGGCGGGCGATTCCGGCCCGCTCCATTCACGCGGCCATGAACTACCGGTAAAATGCCGTTTTCCAGCGCCATGGCCGCCATGACCTCCACCGGTTCCACGCCTTCCCTCGTTTTCGTCACCGGCGGGGTGGTCTCGTCCCTCGGCAAGGGCATCGCCGCCGCCTCGCTGGCGGCCATCCTCGAGGCGCGCGGGCTGCGCGTGACGATGATGAAGCTGGATCCGTACATCAACGTCGATCCGGGCACGATGAGTCCGTTCCAGCACGGCGAGGTCTACGTCACCGACGACGGCGCCGAGACCGACCTGGACCTCGGCCACTACGAGCGCTTCGTCAACACGCGCCTGTCGGGCAAGAACTCGATCACCACCGGCAAGATCTACGAGAACGTGATCCGCAAGGAGCGCGCCGGCGACTACCTGGGCGCGACCGTGCAGGTGATCCCGCACATCACCGACGAGATCAAGCGCTGCATCGACACCGCGACCAATGGCTTCGACGTGGGGCTGGTGGAAATCGGCGGCACCGTCGGCGACATCGAATCGCTGCCGTTCCTGGAGGCAATCCGCCAGATCCGCACCGAGCGCGGGCAGGACAAGGCGCTGTTCATGCACCTGACCCTGGTGCCGTTCATCGCCGCTGCCGGCGAACTCAAGACCAAGCCCACCCAGCACTCGGTCAAGGAACTGCGCTCGATCGGCATCCAGCCCGACGTGCTGCTGTGCCGCAGCGAGCAGCCGCTGCCCGACAGCGAACGCCGCAAGATCGCCTCGTTCACCAACGTGTCCGAGAAGGCCGTGATCTCGGTCATGGACCTGGACAACATCCACAAGATCCCGATGTGGCTGCACGCGCAGGGGCTGGACCAGATCGTGGTCGAGCGCCTGGGCCTTTCCGATCGCGCGGCGCCATCGGCCGACCTGTCCGAGTGGCTGGACGTGGTCGAGGCCGCGGAATACCCGATCGACGAGGTCACCATCGGCATCGTCGGCAAGTACGTCGACCACAAGGATGCCTACAAGTCGGTCGGCGAGGCGCTCAAGCACGGCGGCATCCGCCAGCGCACCCGCGTGGACCTGAAGTGGATCGAGTCCCAGGACATCGAGCGCGATGGCGCCGACAAGGTGCTGGCCGGGCTCGACGGCCTGCTGGTGCCGGGCGGCTTCGGCGACCGCGGCTTCGAGGGCAAGGTGCTGACCGCGCAGTACGCGCGTGAAAGCGGCATCCCGTACTTCGGCATCTGCTACGGCATGCAGGCCGCGGTGGTCGACGTGGCCCGTCACCTGGCCGGGCTGGAAGACGCCAACAGCACCGAGAACGACAAGCGCACGCCGCATCCGGTGATCGGCCTGATCACCGAATGGCGCACCCAGTCCGGCGAGATCGAGCGCCGCAGCGAGGACAGCGACCTGGGCGGCACCATGCGCCTGGGCCTGCAGGAGCAGCGCCTGAAGCCGGGCAGCAAGGCGCGCGAAATCTACGGCAGGGACGTGGTCGCCGAGCGCCACCGCCACCGCTACGAGTTCAACAACCGCTACCGCACCCAGCTCGAGGAAGCGGGTCTTTTGATCAGCGCCAAGTCGATGGACGACCTGCTGGTGGAAATGGTCGAGCTGCCGGAGCACCCGTGGTTCATCGCCTGCCAGGCGCACCCGGAATTCCTGTCCACGCCGCGCCACGGGCATCCGCTGTTCATCGGCTTCGTCCGCGCCGCGCGCGAGCACAAGGCCGGCGGGCGATTGCTCAAGGATGCGTCGGCATGAACATCCGTATCCCGTGCAGGAGCGGCTTCAGCCGCGAGCTCCTGACTCACACAAGCGACAACGAAAAGCTCGCGGCTGAAGCCGCTCCTGCAGGAGAGCGAACATGAAGCTTTGCGGGTTCGACGTCGGCCTCGACCAGCCGATCTTCCTGATCGCCGGCCCCTGCGTGATCGAGTCGATGCAACTGCAACTCGACGTTGCCGGCCAGCTCAAGGAGATCACCTCGGCGCTCGGCATCCACTTCATCTTCAAGTCCAGCTTCGACAAGGCCAATCGCACCTCCGGCACCAGCTTCCGCGGCCCCGGCCTGGAAGAGGGCCTGAAGGTGCTGGCCGAGGTGAAGAAGCAGATCGGCGTGCCGGTACTGACCGACGTGCACGAGTACACGCCGATGGACGAGGTGGCCAGCGTCGTCGACGTGCTGCAGACGCCGGCCTTCCTGGTGCGCCAGACCGACTTCATCAGGAAGGTCTGCGCGGCCGGCAAGCCGGTCAACATCAAAAAGGGCCAGTTCCTGTCGCCGTGGGAAATGAAACCGGTGGTCGACAAGGCGAAGTCCACCGGCAATGCCGACATCATGGTCTGCGAGCGCGGCGCCAGCTTCGGCTACAACAACCTGGTCAGCGACATGCGTTCGCTGGCGGTGATGCGCGACACCGGCTGCCCGGTGGTGTTCGACGCCACCCATTCGGTGCAGCTGCCGGGCGGGCAGGGCGGCAGCAGCGGCGGCCAGCGCGAGTTCATCCCGGTGCTGGCGCGCGCCGCAGTGGCGGTCGGGGTCAGCGGACTGTTCATGGAAACCCATCCGCGTCCGGAAGAGGCGCTCAGCGACGGCCCCAACGCGTGGCCGCTGGGCAAGATGGAAGCGCTGCTGGAAACATTGCTGGCGCTGGATTCGATCACCAAGAAGAACGGATTCCTGGAAGGCTCGATCTGATGGACAGGGACGGGAAGCTTGCCTGGAAGAAGCTGCACGTGAGCCGCTGGCTCCCGTATGCCGCTGCCGTGCTGCTGTTGTGGGCGGGTGGAGCCAATGCCTGCGTCACGTTCCCGCCCATCGAAACACCGGAGGTCCTTGAAGTCGCCCGCACTGCCGATATCGTGGCCGTCATTCAAGTCGACCGGGTCGATTGGCGGACTCCGGAAGAAGAAGCGGAATTTCATCGTTTGTGGACGCATCCGCCGATGGAGACGGAATTTTCCTATCCCACCCGCTCGGCGCGATTCAGCGTGAAGCAAATCTTCAAGGGACAGGTTCCGGCCAATGCATTGATCCGGAGCGGTTCCACTGATTGCGAAGTCGTCCTGACGGAAGGTCAGGATTATGTGTTGTTTGCCAATGTGCCTTCCGAAGATGATCGGATCACGCCGTTGGATGGCACGTTCCCCCTGAATGCGACCAAATACAGCGCGGCCAGACTGGCCGACCTGGAATCTTTCTTCACTCAATCCAACTCACCCTCACCATGACCACGATTGCCAAGATCCACGCCCGTGAAATCCTCGACTCCCGCGGCAACCCCACGCTCGAAGCCGAAGTCACGCTCGACGATGGCAGCTTCGGCCGCGCAATGGTGCCGTCCGGCGCTTCCACTGGCTCGAAGGAGGCGGTGGAGCTGCGCGACGGCGACCGGACCCGCTACCTGGGCAAGGGGGTGCTCAAGGCGGTGGAAAACGTCAACGAGACCATCGCTCAGGCGCTGCAGGGGTTCGACGCTGCCGACCAGGCCGCGCTCGACAAGCGCCTGATCGACCTCGACGGCACCGAGAACAAGGGCCGCCTGGGCGCCAATGCGCTGCTGGGCGTATCGCTGGCGAACGCGCACGCGGTGGCCGCATCGAAGAAGGTCCCGCTGTGGCAACTGCTCGCCGGCGATCGCGCACCGGTGCTGCCGGTGCCGATGATGAACATCATCAACGGCGGCGCGCACGCCGACAACAACGTCGACCTGCAGGAGTTCATGGTCCTGCCGGTGGGCTTCGACTCGTTCTCCGAGGCCCTGCGCGCGGGCGCCGAGATCTTCCATGCGCTCAAGTCCGTGCTCAAGGGACATGGGCTGTCGACCGCAGTCGGTGACGAGGGCGGCTTCGCGCCCGACCTGCGCAGCAACGTGGAAGCGCTCGACACCATCCTGGAAGCCATCGGCAGAGCCGGCTACCACGCAGGCGAAGACATCCTGCTCGGGCTCGACGTCGCCTCCAGCGAGTTCCACGACAACGGCAAGTACCACCTGGTTGGCGAGGGCAAGCGCCTGACCAGCGAACAGCTCGTCGATTTCCTCGCCGGCTGGTGCGACGAGTACCCGATCATCACCATCGAGGATGGCATGGGCGAGGACGACTGGGACGGCTGGAAGCAGCTCACCGGGCGCCTCGGCGGCAAGGTGCAGCTGGTCGGCGACGACCTGTTCGTCACCAACCCGCGCATCTTCGCCGAGGGCATCGAGCGCGGCGTGGGCAACGCGATCCTCATCAAGGTCAACCAGATCGGTACGCTGACCGAGACGCTGGAAGCCATCGCGATGGCCGATGCGGCCAACTATGCGGCGGTGATCTCGCATCGCTCCGGCGAAACCGAGGACACCACCATCGCCGACATCGCCGTGGCCACCACCGCCACCCAGATCAAGACCGGCTCGCTGAGCCGCAGCGACCGCGTGGCCAAGTACAACCAGCTGCTGCGTATCGAGCAGGCGCTGGGCGCGGATGCCCGCTACGCCGGCCGCGACGCGTTCGTGTCGCTGAAGCGCTGACGGGCTCCCGCCGATGCGCATGCTGCGGATCACGGCGCTGGTACTGATCGCGCTGCTGGCGTGGCTGCAGTACCGCCTGTGGTTCGGGCACGGCGGCGCCGGTGACGTGGGCGTGCTGTCGCAGCAGGTCCGCGGCCAGGAGCGCGACAACGAAGGCTTGAAGCAGCGCAACGACGCGCTGGCCGCGGAGGTGGCCGAACTCAAGAGCGAAGACGGCGGCGCTGCCGTCGAGGAAAGGGCGCGCAGCGAGCTGGGCATGATCAAGCCGGGCGAGACGTTCTACCGCGTCGTCGAGACGCAGCCCGCGCCGCCGCCGGCCACGCCGGACGCGCCGGCGCCGGAGGGCGGCCAGTGACGCCGGACCAGGTCCGCGGTCTCTGGGCCGTGGTTCCCGCCGCCGGGCGCGGCGCGCGCTTCGGCGGCGACGTGCCCAAGCAGTACCTGGAAGTCGGCGGCGAACCGCTGCTGGCGCACGCCCTGCGCGCCCTGTTCGCGCATCCCGCCGTAAGCGGCGCGGTGGTGGTGCTGGCCGAAGGCGACGAACGCTGGCCCGGCTGGAACGAGTTTGCCGGCAAGCCGCTGCGGACCTGCACGGGCGGCGACGCACGCGCGGACTCGGTGCTGGCGGGCCTTGCGGCACTGCCCGACGACGTGCGCGCGGACGACTTCGTGCTGGTGCACGATGCGGCGCGCCCGAACCTCGGCGTCGACGACCTCGGCCAGCTGCTAGAGCGCGGCCGCAACGATCCGGTTGGCGCGATCCTCGCCGCGCCGGTGCGCGACACGCTCAAGCGCGCCGGTGACGACGGCGGCATCGACCGCACCGAACCGCGCGAGCGCCTGTGGCGCGCGCTGACGCCGCAGCTGTTCCGCCGCCTGCAGCTGTCGCGTGCGCTGGAGAACGCGCGCGACGCCGGCATCGCGATCACCGACGAGTCGATGGCGATGGAGCGCCAGGGCCTGCGTCCGCTGCTGGTCGAGGGCGCGGAGGACAACATCAAGGTGACGACGCCGGCGGACCTGGCGTATTTCGAGTTCCTGCTGCAGCGCAAGGAGCGGCATCCGGCATGAATATCCGCATCGGCCTCGGCTACGACGTCCACGCATTCGGCGATGGCGACCACGTCATGCTCGGCGGCGTGCGCGTGGCGCACGATCGCGGCGTGCTGGCGCACAGCGACGGCGACGTGGTGCTGCACGCGCTCTGCGATGCGATGCTCGGCGCGCTGGCGCTGGGCGACATCGGCCGCCACTTCCCGCCGTCGGATCCGCGCTGGAAGGATGCCGACAGCCGCGCCTTCGTTCGCCACTGTGCCGGCCTGCTGCGCGAACGCGGCTGGAAGCTCGGCAATGCCGACGTCACCGTGGTCTGCGAACGCCCGAAGGTCGGTCCGCACGCGGACGCGATGCGCAGGCTGATCGCGCAGGACACCGGCGTCGATGTCGATGCGGTCAGCGTCAAGGCCACCACCAGCGAGACGCTGGGCTTCACCGGCCGCGGTGAGGGCATCGCCGCGCAGGCCGCCTGCCTGCTCGTACGCGATGCGCCCTGAGGGCGCAGGCGCGCGGGACCGCGCGTGACTGCCATCGACCTGCCGCGCGCGCACGGCCCGGCGGTGCTGTCGGCCACGATCCGCGGCGTGCCCGAGGATTTCCAGGTCGAGGAAATCGACGCCTTCGCACCGAGCGGCGCCGGCGAGCACCTGCTGCTGACGATCGAGAAGCGCGGCATGAACACCGCCTTCGCCGCCAGGCTGCTCGCGCAGTGGGCCGGTGTTGGCGAGGCGGCGATCGGCTACGCCGGTCTCAAGGACCGCCACGCCCTGACCCGGCAGCGCTTCAGCGTGCAGCTGCCCGGGCGCGACGCACCCGATACCGCAGCACTGGAGGCCGCGGCGGCCGCATCCGGAGCGGGGCAGGCGCTGCGCGTGCTCGACCAGGCGCGCCACGCAAGGAAACTGCCGCGCGGGGCACTGGCCGGCAACCGCTTCCGGCTGGTGCTGCGCGAGGTGCTGGGCGGGCGTGACGCGATCGACGCGCGCCTGCGCGACATCGCCGGCCACGGCGTGCCGAACTATTTCGGCGAACAGCGCTTCGGCCGCGACGGCGCGAACGTCGCCAACGCGCTGGCGATGTTCGGCGGCCGGCGCGTCGCCCGTACCCAGCGCACCCACCTGCTGTCCGCCGCGCGTTCGGCACTGTTCAATCGGGTGCTGGCCGCGCGCGTGCGCGACGGCTCGTGGAACCGGGGGCTGGAAGGCGAGGTCTGGATGCTGGATGGCAGTCGCAGCGTGTTCGGTCCGGAGGACTGGAGCGAGGGGCTGGGCGAACGCCTGGACCGCTTCGACATCCATCCCACCGGTCCGCTGTGGGGACGCGGTGCGCTGCGTTCGACCGGTGACGCGCGGCGGGTGGAGGAAGACGCGCTCGCCGATGAGCAGTCATCGGCCCTGCGCGCCGGGCTTGAGGCGGCAGGCCTGCGCCAGGAACGCCGTGCGGCGCGGCTGCGTCCCGAAGGACTGGTGTGGGAGTGGGGGGGCGGCGACGCGCTCGTGCTCGGGTTCAGCCTGCCGGCCGGCGCCTACGCGACCACCGTGCTCGCGGCGCTGGGCGAGGTGCGCGAGCCTGCCTGAGTCCGCCCGGCGACCGTTCGTCGGAAATGCAATGCCTGCACTGGCAGCCCCGATGCCGCGGGTATACACCCGACGTGGGTGCCCGGCATGGTGCCGGTGTCGCCCGCGACAACCATCAGGAGACCGCCATGAACGCCAGTCTTCGGATCTTCATCCTCGCCCTGTGCGCTTTCGGCCTGGCCGCCTGTGCGGGCACGCAGGATCGTACGGCTTACGCGCCGCCCGGGCAGGTCGGATCCGCCCCGGTCAATACCGGCTACGTAAGCAACGTCGAGCGGATGGCCCGCGCGCAGGGGATCAAGGTCACCTGGGTCAACATGCCGGTGAAGCGGTCCGCGCAGGCGGACACCAGCACTGACGACCTCTAGCCCCGCGGCCTAACGCTGGCGGCCGGCCGACGCCAGCAGCACGAGCACTGCGCCGCCGCCGCCCTGCGCGGCGGGCGCGGAATGGAACGCCAGTACGTCCGCGCGCTGGCGCAGCCGCCGGTCGACCAGGTTCTTCAGCGGCGGGATGCGGCTGTCCGAGTGCAGCCCCTTGCCGTGGATGACACGCACGCAGGCCAGGCCGGCGTCGCGTGCCTCCTTCAGGAATCCGCGCAGCAGCGCCTCGGCCTGGGCGCTGTCGGCATGGTGCAGGTCGAGTTCCTCCTGCACCGCGTACTCGCCGCGCGCCAGCCGCCGCAGCACCCGCGGCGGCACTTCGTCGCGGCGGTAGCGCAGCACGTCCCCGGTTTCCAGCGCCCCCGCGTCGAGCATGCGCTGGAATTCGCTGCGTGCCTCGTCCTCGTCGCGCCGGGCCATGCGCGGCACCGGGCGCGGCTTCGGCGCGGCGGGCGGCGGCGGGGCCGCGGGCAGTTCGCGCACCGGGCCAACCGCGCTGCGGAACAGCGCGGCATCGTCGTCCGGCGGCGGGCTTGCAGGCGGTTCGCGGCGCTTGCTCATCGGCCAAGCCTAGCGTCGCATCGCGCGGCCTGCACGGCCGGCCGGTGGCCCGTGTGCATCCGCTATCATGGTGCGCATTGCACGGCGACGGGGCACGGAAAGAGGTTCATGCGCGTACTGGTGAGCAACGATGATGGAGTGGATGCGCCCGGCATCCGGATCCTGGCCGAAGGGTTGCGCGCAGCGGGCCATGAAGTGCTGATCGTCGCCCCGGACCGCGACCGGTCCGGCGCCAGCAACTCGCTGACGCTCGACGCGCCGGTGCGGGTGGTTCAGGTCGACGACGCCACCTGGCGCGTCCACGGCACGCCCACCGACTGCGTCCACGTCGCCATCACCGGGATGCTGGAGGACGAGCCGGACATCGTGGTCTCGGGCATCAACAACGCCGCCAACCTCGGCGACGACGTGATCTATTCCGGCACCGTGGCCGCGGCGATGGAGGGGCGCTTCCTCGGCCTGCCCGCGGTGGCGGTGTCGCTGGTCACCGCCGACCACGCTGGCCGCCACTACGAAACCGCCGCGCGTGCCGCGGTGGAGATCGTCGCGCGGCTGGCGGCCGACCCGCTGCCGGCCGATACCATCCTCAACGTCAACGTGCCGGACCTGCCGTGGGAAGAGGTGGCCGGGTTCGAGGTCGCGCGCCTGGGCAACCGCCACCGCTCCGAGCCCTGCGTGCCGCAGCAGGACCCGCGTGGCCGCGACTGGTGGTGGATCGGCCCGGCCGGCCCGGAGCTCGACAGTGGCGCCGGCACCGATTTCCACGCCGTGCGCACCGGCCACATCTCGATCACGCCGATCAACGTCGATCTCACGCGCTACCAGGCGCTGGAGCAGGTCGCCAGCTGGGTCGATGGTCTGGCCAGCGAACTGCGCGGGGAAGCGGCATGACCGCGCGCATGCGCCTGCATCCGGAGGCGATCGGGGTCGGCATGACCTCGCAGCGGGTGCGCGACCGCCTGATCGGCCGCCTGCGCGACAACGGCATCGTCGACGAGCGCGTGCTCAACGCCATCCGCACCGTGCCGCGGCACCTGTTCGTCGACGAGGCGCTGGCGACCCGCGCCTACGAGGACACCGCGCTGCCGATCGGCCACGGGCAGACGATCTCCCAGCCCTGGGTGGTGGCGAAGATGACCGAGGCGCTGTTCGCCAACGGCGCGCAGCCGAAGAAGGTGCTGGAGGTGGGTACCGGTTCCGGCTACCAGGCCACGATCCTGGCCGCGCTGGGGCTGGAGGTGCACACGGTCGAGCGCATCGGCGAACTGCTGCGCACAGCGCGCAAGCGATTCCGCGCGCTGGGGTTCAACGTCCGCAGCAAACACGACGACGGCCGCATCGGCTGGCCGGAAAACGGCCCCTTCGACGGCATCGTGGTCACCGCCGGCGCGCCGGCGCTGGTCGACGCATTGACCGACCAGCTCGCACCCGGTGGCACGCTGGTAGCGCCGGTCGGCGCCAGTGGCGCGCAGTCGCTGCTGTGCCTGCGCAGGGAGGCGGACGGGACGCTCAGCCGGGCCGAACTGGGGCCGGTGGTGTTCGTGCCGCTGCTGTCCGGCATGATCGACTGACGATGCCACCGCCCCTTTCCGGATCCGCGCGTGCCTGCACCGCGTCCGCCTGCCGCAAGCGGGCAGGGGCGGGCGGGTGCCGTGCAGTCGCTGCCCCAGCGATGGCGCTCCATCGCCGGGGGGCGTTTTCTTGAAGCTGTTCGCACCGCTCTACGAGCGCACGCTCGAACTCGCGCGCCATCGCCGTGCGCCGGCGATGCTCACCGGGCTGAGCTTCATCGAGGCGATCTTCTTCCCGGTGATGCCGGAGGTAATGCTGGCGCCCATGTGCCTGTCGCAGCCGCGGCGCGGGTTCTGGTTCGCCACGCTGAGCCTGGCCGGGTCGCTGGCCGGGGCGCTGGTGGGATACATGCTCGGCCACTACGCCTACGAACTGGTCCGCCCGCTGCTGGCCGCGCTGGGCTGGATCGACCGCATCGACGCCGAGGTCGCGGCGTTGCGCGAGGTGGTGGCGCACTCGCCATGGAAGGCCTTCTGGCTGCTGGTGCTGGCGGGCTTTTCGCCGATTCCGCTGAAGATCTTCACCTGGGCTTCGGGCGTGGTCGGCGTGCCCTTGCTACCCTTTGTCGCGAGCATGGCGGTCGGGCGCGGCAAGCGCGTGTACCTGGTCGCGCTGGCCATCCGCCTGGGCGGCGAGCGCGCCGAACGCGCGCTGCACCGCTACATCGAGCCGGTCGGCTGGGCCGCCCTGGTCCTGCTCGTGGCCGGCATCGGCTACGTTGCGTTCAGGGCCCATGCGGCATGAAGCATTTGGAGATGGACATCGGAAACCGCGGGAAACAGATGATGTTGCGTGCAATCCTGATCACGGCCTGCGCCTGCCTGCTGGCCGCCTGTTCCAGTACCGTCGTGCGCGAAGGCGGCACGCGGGCGTCGACCCCGAAGTACGGCGCCACCGTCGTGGTCAAGCGCGGCGACAACCTGTACCGGATCGCGACCAACAACGGCATCAGCACGCTGGACCTGGCGACCTGGAACAACATCCCGCCGCCGTACACCATCTACCCGGGCCAGCGTCTGCGGCTGTACCCGGCGGACGGGCGCCGCACGGCTTCGACGTCGTCGCGCCCGGCTGCCGGCGCCTCCGGTCCGAAGACGACGACTTCCACCAGGCCTGCGGCCACGACGACACCCGCGCCGGCCGCGTCGAAGCCCGCCGCCAGCCCGTTCACCTGGCGCTGGCCCACCGACGGCCAGCTGGTGGGTACCTATGCCGCCGGCGACCCGACCCGGCAGGGCATCGACATTGCCGGCAAGCTCGGCCAGCCGGTGCGCGCGGTGGCGGATGGGGTCGTGGTGTATTCGGGCTCCGGCCTGGTCGGCTACGGCGAGCTGGTCATCGTCAAGCACAACGACGAATGGCTCTCGGCCTACGGCCACAACCGGGCGCGGCTGGTCAACGAGGGCCAGGTGGTGAAGGCCGGCCAGCAGATCGCCGAGATGGGCCACAGCGGCGCCTCGCGCGACATGCTGCACTTCGAGATCCGTTACAACGGCAAGCCCGTCGACCCCTTGGCATATTTGCCCAGGCGCTGAAGAGCAGGGCCGGCGCCTGCGACCTCGCAGGCGCGGCTCCAGTCGCGAGCTCCTGGGCTTTGCGCCCGCCCGCGAACGCGGAAAAGACCGCGGCTCGCAGTGATGCCGACGCTCGGACCTGTCCCTGCCTTCGCAAGCGAGGAGCTAAAAGCTCGCGGCTGAAGCCGCGCCTGCCGGACGCTGTTGCAGGCCTCAGGCTCGCAGCACGAACCCCGCCGCCACCCGCCTGCCTTCGCTTGCGAGCACGTTGAACGTGCGCGCGGCGGCGGCGTTGGTCATGGTTTCCAGGCCGATGCCGCGCGACAGGCAGGCGGCCATCGTGGCCGGCGGCGGGAACGCCTGGGCGCCGCCGCTGCCGAGCAGGACCAGTTCGGGCTGGAGGTCGAACAGCGGCTGCAGGTCGTCCGGTGCCAGCGTGGTGACGTCATCGACCGGCCAGTCCTCGACCAGCGTGTTCGGCGAGATGACGAAACTGCGCTCCAGCTTGCGCTCGTTCACCAGCGCGGACGTGCCATCGGCACCGCGCAGGAAGAAATCGTAATCGGGGCGTTCGAGGGTGAGTTGCATGGAGCGGTGGCGCGCTAGTCCCGGTTCCTCGGCAACACGATCCGCCGCTGCTCGGGATTGGGCCGGTACAGGATGGCGACATGGCCGATGCGCTGGACCAGGGCGGCGTCGGTGCGCGCGGCGAGGTCGGCGATGATCGCGTCGCGCGCGTCGCGGTCCTCGGCGGCGACCTTCACCTTGATCAGTTCGTGGTGTTCGAGCGCGCCGGATACCTCCGCGACCACCGCATCGGTAATGCCCTTGCCGCCCACCTGCAGCATGGCCTTGAGGTCATGCGCCTGTCCGCGCAGGAAACGGTTCTGGACCGCGGTCAGGACGGTTGGCATGCGCTGGATCAAGTCGGGAAGGGGACGCGCAGGGTATCATGGTGGCCCGCAACGCCCTGATTTTGCGGGCACTTCCCCACCGCAGGCCCGCCTCCTCCATGGCCACCCGCAGCAAGAGCAGCCAGCGCTGGCTGAAGGAGCACTTCTCCGATCCCTACGTCAAGAAGGCGCAGGCGGAAGGCTTGCGCTCGCGCGCGGCCTACAAGCTGGAGGAGCTGGTCGAGCGCGACCGCCTGCTGCGCCCCGGCATGGTGGTCGTGGACCTGGGCGCCGCCCCCGGCGGCTGGTCGCAGTGGGTCCGGCAGGCCCTGGGCGACGCCGGGCGGGTGCTGGCGCTGGACATCCTGGACATGCCGCCGCTGGCCGGCGTGGAGTTCCTTCATGGGGATTTCAGGGAGGATGACGTCCTATCGAGGCTGGAAGCCGCGCTGGAAGGGGCCGAAGTCGACCTTGTCCTGTCCGACATGGCCCCCAATAAGAGTGGTGTGGATGCCGTCGACCTGCCGCGGGCCATGCATCTGGCGGAACTGGCGATGGATTTCGCCGACCACCACCTGCGGACCGGCGGCGCGCTGCTGATCAAGCTGTTCCAGGGCGTGGGATTCGACGAGTACGTGCGGGAGCTGCGGCGGCGCTACGCCAAGGTGGCGATCCGCAAGCCGGCCGCCTCGCGCAAGCGTTCGCCGGAAGTCTATGCGCTGGCGCAGGGCAAGCTGGCCCAAATCAAGTAATGTTGGCGGCGTTGCCGCGGAGCGGAATCGAATGAGTGACCTGGTGAAAAATCTGATGCTTTGGGTGGTCGTCGCCGTCGTGCTGATGGTGGTGTTCCAGAGCTTCAGCCCGAAGACCGCCGGCAGCGACGAGATCATCTACTCGCAGTTCATCACAGACGTCCGCAACGACCGGGTCAAGGAAGTGGACATCGCCAGCGACGAACGCTCGATCAAGTTCACCCGCGCCGACGGCAGCAAGGGCATCACCACGGCGCCGCGCCGCGACGAGCGCCTGATCGACGACCTGCTGCGCCACGACGTCTCGATCAAGCAGGCGCCGCCCGAGTCGGGCGTGACCATCTGGGCGCTGCTGATCAACTTCCTGCCGGTACTGCTGATCATCGGTTTCTGGTTCTTCATGATGCGGCAGATGCAGCAGGGCGGCAGCAAGGGCGCGATGTCCTTCGGCCGCTCGCGCGCCAAGCTGCTCAACGAGGACCAGACCAAGGTCACCTTCGCCGACGTCGCCGGCTGCGACGAGGCCAAGGAAGAAGTCTCCGAACTGGTCGAGTTCCTGCGCGACCCGACCAAGTTCCAGAAGCTCGGCGGCAAGATCCCGCGCGGCGTGCTGATGGTCGGCCCGCCCGGCACCGGCAAGACGCTGCTGGCCAAGGCCATCGCCGGCGAGGCCAAGGTGCCGTTCTTCTCGATTTCCGGTTCCGACTTCGTCGAGATGTTCGTCGGCGTCGGCGCCAGCCGCGTGCGCGACATGTTCGAGCAGGGCAAGAAGCACGCGCCGTGCATCATCTTCATCGACGAGATCGATGCGGTCGGCCGCCATCGCGGCGCCGGCCTGGGCGGCGGCCACGACGAGCGCGAGCAGACGCTCAACCAGCTGCTGGTCGAGATGGACGGGTTCGAGGGCGGCGAGGGCGTGATCGTGGTGGCGGCGACCAACCGCCCCGACGTGCTCGATCCGGCACTGCTGCGCCCGGGCCGCTTCGACCGCCAGGTCGTGGTCGGCCTGCCCGACGTCAAGGGCCGCGAACAGATCCTGCAGGTGCACATGCGCAAGGTGCCGCTGTCGGACAACGTCGAGCCGATGATCGTCGCTCGCGGCACGCCCGGCTTCTCCGGCGCGGACTTGGCCAACCTGGTCAACGAGGCGGCGCTGTTCGCCGCGCGCGAGAACGCGAAGGAAGTCCGCATGGACCACTTCGACAAGGCGCGCGACAAGATCATGATGGGCGCCGAGCGCCGCTCGATGGCGATGAGCGAGGACGAAAAGACGCTGACCGCCTACCACGAGGCCGGCCACGCCATCGTCGGCCGCCTGGTGCCCGAGCACGACCCGGTCTACAAGGTCACCATCATCCCGCGCGGCCGCGCGCTGGGCGTGACCATGTACCTGCCCGAGGGCGACAAGTACAGCTACAACCGCACCGCGATCGAATCGCAGCTGTGCTCGCTGTACGGCGGACGCGTGGCCGAGGAGCTGATCTTCGGCGACGACAAGGTCACCACCGGCGCGTCCAACGACATCGAGCGTGCGACCAAGATGGCACGCAACATGGTCACCAAGTGGGGCCTGTCGGACGAGCTGGGCCCGATCGCCTACGGCGAGGAGGACGACGAGGTATTCCTCGGCCGTTCGGTCACCCAGCACAAGAGCGTGTCCGACGATACCGCGCGGCGCATCGACGAGGTCGTGCGCGGGATCCTCGACAAGGCCTACGGCCGGACCACGAAGATCCTCACCGACAACCTGGACAAGCTGCACGCGATGGCCAAGCTGTTGCTCGAGTACGAAACCATCGACGTGCCGCAGATCGACGCGATCATGGAAGGCCGCGATCCGCCGCCGCCGATGGGCTGGACCCAGGGCGGTCCGGCGCGCGAGGAGCCGAAGAAGATCACCATCGGCGGGCCTGCGGCGCAGACCTGATCCGGCACCTATGCAATGCCTCGAAGGCCGGAGCCCGCTCCGGCCTTCGCTTTTTCGCGTGCTGGCACTTCTGCAGGAGCGGCTTCAGCCGCGAGCTTTTGTCCTTGGCCCCTCCGCAGGGGGAGCTAAAAACTCGCGGCCGAAGCCGCTCCCGCAACGGCGCGGGCAGCAGCACCGTCACATCCACGTGCCCCGCGCGTCCCTGTCAGTGGATAATCAAGGGCATGAGGAGCATCGCCATGAAGATTTCCTGCCGCGGCGCCGCGGGCTGGGGTTTGCCGCTGGGTATTGCGATCGGGGCCGCGATGGGCTCGGCCACGGGACAGATGGGGCTGTGGCTGGGCATCGGCGTCGCCATCGGCGTTGCGTTGTCGCAGGCCGGGAAGAAACGCTGATGTTCGACACCGTCGCCACGCTCGACTGCAACGGCCGCGTGCTGCGGCTGGATCGCCCGCGGGTGATGGGGATCGTCAACGTCACCCCGGATTCGTTCTCCGACGGCGGCGAGCACGCCACGACGGACGCGGCCGTCGCGCACGGCCTGAAGCTGGCGGAGGAGGGCGCCGACATCCTCGATGTCGGCGGCGAGTCCACCCGTCCCGGCGCCGACGACGTGCCGCTGGAGGAAGAGCTGCGGCGCGTGGTGCCCGTCATCGAGCGCCTGGTGAAGGACACCGGCCTGCCGGTCAGCGTCGACACCTCGCACCCGGAGGTGATGCGCGCCGCGGTGGCCGCGGGCGCGGGCATGGTCAACGACGTCTACGCGCTGCGCCGGGAAGGCGCGCTCGAGGCGGCGGCGGAACTGGGCGTGCCGGCAGTGCTGATGCACATGCTCGGGCAGCCGCGTTCGATGCAGGATGATCCGCGCTACGACGACGTCGTCGCCGACGTGCACCGGTTCCTGGCCGAGCGCATCTTCGCCGCCGAGATGGCGGGCATCGACAGGAAGCGGCTGGTGGTCGATCCGGGTTTCGGTTTCGGCAAGAACCGCGACCACAACCTGGCGCTGCTCGCGCAGCTGCAGCGCTTCACCGAACTCGGCGTGCCGGTGCTGGCGGGGCTGTCGCGCAAGAAGACCATCGGCGAGCTCACCGGCCGCGAAGCCCCGCGCGATCGCATCCACGGTTCGGTCGCCGCGCACCTGATCGCGGCCCAGCGCGGGGCGATGCTGCTGCGCGTGCACGACGTGGCCGCCACCGTCGACGCGCTGGCGGTGTGGAACGCGGTCGACGCCGTGCCGATGCCGCGCATCGAGGCGAAACCGGCGATCCGCTGGCCCGACGACGACTGACCCGTGCACGCCCGCGCGACGGGCTGGCGAATCATTCGCCGGCCGCCGCGCAGCCGCGGCACGACGGGCTTCGCGCCACTTGTCCACAAGCTTGGTCCCCGGGTTGTCCACAGCCTCTGTGGACAACCCGGGGCTGAAAGCGCCTGTCCATGTGCGTTAGGCTGGCCCATTCGCGCGCCGCCGCGGCAGCGCCCATTCGCACGGAATCAAGGGGAAACCATCACCCATGACAGCCAGCACACCGCTCCTGGTCACGTTCTCGATCTACCTGTTCGTCGTCGTCATGATCGGCTTCATCGCGTGGAAGTCGACCAAGGACTTCGACGACTACATCCTCGGCGGGCGTTCGCTCGGGCCGTGGGTGGTGGCGCTGGCCGCCGGTGCGTCGGACATGAGCGGCTGGCTGCTGATGGGCCTGCCGGGCGCGCTGTACCTGGGCGGCGTGTCCGAGAGCTGGATCGCGATCGGCCTGATCCTCGGCGCGTTCGCCAACTGGCGCTGGGTGGCCGGGCCGCTGCGCATCTATACCGAGCGCGCCGGCGATTCATTGACCATCCCGGACTACTTCACCAACCGCTTCGCCGACCACGACCGCCTGCTGCGGGTGCTGTCGGCGATCGTGATCCTGGTGTTCTTCGCGGTGTACTGCGCCTCGGGCGTGGTGGCCGGCGCGCGGCTGTTCGAGAGCGTGTTCGGGCTGCCCTACGAGCAGGCGCTGTGGTGGGGCGCGGCCGCGACCATCATCTACACCCTGGTCGGCGGCTTCCTCGCCGTCAGCTGGACCGACACCCTGCAGGCCAGCCTGATGTTCTTCGCGCTGCTGCTGGCGCCGAGCATCATCCTGATGAACAATGGCGGCTTCGAGGCCGCCGTCGGCGTGATCCGCGAGTTCGACGCATCCCGGCTCGACTGGTTCGGCAGCGGCACGGTCGGCCTGGTCGGCGTGGTGTCCGCGCTGGCCTGGGGCCTGGGCTACTTCGGCCAGCCGCACATCCTCGCGCGCTTCATGGCCGCCGACCGCGTCGAGAACATCCCCACCGCGCGCCGCGTCGGCATGACCTGGATGATCCTGTGCCTGGCCGGCTCGCTGGGCGTGGGTTTCTTCGGCATCGCCTATTTCGCCAACCATCCGGAGGCGGCCGGCGCCGTCGACGCCAACTCCGAGCGCGTGTTCATCGAACTGGCCAGCCTGCTGTTCAACCCGTGGGTCGCGGGCGTGCTGCTGTCGGCGATCCTCGCCGCGGTGATGAGCACGCTGTCGTGCCAGCTGCTGGTGTGCTCCAGCGTGATGACCGAGGACTTCTACCGCGGCTTCCTGCGCAAGGACGCCAGCCAGAAGGAGCTGGTCTGGGTCGGCCGGCTGTCGGTGGCACTGATCGCGCTGCTGGCGCTGTGGCTGGCGCGCGACCCCGACAGCAAGGTCCTGGGGCTGGTGAGCTACGCCTGGGCCGGGTTCGGCGCCGCGTTCGGCCCGGTGGTGATCCTGTCCCTGTTCTGGCAGCGCATGACCCGCAATGGCGCGCTGGCCGGCATCATTGTGGGCGCCGCGACGGTGATCGCGTGGAAGCTCGTCGCGGTCGACCGGCTGGGCTCGGGCCTGTACGAGATGGTGCCGGGCTTCATCGCCGCAACCGCGGCGATCGTGGTGGTCAGCCGCCTTGGCCGCGAGCCGCCGGCGGAGGTCCAGTCCGTCCACCAGCAGGTGCGCGCCTCGTTGCGCGAAACCGGCTACTGATGCCGCGCTAATCCGCGTCCCCATGCGAGCCGGCTGGCAGGCCATGCACGATCCGCGTCCGCCGGCAATCGCACTGATGGGGCCCACCGCCTCGGGCAAGAGCGCGCTGGCGCTGGACTGGGCGCAGCGGCTGGGCGGCGAGATCGTCAGCGTCGATTCGGCGCTGGTCTACCGCGGGCTCGACATCGGCGCCGCCAAGCCCACTGCCGGGGAGCGCGCGGCCGTGCCGCACCACGTGATCGACCTGCGCGATCCGTGGCAGGCGTATTCGGCGGCCGAGTTCGCCGCCGATGCGCGCAGGGCCATCGACGGCATCCTCGCGCGTGGCCGGGTGCCGATCCTGGCCGGCGGCACCGGACTGTATTTCCGCGCCCTGCTGCAGGGGCTGTCGCCGATGCCGGAAGCCGACCCCGCGGTGCGCGCGGCGATCGACGCGCAGGCGCGCGAGCAGGGCTGGCCGGCGCTGCACGCCGAACTGGCGCGCGTCGACCCGGCCGCGGCCGCCCGCATCCACGCCACCGATCCGCAGCGCATCCAGCGCGCGCTGGAAGTGTTCCGCATCAGCGGCCGCCCGATCAGCGACTGGCAGCGCGAGCCGTCGCGCGGCCCGCGGCTGCCCTGCAGGCTGCTGAAGCTGGTCCTCGCGCCGGCCGACCGCGCGACCCTGCATGCCCGCATCGCCGCCCGCTTCGACGCGATGCTGGCCGAGGGCTTCCTCGACGAGGTCCGTGCGTTGCGGGCGCTGCCGCCGCTGCGCGACCACCCGGCGCCGCTGGACCTGCCCGCGATCCGCGCGGTGGGCTACCGGCAGGCCTGGGAGCATCTGGACGGCGCCACGGCGGCCGGTGAATTCCGCGACCGCGCCATCCACGCCACCCGCCAGCTGGCCAAGCGCCAGCTGACCTGGCTGCGCGGCGAGCTCGACGCCCGCTGGTTCGACCCCGCCACCGACCAAGCCGGACTGGAGGACGCGCTGGTGCTGTTCCGCGGGAGCCGCGATCCGGGTCCTCCCGCGGGAACGGCCTGATCGCCCCTGTGGGAGCGGCCATGGCCGCGATGCCCCGCTTGGCCGCAATCGCCGCCGCACCGCGCCACCAGCCTGCGAACCCCGTCACATGCACGGTGCCCACAACCCTGAACTGTCGTATAACATCGACCTGTCGCCGCCGTGGGGAACGGGTCGGGCGGCGCGGGGCGCAAGCCATAACAACAATAACCAAGCTGGGGAACACCATGTCCAAGGGGCAGTCTCTGCAGGATCCTTTCCTGAACGCGCTGCGGCGCGAACGCGTGCCGGTATCGATCTACCTGGTCAACGGCATCAAGCTGCAGGGCACGGTCGAGTCCTTCGACCAGTTCGTGGTGCTGCTGCGCAATACCGTCAGCCAGATGGTCTACAAGCACGCGATCTCCACCGTGGTGCCGGCGCGCAACGTGCGCGTGGGCCCGGGCGGCGGCCACGTCCACCCGGCCGACGGCCCCGCCGGCGTTGACGAAGCGGACGCCGACGAAGCCTGAGGCTTGCGTCGCGGCCCCGGCGCCGCCATATACCGGACCTGATCCGACCATGGGCGCACGATGCCGACCACGCTGTTCGAACGTTCCCGCCGGGGCGAGCACGCCCTGCTGATCCAGCCTCATGCCGGCGGCCCGCCGGACGAGGCCGTGGTGGAGGAGTTCGCCGAACTCGCGCGCTCGGCCGGTGCCACCGTTGCCACGCTCGTCAACGCCCGCATCGACCGGCCCAACCCGGCCACGCTGATCGGCAGCGGCAAGCTGGAGGAAGTGAAAGCCGCCGCCGACGCCAGCGGCGCCGACCTGGTGCTGGTCAACCACGCGCTTTCGCCCGGCCAGGAACGCAACCTGGAGAAGGCGCTGCAACGGCGCGTGGTCGACCGCACCGGCCTGATCCTCGACATCTTCTCCCAGCGCGCGCGCAGTGCCGAAGGCAAGCTGCAGGTCGAACTGGCCCAGCTGCGCCACATGGCCACGCGCCTGGTCCGCGGCTGGACCCACCTGGAGCGCCAGCGCGGCGGTTCGATCGGCCTGCGCGGCCCCGGTGAAACCCAGCTGGAAACCGACCGCCGCCTGCTCCAGAAGCGCGTCGAACAGCTGTCCAGGCGCCTGGACAAGGTCGAGGTGCAGCGCACCCAGATGCGCCGCGCCCGCGTGCGCCGCGAGGTGCCGCGCATCGCCCTGGTCGGCTACACCAACGCCGGCAAGTCGACCCTGTTCAATGCCCTGACTGGCGCCGACGCCTACGCCGCCGACAAGCTGTTCGCCACCCTCGACCCGACCGTGCGCCGGATCGAGCTGCCCGGCGGGCACGCCGCGATCGCCGATACCGTCGGCTTCGTGCGCGACCTGCCGCACGAACTGGTCGCCGCCTTCCGTTCCACGCTCAGCGAGGCGCGCGACGCCGACCTGCTGCTGCACGTCATCGATGCCGCCGACCCGCTGCGCGAGGAGCGCATCGCCCAGGTCGACGCGGTGCTGGCCGAAGTGGGCGCGGGCGATATCCCGCAGCTGCGGGTTTACAACAAGATCGACAGGCTCGGCGCGCCGGACGCTGGCGCCGACGGCGAAAGCGCGGCCGGCGAGGGCGGGCCGGCGCGCGCCATCGAGCCGCGCCACGACCGCCCGGACGGCGACCATGCCGACGCCATGACCCGCGAGCGGGTCTGGATTTCCGCGCGCGACGGCCTCGGCCTGGACCTGCTGCGCAACGCGATCGCCGGCCGGCTCGGCCTGCGCCGGATCGTCGCGCAGATCCGCCTGCCGACCTCGGCCGGGCGCCTGCGCGCGCGGCTGCATGCCCTCGACGCCGTGCGTGGCGAGGAGCATGACGGGGACGGCTGGACGCTGGCCGTCGACCTGCCGGCCACCGACGTGCAGCGCCTGGCGGCCGGCGACGACGGTGCGCCGCTGCGCGGGCTGCTGGAGCCGGAAGCATCTTGATCCGGCGGGCCTGCACGGGGGCGCGTGCGATCGTGGCTGCGCCCTTGCTTCCGGGCCAGCCCGGCCCGACCTAGTAGACTGTCGCACCGCGCGCGTCCTCCCGGGCGCGCGCGCCCCATATCACCCGATTGGAGCAGGCATGGCCTGGAACACTCCCGGCAAGAACGACGATGGCGGGTCCGGCAGGGACCGTCGCAACAACCCGTGGAAACCGCGCCGCGGCAATGGCGGCGGCCTGGGCGACCTGTTCGACAATTTCCGCGGCATGTTCGGTGGTGGCGGCGGCAGCCCGCTGCGCTGGATCGGCCTGGCGCTGGTGCTGTGGCTGGCCTTCAACTGCTTCGTGCTGGTCGCCGAGCAGCAGCGCGGCGTGGTGCTGCGCTTCGGCCAGTTCTCGCGCATCCTCGACCCCGGCCCGCACTTCAAGCTGCCGTGGCCGGTCGAGCGCGTGACCAAGGTCGCCGCCACCCAGATCAAGACCTTCAGCGACAACGTGCCGATCCTGACCAGCGACGAGAACATCGTGCAGGTCGAGATCAACGTGCAGTACCGCGTCAACGACGCGCAGAAGTACCTGTTCGGCACCCGCGACGCCGACCAGATGCTGCAGCAGGCGGTGCTGTCGACCGTGCGCGAGCAGGTCGGCCGTTCCGACCTGGACACCGTGCTCGGCGCGCGCGAGGCGCTGGCGGTCTCGGCGCGGCAGATGCTGCAGAAGTCGCTGGATGCCTACCGCACGGGCCTTGTGGTCACCGAACTCAACCTGCCCAACGCGCGCCCGCCGGAAGAGGTCAAGCCCGCGTTCGACGACGTCAACAGCGCGCAGCAGGACAAGGACCGCCTGATCAGCGAGGCGCGCGCCTACGCGGCCAAGGTCGTGCCCGAGGCGCGCGGCCAGGCGGCGCGCGTGCGTACCGTGTCCGAGGGTTACAAGACTGCGGCGATCGCCCGTGCCACGGGTGACGCGGAGCGCTTCAGCCTGCTGCTCGACCAGTACCGCAACGCACCCGAAGTCACCCGCAAGCGCCTGTGGCTGGAGACCGTGCAGGAAGTGCTGGCCGACAACCGCACCATCGTCGGCGACGGTCGCCAGCTGATCTACGTGCCAATGGCGAAGGGGAGCACCGCGTCGGCCGCGCCGACACAGCCGCTGCTGACGCCCGACATGGTCGCCCCGACCGTGACCGCCGATCCCGGTGACGACATCCGTCCGGGACGCAACCCGCGCAGCGGCGAGGAGGCTGGCCGATGAGACTCAACATCCTGATCCCGCTGGTTATCGTGGTGCTGTTCGGGCTGCTGGGCTCGGTCTACGTGGTGGCCGAGGGCCACACCGCGATCGTGCTCAACCTGGGCCGCGTGGCCCGCACCGACATTGGCCCCGGCCTGCACTTCAAGTGGCCGCTGATCGAGAACGCACTGGTGTTCGACCGCCGCCTGCAGGTGCTCGACGCCACGCCCGAGCGCTACCTGACCTCCGAGCGCAAGGACGTGTCGGTGGACTTCTTCGCCGTGGGCATGATCGAGGACGTGCGCGCGTTCTACCGCGCCACCGGCGGCAGCGAGCAGATCGCCGTCGACCGCCTGGCGCCGATCATCAAGGACTCGCTGCGCAACGAGATCAACGCGCGCACGCTGTCGGAAGTGGTGTCCGGCGACCGTTCCGAGGTGATCGGCCGGCAGCTCGACAACATCAACGTCGGCGCCAAGAACATCGGCATCCGCATCGTCGACCTGCGCATCAAGAAGATCGACCTGCCCACCGACAGCAAGGTGATCCGCGACGTGTACCGCCGCATGAGCGCCCAGCGCCAGCAGGTGGCCAGCCGCCTGCGCGCCGAGGGCGAGGAACAGGCGCAGACGATCCGCTCCGAGGCCGACCGCGAGAAGACTGTGATCATGGCCGAGGCCGAGCGCGACGCGCAGAAGCTGCGCGGCGAGGGCGACGCCGAGGCCACGCGTATCTACGGCGAGGCCGCCAACCGCGACGCCGGCTTCTACGCCTTCCAGCGCAGCCTGGAGGCGTACGGCAAGGCGTTCGAGGACGGCGAAAGCGTGATCGTGCTCGACAAGGGCGATCCGTTCCTGCAGTACATGCGCAACGACCGGTAGCGATGTCCGACCTGTGGGCGGCGCTGTGCCTGGTCGCGGTGCTGGAGGGACTGGTGCTGTTCGCCTTCCCCGACGCGTTCAAGCGCATGGCCGAGCAGATGCAGTCGATGGAGGCCCGGCAGCTGCGCGCCGCCGGCGCCATCGTCCTCGCCGCGGGCGTGGTCGCGCTGTACCTGGTGCGCCGTCTGGCCTGAGCCTCCGCCTGCGCGCAGCCGTTCACCCGCAGGAGCGGTCACCACATCACAACAGCCGGAACCTATTCCCCGACACCGGCCTCCAGCGGCACCTCGTGTGCCCGCAGCCACGCGACCACCTTTTCGCGGTTGGCGCGCGCCTGCGCCGACAGCGACGCCTCGGGCGTGGTGAAGAAATAGGCCTGGAAAGTCGCATCCTGCACGCTTTTCGCCTGCGGGTCGGCGCCGGCGTCGAGCAGTTGCAGCACGTGTTCGCCGGCGTTGATCATCGCCGCGCGGTGCAGCGGGGTGTAACCCTGCGCATCGGCCGCATTGGCGTTGGCGCCGGCGTCGAGCAGCATCCGGAACTGCGCGTCGGTACGCGGCGACACGGCCACCGCCAGCGCTGTCTCGCCGCTGCGGTGGTTGGCCGCGTCGGGATCGGCGCCGTGGGCGAGCAGCATCCGCAGGTAGTCGGGGTCGTCCGCGATCGCGGCGGTGTGCAGCGCCGTGGTCCCGTTGAAGCCGGGCGCGCCGGGTTTCGCGCCGCTGTCGAGCAGCGCCTCGAAGCCGGCCTTGTTGGCGACCATGATCGCGTACTGCAACAGGTTGATGCCGTCCTTGCCCTGCGCGTCGGGGTCGGCGCCGTCGCGGACCTGGCTGGCGATGGCGTGGGCGTTGCCTTGCACGGCGGCCTCGGCGAGGCCGGAGGCGGCGGCGTCGGTGAACGGTGCGTCCATGGGATCTCCGCGGCAGGCTGCGACCGACAGTAGCATCGGCAGCAGCAGGATCAGCGTCGGCGTGCTGGAAAGTCGCACGGGGTCATTGTGTCCGTGCAGTGCGGAATGGTCGAGTGCGTGCGGCGCGCGGCGACACTCCCCCGGTCGCCGGCTGAAGCACCGCGATCAGCCGAACAGCCGCTTCCAGCCGTCGGTCAGCGCCTGGTCGACCTTGCCGATCACGTCCGAACCCTTGTCGGCGATCCAGCCGGCGCCGTCCAGAACCGCCTGCGTGGCATTGCCGCCCACCCGGGTGATGCCGCCGCCGGCCTGGCCGAGCAGCCGCACTGCACCGGCGCTGCCTTCCAGCAGCGCGCGCTCGACCGGGTTGGAGGCCGCGTCCGCGCGCGCATCGAGCGAGTTGCCGGCGTCGGCGGCCATGCCTTCCACCGTGGCCGCGGCCACGTCCGCGCCGGACGAGATCACGTCGCCGGTGACGTTCAGGCCGGTTTGCAGCTGCTCGCCGGCGATGCTCCAGCCGGCCTGCACGTGACGGCCCTCGGCCACGTCGGTGGCCTGGATGTGGGCGATGTCGGCCTGGCCCTGGGCCACGTCGGCACGGATTTCGTCCACGCCCTGCGCGACCTCCTCGGTCACCCGGCGTTCGACCTCGCGCGAGTTGAACGGCGACTCGTTGCTTTCCGGATTCACGTAGCCGTCCTGCCACGGCTCCTGCTGCAGCATGGTGTCGATCATCAGCTGCTGCTCGTGGCTGCTCACCGCACGGGCGAGGTCGCGTACGCCGCTGCCGATGCCGCCCAGCGGGCCGGGCAGGTTGGGCAGCCATTCGACGATGTCGGTGATGGTGCCGGCGGTGCCTTCGTCCACGCCCATGTGCCCGAGGCCGTACTCGATCACGCTGTCGGCCAGCTCGCCCTCGGGCTTGACCACGATCTTGTGGCCGATGGCGTCCGGCGCCAGCGGCGCGGTGAACCAGTTCTCCTGCGCCTGGGTCAGCGCGTCCTCGAACATCGAGTAGCGGCGTACCTGGCCGTCTTCGGCCTGCTGGCGGAACTGTTCGCCGTCCAGGCCGAGGCGTTCGAACGTGCGGTCGTGCACGCCCGAGGGATCGAAGGTGACGGCCGGGATGCCGGTCACCGCCGAGGCCACCGTCGCCAGCCCGCCGCCCTGCGAGTGGCCGGTGATGGCCAGGTTGGTGTAGGCGGGATTGCCGTCGGCGTCCACGCCGCGCTCGCCGAAGGCGCGGGCGAACTCCTGCGCCGCCTGCGGCGCGAGCCGGTCGAACTCGTCGGTGACCTGGCCGGTGCCCTGGGCGAAGTTGGTCATCCAGTCGGCGGCGCCCTCCTGGGTGCCGCGGAAGGCCAGCACGTAGTTGCCCTGGCCGTCGGTGAACACCATCGCCTTGAACTGGCTGCCGGGCACGTCGAGCTTGCCCGGGTCCATGCCGGCGGCCTGGAGCTGTTCGCCGTCCAGCGCCGTCCAGCCGCAGATCGACTGCGGGCCGCCCTCGTAGGTGGCGAACGACATCCGCATCATGTCGACGTCGACCTGCCGCCCCTGCGTGCCGCTGATGAAGGTGGAGAAGTTGGCCGCGTCGTAGGGCATGGCCGGGCCGGGGCCGCAGGTGCCGGGTGCGCCGACCTGCGGGTGGTAGGCGGGCTCGGGGACGTAGGGAGTCGCCGGCTGCGCAGCGCGCCGGGCGTCCGGCGGCAACACCGTGGGCGGCGGCTGCGGCACGTAGCTGCGTTGCGCGGAGTCTCCGACGGTCAGGCCCATGTCCATGCTTCCCCGGTTGGATGCCCCGAAAATACGGTGGCGTAGGGAGTGGAAACAGCTGGTGCGGACCCTAGGGTGGGGCGAAGGCCGAAGTCGGCCGGCCGGCTGGCCTGCGGCCCTTGAAACCCGGATAATGCGCAAAAGCGTGCGACACGAGAGCTCGTGACACACGTACCCCCGACGAGGGTCAATTCGTCTTCACTATCGTTGTTTCATGCACTGATAATCTGCTTGTGAAGTTGGGACTGTGCTTCTGACTTCACCGCAACGGTGATAGGTCGGGCGCATATGGAATGTCCCCGCGGCCCTGCCGTTGCCCTGCAGAATCAACTAGATAGGCCGCAATGGCCATGTCTTCATCAATCACGAGCTCGTGCTTCGTGTGTCATTGTTCCTGCGTCCATGATGGGCGTGAGCGGAACCTGCTGTATGACCAGCAGTAGCCTAGGATGGCGTGCGTCTTCGGTAACGAAGGGGTGCGAAGCCCATCCGACAATGTCCCCCGGAAACGGTGGGTTAGGCCGTGAGGTCTGACCTGAATTCTGCCAGCAGCAAGGCGGTTGAGGGGCTAGGCTGGCCGATACGAGCAAGATATCTGAACTGCTAATAAACGTCGTAAGCATTGAAACGCCAAAGCTGCTGACAGGCGTTCGTGGTCGGTTGTTCCGCTGCTTTTACGGGACACGTCATCGAAAAGACCACCGGCGGAGAGGCAGGCTCTAACTCGGTCATGTGATGCACGAGGAACGTGGTAAGCCCCCAGCTTTGCCTTCGGGCAGGTGAACCGTAAGGAACACTGTTGAGGCTGCGGGTATGAGACGCCGGAGAAAGCAAAGGCCGTCCTGTAATCGGACGGATACGCCCACTTCCGGCGGGTCTGCGATCGTGTGACATCTGTTTGACCTCATCCAGGCGGGCTACGCCCGCTTTTATCCACTACCCCAACGGGGCCACGTTGCCCCTTGGGGCTTTCGTGCGCCTTCGTTCGGGTCACCGGAGGAACGCAGCATGAAAGTATCCAAGCTCAAGGGCCAAGGATCTGTACGTTCCGGCGCGGTGCAAAGCTGGCATGCCATCGACTGGCAGCGAGTGGAGCGCAACGTCAGAGGAATGCAGACACGGATCACGAAGGCTACGCAGGATGGCGACTGGCGCAGGGTGAAAGCCTTGCAACGGATGCTGTCCCGCTCGTTTTGCGGAAAAGCGTTATCCGTAAGGCGAGTGACAGAAAACCAAGGCGCACGGACGGCGGGAGTCGACCGTGAACTGTGGAATACGCCAGAAGCAAAACTGAAAGGCATCACGCAATTGGAACGGCGTGGATACAAGCCCCGGCCTTTACGGCGGGTCTATATCCCCAAGTCCAATGGAAAACAGCGCCCACTGGGCATCCCCACCATGCGGGATCGCGCCATGCAAGCGCTCTATCTGTTGGGGCTGGAGCCAGTGGCGGAAGTGCAGGGAGACTGGAACTCGTACGGGTTCCGGAGAAATCGCTCGACGCACGACGCCATGAGTCAGCTGTTCATCTGCTTCGCACGCAAGGGGGCTGCCCCCTACGTTCTCGAAGCCGATATCGCTGGCTGTTTCGATGCCATCAATCATGAATGGCTGGTGCGCAATGTCCCGATGGACAGAAGCGTGCTCCGGAAGTGGTTGCGGGCAGGTGTGGTGGAAGAAGGGCAGCTGAAGGCGACGACTGCAGGAACGCCGCAAGGTGGGATCATCAGTCCCACTTTGGCGAATGTGGCATTGAACGGGCTTGAATCTGAACTGGCAAGGCATCTCGATGCCAAGTTGGGCAAGACGAAAGCCAAGAGGCAGAAGGTCAACACGGTGCGGTATGCGGATGATTTCGTGATAACGGGGGACTCAATCGGGTTTCTCAAAAATGAAGTCAGGCCATGGGTAGAGGAGTTTCTCGCTGTGCGAGGGCTCCAACTGTCCATGGAGAAGACGCGGATCGTATCGATAGACCAAGGCTTCGATTTCCTTGGATGGAACTTCCGTAGGTACAAGGCGAAGTTCCTGATCAAACCGAGCAAGAAGAACGTGAAAACGTTCTACGGCAAGGTTAAGGAGGTCATCAGTGCCAACAAGACGGCGAAACAGGAAGAGTTGATTTCTCTGTTGAACCCGATGCTGCGGGGCTGGGCGAACTATCACAGTCCCGTGGTAGCCAAGGCGACGTTCAATCGACTGGATAGCCTGATCTTCAGGGCGATCTGGTCGTGGTCGAAAAGGAGGCATCGGAACAAGAGCGCTGGATGGGTCCGGAAGAGGTATTTCCACTCGGAAGGCAATCGGAACTGGGTGTTTTCAACCACGGTTGCAAAAGGAAATGGCAAGCAGGCAAAGGTGACGTTGATCCGCTTGGCGGACACGCCAATCCGCAGGCACAAAAAGGTCAGGGGGAGCTTCAACCCCTTTGACCCGGCCGATGAGTTGTATGGCGAGAAACTGCATCAGGAACGCATGTTGCATGACATGCGGCACCGCAAGCAGTGGACATCGCTGTACCGCTCGCAACACGGCCTGTGCGCCCACTGCGGAGGCAGGATCACCCGGGAAACGGGATGGCACGACCACCACATCCACCGCAAGGTGGACGGGGGTTCAGACCGCCTCGGGAACCGGGTGCTGCTGCACCCGGTCTGCCACGTCAAAGTCCATAGCCTAGGTATAATTGTTGTAAAGCCGGGCTGCATGTAACAAGCCATCCGCAGGCGCGAGCCGTATGCGGGGAAACTTGCACGTACGGTTCTTTGGGCGGCCCCACTGGGAAACCAGTGGGGCCGACCCTCTCGCGCGGGCACGCTCAATCGAGCCGGCCCGCCGGCTTTTTCCGCGTCTGGAACAAGGCGCAACCGCTCCATCAATTCGCAGGAGTTCGGCAATGGGTCAGTCAGTGGTGGTGCTCGGCGCGCAGTGGGGCGACGAGGGCAAGGGCAAGATCGTCGACCTGCTGACGCAGGACATCGGCGCGGTGGTGCGCTTCCAGGGCGGCCACAATGCCGGCCACACGCTGGTCATCGGCGGCAAGAAGACGGTGCTGCACCTGATCCCCTCGGGCATCCTGCGCGACGACGCGCTGTGCCTGATCGGCAACGGCGTGGTGCTCTCGCCGGCGGCGCTGACCCAGGAGATCGGCGAGCTCGAAGCGGCCGGCGTGGAAGTACGCAGCCGCCTCAAGATCAGCCCGGCCACGCCGCTGATCATGCCGTACCACATCGCCCTGGACCAGGCGCGCGAGAGGGCCGCCGGCGGCAAGGCCATCGGCACCACCGGGCGCGGCATCGGCCCGGCGTACGAGGACAAGGTCGCGCGCCGCGGCATCCGGGTGGCCGACCTGCATTACCCGGAACAGTTGGCCGAACTGCTGCGCAGCGCGCTCGATTACCACAACTTCGTGCTGACCAAATACCTGGACACCGACGCCGTCGATTACCAGCAGACGCTGGACGACGCGCTGGCGTTCGGCGAATACGTCGAGCCGATGAAGTCCGACGTCGCCGGCATCCTCCACGACCTGCGCAAGCAGGGCCGCAAGGTGCTGTACGAGGGTGCGCAGGGCGCGCTGCTCGACATCGACCACGGCACCTACCCGTACGTGACGTCCAGCAACACCACCGTCGGTGGCGCGCTGGCCGGTACCGGCGTCGGTGCGGACGCGATCGACTACGTGCTCGGCATCTGCAAGGCCTACGCCACGCGCGTGGGCGGCGGCCCGTTCCCGACCGAGCTCGACGACGACGTCGGCCAGGGCATCCGCGACCGCGGCCAGGAATACGGCGCCTCCACCGGCCGCCCGCGCCGCTGCGGCTGGATCGACATCGTCGCGCTCAAGCGCGCGGTGGCGATCAACGGCATCAGCGGCCTGTGCATCACCAAGCTCGACGTGCTCGACGGCATGGACAAGCTGAAGATGTGCATCGCCTACCGCTACCGCGGCAAGGAAACCGAGTACGCCCCGCTCGACGCGCAGGGCTGGGACGAGTGCGAGCCGGTGTACCTGGAGTTCCCGGGCTGGAGCGAGAACACCCACGGCGTGACCGAGTGGGACGACCTCCCGCCTGCCGCCCGCGCCTACCTGCGCGCGCTGGAGGAGCTGGCCGGCTGCCCGCTGTCGATCGTCAGCACCGGTCCGGACCGCGAGCACACGATGGTGCTGCAAGATCCGTTTGCCTAGACACGGGGTTTCCCGCTCCGCCCGGGTCACGGATCGGGCGCAACATGGAGCAAGGATGCACATGAAATGGCGGGCCAACCCTGCCGGATGGCCTTCCGCCCACCGGCACCTGCTGTTCGCGGCATGGGTGTTGCCGTTCGTCCCGGGCCTGGCGCCGGCGCAGGATATACCGGAAGTCTCATATCCAGCCGTCGTCGAGCAGGCGGCCGATGCCGCGGGCTTCGTACCCGAAGGCTGGCGTCTGGAGCAGACAAGCGACGGCGACCTGAACGGCGACGGTCGGGATGACCTCGTGTTGGTGCTGAAGATGGATGCGGCGGCCAATCGCATCGACAACACTGCACTCGGACCTGATGTGTTCGACACCAACCCGCGGATGCTTGTCGCTGCCCTTGCCGAAGACAGCGGCGGTTATCGGCGCGTGCTGGCCGACCATGCTTTGATTCCACGGCCGTATTCGCCCAATCTCGACGACTTCCTGTGGGAGGATGAGGGCGGTGGCGTCAAGGTCGAAGAGGGCGCATTGCGTGTATCGCTGCATATGTGGGCCAGCGCGGGCACATGGTTTACATCCAATACCAGTTTCACGTTCCGCTATCGCGATGGCTGTTTCCGCCTGGTCGGTTATGACCAGTGGAGCCGGCACCGTGCCGGTGATGTATTCACGACGGTCAGCGCGAATTACCTTGCTCGCCGGGCATGGCGGGCAGAGGGTTCGATCAGCGATGAAGGCGAGCCGGAACGCATCTGGCTGCGTCTGAAAAAACAACCGCTGCGTTGCCTGGAAGACGTCGGCGACGGCCTGGAGTTCGATCCCGGCCTGCCATCGGTCGAATCATGATGTTCGCCCCAGGGTTCGCTGGCCGGCTGCCCGGTCTTGGCAATGAGTATCGGCCTGGGTCGCAATCAGGCGATCGCATTGATGGGGCCGTGATCGTTCGCCAGAGTCAAGCGCAAGGACTGTTGGTATTTACCTCCCCTCCCGCCAGGGTAACGACGTCGTGACGTTACGGCGTCTAGGCTGATCGTCCTGCCAGTTAGGAGTCGAGAGCATGTCTACTTCCGCGGATTCCGAGTCGCTGGTTGATGTCGTTGTAGTGGGCGGCGGCCCAGCCGGGTTGACCGCCGCCACCTATCTCGGTCGCTTCCTGCGTTCATGCCTGGTGCTCGATGCCGGCGACAGCCGCGCGAAGTGGATTCCGGAGAGCAACAACTGCCCGGGATTCCCGAACGGGGTGGCCGGCGTGGAGTTGCTGCGGCGGATGAGGGCGCAGGCGGAGGAGTTCGGCGCGCGCTTCGAGGCGGCGGAAGTGGCGAAGATCGAGCGCGACGGGGATGGTTTTCTCCTGTCGGACGGCGCGCGGTCCTGGCGCGCGCGCTGCGTGATCCTGGCCACCGGGCTGGCCGACAAGCTGCCGGATGCACCCTGGGTGGCCGACGCGGTCGACTGCGGCGCGCTGCGGCTGTGTTCGATCTGCGATGCGTACGAGGCCAGCGATTCGTGCATCGGCGTGTACGGGCCGAGCGGCGACATCGGCGCGCATGGCCTGTTCCTGCGTGCCTATTCGGAGCGGGTCTACCTGCTGCCGACCGACGACGGCGCGGGCGGCGACGACATGCGCGAGGCGGTCGATGCCGGCGTGCGCGTGCTGGCGCCGGGCGGTCGGCTGGATTTCGACGGCAAGCGCTGCAGTTACACGACCGGCGACGGCGAAACCGTCGTGTTCGACAGCCTCTATCCGTTCATGGGTTCGCACACCAGCGCGCGCATCGCCGCCGCGGCCGGCGCGACGCTGTCGGACGAGGGCGAGATCATCGTCGACGACGACCAGATGACCGGCGTGCCGGGCCTGTTCGCGATCGGCGACGTGGTCAGCGGGTTGAACCAGATCTCGGTGGCGGTGGGGCAGGCGGCGATCGCCACGACGCGGGTGCATGGGATGCTGCCGTTCGTGCCGCGGGGTGGGGCGGTGGAACTGTAGATGGCGGGGCTGGGCTTCCGGTGTTGTCCCGGTGTTTCCAGGCGTGTTCCGGAAGAGCTCGCGGCTGAGGCCGCTCCCACAATAAGGCTGGGTGCGAACGGTGTGTGGTGAGGTCGTGACGGGCGGTCGCTGTTTCGTCTACGTGTTGCCGTGCGCGTGGGAGGACCACTGCAAGATCGGGTTTTCGCGCGATCCGCTGTCGCGGCTGCAGCAGCTGCATCGGCGCTGGTACGAATTCTTCGACATCGAGCGCGGGCTGCTGGTCGAAACCGAAACCGTGCGCGATGCGCGCGACCTGGAGCTGGAACTGCGCCGACCGCTGGCCGAGCACAATGCGCCGGCGCCGCTGACCGTGCGCCGGGAGGCGGCGGGGCATACGGAATGGTTCCGCGGCGTGGCGCCGCAGCTGACGCTGGCGGTGGAAGGGCTGTGCCAGCGCGGCTACGTCGTACATGCGCCGCTGTGCGACTGGCTGCGGCCGGTGCTGCTGGCGCGCAGCGATCCGCTGTTCGCCTGGACCCAAGCGCAGCTGTCGCCGGACGAACTGGACGGGTTGGCGGGGCCGACACCGGCGCAGCGGATGGTGCGCGATACGCTGGATGCGTATGGAGCGTTGGGGATCGAACTGGAACCGCTGCTGCCGGAGGAAGTGTGGCGGTGGTATCGGGGGAGGGGCGGAGGCCAGGTGCCAGAATTCGGGGCTGTCGGCAGGCCCCTGCAGGGACGTTGAAAGGGCTCGCGGCTTCCGCCGCTCCTACAAACAGAGAGCAATGCAGTCAGGCGGTGGGGTGGCTGGTGTGGGGCGTGTGGATCAGGTTGGCGAGGTCGTATCCCTGCCGGCGGGCGTGGGCGAGGTAGTCCTGCAGGATCGCGTCCTCGATCCGTGGTTGCCGCGACAGCAGCCAGAGATACTTGCGGTCGGGGCTGCCGACCAGGGCGGTGGTGTAGTCCGGGTCGATCCCGAGGATCCAGTAGTCGCCCCGGGTGAAGGGAATCCAGCGCAGGCCCTCGGGCAGGAACGTCACTTCAAGCTTGCTGTTGCTGTCGTCGACCGCGCGGGCTTCGCCAATCGATTCCTGGAGCTCGCCCTTGCCGTCCAGCGCGCGGTTGCGCACGCGCACCTTGCCGTCGTCCTGCAGCGCGTAGTGCGCGGTGATGTCGGTGAAGTCGCGGGGTTCATGCCGCATCGGCAGCCGCGCGATCTCGAACCAGGTGCCGAGATAGCGCGGCAGGTCGATGGAGGCGACGGTGGCGGGTTCGTCGGAGGTGTTGTTCATGCGGATCCTGATGGAGAGTCCGGGATGCAGGATTGCGCCCCGCGGATGAAGCACATGTGTGCCGGACCTGGTGCGATTCAGGCGACCCGCAGGCGGGCCGACGTGGTCACCTTCGCATCCATCGTTTTCAACACCGCCACGGCATTGCGATTGCGCTGGGCGGTGATCGAGGCGATGCAGTCCTGCGGCACCACCACGTCGAGATCGCGCATCCGTGCATCGAACGCACTGGCCAGCACGCAGGCGTCCCCGGCGATGCCGGTCAGGACCACGGTGCCGGCGCCGAGCTGGCGCAGCAGGACTTCCAGCGGCGTGTTGTAGAAGATCGATTGCTGCGGCTTGAGGATCGAGTAGTCGTCCCGTTCCGGCGGCAGCGCGCGTGCCAGCGGTGCGCCCAGGGCGTCGTCCTGCGAGCACAGCGCGACCAGTTCGTCGAAATCCTCGAGCCAGTGGGTGAAGTTGTCGTTGACGTAGATCGCCGGGATACCGGCGCCCTTGAGCCGCCGCTTGAGCCGGGCGATGCGGGACGCGACGGGAATCGCCTGCCGCAGCAGGCGCGGTCCTTCCGGGAAATCCAGCGCGTTGATCATGTCGATGATGATCAGCGCGCTGTGCGGCTTTCGGCTTCTCGGCATCGTGAGCGGGCGTCAGGCGAGCGTGCGCACCTTCGGTTCGCGGTCCCACTGCCGCGTCATCGCCGCCTTGATGAACGCCTTGGCGTCGCCCGCATCGACCACGCCGGGATCCCTGGCGACACCGCCGGCCTTCAGCACCGCCTGTGCACCGGCATCGGCCGCGATGGCCTTCAGGTGGCCGAACGCGTCGCGGACGAAGTCGACCGCCGCCGCCTCGTTGGCCAGGCGCTCGCCGGCTTCATCGGTCAGCACCAGTGCGACCGCGTCGAACACCACGGAGGGCGTGCCGGCGAGCTGGCCGTCGGCGGGAAGTTTCCTGCGGTCGGACAAGGTGGCGCCGCCCAGCTTCGGCGCGACGATCTTGACCGTCGCCCCGGCGTCCTCCGCGGCCTTGCGCAGCGCCTTGATCGCGGCGGCGTCGGACCCGTCGTCGACCAGGATGCCGACGCAGCGGCCTTCGAGCGTCGGCTTCATCTTGCCGATGATCTGCAGCGCGGGCGAAGGCGGCAGGTCGAGGGTTTTCGCCGCGGCCTTCGCAGCAGGCGGCAGCTTGTCCAGGCCCAGGCCGTCGGCGACGCGCCTGGCCAGGTCGTCGTCGATGTTGCGCAGGTGCCCGACCATCGCCTCGCGCACGTGGGCGGTTTCGACCTTTGACAGCTCGAACACCAGCGCCGAGGCGATGTGCGCCTGTTCGGGCGCGGTCTGGCTGCGGAAGAACTGCCGCGCCTGGCTGTAATGATCGGCGAAGGTGTCGTAGCGGATGCGGCCCTTGGATGCGTCGTCGGCCGGCTCGGCGAAGCTGCGGAAACCCGAGGGCGTCGCACGCGCGGAGGCGGGATCGAGCGAGCTTGGCTCGTAGTTCACGCGCCCCTTGGGCACCTGCATCTGCATGTGGCCGTCGCGCTGCTGGTTGGCGAACGGGCACTTGGGCGCGTTGATCGGCAACTGGTGGAAGTTGGGCCCGCCCAGGCGGATCAGCTGCGTGTCGAGGTAGGAGAACAGGCGCCCCTGCAGCAGCGGATCGTTGCTGAAGTCGATGCCTGGCACGATGTTGGCCGGGCAGAACGCGACCTGCTCGGTTTCGGCGAAGAAGTTGTCGGGCCAGCGGTCGAGCACCATGCGGCCGATGATCGTCAGCGGCACCAGTTCCTCGGGGATCAGCTTGGTGGAATCGAGATGGTCGAACGGGAAATCGTCGGCCTGCTCCTCGGTGAACAGCTGCACGCCGAACTCCCATTCGGGGAAATTGCCGGACGTGATCGCCTCGAACAGGTCGCGGCGGTGGAAGTCGGGATCGGCGCCGGCCAGCTTGACCGCCTCGTCCCAGATCGTCGACTGCAGGCCCAGCTTCGGCCGCCAGTGGAACTTGGCGAAAGTCGACTTTCCCTTCGCATCGACCAGCCGGAACGAATGGATGCCGAACCCCTCGATCATGCGCAGCGAACGCGGGATCGCCCGGTCGCTCATCGCCCACATGATCATGTGCATCGACTCGGGCGTGAGCGAGATGAAGTCCCAGAACGTGTCGTGCGCGCTCGCCGCCTGCGGGAAGCCGCGGTCGGGTTCCATCTTCACCGAATGCACCACGTCGGGGAATTTCATCGCATCCTGGATGAAGAACACCGGGATGTTGTTGCCGACCAGGTCGAAGTTGCCCTCGCTGGTGTAGAACTTCACCGCGAAGCCGCGCACGTCGCGCGGGGTGTCAATCGAACCGGCGCCGCCGGCGACCGTGGAGAAGCGGGTGAACAGCGGCGTGCGCTTGCCGACTTCGGTGAACAGTTTGGCGGTGGTGTACTTCGACAGCGACTTGGTCAGTTCGAAATAACCGTGCGCCGCCGAACCGCGCGCATGCACGATGCGCTCGGGGATGCGCTCGTGGTCGAAGTGGGTGATCTTCTCGCGCAGGACGAAGTCTTCCAGCAGCGTCGGCCCGCGCGGCGTGCTGCGCAGCGAGTTCTGATTGTCGGAAACCGGCAGGCCCTGGTTGGTGGTCAGCGGCGGATGCGCGCCGCCGGCGAGCTGGTGGAGTTCGTCGGCGTTGCCGCGGGTCTCGCGCGCGGCGGTGGGCTTGCGGGTGGCCTTGCTGGCTGTGCTGGACGTGGCGGGTGCCGGGCGCTTGCCCGGCTTCTTGCTCGTTGCCATCGGAACGCTCCGGAGCGGGGGAAGGAGGCACGCGGCAAACGTGTCGCGGCCATGCTGGGCGCGGGGGCGTTAATGCAACGTGGTTCCGGGGTTGCCATCGGCGCATGCGCCGATGGCTCGAAGTCGTTGGTGCAGTGGGGCGGTGGTCACTGCCGTCATGGACGGGTCGCGTGCGCGCCGTATTCAGGACTTGTGCGAGTCCTTCTTCTTGCCGCCGCCGTCCTGCTTGTTCACCGCCGCCCAGGCGATGCGTTCGGCCGATTCCTTGCTGCGACCCTTCTTTTCCTCGCTGTGCTCGATGTGGCTGGCCTGGCGCTTCTGCTTGTCGGTGTAGCTGGATTTTTCTCCGCGTGGCATGGCGGATTCTCCGTGTGGGTCCACAAGGAAAGCGCGTCGGAGATCAGGCGGGCGTGAAAGAGAGCGTCGGCGCGGGCGGTTGCCGGTCAGCAACCTGACCGGAGCGCCGTGCCGACGACAGGAGTCCGCACAAGCCATTGATCCGCATGCCATCACTGGTAAGTGGGGGCGCGGCAGCCGAATCGACCGCGTCGCGGGACTTGTACGCGCCTGCAATTGCGGATGGGTTGTTGCCAACACCGACGACCCCACCGATCGCCAGCGCGCCATGCTCGATTCCGTCCGTGGATGCGTGGCCGGCAAGGCGTTGTGACATGTAACTGAAAACCGTCAAAGTTTGAGAGTGCCGGCAACGTCCTGGAGGGTTTGTTTCATCCACACGTGCCCCGGATCGCCGTCATTCCGCCGATGCCAGTAGAGGCGTTCCTCGAGGACCGGCATCTCGAAGGGTACGGGCATCGCCCTCGCGTTGTGCCGATCGCCCTGCATCGCCATCAGCAACGACGGCAGGATCGCCACCATGTTGGTCCTGCCGACGGTGTTCAAGGTCAGATGGAAGTTTGGCAGCCATCCGCACGTGTGGGGCTGCTTGGATTGCTGGCGCCAAAGCTGCTCGGAAATGCCTGCGATGGAACCCCCGAAGCGGGTTTCGAGATACCCCATCTCGCATAGCTCGTCGAAGGTGATGGTTTTTGCGGTGTGCGCGCTGTCCTTGGAAATCGCCACCACGAACTCGTCGGTGAACAGCTTCTCCGAGCGCATGAACTCTTCGTAGGCCTGCATCTTGTCGAGCAGCCTGGCCGAGATCGTGATTGCAAAGTCGATCTGGCCATCCAGAATGCGGTCGGCGGTATCCGCCGAGAGCTCTTCGAACTGCACGCTGATCAGCGGAGCGACCTCCCGCAGCCTGCAGATCAGGGGCGTGGCCAGGATCTCGCAGCCGTAGGTGGTCGCGGAGATGCGAAAAACGTGTCGCGCGGACGAAGCGTCGAAGTCGGCCGACTGATCGCCAAGTTCGCCGACCTGGGAAAGAATGCTCTTGACCGGGGCGGCCAGTGCGCGGCCCTTGGCGGTCAGCTCGAGGTTCCGGCCGATCCGCTCGAGCAACGGGTCGTCAAAGTGCTGACGCAATTTGCGCAGCGCTGCACTCATGCCGGGCTGGGAGATGTGGATACGTTCCGCGGCGCGGGTGACATTCCTTTCAGTGAGCAGCGCATCGAGCGCAACCAGGAGGTTAAGGTCGAGTCTTTGGAGACGCATCCGTTCCTCCTGTCGAACCATCAATGGTGGCGATCAACGGATTCTCGCGAGGAATTTCCGCGCCTGATGGCTGGTATTCGAACAAACGATTTCCGCCGCGCCGACCATGCTCCTACGCTGCGTGCACCGTAAGCAGAACAGCTGGAGCCACGGCATGTTAACTCAGTCAAACAACCACCGGCCCGTCCAATCATCTTCGGGCTGGCTCAAGAACCATTACTTCGCCCGCTTCGCCTTCTCGACGGCCTGGGCCGTGGCGGCGTTGCTGGTCGCAAGGGATGTCCCGATGTTCGCCGCCGTCATGCTGGTTGCGTACCCGGCGTGGGACGCGCTTGCGAACCTTGTCGATGCGCGGCGCAACGGCGGCCTTGCCGCGAACAAGACGCAACTGCTGAACCTCGTTGTCAGCGCGATCACCACGGTTGCCGTTGCCATCGCGCTGGGCCACGGCATGAACAGCGTCCTGGTGGTCTTCGGGATCTGGGCGGCATTGGCAGGGTTCCTACAGCTGGCCACCGGCGCCCGGCGCTGGAAGTCCTATGGCGCGCAATGGGCGATGGTCCTGAGCGGCGCGCAGTCCGCACTGGCCGGAACCCATTTCATAAGCAAGGCCGGCGGTGACGCTCCGGTCGGCATCGCCGACATCGCGCCCTATGCCGCGTTCGGTGCCTTCTATTTTCTCGTCTCGGCAGTCTGGCTGGCAGTCAGCGAGGCGCGCAAGAACGCGGTGCGCGACGCATGTGTCGAGACGCGCTGAGGTGGCCGGGCGGCAGGCCCGGTCAACCGCTTCCCGCAGCCGTATCCGGCGCTGTTCCGATCAGAAGGAGATCCACGATGCCCATCGATACAAAGTACCGCACGACAGCGATCGCCACGGGCGGTCGTGACGGACGCGCATTCATCCAGGACGGCGCGCTCGACCTCAAGCTTTCGACTCCCAGGGAGCTGGGTGGACCCGGCCAGGAGGGGGCTACCAATCCCGAGCAACTCTTTGCCGCCGGATACGCCGCGTGTTTCCTGAGTGCGGTGAAGCTTGTTGCGCACCAGCAGAAAGTCCAAGTACCGAACGATGCCTCGGTCGCCGCGACCGTCGCCATCGGCCCGCGCGACGAAGGAGGTTTCGGTCTCGCGGTCGATCTTGCGGTCGGGCTGCGGGGGATTGATCCTCCCGTCGTGGAGAGGCTCATTGAGGCCGCCCATCAGGTATGTCCCTACTCCAACGCCACCCGATCCAATATCGACATCACTATCGGCGTTGCGTGAGTGGGATTCGACTGTCCGGGACAAGTCCGCGATTTCATTACACAAGGACCATCCGCAAGGACCATGCCCGGCGCCGCACTACAGACAGATGGCATCGAGGATCGCGCTCGATCGCCCCACATTTGGAATCCAGAGACATGAATAGGTTGAAAGACAAGGTCGCCATCGTAACGGGCGCATCCAAAGGTATCGGGGCCGGGATTGCCCGGCAGCTCGCGGCTGACGGCGCGAAGGTCGTTGTCAACTACACCTCGAGCGGGGCCGGTGCGGCTAAGGTGGTCGCCGATATCGAAGCCGCTGGTGGGAAGGCCCTGGCGGTGGGTGCGGACGTCAGGAACAAGGCGGAGGTCGAGTCGCTGGTCAGAGCGGCCATCGACAATTTCGGGCGCCTGGACATCGTGGTCAACAACGCCGGCGTTTACCAGTTCGCGAAGATCGAAGAGACCACCGAGGCGAGCTATCGCAGCCAGTTCGACATCAATGTCCTTGGTCCGCTGCTGGTCGCCGGTGTCGCCGCGCCGTACCTAGGCAAGGGCGCCAGCATCATCAACATCAGCTCGTTCGTCACGCGCGTCTTCCTGGCCGAGAGCGCCATCTACAGCGGCTCGAAGGGCGCGATCGACGCCATCACCGGCGTGCTTGCGCGTGAACTCGGCCCCCGGGGCATTCGCGTCAATGCGGTCAACCCCGGCTTGATCGAAACCGAAGGTTCCCATGCTTCCGGTGCGATGGGATCGGACTTCCAGTCATGGAACGAAGAGCGGACGCCGCTCGGCCGCATCGGACGGGTGCAGGACATTGCGCCGATCGTCTCCTATCTGGCGTCGGACGATGCCCGCTGGGTGACGGGCGAGATCATCTTGGGTTCGGGTGGCATGCGCTGACTGGACAGCCAGGTGCGCGGGCTGCGAGCCTTGGCTGACGCAAGAGGGTACGAAGATGAGACTCGACATCGGATTTCCCCCAGGCACGACTTGCCACAGTCGATTTGATGCCCGACCGGTCAGGTCTGGTGGTTGTCGATGAGCACGCGCACGTTCGATGCGATCATCATCGGCACTGGCCAGGCCGGCCCGCCGCTCGCCGGGCGACTGAACGATGCCGGCATGACGGTTGCGATTGTCGAGCGGCACCTGGTCGGTGGCACCTGCGTCAACACGGGGTGCAAGCCGACCAAGGCGCTCGTCGCCAGCGCCTATGCGACGCACATGGCGCGGCGGGGCGGGGACTATGGTTTCGCCGTCGAAGGGTCCGTCAAGATCGACATGCCCTCGGTGGCGGCGAGGGCCCGCAAGGTCATCCTGGATTCGCGCGCGGGCAATGAAACCTGGCTCGCTGGCATGGACAATGTCGAGCTGGTCCGGGGCCATGCGCGCTTTGTCGGCCCGCATACCGTCGATGTCGATGGTATGCGGCTGACCGCACCGCGCGTCTTCATCAACGTGGGCGGGCGCGCCATCGTGCCCGACATGCCGGGTGTCGAGGACGTGTCCGTCCTCACCAATACCGGCATGGTGGCCCTCGACGTGCTACCGCGACACCTCGTCGTCGTCGGCGGCAGCTACATCGGCCTCGAGTTCGCACAGATGTATCGGCGCTTCGGTTCGCAGGTGACGATTGTCGAGCGCATGGACCGCCTGATCACGCACGAGGACGCCGACGTATCCGAGGAGGTCCGTGCGATCCTCGAACTCGAAGGCATCACGATCCATACCGGAGCCGATTGCATCGGTTTCAGCAGGCACGGCGACGACATTGCCGTGTCGGTCGATTGCGACAAGGCCGTCCCGCCGGTGATTGGCAGCCATGTGCTGGTGGCGGTGGGCCGTCGGCCCAATACCGACGACCTGGGTCTCGAAGCGGCCGGCATCACGACGGACGCGCGCGGCTACATTACGGTCGATGACAATCTGCAGACGAATGTGCCGGGTGTCCATGCGCTGGGTGACTGCAACGGGCGGGGGGCATTCACCCACACCGCCTACAACGATTTCGAAATCGTCGCTGCCAACCTGCTCGACGGCGGCGATCGCCGCGTCAGTCAGCGACTGACCGGCTATGCGCTCTACATCGACCCGCCACTTGCCCGGATCGGCATGACCGAAGCCGAAGCCGCAAAAAGCGGCCGCCGGCTGCTCCGCTCGAAACGCCCGATGACGCGCGTCGGGCGTGCGGTCGAGAAGGGTGAGACGCTTGGCTTCATGAAAGTCGTGGCCGACGCCGACACCCGCCGAATCCTTGGTGCCGCGATCCTGGGAACCGGCGGCGATGAAGCCATCCACGGCATCATCGACATGATGAACGCCGACCAGCCCATCGACACGCTGCGCTGGGCCATGCCGATCCATCCCACGGTATCGGAGCTGATTCCAACCGTGCTGCTCGACCTGAAGCCCGCGGGGTAACGGAAGACGGGTGCAATGTGATGGAGAGAATGCGAATGGAGGCCGCGGTCGCGACGATGCTTGAAGATCGATCGTAGGTCATTGAGAACAAGCCGGCGATCTACGGACAGCACCGGGAGAGCCGTCACTTCACGATGACGGTCGAGGAGAGGAGTCGCGCCTTCGAGGGCCAAGGACACGTCGCACTGCGAGCGGGGTGTGGCTGGCGCCGGCTTCAGCATGGGCTATTGCCGGATCTTCCGCATCGAGGATGACGCACTAGGGCAATTCCGATATCGGGAAAACGCGGCGATGTCGGTGGGCGGACAAGAGTGTACGGCAAGCTGTTGATTCGATTGCGATCTCGATCGGCGAGACGCGTGGCTGGCGCAATCGGCCCGGACTGGGCACTTGCGCCCGCCCACCAAGGTAAATAGATTTTTACCCATGACCGACGACCTCACCGACCGCCAGCGCGCCGTGCTCGACTTCATCCGCGAGCACGCGGCCAGCGAAGGCCTGCCGCCGACGCTGCAACAGATCGCCGACGCCTTCGGCTTCCGCCAGGCCTGCGCGGCGCACAAGCACGTGCGGCGGCTGCAGGCCGCCGGTTATCTGGAAGTACGGCCGAACGAGGCGCGCGGGATCCGTGTTGCCGGCAGCCGTGGCCGCGGCACGCGTGCGCGGCTGCGCGAGGACCGGCTGGAACTGCCGGTGCTGGGTCGCGTCGCCGCCGGCGCGCCGATCGGTGCCGATGCCGGGGTCGAGCGCCACGTGCTGCTCGACCGCGCGCTGTTCGTCAACAAGCCCGACTACCTGCTGCGGGTGAAGGGCGACTCGATGCGCGATGACGGCATCTTCGACGGCGACCTGGTCGCGGTGCAGCGCACGCGCGAGGCGCGCAACGGCCAGGTGGTGGTGGCGCGCGTCGACGGCGAGATCACCATCAAGCGTTTCGAACGGACGAAGACCCAGATCCGGCTGCTGCCGCGCAACCCCGACTACGCGCCGATCGTGGTGGAGCCGGGCAGCGATTTCGCGATCGAAGGCCTGTACTGCGGCCTGGTGCGCAGCGACTGATGGACGTTGCCAAGGCCACTGCTGCCGCGCCCAGCCTCGATGCGCTGCTGTCGGCGCAAACCGTGTGGCGCGCCGGGCGCGTGCCGGCGACGACCGCGGGCGGCGAACCGACCGGCCACGCCGCGCTCGACGCGCTGCTGCCGCAGGGCGGCTGGCCGCGGCGCGCAGTGACCGAACTGCTGCTGCCGGCCGACGGCGTCGGCGAACTGTCGCTGCTGCTGCCCACGCTCGCGCGCATGACGCAGGCGGGCAGGGTGGTCGCGGTGGTGGCGCCGCCGTACCTGCCGTATGCGCCGGCATGGCAGTCGGCGGGCGTGGACCTGCGCCGGCTGGAAATCATCGAAGCCGATGCACGCAACGCGCTGTGGGCATTCGAGCAGTGCCTGCGCAGCGCGGCCTGCGGCGCGGTGCTGGGCTGGCCGCTGCACGCCGACGCGCAGGCGCTGCGGCGCCTGCAGGTGGCGGCCGACAGCGGCGACTGCCTCGGCTTCGCCTTCCGCGACAGGAAACACGCCGCCAACCCGTCGCCGGCGGCGCTGCGGCTGGAGCACGTCGATGGCGCCTGGCACGTGCGCAAGTGCCGCGGAGGCAACGTGCCCGCACGTGCTTTCACCACAGCTTTTGTAGGAGCGGCTTCAGCCGCGAGCTTTTGCCCAAACTACTTGCGGGACATAAAGCTCGCGGCTGAAGCCGCTCCTACAAAAGCCAATCCCGCAAGAGCGGTTCCTGCCGAAGTCGCGCTTGCAGGACTTCGCTGAGACCCCCCATGCTCTGGGCCTGCATCCACCTGCCGCAGCTGGCGCTCGACGCCGTCCTCCGCCGCACGCCCGACCCGGCCCGCCCGCTGGCGCTGGTCTCCGGCCCCGCGCACCTGCGCCAGCTGCATGCGGTCAACGAAGCCGCCGCGCAGGCGGGGCTGAAGCCCGGCATGCGCCTGTCGGCCGCGCATGCGCTGCTGTCCGATGTCGCCCTGGTCGAACACGATGCCTCCGCCGACGCGCGCTGGCAGCGCTTCCTCGCCGCCTGGGCCTACCGCCACAGCTCGCAGGTCAGCGCGCAGTGGCCGGGCGCGATCGTGCTGGAAGTGCGGGCGAGCTTCCGCCTGTTCGGGCCGTGGCCGCGCTTCGAGGCGCGGCTGCGCGAGGAACTCGACGGCCTGGGCTTCAGCCACCGCATCGCACTGGCGCCAACGCCACGCGCGGCGCGGGTGTTCGCGGGTTTGCGCGACGGCTTCGCGGTGGCCAGCGCCGCGGCCATGCACGAGGCGCTGGCGCGGGTGCCGGTGCGCCGTGCCGCGTTGCCGGACCGGAATGGCGATGGCGAGGCCGGCGAGCGCCTGCACCGCATGGGCGTGCGCACCCTCGGCGCCCTGCGCGCGCTGCCGCGCGATGGCCTGCGCCGCCGTTTCGGCAGCGAACTGCTCGACCACCTCGACCGTCTGCACGGCGACGCCGACGACCCGCTGGCCTGCTACGCGCCGCCGGACCATTTCGACGCCCGCATCGAACTCGGTTACGAGGTCGAAAGCCACCAGGCGCTGCTGTTCCCGCTGCGGCGGCTGGTCGGCGACCTCGCCACCTACCTGTCGGTCCGCGACGGCGGCGTGCAGCGCTTCGTGCTGCGTCTGGAGCACGAGCAGACCCACACCGACGTAATGGTGGGCCTGCTCGCCGCCGAGCGCGAACCGGGTGTGCTGTTCGACCTCACCCGCAGCCGGCTCGAGCAGGCGGCGATCCCGAAGCCTGTGGTGGCGGTGCGGCTGCTGGCGCGCGAACTGCCGCCGTTCGTGCCGGCCTCGCGCGACCTGTTCGACAGCCGTCCGGCGCAGGCGCTGCCGTGGTCGCAATTGCGCGAACGCCTGCGCGCGCGTCTGGGCGACGACGCGGTCTGGCGCGCCGCGCCGACGGGCGACCCGCGACCGGAGCTTGCATGGCGTCGCGCCGGCGTCACCGACGATGCCCTGGGCGCACAGGTCGCGCCGCGCCGTCCGCCGCGCCCGGCGTGGCTGCTGGACAAGCCCGTGCCGCTGCGCAATTCCCGCCTGCGCATCGTCTCCGGCCCCGAGCGCCTGGAAAGCGGCTGGTGGGACGGCGACGACGCGCGCCGCGATTACTACGTCATCGAGACATCGCAGGGCCAGCACGCCTGGGCCTTCGCCCCGGTGGGCGAGCAGGGCAACTGGATGCTGCACGGCTGGTTCGCATGAACCAGTCGCGAAATATCTGTGGGGGAGTCCCCTGTGGGAGCGGCCATGGCCGCGATTGCCTTGAGAGCAACCGCATCGCGGCCATGGCCGCTCCCACAGGGATCGCATGGTCACAGGAGGTTGGCGTGGATGAAGGCAGGCGCTGCGAGGTGAAGGCCTTCCCGGTGGAGGAAGCACCATGAGCGCCGACCGCGACTACGGCCTGCCTCCCGGCGTCGCCCCCGACACCCCGGGCGCGCAGGTCCCGCGCATCGTCCGCATGCGTGCGCGCCTGCGCGACGCCGCCAACGAAGATCCCCATGGCGATGCGCCTGCCTACGCCGAACTGCACTGCCTCTCCGATTTCACCTTCCTGCGCGGCGCCGCCAGCGCGGAAGAGCTGTTCGAACGCGCCGCGCGCTGTGGCTACGAAGCACTGGCAATCACCGACGAATGCTCGCTGGCCGGCATCGTGCGTGCGCGCGATGCGGCGGAGGTGACCGGCATCCACCTCGTCGTCGGTGCCGAGTTCCGCCTCGACGATGGCCTGCGGCTGGTGCTGCTGGTCGAAAACCGTGCCGGTTACTCGCAGCTGTGCCGGCTGATCACCGTCGCCCGCCGCGCGGCGGAAAAGGGCGAATACCGGCTGGGCCGTGCCGACGTCGAAAAGGAAACCTTCGATGACGGTGCCACGGGCCTGTTCGCGCTGTGGCTGCCCGGTGCCGAACCGGATCCGGGCGAGGGCGCCTGGCTGCGCACCATCTTCGGCGACCGCGCGCACCTGGCGGTGGAACTGCACCGCGACGACGACGATGCCACGCGCCTGGCGGACCTGCTCGCGCTGGCCGAGGCGTTGCAGCTGGCGCCGGTCGCCGCCGGAGACGTGCACATGGCCACCCGCCGCCAGCGCGTGCTGCAGGACACGATGACCGCGATCCGCCACGGCCGGCCGCTGGCCGAATGCGGCGCGCACCTGTTCCGCAACGGCGAGCGCCACCTGCGCACGCGGCGCGCGCTCGCCAACATCTATGCATCGGCCGAAGGCGGACGCGCGCTGTTGCAGGCGGCAGTGGAACTGGCGCGGCGCTGCACGTTCGATCTTGGCGAGGTGAAGTACGACTACCCGGTCGAGCTGGTTCCCGAGGGAGAGACGCCGGCATCGCACCTGCGCAAGCTCACCAGGGTTGGCATGCGCAAGCGTTGGCCAGAAGGCGTGCCGCCCGGGGTCGCGACGCAGATCGACGACGAGCTGGCGCTGATCGCCGAGCTCAAGTACGAAGCCTTCTTCCTCACCGTCGAGGACATCGTCCGCTTCGCCAAGCGAAACGGCATCCTCTGCCAGGGCCGTGGCTCGTCCGCCAACTCCGCCGTCTGCTTCGCGCTGGGCATCACCGCGGTGGACCCGACTGAAAGCCGGCTGCTGCTGGCGCGCTTCCTGTCGAAGGAACGCAACGAGCCGCCGGACATCGACGTCGATTTCGAGCATGAGCGGCGCGAGGAAGTGATCCAGTACGTCTACAACAAGTACGGACGCACGCGTGCCGCACTGGCCGCCACCGTGATCCGCTACCGCGGCAAGAGTGCGGTGCGCGACGTGGCCAAGGCCTTCGGCTTGCCGCCCGACCAGATCGCGTTGCTCGCGGAGTGCTACGGCTGGGGCAACGGCGAAACGCCGATGGAGCAGCGCCTGCGCGAGGCCGGTTTCGACATCGACAACCCGCTCATTGCGCGTGTGCTGGCGGTGACGGACATGCTGCGCGGCCGCCCGCGCCACCTGTCGCAGCACGTCGGCGGCTTCGTGATCTCCGACCAGCCGCTGTGGCAGCTGGTGCCGGTGGAGAACGCGGCGATGGCCGACCGCACCATCATCCAGTGGGAGAAGGATGACCTGGAGTCGATGGGGCTGCTCAAGGTCGACTGCCTGGCGCTGGGCATGCTGACCTGCCTGCGCAAGGCGCTGGATCTGGTACGGGTGCATCGCGGGCGTGATCTGGAGATCGCCACGATCCCGCAAGGCGACACCGAGACCTACGACATGATCTGCCTGGCCGACACCGTTGGCGTGTTCCAGATCGAATCGCGCGCGCAGATGGCGATGCTGCCGCGGCTGCGGCCGAGGAAGTTCTACGACCTCGTGGTCGAGGTGGCGATCGTTCGGCCCGGGCCGATCCAGGGCGATATGGTGCATCCCTATCTGCGGCGGCGGCAGGAAAAGGAACGCGTGACATACCCGTCGGCGGGCATCGAAGAAATCCTCGGTCCCACGCTCGGGGTGCCGCTGTTCCAGGAACAGGTGATGGAACTGGTGATCCATGCCGGCTACTCGCCGGAAGAGGCTGATGGCCTGCGGCGTTCGATGGCCGCCTGGCGTCACGGCGGCGACATGGAGCCGCATCGCGAACGCATCCGCGAACTGATGCTGAAGCAGGACTACGCCCCGGAATTCATCGACCAGATCTTTGAACAGATCAAGGGCTTCGGTTCGTACGGTTTCCCACAGAGCCACGCGGCCTCGTTCGCCAAACTGGTCTACGCCAGCTGCTGGCTCAAACGTCATGAACCCGCGGCGTTCGCCTGCGCGCTGCTCAACTCGCAGCCAATGGGCTTCTATTCGTCCAGCCAGATCGTGCAGGACGCGCGACGGGGCAGGGCGGCGCGCGAGGGTGTGGAATTCCTGCCCGTCGATGTGGTGCAGAGCGACTGGGACAACACGCTGGTCGATGGACCGGAAAATGGAGAAAACCCCAATCCCTCTCCTTGTGGGAGCGGCCATGGCCGCGATTGGGCAGGAGTGAGCCGCCGGTTTCCTGGCAAAAAGCATCGCGGCCATGGCCGCTCCCACAGTCATCCTGTCCAGCCGGCGATCCGCCTCGGCCTGCGCGAGATCCGCGGGCTGTCCGAAGAGGTGGCGGCTGCCATCGTCGCCGCACGCAGACAGCATCCGTTCCGCAGCGTCGCCGACCTGTGCCTGCGCGCGAACCTCGACGAGAAAGCGCGCAGCGCACTTGCCGAAGCAGGTGCACTGCGCACCCTGGCGGGCCACCGCAACGACGCACGCTGGGCCGTCGCCGGCATCGAACGCCAGCGCCCGCTGCTGCCGGGCAGCCCTGACGAGGATGCGATCGCGTTGCCGGCCCCCGGCATGGGCGAGGAGATCCTGTCCGACTACCGCGCCACCGGCCTGTCGCTGGCCGCGCACCCGCTGTCGCTGCTGCGCGAACGCCTGCGCGCGCGGCGCGTGCTCGGATCGAAGGACCTGCACGGCCAGCGCCACGGCCGCAGCGTCTACACCGCCGGCATCGTCACCCAGCGCCAGCGCCCGCAGACCGCCAGCGGCACGATCTTCGTCACGCTCGAGGACGAACACGGCATGGTCAACGTGATCGTCTGGCCGCGCGTGGCGCAGCGGCGGCGCAAGGCGTTGCTCAATTCCACGCTGCTCGCCGTGCGCGGGCGCTGGGAGCGCGTGGATGGCGTCGAACACCTCATCGCCCGCGACCTGGAAGACCTGAGCGGCCTGCTCGGCGGCCTGCGCGCCGAGTCGCGTGATTTCCACTGAAGGCAGAAGCCCTCAGGCGAACAACTGCACGCCCGGCGCCAGCCACAGCGACGCACCCGCCAGCGCGCAGCCGAGACCGGTGGCGGCCAGCACGTCGCTGGGGTAGTGCAGGCCGAGCACCACGCGCGAGGCTCCCACTGCGGCGGCGAACGGAAGCACCAGCCATGCCAGCGCGGGGTAGTGGGCGACGGCCACCAGGGCGAAGGCGACCGCGTGCAGGGTATGGCCGGAAGGAAAGCTGAACTCGTCCAGCGGCGCTACCCAGGCACGGATGCGGCCGTCGGCTGCATACGGCCGCGGCCGGCGCGTCCAGCGCTTGAGTGCCTTGTACATCGCCAGGGCGATGGCCCCGGTGGCGGTCATGTGCAACGACGCGAGCAGCCCGTCCGCGCCGTCCACCGCGACCAGCGCGGCCATCAACAGGTACCAGAACACGCCGTCGCCGAGCCGGCTGACGATGGCGAACAGGCGCCGTACCCCGTTCCTGGCGCACATGCGGTTGGCGCGCAGGCACCAGCGGGCTTCACGGGCGCGGATGCGGTCAAGCGGCGGCGAGGCGTTCATGCGGCTTGCTCCTGGCGAGGCGGGCGAGGATCCCGTCGAAGGCGGCGGCCACCTGCTCCGGCCGCAGGCCGGACACCGCTTCGCGCGCGGCCGTGGCCATGACGTGGCGCAGGTCCGCGTCGCTGCCGATGTGGCGCGCCGCGGCGATGAATCCTTCCTCGTCGCCCGGGGCGACCGCCGCGCCGTGGGCGCCGTCGCGCAGGTGCTCGCGGGTTGCGCCGTAATCGAAGGCGACCGTCGCCACGCCGCTGGCCATGGCTTCGAGTGTGACGTTGCCGAAGGTTTCCGACAGGCTCGGGAACAGGAACAGGTCGCCGCTGGCGAAGTGCCGTGCCAGCGCCTGTCCGCGCTGCACGCCGCAGAAGATGAAGTCCGGGTGTTCGCGCTGCAGGCGTGCGCGCTCGGGACCGTCGCCGATCCACACCATGCGCGCTTCCGGCCGCACGCGCTGCAGCGTGCGGAAGGCACGGACCACCAGCCCGAGGTTCTTCTCGGCGGCGATGCGGCCGACGTGGATCGCCACCGGTGCCTCCGCCGCGACGCCCCAGGATTGGCGCAGTGCCGCGTCGCGCTGCGACGGATTGAAACGCCGCGTGTCGACCGCCCGTGGCAGCGGCACCACGTCGTGGAACCCGTGCCCGAGCAGGAAGTCGCGCAGCTCGCGCGTGGGCACCAGCGTGGCGTCGGCGAGGTTGTGGAAGTGGCGCATCCAGCGCAGCGCAACCGGTTGCAGGAAGGCGACGCCGTAATCACGCATGTAGCGGTCGAAGCGGGTGTGGAAACCGGTCGCCACCGGGATCCCCAGCCGTCGCGCCGCGCGCAGCGCCGACCAGCCCAGCGGCCCTTCGGTGGCGACGTAGATCGCGTCGGGCCGTTCCCCGGACCACAGTCGCAGCAGCGTGCGCGTTGCCGGCAGGCCGAACTTCAGTCCCGGGTAGCGCGGCAGGTTCGCGCCCCGCACCAGCGTTTCGCCGGCGTCGGCGACCTGGCCGGGTGACTGCCGCGGCCGCACCAGCGACACCTGGTGCCCGCGCGACCGCAGCCCCTGTGCCAGTGATTCCACGGTCAGCGCGACCCCGTTGACCTCGGGTGGCCAGGTTTCGGTGACGATCGCATGGCGCATCGGTGGCCCGGCGGGAGCGGCGGATGCAGGCATCGTCGCGGGGCGCGGTGAAACGCGTATGGCAGCTGCGTGGCGGGACGATGACAGCGCATGGCTTCCACACGTCCCGATGCTGGCCGTTGCCGCTGCCGTGGATCTTGATCTTGCGTTGCAGCGACGCGAGGAAGAAGAGCAAAAGTGCAAAAGCAACCTAGATCGGCTCGAACGCCAGCGCGATATCCAGCGCCGCGAAGTTCGCCGGCTCTCCCGCCAGGTCAGTCCGCAGCAGCGGACGCGGCTCCAGCCAGCTGCGGGCCAGCGCGACCGCCAGCGAGCGGCCTTCGGCAGCAGCGTCCAGGCGCGGGATCTCGCGCGCGTCATAGCCGCGGTGCAACAGCACCGCGATGCGCAGCAGCGCCGCGCATCGACGCGCGGGGGACAGCAGGCGGTCGGGCAGGGCGTTGAACGCGGACTTGGGGATCTTGCGCCGGTGCGTGCGCACCAGCGCGGCCAGGTACTGCTGCTCCTGGCGCGAGAAGCCGGCGATGTCGGAGTTTTCCAGCACGTAGGCGCCGTGCACGTGGTACTGGCTGTGCGCGATGACCAGCCCCACCTCGTGCAGGCGTGCGGCCCAGCCGAGCATCAGGCGGTCGTCGGGCCCCAGCTTCCAGGCGGTGGCGACCTGGTCGAACAGCTGCAGCGCGGTGGTTTCCACCCGCAGCGCCTGGTCGGCGTCGATGCCGTAGCGCAGCATCAGCGCCGCCACGGAGGTGTCGCGCGGATCCTCGTCGCGGCTCCTGCCGAGCATGTCGTGCAGCACGCCCTCGCGAAGCGCCGCCTTGCTCACCGCCATGCGTTCCAGCCCGAGCGCGGCGAATGCGGCCTCGAGTACCAGCACGCCGCCGGCGATGATCGGCCGGCGCTCTTCCGACAGGCCGGGCAGGTCGATCGCGTCGATGCGGCCGGCGTCGAGCAGGCGGTCGCGCACGACCGCCAGCGCCTCGGGCGTGACCGAACCCTTGGTCAGGCCCAGCTCCGCGCAGATCTCGCCGATGGCCTTGTTGGTGCCCGACGATCCCAGCACCTCCTGCCAGCCCAGCGTGCGGTAGGTGCCGGCGAACTGCTGGAACTCCGCGCTGACTTCGACCAGTGCCTCGTCCCACTTCCTGCGCGTGAGCTTGCCGTTGTCGAAGAAGCGCCGGGTGCTGGCGACGCAGCCGACCTGCAGGCTTTCGCGCTCGATGGCGTCGAAGCCGGCGCCGATGATGCACTCGGTCGAGCCGCCACCGATGTCCACCACCAGCCGCAAGTGGCCTTTCTTCGGCGGCTGCGCGTGGGCGACGCCGAGGTAGATCAGGCGCGCCTCCTCGCGGCCGGCGATCACTTCGATGGCGTGGCCGAGCGCGGTTTCCGCGGGGACCAGGAATGCCTGTGGCGCGGACAGCGCGCGCACGGTGTTGGTCGCCACGGCGCGCACGCGTTCGCGCGGGATGTCGCGGATCCGCTGGCCGAAGCGCGACAGGCATTCGAACGCGCGCTGCCGCACTTCCGCGTGCAGGCCGCCCTTGCCGTCGAGGCCTTCGGCCAGCCGCACCATCTCGCGCAGGCGGTCGACGGTGCGCAGCTGCCCCAGCGTGTAGCGCGCCACGACCATGTGGAAGCTGTTCGACCCCAGGTCGATGGCGGCCAGCATGTCGCCGTCGCGCAGTGGTTCGGCGGTGGTCGGCACGAAGGCGGGGATGGGCAGGGACGGTTTCATGCGCAGATCTTCGCCAGCAGCGCGGCCTGCGCGGAGTGTGGCGTTTCGTCGCCGGCCGGTTCGGCCTTGCGGTACTCGCCGTCGGCCTGCAGTTCCCAGGCATTGAGGTTGTCGGCCAGGTAGTTGTCGAGCACCTCGTCGCGGATTCGCGCGGCGACGGCAGGATCGAGGATCGGGAAGCAGGTTTCCACGCGCCGCAGCAGGTTGCGTTCGAGCCAGTCGGCGCTGGCGCAGAAGGTTTCCGGGTCGCCGTCGTTGCCGAACCAGTACACGCGGCTGTGTTCGAGAAAGCGGCCGACGATCGAGCGCACGCGGATGTTCTCCGACACGCCCGGTACGCCGGGGCGCAGCGTGCAGGCGCCGCGCACGATCAGGTCGACCTGCACGCCGGCCTGCGAAGCCATGTACAGCGCGCGCACCACCTGCGGTTCGTTGAGTGCGTTCATCTTGGCGATGATGCGCGCCGGGCGTCCGGCGCGCGCGAACGCGGCTTCGCGTTCGATCCGTTCCAGCACGCCGGCGTGCAGGCTGAAGGGCGACTGCAGCAGGCGTTCGAGACGGATCGCCGGTGCCAGCCCCGACAGCTGCTGGAAAACAAGGTGCACATCGTTGCCGATTGCCGGGTCCGCGGTAATCAGCCCGAGGTCGGTGTACGCGCGTGCGGTGCCGGCGTGGTAGTTGCCGGTGCCCAGGTGCACGTAGCGGCGCAGCTTGCGGCCCTCGCGGCGCACCACCAGCAGCATCTTGGCGTGGGTCTTGTAGCCGACGACGCCGTAGACGACCTGCACGCCGGCCTCCTGCAGGCGGTCTGCGAAGGCGAGGTTGGCCTCCTCGTCGAAGCGCGCGCGCAGCTCCACCACCGCGGTGACGTCCTTGCCGTTGCGCGCCGCCTGCACCAGGTGCTCGATGATCGCCGAGTCCTTGGCGGTGCGGTACAGCGTCTGCTTGATCGCCAGCACGTTCGGGTCTTCCGCCGCCTGGCGGATCAGCTCCAGCACCGGCGTGAATGCGTCGAACGGATGGTGCAGCAGCACGTCGCCGGCGGCTACGCGCTCGAAAATCGCATCGCTGGCGGGCAGCTGGCGCGGTACGAACGGCGCGTACTTCAGGTCCGGGCGGTCGACCTGGTCGTAGATCTGGATGATGCGGTTGAGGTTGACCGCGCCGTGGATGCGGTAGACCGCGTTGGCCGGCAGCTCGAAGTTGTCCAGCAGCGTCTGCACGATCGGCTTCGGGCAGTTGGCGGCGATCTCCAGCCGCATCGCGCGCAGGTAGCCGCGGCCGATCAGTTCGTCGCGCAGTGCGAGCGCGAGGTTCTCGACTTCCTCCTCGTCGACGATCAGCTCGGAGTTGCGGGTCACGCGGAACTGGTACGCGCCCTTGACCTCCATCCCCGGGAACATTTCGGCGACGAATTCCGACAGCACCGAAGACAGGAATACGAAGTCGTGCTCGCCGCCGGATACCTTCTCCGGCAGCTGGATGATCCGCGGCAGCGAGCGCGGTGCGCGCACGATCGCCAGGTGGCCGCTGCGCCCGAACGCATCGGTGCCGTCGAGCACCACCACGATGTTGAGCGACTTGTTGAGGATCTTGGGGAACGGATGCGCCGGGTCCAGGCCGAGCGGCGACAGCACCGGCATGATCTCTTCGCGGAAATAGGCGCGCAGCCAGCGCGACTGGCGCGCGTTCCACGATTCGCGCCCGAGCACGCGCACGCCGGCGTCGCCCAGCGCCGGGCGCAGTTCTTCGCTCCAGCAGCGGTACTGTGCGTCGACCAGCTCGGCGGCGCGGTCGTGGATCCGGCGCAGCAGTACCGCCGGCGGGATGGCATCGGCCGAGAACGGCACCGCGAAGTCCTGCGCGTGGCGCACGGTGGCCGCGCGGATCTCGAAGAATTCGTCGAGGTTGGTACAGGAGATGCACAGGAAGCGCAGCCGTTCGAGCAGCGGCACGGATTCGTCGCGCGCCTGCGCCAGCACCCGGAAGTTGAAGTCCAGCTGCGACAGCTCGCGGTTGAAGTACAGCATCGGGTCGCGCAGTGGATCGTTGTCGAGCGCGGGCGCGGGAGGGACTGGAGGATTCATGGCTGTTCCACCGGGGAAGGCACCGCACCGGCGCGGTCGCGCGCGATCACGCGCCCGGGGCCGAAGCGGCAGGTGAAGACGCTTCCGCGCCCAACCTCGCTTTCGATGTCCAGGCGCGCCTGGTGCAGGTGCAGGATGTGCTTGACGATCGACAGGCCCAGGCCGGTGCCGCCGGACTCGCGCGAACGGCTGGTCGAAACGCGGTAGAAGCGTTCGGTGATGCGCGGCAGGTGCGTGGCCGGGATGCCGTAGCCGCTGTCGCGCACCGACAGCGTCGCGCCGCCGTCTTCGCTGCGCGCCAGCACGATGGCGACATGGCCGCCGGCCGGCGTGTAGCGCACGGCGTTGGCGACGAGGTTGGAGAACGCGCTGTGCAGCTCGCGGGTGGAGCCGAGCAGGTCGATGCCTGCGTCGTCGTCGGCCCGGATTTCATGGCGCCGCTGGCTCAGCGCCTCGGCCTCGCGGCGCAGCGTCACCAGCATCGAGTCCATGGCCACGTGCTCGTCGGCCACGCCGTCCTGCGCCTCCAGGCGCGACAGGGTCAGCAGGTCCTCGACCAGCTGGGTCATGCGCAGCGACTGGCGGCGCATCTCGTCGAGGATCGGCGCCCATTCGGGCTGGTCCTCCGGATCGAGCATGTCGAGGTAGCCGTGGACCACGGTCAGCGGCGTGCGCAACTCGTGCGAGACGTTGGCGACGAAGTCCTGGCGCATCTGCTCCAGGCGGGTGAGCTTGCTGACGTCGCGCGCGACCAGCAGCCACAGCGCGTCGGAGTAGGGGATCAGGCGCAGGCTCAGGCGCACGGCCGGGTCGACGGGCGAAGCCGCGTCCAGGATCGGCTCGGCGCGGCGGCCGCCGGCCAGCCAGTGCGAGAGCGGCAGCGGCTGCAGGCGCTCGCCGAGCGAGGCCTCGATGTCGTCGGGATAGCGCAGGCCGAGCAGCCCGGTGGCGGCGTCGTTGAACCAGCGCACGCGCTGGCTGTTGCGCTCCAGCACCACCACCGCATCGGGGAGTGCCGCGGCGGCGGCGCTGTAGGCGCGCAGCATTTCGACCAGGCGCCGGTTGCGGCCGCGCATGTCCTCCTGGCCGCGATGGACCAGGCGGTCGAGTTCGTTCCACACCCCGCCGTCGCCGGTGGGCGCGACGCGCTGGCGGGCGGCCAGGCGCAGCAGCAGGCCGTGCAGCTTCCAGCCGTGCCAGGCGGACATCCCGAGCGCGGCGATCGCGAGCGCCGGCCATGGATGCCCAAGCGCGAACCCAACCAGCAGCGCCACGGCCAGCACGATGGCGAGCTGGCCGAGCGTCCTGGTCCATGCGCTGCGGGTCTGTGGCGGCATTGTCAGGGGTTCGGGCGGGGCGTGGGGCACGTCGATCGGGAAAGCGGGTCCCGGTCGATGGTACGGGCCGCGGGCGCGCTTTGGAAAAGCGCGCTGCGCGTGGGGCGCCACGTGGCCGCGGCCGCGGACGGCACCACGGACAGGATGCGAGCCGCCCCGCGACGGCCCGCCGCGGCGCTTCACGGAGACGCGGAGAAGCGGTAGCCCGAGCCGCGCACCGTCTGCACCATGCCGTCCAGCGCGGAAGGTTCCAGCGTCTTGCGCAGGCGCCGGATGTGCACGTCGACCGTCCGCTCCTCGACATAGACGTTGCCGCCCCAGACGTGGTCGAGCAGCTGCGAACGGGTGTACACGCGCTCGGGGTGGGTCATGAAGAAGTGCAGCAGGCGGTATTCGGTGGGGCCGATCTGCACCGGCTCGTCGTGGGCGAACACGCGGTGCGCGGTGCCGTCGATGCGCAGGTCGCCGACGCGCACGCTGCCGTCCTCGTCGTCCTCGCGCGAGCGGCGCATCACCGCGCGAATGCGCGCGAGCAGTTCGCGCGAGGAGAACGGCTTGACCACGTAGTCGTCGACGCCGGCCTCGAGGCCGCCGACGCGGTCGTTTTCCTCGCCGCGCGCGGTGAGCATGATGATCGGGATCTCGCGGGTCAGGTCCTCGCGGCGCCAGCGGCGGGCCAGCTCGATGCCGCTGGTACCCGGCAGCATCCAGTCGAGCAGGATCAGGTCCGGGACGCGCTCGGCGATGGCTTCCTGCGCTTCGCGCGCGTCGCCGGCGTGGGCGGGTTCGTACTCGCCCTTGCGCAGCGCGAAGGCGACCATCTCGCGGATGGCGGGTTCGTCGTCGACGATCAGGATGCGTTTGTGCATGGCGGGCCGCGTGTTTCACTCCCCGGTTTTTCCGGTGCGGCCAGTAGACTACGTTTTTGTGACAGCCGCATGACAGCCGCCGGTTGCGCGGTTACCGGCGCTGGAGGTCCGGGTCGCGCACGCCCTGGCGGCGCAGTTCCAGCACTACCGGGGTGATCGCGGCGATGCGCGCGTCGATCCGGGTGCGGGCGTAATAGTCCAGGTCGTCGCGCTTTTTCAGGTTGTTGAGCTGGACCAGAGCGCGCTCCGGGCGGCCGTTGAGGTAGGCCGCTTCCGCCCAGGCTTCGCCGGCGCGGATCGGGTCGCCGGCGATTTCGTTGATGCGCGCGTAGGTGGACTGGAACAGCGGGTCGTTGCCGGCGTTGGCCAGCAGCGGCCGCAGCACGTCCTGCGCCCGCTTGCCGGCGGCCTGGTTGTTGCGCTCGGACAGCACCGCGGCGTAGGTCAGCGCCACCGCGCGGTTGCGCGGCATCCGCGCGACCAGGTTTTCGAAGATCGCGTCGGCTTCGGCCGGGTTGCCCGCGCGGGCCTTCGCCTGCCCCTGCGCCAGCAGCAGCCAGGTGTCGCCGGGATGCTTTTCCAGCAGCGGGGTCAGTTCCTTCACCGCCTCGCTGCCGTGGCCGGCGAGCAGGTGCGCATAGGCCAGTCCGTAACGCTGCGCGTCGTCCAGTTCCGCGGTGCGGCGCATGCGCTCGTACTCGTTGATCGCCGCGCTGGGCGTATTGGCGCTGAGCACGCGCAGGCGCTCGCGCACCCATCCGAAGCGGACGTTGTCGCCGCCCGCGGACGCCGTGCTGATCTGCAGCGTCGACGGCAGCAGCGGGTTGGCGCTGGTGGTGAAGGTGGGCGAGAAGCTGCCCTGCGCCTCCACCCTGGCCGCACGCTCCTTGGCCTCGGCGATGCGGGTGGTCGTGACCGGATGGCTGCGCAGGTAGTCGGGGGTGCGCTCCTTCTCGCCGCCGCGGTTGCTGCGTTCCAGCGCCTGCATGCGCTCGAACATGTCTGCCATCGCCTCCGGGTCGTAGCCGGAGCGCGCAAGCGTGCGGATGCCGACGCGGTCGGCCTCGGACTCGTTGCTGCGGGTGTAGTTGATCTGGCGCTGCGCGGCGATGCCCTGCGCGCTGGCCATCGCGGCCATCGCCGCGTCTCCCGAGGAGTTGCTGCCCGACTGCGCGATAGCGATCGCGCCCAGCATCGCCAGCAGGATCGGCACGCTGTCGCGCTGCGCACGCTCGACGCTGCGCAGCACGTGCATCTGGGTGACGTGCGCGATTTCATGGCCGAGCACGCCGGCCACCTCGTCCTCGCGCTCGGCCACCAGCACCAGGCCGGCGTTGACGCCGACGTAGCCGCCGACCGTGGCAAAGGCGTTGACCTGGCGGTCGGCCATCATGAAGAAGGTGAAGTCCTGCTTCGGATCGTCGCTGGCCGCGGCCAGGCGGTTGCCGAGCCCGCGCAGCCAGCTGTCGACCAGCGGATCCTCGAGGATGTAGTCGTAGTTGCGCAGCTGGCTCAGCATCATCTCGCCGTAGGCCTTCTGGTCGGCGGGGCTGAGCACGGTGCCCGCGGACGAGCCGATATCCGGCAGCCGCGCACCCTCCTGCGCCGGCGCGCACACGCTGGCGACGGCGAGCATCAGGGCGGCAATGGCGGGCAGGGGGCGCATCGGCATCGGGAGGGGTCCGGCGGGCGGGAATGCAACATGCAGAATGGCGAGGAGCGGGGTCGGGCGTGTGAATCCGCGGTTAACCCCGCGCGGGCGATCATTACGTTCCATGCACGCGCGTTGAAATGGCGCGTCCGTGCCGCATCATTCGACCATACCTTGCCCGCCAGAGTTTCAGGAGCCTGTGTTGAACGCCCCGTCCACCCCGCCGATCACCCTCTACACCAGCGCCGTGTGCGGCTACTGCGTCGCCGCCAAGAACTTCCTCCGCAGCCGGGGCCTGGAGTGGCAGGAGGTGCGCATCGACACCGATCCGGCCGAGCGCGAGAAGATGGTCGAGCGCACCCGCCGCACCAGCGTGCCGCAGATCTTCATCGGCGACACCCACGTCGGCGGCTACGACGAGATGATGGCACTGCACCGCGCCGGCAAGCTCGATCCGCTGCTGTCAGGTGAAACCCCGTGAGCGGGAGGGAAGGCGAGGCCGACCGCGTCCAGGCGTTCACCGAGTTCCGCCAGCGCATGAACGAGCGCATCCTGGCCGAGCCCAACCAGGTCGTGCGGCGCTTCTTCGCGCTCGACACCCAGGCCTACCAGGCCGGCGCGCTGGACGTGAAGACCAAGGAGCTGCTCGGCCTGGTGGCGTCGCTGGTGCTGCGCTGCGACGACTGCATCAGCTACCACGTGGCCCAGTGCCGCGAGGCCGGCGTCAACCGCGACGAGATGTTCGAGGCGTTTTCGGTGGGGCTGGTGGTGGGCGGCAGCATCGTCATCCCGCACCTGCGCCGGGCGGTGGATTTCCTCGACCGGCTGGAAGGCGGCGAGCCGGCACCCGCGCAGCACGCGCACGACTGAGTCTCGCCTGTTGCGGGCGTTGCGGGAGCGGCCATGGCCGCTCCCACTGTGCTTCCGCTGCATCGCGACGCCTGCCGCGCCGCGAGCCGATGGGCGTGGAATCGCCGCATCCGGCATAATAGGCGGCTGATTTTCCCGCTTTTGACGCCCGCGCCCCCGGCCGGCGTCCTCTCTGCATGGACCCCACGAAAATGCCCCACACGATTACGGTCATCCGCGGCGACGGCATCGGCCCGGAGATCATGGACGCCACCCTGCACGTGCTCGACGCCATGGGCCTCGGGCTGGTTTACGAAGAAGCCGACGCCGGCATGGTCGCGCTGGACAAGCACGGCGAACTGCTGCCGGAAGCGACCATGGAGTCGATCCGCCGCAACAAGGTCGCGCTCAAGAGCCCGCTGACCACGCCGGTCGGCGGGGGCTTTTCGTCGATCAACGTCGAGCTGCGCAAGCGCTTCGACCTGTACGCCAACGTGCGCCCGGCCAGGAGCTACCCGAACACGAAGTCGCGCTTCCCGTCGGGCGTGGACCTGATCACCGTGCGCGAGAACACCGAGGGCGCCTACATCGGCGAGGGCCAGGTGGTCACCGAGGACGGCGCCACCGCGACCCTGATCCAGAAGGTCACGCGCAAGGGCTCCGAGCGCATCGTCCGCTACGCCTTCGACCTGGCCCGCAAGACCGGCCGCAAGAAGGTCACCGTGGTGCACAAGGCCAACATCCTCAAGTCGACCTCGGGCCTGTTCCTGAAGGTCGCGCGCGAAGTGGCCGCGCAGTACCCGGAGATCGAGTGCAACGAGCTGATCGTCGACAACACCTGCATGCAGCTGGTGATGCGGCCAGAGCAGTTCGACATCATCGTCACCACCAACCTGTTCGGCGACATCATTTCCGACCTGTGCGCCGGCCTGATCGGCGGCCTCGGCCTGACCCCGGGCGCGAACATCGGCGAGGACGTGGCGATCTTCGAGGCCGTGCACGGCTCGGCGCCCGACATCGCCGGCAAGGGCGTCGCCAACCCCTGCGCGCTGCTGCTGGGCGCGGCGCAGATGCTCGACCACCTGGAGATGCCGGAGCAGGCCACGAAGCTGCGCGAGGCCATCGTCGCCACGCTGGAGGCGAAGGACTCGCTGACCCCGGACCTGGGCGGCGAAGGCACCACGATGGCGTTCGCCAAGGCGATTGCGAGCCGCGCCGCGGACTGATCCCGCCGCGCCAGATGGACCACTGGACGGGGCGCTTCGGCGCCCCGTTTCCGTTTCCGGGGGGCGGGATTCCCGCCCGTCCCGTGCTGCCGTCGTCCCGCTGCTGGAACGCCGCCTTCCCATCGCCGGCGATGGACAGCATCCGGGCGACTCCGCACAATCGCGAATCCTTTTATCCGGATGAAGCGATGCAGCAGTCCCGCCCGAGCGCCGTCGCCCTGACCCCGCTGCTGCTGTTCCTGGTGCTGTTCTTCGGCGCCGGGATCTGGTTCACCCTGCAGGGTGAGGCTATGGGCTTCTACCAGCTGCGCGCGCCGGTGGCGATCCTGCCGGCGCTGGCGCTGGCCGCGTGGATCGCGCACCGACGCCGGCTGCCGGCGATGGACACGCTGCTGGCCGGCATGGGCGACAGCAACGTGGTGCTGATGTGCCTGATCTTCCTGCTGGCCGGCGCATTCGCGATGGTGTCCAAGGCGATCGGCGCGGTCGATGCAATCGTGGCGCTGGGCCTGGGCGCGCTGCCGCCGGCGCTGATCCTGCCGGGGCTGTTCCTGGTGGCGGGCTTCGTGTCGCTGTCGATCGGCACCTCGATGGGCACGATCGCCGCGGTGGTGCCGATCGCGCTGGGCGTGGCCGATGCGGCCGGGCTGGACCGCGCGCTGGTGGTGGGCGCGGTGATCGGCGGCGCCATGTTCGGCGACAACCTCTCGGTGATTTCCGACACCACCATCGCCGCCACCCGCAGCCAGGGCTGCGAGATGCGCGACAAGTTCCGCGAGAACTTCAGGATCGCGGCACCGGCCGCGCTCGCCACCGCCGTGCTGCTGGGATTCCTGGGCGACGCGGCGCCCGTGCAGGCGCCGGACGCGGCGACCGGCTGGCTGGCGCTGCCCTACGTGGCGGTGCTGGTGCTGGCGCTGTGCGGGATGAACGTGATCATGGTGCTCGGCATCGGCATTGCGCTGGCGGGCGTGTGCGGCTTCGCCTTTTCGCCCGGCTACGACTGGCAGGCCTTCGCCGGCGACATCTACGGCGGCTACGAGAGCATGGTCGAGATCACCCTGCTGTCGCTGCTGATCGGCGGGCTGGCGGCGCTGACCAAGGCCAGCGGCGGCCTGCAGTGGCTGGCCGACGCGATCGCCCGCTTCGCGCGAGGGCATGTCGGGCGGCGCACCGGCGAATTCAGCATCGCCGCGCTGTCGGCG
>Ga0160437_1000039_pt1 | contig 95917 bp, 75 predicted proteins | sample HID1975I_E0MG_FD_108227 | JGI IMG/M metagenome (GOLD analysis project Ga0160437, IMG submission 108227) | Enriched soil microbial communities from UW Madison campus, WI, USA - HID1975I_E0 MG | ecosystem: Environmental > Terrestrial > Soil > Unclassified | place: USA: Madison, Wisconsin... | reverse complement strand
CCGGTCATGTCCGAAGCCTTGAATTCGAGACGCCGAGCTACGCCGATATCATCGTCCGAGAACTTCAAGGTATAGGTCTTCATACGTGGCTCCAGCTAACCGGATGTCGTTGCACGCAACCGGTAAAGCGTGATTCTGGTTAAAATTTCGACGGTTAAGGTTGGCAAAGGGCAAAAAGTTCCTGCTCGGCCGGGGCGAGAGCGCGGTGGGCGTCGGAACTTGCATTTTAATCGGCAAGCCGTTGGACCTGTCCAAGCCATGCGCTGGCGAGAGCACCGCCGGCTGTGAAAGCCGGGAAGCTACCGCGATAAACAGGCGGCCGGGCAAGCGGGCGACCGGGAAGGCGCCCGAAGCACGCGCCCTCTTTGGCGCCGGGACCTGGTTCGGAACCTTGCCGGGCTTGCGGCTTTGCCTTTGAGCGAGGAGGCGAGATGCGACGAAACATTTTCGGTGAAGGTCCGAGAGCGGAAAGAGTTCGGCGCTTGAAGGTGCCCCCTTGTCTCTAGACGTCGCCGCCGCGCCGAAGTGCGAGCCGCGCACCCCGCTCCACGATCTTGCCGCCGCGGTGGGCGTCATGCGTTCCTGGCGAAGCGCCGAGGGAAGCGAGTGCCTGGTTGCCGACGAGGTGCTCGTCTCGGTGCTCGGTGCGCTGGGCTATGCGGCCGGGTCGGACGGCGAGATCAGGCAGAGCTTCGCCCGGTGGCGGGAAGAGGCGCTGGCGCTTCCCGGTCTGATAACGGCGGAGCAAGGTTCGCCCGTCCGGTTGCCCAAGGCGCTTGCCCACTTGCACCGGGTGGATCTCGTTTCGGAGGACAGCGGCATTTCGCGCGCCTTGCCTGCGCACAATGGGCTGGTCATGGCGATCGAGGAGCCCGGCTATTATCGGCTCCATGCCGGCGGCCAGTCGGTGCGCTTGGCGGTCGCTCCGCACCGTGCCTTCTCGCTCGGCCATGACCTTCATGGATTGAGGACATGGGGGGCGGCCATCCAGATTCCTTCGCTGAAGAAGCATGGCCCCGCGCCATTCGGCGACCTGGGGGCGCTGGCGGATGCCGCGGTCCGCTTTGCAGGGCTTGGCGCCGATGCGCTCGCGATCAGTCCGGTACATGCGGTCTTCGCCGGTCAGTCGAGCGGGTTCAGCCCCTATGCCCCATCGAGCCGCCTGTTCCTGAACGCCGCGCTGGCTGCGCCCGAACTCGCGGGCCTGGAGCCTTACGCAGAGCCGGAGGGTTCTGCCCTGATCGACTGGGACGAAGCCCTGCCGCGCCGCCTGGAATCGATGCGAAAGCTCCATGCCGCTTGCGGTAGCGAGGTGCGGGAACAAGTCGATGCCTGGGCTGCAAAGGTAGCGGGTGCCTATGGTCATGCCCTGTTCGATGCGCTTTCGCTGCATTTTGCGGCGCATGGCCGGGGCTGGAAGAACTGGCCCTCCGGCTATCACGATCCCTCCGGCAGGGAGGCGAAACGGTTCGCCGGGGACCATGCGGAGGAGATCCGGTTCCACCTCTTCGCGCAGTGGCTGGCCGCGCGGTCGATGAAGTGCGTGCAGCAGTCCGCGCTGGAGGCCGGGATGAAGATCGGCATCGTCAAGGATCTCGCGGTCGGGATCGATCCGCTAGGCAGCGATGCCTGGGCGATGCAGGAGAGCGTCCTTTCCGGGCTGACCATCGGCGCCCCGCCGGATCCGCTTGGCCCGGATGGGCAGAACTGGGGGCTGACCAGCTTCTCGCCGCGCGGGCTGGTGGCCAGCGGGTTCGAACCGTGGCTGGCCATGCTGCGCGCGGGGCTGCGCGATGCGGGCGGCTTGCGGATCGACCATGCCTTCGGGCTGGCGCGGCTATGGGTGATCCCGGAGGGTGAGCCGGCCAGCAAGGGCGCCTACCTCAACTATCCCATTCACGACCTGACGCGCCTGGTCGCGCTGGAATCGCACCGTGCCCAGGCCTTGATCGTGACGGAAGACCTGGGCACGCGGCCTCCGGGCTTCGACCATCTGCTGAGCGACCGGGAATTTCTGGGCATGCGCGTGCTCTGGTTCGAACGCGACGACGACGGAGGCTTCCAGGCCGCGTCCCGCTACGACCGTTCGAGTGCGGCGATGACCGGGACGCACGACACGGCGACCGTGGCAGGCTGGTGGTCTGGCCGTGACCTCGAATGGAACCGTGCCCTCGGGCGCGGCGCGGCAGGCGAGGCTGCGGACGACCGGCGATCCGCCGACCGGGCCGCGCTGTGGCGCACGATCGGCGAAGGAAAGCCTCAGCCTTTGCCGAGCGAGCCGGCCGACGCCGTCGAGGCGGCGATCCGCGAAATTGCGCGGGCGGGGTCCGACCTCGCTATCGTGCCGCTGGAAGATATCCTCGGACTGGAGGAACAGCCGAACCTTCCGGGCACTGTGGACGAACATCCCAACTGGCGCCGCCGCATGGCCGCGCCGCTCGATGCGATCCTGGACGGTGAGCGCGTCGCGGCGCGGATCGCGATGCTCGATGGGCGGCGCAGCATGGCATTTCCCGAGGAGGACGCCGCGAGCCGGTCTGCACCGCCCGCCGTTTGAAGGGGCGCGCCTGCCGTCAGCGGCCCTGCAGCAGGCTGCTCTTGAGCGTCAGCTGCAACGTGACCGAGCGCGGGGGGCTGGCCGTGCCCAGCACGTCGCCCTGAACCGTCGCGGCGGTGCCCGTCCCGCTGGCGGTGGCGCCCACGACCGAGCCGGCGACGACATAGAGCCTGTTCGTGAGATTGCGGCCGATCAGCGCCAGTTCCCACGGTTTGTCCTCTCCGCCGTTCAGGGTTACCGCACCGTTGAGCAGCCAGTAGGAGCCCTGGCGGTTCAGCGGATTGGCTTCCGTCTGGGTGATGTAGCTGCTCGAATAGCTGGTATCGACGGCCAGGGTGCCGCCCAGACGTTCGGAGAAACTGTGGTCGTAGGCGGCGCCCGCGGTCAGTGTGAACAGCGGTGCGCGGAACAGCCGCTGTCCGGTCTGGTCCTGATCCTGATAGGGGTTCGCTGCCGTGCCGTATGTGGAGGCGGCGAGGCTCGGATTGCGCGGGTTGAGATTGCAGCCGGCGGCCACGGACTGGCCGGCGTAGCATCCGCCGATAAAGTCGGTGTAGCGCGAGTGGTTGTAGGCCGCCGCCGCATTGAGCGAGAGCCCCGCAAGCGCGTCCGGCCGCACCGTCACGCTGGCTTCCACGCCCTCGATCTCCGCGCCCCCGGCGTTCTGCGTCAGCTGCGTGAACGAGGCATTGTCGTAGCGCGAAAGCTGGAGGCCGGAATACTTGTAGTAGTAGCCGACGAGGTCGAACAGGATTTGTCGTCCGGCGAGGTATCCCTTGATCCCGGCTTCGCCGCCTTTCGCGGTCATCTGGCCATAGGACAAATCCACGCGGGGAAGCGAAGGGTTCGCCTGCGAGCGCAGTGTCGTGGGCACTGTGTTGAAGCCGCCGGAAGTGAAGCCCTCGCGATAGGCCGCATAGAGCGTGAGGTCGTTGCTCGGCCGCCAGGTGAGGGTGACTTCCGGCGAGAAGTCCTCGTAAGTCCGCCGCGGGATCAGCACGTCGATCGGGCTGGCGAAGGAAGTGCCCTGGAGGGACTTGTCCTCCCACGAATAGCGACCACCCGCCGCCAGTTCGAGGTCGTCGGCCAGCTTGTAACGGCCCTGTCCGAAGACCGAATAGGCGCTGGTATGCACGTCATAGAAAGTGGAGCCGACGAGGAAAGGCCGTGTCGTCCCGCCGAAGTCGACGGCGAAGGCCTGCCGGATCTTGAAGTGCGCGTCCTGGAAGAAACCGCCGAAGAGCAGGTTGAACGGCCCGTCGAAATCGGTCGCGACGCGGATTTCCTGGCTCACTCCGTCCGCGACGATGTCGTTCGATGCCCCGAAATAAGGGACATTGGAGAAGGTGAAGGGATCGACCGACTTTTCCCCGAGCCGGTAATAGCCGGTTACCGACGACAGCGTGAGTTCGTCGGTAAGGTCCTGGTCGATCGACAGGGAGGCGAGGAACTGGGTCGACTTCACGAAGGGAACGCCGTCACCCAGCGTCGGGTCCAGCGCCGTCATCCGGGCGGGCAGGATCACGCTGTAGAACTTGCGGTTCAGCTTGCAGTCGATGGCGCCGGACAGCCGGCTGACGCCGCCTGGGCAGAAGACGATCTGCGACCCGCCGGTCGGCCCCACACCGTCGCGGGTGCGGCGGCCATAAGCGACTTTGGCGGTGGCCCTGGTGGCGCCGCTCGGCGAATGGAAGGGCAGAGTGCCGCGCACGAACACGTCTTCGGCATTGTAGCTGTCTGCCGCCGGGCCGGGCGTGACGCCGGCGATCGGCACCGCGACATTGCGGAACCAGCCATCCTCCTTCGAGTAGTAGCCCACCACGCGGGCGCCGACAGTCTCGGTCAGCGGCGCCGAGACGGAGCCTTCCACGAAGCGCTGGTCGGCTGCGAATTCGTAGCCGGTGCGCAGCTTCGCCTCGAAAGTGGAGCCCGGATCCTGGGATACCAGTGAGATGATGCCGCCGGGGCTGTTCTTGCCGTAGAACAGGGCTTGCGGCCCCTTGAGCACTTCGACGCGGGAGAGGTCGATCTGGCCAAGGCGGATCGCGTTGCCGTAGCTGATCGGGATGCCGTCTATGTTGAGGGTGACTGCCGTTTCGGTCGAAGGATTGGAAATGCCGGAGCCGATACCGCGCAAGTTGATCGAGCCGCCGACCTGGTTCTGCGATTCCGCGATGACGAGCTGCGGCACCTGCTGGCTGATCGAGGTGAGCGTGACCGTGGCATAGCGCTGGAGCTGCTCCTGGGACAGCGCCGAGACCGCGACCGGGACGTCCAGCAGGCGTTCGCTGCGCTTGCGGGCCGTGACGATGATCTCGCCCGATCCGGCGGCGGCGGCACTGGAAGGCGCTTCCTGGGCGCGGACTTCAGGCGAGGTGAGAGATATGCCGAGAATTGCCGCGGCAAAGCCCGCCGCCAGTTGTTGCCTGTCCATCGTCTTCTCTCCGCCGCACGTGAACGGCGAGGGTTGGTGGACAGGCATTTTGTGTCAATCGACCGGAAGCCAATGATCGGCGGGGCGACGTTTGCTTCCTCTCCAGTCAAGTCATCATGGGATCAGGCGCAAGCAGCGCGCTTTATTCGTTCCAATGCGCTTGAATGAAGCGCCGAATTTCCGCTTCCAGTTCCGTGTCTTCCGGGGTGCCGCCCATGAAGCCGCCATGCGGCATCGCCTCGAAGACGTGAAGTTCGGCCGCCACGCCCGCCTGCCGCAGCGCGCGGTGCATCCTGACGGTGTTCGACAGGAAAAGGTCGCGCGTGCCGGATTGCAGGAATGTCGGCGGGAAGCCCTGCAGGTCCGCGAACAGTGGGGAGAGGCAGGGATCGGCGAGATCGGCGCCGCCTGCATAGAGACGGTTGTTCGAGGGCAGCGGGCGTGGCAGCACCACGTCGAGCATGCGGTTGGTCTCGAAGCTGTCACCGGATTCGGTCAGGTCCACTTGCGGCGAGAGCAGAATGAGGCTGGCCGGCATCGGCAGGCCTTCCTCCCGCGCCCTGAGCAGCATGGCCGCGGCCAGGTTGCCTCCGGCCGAGCGGCCGCAGATGGCGATGCTGCCCGGAGCATGGCGTTGCAGAACGACGCGATAGGCCGCCAGGGAATCGTCCAGCGCGGCCGGATAGGGATGTTCGGGCGGCATCCGGTAGTCGACGCCGTAGCAGGCGATGCCATGCTGATCGGCCTGGCGGCACGCGCCGATGCGGCAGGCCTCTCCGCCGCCGACGACGAGGGCGCCGCCGTGGAAGTCGATCAGGGCCCTGCCATTTTCAGCCGGAGGCTTCGGCATCGCGACGTGGATCGTGGCACCGCCCTGTTCCATGGTCGTTGCGGCGGCGCGCAGGCTGCCGGCGAGACCTTGCACGGCGGCGGCGTATTGCGCGTCCGCTGCGGCCTTCATGCGCATCCAGCCCGCGAAATCATCCGGTTGCGGCATCTCGTAGTGGGCATGGAGGGGGATGCCGTCCTCGCCGACGAGACGAGCCAGCGCCGCCTGCGCCTCTTCGCTGATCGACCGGGGGATCGGGATTGCCCTGGGTCCGAGCTTCACGGCGCCTTTGTCGCCGATCTTGCTGCGATCCGTGCCGCCGTTGCCCGCTTTGCTATTGTTCATTGTCTCGCCGCATGCTTGTTCGTCCATGACCAAGTGTTCGATATCGCGTCGAAAGGCGGCCGGATGGCGTTCACTATGTCCTGCCGCCAGCACCCGTGCAAGCCGTGCCGCCTGGCCCCAACGATCGGAAAGACCATCATGACACTGCCGGATATCCTAGTGCCTACCTACCTCCAGATGCTCGGCGCCTTGTCGGCATGGCTCGGCAAGGCCGAAGCCGGCGATCAGGCCGATGCGCTGATGGCGGCGCGTCTGGCTCCCGACATGTTTGCTTTGTCCACCCAGGTCCGCTTCGCCTGCGTCCAGGCGCAGGAAGGCATGTTCAGGCTGCGCGGGGAGCCTCTTCCGCCCTCGATCGCGGAACTGCTCGACGAAGGACGCAAAGGGGGAGAGCAGCCCGGCTCGATTGCCGAGGCGCGCACCAGGATCGCCGAGACCGTGGCGATCGTGGAGCAGGCGGCGGCCGGCATGCCCGAGGTCGATCCGGCAGCCGCCATCGCTCACGCCCTGCCGCAGGGCATGGTCTTCGATCTGGACGCGGCCCAATATGTCCGCGACTGGGCGCTGCCGCAGTTCTACTTCCACGTCATGACCGCCTACGCCATCCTTCGCGCCCAAGGCGTGGACCTGGGCAAGGCGGACTATGTCGCGCACATGTTCCCTTACCTCCGGCCGGGCACCATGCCCGGGCAATAGGCGCGGACCGGACCTGTCACCGGTTCACGCTTCGGCGGCCGCGCGCTGACGGGCGCGGCTCGCCTCCGCCATGTGCCGTTTCCAGCGCTGGCGCAGGGTGCTGGCCCGGACTCCGTGCCGATCGTCCAGGAACTCCGCCTGGAGCACGCGGTCGGCGCGGAAGTGGCGGAAGTCCTCGCGCATTTCGCACCAGGCGGCCAGCATGCGGGCGTTCTCCATGAAGCCCACGATCACCGGCCAGATGGTGCGCCGGGAGGTGCGGCCCTGCTCGTCGCGATAGTCGAGGACGATCTTGCGCCCCTCGTGGATCCAGGTGCGGGTGCGGGCCAGGTCGATGCCGTCAGGCGCCATGGACTGGCCCGGCCACTGCCCGCTGGACGGCGTGCCGATGGAGGGCGTGGCGATGACCGAGCGCAAGCGTTCGGGCGCGACGCAGGTGATCTTGGCGATGAGGTCCCGCGCGGCGCGGGCCAGCACCGGATCGCCGCGGCCCATCACCCATTGTGCGCCCAGCACGGCAGCCTCGATCTCGTCCGTCGTCAGCATCAGCGGCGGCATGTCGAACGCGTCGTCGAGGATATAGCCGAAGCCGGTCTCGCCGCGGATCGGCACGCGCTGGCCGACGAGGTCGGCGATGTCGCGATAGACGGTGCGCTGCGAGACTTCGAGTTCGCCGGCGATCTCTCCCGCCGTCACCGCCCGCGACGACCGCCTGAGGATCTGGATGATCTGGAAAAGTCGGTCCGCCCGTCGCATCGCATGCCTCCTACTGACAACATGCTGTCAGTAGGGCTTCTCTATCGGGAACTTCGCGGCGTGACCATGCGCCGCGAGAATTCCAGGAGACCTACCGATGCTCACTTTGTTCCATGCGCCGAATTCGCGTTCCTCCCGCATCGTCTGGATGCTGGAGGAATTGGGCGCGTCCTACGAAATCCGGCCAGTGACCATCTTTCGCCCGATGACGGGAGAGGGCACTCCGGACGCATCCAACCCCCATCCCGAGAAGCGCGTGCCGGCGCTGGACCACGACGGTGTCTTTCTGGCAGAATCGCAGGCCATCGCCCTCTACCTCGCGGATGCCTTTCCCGAGCAGGGCCTGGCGCCGAAGCCCGGCGATCCGCGCCGCGGTGAATACCTGACCTGGATGGCCTGGTATGTGGCGGAAATGGAGCCGGCTCTCTTTGCCGGATTTACGGGAGAACTCGAAGGATCGCCAGAGAAGCGGCGCGGCTACGATGCGGTGCTGCGAAAGCTGGCCAGTGCCTTTGCGGCGGGTCCCTACGTCATGGGCGAGCAGTTTACGGCTGCCGACATTCTCATCGGCAGCGCGCTGAACTTCGCCCGCCGGGCGTTCCCCGAAGATGCCGCGATGGACGCCTATGTCGCGCGGTGCCGCCAGCGCCCCGCCGCCCAGCAGGCATTGGCGCGGGACGGTGCCGCCGGTCTGCAGAACGCGGCCTGACCCTACTGACGGCACCATCGCCCCGGCCCGGCGATGGCGCCTTCGGCAAGCCGGACTTCACGATGGACCGGGAGCTTGCGAAAAGGCCGGCGCAGGCTCGGGAGCCTGGCCGGCCAGGGCAGCCTGGTCCATTGTGGAATTCGGACAGGCCTTCGGGTCGCATGGGGAAACTGGCGCGGGGCAAGTGCCGGGTCGATCCGGGAAATTCCCGGTGTTCCGAAATTGGCCGGGGTCGGAGACCTAGACCGCTTCCCCGCGGCTGAGAGCGATGAGCTGGGCCAGGCCGTTGGTCCTTGTCTTGGTGACGATGGCCGCGCGGTGATCTTCCACCGTCCGCGCGGAGATCGCCAGGCGCTCGGCGATCTCCTTGTTGGAGTGGCCGCGCACCAGCAGGTCGAACACGTCGCGCTCGCGCCGGGTGAAGGCGGCGGTCATGGCGGCGATGCGCCGTTCCCGCGCGGACCAGCCCAGGCCTTCGGCCACGGCGGCGATCAGGCGGGGTTCGTCGATCGGCTTTTCGAGATAGTCGATCCCGCCGTGGCGACGCACCGCATCGACGGCATGGGCCGTCGTCGGCCAGGCGGTCATGAACACCAGCGACACGGCCGGATCGCGGGCGCGCAAGGCGTCGGCGAAGGCAAATCCGTCCATCTCGCCCATCTGGATGTCGCTGATGACGCATCCGAATGCGCAATCGGGCAGGATGGCCAGAAGCGCCCGGGGGTCCGTGAAGGCCCGCGCATCCATCCGGTTGCGCGCCAGCAATCGCGCCACGCTGGCGCCGAGATCGGCATCGTCGTCCAGCACGGCGACGAGAGGGGCGGCGGGAGAGGCGGCGGGGTCGGTCATGGCAGGGGTCCGGCGACGAGGGGCAGGGACAGAACGAAGCGCGCGGTATCGACGTCGTCCTGCCGGACGAGCGTGCCGCCATGCGCCTCCACGATGGTGCGGGCAATGACGAGACCGATCCCCATGCCCGCCCCCAGGGGCTGAGCGTCGGTTTTCCGGGCGGCCACGAGCGGATTGGTCACTTCGATGCGGACTTCGTCGGCGACGGCCCCGGCGCGCAGCGCAATCGTTTCGCCGGGGCTGGCCGCGACGGCGTTGCGCAGCAGGTTCACAAGCGCCTGCGTCAGTTCGATCTCCTGCGCCTGAACGGCAAGGTCCGGGGCGATGCCGAGACAATCGATCCGGCCGCCGGACGCGCGTAATTCGGCGGCGACGATCTGGCAGGCGGTCTGCAGCAACATCGAAACGGGCAGCAGCGAAGGCTCGTCCACGTCGCGGCCGCCGAAGCGGCGCAGGCGGCGCACGAGGTCGGATAAGTCGCGCGCCTTGCGATCGACCAGCGCGGCGCTCTCGGCGATGTCGGCGTCAAGATGTTCGGTCGCCCGGGCGAGGTGGCCGGCTTCGATGGCCAGGGTGGAGAGCGGCTGGCTGATCTCGTGGATCACCGCCACCGACATCGCTCTCAGGGTCTTGAGTCGCTCGGCCTGGAACAGCAGGCGATTGCGTCTCTCCAGCATGATCCGCGCGGTCTTCTGCGCGTCGGAGAAGCTCCCCGCGAGCCAGGTGACCAGCACGACCGCGGCAATGCCCAGATGCAGCTCCAGCCGCGTCGCATCGTCCAACTGGCCGGACGAATAGGGAAGGAAGGCCAGGACTTGCGCCACGATCGCCAGCCAGGCGGCAATGCGGCCGTGGCGCAGGCCGATCCAGGCGCCCGCCAGCAGTCCCGGCGCCGGCTGCGCGCCCAGCCCGGCGCGCCACAGGGCAATCGTCAGCAGCAAGCAGCCCGACAGGACGAGCGCATCCTCCAGTACCGCACGCCGCGCGGGCGGCCGGGGCAGGGCCTGCCGCGGACCGCCCGTCAGCGCCGCGATCCACAGCAGGGGCGGTGCTAGCACGAGGATGCCGAGCAGGTCTCCCACGGCTAGCCCGGTAAGCGAGATCGCGATGTCCACACCGATGCGGTATCGCCCGGCATCGGCCGGCAGCAGGGCGTCGATGGGCGCCACGAGCAAGGCATTGAGCGCCGGTGCCGCAACCGCGGCCAGCCCCATCATCATCGGCGGCAGCGAAAAGGTGTCGTCCTTGCCCCGCGCAATCCCGCGCGTGACGGCCAGCGCCAGGCCATACGTCAGCCCCGGCCGCATCGCGCCGATCACCGCCTGAAGCAGGCCCGGAGCCCCGATGTCGATGACGCCGGCGCTGAAGTCTGCGGCCAGTTCGGCAAGGACCAGCCAGGGCGCGAAGCGGGCGCCGCGGCTCCACAGCACCGCGAAACGCAGACCCGCGGGCGGGTACCATAGCGAGAAGAAGCCCGCACCGCTCCAGGGGCTGGCCGTCCAGTGCAGCAGCGCGAACGCGAGCGCGTAGAGGACCAGCAGGGGCAGATCGCTCGCCCGCAAATCTATCATTCGCCCCTTTATCCGGCGGTCATGATGGTGTGGGAGCGCAGTCATCGGCGCAAGCTGTGGCAGATCGCAAGGCGCGGATAAACCCGGAGGTTTTACGGTAGCGGGGCGATCGCGCCCCGGAGCGGACGAACCGGGGGTTCCTGTTGCCCGGCGCACTTATCGACAAGGCGAGGCAGGGCAAGGCAGCCTTCGGCCGCCTCATCGTTTTCTGAGTCATGACAAATGACACCATCAGCCGCGGTACCCTTCGCGAACTGCTGGATGCTCTGGAAGCGAGCATTCCCGGTTACTGGATCGACGGGCCCTATCCGCCGACATCCCGGGGCGGGGTGAGCAACTGGCAGGCCATGGCCTATCCGAAGGGCGCATCCGAAATGGCCGGCATGCTGGCGGCCAAGCGGCGGATCGACGAGCTGAAGGCGCGCAACCCCATCGTCGTCTGGTAAGCGGGCGCTCCGATCGAACCGTGAGAGGGCCGCGCCGGAACGAACGCGGCCCTCTCTTCAAGGCCGCTACATCCGCATCCCGATCGTGGCGAACAGCGTCCGCGCCTGCCCGGGAACGACGCGCAGGGCATTGCCGGCGGACTGGTCGTAGTTGCGGTTGGTCAGGTTTCGCAGCGTCATGCGGGCATAAGCGCTGTGTCCGGAGGCGACTTCGAAGGCGTAGCCGGCGTTGAGGTCGAACGTCGTGTAGCCGTCCAGGAAGAAGGGCACGCTCGTCGATCCATTCGGGGCCTGGGAAAGCCCGCCATAGCGCCGGGCGACGCGATAGGCGCCGCCGCCGAGCGAAAGCCCGTCCAGCGCGCCGCCGGGCCGGTAGGACAGCGCCAGGCTGCCGGTATGCCGCGCCACGTTCACGACATTGTCCTGGGACGTGCTCTGCGGGTCCTGGGCGTCCGTATAGGCATAGGACAGGATCACGCTCAGGCGGCGCGTGATCTCACCGGCGAGATCGAATTCCACCCCGCGCGAGGTGACCTTGTCGCGGGCTTCGGTGATCGTATTGCCGTCGCCGATATCCACCGTTTCCAGGACGTTGTTCTTCCGGATGTCGTAGACGGCCAGAGTGGTGGTGACGCCGGAAAACAGCTCGGCCTTCAGCCCCACTTCGTAGCTGCGGCTGCGCTCGGGCGGGAAGGGCCCGGAGGCCGGCTGGCTGCCCTCGGCGGGAACCGAGGGGTTCGGCGCGAAGGCGCGCGAATAGCTGGCGTAGACCGACATGTTCGGGCGAGGTTGAAAGACCAGTCCCAGCCGCGGCAGGAAAGTATCGGTCTTCGAACGGTCGCTGACGTTCGAGCCGCTTTGCGTGAAGTCCCGGAAAGTCTCGTAGCGGCCCCCCAGCACCAGCGTCCAGGCATCGTCCAGCATCACCAGGTCCTGGACGTAGAGACCGGCCGTCCTGTAGCGATCGACCGTTGCTGAATTGGGGGTGACAGTCAGCTCCGCAAGGTTCTGGTCCAGCAGGCCGTAGACCGGATCGTATATGTTGAAACCGCCCCGTCGCGGCGAATCCACCTGGAAGCCGCGCAGGCTTTCGTAAGTCTCGTAATCCGCGCCGAACAGCAGCTTGTGGCGCATGCCCAGCATCTGCACATCGCCGTGCAGGTTGAGCGAGAGATAGTCACGGTTGTCGTGAAGGTCGCGGTTGCCGTCGAGACTGCGGATGAGTTCGCCGGTCGCTTCGCCGTCGGCGCCGACCACCAGGCTGCGCGGTCGCACCTGAAGGTCGGAACCCGAAGTGCGCTGGATGGCGTACTTCGCCTCCATTCGCCAGCCCGGCGCGAAAGCGTAGCCAAGCAGGACGTTCCCCGAATGAAGCCTCTGCTTCAGCGTGGTGAACGCTTCTCCGAAGTACCGCGTGGCGGGCGTGTCGAGCCGCTTGCCGTTGTAGTATACGCGGCCGCGGTCGAAGGGCTGGGTGCTGTCGGTATATTCGTAAGTGGCCAGGAGGCTGAAGCCATCGCCGCTCCACGAGAGGCTGGGGGCCACGAACGTGCGTTCGATGTCATGTCCGTGCGGGCGCCAGTAGTCGCTGTCCTCGCGCTCGCCGATCAGGCGGAATGCGAAGCCACCGCCAAGCGGGCCGGTGACGTCGGCCATCTGCCGGCTCTGTCCGCGCGTGCTGGCATTGGCACTGATGTTGTAATGGAAACTGTCGAGCGGTTTCTTGGTCACCACGTTCACCAGGCCGCCGGGCTCGAAGCGGCCGTAAAGCAGCGAAGCCGGGCCCTTGAGCACTTCCACCCGTTCGGTCGAGGCATTGAGCGCGCGCACCTGCACGCTCAGATAGCCATCTCGCAGGACCGAGCCCTGGCCGCTCTCGAAGCCGCGGATCATGAAATTGTCGCCGGTGTTGCCGAACGAATTCGCCTCGGTGATGCCGCTGACGTTGCGCAGCACGTCGGTCAGCGTTTCGGCCGATTGCTCCAGGATCACGGCGTTGGAGATCGCCGTGATCGATTGCGGCGTCTTCAGCACGGGCACGTCGATCTTCATGCCGGTGCTTGCGGTGGAAATGCCGTAGATTCCTTCGGACCGTCCATTCACGACGATCGGGTCGTTTTCTTCGGCAGCCCATGCCGCAGTGGAAAGGACCGGCGCCGCCAGCGCCAGTGACTTCAGAATTGCTAACCTGGAAATGTCGCGCCCCTGTCAAAATGCTGCAGCGCAATAGGCTATTTTGCATATGCGAATCAATCGCATTATCGGCATTTTCGTTCGGAGACGGATCCTGCGGACGCGGATGCAGCGCGTCCGGCCGGTTCAGTCGGTCACAACGTGGCGGCGGCGCGGGCGGCCTGGCTGTAGTCTCCCGAGAGCATGCGCAGCGCTTCGGCCATCTGCGAGAGCGTCTCCTCGCTGAGCGAGGACTTCACGTCGCCGACCAGCACTTTCTCGCGGATTGCGCGATAGGCGTCGCAGAATGCGATGCCGGCAGGGGTCACTTCGATGACCTTTTCCTTGCCGACCTTGCGCGTCTCCACCAGTCCGGCGCGGGAGAGCTTGCGCACGGCGTAGTTCACCAGATGCGCGTCCTCGACATGAAGCACCAGCATGAGGTCCATGAACCGCTTCGGGCGGTCGCGGTGGCGGACCGAGTGGAGCACCAGCACTTCCAGCGGCGCGAGCTGCTGGCCGGCCGCAGCGGCGCAGCGCACGATCCATTTCTGGTAGGCATTGGCGGCCAGCGTCAGGCTGAATTCCAGCTCGGAAAGGGCGGGAGACGCGCCATCTGCCAGATGGGCGGAGGAAATGATCGGACCCGGTTCGATGGCGCTCATGCGGTTTTATGAAATCCCGGCGGAGCGCTTGTCAATGATGCCGGGCCTGCCTGCACCCAGCTTGACAGGCGGGGCCAAGACCCCTCATTGATAATTTATCGATAAAATATCGGAGTGTGCGATGTCGTCGGGTTGGCAGTTCTGGATAGACCGTGGCGGCACGTTCACCGACATCGTCGGCCGCAGGCCGGACGGCACTTTCGTTTCCACCAAATTGCTCAGCGAAAACCCGCAGCGTTACCGCGATGCCGCCACTGCCGGCATTCGCAGCCTGCTGGGGCTGGAGGCGGACGAGCCTTTGCCCCACGGGCTGGTGGCCGAGGTGAAGATGGGCACCACCGTCGCCACCAACGCCCTGCTGGAGCGGCAGGGGGCATCGCTGCTCCTGGTCCTCGACGAAGGGTTCGGCGACTTGCTGGAGATCGGCGACCAGAGCCGTCCCGACCTGTTCGCGCTGGATATCCGGCGACCTTCGCAGCTCTATACGGCTGTCGAGGAAGTGGGTGGGCGCTGCGACGTACATGGCCAGACGATCTCGGAGCTGGACGAGGACGCGGCCGCGCGGATGTTCGCCCGCCACCGGGCCGAGGGGATATCGGCCTGCGCCATCGCCCTGGCGCATGGCTGGAAATACCCCGCGGCCGAGCAACGGCTGGCGGAACTGGCCAGGGAGGCCGGCTTCACGCAAGTCTCCACCAGCCACGGCACCAGCGCGCTGCTGGGCCTGGTGCCGCGCGCGTCGACGGCCGTGGTCGATGCCTATCTCTCGCCCGTACTGAGCGACTACGTGGGCCGCGTGGTGGACCGGCTGGGCGATGTGCCGCTCTATTTCATGCAGTCCAACGGCGGCCTCACCGAGCATGACAAGTTCCACGGCAAGGACGCGATCCTGTCCGGCCCGGCAGGAGGCGTGATCGGCGCGGCCCGGACCGCTCAGGCGGCAGGCTTCGATCGCATCATCGGCTTCGACATGGGCGGCACGTCCACCGACGTGGCGCTTTATGCCGGGGCGCTGGAGCGGGTGGTCGACGCCGAAGTGGCGGGTGCCAAAGTCCGCGTGCCGATGATCGCGATCAATACGGTGGCGGCGGGGGGCGGATCGATCCTGCACTTCGACGGCGCGCGCTACCGCGTCGGGCCGGACAGTGCCGGGGCCGATCCGGGGCCGGCCTGCTATCGCCGCGGCGGCCCGCTGACGGTAACCGATGCCAATGTCATGCTGGGCCGGATCGCGCCCGCGTTCTTCCCGGCGATCTTCGGGCCGGAAGGAACCCTGCCGCTGGACCGCGAGGTGGTGGCACAGGGCTTTGCCGCGCTCGCACAGGAGGTCGCGGCGGCGACGGGGCGGTCTTCCGATCCCCGCGAAGTGGCAGAGAGCTTCGTGCGCGTGGCCGTGGCCGCCATGGCGCGCGCCATCAAGGAAGTCTCCACCGAGCGCGGGCACGACCTTGCCGATTTCACCTTGCAGTGCTTCGGCGGCGCTGGAGGCCAGCATGCCTGCATGGTCGCGCAGGAACTGGGCATCTCCACGGTCTTCATCCATCCCTTCGCGGGCGTCCTGTCGGCCTATGGCATGGGCCTGGCCGACCGCAGCGAAGTGCGCCGCGTGGCCGTGGAGCGCCCGCTCGATGGCGCTGCGGCCGCCGCGGCAAGCGCGGATGCGCGGCAGATCGCGGCGGAGCTGGCCCGCTCGATCGTGGAGTCTGGCGACGAAGCGCTGCTGCGGACCGAGGCCCGCGTGCACTTGCGCTACGAAGGCACGGATACCGGCATTGCCGTTGCGCTGGACGATGACGCCGCCATGACCCTGGCCTTCGATGCGGCGCATGTTGCGCGTTTCGGATTCTCCACGCCGGGTCGCGGGCTGGTGATCGACAGTATCGAGGTGGAAGTGATCCTGCCGGGCGAACCGGCGGCGATGCCGCAACTGGCGCGGCGGGCGGAAGGCGCGCTGCCGCCGGTGCTCACGCGCATGCCGCTCTGGGCGAACGGCGCGGAGGCGCTGGCCGACGTTCATGACCGCGCGGCTTTGCTGGCGGGGGACCGCATCGTCGGCCCGGCGCTCGTTCGCGAGCCGCTGGCCACCACGGTGGTCGAACCCGGCTGGACGGCAACGACCGACGACTGGGGCAACCTCGTCCTGCGGCAGGAAGGCGCATCGGCAGACCGCAAGCGCCGCGACGATGGCGGCGTGGCCGATCCGATGATGCTCGAACTGTTCAACAACATGTTCATGGCGGTTGCCGAGCAGATGGGCGCGGTGCTGCGGCACACCTCGACCAGCGTCAATATCAAGGAGCGGCTCGATTTCTCCTGCGCGCTCTTCGACGCGGGCGGCCAGCTGATCGCCAATGCCCCGCATGTGCCGGTCCATCTCGGCGCGATGGGCGAGAGCGTGCGCGCGGTGCTGGCCGCGCGGGGCGACAGTCTCCAGCCCGGGGACATGGTCGCGCTCAACGATCCCTATCGCGGCGGCACTCACTTGCCCGATGTCACCCTGGTGGCGCCGGTCTTCGACGACGCGGGCGAGCATATCCGCTTCTTCGTGGCCAACCGCGGCCATCATGCCGACATCGGCGGCATCGCGCCGGGCTCCACGCCTGCGGATTCGACCAGCCTGGAGGAGGAAGGCGTCGTCATCGACGATTTCCTCCTGCTCGAAGGCGGTGCATTCCGCGAGGCGGCCTTGCGCGAACTGCTGTCCTCTGCCCGCTATCCGGCGCGCAATCCCGACATGAACGTCGCCGATCTCAAGGCCCAGGTTGCGGCCAACGAAACCGGCATCCGCGAGATCCTGCGCCTGATGCGCCGCTATGGCTGGCCGACGGTCTCGACATATGTCGGCCACATGATGGCCAATGCCGAAGAGAGCCTGCGCCGGGTGATCGACCGCATCGGCGACGGTGCATTCGATTACCGCATGGACGACGGCGCCCGCCTGCGGGTGAGCGTGACGGTGGACCGCGCGCGCCGCAGCGCCACGATCGACTTCACCGGCACCGATGCACAGCGGCCGGGCAACTTCAACGCCCCGCCTGCCGTCACGCGCGCTTCGGTGCTCTATGCCTTCCGCTGCCTCGTCGATGCCGACCTGCCGCTCAACGAAGGGTGCCTCGTGCCGCTCGACATCGTCGTGCCGGAGGGAACCTTCCTCTCGCCCCATCCCGGCGCGGCGGTGGTGGCCGGCAATACCGAGGTAAGCCAGGCGGTCTGCAATGCCCTGCTCGGCGCGCTCGGTGCCACGGCCAGCGCGCAGGCGACGATGAACAACTTCCTGTTCGGCAACGAGCGGGTGCAGTACTACGAGACGATATGCGGAGGCGCCGGGGCCAGTCCGCGCGCGCACGGGGCTTCCGCCGTTCACACCCACATGACCAACACGCGCATCACCGATCCCGAAGTGCTGGAAATGCGCTACCCGGTGCGGCTCGAAACGTTCGCGATCCGCAAGGGATCGGGCGGAGAGGGACGGCATCGCGGCGGTGACGGCGTGGTGCGCAGGATCATGGCGCTGGAGCCGCTGACCGCCACCATCGTTTCGTCGCGGCGCAGCGAAGGGCCGTTCGGTCTCGACGGCGGCGCGGCGGGGCAGCCGGGCCGGCAATGGGTGGAGCGCCGGGACGGATCGCGGAGCGATCTGGCCGGCACGGCGGAAACGCCGCTGGCACCCGGCGACGCCATCGTCATAGAAACGCCTGGCGGCGGCGGCTTCGGGGCGCCGGCCGATTCCGACGCCGCGGTCTGAACCGCTTCGAGGGGAAAGCATGACATGCTGGTTCTGTTAGCCGTCGTCGTCCTGGTCGCCGGGCTCGTCGTCCGGGTCAATCCGCTGGCCGTGGTGCTGGCTTCGGCCGCTACGGCAGGGCTGGCGGCAGGGCTGCCGTTCCTCGACCTGCTCGCCCGGTTCGGCGCCGCCTTCAATGCCAACAAGTTCGTCACGGCGGTCTTCCTGGTGATCCCCACCATCGGGCTGCTGGAACGCCATGGGCTGCAGGAGCGCGCGAAACAGCTCATGCGCGGTTTGCGCGGCATCACGCTGGGCCGCCTGCTGCTGGCTTACCTGCTCGCCCGCCAGCTGACTTCCGCCGTGGGCCTGACGCAACTTGGCGGACAAGTGACGATGGTGCGCCCCATGCTGGCGCCGATGGCGGAAGCGGCGGCCGAGAACGACGGATCCGGGCACGACAGCGACCGCGCGAAAGCGCTCGCGGCGGCGACGGACAACATCGGCCTGTTCTTCGGGGAGGACATCTTCCTCGCGATCGGTTCCATCCTGCTGATGAAAGGCGTGATGGAAGGCTACGGCATGACGGCCGAGCCCTTCGCGCTTTCGATGTGGGCCGTGCCGACGGCGATCGCGGCCTTGCTGATCCATGGCACGCGGGTGATGCTGCTGGATCGCCGGAAGCGCCTAGGTGCGGATGCTGCTGCAGATTCATCGACGGATGCGGCAGCGTGATCGGCCTCGAACTCGTCTATGCGCTGGCGGGCGCGATGTTCCTTGGCTTCGCACTGGTCACGGCGTGGCACCGCCGGGACCGCAAGGGCCGCGCCACGGCGCTCCTCTGGGGGCTGATCGCGCTGAGCTTTCTGCTGGGCGACTATATCGGCGACATGGCCAACGGCCTGCTCGCCATCGTCATCGTCGTCGTCGCGGCTTCGGGACGTACCGGAGCCGCGCCGCCCGAGAGTGACGGCACCGCGAGCGCAACCGCCCTGGAAGCCTCTGCGCGGCGTTACGGCAACCGCCTGTTCCTGCCTGCCCTGGCCATCCCGGCCATAGCGCTGGGAGGAACGGTGCTGTTCAAGTCGGTGCCCGGGATCGTCAAGGCTTCCGACGCCACGCTGGTCTCGCTGGCGCTGGGGGCGGTGGTCTCGACCGTGATCTGCATGGTCTGGTTCCGGACGAAGGCGCAGGCGCCGCTGCGCGAAGGCGTGCGGCTGGCCGACGGCCTGGGCTGGGCGATCCTGATGCCTCAGCTCCTCGCCAGCCTTGGCATCATCTACGCTGCGGCGGGAATGGGTTCGGCGGTGGGGCACCTGCTGGACTACGTCGACACCGGCGGCAGCCTGCTGGCGCAAGTGGCGCTCTATTGCACGGGCATGGCGCTGCTCACCGTGCTGATGGGCAATGCCCTGGCCGCGTTTCCGGTCATGTTCGCCGCGATGGGCGCGCCTCTGCTGGTCAACGTGCAGCACGGCGACCCGGCAGCCGTGGCCGCGATCGGCATGCTGGCCGGGTTCTGCGGCACGCTGCTCACGCCCATGGCGGCGAATTTCAACCTGGTGCCGGCGGCCCTGCTGAACTTGCGCGACACTTACGGCGTCATTCGCGCGCAGGCACCCACCGCCCTGGCCATGCTGGTAGCCAATATATTCCTTCTCTACTTCCTGGGGTTCTCGCGATGACCACGATCCTGACGGCGGAACACGCCTCGCGCTTTGCGCAGCTCACCCTTGGCCACCTCGGCCGCGAATATCCCAACAAGCTCGACCATGTGCTCGCCGGGCCGGAGGACGCGCAGACGCCTTCCGCGATGCATCCCGTGTTCTACGGGAGTTTCGACTGGCACAGCTGCGTCCATGGCTGGTGGCAGGTGATGCGGCTGCTGCGCCAGTTCCCCCGGATCCCGGAAGCGCCGGCCATTCGCGCGCATGCGGATGCGATGCTGGTGCCCGGGAAGATCGCCGGCGAGATCGCCTATCTGGCCCGCCCCCTGTCGCAGGGCTTCGAACGGCCTTACGGTTGGGGATGGCTGCTGGCGCTCCATCACGAACTCTCGTTGCATGAGGATGGCGCCTGGGCGGAGGCCCTGGCGCCGCTGGCGGATATCTTCGCGCAGCGTTTCGCGGACTACCTGCCGAAGCTCACTTACCCGATCCGCCACGGCATCCACAGCAATTCGGCCTTCGCGCTTGTCCTGGCCCATGAATGGGCGGCATCGCGGCGCGCCGACCTGGCCGGTCTGATCGAGAGCCGGCTGCAGGACTGGTTCGCCGAGGACCGCGCCGCCCAGGCCTGGGAGCCGTCGGGCGACGAATTCCTCTCGCCGACACTGACCGAGGCCCTGGCCATGAGCCGCGTCCTGCCCCCGGCCGCCTTCGCGCTCTGGTTCGATGCTTTCCTCCCGGACATTGCCGAGGGGCAGCCCCGGACTCTCACGGTTCCGGCTTTCGTTTCGGACCGCACTGACGGCAAGATCGCGCATCTCGACGGACTGAACCTCAGCCGGGCCTGGTGCTGGCGCCAGATCGCGGCCCAGCTGCCCGAGGGCCATTTCGTCCGCCGCGAAGGCGCCGCGATCGCCGAACGGCATCTGCAGGCCGCGCTGCCTCATGTCGCGGGCGACTATATGGGCGAGCACTGGCTGGCGACGTTTGCCCTGCTGGCAATCGGCAGCCCGGGGCTCTAGCGCCGCGCGATCGGCAAGCGGGCCCGCGCCGGCTCTGGTGCGCGGGCTCGACGGCCACTGCCGGGACCGCTAGTCTGCCGGGCGATGCTGCATGTCGTCCACCATCCCGCATATGTGGTCCCGACAAGGGCGGCCGGGACATTTCTTCACGACAAATATGCGCTGGTGATGCACGCGCTTCGCGCCAGCCATGCGCCCATGACCGAGCACGTGCCGGAAGAGATGCCCCGCCGCTGGCTCGAAGCCGTCCATGACCCGGACTATGTCGAGGAAGTTCTCAGCTGCACCGTTCCGGCCGCGAAGGTGCGCAGGATCGGGTTTGCGGTGGACGCGGGCATTTCCCGGAGATCGCAGCTTTCCGTCGGCGGCACCTGGCTCGCGGCGAAGCTCGCCTTGCGGCACGGCTATGCGGCCAACAGCGCGGGCGGCAGTCATCACGCGCTGGCGGATACCGGGGCGGGCTACTGCGTGTTCAACGATCTGGCCGTGGCCGCGAACCGGCTGATCGAGGAGGGCGATGCCGCCCGTATCCTGATCCTGGACCTCGACGTTCATCAGGGAGACGGCACCGCGGCGCTGACTGCCGGCCGCGGCGACATATTCACCTTGTCCCTCCATGCGGAGAAGAACTTCCCCACCCGTAAGGCGCGCTCCTCCCTGGATATCGCGCTGCCCGACGGGATGGGCGATGCCGCCTACATGGACATCCTCGGCCGCACGCTGCCGGGTGTGCTCGATGAATTCATGCCGGACCTGATCCTCATGCAGGCCGGTGTCGACGCCCATGGCGACGACCGACTGGGCCGACTGGCGCTGTCCGATGACGGCCTGCTCGCGCGGGACCGGATGGTCGCGCGCGAGGCGCGGCGGCGGGGCCTCCCCCTGGCGAGTACTCTGGGCGGCGGCTACGGCGCGGACCGCGCCGCCGTGGCGGGCAGGCACGCCCGCACCGTTCTGGCCCTGGGCGCGGGCCTGCACAATGCGGCAGGCGAGGCGGCCGGTCATGGTGCCTGAGATATCGCGGCCTCGGGAACAGGCCGATTTTTCGAAGCGGGGCGTGCGGGAGGTTGCACGGGCGATCCCGCCATGCAACCAAGCGTCTCTGTCACTTTTGAAGGACTTGCATGATGCCGACGATGCAGGACAAGCGCCACGATTTTCTCTGGCTGGTCCAGCTCTGGATGCAGCGGGAAAGAGACGTCGCCGGCTGGACCGCGGCTTGCGGTGACGCGGTGGCGGCGAGCTACCGCATCCCCGCCGACATGACGGCGCGGGACGCCGCTCACGATTTCATGGCCTTCAACAGCGAAGCCTTTCGCGGCGAGGCGGAGAACAAGTGTCCCGACTGGATGAACGCACTCCAGGATCCGCATTACGAATGATCCCCTCCCACCGGACGGACTGCGGCGCACCGGCCATTCGGAAACGGGGCGGGCGTGTCATCGAAAATGGTATCGCGGCCTGACGATGCGGCCGCATTTTCCCGAAAGACGCTGGATGAAGTATTCTTTGGCCGCCCTGCCGCTCGCCTCGCTCCTGGCCGCGTCTGCCGCGCTTGCCGCACCTGCGGCCAGCGCGCCGGACGTGCCTGCGGGCGATGCCGAAAGCCCCGCGCTGTTCCAGCCCGAAGCGGTGCAGTCCACGGGCGCGGTTTCGATCGCGGGTTCGCGCCTGGCCTACCACGCCGTGGCGGGCACGCTGGTCGTTCATGCCAAGGGATGGGAAGACACCGACACCCTCGATGCCCGTTCGTCCGAAGACGAGGACGACAAGAAGGGCGGCAAGGCCGAAGCCTCGATGTTCTACACCGCCTATTTCAAGGACGGCGTGCGGGCGCCCGGACGCCCGATCACCTTTCTTTTCAACGGCGGTCCCGGATCGTCGAGCGTCTGGCTCCACATGGGCGCCTTCGGTCCGGTGCGGGTGGAAACCGCCGACAGCGCCCATACCGGGCCGGCGCCGTACAATACCGTCAATAACGACGCGAGCCTGCTCGATGCCAGCGACCTCGTGTTCATCGATGCACCCGGCACCGGCTTCAGCCGCATCGCGGGGAAGGACAAGGCCAAGGCCTTCTACGGCGTGGACCAGGACATCGACGCCTTTTCGCAATTCGTGGAGCAATTCCTCTCGAAATACGGTCGCTGGAATTCGCCCAAGTACCTGTTCGGCGAAAGCTACGGCACGATGCGGGCGGCCGGCATGACCCTGGCGCTGCAGGCGCGATCGATCGACCTGAACGGCGTGATCCTGCTGTCGGACATCCTGAATTGGGATCTGATGCCCGACGATCCGCAGTCCAATCCCTCGGTCGACCTGCCCTACATCGTCGCCTTGCCGACTTACGCGGCAACGGCATGGTATCATCGCAAGCTGGCTGACCGGCCGGACGATCTCAAGGCGTTTCTGGCGCAAGTGGAGGCCTTCGCCACCGGGGAATATGCCCAGGCGCTGATGAAGGGCAATGCGCTGACCGACGCCGAGCGGCGGCAAATCGCGGACCGACTGGCGGCCTATACGGGCCTATCGGCCGACTATCTCCTGAAAACCAATCTCAGGATCGAATATGGTGCTTTCCAGAAGGAACTGCTGTCGGACCAGGGACTGACAACCGGCACTCTGGACACGCGCTTCGCCGGGGCGACGCTCGATCCGCTCAGCAAGGTGGCGGACTACGACCCGCAGAGCGCGGCGCTCGAGGGCGCCTACGTTGCCGCCTTCAACCAATATGCGCGCGGCACCCTGCATTACGCGGCGGGTGAGGGCGGCGAGAAGCAGTTCAAGCCCGGCATCGGCATCTATGGCAGCTGGGACTATCGGCACAAGCCGCCCGCCGCCGGGAAGCCGTTGATCGCGCTGCCCAATGTACTGCCGGACCTGGCCATCGCGATGAAGCAGAATCCGACGATGAAGGTTATGGTCAACGGCGGCTATTACGACGTTTCGACGCCCTATTTCGAAGGCGTGTTCGAGATGCGGCACTTGCCGGTGCCTCCCGCCCTGCAGGCGAATGTCGAGTATCAGTATTACGAGTCGGGCCACATGGTCTACGCGCACCTGCCGTCACTTCACGCCCTTCACGACAACGTGGCCGCCTTCATCCGCAAGACGTCGAGCGGCAGCGGAACTGGTCGCTGACGGAACTGTCGCAAGCGCCGAATACCGTATGAAAAATAAACGAGGTCCTGGCCTCTAAGCGCCCGACATTCCCGCATCGCGCGAGGCATTGCCGATGAGGGCGAGCATTTTGAGCCGCGCGTCTTCGGGATCTCCGCGCAGGATGGCGTCGAACACGGCGTCGTGATCCGGCATGGGATCGCGCGATTCCTTGCGTTCGTCGCGGGCGAAGCGAGTGGTCCAGGCGACCACGGCGGTCACCGAAGTGGCCAGATTGATGAGCGCCTCGTTGCGGGTGGCCATCAGGATCAGGTTGTGAAAGCTCTGGTCTGCCGCACGGCCTTCCGAGGTCTGTAGCCCGAAACGGCGCATTTCCTCCAGCGCGTGACCCATGCGCGAGATGTCCTGTCCGTCGCGGCGCATGGCCGCGAACTGGGCTGCGGCGGGTTCGACCACGGTGCGCAGTTCGAAGATGTCCCGCAGGAATTCCGGCGTCGGCCCGGCCTCGAACATCCAGGCCAGAACATCGAGGTCGAGGATGTTCCAGCGCAGACGCTCGTTGATGCGGGTGCCGCTCTTGGTGCGGCTATAGACCAGGCCCTTGGCGGAAAGAACACGCACGGCTTCCCGGTAGGCGGTGCGCGAAACGCCCTGTTCCGCGCTGTAGCGCTCTTCCCCCGGAAGCATTTCGCCGGGCTGGTAGCGGCCTCCGACGATCGCGATCGCCAAGTCGTGTGCGATCCGATCATGGATCGCCCGTGTCGGCTGCGTCGCGTGCCGCGACAGGGGATGGTCGTCTTCAACGCTCATCCACCCCTCGTCTGCGGTCCTCGCGCTGACGTCAAGCCCGGAGCGACGTTGTCGCGCACATCTAGTATGAGAAAAAAATACCAATTTTGGCTTTTAGGCGGCGATATGCCGGAATCAGGCTTGTCATTCTGGGAATGATCGGCAATCTAGTATGAGAAATAAAAGACAGACTCGGAGGGGATATCATGAAAACTGGATTTGGTCTGGGCAGCGCATCCGCGATCGCCATCCTTTTCACGCTATCAGGCACCGCCCACGCCGCTCAGGACGCAGCACAGAACGCCGCACAGGTTTCCGGGTCAGACTCTGCGCAGGATGCCGCTCAGGCCGTGGCAGCCGAGCGCGGGGGCGAAGCGCCGGACCCGGGCGTTTCCAGCCAGGACATCATCGTCACCGGCATGCGGGCCAGCCTCTCTTCCGCGCAGAACATCAAGCGCAACGCCCAGCAACTGGTGGATTCGGTCGTGGCCGAGGACATCGGCAAGCTGCCGGACAACAATGTCGTGGAAGCGCTCCAGCGTGTGCCCGGCGTCCAGGTCGCTCCGCGCGCCCGCGGGGAATCCGCCACCGTGCTGATCCGCGGGCTGCCCGACGTGGTGACGCTCATCAACGGGCGCAACATCTTCACCACCACCGGCCGCTCGCTCTCGCTTGCAGACGTTCCGGCGGATCTGGTGGCCGGCGTCGACGTCTACAAGTCCCGTTCCGCGGAGCAGCTCGAAGGCGGCATCGCCGGTCTTATCGACGTGCGGACGAGGCGGCCGTTCGACTTCAAGGGTTTCCAGCTCGCGCTGGCCGGCCGTGAGGTCTACAGCGAGCAGGCCGACAAGATCGACCCCTATGCCAGCGCATTGCTGACCGATCGCTGGTCCACCGGCATCGGCGAGATCGGCGCGCTGGTGAGCGTTTCATTCCACCAGACCCGCTACCGCGACGAGACGATCTTCGGCGGCGGCTATTTCGGCTACAATCTCGATAACAGCCGCGCGCCTTACACGCCCGGCGTACCGCTCGACCCGCGCGGTACCGGCGCCGCCGACCCCCGGGTGTTCCGCACGGATGTCATCGGCGCCTTCGACCGGATCGGCACGCGCAAGCGGCCCGCCGTGAACGTCGCGCTGCAATGGGCGCCGGACGACCGGCTGACCGTCCATGCCGACGGCCTGTTCTACGGCTATCGCGAAAAGGGCAACGGCAACCAGAACTTCACCTCGATGAACGGCACGCTGCTCTCGCCGCTCCAGTTCGTGGACGACACCAAGCTGGTGCAGTCGCTGAGCATCGCCGGCGGGCGGGTGGCGCAGTTCGGGCAGGCCTACCAGAACACCGCGGACCGCTACCAGGGCGCGCTCGGGGCGGATTGGAAGAGCGGCGACTGGGAGGCATCGAGCGAGTTTTCCTATACGCGCTCCAAGGCCACCGACATCGCCAACAACCTCGATGTCGATTTCATCGCCGCGCGCACGGATGCGGTGTTCAACAATGGTTCGGGAACGCCGACTTTCGTGCTCCCCGCCGACGATATCGCCGATCCGTCACGCTATTATCTCTCGCGCCTCTCGACGACGCGCACCGTGGGTGACGGCAAGGAGCTGGCGTGGCGCGCGGACGTCTCCTACCGCTCGCCATTCCTGATCTTTTCCGGGATCGACGCCGGCGCCCGCATCAGCAAACGGGATGCGAGGTCGGACTCCTTCGTGCAGACCGTCAACTGCTCCGCCACCGGCGCGGTCAAGTGCTACTCCATCAAGGCGGACGATCTGCCCGGCCTGATGACGCTGACTCCCGGCGGGTTCTACAAGGGCACCCGGCCTTATGCGCGGCAATGGGCGACGCCTTCCACCAGCTACCTCCTCGATCGGATCGGCGACTTGCGCCAGACCTTCGGCTTGGCCGCCGCCGATCCGGCTTTCCAGGATACGCAGCACTTCGACATCACCGAGAAGAACTATGCCGGCTATCTGCAGGCCAATATCGAGGCGGGGCGGCTGGACGGGCAGATCGGCTTGCGGGTTATCCGCACCGACATCACGTCGAACGCCTTCCTGGTCCTGCGCGGGGCGACCTCGCCCGTCACGATCCGCAATGAGAGCACCGACGTCCTGCCCAGCCTGGCCCTGCGCTACAAGCTGAAGGACAATCTGTTCCTGCGCTTCGCCGCCAGCAAGACGATCACCCGGCCCAGCTTCGCCCAGCTCAACCCGGCAGTGACGCTGACGCCGCCCGTCCCGGGACAGCAGCCTTTCGGACGCGGCAGCAGCGGCAATGCCGACCTGAAGCCGATCCGCTCGGACAATTACGACCTGTCGCTGGAATGGTACATCGATCGTTCCAGCTCGATTACCGCCACCCTGTTCCGCCGCGACGTGACGGGCTTCATCCAGTTCGTGACCAGCAATTTCGATATCGACTACCTCGGGGCCGACAACGGCGTCTACCAGATCACCCGGCCGGAAAACTCGGGCTCGGGCAAGATCCAGGGGATCGAGGGCGGTGTGACCCTGTTCCCCAAGGGGCTGCCCACCTGGCTCGACGGCATCGGCGTGAGCGCGAACGGCACCTATATCGATGGCAAGAACAAGGCGCTCTCTCCCCTGCCGGGCGTCACCGGATACATGGACATCCCGTTCCAGAACGTCTCCAAGTATTCCGCCAGCGCGACGCTGATCTATGAGAAGGGCGGTTTCTCGGGCCGGGCATCCTATGTCTGGCGCGACAAGTACAACGCCGGACTGCACTTCACCGGCATCAATCCGAATTTCATCACCAATGGACAGATCAGCAACCTTGACCTGTCATTCTCCTATGAGATCAATCCGGACTTCACGGTCGTGCTGGACGCGACCAATGTGTTGAAGAACCTTTACAAGACCTCTTTCAATGACCCGGCGCTCTTCCCGCGCGATACGGTCCTTTACACCCGCACCATCGCGCTCGGTTTCCGGGCCAAGATGTGAGGACTTTGGCAATGCTCCCATTCAAGAGGATGACCCGATGACGATATCCAGGGCGATCGCTGCAATGGCCGCGTTCATGACGCTTCCCCTGCCGGTCCATGCGCAGATGGCGGCCGGCAAGGCCGGGACGGCGCTGGCCGATACCGCGAGGGACGTGACCGTCACCGTCGATGCCGCCCGGGCCGAGGGCAAGCTGCCCCCCGTGTGGCGGTTCTTCGGTGCCGACGAGCCGAACTACGCGACGATGAAGGACGGCCGCAAGCTGCTGGTCGAACTGGGCAAACTGAAGTCCGGCCAGGTCTACTTCCGCGCTCATAATCTCCTGAGTTCGGGCGATGGCACGCCGGCCTTCAAGTGGGGCAGCACCAATGCCTACAGCGAAGGCAAGGATGGCAAGCCGGTCTACGACTGGACGGTGGTGGACGGGATCATCGACGCCTATCTGGCGCGCGGCGTGCGGCCCTATCTCCAGATCGGCTTCATGCCGGAGGCCCTGTCCAGCGCGCCCAAGGGTACGCCTTACCAGCATAGCTGGCGCCCAGGCTTCGACTACAAACTGATCGCCACCGGCTGGACCTATCCGCCGAAGGATTACGAGAAGTGGGCGGAACTGGTGCGCCAGTGGACGCTCCACAACATCGAGCGCTACGGCAAGGCGGAGGTGGAAAGCTGGTACTTCGAAGTCTGGAACGAACCCAATTCCAACTTCTACTGGTCGGCAAGTCCCGAGGAATTCTACAAGCTGCACGACTACGCCATTGCAGCGATCCGCAAGGCCCTGCCGCGCGCGCGCGTGGGTGGGCCGGATGTGGCGGGGCCCGGCGGCACGTTCATGGACGGTTTCCTCAAGCACGTATCCTCGGGGAAGAACTATGCGACCGGCGAGACCGGCACGCCCACCGATTTTCTCTCGTTCCATGCCAAGGGCAAGCCCTCCTTCGTGGACGGACATGTCCGCATGGGCATAGCCACGCATCTGCGCGAGACCGATGGCGGTTTCACCAAAGTGCTGTCGATCCCCGCGCTGGCGGGCAAGCCGGTGGTGATCGGAGAGAGCGATCCGGAGGGCTGCGCGGCCTGCCCCGGCCCGCAGAACGACTATCGCAACGGCACGATGTATTCCAGCTACACGGCGGCCAGCTTCGCGCGGATCTGGGAACTGGCGCAGAAGCGCAAGGTCAACCTGGAAGGCGTGCTGTCCTGGTCCTTCGAGTTCGAAGACCAGCCCTGGTTCGCTGGCTATCGCCAGCTTTCCACGAATGGCGTCGACCTGCCGGTGCTCAACGTATTCCGCATGTTCGCCCAGCTTGGCGAGACGAAGCTGGCGACGGTCAACGCCGCGCAGATCCCGCTCGAAGCCGTGATGGCGCAAGGCGTGCAAGGCAATGCCGACATCGGCTCCATCGCCACGCGAACCGCCGAGGGCAAAGTGGCGCTGCTGCTCTGGCACTATCACGACGATGACGTCGCCGGGCCCGACGCCCAGGTGACCGTCAACCTCAAGGGCCTCAAGGTCGCGCCTGCCGGGGCGAGCCTGTGGCGGGTGGACCGCGACCACGCCAATGCCTTCGCGGCCTGGCAGAAGATGGGATCGCCCCAGTCTCCCGACCAGAACCAATATGCCCAGCTGGAAGCCGCGTCGCGCATGCAGGCGGAGCAGATCGCCGTGAGCGCAAGCGGCAAGGATGCCCGTGTCTCGCTGCGCCTGCCGCGTCAGGGTGTCGCCCTGGTCATGCTCGACGCCCAGTGAGGATGGCGGACGTGGAAGCCGTGGTCGGGACAAGGATAGGGACAGGGGCAAGGCCTGAGACAGGATCAGGTCCGATACGGGGGCGCTGGGCGATTGCGGCCATGATCGCCGTTGCCATCGCCATCAGCTATCTCGACCGCCAGACCCTGCCCTGGGCGATCAAGTATATCGAAGCCGATATCCCGATCGGCAACCAGACCAAGGCCTTCCTCGATTCCGCCTTCCTGGCCACGTATGGCCTGATGTACCTGGGTGGTGGCTGGCTGCTCGACCGCGTGGGAACGCGCGCCGGCTTTCTGGCGATCATGGTGTTCTGGTCCCTGGCCTGCGCCAGCCACGGGTTTGCGGGCGGGATCGCGGCGCTGGTCGTCAGCCGCCTGCTGCTGGGCATGGGGGAGGGCGGGGGCTTCCCCGCCGCCACCCGCGCCATCGCCGAATGGTTCGCGCCCCGCCACCGCGCGGCGGCCATGGGACTGGTCAATGCCGGCACGGCGGTCGGCGCGGTCGTCGCACCGCCGCTGATCGCGGGCGTGCTGGCCTATGGCCACTGGTTCGGCCTGGCGAGCTGGCGCTGGGTGTTCTTTCTTACCGGCGGCCTCGGCCTGGCCTGGGCGGTCTGGTGGTTCCTGACCTATCGCACGCCGTCCGAGAGCGCGGACGCGGAAGTGACGAGCGGCCCCGCGCCGACGCTGGCCGGGCTGGTCGCCCGCCGCGAGGTGCGCGGCGTCGTCTGCGCCAAGTTCCTCAGCGACGGCGCGTGGTACTTCTACTTGTTCTGGCTGCCCAAGTACCTGTTCGAGGCGCATGGCTTCGACCTCAAGCAGGCCGCCACCATCGGTTGGATTCCCTATGCCGCCTCGGGCGTGGGCAGCCTCTGCGGCGGCTGGCTGTCCAGCCGCCTGTTTTCGTCGGGGCATTCGGTCAACGCCGCCCGCAAGATCGCGCTCGGCGCCAGCGCCGCCTGCATGCCCTGGGTCATGTTTGTGCCGGCGACCGCTTCGGTCGCGGCCGTGATCGCGATCTTCAGCCTCGCCTTCTTCGGCCAGCAGAGTTGGTCCACCCTGGTCATGACCCTGCCGACCGACCTGGTTCCGCGCCGCGCGCTGGGGCGGCTGGCCGGGCTGGTCGGCCTGGGCGGCGCTTTCGGCGGCATCGTCATGGGGCAGGCGGCAGGCTTGGCGCTCGACATGGGGCTGGGCTACCCGCCCGTGCTGACCGTGGCCGCCATGCTCCACCTGATCGCCTTCGCGCTGATCTGCCTCACCATTCCCCGCATCTCGCAACTTGATTTTTCAGGAAAGGTCCTGCCTTGAAGATCACCGAAGTCCGCACCCGCGTCGTCCAGTGGCAGGGCGATACCGTGCCGCTGCCACCGCATTTCTGCACCAATCCCATGGACCTCGTGTCCCCCATGCTGTCGCCCGAGACCATGGGCACCTTCACGTTCCATGGCTGGCTGATCGTGGAGATATTCACCGACCAGGGGCTTGTCGGGATCGGCAATGCCGCGCTGGCGCCGCTCGTCACCAAGCAGATGATCGACCAGTACCTCGCGCCCCTGCTGATCGGGCAGGATCCGTGGGACAGCGAGTTTCTCTGGCAGCACATGTACCGCAAGACGATGGCCTTCGGGCGCAAGGGCGTGGCGCTGGTGGCCATTTCCGCGCTCGATATCGCGATCTGGGATCTCATGGGCAAGTCTGCGAAGCAGCCGGTATTCCGATTGCTGGGCGGGCGCACCAAGGCGAAGATCCCGGTCTACGCCAGCCGTCTCTATTCGGTCCCGCTGGACGAACTCGCCCAGGAAGCCGCCCGCTACAAGGCGCAAGGCTACAAGGCGATGAAGCTGCGCTTCGGCTGGGGGCCCATCGACGGCGCAGAGGGCATGGCCCGCAACGTCGAACTGCTCCGCACCGTGCGCGAGACCGTGGGGGACGAGATCGACATCATGGCCGATGCCTACATGGGCTGGAGCCTCGATTATGCGAAGCGCATGATGCGGCTGATAGAGCCGTTCAACTTGCGCTGGCTGGAAGAGGCGATCATCCCCGACGACATCAACGGCTATCACGAGCTGCGCCGCTTCGGCACTACCCCCATCGCGGCGGGCGAGCACGAGTTCACCAGCTTCGGCTTCCGCCAGATGATCGAGGCCAGGGCGCTCGACTACTTCCAGTTCGACACCAACCGGGTGGGCGGCATCACCGCCGCGCGCAAGATCCAGGCGCTGGCGGAGGCCTATTCCATCCCGGTCGTCCCCCATGCCGGGCAGATGCACAATTACCATGTGGTGATGGCCAGCCTCAATTCTCCGATTGCGGAGTACTTCCCGATGGTGGACGTAGAAGTCGGTAACGAGCTCTTCTGGTACATCTTCAAGGGTGAGCCGCAGGCGGTGGATGGGTACATCGACCTGGACGACAATCTTCCGGGGCTCGGCCTCGAAATCGACGAGGATGCCCTCTCGCGCTTCAAGGTGATCGGATGACGAGGATGAAAGTGGCCGTGCTCGGCCTGGGTATCATGGGCTCCGGCATGGCGCGGCAGTTGCTGGCAGCGGGCTTCGAGGTCGCCGTGTGGAACCGCAGTGCGGACAAGGCGCGGCCGTTGGCGGATGAGGGCGCGCGGATTGCGGCCTCACCGGCGGATGCCGGAAACGGGGCTGCGGTCGTCATCGCCATGTTGGCCGACGATGCGGTGTCCCGCGCGGTCTGGACCGGCGAAGACGGCGCTCTGGCGGCCATGCACGAAGGGGCGATCGCCCTGGATTCCAGCACGCTCACTGGCGGTTGGGTGACCGAACTGGCGGCGCTGGCCGAGGCGCGCGGCGTGCGGTTCCTGGAAGCACCGGTGACCGGCAGCCGCGATCAGGCGGCGCAAGGCGCGCTGCGCTTTCTCGTCGGCGGGGCAGCGGACGTCCTCGAAGCCGCGCGTCCCGTGCTGGACGCGATGGGAAGCGCGACGGTTAATCTCGGCCCGGTCGGCAGCGGTGCCACGGTGAAGCTCGCCAACAACTTCCTCTGCGGCGTTCAGGCGGCCAGCCTGGCCGAAGCCCTGGCGCTGTTCGAAAAGCGCGGACTCAACGTGGAGCAGGCCGTCTCGGTCCTCACCGAAGGCGCCCCGGCCAGTCCGCTGCTCAAGGCCGTCTCGCGCCGCATGCTCGACCGGGCCTACGATCCGCACTTCTTCGTGCCGCTGATGGCCAAGGACCTGAGCTACGCCGGTCAGGCCCTTGCCGAGGCCGGAATTCCGTCCGCCATTGCGGAGGCGGCGCGGAAGCGGTTCCTCGATGCGGCGGCGGCCGGACATGGGGAGCAGGACATCGCCTCGATCATCGAACCGCTGCGGTAATCCCGCGGGCCCTTGCGGGGGGCGGCGATTGCGGTGCCGGAAGCATGACGCCGTCCAATCCCGGTTGCAGCATCCTGTTTGGCGAGGTAGAACATGACGAGAACTTTCAAACGGGAATCGTCATGCTCAACACCGAGGAAAAACGCGCCCGCTTTCGCGCACTGCACCAGGATGGCTTCTTCATTCTCCCCAATGCCTGGGATGCAGGCAGCGCGAAACGGCTTGAGGCCCAGGGTTTCCAGGCCATCGCCTCCACCAGTGCCGGTGCGGCCTGGGCGCTGGGCAAGGATGACGGCCAGCTGAGCTGTGACGAAGCGGTCGCGCATCTCGAAATGCTGGTCGCGGCAACCGGCCTGCCGGTGAATGCGGATTTCGAGAACGGGTTCGCGGACGCACCCGATGCGGTCGCCGCCAATGCCGTGCGCGCGGCGGCCACCGGCATTGCCGCCCTGTCGATCGAGGATTGGTCGGGTAGCGCGATCTACGACCGAAGGCTCGGGGCCGAACGTATCGCGGCCGTGCGCGAAGCGCTCGATCCCGGCGTCCTGCTGGTGGGGCGAAGCGAATTCTTCCGCGCGCCGGAAACGCCGGTCGCCGAATGGATCGCGCGTGCGGTCGCCTATAGCGAGGCCGGCGCTGATGTCCTGTTCGTGCCTTTCATGCTCGATCATGGCGCCGTTGCCGAACTGATCGCCGCCGTCGCGCCCAAGCCGGTCAACGTGCTGGTCGCCAGTTTCGACACGATCCCGGATTACGCGCGACTGGGCGCCCGCCGCTGCAGCGTGGGCGCGGCGCTTGCCGGTACGGTCTGGAAGGCATTCGACGAGGCTGCGGCCGCGTTGAAGGGCTTCGAAGCCTGATCCGCGCCCCCGCGGCGATCTGCCGCGAGGGCGCGATTCTTTCTGCCGGCCGGTGAGCGCATTTCCGGTTCGACCGGCCGCAGAACCATGCAACGCCATTCGCGCCAGGCCGACGCGGCGTCTATTCTCGGTCCATGTAGCAAAACTTACATTATAGTCGCTTAGTCGCGGGCCGTCCTCTTCTCGCTGCCGAGCCATTCGCCGTGACCGCGCCTCAAGTTCGCCCGATTGATCGTTGGTTCGTCGACGAAGTCCTGCCGCATGAGCGGGCCTATCTCGCTTATGCGCGCCGCACCGTTCGCAACGACGAGGAGGCGGGCGATATCGTGCAGGACGTTTACGCCAAGCTGTTCACGCTCGATGGGTGGAGCGCCATTGCCAATCCGCCGGGCTATGTGATGCGCATGATCCACAACCAGGCGATCGAGCGTATCCGCCAGGCCCGGGTCGTGACCATGCAGCCGCTGCCCGAACTGTCGCTGCACGAAGTTGCGGACGATACGCCCGACAGTTTCCGCACCGTCGCCGCGCGGATGCAGATGGCGCATGTCCAGAAAGCTATCGCAACCCTGCCGGAGCGTTGCCGGATCGCGCTGGTGCGCCGCCGCTTTGCAGAGGAAACCCCGCGAGAGATCGCCAGCGATCTCGGCATCAGCGTCTCCACTTTCGAGAAACGCCTGGCGCGCGCGGTCGAACTTCTGACCCATGCCTTGACCCCGCAGGACCGAACTTGCGAGGCACCATCGGAAGACATGCGGGAGAAGATGCTTCTCTGATTTGCGCCAGCTTGATAGACAAGGGTCTCAGGACCGACACTTAGCCGATCGCAACCCACTGCAGACGCCGCGATACATGACGAATTCGAAAGATCCTCTGGGTCAGGATGCCCTTCTTGCGGAAGCCTCGCGCTGGTTCGCAGCGCTGGACGCGGGAACCGCGCGTCCGGATGAGTTCGAGGCGTGGCGCACCGGCAATCCTGCCCACGCCGTGGCCTATGCGCGGATCGTCGCGAAATGGGAGGGCATCGCCGGGGCTCCGGTCGCCCCGGCCGTGCCTTTGCGCGCCAGTCGGCGGCAGTGGCTCAAGGTTGCCGCCGTGGGCGTGCCGATGGCCGTGCTCGGCTCCGGCTTTCTGGCCGAGCGCGCTTATGCCTGGGATTCGGCGAAGACCGGGATTGGCGAGACGAAGCGCGTGGCCTTGCCCGACGGCAGTGTCGCCTACCTCAATACTGACAGTGCACTGTCCTGGCGGTTCGGCCGCCACGAGCGGACACTCCGGCTGGACCGCGGCGAGATGGCGCTGGACTTGCGGCACGGCGGCGCGGCGACCTTGCGCGCCAACGACGCTTCGCTGCCGCTGGCGCCGGGCCTGTTCGACGTCAGGATCGAGGACGGCCATGCGGAACTGACGCTGGTCGACGGCGCGGCGCTGCATCTGCCGCAGACCGCGAGCGGCCTGACCTTGCGCCGCAACGATTCGGTCATCCTGGTCGAGGACGGCTCGCCGCGCCTGGAAACGCGCAGCACGGAGCAGGTGGCCTCGCTGATGGCATGGCGGATGGGCGAGATCGTTTTCCTCGACGAATCCGTGGCGGAGGCGGCGAGCGAGTTCAACCGGCATCTCACGCGCAAGATCACGGTGGGCGATTCCGAACTGGCGCGTGAAAAGATCGGCGGTCGCTTCGATCTCGACCGGCCGGACCAGTTCCTCCAGGCCGTGTCCCTGAGCCTGGACGCGCGTGTCGTGACCAATGCGGCGGGTTACGAACTGATCCGCTGAATTTTTTTGCTTCGACTTGGAGGCAAACCTTTTCAATCCCGTCATCCCCGCGAATGGCGCAGACGTTGCGCCATATCGGGGGTAAGATTTTCATGTCCGTCCGTAGGTTCAATTCGCTTGTCGCCGCCATGGTCGCCTCGACCGCGATGCTTGCCGTTCCGGCGCAGGCTGCCACGATCTATTTCGACGTTCCGTCGCAGTCGCTGGGCCAGGCGCTGATCGCATTCTCGAAGCAGGCCAAAGTCAAGATCGTCTATCCGGCGGCCAAGATCCGCGGGCTGACGGCGGCCTCGGTGCGCGGCACGATGACCCGGCAGGAAGCGCTGAGCCAGCTGATCGCCGGTTCGGGCCTGCGCGTGGTGGGCGATGACGGTCAGGTGGTGGCGCTGGCGCAGGCCACGGAGGGAAACGGTCCCGTTGCTGCGGCGAGTGAACCGGCCCCGGAACCCGACATCGTCGTGACCGGCTATCGCCAGTCGATCGAGGAAAGCCTGGAGCAGAAGCGCCAGGCCAATGCCTTCGTCGAAGTCATCAATGCGGAAGACATCGGCAAGTTTCCCGACAAGAACGTCGCCGATGCCCTGCAGCGCATGCCCGGCGTGGTCATCACCCGCGACGGCGGCGAAGGTTCCCGCGTCAGCATTCGCGGGTTGCAGCCCGGTCTTACGCAGACCTTGCTGAACGGCAACTTCCTGGCCGGTGCCGACAGCGGCGATCCCCAGCGCTCGTTCAACTATGTGATGCTGCCTGCCAACTTCATCGCCAGTACCGAAGTCTACAAGTCTTCCGAGGCACGACTGGAGGAAGGCGGCATCGGCGGCACGATCATCCTGAACACCCGCCGTCCCTTCGACGTGCCCGCCGGTTCGGGTTTCATCTCCGCCGAAGGCACATATTCGGACAATAGCGACAAGTTCGAGCCGCAGATCGGCGCGCAGTTCTCATGGAAGAACGAGGACGAGACGATCGGTTTCCTGGTCGGCGGCGTCTACCAGAAGCGCACCAACCGCGAGATGCGCTCCACTGCGGGCACCTGGCGCTGGTGGAGCGATCGCGGCGCCGATGGCCAGGTCCTCGAACGCGCGACCGACGTGAACGGCAATCCGATCGCCAACGATGCGGCGGTCTCCTACTGGACCGGCGGCGGCCAGAGCACGATCGACGGCGATCACTACACCGGATACTGGGCGCCGCAGTCCGTGCGCGCCGAAGTCTTCGACCAGGATCGTGAGCGCTTCGGCATCCAGGCGACCGCGCAGTTCCGTCCCACTGAAAACCTGACGATTACTGCGAACTACTTCCGTTTCGAATATAGCAGCGACTATGTGATGAACCAGCTGACCATTCCCGAGTGGGGATATGGCAAGTTCTTCAGCGACGCGGTGTTCGACCAGAGCGGCACGGTGATGAAGTCCGCCGCCTTCTCGGTCGACGGCGCGCCCTGCCTTGCCGCGACGCCGATGTGCACGATGGAGACGCCGCGCCTCACGGGCTATTATTCCAAGGAGAAGCAGCACTCGCAGACGTTCGAAGGCGAGGCGCATTACAAGCGCGATCGTTTCGACGCTGTGCTGAAGGTGGGCAAGACCGCGTCCCGCGGCGGCCCGACGATGCGGTTCCAGGTCGCGGCCAAGCCGCGCATCACCGTGACGGGCCAGGAGCAGAACGGCAACTTCCTCAGCGCCTGGGATCTCAGCAGCAAGGGCGTGGCGATGGAGTTCTCGCCCGAACTGCAGCAGAACCTGATGAACGGCGTGGCCCAGATCGACATCGGCGGCACCAATTCCAGCTTCACCAACAGCGCGATCGACCAGCCCTACGTCCAGCTGGACCTCACCCGCTCGTTCGATGGCAGCTTCCTGCGCTCGATCCAGCTCGGCGGGAAATGGCGCCGCCTGAAGGTCCACCGCGAGACCGGGCGCAACGAATGGTACGCCGATGCGGAGAACAAGATCCGCTACCAGAACACGCCGGCCGGCGCCATCGCGCAGCCGGAATACTTCTACGATACGCCGATGGGCAACATCAACGGCGGGTTCAGCGCCAACCTCTATCCCGGCGTGGATTTCAAGCGCTATCTCGACATCATCAATGAGCGCTACGGCCCCTCGGTGCGCGAGCCGGAGCCGAACAACGTCTACAATCTCAGCGAGGAAGCGCTGGGCGGCTATGCCCAGGCGAACTTCGGCAGCGGTGGCCTTCGCGGCAACCTGGGCCTGCGCGTCGTCAAGACCATCCAGCGCGACGAGACCTCGGACCGCCTCCAGTACCTCGTCGACTACTGCGTCGACGGACCGGGCGGCCCGTTCGATCCCAATCGCCCTCTGGGCGCGGACGGCAATTGCCAGGTCCTGCCGCTGGCCAGTCGCGAGATCATCGAGAACATTCGCCTGCACGAACGCAAGAGCTACACCGATGTCCTGCCCAGCCTGAACCTGTCCTATGACATCACCCCCACACTGCTGCTGCGCGGCGCGGTGGCCAAGGTGGTGTCTCGGCCCTCGATCTCGGACCTCGCCGGGGCGCGTTCGCTGACCTACAAGTCGGAAGCCTATGCCTTCGACCGCGACCAGTTCGGCGAATTCGCCGGCTGGTCGGGCAGCGGCGGCAATTCGCAGCTCAAGGCGTTCAAGGCCTGGCAGTACGACATCGGCCTGGAATGGTACTTCCGCCCCGGATCGGTCGTCGGCGCCACGGCTTTCCGCAAGGACGTGTCGAACTTCATCGTTCCGCTGGTGATGGACGTGACCCGCGACGTGGCCGGCGAGCAAGTGCTGATCGAATCGTACTCCACGGTCGCCAACGGATCGAGCGCCGTCTCGCAGGGCGTCGAAGTCTATGCGCAGCACACGCTGCCCTTCGGCCTCGGCGCGCAAGTGAACTTCACCTACAACGACACCTCGACCGCCGACGTGACGCTCGACGGAGAGAAAGTCGGCACCTCGCCGCTGGTGGGCAGCGCCAAGACGCAGTTCAACGCCTCGGTCTTCTACGAGACCCGCCGCATGTTGCTGCGCGCCTCGTACAACCGCCGCGGAACCGTGGTGGGCGGCCTGTCCTCGGGCCTCAACACTTATACCGCGCCTTACGAGCAGGTGGACCTCAACGCCTCCTACGAGATCCGGGACGGCCTGATGCTCACTGCCTCGATCATCAACCTCACCAAGTCGCACGAGTGGCAGTACCTGGGCAGCGACACCAAGGACCGCCTGACCAGCTCGGTCTACTCGGGTCGCCGCGCCTACGTCGGTATCTCGTACAACTTCTGACGTTCCGGCCGGCCCGGCGCTGCAGGCGCCGGGCCGGCCCTTTGCCTTTCTTGCGGAAACCTTCTCCCATGCGCAGACTTGCCTTTGCCGCCCTTTCGTTGCTTGCGACCGTGCATGCTCCCGCCGCTCTCGCCTGGGGCGGGCGGGGCCACGCGGTGATCGACCAGGCCGCGCTCGATACGCTGCCGGACGACGGCCCGGTGTTCCTGCGCCGATATGCCGAATATATCGGCGAAGAGGCGGGGGCGCCGGATACCTGGCGGTCTTCCTCGGAGCCGTTCTCCAAGATCGACGAGGATCCCAACCATACCTGGTTCGTCGAGCGGCTCCGCTTCCTCGATCCGGTGCCGCGCTCCCGCTATGCCTTCGTGCTGGCGCTCCACCGCGAGCATGAGCGGGTGGTCAAGACCGACCCCAAGGCCGCCGAGCGCCTCAACGTGCGCTGGACGGGCACGATGCCTTATGCCGTGATGGAAGGCTACGGGCGCATCGTGGCCGGGATGCGGAGCCTGCGGTCCAAACGTTCGAAGGGGGAACCGACCGCCCATATCGAGCAGACGCTGGCATTCTACACCGCCTGGATGTCCCACTATATCGCCGATGGCACCAACCCGCACCACGTCAGCATCCATTGCGAGGGCTGGTTCGGCGACAATCCCAGGAACTACAATCGCAGCGGCGGCATCCATGGCCATTTCGAGATCGGCTATGCGGATTCCATCGATCTGCAACCGGCCGATTTCGAAAAGCGCATCGGCGTGCCGCAGCGGCAGGAAGGCGACCTCTTCACGCACGTCCTCACGTTCCTGAACGAGAGCAACCGGGACGTGGAGACGATCTTCGCGCTCGACAAGCGCGGGGTGCTGGCAGACCCGGCGAGCCGTGAGGGCCGCGAATTCGTCTACAGGCGCAGCGCGGCAGGCGCCGCCATGCTGCGTGACCTGCTGACCCGCGCCTGGAAGGAAAGCGCCCGGCCGGGAGAGGGCGATCCGCGCCCGCAGGATCCCGCAGGTCCGCACTACGACCCGGAAACAGGATCGGCACCCGCGCCGCTCACTGCCCCTTGACCAGGAAAACCTCCATGCTTTCGGTCTCCCCTTTCATGAGCCTGGATCGCCGCACCCTGATGAAGGCCGGCGGCGGCCTGGCGCTTCTGGCGGGCGTGCCTGCCTCCGCCGCGGTACTGACCCGCCCGCTCGGCGCCGATCCTTTCACGCTGGGCGTGGCCTCCGGCGATCCCTGGCCGGACGGCTTCGTGATCTGGACCCGGCTGGCCCCGCGCCCGCTCGATGAGCATGGAGGGATGCCGCAGGCTGCCGTGCCGGTGGGCTGGGAAGTGGCCGAAGACGCGGGCTTCCGCCGGGTCGTGAAGAAGGGGCAGGCACTGGCGCGGCCCGAACTGGGGCATTCGGTTCACGTCGAACTGTTCGGCCTGCAGCCCCATCGCCACTACTGGTACCGCTTCACGGCGGCCGGCAGCGATACCAGCCCAGTCGGCATGGCCCGCACGGCGCCCGCCGCGCAAGCCGCCGTCGATCGCCTGCGCATCGGTGTGGCGGGGTGCCAGCACTGGGAGGCGGGCTTCTTCGACGCCTGGGGCGCCCTGGCGCAGGAGCCGGACCTCGACCTCGTATTCCACTATGGCGACTACATCTACGAAGGCCGCGGCAATCCGAAGGCCGTTCGGCAGCATGCGGGCGACGAAATCTACAGCCTTGACGAATATCGTCGCCGCTACGCGCAGTACAAGGCCGACCCGCACCTCAAGGCGGCGCACCAGGCCTGCGCTTTCGCGGCCTCGTTCGACGATCACGAAGTGGACAACAACTGGGCGGGCGACTTCGATCAGGACGGCACGCCGCCCGAAGTGTTCCTGCTGCGCCGCATGGCGGCCATGCAGGCCTGGTACGAGAACATGCCGGTGCGCCGCGCGATGTTCCCCGGGACGCAGGGCATCACGGCCTATCGCCGGCTCGACTACGGGCAATTGCTGCGCACTCATGTGCTGGATACGCGGACCTTTCGCACCGACCAGTCCTGCGGCGATGTCGCGCGTTCGGATGCCTGTACGCCGGAGGCCCATGCCAGCCCGCAGATGCTTGGCCATGCGCAGGACGCGTGGCTGGACGAGGGGCTGTCGCGGCCCTCGACATGGAACCTGCTGGCCCAGCAGGTCATCGTCATGCCGCTTGACGTGCGCGCGGCGGGTGCCGGCAAGCCCACGTTCGAGACGGATCTCTGGGATGGCTATCGCCCGGCCAGGGCGCGCCTCGTGGAAAGCATCCGCAAAAACGGGCTGACCAATGTCGTGATCGCCACGGGCGATCATCACAAGCACGCGGCCGGCATCGTGCCGGAACGCGACGAGGCGCCGGACGGCAAGGCCGTCGCTGTCGAGTTCCTGGCGACCTCGATCTCGTCCGGGGGCAACGGCCATGGCGAGGCCGGGCTGGCGCACGTTCTCGACAACAATCCCAACCTCGATCTCTACACCGATCGCAGGGGCTATCAGGTGTTCGATGTGACGCCGCGGCTTTGGACCACGCATGTGAAAGTGATGGACGACGTGGAAAAGCCGGACGGCGCCGTGCGGACGCTGATGCGCTACGAAGTGGCGCCCGATGCTGCGGCGCTGCACCGCGCCTGATCGGGAACCTGTCTCCGGTCAGGCATGCAACGGGTCAGGCCATGCGAAGGGTCAGGACCAGCGCCAGGCTCATCGCGCCCAGCACCAGCAGCGATAGGACCACGGCGGCCGTGACCCGGCCGCCGGCGGACGCCACCGTGCGGACATCGACGCCCAGTCCGAGCGCTGCCATCGACACGACGGTCAGGAAGGTCGCCGTAGTCTCGGCGGGCGCGATCAGGCGCTCCGGCACGAGGCCGAACGAGCGCAGCGCGATGAGGGCCAGGAACCCGACGATGAACCAGGGCACAAGGTGATGAAGCGCCGGTCTCGCGCGGGCGGGGCGATCTCCGGCCGGGTCGCGAGGCCAAGTTCCTCCCGTTTCGTTGCAGAGACGCGGTGCGGCGAAGGAGAGCAGCAGGCACACCGGCCCGAGCATCAGCACCCGCACGAGCTTCACCAGCGTGCCCATCTGCACGGCCACCGGGCCCAGCGGCGCCGCCGCGGCGAGGACTTGCGGCACGGCATAGACGGTGAGCCCTGCGAGCGCGCCGTACTGCAAGCCGCCAAGGTGCAAGGCCGCTCCGAACAGCGGCAGCACGAGAACGACGACGACGCCCAGCACGGCGGTAAAGCCGATCGAGGCCGCCACATCGTCGCTTTCGGCGCCGATCACGGGGGCAACTGCGGCAATGGCCGAGTTTCCGCAGATCGAATTTCCGCAAGCGACGAGCAAGGCCATGCGCGCGGGCAGATGAAGCAGGCGTCCGACCACGAAGCTTGCGGCAATGGCCAGCACCACTACCGCCGCGATGCCGAGCAGCAGGGCCGGTCCTGCCGCCAGGATCGTCGCGGCACTCACGGAAACGCCGAGCAGGACCACTGCCGCCTCCAGCAGGAACCGCGCGCTGAAGGCGATCCCCGCCTGCCAGCGCGGATCCGGCGTCCAGATGGAGCGCAAGGCCGTGCCGATCACGATCGCCAGCACGAGCGCTTCCAGCCAGGCTTCGCCCAGTAGCGCCTGCTCGGCGCGCTGGCAGAGGTAAGCCGCGCCGGTGACGGCCAGGCAAAGCGCAAGGCCGGGGATCAGGCGGATCGCTCGGGTGCGCAGGGTCGGTGTCACGGCTGTCTCCTTGGGTCAGGAAACAGATGCTCTGCGAAGACCGATCGTACTAATGGCGAGTTGTTGTCATTCCAATCTGTTTGAAAGATTGATCGTGCGCCTTGGATCGGCGGTCCTGCGAGCCTAAGGGTTGCGCGAGACGTTTAAGCTCGCCGGCGTCTCCATCGGTATGATCGCTTCCATCGATCAATCAGGCCTGCTCGCGGATCAGATGATCCAGTCGGGCTGCGCTTCGTGGTCGCGGATGATGTCGAGCAAGGCGTCGGCTGCCTTGCTGCGATAGCGCTCCTTCTGCCGCAGTCCGAAGAAAGGCCGCCGTGGCAAGTGAAATGGCAGGGCATGAAGGGAACGGGCCGCCAGCGCGGTATCGACGACCAGCTTGGAGAGGACGCCGTAACCCGCGCCGGTCAGAACGGCGGCGAGGACCGCTTCGTTGGACGGCAGCGTCAGCACCACGTCGAGCGCGCCGGGATCGAGACCGCGATCGCGGACCGCCGCTTCGAACGTCGAGCGGGTGCCCGAGCCTTCCTCGCGCATGACCCAGGGCGCTTTCGCAAGCCAGTCGTTAGTGACCGCCTCGATCGGCTCCCGGCCGACCATGACCATCTGGTCGGCGCCGACCGGCCAGCGTGACAGCGCCGGATCGTCGACGGCGCCTTCGATGAAGCCCAGTTCGGCATCGCCCAGATGGACGGCGCGGGCGCTCGCCTCGGTATTGGCGATGGCGACCGACAGCGCGATCCCTGGATAGAGGCGCTTGAATGCGGCAAGGCGCGCGGGCAGCCAGTAGCCGGCGATGGTCTGGCTGGCGACGAGGCGCAATGTCCCGCGCTTGAGGCCGCCATATTCCGCCAGGGCCAATTCGGCGCTGGCGGCACGGGCGACGACGGCGCGGGCTTCGTCCAGGAACATCCGGCCGGCGTCGGTAAGCTCGATCCCGCGACCGACGCGGTTGAACAGCTTCACGTCGTGGCGGATTTCCAGCGCTGCAATCGCGCCGCTCGCGGCTGACTGGGTGACGTTGAGCGCCCTGGCCGCCCGAGTGACATGCTCCCGTTCGGCGACCGCGATGAAGATGCGCAGCTGTTCAAGCGTCATCCAGGCGATGTGCCCCGCGCCTTGGCCGTTGGCAAGGCGCGGGTGCAGGAAGGCGTTCGATATTCGGCGCGGCGGGGGATCGCTCCCCCGCCCGGTGTTCGCCAAAAGTGATATTTAGTGATTAGGCGCTCAGTGATTGTGTCGGGGCGTCTTTTCGGCGATGCGCCGGTACTTGACGGCCATCTCCATCACCGCGCCGTCGGCCATCTGTCCGGTCTTTTCGCGGAACAGTTCCTCCCACGGCGTATGGCTCTCGGGGATCGGCGGCGGCCCCTCGGCCTTGCGGGCGGCGATCTCGGCCTCGTCCACCAGGGCGTTGCAGGTGCCGGCGCGAATGTCGATGCGGATGGTGTCCCCGGTGCGCAGCCACGACAGCCCGCCCCCGGCGGCGCTCTCGGGCGAGCAGTTGAGGATCGAGGGGCTGTCCGAAGTGCCCGACTGGCGGCCGTCGCCCAGGGTCGGCAGCCACTGCACGCCCAGCTTGATCAGGGCATCTGGCGGCTGCATGTTGACGACTTCTGCCGAGCCGGGCCAGCCCTGCGGACCGGCGCCGCGCATGACGAGAATGCAGTCCGCATCGATCTGCAGCGCGGGATCGTTGATGCGGTGGTGGTAGTCCTCGCCCCCTTCGAATACGATTGCCCGCGCCTCGAACGCGCCTTCCGAGCCGGGGCGGGAGAGGTAGCGGTCGTGGAATTCGGCGCTGATCACCGAAGTCTTCATGATGCCGAAGTCGAACAGGTTGCCCGAAAGCACCAGGAAGCCGGCCTTTTCGCGCAAAGGCGAGGCGAAGGGCCGGATGACCTCGCGGTCTCGCGCCTCGCGGCCCTGGAGATTGTCGGCCAGGGTTTCGCCGGTCACGGTCAGGCACTGGTCGGCGAGGACGCCGGCCTGCTGCAGTTCCCACATGATCGCGGGGACGCCGCCGGCGCGGTGGAACCGTTCGCCCAGGAAGCGCCCGGCGGGCTGCATGTCGAGGATCAGCGGCAGGTCGTAGCCATGTTCGGTCCAGTCGGCCGCGGTCAATTCGACGTCGGCATGGCGGGCCATCGCCATGATGTGCGGCTGCGCATTGCTCGATCCGCCGATGGCGCTGACCACGCGGATGGCGTTGAGGAAGCTGTCGCGCGTCAGGATCCGCGAGGGGCGCAAGTCCTCGTGCGCCATTTCGACGATGCGGCGTCCGGTTTCATAGGCGTATTGGCCGCGTTCGCGATAGGGCGCCGGAATGGCGGCGCAGCCCGGCAGCGAGAGGCCGAGCGCCTCGGCGACGGCGTTCATCGTAGAGGCCGTGCCCATGGTGTTGCAGTGCCCGGCCGAAGGTGCGCTGTCGCAGGCACGCTGGAGGAATTCCTCCTCGTCGATATCGCCCGCCGCCAGCTTGCGGCGGCTGCGCCAGATGACGGTGCCGGAACCGACGAGATCGCCCTCGTGCCACCCGTCCAGCATCGGCCCGCCGGACAGGACGATGGCGGGAATGTCCACCGTGGAAGCGGCCATGACTTGCGAAGGCGTGGTCTTGTCGCAGCCGGTGGTCAGGACCACGGCGTCGATCGGATAACCGTAGAGGATCTCCACCAGCCCCATGTAGGCCAGGTTGCGGTCAAGCGCGGCGGTCGGGCGGCGGCAGTTCTCGAATATGGGATGGACGGGGAACTCCATCGCGATCCCGCCCGCATCGCGAATGCCGTCGCGCACTCGCTTCGCGAGGTCCAGGTGGATGCGGTTGCAGGGCGACAGGTCGCTGCCCGATTGCGCAATGCCGATGATCGGGCGGCCGGAGCGCAGTTCGGCGGGGGTGATGCCGTAGTTCATGAAGCGCTCGAGATAGAGAGCCACCATGTCCGACCGCGCAGGATCGGCGAACCAGTCCTGCGAGCGGAAACGGCGTTTGGGAATAGCGGTCATGGTCTTCATCCTCTCTCGGCACTGCCGCTGGACACCTAGCACATCCTGCCGGCCCCAATGCAAGGGCCCCGGCGACCGCGGGGCAAGAATGGAGGATGACTTGCGGATGGCGGGCCTGCCGGGCCCGTCGTTACGCGGCGGTCGAAGGCGGGGCCGCGCCGATGATGAGGCCGTCGCCGATCCATTTGCCCAGAAGGGCGGCGGCGCGGGCCATGCCGGGTTTCTCGCCCAGCGTCTCGGCCAGTGACGCGCAGAGCGCCGTGAAATCCTGCCCCGCGGCGCAGAGCGCGATGGCCTGCTCTTCTACGGCATCGATGGTGCGAAAGGTGGGGGCGAAGTCCTGCCGCCACACCAGCAGCGCGGCGGCTTCCGGCAAGCGCGCGGCTGCGGGCGGCGTTTCGCCGGCAGCCAGAGCCGACCAGATCGCGGCCGCATTCGTCGTGGCGGGAAGGATCTGCAGGCTGGGCGCGAAGCGGAGGGCGGCAGTGTCCCAGTCTACCGCCGCGAGATCGGTCAGCGACATCGGCGCGGCATCGGGCGCCGTGAATGCGCGGGACAGCGCCCATTCCAGCGCCGCCAGTTCGGACACTTCCGCATCACCGGGATAGAGGCGGGCCAGCGTCTCGGCAAAGCCGGCGGGATAGACGTCCAGCGTCCAGGCATGCGGGGGCACCGCGTCGATATGAGCGATGGAAGCAGCGAGAAACGCTTCGTCGCCCAGCCAGGCATGGGTGTGCCCCAGCGTTTCGGCCAGGCAGGTGACCAGCTGCGTGCGATAGTTGTTCTGATAGACCGACAGGCCGGGCCGGGCGGCCGGGCCGATGCGGCGCGCCGCATGTTCGGAAGCTTCGACCAGCCATCCGCGAAAATCGCCCTGAAGTGCCGCGAGGTTCATGCCGCCGCCTTTCGCCGGGCCGCCGTGCCGATGCGGCGCGCCGTCTTCAGTTCGGCCAGCAGTTCGTCCAGCGGGGGGATGGCGTCGTCCCGCTCGATCATCGTCGCCACCGGGCCGAGGCGGCTCATGGCATGTTCGTAAAGGGTCCAGACCGGGGTCGGGACGGGGCGGTCATGCGTGTCGATCAGCATGTCCTCGCCCTGGCTGTGCCCCGCGAGATGGACCTGGCGCACCCGTGCGGCAGGGATGCCGTCCAGATAGGCGACCGGATCGAAGCCGTGGTTCACGGCGCTGACGTGGATATTGTTGACGTCCAGCAGCAGGTGGCAGCCGGTGCGCTGGCACATGGCATCGATGAAGGCCCATTCGCTCATCGTCGAACCGTCGAAGGCGACGTAGCTGGAGGGGTTCTCCACCAGCATCGCGCGGCCCAGCACATCCTGCGCCAGGCCGATGTTCGCGCAGACCACGTCGAGCGCTTCGGCGGTATAGGGCAGGGGGAGCAGGTCGTGGGAATTGAAGCCTTCGAAACGCGACCAGCTGAGGTGGTCGGACACGAACAGCGGCTCGATCTCATCGACGAGTGCCTTCAGCCTTTCGAGATAGGCGCGGTCGAGGCCGTCGGCCGAGCCGATCGACATCGAGACGCCGTGCAGCGCCACCGGGTGGCGTTCCCGCACGCGCCGCAGGATGTCGCGCGGGCGGCCGCCATCGACCATGAAGTTTTCCGAGATCACTTCCACGAAATCGACGTCGATCGCGGTTTCGAGAAAGTCGCGGTAATGCTCCCTGCGAAGGCCGAGGCCATAGCCGGAGAAAGTCGGGACGGATGCGTTCATGGTCATGCTCGCGGCAGGTTGGCGGGGGGGGGAGGCGGGCCCGGGCGGAAGCGAAACCGCCCGGGACCTCCTGCACCTTACTTGGCCTCGGTGGTGCGGCCGCCGGCAGCGGCGCAGGCCTTGGCGGTCATTTCCTTGAAGCCGTGGCCCTTGCACACGTTCATGCCCTTGCAGTCGTTCTGGGCGGTCTTGCAGTCCGAAGTGCCCTTGCAGCTGTTGACGCCGTAGCAGTGGATGGCTTCGGCCTTCGCGTCCTGGGCGCTCGCGGGCACGGCGTTGGCAGCGGCGCCGAGAGCGAGCAGGGCGGCCGTGGCGGCGAAAGTGATGCTGGTGGACTTGGCGTTCATGGATCGATCTCCCGATGGGTAGTGCCGGTTTGGCCCTTCCAGTTCGGCGCGGAGCGGGCCGGGGTTACAGCGCCGACGATTTCTTTTTACCAGCGCAGCACGCGAGGCCCCAGCAGGGCCCCGGCGCCCGCCGCCAGCGCGATGCCCAGCGTATACCACGTCAGCACGAAGATCGCCGAGACTTCCGGGCAGTGCAGGCAATAGAGGGTCGCCGCGCAGGACCCTGCGGCAAGCCCCGCTGCCGCCCCCGCCGCACGCAGCCGCGTGGGCGCCAGTCGGCGGAACGACCAGAGCAGGCCGACGAAGATCGGCGCGGCCAGCATCAGCACCAGCGAAGAACAGACCTTCCAGCTATGCCCCAGCCACATCGCCAGCCATTCCGCCTGCGGGACATGGGCCATCTCTACCACGCCGATAACGGCGAGCAGGCAGACCGGTACGGGCAGCAGCCATAGCCAGCGCGACGCGGACCTGCCCGGCCGCGCGAGTCGGGCGACCAGGATCAGCGCGCAGACCGCCAGCGAGAGCGTGTAGAGCCACTTCACCCAGAACGAATAGCCGCGCATCGCCAGACCCAGATCGGGCCGGATGCCCAGGCCGATGGCGATCAGGATGGCGGTGGCCGCGCCGCCCATAAGCAGGCCCAGCGCGATCCGCCGGGCTACCGCGTGGCGGCGCACCGGCTTCACGTCGGCCGAGAGCGTGTCGATGAGAGTCTCGACGTTCATCGCCGCTCTCCCGCGATACGGGCGGCGAGCGCCTTGAGACCCCGATGGACCGAGACTTTCACGTCCGACACGCCAAGGCCCGCGCGGTCGGCGGTTTCGGTGATGCTGAGGCCGTCGATCCGGGTGGCGCGGATGGACTCCGCCTGCTTGGGCGGCAGGTCCGCAAGCAGGCGGTCCAGGTCCATGCGGGCATTGCTGGCATCCTCGAAACCTTCGGCAACCAGGATTTCCTCCAATCCCTCGATCGGGCAATTGCGGCGGCGGAGCCGGAAGTGGTCGATCATCTTGTAGCGCGCGACCGCGAAGAGCCATGGGGTGAACAGGCGGTCACGGTCGTAAGTGGCGCGCCGGGTATGCACGGCGATCAGCGTTTCCTGCACGAGGTCCTCGATATCGTCTTCGCCGCCCTGCATGCGGCGGCGATAGAAAGCGCGGAGCAGGGGGACAAGCGCACGCAGCAACGCGGCATGAGACGGCGCGTGGCCATTCAGCCCGCCGATCATCATCGCCCTCAGTTCGTCTTCGCTTGCCTGCATCGATGCTCCTCACCCCCATTCGGGAAAGCGGCCGCAAAGGTTACAGGTCTGTCTAGAATAAATTCCGGCGCCGCGCACTGTAACCTTCGTCGGCATCGGTCCGAACTGGCTTTCATGAAGCGGCCGAATGACCGGCCTGCACGAAAGGTGACTTCCGCCATGAACAAGACCCCCGCCGCGCTCGCCGCCGCCCTTGCCCTGTCCGTCGCCGGCCATGCCGCCGCGGCGCCCGCCGCCCCCATGGAAAAGTGCTACGGCGTCTCGCTCGCCGGAAAGAACGATTGCAAGGCCGGTGCGGGCACCAGCTGCGCCGGCACTTCGAAGACCGACTACCAGGGCAATGCCTGGAAGCTGGTGAAGGCCGGTTCGTGCGAGAAGATCAAGACGCCCAAGGGCCACGGCTCGCTGACGCCCAAGGCCTGAGCCCTTCAGCGAACCCGTTCAGCCCGCATCCGGCCGGTGCCGTGATCGGCCCTGGCCGGATGCGGGCGCTCTTTCACGGAACACCGCGCCATGCCCAAGCTCCAAGCCTTTTCCGATCGCGCCGCCGCGCTGGCGGCCCGCCTCCTGCCCGAGGATATGCTCCTGCTGATCGCCCGGCTGGGCATAGCGGCGGTCTTCTTCCAGTCCGGCCGCACCAAGGTGGAGGGCATCCTTACCATCACCCCCGGCACCTTCGAGCTGTTCCGCAGCGAATATGCGCTGCCGCTCGTACCGCCCGAATTCGCGGCCAGGGCGGCGGCCTATTCCGAACATGTCTTCCCGATCCTGCTGGTGCTGGGGCTGTGCACCCGGCCGGCCGCAGCCGCCCTGCTGGGCATGACCGCCGTCATCGAGATTTTCGTCTATCCCGATGCCTGGCCGACGCACCTCAGTTGGGCTGCGATCCTGCTGCCGCTCATCGCGCGCGGCGGCGGAGCATGGTCGCTCGATGCGCTGATAGGAAACATGCCGGGGGCGGGGCGGACGGTCAGCGCGCCGACATCGAGAAGGGCCTGACCCCGCGACCTGAGCCCCAGGCCTTGTCGGGCCGGGCCTGCATCACGAAGCGAAGCGTGCCGCCGCCGCGTATTTCGGCATCGGAGATCCATGCGCGGTCGAGCGGGCGGCCGTTCAGTTCCACTTTGCCGACATAGGGATTGGCGTCGGAGAAGTTGTCGGTCTCGATGGTGAAGGTCTTGCCGCCGGGCAGCGTGATGGCGGCATGGCTCACAAAGGGGCGGCCGATCACATACTGGTTGGATCCGGGCGTCACCGGATAGAAGCCAAGCCCCGTGAAGACCAGCCAGGCCGACATCTGGCCCAGGTCGTCATTGCCGGACAGGCCGTCCGGCGTGGGCTTGTACTGGCTGTCGACGATCTGCTTCAACCGCTCCTGCGTGCGCCACGGCGCGCCGGCATGGGCGTAGAGGTAGGCGACGTGATGGCTCGGCTCGTTGCCGTGGATATATTGACCGATCAGGCCGGAAATGTCCTCGGCATGGCTATAGTCCAGTTTCGAATTGTCGAAGTCGAACATGGCGTCCAGCCGGGCGATGACCTTGCCGTCGCCGCCGAGCATGCGGAACAGCCCGGCCTGGTCCTGCGGCACGAACCAGCTATATTGCCAGGCGTTGCCCTCGGTATAGTCCGAACCGTAGTTGATCGCGGTGGGATCGAACGGCGTGCGGAAAGTGCCGTCGCTCTTGCGCGCGCGCAGCCAGCCGCTTTTCGCGTCGAAGGAATTGCGCCAGTATCCGGCGCGCTTTGCGAACAGCGCGGCCTGGTCCTTGCGGCCCATGGCCTGCGCCATGCGGGCGATCGTCCAGTCGTCGTAAGCGTATTCGACCGTCTTCGATGCCGCCTCGGGTTCCTTGTCGATCGGCACGTAGCCGCGCTGGATATATTCGGCCAGGCCGCCGTAGGGCGCATAGTCGGCGCTGGCGACCATCGCGTCGAGCGCCCTGGCCGCATCGAACCCGCCGAGGCCCTTGAGATAGGCATCGGCGATCACCGGCGCGGCATGATAGCCGATCATTGTCCAGGTTTCGCGCCCGGCGAATTGCCACACCGGCAGGATGCCCCAGGGACTGTGCTCGCGGCTGGCGACCAGCGAATTGACGATGTCGGACGTGGTCCTTTCCGGCTGTACCAGGGTCAGCAGCGGGTGTTCGGCGCGGAACGTGTCCCAAAGCGAAAAGGTCGAGCGGAACGTGAAATCGCGTGCGATGTGGACCTGATCGTCGGGACCGCGATAGCGCCCGTCGGTGTCGCTCCATACGCTGGGTGCGAGCAGGCTGTGATAGAGTGCGGTATAGAGACTGGTCCGCATCTTCGGCGGTGCGTCCATGCTGAGCCGGGCCAGGGCTTCGCGCCACTGCCCCCCGGTGCGGCGGCGCACGGTATCGAAATCGGCGCCCTCGGCATCGAGATTGGCGATGGCGCCTTGCTCGTCCACCCCGGACAGCGCGACGCGCACTTCCAGCGGCCGGTCCAGCGAGCCGAAGTCCAGCCGGGCCTCCAGCGCCTTGCCCAGCTTCTCGGCCACGCCGTCCGCGCTCCGGCCCGGCAGCGCCTGCGGCGCGCGGAAGCCCTTGTAGGGAACGTGCTCGTCACGGTCGATGAAGGCGTGGTCTTTCAACGGCGCGGAAAAGCGCATCGCGAAGAACAGCTTGCGGCCCGGCGCCCAGCCGCGCGTCTCGCGAAAACCGGTGATCGTGCCGTCCTCGTGCACGTGCAGGCCCGACCACAGGATCTTGCCGGGATAATCGTAGAGGCTGCTGCGCAAGTCGATCACCAGGTGCGCATCCGTGCCCTTGGGGAAAGCATAGCGATGGATGCCGACGCGGGTTCCGGCGGTCAGTTCCGCACGCACGCCGCTGTCGGCCAGGGTCACGGCATAGTAGCCCGCGCTGGCCACTTCGGTCCCGTGCGAGAAGCGCTGACGATAGCCGGAACCGGGCCGGTCGGCGCTGCCGGGATCGAGCTTCACGGCGCTGGCCGGGCCGATGGCGGGCATCACCAGCAGGTCGCCCAGGTCCGAGTGCCCGGCTCCTGAAAAGTGCGTGTGGCTGAAGCCCTGGATCGTGCTGTCGTGATAGCTGTAGCCGGCGGCATGGGCGTAGCAATCGCGTATCTGGCAGGTCGCGTCGGTATCGGGCGAGAGCTGCACCATGCCGAACGGCGCGCTGGCGCCCGGGAAGGTATGTCCTTCGGGGCCGGTGCCGATCATCGGGTCCACCCAGCGCAGCACGTCGTCGTCCGGCGCCGCGGCCAGCGGTTGCACGAAAAGGGCGCTGGTCAGCAGGGCGACCGAAAGGAGAAGTCTCATCGCCGCATGATAAGCCGAGCCATGACGGCTGTTCAACCGCGCGGCGAACCTTCCTGGACGGCTTGCGAGGCGGTTCTGCTCATCGGCGGCGGTTCAGCAGGCAGGCGACCGCGCCGGTGACCGCGATCGGCCCCATCCAGTCCACCCACTGATCGAGCTTCGGCCATACCCGCAGGTCCATCGGCGCCCACCACGGCATATTCGCCCTCAGCCCATGACCGTAGACTTCGATCCAGCGATACTCCGCCTGCGCCACCTCACGCCCCAGGAAATAGGCCGAGGCCGCCACGACCCCGCTCCACCAGTTTCCGGTGAGAAGCCGAAACAGGCCCTGGATCGCCAAGGCCGCGAGAGTGTGTTCAAGAAGGCTCATCCGAGCCGTCTAGACCGATCGGACGGCCTGCGCATACGGTGCTTGAGCGAAACAGCCGAGACCGCAGGATGCACATGGCGCGGCCGAGGGCGCTCGATGCACATGGCGCCAGTCTGGATCTATCCATGATCTCCCGGCCTTGGCCTTTGGTGGAATGCCGGTATAGCTTTCGAACCGGCAGCGGCCCAAGCGATGTGCCATCTTCTCCTCCCATGCCGCCGGCCAGAGTGATCCGCAGACGCGTTAACGAAAAAGCGAAACAACCCATAAGGAGTTCGACTTATGCTCGTGCTGGCCTTTCTGATCGGGATCGTTGCGGGCCTGCGGTCGATGACCGCTCCGGCCGCGGCGGCTTTCGCGGCGCGTTTCGACGGCCTGCATGTGGCCGATACGCCGCTCGCGTTCATGGGCTATGCTTTCACGCCCTGGATCCTCGGCCTCCTCGCCCTCGGCGAACTCGTCACTGACAAGCTTCCCTCAACCCCCAGCCGCAAGGTGCCGGTGCAGTTCGGGGGCCGTATCCTGACCGGCGGGCTCTCCGGGGCGACCATCGGCGCTGGCAGCGGCAGTCTGATCGCCGGGCTGCTGCTGGGCGCGCTCGGTGCCCTCGTCGGCACGCTTGGCGGCGCGGCGGCGCGCGGGGCGCTGGCAAGGGCCTTCGGAAGCGACCGCCCGGCGGCCCTTCTGGAAGATGTCGTGGCAATCGCGGCGGCCGTCATGATCGTGAGCCAGGTATGACCGAGCATTTCGACGCCATCATCGTCGGCGCCGGTCAGGCCGGTCCCGCGCTGGCGGGGCGCTTGACGGCTGCCGGAATGACCGTCGCGCTCATCGAACGCCGCCATGTCGGGGGAACCTGCGTCAACACCGGCTGCAGACCCACCAAGACGATGGTGGCCAGTGCCTATGCCGCTCACCTCGCCCGCCGCGGTGCCGATTTCGGCGTGAGCAGCGGTGCGGTCTCGGTCGATATGGCCAAAGTGGCGGAGCGGGCACGCCGGATCATCCTCGATGCCCGTCACGGCAACGAGGATTGGCTTCAGGGCATGCCGGGACTTGAGCTGGTTCGCGGCCATGCGGCCTTCCTCGGCCCGGGGCTCATGGCGGTGGGTGAGCGCCGTCTGTCGGCGCCCCGGATTTTCCTCAATGTCGGCGGCCGTCCGGCTATCCCCGATCTGCCGGGCGTCAAGGATGTCGCCTTCCTGACCAATGCCGATCTGATCGCGATCGACAATCTGCCCCAGCATCTCGTGGTCATCGGCGGCAGCTACATCGGCCTGGAATTCGCGCAGATGTTCCGCCGCTTCGGCAGCCGGGTCAGCGTGGTGGAAATGGGACCCCGCCTGATCGCCCGGGAGGACGAGGACGTTTCCGAGGAAATTCGCAGTATCCTTGAAGCCGAAGGCATCGAGGTGCGCACTTCGGCCACTTGCATCAGCCTGGCGCCGCACGAAACGGGCGTCTCCGTTGGGGTGGACTGCCAGACCGGCGCGCCGTCGATCCATGGCAGCCATGTCCTGCTGGCCACCGGGCGGCGACCCAACACCGACGACCTCGGCCTCGACAAGGCGGGGATCGCCACTGATGCCCGCGGTTACATCACGGTCGACGATCAGCTCGCCACTACATGCGAAGGCGTCTGGGCCCTCGGCGACTGTAACGGCAAGGGGGCTTTCACTCACACCGCGTGGAACGATTACGAGATCGTCGCTGCCAATCTGCTCGACGGCGAGGCGCGCCGCGTCAGTGCGCGGATCCCTGGCTATGCGCTTTACATCGATCCGCCACTCGGCCGTGTCGGGATGACCGAGAGCCAGGCCCGCGCCAGCGGCCGATCGTTGCTCGTGGCCAAGCGTCCGATGTCCCGGGTCGGCCGCGCCGTGGAGAAGGCGGAAACGCTGGGCTTCATGAAGCTCGTCGCCGATGCCGAGACGCGTGAAATCCTCGGCGCCGCCATTCTCGGCACGTCGGGCGACGAGGCGATCAGCGGCGTGCTCGACCTGATGAACGCAGGCGCAACCATCGATACGCTGCGCTGGGCCGTGCCCATTCATCCCACGGTGGCCGAATTGCTCCCCACCCTTGCCCTGGACGCGAAGCCGGACGGCGGCGCGTCATGACCGCCAGCGGGCGGGCATTTGGTAAGGCCGTGGGTCGGGCAGGGGCGCGGAAGGACGGCTCCTGACGGAACCGTCCTTCCCATTCGATCAGGCAGGAAACCCGGGGCGGCCCCGGATCACAGGCTTGCGCGCAGCGATGCGCTGAAGGCCCGCGGCGAACCGTAGCGCGCGCTGCCGATGAACAGGCCCGAATAGTAGGTCTTGTCGAACAGGTTATCGAGATGCACCGCCAGCGACAGCCGCTGCGAGAAGCGATAGCTTGCCAGAAGGTCGACAATCGCGAAGCTGCCTTGCGTATAGATCTCGCCGTTGGGGCCTTCGCCGTCTGCCGTCGTCTTGCCCTGCCACGTCAGGTTGCCGCCCAGCGTCAAGCCGTCCAGTTCGCCGGGCAGGCGATTTGTCGTGAACATCTTGAAGCTGTTCTTCGCGACTTGTGGCAGCTGGCGCACGCCGTCGCGATCCTTCGCGCGGGCGTTGGCGAAACCGCCCGCCACGCGCCAGCCGGGCAGCACCTCGCCAGTGACTTCCAGTTCGAAGCCCTTCGACTTCATGCCCGACACCGCGTGATAGGCCGTGCTGCCGTCCGGCGCGAAAATGCCGGCGCCGTCGGCCAGGGCATAATTGTCCTGCTTCATGCGGAAGACCGCCGCACTGGCGCTCAGCTTGCCGTCGAGGAAATCGGCCTTGAGACCGGCCTCGTAAGTATTGCCTTCAAGCGGCGCGATGATGTCTCCGTCCACCGTGCGCTTGGTCTGCGGTTCGAACACGCTGGCGTAGCTGACATAGGCGGAGATGGTCTTCGTGAAGTCCAGCACGATACCCGCATAAGGCGTGAAGACGGCTTTCTCGTGCGTGCCCGGCGTCCAGATCCGGGCCGCGCCTTCGTCCTGCGAATAGCTGTCCTGCTTCCACCATGTCAGGCGTCCGCCGGCGATGATGGAGAGCGGCGCAATCGGCTTCAGCCGCGCCACGCCTGCCGCGCTGGTGGTCCGAACGCGATTGCCGCCAAGGGCGCCCGTCGCCGTCAGGTCGGGCTTGGGGTAGCTTCCGGTCTCGAAGAACTCGTAGGCGTTGATGGAGGAGTTCATGTATTCCGGGCCGTCCCACCAGCCGGGGTAGAGCGTCTGGTCGTCGTCGAACTCGGCGTGGCTCAGGTTCAGGGCGATATGCTGTTCCTGGCCGAGCGCCTCGAAGCTGCCGCGCAAATTGGCATAGACGGCGTCCAGCGTCAGGTCCGATGCCCAGCGCGTGGAATAGAGCGTGCCGCCAAGGCCGGTATCCTTGTCGATCGACGAGCCGAAGAAGTACCCGATCGTCTCGTCGTAAGAGCCGGACTTGTGCTCGGCGCTGACCTCCAGATGCCAGTCGCTGCTGAAATCATGGGCCAGGGACGCGAAGAGATTGACGCTCTTGCGGTGGAAGTCCGACCAGTCCGTACCGCCATTGGTCGACCGCGCGAAATGCGTCTTGGTGCCATCGGTGAAGTAGAGCGGGACCCCGCCGCGCGAGGCGGCTTCGTTGCGGAAGTTCTGGTATTCCACGCCGGCGGTAAGGAGCGTGTCGGGGGTGAGGTCCGCTTCCACCACGCCGTAGAGCGCCTGGCGCTTGACGTGTTCGCGGTCGATGAAAGTGTCGTTTTCCTGCAGGGCCCCGGCCACGCGGGCGCGCACTTTTCCGTCGGATGTCAGCGCTCCGCCAACGTCGCCCTCGACCCGGTACATGTCCCAGGAGCCGACCGTTGCGGCGGCGGTGGCGCGGGCGGTCGTGCCGGGGCGCTTGCGGACCATGTTGATCGCCGCGGAGGGCTGGCCGGTGCCGGTCATCATGCCTGCCGAACCGCGGATGACCTCTATCCGGTCGTAGGCGATCATGTCGGCCGTGTCTTCGGTGAAGCCATAGATATTGATGGGCCGGGCCACCCCGTCGACGAGGTAGTTCTGCACCGCGAAGCCGCGCGCGGTGTAGTTGGTGCCGTCCGTTCCCAAGGCGCTGGAGCGGTTGGACTGGATGCCGACGATCTGCTCCATCACTTCGGAGATGTCGTAAAGGCCCTGTTCTTCCATGCGGGCGCTGTCGAGAACCGTCACTGACTGCGGCGTCTCGCGAGAGGAGAGGCTGAGACCGGTCGTTTCCGTGGCCCCGGTGACGACGATGGCGTCAGGTTCGGGATCTTCCGCAGTGTCTTCCGCACGGGCGGCGGTGGCGGTCAGCAGACCTATCACCAGCATGGACGGAACGGAATAACGGGCGCGGATCGTGCTTCGAACGGACATCTTTTAGCCTCCCCTGGCTATGGCTCAGGCGGGAAGCTCCCTGCCTCCCCATCTGCGGGCGGCGGACTAATGCGAATGAGTTGCAGATGCAATATCAGCTAAGCATTTATTTTGTAAGGGACAGGAAACCGTTGCGAAACGAAGAGGGTCGGATTGTCGCCGGCTTTGCCGGGGACTGACGGCCGTGCCGCTTGACTGGGACCGGTGTGACGAGGTTAGCCTTCCGCGCCGGTCTCGATCGTCAGGTAATCGACCAGCGCCGGAACCTCGCGCGTTGCCGGGCCTTCGAAAAAGCGGCGGAAGTCCGGGCTGTCCGAGCGCCGCAGATTGACCTCGATCGTGATCGCGCGGTTGCTTCGGGCGTGCTTCACCAGCCCGGCGGCCGGGTGCACCGTTGCCGAAGTCCCGATGGCGATGAACAGGTTTGCGCGAGCCGACAGCTCTTCGCTGCGCTGCCGGTGATAGGGGGCTTCTCCGAAGAGGACGACGTCCGGTCGCAGCGCCGGTTCGTCGCAGGCCGGGCAATCCTCGCGAACGGCGAGACTGCCGGTCCAGGGGAAGCTGCGGTGGCAGCTTTCGCACCGCGCCGCGTCCAATTCGCCGTGCATGTGCAGGACCTGCCGGCTTCCCGCACGCTCGTGGAGATTGTCGATGTTCTGCGTGATGAGCGTGAATTCACCCCGGTTCTCGCGCTGCCAGTGGCGTTCGAGGCGGGCGAGGGCGAGGTGGGCGGCATTGGGTTCCACTTGCGCCAGCTGGGCCCTTCTGGCGTCGTAGAGATCATGCGCTTTGTATCGGTCCGCCGCAAACCCCTCGGCCGAACAAAGCGCTTCAAGTGCGCGATCGTCCCAGCGCGGGGTGGAGCTTCGAAACGTGGCAATGCCGCTCTCGGCGGAAATCCCGGCTCCCGTGAGGATGACGATGTTGGTCAAGCTGCCCCGCGCTGGTTTCGAGGTTCAGGTCGCTGTCCGATCTGCCGCACGTCAGACGTGTGCGACTTCGACCGTCAGGTGTTGCAGCTCGTGAACCGGCACCAGCCGGCGACGGATTTCGGCGGCGTCGATGCCCGGCCTGGCCGCCACGCTGACAATCGCCGAGTGGGCTTCGGGGCCGACCTTCCAGACGTGGAGGTCGGTGATCTGCGCGTCGCCGGGCGTCTCGATCAGTTCCCGTGCTTCCTCTGCGACGTGATCGTCGGTCCGGTCTAGCAGGATCGTCGCCGTGTCGCGCATCAGCGACCACGACCACCGTGCGATCACGACCGCGCCGACGATGCCCATGACGGGGTCCATCCACACCCACCCCAGGTAGCGGCCAGCGAGAAGCGCTGCGATGGCCAGCACAGATGTCAGGGCGTCGGCGAGCACATGGATGTAAGCCGAGCGCAAGTTGTTGTCGCCGCCGTGGCCATGATGATGCCCGTGCTCATGGTGGTGGCCATGCCCATGATGGTGACCATGATCATGACCGCCGGAAAGAAGGAAGGCGGAGGCGATGTTGACCGCGAGGCCGAGGACCGCGATCCACGTCGCTTCGGCGAATGCGACCGTGATCGGCTCGAACAGGCGCAGGAGCGATTCCGCGCCGATCGCAAAGGCGACAATGCCCAGCACGAGCGCCGAGGCGAAGCCAGCCAGGTCGCCCACTTTGCCGGTGCCGAAGCTGAAGGCGCTGCTGCGCGCGTGGCGCTTCGCGTAAGCATAGGCGGCGGCCGCCACGCCGAGCGCCCCGGCATGCGTGGCCATGTGGAAGCCGTCTGCCAGGAGCGCCATCGATCCGGTTGCGTAGCCGGCGATTATCTCGCCCACCATCATCGCCGCCGTGAGTGCCACCACCCAGCGCGTCCGCCGCGCATTCTCGTCATGCGCAGCGCCCAGGAAGACGTGCTCATGGGTGAGGTGCGTGAAATTGCCCAAGGGGGCGGCCATGGGGGGTGCTTGTCCGCTCACTTCGCATACCTCCGGATCACGGTCGCCAGATCCTCCGCGCCCTTGTGACGCTCTTCCTCGGACAGGCCCGGCGCCGCGACATGCGCTTCGAGATGGTCGACGATGACTTCGTCCAGCAGGCCGTTCACGGCCCCGCGCACCGCAGCGACGACGTGGAGGACTTCGCTGCAGTCGGCGTCCCCGGCGATCGCCCTTTCCACCGCCGCAATCTGCCCGGCGATTCGCTTGACCCGTGCCAGCAGTGCGTCGCGGTTTTCGCTGATGTGCGCCATTTCTTCCTCAGGTTTCCACTTTGGCCACCGGAATCGTCGATCCGGTCATGGCGAGCCAGATACCCTAGGGGGGTATGGTATGCAAGCCTTCGGACCCGCTCCTGCGCTCGGCACGTCCGGGCTCGCTATCGGGCAAGAGGCCGAACCGGCTGCATTTCCCCGTCGCACCGGGCCGGACACTATGTTAGCTGTGCGGACTGAAAGGCGTTCATGACCTACAGCCACGCTCCCTCGCCGCAGTCCACGAATTCGCAGTCTTTTCTGATCGAGGCCAGCGAGCGCCTGGCGACGGCCCGGTCCATGTCCGCGGTTGTCGACATCCTGCGCGATACGGCGCGGAGTGCCGTGGGGGCCGAAGGGATCGCGGTCGTGCTGAAGGACGGTGATCTATGCCACTATGTGGCGGAGGACGCCGCTGCGCCGTTGTGGAGCGGCAACAGGTTCGATGCGAAGCTCTGTATCTCCGGCTGGGCGATGCAGCACGTCGAAACGGTGGCGATTGCCGATGTCCGCAACGATCCGCGCATTCCGCAGGCGGCCTATGCGCCGACGTTCGTTCGCAGCCTTGCCATAGCACCGATCGGCCGGCCCGAAGCCATCGCGGCGCTCGGTGCCTATTGGTCGAAACCGGAGCCGCCGGACGCGGCCAGCGTGGCGCGCCTGGAAAGCCTTGCCGCGCTGGCCGGGATTGCGGTCGAGAACGCGCGGCTGCTCGATCGTAACCGGGAAGACGCCCGCCTCAAGGCCATCATGCTGGCGGCGGGGCGAATGGGCACCTGGTCGTTCGATGTCGTTTCGGGCACGCTCGATGCTTCCGAAACCTGCCGCAAGAATTTCGGACGCGATCCCGCCCTGCCATTCACGTACGAGGACCTCCATGCCTCGATCCACCCTGACGACAGCGCCTGGGTCAATGCCGCCATCGGCACGAGCCTGCAGACGGGCTGCGATTACGATGTCGAATACCGGGTCCTGACGCAGTCCGGCGAGACCCGCTGGATCGGCGTCCGGGGGCAGCCCGCGTTCCGGCCGGACGGCTCTCCCATCGGCCTGTCCGGCGTGTCGATCGACATCACCGAGCGCAAGCGCATGGAAGAAGCGCTGAAGACTTCGGCCGCCACGCTGGAGCACCTTGTCGAGGAGCGCACGCGGGAACTCGTCCGGACGCAGGAAGCCCTTCGCCAATCGCAGAAACTGGAAGCGATGGGGCAGCTGACCGGCGGCGTCGCGCATGACTTCAACAATCTGCTGACGCCGATCATCGGCAGCCTCGACATGCTGCATCGCCGGAAAGTCGGCGGCGAGCGCGAGCAGCGCCTGATCAATGGCGCCTTGCAGTCGGCGGACAAGGCCCGAACCCTCGTCCAACGCCTGCTGGCCTTCGCCCGGCGCCAGCCGTTGAAGCCCGAGCCGGTGGACATGACCGCGCTGATCATCGGGATGTCCGAGCTGATCGGCACGACGATGGGCCCGCAGATCCAGCTAAGGCTCGATCTGGCTGCGGATCTGCCGATGGCGAACGCCGATCCCCATCAGGTCGAGATGGCCTTGCTGAACCTGTCGGTCAACGCGCGCGATGCGATGCCGCAGGGGGGCGGGCTGGTCATCACTGCGCAGCTTTGCGATTCCGCGCAATCCGTGGCCGCGGGCATGGACGGGGCTGCCTATGTGGTGATCCGCGTCTCGGATTCGGGTCATGGCATGGACGAAGAGACCCAGCAGCGCGCGATCGAGCCGTTCTTCTCCACCAAGGGCGTAGGACAGGGAACCGGGCTGGGCCTGTCCATGGCGCATGGATTGGCGCGGCAATTGGGAGGCGCCCTCACGATCGACAGCGCGCTCGGCACCGGCACGACGATCGCGCTCTGGTTTCCGGCGACCTCGGCGCCGCAAGCGCCTCTCGATGCGGTGCCCGTGCGGCAGGTCCGCGCTGCCGGCGTCGCGCTTCTCGTCGACGATGAGGACCTGGTCAGGGCGAGCACGGCCGATATGCTCGTCGATCTCGGTTTCGAGGTCGTCGAGGCCGGTTCCGGGGCCGAAGCCCTGGCGCTCGTGCAAACGGACGCGCGGATATGCGTCATGGTGACCGATCACCTGATGCCGGCGATGACCGGCGTCGAACTGGCAAGAGCATGCCTGGCACTCAGACCCCTGATGCCGGTGCTGATTACCTCCGGCTACTCCGATGCGGTGGGCCTTGCATCGGATCTGCCGCGGCTGGAAAAGCCTTTCCGGCAGGCCGAACTCTCCGAAGCGCTGGAAAAGATCATGCCGGCCATCGAAGCCGAACCGATCGCCTTCACCCTGATCGAGCCTCCCCCGGCCGAGTGATGGTTCGTTTCCGCGGGCGGCTCGGCAGGGCGCTCCGGTCCGCGCACCATGCTGCACCTACCCGCTTTCATCGATGGCGGCGCGAAGGGTGTCTTCGACACGCTGACTGTCGGATTGCGCGACGTTGAAGCGGAGATAGGGCGCGGCCGACTGGGATACGCTGAAGACGTTCCCCGGCGCCAGCACCACGCCCTTGCTCAGGCATCGGTTTGCAATGTCCGCCGAATCCAGCCCGTCTGGAAGCCGGCACCAGAGATAGAAGCCGCCTCGCGGCATGGTCCAAGGCGTGATCCCAAGTCTGTCCAGCCGCGTCGCCGTCCGGTCCATGGACACGGCCAGCCGCTGGCGAAGTTCGCTCATGTGCTTGCGATAGCTGCCGCCGGCCAGCACGCTGGCAATCAGTTCCGTCGCCACGGGGCTGGGGCCGCCGAAACTCGTCGCGACCTGAAGGTCGATCAACCCCTCGATCCAGTCCGCCCGCGCCGCAATGTAGCCGCAGCGGACCGACCCTGACAGCGTCTTGGAGAAGCTGCCAATTCGAATGACGCGGTCGAAACCGTCCAGCACGGCCAGCCTCGCCGAGGCAGAGGGCTCGAAATCGGTGAAGATGTCATCCTCGACCACGATCAGATCGTGCGCGGCCGCAGCGCTCAGAAGTCGGTGTGCCGTCTGCGGCGACATGGTCGCCCCGGTCGGGTTATGGAGGGTTGAATTGGTGATGTAGAGGCGGGGCTTGTACGCCTTCAGCGCGGCCTCGAACGCGGCCGTATCGGGGCCTGTATGGGTGTAGGGAACCCCCACCAGCTCGACCCGATGTGCGCGCAGCAAAGCCTGGAAATTGAAGTAGCCGGGGTCGTCCACCAGCACGGTGTCGCCCGGCCGCAGCAGAAAGCGGCAGATCAGATCGATGGCCTGCGTTCCCGAGCCGGTAAGCAGCAGTTGATCGGCGCCGGCTTCGATCCCCTCATCGGCGAAGCGGCCGAGAAGCAGCCGCCGAAGCGCCAGCGATCCTCGCGTGCCGCCATAGTCCGTCAGAATGGAGGCCTGCCCGCGGGCGAGGCTGCGCAGCCCCTTGCGCAAGGCCTCGTTCGGCATCCAGTCGGCGGGGAGCCATCCGCAACCGGGCTTTGCCATGGTGTCATCGGCGTCCAGCGATTGCCGCGATACCCAGAAAGGATCGACGGCGCGATCGCGGCGCGGCCCGAGTTCGCCGATGGCGAGCGGCGGCATGTTCGATCCGGTGACGTAGAAGCCGGACCCCCGCTTGGCCCGGATCACGCCTTCGGCGGCGAGACGGTCGTATGCCTCCACGACCGTCGAAGGCGAAACGCCCATGGTGTCGGCAAAGCTGCGCACCGAGGGCAGGCGGTCGCCCGGGCCGAGCACCCGGCTCGCTATCCGCGTTCGAATGGCGTCCATCAGCCCTCGGGTCCGTGATCCTGCAAGCTGTCGTTCGATCGTATCGGACATTTGTATGGGCACCTTCAGGCATACAATTATGCCATTTTGTAAGGTTCTGTTCCTGTTTGAGCCAGCGAATTCGTTCTACCCGGATCGCGAAAGCGAGGGATCTATGGAACGCAGTACCGCCGGTTGGGGCAGTGGCCTTCTGGGCGTTATCATCTTCAGCGGTTCGCTGCCGGCCACGCGGGTGGCCGTATCGGATATGAGTCCCCTGTTCGTGACATCGGCGCGCGCGGTCATCGCCGCGCTGCTGGGCGCGTTCTTCCTGGTCGTCCTTCGTCAAAGCAGGCCCGCGCGGGAGGACGTGCCATCTCTCGCCATCGTCGCGACCGGGGTGGTCGCCGGCTTTCCGCTGCTGACGGGCCTGGCTCTCCAGCACATAACCGCCGCGCATTCCGTCGTCTTCGTCGGCATGTTGCCGCTTTCGACGGCGATCTTCGGCGTCCTTCGCGGCGGCGAACGGCCCAAGCCCGCCTTCTGGCTATTCTCCACGATGGGCGGGGCGGCGATAGCCGGTTTCGCGCTTCGCAGCGGTGGAGGCGGGTCCGGAACCGGTGACTTGCTGATGGTGGCCGCGATCGTGCTGTGCGGCCTGGGGTATGCGGAAGGGGCAAGGCTGGCGCGGCGGCTGGGCGGCTGGCAGGTCATCAGTTGGGCGCTGCTGATCGCGCTGCCGATCATGGCTCTCGTCGCTGTCGCGGCAAGGCCGGCCAGTTGGTCCGGGATCGGCTTCAGCGCCTGGCTTGGCTTCGGTTATGTCGCTGTCTTCTCCATGATGCTGGGCTTCGTATTCTGGTATCGCGGGCTGGCGCTGGGTGGAATTGCAGGCGTCGGCCAACTTCAACTGCTCCAACCGTTCCTGGGTCTGGTCCTTGCAGGCGTGGTTCTGGGAGAGATGGTGGGCTGGCCAATGATTGCCTCCGCTGCGTTCGTCATTCTCTGTGTAGCCGGCGCAAAGCGGTTCGCCTGATTTCGATCGGGCTCTGGCCGGAGGGCCGTGACCTTGGCGATGCGAGCAGCGTCCCGGCTTGAACCGAACCCGGATTGCTAGACGACCGGCGCTGCGTCATCCGGTCATTGCCCTCCGAAGGGCGCCTCTCACCTTGCCGGGGGGCACTCCACCCGCGTCAAGATGTAATCCGCGAAGGGCTGCTCGGCCTTCCTGGCTTCAAGCGCGACGATGCGCCAGTGGATGCGATCCGCCTGAACCTCCCAATGGTTCACGAATTGCGCATCCGCATAGGCATAAGTGATGTCGAAGCCGCCGACCTTGCTGGTGCCGGTTCCGGTCGACGTCATGGCGCCCCCGAAGCTGTCGGCCCAATAGCCCGTGATGTCGTCCCTGCTGCCGGGCAGCACCATCGTGCCGCCAAAAACGAGATGTGCAGCGTAGCGGTCGGCGGTATCGTCCTTGGCCGTGCTTTCCGTGTCGACGGAGAACATGGCGCCAAGGAGGATCGAGCGTCCCTCCAGCGTGGTCTTGACGGGTTTTCCCATGACTTCGCCGGTGCCAGCCCAGCAACCGGAAAGCGCCGTTACAGAGGGCGGCGCAGCAGGATTTCCAGGTTCGCCCGCCTGGGCAGGGCCTGTGGCGAGCGCCAGAGACGCGCCGATTGCGATCCAAAGTTGATGCACGATTTCCCCCCGAAATGCCGGTCCGCTGCCTGACCGAGCGCGGCCCATCCTGCAAATGGAAAGACGAATCGTGAGCCGATTCAAGGCGCCGGGAAAAGTCGCCACCGGCCGGTCGGCATGGCTTCAGGAAACCTACACAAGGTAGAGCGCATCCTTCCGCTGCATCAGTTTCAGGCCGAACAGGGCGCCGATCAGTTCGAGCGACTGGCGCGGGTTGTCCAGGCGGAAGCGGCCGCTGAACGTGAGGCTGGCGAATTTCGGATCGGCGATCCGCACGGGCGCGGGGCTGTAGCGGGCCAGGCGCTGGACGGCGAAGCCCAGCGGCATGGCGTCGGCGTCCAGCCAGTCGCTCTGCCAGTCGGGATGCGTGGCGGGATCGAACGAGCCGGTCGAGAAGGAGGTGCCGTGCACAAGGGCCCAGCGGTCGGCGGGCACGACGCGGGCGGCCTGGCCCGCCACGTCAAGGCGCACGCGGCCGGAAAAGACGCGCAGTTCGCTGGCTTCGGCCAGATGATCGACGCTGAAGCTGGTGCCCAGCGCGACCATGCCGGCATGCGGCGTGCGGACTTCGAAAGGCCGCAAGGGATCGTGGCGAACGTCGAAGCGCGCGGCGCCTTGTTCCAGGCGGACATGGCGGCGCCCTTCCGAGAAATCGACCGCCACCTGCGATGCCGCGTCCAGCAGCAGGCCGGACCCGTCGGGCAGCTGGAAGCGCCGCCGCTCGCCTGTGCGGGTGGCAAAGCGCAGGTTGGAGGACGTTTCCGCTGCCTGCTCTCTCGCGAACCAGAGACCAGCGAAGGGCAGGGCAAGGGCACCGGCAAGTCCGGCCGCAATGGCCTGACGTCGGCCGACCAGCGGTCCGCGCCGATCGGAGCGGCCGTGTCGGCGCGTTCCCGCGCCCGAACGCAGTTGCTGCAGCGGCGGCAAGTCCTGAGTAGGGGTATCTTCGGCATCAAGCGCATCGATCAATGCGGGATCGCCCAGCAGCCGGCGCATCCGGGCAAAGGCGGCGGCATTCTTCGGCGTTTCTCCCAGCCAGCGCGCCAGTTCACGGCGCTCGTCGGCGGTCAATTCATCGAAGCGGTCGGCCCAGTCGGCGGCGAGTTCGAGCGTGGTCAGCTTGTCATCCATTGTTTTTGTGCCCCTCTCCGGCCGTGTCCAGATCGCCCTCCAAGGCTTGCGTCAGGTCCGCCATGGCGCGCACGAGGTGCTTCTTCACGGCCTCCAGGTTCAGCCCGAGTTCCGAGGCGATCTCCTGCCGGGATTTTCCATCGACATGGCGCAGGCGGAAGACCCTGCGCCGCATCGGGGTCAACCGGGCAAGCGCGGCTTCGAAGCGGGCGAAACGCTCCCGGTAGTCCAGCACCTCGTCCGCCAGCGGCATGTCGCAGACGAGTTCCAGCAGGTCGAGTTCGCCGCCCGGCCGGTTTGCCCGGCCGCTCTTGCGCACATCGGCGAGGATCACCGAATCCGCCACGCGAAAGGCATAGGCCAGCGGATGTTCGATGGCCTGCCGCTGTTCCTGTTCCATCACCCGGGCAAGGGTTTCCTGCACAACGTCCTCCACACCGTCGGGATCGCGCATGCGCTTGCGCACATAGCTTTTCAACCGGCCTACCCCGGCCAGCAGCGGGCTGGTGGCATTGCTCATGAACATGCGCGGCATCCCGGTCGAAAGAAGCGCGGCAGAGAAAAACCGCCGCGCTCGAAGTGTAGAGGCATGAGAGTGCCCGGCGGGGACAGGAGCGATTTTTCCGTCATCAGAACGTGCAGCGCATGCCAAGCGAGAAGACCCGGCCGGAGCGGGTCCGCGCCAGCAGGCGTTTGGCCTCCCGGTCGGTATATTGCGTGATCGGCGCGTCAGTGAGGTTGCGAGCCTCGAACATGGCCTGCAGGTTCCCCGTGAGCTTGGCGTGAGCCGCGAAATCCAGCGTCATCGCGCCCTCGATCCATTCGCCGATGTTGCCGTTGTTGCCGATGTCGATGCGATAGGTGCCGCGCCATGCCGCTGCCACGCGGGCGTCCCAGGTCCGGCCGGTGTAGTAGAGCGTGGCATTGCCCGACCAGCGCGAGAGGTCGATCAACGGCAGCTCCAACGCGGTTCCGTCGTAGATCACCTCGCTGTGGCCCGCGGCATATGTCAGGTTGGCCTGGAGACCCAGCCGGTCGAAGGGCGCGGGCAGGAAGCGCAAGTCGCGCTGGACCGCCGCTTCGGCGCCGACGATGGAGGCGCCCTGGCCGTTCAGGGGCCGCACCACGTTGTAGAGTGCCGATCCGTCCAGCCCGTCATAGAGGAAGGACAGCGGCAGCCCGGTCTCGGCATAAGCCATGACCGTGGTTTCGGAAGTGATGAAGGACGCCATGCGCTTGTAGAACAGGCCGAGCGAGGCATAGCCATCGTGCCCCATGTAGCGTTCCAGCGAGAGATCCAGCGCAGTCGCCGCGAAAGGCTTGAGTGCGGGGTTGCCTGTCTCGACCGTGCCGCCGAACGGGGTCGAGTTGACCGACGCAGCGGCGCGCACGTCGGCGACGTCGGGTTGGTTCAGGTTGCGGCTGGCGGAAAGGCGCAGGCGCACGTCGGGGGCGAGGTCAAGCCTCGCCTGGAGCGAGGGCAGCCACGCCGAATGGCGGCTGCGCTGCCCTACGGCGATCAGCGTCGTATCGTCACTCGCTTCGCCCGAGGACAGGGTGTCCATCCGCAGGTACTGAAGGCCGAGTTCTGCCTCCACCGGGACCGTGCCCAGCGCGAAGTCGAACTGACCGAGGGCGAAGACGGCGTAACCATTCTCACGCACGCGGTAGGCCGTGCCGGGAAGGTTGGAGGTGGCGGTGAGGTCGCGCGCCTGGCCGAGCGCCGCGAAAGTGGCGTCAAGATCGGCGACGACGTAGCGCGCGAGAGAGCGCGCGTGGATCAGGGCGGTGGCGGCCTGTTCGGCCTCGCCGCGATAATCGGCGGTAACGCGGCGTTCGTAGCCGCTATTGCCGAAAAACCGGTAACTGCCGCCCATACGCAGTTCGACATGCGCGCCGAGCCGCCGAACCAGTTCGACCCGGGCGGTTGCATTCTGGTTGAGGATGGCATCCTCGCGCACATCGGCACGCATGAGATTCCAGTTCTCCGCCTCGGCAATGTCGAAGCCATAAGCATTTCGCGGATGTGCGCCGGTGGCGACATAGGCGAAATCCTGGCCCGGGGCTTCCAGGAACACCTTGTCGAACACCGGTTCCTCGAAGTCCGATCGGGCATAGCCGGCGCGAACCTCGATGCGGGTCGAAGCGCCGAGCGGGCGCTGCAGGGAAAGCACGGCCTGGTTGAAATCGGTGTGATCCTCGGTGATCTTGCGCTCGGTCCGCATATCGATGCCGCTGAAATCCGCTGCGACCATCGTGTTGCCGACGATCTTCACCGAATCGAGCACTTGCGTTCCGTCCACGGTGCCGCTTGTGAGGCCATTGGTGCCGGCCGCCGCCAGCGAATATTCGCCGCGGTGGTTGGACAGGCGCGCGTGGATCAGGTCGAGCGTGACATGCAGGCCATCGTCGCTCTCATGCTCCAGCGATCCGACCAGGTTCAGGCGGTCGAAACGGTTGGTCCATGTCGAGTAGGTCTGGCCCCGCGACATGTAGACGGGATCGCCGTCGCCGGTCAGTCGCGCCCGGTCTGCGGCGCCGACCCCGGGGCCGATGTTCGCCGTTCCGAACGTCACGGGCACCCAGTCCCAGTTGCGATAGCCGTATTCGGTCACTGCGTTGCGGCTGTAGGAGACGGCGAACAGCGCGCCCCAATGGTCGCCCCGGCGAGAGATTTCGGCCGTGATCTGCGGGGTGACGTCGCCATCGTTCCCCGATGTGCGGCCCTGGACCGAAAGCAGGGTTACATCGCCCGGCCGGTCGAACGGTCGCAACGTGTGGAGCGCGACGGTACCGCCGATGCCTCCGGCGTCGAGATCGGCGGACCAGGTCTTGCGCACTTCCACCCCGGAAAACAGCCCGGCATCGAAAACCGAATAGTCGAAGCGCCGTTGGCGGCTGGCGGAGCCGCGATTGTCCATGCCGGAAGCGGTCGTTGCCAGCGCTTCGATCCCGTTCAGCGTGGTGCGGGTGAACAGCGGGCCCAGCCCGCGCAGCGAGATCTGCCGCCCTTCGCCGTTGTCCCGGCTGATGGCGATGCCCGGCAGGCGCTGCAGGGCATCGGCGGCGTTGTGATCGGGAAAGGCGGCAATGTCCTCCGCGCGCGTCACTTCCAGGGTGGAGCGGGCGGCGCGTTTGACGGCGACGGCCTGGCGCAGGCTTTCGCGGTAGCCGGTGACGACGATCGGTTCTGCGGGAGGTTCCTGCACGACCAGCTGGCCTGGACCCGGCAGGGGCACGGTGATCGGCATGGGCGCGGGCGCGGGGGTCACCAGATAGCCGCCCGGCACTTGCCTGACCGTGACGGGAAGCCTGTCGGTCACTTGCCGGATCGCCTCGTCCACCCCGAAGCGCCCCCGCACCGGGTGCGTGGTGCGCAGGTCGGCGGCTACCGAGGTGACGATCTGCACGCCGGAGCGGCGCGAAATCTCCGCCAGGGCGTCGGCAAGGCGCAGCACCGGGACGTGGAGCGAAACTTGTGCTTCGCGCGCCTCGGCGGCCACCGGGACGATGGCAAGCACGAGGCATGAGGCAGCAAGGCGGCGCGACCGGGCACCGGGGAGGAGCGAAGACACGGGGAGCGCCCTTTCGAGGGCGCGCCTAGCGCGGCCAGATGACAGTCATGTGAAATGGATGTGACTGAAAACCGGGAAGCGAAGCCCGATGAAAGCCGGCCCGGACGCGGCGGCGTCCGGGCCGGAAACGACAGGCAGTTCCGGGTGAGCGGCCTGCCTGCCGGGTGGGCTGTTACAAGGGCATAGGCGATCAGAATTCGAAGCGCACGCCGCCCATGATCGTGGTGCCCGAACGGGTGTTGACGTAGAGGCGCTTGGTGCTGTCCGAGTATTGCCTCTCGTGCTGGTTGGTGAGGTTGATCGCGTCGAGCGTGAGCTGGACGCCCTCCATTACCTTGTAGTGGGCCGAGGCATCGACATAGATCGTCGCGGCATAGCCGGAGAGATCCTGGTCCAGGCCCAGCGTGCTGGTGATCGGCGCCGCGCTGTAGACGTAGCTGCTGCGATAGTTGGCCGATCCGCGAATGTCGAACTTGGCATCCTGGTAGTAGAGCGTGATATTGCCGTTGTACTTGCTTAGACCTTCCAGCGTGGTGTTGGCGCCGCCGGTGTACATCGTCGAATAGTCGTACTTCGAATTGACGTAGGTGAAGTTCACCGCCGTACCGAAGTGGTCGAAGGGCGCGGGCAGGAACGTGAAGTCGGTCTGCGCGGCCAGTTCCAGGCCCCAGAGGTCGGTCTTGCCCAGGTTCACCGGGCGCGAGAACGAGGTGACGACGGTGCTGCCCGTCACGCCCGAGACGAGGTCGGTCGAAAGTCCGGTCTCGCTGTAGGGCACGTCGTTGACGGTCTGGGTGGTGATGAAACCGTCCAGCGTCTTGTAGAACAGCGCCGCGCTGACCGATCCGACTTTGCCGAAGTAATATTCGAGCGAAAGGTCGAGGTCGGTGGACTTGTAGGGCTTCAGCGCCGGGTTGCCGACCGAGACGGACAGTTCGCCGTTGTCACCCACGGAAACGGTGCCATTGACCGCCAGCGAGCCGAGCGAAGGCCGGTTGATGTTGCGCGCGGCGGAGGCACGGACCACGAGGTTCTCCGTCGCGTCGAAGATCAGGTTCATGGCGGGCAGGAAGCCCTGGTAGCTCGATGAGACGGCGATCGGGGTATCGGTTCCGCCCACCGTGCCGATGCCCGCGGAAAGGATGTCGGTGTGGTAGTAACGGCCGCCGACATTGCCGCGGAACGGCAGGCTTCCGAGCATGTGGTTCCAGTCATACTGGACATAGCCGGCAGCAGTACGCTCTTCCACCGCAAAGACGCTGTTCCTGGTCGTCAGATAGTCGCTACGGTCGATGCCGAGCACGTCGAGCGCCTTGTCGTAATCGACGATCACCCAGTCCTGGCCCTTGTAACCGGTATAGACCTTCGAATAATCGCTGATATCGGCGCTGACGGTGCCGTTCTTGAATGCGGTCAGCAGCGCGTCGTTGTACGTGCGCTTGTAGCCCGAGTTCTTGAAGCGCCGCCATTCCCCGCCAATCGAGATCTTGTCGTCCGGGGTGATCTCATAGGCCAGCGCGCCCTTGACGTTGTCGAAGGCGGTGTCCTGGAAGCTCTGGTTCATGTCGATTTCGTGCGCGTGGTAATTCGCCGCGTCGCCCGTGTCCCAGCCATAAGTGTTGACCAGCGAGTAGTTGCCGCCGTGATAGTCGGAGATCACGTCGCCATAGGCTTCGGTATAGAAGTGGTCGTCCACCGGCATGTCGTAGCTGGAGCGCTCGATGCCGCCCAGGAACGTGGCTTTCAGGCCGGGCACGATCTCGGCATCGCCGCTGAGGACAAGCTGCTTGAAGGTGTTGGTGGTCTTCTGGATGCGCGTTTCCGTGGCCGTCTGGGCGCCGGACACATCGAGGTAGGTCACCTCGTTCTGCTCGTTCCATTCGATGTCGTTGATGGTGGAATTGGGGTAGGTCACGCTGGCGAAAGTCTGACTACCGCCGAGCCAGGTCGAACCGCCGCCGCCGCGCGAGGCGAGGTGGGTTTCGAAACGGTCGGCCTTGTACTTGCCGTAGAGGCCGTCCAGCGTCAGGTGGACGGTGTCGGCCGGGTTCCACTGCGCCGACGCGGTCACGCCAAGGCGGTCCTGCGTGCTGTCCCAGACCGACTGGCGGTTGCCGCGCGCGAAGCGCAGTTCGCCGGAATTGATCTTGTCCTGCTCCTCCTGCGTCAGGGCCGAAATGTCCGAGCCGTTGGCCTTGTTCAGGCGCCAGCGATACGTGTCGACGCCGGTTTCGCGGGTCTGGCGGTGGCTATAGGCGGCCGAGACGAGGATGCCGAAATCGCCCCAGTTCTTGGAGACGAGGCCGGTGAGGCGCGGCTGGAAGTCCTTGGTCAGCGTATTGGTGCCGCCCGAGGCGGAGAAGGCGACCTTGGTGCCCGAATAATCGAACGGACGCGCGGTAAAGAGACCCACGGTGCCGGCCAGCCCGCCTTCGGTCTGCTCGGCCGAGAACGACTTGCGCACATCCACGCGGTTGAAGAGTTCGGCGGCGAAGATGTTGAAGTCGAACGCGCGGTCACGGGTGCCCTGGCCGCGGCTGTCCTGCGGGGAGTCGACGTTGCCCAGCACTTCCATGCCGTTCAGCTGGACGCGGGTGAAGTCCGGTCCCAGGCCGCGCAGGCTGACGCGGCGGCCTTCGCCGGCTTCGCGGTTGATGGCGACGCCCGGCAGGCGCTGGAGCGCTTCGGCGAGGTTGAGGTCCGGGAAAGCGGCGATGTCGTCGGCGACGATCGAGTCCTGGATGATCGTGGCATTGCGCTTCACGTCGCGGGCACCCTGGAGGCTGGCGCGGAAGCCGGTGACGACGATGCTGCCATCGTCCTGCGTGGGAGCGGTCGCCCCCGTCTCAGCCTCCGCCAACGCGGGCTGCGCCGCGAAGGCGAGAGCTGTCGATACCAGCCAGAGACTGCGCCTGTTCCACATTGTCGTTTCCCTCATCTTCCATTGGTCGAAACCGCGGCCCGGATCGGGTCCGCAATCGAGGGTGAAGAGAGGTATGGGATGAAGACGGGGACAAAAGAATTTTGTGAACGTTCAAAGACTATTTATGACATTTCTATGAAATTAATAAAGGTTTGATGTTGGTCGGGTGCGACAGTTGAAAAAATAAATAGATGTTTCGGGGCGCGTAGATTAGTTAGCGGTAATTGCTTGAAAATATACTGTGAAAAACCGCGTATCGGCGGAAACGAGCTTGCCAAGAGATGGCTGAGAACTTTCCACTTCACATGAGCAGCTGGCGCCAATAAATGCCGACAGAACTGGCTCTCGGGTGATCGAGGAGCGCCCCCTGCCATCGGCAGATTCTGTCCGCCGAGCATCACACTCCATTGCCCGCTTCCGCGATTGTGTCCGATAGGGCGCCCAGCCTACATAGCGCCGGCGTTGCCGGCCCATGCGGTGCCGGGACTGCAGGAAAACGGAGATCGCTCGAATGCTCGCGAAAAGGCTCGCGCTGATGTTCGTCATGTTTGCGCTGTTGATGCCCGCCGCGGCCACGCCCGTTCTTGCGCAATCGGAGCCTCTGGCTGCGCTTTCGCAGGACCTTGCGGCGGCAGAGAGCGACATCCGGTCGGTCGACAGGTCGATGGACGCGCGCATGAGCGACAGCGATCAGAAGCTGGCCTGGGCCAAGGTTCTGGCCGCCAAGTCTTCGGCTACCGATACGAGCGCCAAGCTCCAGGAACAGATCACGCTGCTCGATGCCAAGCTCGAGGGGCTGGGGCCGCAGCCGAGCAGCGGAGAGGCCCCTGACATCCAGCGGCAGCGAGCGAGCCTGGCAAAACAGCGCTCTGCCATCGACTCCGCGATCAAGCGCGGGAACCTGCTCGCCGTCGAGGCGCAGCAGCTTGCCGATGAGATTTCGGAGAGCCAGGCCCAGGAACTGGGCGAAAAGCTGTCTACACGTTCGCCTTCTCCGCTGGCGCCCGGTTTCTGGAGTGCGCTCGCTCACGCCTGGCCGCGCGACAGCAGGCGCGCCGCGATGTTCGTCCAGCAGGGACGGTCCCAGCTTGCCTACAGTTTCGATCACGGTACGCCCTGGCTCGCGCTGCTCGGCCTGATCGTGGGATTCGTCATCCTGGTTCCGCTGCGTTCGTTCGTGCGAAGCGCCGGGCGAAAGATGCTCACCGAAGGTTTCCCGGCACGCTCGGTCCGCCGTTCGGCCAATGCCTTGTGGCGGGTGCTGGTCGGCACGCTGGCGCCGCTGCTGGCGGGGCTCGCCTTCGTTCAGGGGCTGCGCTGGGCATCCATGGTTCCGCCGAGCTGGAATGCGCTGCTGGGCACTTTCGTTGCCGCAGCGGCGTTCTCTGGCTTCACCATGTCGGTCCTGGGCGCGCTGCTCATGCGCAGTCAGCCCTCATGGAGAATAGCGCGGCTGAGCGATCAGGCCGCTTCTCGGCTGCGGCCCTATACCATCGTGCTCGGGTGTCTTGCCTTTTGCGCGATCATGTCGAACGCGCTCAATCTGACGCTGGGTACGAGCGCGACGGCCACGGCCTGTACCCAGGCCATTCTCGCGCTCTGCCATATCCTCCTGATCGGGGCGAGCCTGGTCACGCTCGGCCGGCTTCGCTCCGCGCAGGCCAGCGAGGGGAGCGGGCAGGTCGCTGCCGGGCTGGGCCTTGTCAATCTGCTGGCCTGGGTGGCGGTTGGGGGCGCTTTCCTGGCCCTGCTCACCGGCTATTTCGGGTTCAGTCTGTTCGTGCTGCAGATGATCGCCTGGGCGGTCGTGCTGGGCGCCGGCGTCTACCTGCTGATGGCAGCGATCGACGATGTCGCCTCGACGGTGTTCGACCGTTCGAGTCCCTTCGGGGATGCACTGGTTCGCAGCCTGGGCCTGCGCGGCAGTGCGATCGACCAGTTCGGCGTCCTGCTGTCAGGAATCCTGCGCGTCACGGTGGTGATCCTGGCACTCGGGATGCTGCTCTCGCCGTTCGGTGCGGGCAATGTCGACAGCCTGTTCGGGCGCCTTGGCCTTCTTGCACAAGGTTTCGAAGTCGGCGGCGTCAGCGTTTCGCCCGGTGCGCTGGTGCGCGGAGGGCTGGTCCTGTTCGTCGGGCTGGCGCTTGTCAGGGCCTTCATGCGCTGGCTCGATCACCGATACCTGCCCGCCACGGATCTGGACGGAAGCGGGCGCAATTCGGTCAGCCTCGTCGCGCGCTATGTCGGCGTGGCTCTCGCGGTAATCTGGGGGCTGGCTTCGCTCGGGATCGGTGTCGAACGTATTGCGATATTGCTTTCGGCGCTCTCGGTCGGGATCGGTTTCGGCCTTCAGGCGATCACGCAGAATTTCGTGTCGGGCCTCATCCTGCTTGCCGAGCGGCCCATAAAGATCGGCGATCTCGTCCGCGTCGGCACCGACGAGGGCGACGTCAAGCGGATCAGCGTCCGGTCGACCGAAATCGAACTGGCCGATCATTCCACCCTGATCGTGCCGAATTCCGAGCTGATCACGAAAACGGTCCTCAACAAGACACTGGCCAGCCCACTGGGCCGTTTGCAGATCCAGTTCTCCGTACCGATCGACGTCGACGCAGACGCAGTTCGCAAGATCGTGCTGGAAACTTACGCGGCCGAGGAAAGCGTGCTCAGCGAGCCCGCGCCTTCCGTGTTCATCGATTCCATTGCCGATGGGCGGATATTCTTCAACAGTTTCGCCCACGTAGCCACGCCCCGCGCGGCCTACGGAGCGCGTAGCAATTCGTTCGCCACTCTCCTCCGCCGGTTCCGCCAGGACGGAATCGCGATCGGCACGGTCCCGCAGCGGCTCGAACTGGTAGGGGCCTTGCCCGGTGACAGAGATAGCTGACCGGCGGCGGGCAACGCGGACCTTTCGGGCGCCGCGCGATCGGCGCTACCTGCCAGGGCATGTGATCCGAAAATGCGCTCCGCGCTCCGAAGGGATGAGCTCCAGTTCGCCGCCGTACGCCTGGAGCAACGAACGCGCGATCGGCAGACCCAGTCCAGTGCCGCCCAGTTCGCGCTTGCTGGTGAAGAAAGGCGCGAAGATGCGCAGATGGTCCGCCTCGGGAATGCCCGGCCCGTCATCGACGAGATCGATATGGACTACGCCAGGCGCCGGGTGAAGGGCGATATCGAGGCGCCTCGCGCCTGCTTGCCGCGCATTTTCGGCCAGCGTGGTCAGCACGGTTTCCAGGGCATCGCCGTCGATGAAGGCATGGGTTCCATGCTCAGGCAGGTCCACGGCAATTGCGAAGTCTTCGGCCGAGAGTGCATCGGCCACCGCCATCAGCACGGCTCCGGGGCGGACCGCCGCATCGGCGGCACCTATCAGCACATCGGCGCGGGCGAGTTCCATCAACCTGCCGACCAGGCGGGACAGGCGCCGGGCATCGGCGGCCATGTTGGCCAGGAACCGTTCGCTCTCCGCGGGTGACATCTGGGCTCCGTGATCCTGCAGCAGCTCGATGGCGCCGGAAATCCCGGCGAGCGGCGTCTTGAATTCGTGGCTCAGCGAGGAGGAGAAATCGCGCAGATAGCGGGAGCGTTTTTCAATCGCGTCTGCCATTTGCTCGAAATCTTCGTAGAGCGCCCGGATCTCGATGACTTGCAGGGTGGGTTGCGGCGCGGATATGCGCGCACCGGAAGCGAGGGCGCGGGTGGCGCGGCTCAATCCTTCGATCGGGCGCACGATGGCGCGGGAAAGCACGGCCGAGAGCATCAGCAGCATAGCGAAGATCGCCGCAACGCCCAGGGCGATCTTGCCCGATCCTCATAGATGCCCAGTGCCAGCGCGCGCGGCGAGCGCGACAGCAGCAGCACACCCGCGACTTTGCCGTCAATCACGATAGGGCGTGCATGGTGAAGGCGGATGTTCGCGGCGCGGCTCAGCCAGTCGAGCGCATGATGGGCCGGGTGGCCCTCGTTCTCGCGCAGGGTGGTGGCTGGCATACCGGCGAGTGCGGCGCGGACTTCAGGCAGGGCCGCGAGGCTGCCGCCCGCCTCCCGGCCGTTGAGCAGGATGCCTTTCCGATCCAGGATCAGGATGGAGGCGAGAGTGGTGATCTTGGTTTGCTGGAAGGCGGGCATCATCCGCCATGCCAGCGCCATCGCGGCGGGATCGGGCTGGCTCGCGGCGGGTTGGGCATGGGGGCGGGGCGCCAGGATCGGCGAGGAGCGCAAGTCCACTTCCGTCACGCGGTCATGATAGCGCTCTGGCGGGGCGGGCGGCGGGCCCGGGCGCACACCGGGCAGGGCGATGGCGCTGCCGACGACTGCGGCGCTGGCGGCAAGCGCGGCGCCTTGGGCGACCAGTTCCGCTTCGGTTCGTCGCACCAGGGCGTTTTCGTAGATCCGCAGGAAGATTGCCCCGAAGCCCGGCAGCGCGGCGACGAACACCATCGTTCCCAGCAGGATGGTGCGCAGACGCAGGATCGGCCAGTGCCGGACGACGGTGGCCCGGATTTGATCCCAGAGCTTGTCGATCATCCCTGCGCCGTCGCGCCGGTGCAGGTCCCGAGGCGGTAGCCGATCCCCGCGCGGGTCTCGATCAGGTCGCTGCCGCCCGCTTCGGCAAATTTGCGGCGCAAGTTGCGGACATGGCTGTCGATCGTGCGATCAGTGAGCGCGAAGCCCGGGCCGCGGAGGCGGTCGATAATCTGGTCGCGCGAGAAGATGCGGGTGGGCCCGGCCAGCAAGGTGCGCAGGATGGTGAACTCGGTCACGGTAAGGCCGATCTCGTGGCCGTGCCACTGCGCGGTCCAGCTCTCTGGATCGAGACTGAGCAGACCGTGACGCAGCACTGTGACCGTGTCGGCCGGGCTTGCCGAGGATCCGCTCCGCGAGCCGGTGCGGCGAAGGATCGCCATCGATCGGGCCACGACTTCGCGCGGGGAGAACGGCTTCACCACATAGTCGTCGCCGCCCAGTTCGATGCCCAGCACACGGTCGATCTCGTCATCGCGCGAGGACAGGAAGAATATCGGCACCTCGCTCGTGGCGCGTAGGCGGCGGCAGACTTCAAGACCGTCCATGCGCGGCATATTGATGTCAAGGATCACCAGATCGGGGGCGTGGCGTTCGACTTGCGCCAGCGCTTCCTCTCCGTCCCCGGCTTCGAGCGTGCCGAAACCGGCCTTGCCGAAGGCGAAGACGAGCAACTGGCGGATATGGGGATCGTCGTCGACGAGGAGGATCGGGCCGGGCATGGTGGAGATGTTCATGTCCACAGGGCCCCTGTCAATGTGGCGAAGGGGGCTGTGATGGGGATTGCGGCGGTGCAGGCAGCGGTGTCGGCGGGCTGGGCGGGGCCGACGGCAAGGCTGCGGCAGGCTCGGGTATCCGTGAACCGTCGCATTCACGCGGGCCTTCTCCCGTGTCCATCCGTGGCAGGCCCGCGGCGAGTGCATCAGCCTGGGCACGTCGGCTTGCGTGGAGGAGGCCGCCGTTCATCGGATCGCCGCGTTCCACTCGCTTGCGGACGGCGTGCACGCGCATTCGAAATTCGGGCTGAAGCTCGCGGCGTCCTTCGAGTTCGAGCAGGGGAAGAAGAGCGGAATCGCCTTGCTGGCCAAGATAGCACAAGTCCAGAACCGCCCCGGCGCCGCCGACCTCGCGGGCGTGACGCACATTCCAGGTTGCCGCTACCGTACCGAAGTCGATGAAGCTGGCTATCGTCAGCATCAGGGCGGTAATCGCGAGATTGACGTTGACCAGCCAGGCCGAACTGCGATCGCGCAGCAGGCGCCAGCAGATCGTGGCAAGGCCGAAAGCAACGAGTACCATCCAGGCCAGCGCCGCGATTCGCAAGCGCGTGAGCGAATAGGCTTCGACATAATCGACCGTGCGCTGGATCGATGAGGCGACGAGGACGATGTTCTGCGCGATCCACAAGGTCACCAGCCGTCGGATCATGGGCGAACCGGCGGTCTCGGAACCCGGACGCAGCGCGATCAGCACGAAGAAGGCTGCCAGCACTGCCGTGGCGATCAGCGGGTAGGCACCGCGGTGCGCATAGTCGGCCAGCGTCATGCCTTCGGGCAAGGATGCCATGCCCCACAGATAGGCCGCGTCGAGCAGGTTCTGCACGGCGAAGATCGCGTTGAAGACCACCAGCGAGATCATGATCGACGCAGGCGAGAATCCCGGCAGGCGGGTATCTCCCCGGCCTTCGAACAGAGGGTGGGGGCGTTTCAGCAGGCTGGGACGCAGCAGGCTCCAGAGCATGGCGAAGAACAAAGACCACAAGAGGGCCCGGCAGATCGTGAGGAAACTCGTGTCGATCGCCAGTAGTGCGGAGGCAGCCCGCGCCAGTATGGGATTGGCGGCGCAGAACAGCGTTGCAATAATCGTCCCTCCCAGCAAGGGGATCGTGAGCAGCGAAGCGGCCCGGCGTATGCCGATCCGCTTGCCGTGGCCAGCCCTGCGGACTCGCGCGATGCGCCGCAGGTCGATAAAGGGCCCGAACGGCGTGCGCAGCCCCTGCCACAAAAGACGCTGCGCCCATTGCCAGCCGTCATCGAAGCGGCCAGCCTGCGGCAGCAGGGCCGCCATGCCTGCTGCAAGCCAGAACAGCATCACCGACAGCAGGCTGGCATCCCAGGCCAGCGCGAGCGCGAAAACGGTCGCTGCCATGACTGCCAGCAGAGCCGCGCCGCTCCGCCGCACGGCCGGCCTTCCAACCAGCAGGCCGGCGAGCAGGGCGAGTGCGAGGACGCCGGGCGCTCCGCCGATCGGTCCGCGTTGATAGAAGAGCCAGTCACCCAGTCCGGCGAAAGCCAGGCCCATCGCCGGCTTCCGTCGAAAGCTGGAGCCCAAGCGCGATCTAGCGAGTTGCATTCGTGTATCTCCCTGAAAGACGGGAGTTATCATGAGCGGCCAACTGCGCAGCCGGTAATGGCATGGCGGTCAATTCTTGGCGCAAGGACTGTGCAGAACCCGTGCAGAGCGAGTGATGCTTCCCGGTAATCGGCCGTTATCCGCTATCGTGATGTGTTCGACTTGGATGCAGGGATTGGAACTGCATGTTCACGCCCCTTGTCTGAATGCGGTTCGAGAAACTACCTCGGCTCCACCAGTAAAGTGGAGAACATACATGCGTTTTCGTGCGATCATGTCCATTCCATTGATCTCAGGGCTCATGCTATCTGCCTGTGGCGGCGAGAGGTCCCCGGGAGACGGGGGATACGAAAATGTGACGGCAAGCAACGGTGGCACCGAGCGCTATGACGGAAAGACGGTCAGCCCGATCCACCGCGTGGTCAGCGAACCCGTCTCGACATTTGCCGTCGACGTCGACACGGGCTCCTACACCAATGTCCGACGCATGTTGATGGGCGGGCAACCCGTGCCGGAAGAAGCCGTGCGGACAGAGGAAATGATCAACTACTTCCGGTACGACTATCCACTGGTGACCGATCGCACGGCGCCGTTCAGCGTGACAACGGACGTTACCACGACGCCATGGGACAGGCGGACCCGGCTTCTGCGCATCGGCCTGCGCGGCTATGACGTGGCACGGTCCGAACGTCCGGCTGCGAACCTGGTCTTCATGGTGGACGTGTCCGGGTCCATGGACGCACCGGACAAGCTGCCGCTGGTGAAGCAGGCGCTGTCGATCCTAGCTGACGGACTGCGGGCGGAGGACAGCATTTCCATCATCACGTATTCGGGCTCGGTGGCGACATTGGTCGATGGCAGCCACGACGCTGCTGCGGTCAAGGCGGCGCTGTCCGGGCTGGAGGCAGGCGGCGGCACGGCCGGAGGCCCGGCGTTGTCGATGGCGTACGACCTTGCGCGGGCGCATCGCATTCCAGGCGGAATCAACCGGATCGTCATGGCGACCGATGGGGACTTCAACCTCGGTTTGTCCGATCAGGCGGGGCTCGAGGCCATGGTCCGGCAGAACCGCGAGGACGGCATCACGCTGACGACGCTTGGCTTCGGCCAGGGCAACTACAACGATGCGATGATGGAAGCGGTCGCCGATCTCGGCAACGGCAACCACGCCTACATCGACAACCTGATGGAGGCGCGCAAGGTGCTGGACGAGGAACTGTCGTCCACGCTGTTCACCATTGCCAAGGACGTAAAGGTGCAAGTCGAATTCAACCCGGCCGTGGTCGGCGAATATCGCCTGATCGGCTATGAGAACCGCGCGCTGCGGGAAGAGGAATTCGGCGACGACAAGGTAGACGCCGGCGAGATCGGAGCAGGGCACCAGGTTACTGCGATCTACGAGATCGTGCCCGCGGGGCAGTTGGGATGGCCGCCTGCCCGAAAATACGCTGCAAACACCGCGACTGCGTCGGCCACGGCTGCGAATCCCGTTGAGGCTGCAACCGTGCGGCTTCGCTACAAGCTTCCGGAGGAAACGGAAAGCCGGCTTCTCGAAGCGCCAGTCGCTGCCAGCCGCCTTGGCGCCGCAACGGCGCCGGAAGGCGATGCCGCATTCGCCATCGCGGTGGCCGCGTTCGGGCAGAAGCTGCGCCGGGACAGCCGGCTGGCAGACTTCGGCTACGCCGATATTGCGCGTCTCGCCGGGCACCCGGCGAATTACTGGCGACAGGAATTCGTGGCGATGACCAATTTGGCGGCACGTTCCGACGGCGAGACGGAGCGGGGCCGCGCCGGGCTTTCCGCCTCAGACCCCAAGGGTGCGGGTTATGCGTTTAGGCCATGATCGATCGCGGCGGGCAGGCTGAGGACCACGAGCAGTCCGCCGCCGTCCTGGCGATCTTCGAGCCGGACCGTCCCGCCTGCCAGCTTCATCGCTTTCACCGCGATGGACAGGCCGAGGCCGCTGCCCGCTTCGTTCGCGGTGCCGCGCTCGAACCGGCGCAGCAGGCGGTCGCGATCGGCCGGGGGCACGCCGCGGCCCCGGTCGCCCACGGTAATGGCAAGGCGATCGGAACTGCGGACGATGGCGATGTCCACTTGTCCGCCGTCCCGCGCATGGACCGTCGCATTGCCGATCACGGCCGAGAGTGCGATCTGCAGCGAGGAGGGGTCGCAGCGCCAGCGCACGATGTGATCGGGCGTGACGGAGAACTCCATCGTTTCCGGGGGCAGATGGATCAGCGTTTCGGCCACGACGTCCGCCACCAGTGCATGGACGTCCACCGAGCGGGTGGACACCGCCGTCGCGTTCAGACGGGCAAGGGTGAGCATTCCGTCGATCAGGTCGCCGGCCCGGTCCACTACCGCGAGCAGGCGGTTCGTTTCCTCCTGCTGCGGGGCGGGCACGCTCTTGCGCAGGAGCTGCGCCTGGGCGCGGATCGCCGCCAGCGGCGTACGCAATTCATGCGCGACATCGTCGGTAAAGGCCTGTTCCAGTTCGTAGGCCTGGTCGAGGCGAACGAACAGCTTGTTCAGCGCGACGATCAGCGGGCCGAGGTCGCGTGACCAGTCGCCGCGCGCCAGCGGTGTCAGGTCCGCCAGCGAGCGGGCGTTCAGCGTGCTTGCCAGCCGCTCGACTTCGGACAGGCTCTTGCGCAGGGTCCACCAGAGCACGAGCATGCTGGCCGCGATCAGCAGCAGGAGCGGCAGGGCCAGCTTGCGCAGTACCGGAACCATCGAGAATTCGCGCATGGTGTCGCGTTCCGCCACCACCACCAGCAGGCGGGGATCGCGGCCAGGCAGTCCGTAACTGCGCCAATGGTCGCCCACGGCGATGAAATCGTGCAGTCCGGGTTGGCGCGGCACGAGGCTGACCGGCGCGCCCCAGCCGGACTGGGCGACCGGCTGGCCCTCCCAGAAGACCGCGAACATGCACCAGTCGTAGGAAGCGTGAAAGGCCTTGCGCTCCTCGTCCGACAGCAGAGGATCATCGTCGAGTTTCTGCGGCTCCCGTGCCTGATCCTGCGCCTGATCCTGATTTTGCCCGCGGGCGGCGAGCACGCCTGCGGTCAGCTCGTCCTGCATCATCATGTAGAGCAGGCGCGAGGCGTTCACCAGCTGCGCATCGGAAGCGCGGCCGATTTCCCGGTTGGTGACGGAATAGAGGATCGCGCCCATGCCCAGGCCCGTCAGCGCCAGCAGGATCAGCACGCGGCGATAGAGCCGGCTGGAAAGCGACGAGCGCTTCATGCGTGCGGCCCGCCCACCATGTAGCCGAGCCCGCGCGCGGTGCGGATGAAGTCGCGCCCGAACTTGCGGCGCAGCGCGGATATGGCGACTTCGACGGTGTTCGATTCCACCCAGTGCTCCTGGTCGTAGAGTTCGCCTTCGAGGTCGGCCTTGGAGACGAAGCGCCGGGCGCGCCGCATCAGCAGGGCGAGCACGCGAAATTCCTTGGCGGTCAGCGCCACCACCTCGCCCTCCAGCGAGGCGACGTGGCCGGAGAAATCCAGCGTCACTTCGCCCACGCTCACGCTGTCGGCCGAGCGGCCGTCCTTGCGCCGAAGCTGCGAGCGGATGCGCGCGGCCAGTTCCTCTAGGTCCACGGGCTTGACCACATAGTCGTCGGCGCCGGCGTCCAGCCCGGCCACGCGCTGGCGAGTACGGTCGAAGGCGGTCACGACGATGACCGGCGTTGCATTGCCCTCCGCGCGGAGCTGGCGCAGCACCTCCAGCCCGCCCATGCGCGGCATGCCGAGGTCCAGCAGGATCACATCGTAGGCGTTCACGCTGGCCGCTTCGAGGACGTCGTCGCCCCGCGCGAAGAGATCGACCACATAGCCGTCCAGCTCCAGCGCGCGCTTCATCGCCGGGCCGAGGTCGGCATCGTCTTCGGCAACCAGCAGACGGGGCAAGGGCCAGGCTCCCAGAGCAAGTGAGCGGCACGGATCCGCCGCGGCAAGCCTTTCGCCTATGCCAGCTTTCGGGAGCCGTCAAACGGGCGAAATATCTTTTTCGCGCCATCAGCCTCGCATCAGCTTCGGGGTCTAGGGCCTGTGGATCGACCTGAATTCAGGCGGCGCTTTTGCAGGAACCCCCCTCCGCCACACCCGGCAAAGACCGGCAGGCGGAGCCATCACGGCCCATTCGAATATGACCATCCACCAGTCTCCGCGCGATCTCGCATCCGGGATCGTAACCCGTCCCTCCCATGGCCCGGCTTTTCCGGTCTCGCGAAGGAAGGCGCGAAACCCCCTCGCACCCTGTGTGGCGCTGATCGGCCTGGACGGCTCGGGAAAGTCCACCCTGGCCAGCGATCTCGTTTCGCTGCTCGACCGCCGCTCGCCCACCCGCTCGATCTACCTCGGGCTCGGCACCGGCGATCTCGGGCGCCGGATCGGCGGCATCCCCGTGATCGGCCGACTGGCGGAGCGCTTCCTGACCGGCAAAGCGAAGAAGGCGCATGACAGCAAGGCGGGGCCGGAGCGGGAGAAGCGCCTGCCCGGCCTGGCGACGGCGCTGGCGATGTTCGGCTTTTCGCTGGCGCGCAGGCGGCGTTTCCGCAAGGTGCTCGATTTCCGCCGGCACGGTGTGCAGGTCATAACCGACCGCTATCCGCAGGCCGAAGTGCCCGGCAGCTTCGATGGCCCCGGCCTGTCCTGGATGCGCAAGGGTTCGGCCCTGGTCCAGCGCCTGGCCTCGCGCGAGCGCGCGCTTTACGCCGAGATGGCCGCCTATCGCCCGACACTGGTGATCCGGCTCAACGTCGATGTCGACACGGCACTGGCGCGCAAATCCGATCACCAGCGCGACATGCTGGAGAAGAAGCTCGCAGTGGTGCCCACCTTGCGCTTCGGCGGGGCGCAGATCGTCGACGTCGATGCCACCCGCCCTTACCGCGAAGTTCTCGAAAGCGTGCTGGCGGTGCTGCGCCGCCATGGCCTCGAGGCCTGAAGCTTCGCGTTCCGGTCTTTCCCTGCGGCAACACGATCGAGCCGCTGCCCCATCGATTTTCAGGTTTCCAGATGATCCGTAATTCCCTTCCTCCCCTCATCGCCGTCGTCGGTTGCGACGGTTCCGGCAAGTCGACCGTCACCGAGGCGCTGCGCCTCTGGATGAGCGCGCGCCAGCCCACGCGGATCTGCCATCTCGGCAAGCAGTCCGGCAATATCGGCCGCCGCATCGCGCGCCTGCCGCTGCTGGGCGGAAAGCTCGACAAGTCGATCCACGCCAAGGCGCAGAAGGCCCAGACCGACAAGGGGCCAGGCGTCCTGGCGGCTATGGTGATCTACATGTTCTCGATGCGGCGCGTGCGCCGGTTCGGGCGCATGATGAAGCTGTGGGAAGGGGGCCATGCGATCATCGCCGACCGCTTCCCCCAACTGGGCGTGCCGGGGCCGATGGATGGCCTCGGCCTGGCCGGTGCGGGCGGGGGCGGTCTCGTCGGCTGGCTGGCACGCTCGGAGCGTCGCCGTTACGCGGCGATGGTGGTCAATGCGCCCGATCTGGTGCTGCGGCTCAACGTCTCGCTGGAGGTGGCCCTGGCGCGCAAGCCCGATCACCGCGCTTCCTCGCTGGCGCGCAAGGTGGCCGACGTACCGCGGCTCTCTTTCGAGGGCGCGCCCATCGTCGAGATCGATGCGGATCTGCCGCTCGAACAGGTGCTGGCGCAGGCCAGGGCCGCGATCGAGCGCCGCCTGGCGGAGATCGAAGCGCGGGACCTTGCCTCCGACAGGAAGGCGGCGTGATGAAGTCTCTCTCCATGAAGCACTGGTTTGCCGACGGGGTGTTCCGCACGATCGTGCGCAATGCCTCCTACCTTGGATCGAGTAAGCTGGTCGGTGCGCTGCTCGGCCTGATCGCGCTGGCCTGCGCCGGGCGCGGACTGACGCCGGCCCTGTTCGGCACGCTGGTCATCATCCACTCCTACGCCAATGGCGTCGGCGCGCTGGTCAAGTTCCAGACCTGGCAGTTCATCGTGCGCTATGGCACCCCGGCACTCGGGCGCGGTGACCTTGGCGAATTTCGCGACGTCACCGGCTTCGCTTTCGGGTTGGACCTTGCCAGCGGACTGGTGGGCCTGGCGGGGGGACTCGTCCTGCTGCCGTTCCTGGCCGCCTGGTTCGGTATTCCTGCCGAAGACGTGCAGCTCGCGATGCTCTACTGCACGCTGATCCCGACGATGACGGCGGCAACCCCCACCGGCATCCTGCGCGTGCTGGACCGGTTCGACCAGATCGCCGTGCAGCAGATGGTCACCCCGGCACTGCGCGCGCTGGGCGGCGTGATCTCCTATTTCGGCGGCTTCGGTTTCGCCGGCTTCGTCATCACCTGGTATCTGGCCGACCTGCTGGGCGACTTGTGCCTCTGGGCGATGTCGGTGCAGGAACTGCGCCGCAAGGGCATTCGCGGCGCGCTGCGTCCCGGCCTGGCGGGACCGGGGCGGCGGCTGTCGGGCGCGTGGGACTTCGTGTGGACCACCAATTTCGCCCATTCGATCTGGGCGGCCTGGGGCCCGGTGAGCAACCTGATCGTCGGCGCCTTGCTCGGGCCGACGAGCGCGGGCCTGTTCAAGATCGCGGCGACCTTCTTCGATTCCGCCAGCAAGCCGGCGGATCTCATGTCGCGCAGCTTCTATCCGGAGATCATGCGCCTCGACCCTGCGACCCGCCATCCCTGGCAGCTTGCCATCCGCAGCGCGCTGATTTCCGGCGGGATCGGCTTCGTGATCCTGCTGGCGGTGATCCTGGGCGGCGAACCCGTGATCGGGCTGGTGTTCGGCAAGCGCTATGTCGAAGCCTATGACCTGCTTCAGCTCATGACCGCCTCGCTGATCGTGACGATGGCCAGCTTCCCGCTGGAATCGCTGCTCTACATGGCAGGACGCCAGCGTTCGGCGCTGGTGGCGGAAGGCGCGGCGGCGGCGGGCTATGCGGTGCTGCTTTTCGCACTGATCCATATGTTCGGTATCACGGGCGCGGGGCTGGCCTATGTCGCGGGGGTATGCCTCAAGGCACTGTTCATGTTCATGCCCACGCTCTGGGCCTATCGGGCACGCGGGACGCTTTCGCATATCATGGCCCAGGAGGCGCACGCATGAGCAGGCATTTCCCGCAGGAAACGCTTGGCGCGCTGTTCGACGCCATCGAGATAGACGACGTGGTGGACCCGGTGGTCAGGCTGCCCGATCCGATCACGGTCGAATGCTCGCAGGAGGAGATGGCCCGCTGCCTGGACCTGTGCCGCCAGTTTTGGCGGGAACGGGCGAGTCAGGCGGAGATGCGCGCGCTTGTCGGCACGCTCCTGCTGACCGGCGACCTGCCGCAGGACGCCCGCGCGCGCTACAAGCATATCCGTGCGGCCTACAAGCAACTGCGCTTCGCCCTGGTGCTCTATGGCCGCCCGCACAAGGCGCCGCTGCTGTTCCGCGCGACGGTGGCGATCATGGGGCATCTGCAGGACGCGTTCCGCAACCGCCGGCGCGTGGCAATCCTGGGTTTCGCGCTCATGCTCCGCGTGCTGCTGGCCCGGCCGGCCTGGGCGGCGGTGCGGCGCGAGGTGGGCAAGGTACGACTGGACGATGCGCAGGGCTTCCTGGCCTTCCGCAAGGCCGAGTTTCGCAAGCTGAGGGGCTGGCTGAGAGACGGGGCGCTGACCGGGCACCGCTTCCACATGATCCGCAAGGTCGTCAGCCGCCAGGTCTCGTTCTACGACACCTTGCGGACGCTGGAACCCGACGAGCACGCCTATCGCATGTCGCGCTTCCTCAGCGCCATCAACGGGCTGATGGGCAGCATGCACGACGATCTCGTGGAACAGGCCGGCAAAGGGCACCGCGACTACCACCGCGACGATGTCCCCATGCCGGAAGACATTCTGGTCCGCCTGCAGGCCCTGACATCGGCCTATCCGGCATGATGGGCCGTCAGGATCGGCACCGGCATCGGCATTGGAGTCGGGGGCGGAGCGACCCCGCCGTCACCCCGACAGCCTAACGCCATCCTTTCTCGATCGCTGCCCGTTCCTGGGCGGCATCGAGAGGATCGCCGCGCATCATGTCCTGTGCGGCGGTGAGCATGTCGCCCTGCACCGAACCGGCCTGCCGGTAATCGCTCGATGGCCCGCCGCCGCCCGCCATGGTGCGTTCGAGCAGCCAGGTGCCGTCCCGCCGGCAGGCGATGCCCGAAGTGGCCGTTCCCGCGAACACGCGGCAATAGTCGCCGCCCTGCCGCCTGAAACTGGCGAGCATGCGGAGGCCGTCGACATCGCCCGCGGATGCCAGCTGACGATCCAGCGTTCGCGCCAGCGAACCCGAAGCGGCCAGCCCCGCGCGCGTCTGGGTGACCGGGCCTTGGCGGTGCAACTGGCTACCGAGCATCAGCCCGAGCACCAGTGAGGCGGCGATGGCGAAGGCCATGCGGCGATCCGCGAAAATCGGCACGTTCGGGCGCCTGGCTGCGCGATCGCGCGCCTTTTCGGCTTCCTTGCGCCGGGTACGGGCCGCAGCAAGATCGACGACTTCGGCGGGAGAGGGGGCGGGAGCGGGGGCGGGAGCGGGGGCGACCTTGTCGGTCATGCCCTGTCCGGCATCTGCGGCGGCGGCGCGGGCGATGAGGTCGGTCAGCGCAAGGGGTACCGGCTCCTGCGCAACCGGATCTAGGCGGGCGCGCAGCGCCGCGCGCAGGCCGCGCTCTGCCTCCAGCCGCCGGGCGAGGACGGGATCCGCAGCGATTGCGGCTTCCACGCGCGCGGCCTCTTCGCCGGACAATTCACCATCGGCCAGGGCCATGAGCTCTTCGGGGGTCACGCTCATGCGGTTTCTCCAAGTTCCTTCAAAAGCGCCTCGCGGCCGCGGCCGAGGCGGGAGGTCAGGGTGCCCTGCGGAATGCCGATGATCTCGGCCGCTTCCTTGTAGGCAAAGCCCTCGACCAGGACGAGCACCACGGCTTCGCGCTGGTCGGCGGGAAGGCGCGCCAGCGCCCGGTCGACATTGCCAAGCTCGACGCGGTTTTCCGCATCGCGGTCTCCTGCGATGCCCACGTTCATGCCCTCGTCCTCGTGCACGAACGTCCGTGCGCGGCGGCTGCGCGATCTCGTCTCGTCAATCCACTGGTTGCGCATGATCCGGTACACCCAGGCATCGAGCCGCGTGCCTTCCTGCCACTGGCCGCGGGCCACCAGAGCACGTTCGACGGTGGACTGGCACAAGTCGTCGGCATCCGCCGCGTTCTGTGTCAGGCCACGCGCGAAGCGGCGCAGGCGGGGCAGCAATGCCGTCAGTTGGTCGCAGAAGTCGTGCGTTCTCATCGAAATATCGTTTCCGTGAGGATGAAACGTCCCGATGGCACCGTTTCATCCTTGAGCGCCACCGATTTTTGCTGTGGGAACGAGGAATGGGTCGAAGGTCTGAAATGCGTGCGGGGCTGGCCGCGCTGATACTGGCCGCGCTGGCAGCCCCCGCCGCCGCGCAACTGGGATTGCCGGGCGGGCTGGACCCCCTCGGTACGGTCGATCGCACGCGCTCGGCCGTTTCGGGCGCTGCCGAGAATGTCGTCGACCGGTCGGTTTCGGGGCTCTCCACGATTGCCGGCAATGCCGGCCAACTGGCGCAGGACCGGCTCGGGCGGCTGCGCGATTTCGTTGCGGCCCGGCGCGGCAGCGTCGACTGGGACGAACGCCACGAACCGGCCCGTGCCGGCGAACTGCTGCTGCTCGATCCCGATGCGGACAGCCTCGCACGGGCCGCGGAGAAGGGCTTCGCGCTGATCGAACAAGCCGGGATCGCGGACCTCGGCATCGCCTATGCCCGCCTTTCCATCCCGAAAGGCGAGCAGCTGGCCCGGGCCATTGCCGACTTGCGCCGCATCCTGCCGGGCCGGGAGATCACGGCAGACCATTTGCACTTTCCCTCAGGCGCTGCCTCGGGAAAGAGCGGTGCAAGCGCGGCGGCAACCGCGCTGCCCAAGGGCGGCACGGTGGGCGTGATCGATGGCGGGATCGCCGGATCGGACCGACTGGCCGCGCAAGGCGCCTTTGCGGCCGGGGCGCCGAAAGCGAGCGACCATGCCTCGGCCATCGCCTCCTTGCTCAAGGGGGCGGGCACGACACGGATCTACGGCGCGGATGTCTACGGCACCGATCCTGCGGGCGGCAATGCCCTGGCGATCGCGCGCGCCCTCGGCTGGATGGCGGCGCAGCGGGTGCCGGTGGTCTCGATCAGCCTGGTCGGGCCTGCCAATCCGCTGCTGGCCCGGGCGGTGGCGGCGGCGCAGGCCAGGGGCATCGTTGTGGTCGCGGCCGTGGGCAATGACGGCGCGGCGGCGCCCCCGGCCTTTCCCGCCTCCTATCCCGGTGTCGTCGCGGTCACGGGCGTCGACGGGCGCGGGCGCGTGCTGATCGAGGCAGGCAGGGCCGCGCATCTCGACTATGCGGCGCCCGGCGCCGACATGACGGCGCTGGTGCCGGGCAAAGGGCGCATCGGTCTGCGCGGCACCTCATTTGCAGCGCCGCTTGCCGCCGCCCGGATGGCCGCGCGGATGGGACCGGGCCGCGACGTCGGGGCGGTGTTGCGGGCGACCAATGCCGAAGCCCTGGCCCCTTCACGGCGGACCGGCCGCGGCGTGCTCTGCATGGCCTGCCGGACCGGCGGCTGATCGCGTTTTCGGTTTTTCGGCATGCCGAGGGATGAAACCGGCAAGGCCATCCGTTTCTCTCCCAGACCCTTCGCAAAGCGTTTCGGCGCGGCGGTGGACAGGACGAGAAGAGGAAAGGAACCGGAACGATGAAGATCATCCCTGTGAACAAGACGCGCGGCGTGAAGACTCTCTCCAAGGCCAATCTCGGCGCGGCGCTGGCGGCTGTCGCCATCGCCATGGCTCCCGGTGCAGCGCAGGCCCAGCTTCTCGGCGGTGGCGGCGGCCTCGGCGGCAGTCTGGGCGGGGCGCTGGGCGGTTCCTTCGGGGGCAGCATCGGGTCTGTCGGCAATTCGATCGAAGGCATGGGCAGCGGCGCCGGCGACATGAGCGTCACGCGCAGTGCCCGTTCGGCGAGCGGATCGGCTTCGGGAAGCGGCCGTGGCAGCGCCAGCAAGAAGGTCACGGCGCCCGCTGTGTCCGCGCCCGACACCTCCGGCGCCAGCGAGGCCGTTTCCAACGCGCGCGGCTCGACCAGCGGACTTGCCGGATCGGCGGTTTCGGGCGTGACATCGCGGGCCGGATCGGCCCCCGACACGCTCGGTTCGCTCGCCGGCAAAACGGCGGCTTCGGGCAGCGGTGCCCTCTCCGGTGCGGCGAGCCATTCCGCGTCGGGAACCGGCGCGAACGGCTCCGCCACGGGTAATGGCGCATCGAGCAGCAACCTGACCGCCCCGGCACTGCCCGATGCCACCGGCACAGCCAGCGGCGCCGCCTCCCGCCTTGCAGGGACAGCCGGATCGGCCCGCGACATGACAGCCAGCCGCGCATCGGACGCAGCTTCTTCGGCGCAGAACACGGCTTCGACTGCAAATGCGCAAGGCTCCGGCACTGGCGACGGCACGGTTTCGGCCGGAAAGCACAATGCCTCGGCCGCGGGCGCAGCTTCGGGCTCGGGTTCGGCCAGCGGCGGCTCCGTCAGCCTGAGTGCCTCGGCAAACGGGACCTGAACCGGAAACCCCAGAAGCGAAAGCAGGAAACCGTCCTGTCAGGACAGGACGGAGGAAACGAAACCCGCGAAAGCTCACCACGGCTTTCGCGGGTTTCGATGTCGCTGCGCAAGCCTCGCCCGATGCTGACCGATCCGCCGCTTAATCGGAGGCTGCCAAGGCTACAGACCTTCCGCGCAGGGTGCGCTGGCAGGCGGGTTTAACGATATGGAAATCTGCCACCAGCAAGTAATGGTGTGACGCGATTCCGCGCCGATGCTTTTGAAACGATTTATGGGGCCAGACCTTCGATGACTCCCACCATGGCTGTTAACGACCTGGCGAGCGCTGCGGCGCCGGGGATGGAAGTCGATCCGGCGGTCTACAAGACCCTGCTGGAATCGACATTGGCCATTCCATGGAAGATCGACTGGGCGACGATGCGCTTCGCATACATCGGCCCGCAGATCGAACCGCTGCTTGGCTGGTCGCAGGAAAGCTGGATCTCGGTAGAGGACTGGGCCTCCCGTATTCATCCGGACGATCGCGAACATGTGGTCAATTTCTGCGTCTCGCAGTCGGTCGCAGGCAAGGACCACGAAGCGGACTACCGGGCGTTGACCAAGGATGACGGCTATGTCTGGATCCGCGACGTCGTGCATGTGGTACGCGGCGAAGGCGGGGAGGTCGATAGCCTGGTCGGCTTCATGTTCGATATCAGCGAGCGGAAACGCATCGAGCACGAACTCATCAAGATGCAGAAGAAGCTCGAGGCGCTCTCGTTCGAGGATGGCCTGACCGGAACGTCCAACCGGCGCCATTATGACGAGCGGCTCAAGGCGGAGTGGAAAGGCGCGCAGACCGGCCAGCATCCGCTTTCGCTGATCCTGCTCGATATCGACCACTTCAAGGATTACAACGACTTCTACGGCCACATTCAGGGCGACGAATGCCTGGTCAGAATAGCGAACGCGCTGAAGGAGATCGGAATCCGTCCTCGCGACGTGGTCGCTCGATGCGGCGGGGAGGAGTTCGTCCTCCTGCTGCCGGAAACGAACGAAGCTGCCGCGGCCGTACTGGCAGAGCGTTGCCGCGCGGCGATCGAAGGGCTGCATATCCGGCACGAACGGTCCAGTTGCAGCGCATTCGTGACCGCGAGCGTCGGCGTCGGGACGGTCATTCCGCCTTTCGACAGTGATGCGCTTCATTTCTGCGATGCCGTGGACAAGTTGCTCTATGCGGCCAAGCAGGAAGGTCGCAATCGGGTCAGATCGACAGTCTCGGCATAATTGCGGCTGCCGTCGGATGTGATGATCCGGGGGGCGGGCCCACTGCGGGCGTTGGCTCGGGGACGATCATCCGGCATCGTCGTTGAGGACGCGTTCGAACACGCCCAGATTGAAGGCGAGGTAGATGGCATGCCTTCGGTTGCTCGCCTTGAGCTTCAGGCAGGCATTTCTTAAGTGAAACCGCACCGTCGTGTGGCTTATCCCCAATGACCTGGCGATCACGGCATCGGTTTCACCTTCCGCGCTGAGCAACAGGATCTCGAATTCTCTGGAAGAAAGGAGCGGTTTCTCATCATGGGAATTCGCATCCATCTGGAGTGCTCCGGCGGGCATGGCCTGGTGTCGCGCAAAACCATTCGGTGCTGATCGGGTAGCCGAATGGCCAGGCGGGGGATTTTCAGGACGCCGCATATCCCGCGTCGACGTGAAGGGCATCGCCGTGTCCATGCCGATCTCCATGTTCAATCCGTTCGTTGGCTCAGGAAGGCATAGACGGGATCGCCCTTGCCCCGACAGCCGTGGAGATCGAGCGCCGCATACATTCCGCCCGTCATGTCGCGCGTGCTGGGTTCGCTGCGCGCCCAATCGAGTACGAACGTACGGTCGGCTATGGCCCAGCGCCCGTCGCGGCGTTCGAAACGGTCTACATAGCGCCCGCCCGTGAGCGTATCCGTCTTCTCGTCGCCGCGGCTGGTGGACACGGCGATCACGTAGGTTTCCCCGACCGCCCCGTCGCCTTCCACCTCGATCCACTGATTGGCGATCGAATGGAAGGTCTGCTCGTAAGCACTCTCCACCAGCCTGCAGATCTCGGAGGCGAAGTCGCGGCCATTGCCGTTGAACACACCGCTGACCACGGAGGCATCCTCATGGAACACCTCCGACAGCAAATGCGGGTCCGCGCGGTCCACGCCGCGGCAGTAGGCCATGGTCACATCCGCGATCTGCTGTCGAGAGATCACTGCATCGATCGCCTGTTCGCTGTGTGTCATCGGCTTTGATCCTCTTGTCCTGTTCCTTGCATAAGCCTGGGCAAGAAGCGCGATCCCGGCGTCGGCGGCCCCATGCCCGCCTGTCGGCAACTGGCTGCCGAGCGAGCCCACGCCCGGCAGAGGCAATCCCCCGTCCCAGTTGAGGCTGGTGTCCAGCACGTAATTGCGCTGCGTCAGGCGCCAATGGCCGGAGCGTTTCTTGTGCCGATCGAGGTAACGACCGCAGATCAGGTGCTGCGTGGCCGGTCCCTGCGCGCCGGGGCTCGATGCATAGGCCATGACATAGCTTTCGGAGATTGCCCGCTCGCCGTCCGTCTCGGTCCACATCTGGCCGGTTCGGTGCAGGGTGACCGGGCCGGCTTTTTGGGCCTCTGAAAGAATGGTCACGAATTCGGATGCCGCGCCGGTGAAGAAGCGGTAGTCCACGAGTGCATCGTCATGATAGCAACTTGCCAGCAGACCCGCGTCCGCACGGTCCACGCCCCGGCTGTGACGGGCGAGCACGTTTGCGATGTCCTGGCGATCGGCCAGCCAGCCAATGTCCCGGGCGCCGGTCATCGCAGGGTCTCCCCGTTGTCGATGACGATATGGGTGCCCGTGATCTGGCGCGATTCCTCCGAAGCCAGGAACAGTACGAGGTTGGCAACGTCATCGGGACGCCCTTGGCCATGCGCATGGACCTGATCGAGTCCGGCGTCGTCCTGCGGCAATTGATCGAGCGCCTGCCGGGTCATCGGCGTATCGTGGGCGCCGGGCGCGACGGCGTTGACGCGGATGCCGTAGCCCATGTCCTGGCAGTGTACCGCGACGCTGCGGGTCAGGGCGATGATACCTGCCTTGGCCGCGCTATAGGCCGGGATCGCGGCAATGCCCTTGAGCGCGGCCACTGACGCGACATTCACGATCGAACCGCCCCAGGGTCCGTCGGCCCTCTTGGTCATGTGCGGCAGCGCGGACTTGCAGCCCAGGAAGCAGCCCTCGACCATGACCTGCATCTGAAGCCGGAAGGTCTCCAGCTCGCATTCCTCGACATTGCCGAAACGGACCAGCCCGGCATTGTTGACCAGCACGTCGAGCCGGCCGAAACGGGCCATCGTCTTCGCCACGACGTTGCGCCATTGGTCCTCCTCGCGGACGTCGTGCTGAAGGAACATGGCGCCCGGTATCGAGGCGGCGACCGTGCGGCCGCGATCGACCTGGACGTCCGTGATGACGACACTGGCGCCCTCCGCCGCCAGGAGCCGCGCATCGGCCTCGCCAAGGCCGGAAGCGCCTCCGGTTATGAGCGCGACTTTGCCTGCTACGCGGTTCATCCTGCTCTCCTTCCCATCCGCATGTCAGAAATCGAAGCTGACCGAGCCGCCCCACTGGCGCGGCGGGGCATAGCCGGCCAAGCCGGCATAGCCCGGACTGTCGTAGACGGTCGAAAGATAGCGGGAATCCAGCAGGTTGGTCGCCCATAGCCCGATGGACCAGACGCCCCCGCGCGGCTTGTAGGTCAAGGAGGCGTCGACAAGGTGGGTGGGCTGGATTTTCGAGCGCGGGGTGTCGAGGATCGCCGTGTAATACTTGGAACTGGTGTAGGTATAGCTGACGTCGCTGACCAGATCGGCATCGTCGCCCAGCGGGATCACGAAGTTCGCGCCGAAGCTGGCGTTCCACTTGGGCGCGTTCTGAAGCCGGTAGCCTACCAGGTCGAGCGTCTCCCCGCTGAGGGGATCGCCATAGAGGAAGGTCTTGTACTTCGCGTCGAGATAGGCGAGCGAGGCGCGCAGGGTCATGCCGTCTACCGGGGCCGCGGTGGTTTCCAGCTCGAATCCCTTGATTTCGGACTTGCCGGCATTGAGGATGCGGTTGCCCTGGGTATTGGTGTCGGTGTCGAAGTAGATCTGCGCCACCTGCATGTCGCGATAATTGGTGTAGAACGCCGCAAGGTTGACGCGCAGGCGGTGATCCAGGAAGTCGGCCTTCACGCCGGCTTCGAAAGTATCGACTTTCTCGGGATCGTATGGATTCTCGCCGTCGGCGGGCACCCCGACGCGTGCGGTGAAGCCGCCCGACTTGAAGCCGCGCGCCCAACTGGCATAGAGCAGGGTGTCGTCGGCGATTTCATAGTCGGCGCCCAGCTTCCAGCCGACATTGTCCCAGCTCTTGCCGCCGCCCACGGTGAAGCTGTCGATGACGGTATTGCCCTCGCCGGTGTAGTTCGATCCTGCGGCCGCGCCGATGCTGGTGATGAGGCTGGGGGCCGATTCCGTCCGCTCGTGCGTGTAGCGCATGCCTGCCTGAAGCTTGAGCCGGTCGGTCACTTCCCAATAGGCCTGCGCGAAGCCGGAAATGGAGTAGTTGTCCTGATCCTGCAAGTTGGTCTGGAGCAAGCCCGGCGCCGCGAATTGCAGGCGGTAGGCCTGGATGTGATCGTAATGGTCCTTGAGGTAGAAGCCGCCCACCAGCACGTTCAGCCGGTCCGAGAGTTCCAGATTGGTGCGCAGCTCCTGGCTGAACTGCCAGCCCACGGTTCGGCGGTACGTATCGTTGAGAAACAGGGGGGTACCGTCCTGATCGGTATATTCGCGGAGCTTGAAGCGCTTGTATCCGGTGATCGCGGTCCAGTCGCCCAGGCCGGTATTGCGCCAGTTCATCGTCAGCGTGCCCGAATAAGTGTCCATGTTGGACTGATCGGGAACGGAGTTGTTGGCGCCGTAATATTTGTCTGGCGCTATGCACATGCCGTTCGTGGCGCAGGGGCTGACGTACATTCCCTCGGTGCCGGGGGCGACGTAGAGCACTTCGCCGGGCCGCGCGCCGTTGATGACGATGGGCGATCCATTGCGGGCATTGACGTATTCGCCCTGAAGCGTCGCATCGAAATTGGCGCTGGGCGTGAAGCGCAAGTAGGCCCGCACCGCGTCGAGGTTCTTGCGCCCAAGGTCCGATCCGTCGACCACGTTCGTCACCCAGCCCTTGCGCTGGGTATGAATGCCCGCGACCTTGAGCGAAAGCACGTCATCGACCAGCGGCGCTTCGATGGAGCCGGTGAGGTCCATGCGGTTGTAATTGCCGTAGACCGCCTTGACGTGACCGCCGAACTTGCCCGTGGGCTGGGCGGTGACCACGTTGATGACGCCGCCGGTGGTATTGGCGCCGAACAGCGTGCCCTGGGGGCCGCGCAGCACTTCGATGCGGTCCACGTCGTAAAGGTCGAGCAGCGCGCCCATCGAGAAGAACTGCGGGACGCCGTCGACCACGATCGACACCGTATTGCCGGCGTAAGGGTCGGGTTCGATCACGCCGATGCCGCGCACGGTGAAGACGGCGCTCTGCGGGGTATTGGCGAAGTTGTCGATCT